>Ga0209491_10000014_pt1 | contig 267678 bp, 243 predicted proteins | sample BON02_FD_187213 | JGI IMG/M metagenome (GOLD analysis project Ga0209491, IMG submission 187213) | Freshwater microbial communities from Lake Bonney liftoff mats and glacier meltwater in Antarctica - BON-02 (SPAdes) (version 2) | ecosystem: Environmental > Aquatic > Freshwater > Ice > Glacier... | reverse complement strand
GGGTGATCGGCGTCGTCTACGCGCCGATCTTCATCGCAGTCATGGTCGCCTCCGGTGTCGGCTACGACGAGTTCACCGACTCTGCGACCAACTTGCGCGACGCCGCCGTCGTGCCTCTTGCGGTGGTCACGGTTCTGATGGTGGTCGTGATCACCATCTTGGGGTGGTGGCGGCCCGTCCTGCGCGACCACCTCGGCTCGCCACGAACCTGGCGGCTCATACCGGTGCTGTTCGTCGTGGCGCTCCTCGCCGGCGCCGACTACTCGCGGCTCGGCAAGCTCGACACCGAGTTCATCATCTGGGCCGCTGTTGCCGCCGTGCTCGTCGGGTTCGCCGAGGAGAGCGCCTACCGCGGCGTGTCGCTGGTGGCGTTCCGGTCGAGCTACTCCGAGTTCAGGGTCTGGTTGTTCTCGACGCTGCTGTTCATGTACCTCCATGCGTTCAACTTCTTCGCCGGCCAGGACCTCGAACCGACCGTGGTGCAACTGGTCTTCACGTTCCTGATGGGATCGGTTCTCTACGCAGTGCGACGGGCCACCGGCACCCTGATCGTCCCGATGGTCCTGCATGGTGCCTGGGATTTCGTTTCTTTCACCGCGGCGTCCGATGCCTTCGAGAACCCCGACGAGCTCGTCGACCCCCGCGCATTCCAGCCGTCGATACTGATCTTCCTGCTCATGGTCGTGCTGTTCGCGATCGGCTTCAAGAAGGCCTTCCGCGCCGACGATCCCGCCACACCCCTCGTCGTCCCAGCATCCCCCCGATGAGGGTCCCCTTCTGACCGGTCACCTCGAACAGGAAATGGTCACGTCAGTTGCGGAACAGCAGTAGTCGTTGAGGGCTCGGGTCCTGGAGCCGGGTTGGCGGTTCGTCATCAACGACGCTGCTGACGCTGAACTGGCACTGCGTGGGCCGCAAGCCGAAGTGACCTGAAGGGGTCGAGACCACTCAACGGTCGTCGTCGACAAGACCCGTTGGTCAGACCGGGCAGGGTTCAGTCACTCGTGGTCTCGGTCGTCTTGCGGAGCGAGCGTCGGTTGCGGGGCTCGGTACGGTTCTTCGCATCGGCGAGCTGGCGAACGAGTTCGTCGCGCACTTCGGCCAGAGCCTTGTCGAGGTCGGGTTCTTCGGACGTCGCCACGAGCCGATCGCTCCCCGCGATCCGCGCTTCGAGCTCCGTCCGCTGGCTCGGCGTCGTGCGCTCCTTGACCGAGACCTCCAATTCGACCGTGCCTCGGGAGAATGACCCGGTCACTTCGACACCGAGGGGTGGAGCCTCTTCTCAACGAGTCGTGGCGGTCGGCGTCGCAACGATCTGAACGACCGCGCCCTCGCCGGTGTGCCCGACACCCTCCACGACGGAGCGGACCCGTTCCTGGCCGTCCCGGATCGTCATGTCGATGAGCTCGGATCGAAGACCATCGAGGGTCATCGTCATCTCGGCAACCGGAGGCCCGCCGGTGCCTCGTCCGACCTGATCAGGGGTGTAGGCCTCGAGGACGAAGACACCAGTGGGACGAAGCGCTGAGGCGATGTGCGTGTGAACGCCTTGGCGAATCGGTGGCGGCGTGTGGGCGAATATGGACACGATGAGGTCCCAGCGGTTCTCGACGAGGTCGAAGTCCGCGAGGTCCGCGATCACTGTCGTCAAGGCAACTCCCCGGTCCTCGGCGAGCTTGGCCGCCTTGGCCATACCCGCTTCGGACACGTCGACTGATGTCACGGTGTGGCCCAGCGACGCGAGGTAGACACCATTGCGTCCCTCGCCATCCGCAAGGCAGAGAGCGTCGCCGGGCGGCAGATCGGCGACTGAAGCGGCGAGGAATTCGTTCGGGTCCGTGCCGTAGACATAGTTCTCGTCGGCCCCGTAGCGGCCATCCCACATCTCTTTCGGTCCTGGGTTCACGAGGTCTCGCAGCAGAACCGGCCCCGCCCGCGCTCTCCACCCAGACCGTGGTCACCGCCGCGTCCTGGCCTTGACCGATTCGACCTCGCGATACCGTCGCACACGTGAGCGAAGCGCAGCCCGGATCCCGATCGCGACGTGTCCACTGGGACGAGCGCTACCGGACGGTCGGCCCGGGTCAGGTCAGCTGGTATGAGGCTGAGCCCCGGTTGTCCCTCGCACTCGTCGACCTGGCGGGAACCTCGCCCGACGCCGCGGTGATCGACGTCGGTGGCGGCGCGTCCGGCCTGTCCGGGGAGCTGCTCGCAAGGGGATTCGACGACCTCACCGTGCTGGACGTGTCGGAAGAGGCACTCGCCGCCGCCCGGCGACGACGTGCCGACCCAGCCGCGATCCACTGGATCCGGGCCGACCTGCTCGACTGGACGCCCACCCGCCGCTGGGACGTCTGGCATGACAGGGCCGTGTTCCACTTCCTCACCGAACCCGACCAGCGCGAGCGATATCGAGCGCTGCTCCACGACGCACTCGCACCGGAAGGAGTCGTCCTGCTCGCCACGTTCGCAGCGGACGGCCCGACGACGTGCTCAGGACTACCGGTCCGGCGCTATACCAACGATGGCCTGCTCCGAGAACTGGGCCCCACGTACACAGAGGTCGCCCGCGGCCGGTACCTGCACGCCACCCCGTCGGGAGGCGATCAGCCGTTGAGTTGGGTGGTGGCCAGGGGTCCGGGCGTCGCCTGACACGTCCGATCCCCACCCGGCAACCGCCAACCGAAGCTCAGGCGACCGCCCGCTCACTCCAGCATGCTGCGCAGCATCCAGGCGGTCTTTTCGTGGACCTGCATGCGCTGGGTCAACAGATCCGCGGTGGGCTGGTCGTTGGCATTCTCGACAACGGGGAACACCGATCGGGCGGTTCGTGCGACGGTCTCCTGGCCCTCGACGAGACGCCGGATCATCTCGGTGGCGCCTGGCGGGTCGGTGTCTTCTGCGATCGATGACAACGCAGTGAGTTCTCGATAGCTGGCTGGCGCTGTGATCTTCGAGGGGCGTGATGCTGCGGGCAGAGGTGGCACGATCCGCAGGGTCACCCGCCACATGAACGATAAGCACTACCGGGTGGTTGCTCTCGGCAAGCCGACCGACGAGGAGCGCAGCCAGTGGTACCTGCAGCGCGACGTGGAGCAGCAGCGGAGGTTCGAGCGACGCAGCGATGATCCGTTGCGTCAATGGAAGCTGTCCGAGATCGACGTTCAGGCCCAGGATTCGTGGGAGGCATTCACCGACCGCAAGTACGAGATGCTGCAACGCACCCACACCTCGCAGACGCCGATCATCCGCTCCCGCGACAAGCACCTTGCGAGCCTCGACGCGATGCGGGTCATCCTCGATGCGGTCGACCACGAGGAGCGCGACGCGAAACTCGACTTCGTTCCCGATCCCGCGATCGTCGTTTCCGGGGCGCAAGAGGTCGAGCTGATGGAAGCGGACCGCATACAGCGGGGGCGGTTCAGGCATCGAGCAACGCGACGCTGCGCGTGAGCGGATGGCGTCAGGCGATGTCCCAGGTGATGCCGAGCAGTTCCTCGCTGAGCGTCCACAGGCGAGCAGCGGCCTCGGGGTCCCGGGCCGCGTCCGAGATGCGGCTCTCACCGACCGGCCCGCGACTGTCACCTCGCTTGGTGGGTCCGTAGTACGCGCCGTTTCTCGCTTCGTTCCCCGCGACGGCGAGGACCTCCGGCAGCGCGCCGTCGGTCGCCCGTTGTGCCATCAACGCGTTGGTGACCTTGTAGAGGGCGCGAAAGGCGCCGGTCGGGCCGGTGCTCTGCAGGTTGGTCGCTGAATAGCCGGGGTGTGCACTCACCGACATCACCGGTGAGCCGGCCGCCTCGAGTCGGCGGGCGAGCTCGAGGCCGTACATCAGGTTGGCGAGTTTGCTCTGTCCGTAGGCCGTCGAGGACGAGTAGCCGTTCTCCCCCATCGGGTCGTCGAAGTCGACTCCGCTCACTCTGCGGTGGGCGATCGAGCTGACAGCAACGATCCGCCCTGAGCGCGCGGTCACCAGATCGAAGAGCAGGTGGTTGAGCATGAAGTGGCCGAGATGGTTGGTGCCGAACTGCAGCTCGAATCCGTCGGCGGTCTGTTGCTGGGGCGTCTGCATGATCCCCGCGTTGTTGACCACGCCGTCGAGTCCGTCGACGAGCTCGCGAATGGCCTCATCGGCCCGTCGGATCGATTCGAGACTGGCCAGGTCGAGCTCGATGAGACTCACCGAGCCGGCGCTCTTGATCTGTGCCAGCTCGGCCACAGCGCCCGCGCCCTTTTCTGGCGAACGGGCAGCCACGAGCACGTCCGCGTTGGCACGAAGGAGGTGCGTGGCTGCTTCGTATCCGATTCCGGAGTTGCCGCCGGTGATCAGATATGTGCGTCCTGTCAGGTCGTCGAGCTGCTCGATCTTCCAGTCGGTGACTGTCTGGGGTGTGGTCATGGTGCGGTGCTCCTGGGTGGTTCCTGGCGGTCAGGCTGCTGCGTGATTCCGTTCCACAACACCTGGAAGGCGAGATCGGCCTGTTGGTCGTCGAGGTCGGCCGACACCGCCTGGTCGAGCTGCTGCTGGATCAGCGCGGCGAGGTAGTCGAGTGGGAGGCCGACGAGCAGCCCGGCTGCCACGGAACGGTCGGCGGTTGAAGTTCCGGCCCGAGAAACAGCAGCTGGGTCGTCGGCCGGCAGGGGAACCCGTTCCTCCCACCGACGACCCGCAGCTTCCTAGCGTTCGAACGGACGACCGGGCTCGCCTCACGGCGATCGTCGACCCCGCCAGTACATCCCGCCAGCAGCACTGCGCCAGAGAGGGCCTGGAGCGGTCGCATCGACCCAGCACAAGGACCCTCGTGACGTCCCTGCCCCTCCTCGAAACCACCAAGGACACCGAGACCGCCGGGGGTGGCGACGGCGACCGTGACGGTACCCCCCGGCGGCGACGGGTCGACACGACGCTGCTCACCATCTCCGTCATCGTTGCGGGCACCACGTTCTCGATGTGCGTGCTCGCGTTCCTGCCCGGGAGTGCGCTCGTGACGCTGCCCGCGACAATGCTGATCCCCACCGTCGCGCCACTGTTGTTCGTCGGCGCATCGGTGTCGCTGGTGGTCCTGCTCTGGTGTCGGACCCGGGTCGCACCTCGGGTGGCGACGTGTTTCGCTGTCATCGCGACGATCTCGGTGACCCTCGCCATCGTGATCATCGCGTCGATGGTGACGGCGATCGGTCGGGGCGGCGGATCGGTGAACATCGCGGCGAGTCTGCTGCCGCGACCGGGCATGGCCGCAGATCCCGACCTTCGCGTCACGTACGCCACGGTGGGAGGGGAGAAACTCGTCGCCTTTGTCTACGAACCGAGCAGCCGAGGCGGCGACCGGCCGGCTCCGACGCTCGTCTACGTGCACGGAGGCGGGTGGATCAGTGGGGCTCCCGACGACTTCGGTTCCAAGCTGCGCTGGTTCGCCAACCAGGGCTGGCTCGTCGTGGGCGTGGAGTATCGGCTGTCCAACTCGCGCACACACACCTGGGACGAGAGTCCCGCCGACGTCGGATGCGCACTCTCGTGGACCGCAGCCCATGCCGCCGATCATGGCGGCGACGCCTCGCAGTTGATCGTCATGGGCGACTCCGCAGGTGGGAACCTCGCGATCAACGCCGGCTACAGCGCGGCGAGCGGCAACGCGAGTTCGTCCTGCGGGGGAAAAGTTCCGGTGCCGCTCGCTGTCATCGCGCAGTACCCCGTCCTCCATCCGACAGCCGCATGGCAACACGGTTTCGGCGGAGGATCGGCGTCAGGCGCACAGTCGATGCTCCAGATGTACGTCGGCGGGACACCGTCCGAGTACCCGGAACGGTACGCCGCGATCTCCGCTGACAGGTTCATCAGCTCCTCCGCTCCACCCACACTGATCATCGAACCCGGCCGCGACCACCTGGTCCCGGCCGCCAGCGTCGACGAGTTCGTCGACCGGGCACACTCCCGGGGAGTGGAGGTCGATCTCACGACCATCCCGTTCGCCGATCACGGCTACGACTCACTCGCCCGCGGATCGATCGGTGACCAGAGTCAGCGGACCATGATCATGAACTACGTGCGTGAGGTCCTCCGCTCCACCTAGCGGGATTCGAGACGAAATTCGACCCCCGCGCTTGGCCGTGAACCACAACCTCAGGCCTGGAGGCCGGACGAGGTTGGTCCCGGCTCGTGCCATCGGGGGTGACGTCGACCACGACGACCACGGCACGAACCTCACCAGAGCCCGCGATCACGTGAGCGCCGGGCACGATCAAGGAGGAGTCGGCCGCTCGTCGAGGAACGTCCCCGGGGCAGGCCCGTCTCATCCATCGTGTTGAAATCGAGCGGTAGGTCGATCCGGGTGGTCGCCGTCATGGCGTCAACACCGGCCCGGCCGCCGTCACCCATCCCACCCACCGCACCACATGGGAACTAGCGCTTCCTTCCGTGAGTAATGAGCCCCGAATCGTCCCCAAGGCGTGGCTCGGATGGGTGATCGGCGTCGTCTACGCGCCGATCTTCATCGCAGTCATGGTCGCCTCCGGTGTCGGCTACGACGAGTTCACCGACTCTGCGACCAACTTGCGCGACGCCGCCGGTCAGCAGTCGAGCCATCGGCCGTGTCACAGTGACGACCATCGCCCGCCACGATGCGCAGCTGACAGAGGAGCACCCATGACAGAACAGTCGACCGATCTGGTGACGCAGGCCCATGAGCTGGTCACCATCACAGATCTGGTTCCGCAGAGCGCCGCTCCGGCGCGCCTGCCGGCACCGGTTCTCGGCGCAGTCAGCTCCGCAGCATCTGCGTCACCGCTTGCGCTCGAGGCGATCCGCAATGCGGCACGCTCGGGCAACGGCCTCCGGGTCGAGTTCTCCCCCGAGGTCATGAAGGGTCTTCGCAACGGGACACTCAAGCTGCTGACGACGAAGTCCGGGGACCAGACAGCGACCGCTGTCCAGGCGGTCTCCAACACGTACGTCGCCAACGGTCGGGTGGTGGGCAGTGCGGCAACCGCCGGCAAGGCCGCAACCGGCGCAGCGATGATGACGGGGGCTGTCGTGATGTTGCCGATCGCCATCGCCGCGATCGCCTCGTATCAACAGCAACAGCAGTTGGAGCGTGCGCTCGGGAACATCCAGGCGACGCTCGACCGCATCGAAGAACGCCTCCGCGACGAGGAGCACGGGGTGTGCGACGCCGCAGGATCGTTCATCGAGCTGGCGCTGAAGGCGACCGCACAAGGGCCGCTCCCGCCGTACCTGCGGGCCGAACTCGCCTCGCACCGCGTGCGTGTCGAGGGCGTGTACGGCTCCCGCCGGCGTTTCATCGGCAGGTTCAAATCCGAGCTCGAACGCCAACAGATCGAGTTCGAGCAGAAGAAGGGCGTTCGACAGCCCTGGGTCGAGAGCGTGCAGGACATGGCGAAGGACGGTCGACTCGAGGACGAGATCGTGTTGTTCATCCGCGCGCTCATCGCCCAGAGCCGGCTCGACGCGTTCGCGGCGCTGTGCCTGGCGGAGGAAGGACTCCCCGACCTGGCGCTGACGGTGTTGCACGACTCGGCGAGGGAGCTGCGCTCGGAGTTCTTCGACCTGCACAACCGACTGGCGCCGCTCGCACGCATCGAGCCGCCTCGAAGTGTGAAGGACCGCGTGCCTCTCATGTCTCGCTCTCTCGCCCGGGTCCACACGACCGCCAAGGCTCTCGTCGAACAGCTGGACCACCAGGTCCTGCCGGGGATCCCCGACCCGGACGACGAGAGGCCGCTCACCGTGGAGCTCTCTCCGGACGACGTCGCGTCGATCGTGTCGATGGCGAACGCCGCGTAGCGCCGGAGACCAGGCAGGACTCTGCTCAGTCGCGGGGGACGATGACTCCGAAGGACTGCGGCTCGGAGTCCCAGAGGATGTCGTGGTCCTTCTCGAGCCATTCGAGCGAGCCCCAGTCGTCGGGTCGGGACTCGAGCCACACCATGATTCCGTCGACGGGACAGCTCCCGTGCAGGCTCAGTACCGCTTCGCCTGTGTCCTGGACCCGACCCACGACGTAGACGATGCCTTCCACCTCATCCGGTTCCAGTCGGCGCGTCTCGCCGCGCAGCACGACCCTGCACCACCCGGCGACTATCCAGAGCTCACCGGTGGTCGTCAGGGTCACGATCACCTCACCCCGCGGGAGCTGTTCGCCGATCTCGATCAGCGGTTCCAGGCCGACGCGGACCTGGTAGTGGATCGCCGGGTCGAGGTGGCGCTCCGTCTCGGCCTCGATCCGGAACTCCGCCGGTAGGTCGACGCCGCGCCGGTCGGCGCCGAGCACGAGGAGCACACCGGGGTCGATCTCGAAGGTGCCCACGGGCGGTCCGCTCACCCGTACACCGACAGGGGTGAGTGCCGCAGCCAGCGCCACTCGCAGCACGGTCGACACGTCGGTGATGGCGGTGGCGATCACCGACGTCGGGACCGGCGGACGCAGCAGAGTCGTCGGGGGCTGGTCGGGCAAGTCGATCCGAGACGTGACGAGCGGGCCGTTGATCACTGCTGTGACGGTGCCGTTGACTCGACGGCGGTCATCGATACCGATGCTCCACCAACCACCGGGTTCGTCGTTCAACTTTTCTCTGAATCGAACATATGTACGACTCTAGGTGGGGGTGTGACAGTGGGCGCAACCAGTATCCCAACCTGCGCCGGAAACGCCGTATCGCGCTGCCGGCTATATATCTAATCGGCGCTGAGTACCTAGACGACTAGGAATTTAAGAGGCGAGCGTGCCGCCAAAGACCTGCCAAGCCAGCGCGCTTTTGGCTACAAGGCTCAGCACTAGGTATACCTTCTCGCCATACAGATAATTGGCAAATTTTCCCTTATTTCGATACTGCAGCCATTGATTAACAGCGAAGCAGTTAAACAGCAGGAACTCCGTGACGAAGATGGCGTAGACAAATGTAGGAATCTGGTTTCCGCCTGTGGTCTGAGTGATAGAGACCACAAGTGCAGTGACAATGATGACCCATGGAACGATTCCGGCAATGCAGCCAAAGATGAATGGCCACCAGTTGACGTTGTTGCGGTCTTGGTTGACCTGCTCCATAACTAGGCCAAACAGAATCATCGAGGCGTTAACCCCAAAGATGGCGATCATTGCGTACAAATTGTTAATGCCAAACAGCAGCGCAATCAGTAAAATCATTAATGAGGCACTCACGGAGTACTCAATCCAGCGGGCGTAGTTAATCCCCTTTGCAAGATTTGCCTCATACCAGGGCCGAATTCCGGGGGCACTCACTAGTAGGTGGTCTGCCGCTGCCAAGATGAGGAAAACTGCGATCGCTATAGGCAAGCTGAAGTTAAAGAAGGTGGTGGTTTGACTGAGTGAATCCGCAGCGCCAGGGGGTCCGGTTTGCACTGTTGCAACCACCGGGATGGAGAAGTCCTTACTGAGCAACAAAATGGCTACTGCTTGCACCGCTAGAAATAGACCGACTCCAATATTCCACACGTGAAGATTTTTAAATCTTGCCTGAGTTTCAAGGCTTACCATGTGTCATAGATTAGGGCACAAGTTGTTTACAACAAGTCCATAAAAGCATGAACTTGTTCTCAGTGCCAGAGGGGTAGCGGTCGATAGTAGAGAGTCGGCAGTTGGCTGTCGCTGGATTCAAACTGAATAACTGAGTGCAGCTGATAGAGTTGTTGAGCCATTTCTGCATCTTGAAGGGGGTTAGACATGGACAGCAAAATAGCCACAGGAGCCAGCGATGGACTCGGTCTACGAACAATTCTGGTTGGGTCATCCACCAACTCCGATGCCCGAGCCGCTGGCCGTGAGGCTGCTTCAGCAGCAATTGGGACAGACCCCACAAAGCTGCTCGTGGTGTATGCCTCTTCTTTGATCGACCTCAAGGAATTGCAGGCCGGTATTGCCTCGGTGATTACTGGTGTGCCACTGATTGGTTGTACTACTGCAGGAGAAATCGCTACGGCCGGCCCTAGCGAATCAGGTGTTGTGGTCTTGGGGTTATCGGGTGATGGCTTTGCAGTGCGTACCCATATGGCAGCCATCAAGGATGACGACCTCCGAACAGCCGGAGCAGAAGCTGCAAAATGTGTAGAAGCCGTAGATCGAAAAGCCCATACCGTGTTGTTCATACTTTCCGATGGATTATCGGGTGATCAACAAGAGGTTGTTCGAGGCGCGTATCAGCAGGTTGGTGTTGCCATCCCGCTAGTGGGTGGATGCGCCGGTGATGACAGTCATATGCAATCAACCCATCAGTTTTTTGGTGAACAGGTACTTACTGGCCATGTAGTTGCAGCTGCAATTAGTTCAGACGGACCGATTGGCATTGGCGTTCGCCATGGGTGGAAGCCAGTGGGTGAGCCGATGTCGATTACTGAGTCCTCGGGGGTTGTGGTGATTTCGATCAACGAACGCCCTGCTCTAGATGTCTATCTTGATCGCTTGGCTGCGCCAGCGGAGGTGCGAGTAGATGCTGCGGCTTTTTCGGCATATGCCTCGACTCGTCCACTAGGTATTTCTCGTCGTGGCAGCGAAGAGGTTCGCTTTGTGGCCCGGGCCGATTTTGAGGCTCGTACTATTCACTGTTTCGCAGAAGTGCCTCAGGGTGGCGAAGCGTGGATTATGTCGGGGGATGCCGATTCGATTCTGTCTGCAACCGATGCTGCTTGCCAGAGTGCGTTACACGCGCTTGGCGCGCAACCCCCAAAGGGATTCTTGGTTTTTGACTGCATAGCTCGCAAAGGGGTGCTTGGATCTGCGGGAATTCACGATGAGATCAATCGAATCGGCTCTCATTGCGGAAATGCCCCTGTTGCTGGGTTCTATAGCTATGGAGAAATAGCCCGAATTGAGGGCGCTACAGGGTTTCACAATCAGACCCTTGTAGTGTTGGCTTTTGGATAGTTCATGAACAGTCAGAATTGGTCTACCCAACAACTCGCAGAATTTCTCGAAGTATTTGGCGCTGCAGAGCGACGTTCAGTTCTGCGGGTCGCAGTCGACCGAGTTGCCGATTCACTAGATGCCGAAATCGCCGCCCTAGTCATTGGTTCCGAAGTCGCCTACAGCTTAGGATTTCCTGCAAGCGACGTACCCACTGAGCTGATTCTGCAGATAAGAAACACTCAACCTGAGACAGTAGACTTACCCGGTTTGGGTGCTGGCCACGCACTATGCGCAGCAGTAGACGCAGTAACTGCTTGTCACCTTGTTGTAGTTCGGAGTTCCTCGAAATTTAGCCGTGAGGAAGTAACTCTTCTGCGCTCAATGGGTCGAGCGCTAGCTCTTGCGATGGCGAACAGCGATCTACTTAGCCGGTTGTCTGAGCGGCAAGAACTTGCGGAACGAATGTTTCGAATTCAGCAATCAATTTCGCATCACGCACCACTACAACAGGTACTTGATGCCGTGACCGAAGGTGCAGCAGAGTTACTGCGTGCCGATATCGTTGGGGTACACATAGCCCAAGATCAGGATGATAATTATTCGGGGACTTCGATAAGTGGAGTAAACGACCGACAGCGGGCATTGTTTGCGGCAACACCAGTTCGTTCGGGCTTTAGTGGGAGAGCATTTATTGAAGATCGGCTTGTTGTTAGCAATGACTACCAAACCGAGCCGGGGCGGGCTGATCTAGCGGGGCACTACTCCACACATGGCGCGATGGCTGCTCCAGTACATCGTGATGGCAAGCCCGTTGGAGTCATCTCGGTAGCCATCACTGACCTGACCCGGCGTTTTACTTTGGCCGAACAGGAGATATTGCTGAGCTTTGCGCAACACGTGTCACTTGCGGTTAACGACGCCAATATTGTGGGTCAGCTCCGGGCCTCCCTAGAGAGCGCTAGATATTTATCTAGTCACGATTCGCTTACTGGATTAGCTAATCGAACAGCAATTCTTCAATTATTAGAGCAAGCATTAGTCGATGTATCGCCAGAAACCGCAGTAGCAGTTTTGTTTATTGACGTGGATCGATTCAAAAACATCAACGATGTGCAGGGTCACGCGGTGGGCGACCGGGTTCTTATTGAACTAGCTGATCGACTCCGATCCGCAGTTCGTGCAACTGATGTTGCCGCTCGACTCGGTGGCGATGAGTTCGTAGTTGTTGCCCGAGATATTTCAATTGAAGAGGCTGACGAACTAGCGAACCGCATTACTGAAGTCATGGGGCAGCAGCTAGATGCAGGAACCCGTGAGTTAACGCTCTCGGTGAGCATCGGAGTTGCAGTGGCCACAAGGGTTGTCTCACCAAGCGATCTGCTCACTGACGCCGACTTGGCGATGTACCGAGCCAAACAGCATGGTCGTGCAAGAGTTGTGCATTTTGATGCTGAGATGCGTGATGAGATTTTGAACTCCGCTGAATTAGAAGAAGACCTACACGCTGCGCTAAGCCATGGCAATCAACTGCAGGTGTTTTATCAGCCGATCATGTTGTTAGAAACAGCGCAGGTCGAAGGATTTGAAGCCTTGATTCGCTGGAACCATCCGACTCGGGGTTTGCTGGGGGCAGAAGAGTTTGTTCCGCTGATTGAGAAGATGGGTCAGATCGGACAGGTCGACCGGTATGTGCTGCAAGAAGCGACTCTTCAGCTTGCCCGCTGGCAGGCACTCTCAAAGGCTCATGAGGGGCTGACTATGGCCGTGAACCTGTCGGCTCAGTCATTTTCTGACCCCGACCTTGTGTCCGTTGTCGAGGAAATAGTCCAGGCAGCAGCGATTGCTCCACATAGCCTCAGTTTAGAAATCACTGAGACCATCATGATGGATCAGACCGGACGAGTAGCCGCTATTTTGGCGGGGCTGCGACATGTCGGGGTTCGTCTTGACGTAGATGACTTTGGCACGGGGTACTCATCGTTGTTATACCTAAAACAGTTTGCAGTTGATGCACTCAAAATTGACCGTGAGTTTGTGGTTGGTTTGGGAGTCGATGACCAAGCGACGGCGATTGTGGCTGCAATTGTGCAGCTTGCGCAGGCCCTTGAATTGTCGGTTGTGGCTGAAGGTATTGAGACCCAGGTGCAACTCGACTGCTTGCGTGGGCTTGGTTGCGCCGTCGGTCAGGGGTTTCTTTTCGCAAGGCCGCTGCCAGCAAACGAGATAGAAAAATTTCTAGAAGAGACGGAACTTTTTGCAGACGGTTGAACATCCTGCGGCATTGCCCCCTAGGACCATTGAGACCACCGAGACAAGGGCCCAAGCCGTGCCCTGTGTCAATGACGGCAAGGGGAGGGCACGGGGAGGGCACGGTAAATACTTTCTAGCCAGAGATCAAGTGAGATTGATGATTCCTTTGGCTATCAAGTACCAGCCCAGCACAAGTAAGAGCCAGAACAACACTGTGAGCCAATGCTGTTGCAACCAACTTCTCCAACGTTCCAACCTCGCATGCGAGGTAGCCGGTTGCAGGACGCTTACTAGCAGCGGAATCAGCGCTCCCAAAGAAGCAATCACGACGTACACGAGCACGGCGATCACTGTGTGCATGGCGGTGGCATTCTGTGCCGCTAGGTCTGTGCCAATAGCTACCGCAACCATATAGGGCGGCAAAAGCATTCCAAACCCAAGAGCGACTAGCGGAGAAACTGAGTCAAGTCTGCTCATCCAATGTGGTGTGGACAGAGCGCCTTCTCTGCCTTGAAGCGCCGGTCGACGCCGATATGCAAGGAAGAGCAGCAACACCCCTATAAGTAGGTCAATGGCTGCTGCGCACCCGCTTGGAAGTCCGCCAGACTGCGACGGAACATTATTTGCAGCTAGAACAGTTCCACCAATACAGAACGCGAGCGCCAACATCCATCCAACAAGAAATCCCGTTGCCTTCGATCTTCCGTTGCGAGTTGTCAGTAACAACACCGTGGCCAAAATCGGCAATGGTTCTACTGCAATTCCTATCGCAAGCAACGCAGCCGCAGCATCCAATTCGTCGTCCTCAGTTCACTTCTTCGAGCACAAGTCGTGGCAGTCGAGTTGCTAAGCCACATTAAACTCTCTGGCCGTCCATGTGGCGTCTGAGTTTTGATCCCGACAGAGGGTGCGGGAGCATCGGGTGGTGTGACGGCGACGGGCTCGTGTGCTGGCCCTCGGTCACCTAGAGGCCTTGCTGAGGGGTCGTGCGAGGTTGTTGCGAGTGAGATTTCAACGGTGCTCGAGGCTTGGCAGTTGATCGAGGGTTTGGCGCAAGTAAGCGTTGAGGCGGGACGGATACGTGGGGGTCAGCGCGTCAGCGGGTGGTCGCGGAAGATGTCGAGGTGTTCGAGGTCCTTGGCTCGGCCGCAGACGAGGTCGTCAAACGCAAGCGCGAGACGTTCGAGGTTGTCGACGCCTCAATGTGGTGTGACGTCGACGCCGACGGTCGCCGGAAGGGGCAGATCGTGAACCATCGGTCGACTTTGCGGGAATCCATACCTAGGGCCCGCCTACTAGCCGTCCCCTAACAGCAGCCTTTGCCAAAGTTGAGTGAAGCGCCGAATACAACAAGAACATCGCCCCCCACCACTCGCCCAGACACATCGGCTGCCATTAGTAAGCCCTAGTTGCTGCCATCGCAACTGCGTTCTTAACCAGGCGTTCTCGGGTGTAGCGGTCCTATCTGTCTAGATGCGTTTACTGAGTCCGCCCGGTCGAAATCAGCGGTCAGCCGCGCTCAACTCAAGGCGGTCCGTTGACAAAGTTATTGGGCTTCGGACGGTCACAAATATGACCACGATGACGTACTCCAGCAAAGACCTTGCCGCTCGTATCGAAGAGTTACGAGAATCGGAAGAGGTGGACTTCGAAACGCCGGTTCAGGGCGCTCGACGTTCACACTGCAAAGTCGCTGATAGCGGCTGTGTGAGCGGTAGTCAGAGGCCATAACAGGGTGTCAGAGTCTCCGAGGACTATGTGCTGGAGTAACTACTACTCTCATACTGAAGGGTTGGGAGGCGCCGCCTACCCGATCCTCCAACCCAGAGGGTATGAGAACCACTCCCATCCCACGATACGCGCACGGTTAGTGGTTCCCGCTAGTCCAAAGCGACCCAATTATCGGTGTGACAGCCGCAGGCGTGGCGACCATTCAGATACCAAAACCCCTGCAATGCCAAGTATTTTACCGGAATCGCAGGGGTTTTTGGTGGTGCCCTCGGACAGATTCGAACTGTCGACCTACCGCTTAGGAGGCGGTTGCTCTATCCCCTGAGCTACGAAGGCGGGGTTGCTGCCACTCGACGCTTGTACGGCGTCGGCAATGATTCTATGCGTCAACTGAGTCAGGTGATCCGAGTGCCTACTACGCGCACAACACTGGCTACGGTAAGGGCTATGTCTACTGAGAACATGTCTACTGAGAATCTCTCTGCTGTAAATCTGCCGGCCGTGATGAATCAGGTGGTGTTGCGTCAGCGGCCAGAGGGTTTGTTGACTTGGGATGATGTTGAACTGCAGCAGGTGCCCGTTCACGAGTTGGCCGAGGGCGAGGCGCTGCTGCATAACGAAGTGCTCGGCATTGACGCAACGGTGCGTTCTTGGCTGAGCCCCAATAAGGGCTACTTGCCGCCAGTGGGCATTGGCGAACCGGTTCGGTGCTCGTCTGCGGGCCGCATTGTTGCATCAAGATGTGATGCCTACGCTGTTGGTGATGTGGTGACCACACTGGCTGGCTGGGAAGAGTTCACCGTGGTGCGCGACGACTTTTTTACCACTCACTTATCTGCAGCCGACGCGAACTATGACGTTGCTGCGTTCTTGGCACTGTATGGCTCTACCGGCTGCACGGCATACATCGGCATGGTTGAAATTGCGCAGGTCAAGCCTGGTGAGACGGTGGTGGTTTCTGCAGCAGCAGGAGCAACCGGCAACCTTGCTGCGCAGATCGCAAAGATTGCTGGCGCAACAGTCATAGGGATAGCTGGCTCGGATGATAAGTGTGACTGGTTGGTCAATGGGCTTGGACTGGACGGTGCGATTAATTACAAAACCCAAGATGTGCTCGGCCGTCTGCGTGAATTGGCGCCCAACCGAGTTGATGTTTTTTTCGACAATGTTGGCGGCCAGGTACTTGATGCTGTGATGGCTCGTCTAGCAATGCACGCTCGTGTGGTTTTATGTGGCGCAATCTCTGGCTACAACGCTTCTGCCAAACCCCCTGGTCCGGCCAACTACCTCAATCTGATTCAGCAGCGTGCAACTATGACTGGGTTCTTGGCTATCGATGACGTGCCCCGATTTGGAGAAATTGCTGAGCACCTTCGCGCATGGGTCGATGCCGGAAGCCTTCGCTATCAGATCCATTATTTTGATGGTTTGGAGTCATCAGTTGACGCTCTGAACGCAATGTTTACGGGTGCCAATACCGGCAAGATTGTGATCAGACTGGGTAACTCGCCAGTCTGAGTGCTTTCGCCCTGCAGATTTCGGATCTGTGTTGTTTATGTGTGCTATCCCGTTGGCATGGCATCTTCCACAACCAACACCGATTTAGTTCGCATAGATACCGCAGATTCAGTTGCAGTCATCACGCTTAATCGGCCGGAAGTGCGCAACGCACTGTCTGCAGACCTGATGCTCGAGATTTACAAAGCAGTGGGTGACTGTGAGGCTTCCGATGCTGTGCAGGTCATGATCTTGACGGGCAGCGACCCAGCATTTTGTGCCGGATTAGACCTAAAAGACTTGGCGTCGGGCAAGTTAGCGAAGGCCTTTGCAAAGATCTCTGAGTCGGCTGGTCTTGCAGAAATTGAAGCCCGAACTAGTACAGCGAGCAACTCGACAGCGGCTTCGCCAGCCGCCGCCGCTGATGCCGACCTGGGTCTACCGAGCCCGTTCCCTGCTCATCGAAAACTCTTGATTGGAGCCATCAACGGAGTTGCCGTGACTGGGGGTCTGGAACTGGCCCTTGCCTGTGACTTTTTGGTGGCTTCTGACCGTGCAGGGTTTGCAGATACCCACGCCCGAGTTGGAATCATGCCTGCCTGGGGGCTGACCGTGTTGTTGCCCCAGGCTGTTGGAGTGCGCCGTGCCCGAGAGATGTCTGTCACGGGTAACTATGTGGATGCCGCAACGGCGCTGGACTGGGGCTTGGTCAACCATGTGGTCTCGCACGCTGAGCTACTGCCGTTCTGCATCAAGTTGGCTGCCGACGTGTGTTCAAACGATGCAGCGGCGGTGAAGCGACTTTTGCAGACCTATGCCGAGGGGTCACTTGTGACGGTGGCACAGGCTTGGGGTGTAGAGGCAGATGCTGGCAGGGCTTGGTACAAAGACGGAGGCGGCGACTTGGATGAGGTTGAACGCCGCCGACAGGGGATCATTGAGCGTGGGCGCTCGCAGGCTGATTGAGCGTGGGCGCCCACTAGTCTTGCCTGAGGCAGAGATACTGCCATGAGGGGCTTGTCATGACGACCGAGGAACTGCACCGCCGAGTTCATCCGGTTCGATTCGTGACTGCGGCGAGTCTATTTGATGGCCACGACGTATCAATCAATATCATGCGCCGAATTCTGCAGGCGCAGGGTGCAGAGGTAATTCACCTAGGCCATAACCGCTCGGTTGATGAGGTGGTGGCAGCCGCAGTTCAAGAAGATGTGCAAGGAATCGCGCTGAGTTCGTATCAGGGTGGCCACGTTGAGTACTTCAAGTATCTGATTGATCGGTTGGCGCAAGAGGGCGCCGAGCATGTGCGGGTCTACGGCGGTGGCGGCGGAGTAATCACAGCCCAAGAAATTGAAGAACTCCACGCGTACGGAGTCGCCAAGATATTTTCTCCGGAGGATGGGCAGAAGTTGGGCTTAGTTGGCATGGTCAACTCAATGATTCGCGACTGCGATGTTGACCCTATGCAGCGCAGTTCGCGAGTTGTCGTTCCTGGCGATGCAGCCTTGCTCAAGTGCGTGCAGAGCGGCTCAGCAATTGCTCTTGCCCAGCTGATTACTGCCTTTGAGCTAGGTGCAGTTGATGATTCCGCCTCAGCGCAGATTCAATCTTTAGATGCTTCTTTGACAGCGCCAGTGCTTGGAATCACGGGTACTGGCGGGTCGGGTAAATCCTCACTGACTGACGAGCTAGTCCGCCGCTTTCGACTCGATCAACAGGACAAGCTTCGCATTGCCGTACTAGCTATTGACCCAACTCGACGCCGCGGTGGGGGTGCGCTGCTCGGTGATCGAATCCGCATGAACGCAATTGATTCCGAGCAGATTTTCTTTAGGTCCTTAGCTACTCGTTCTACACAGAGCGAGGTTCCTGAACACCTTGATCAGATCATTCTGGCAGCTAAGGTTTGGGGCGCCGATTTAGTGATTGTTGAGACTCCCGGGATTGGCCAAGGTGACGCAGCGATCTTGCCGTATTCGGATGTCTCTCTCTACGTGATGACCCCCGAGTTTGGTGCATCCTCGCAGCTTGAAAAGATAGACATGCTGGACTTCGCTGACGCTGTTGCAATCAACAAGTTTGAGCGGCGCGGTGCAGAGGATGCGTTGCGAGATGTTGCTCGACAAGTCATGCGCAACCGAGAGGCTTTTGACACCCCTCTTGAACAGATGCCGGTTTTTGGAACCGTCGCTTCCCGCTTTAATGATGACGGCGTTACAGCGCTGTACCAGTGCCTAACAACACTGCTCAGTGATTGTGGATTGCTGATCTCTAGCGGCATGCTGCCGCAGGTTTCCTCGCAAGTATCTACTGGGATCGATGAGATTTTACCCAGCAATCGTGGCCGGTATTTGGCCGAAATAGTTGAGAGCGTTCATCACTATCACCAGGCAACAGAGCATCAAGTGCAGGTTGCTCGTCAGCTACAGCAGCTTCGCTGCAGCGCAGCCATGCTTGCTGCAGCCGATCATTCAACAGAGGGCATTGCTCAGGTGGCCGCCCAGCTTGAGCCGCAGTTGACTGCACAGAATCAAAGCTTGCTGCAGGATTGGCCTGAACAGGTTGCTGACCTAAGCGGAGCAGATCGGCCCGCTCGTGAATCACTCTCGGGCACGCTCATACCAAAGCTGTCGGTTCCCAAGTTTGTTGACCATGGTGAGCAACTGCGCTGGCTTCGTTCAGAGAACCTTCCGGGTTTCTTCCCTTTTACTGCAGGGGTGTTTCCGTTGAAACGAGAGGGCGAAGACCCTGCGCGTATGTTTGCCGGCGAGGGTGGCGCAGCAAGAACCAACCGGCGCTTTCACCTGTTAGCCAAAGGCCTGCAAGCAACCAGACTTTCTACTGCGTTCGACTCAGTCACTTTGTACGGATTCGACCCCGCCGAACGCCCCGATATTTACGGAAAAATCGGCAATTCAGGCGTGTCGATAGCAACGCTTGATGACATGAAGTTGTTGTACTCGGGGTTTGATCTGTGTGACCCGAGTACCAGCGTGTCTATGACAATTAACGGGCCAGCGCCTGCAGTGCTTGCCATGTTCTTGAACACTGCAATCGATCAGCGGGTACAGATGTTTGAGTCTGACAACGGCAGGGATGTCACCGCCGATGAGCAACTTGAACTTCGAGCCTGGGTGCTATCGAATCTGCGGGGAACAGTGCAGGCCGACATCTTGAAAGAGGATCAAGGCCAAAACACTTGCATTTTCTCTACAGAGTTTTCACTCGGCTTAATGGCCGATATTGCTGAGTGGTTTGTGCATCACGAGGTGCGCAACTTCTACTCAGTTTCTATCTCGGGCTATCACATTGCCGAGGCCGGCGCGAACCCCATTAGCCAGCTCGCATTCACATTGGCAAATGGGTTTACCTATGTTGAGTCTTACTTGGCACGCGGCTTGGCAGTAGACGACTTTGCCCCCAACTTGAGCTTCTTCTTTTCAAACGGGATGGACCCCGAGTACAGCGTGTTGGGCCGGGTAGCACGACGGATTTGGGCAGTGGCCATGCGTGATTACTACAGGGCGAATGACCGCTCGCAGAAACTGAAATACCACGTGCAAACCTCGGGCCGCAGCCTGCATGCCCAAGAGATGGACTTCAATGACATCCGTACCACCTTGCAGGCGCTGTGTGCGATTAACGATAACGCCAACAGTTTGCATACCAACGCATATGACGAGGCTGTCACGACGCCCACCTCTGAGTCTGTACGCCGAGCTTTGGCCATTCAGATGATCATCACACAAGAATGGGGGCTGTCGATGTGCGAGAACTCGCTGCAGGGCAGCTTTATTATTGAAGAACTCACCGACCTTGTGGAAGAGGCAGTGCTAGTCGAGCTTGATCGAATCAATAGCCGCGGTGGTGTGCTCGGAGCTATGGAGACTGGGTATCAGCGAGGACGGATTCAAGACGAGTCCATGCTCTATGAGCATCGAAAACACGATGGTTCGCTGCCCCTGATTGGAGTGAATACCTTCCTTGATCCAAACCCCAATCCAGTTCCGGTGGTAGTTGAACTTCAACGCTCAGAGGATTCAGAAAAGCGGGATCAGATTGACCGACTGCTGGATTTCAAAAAAACTCACGCAGGGGAGCGGGCAGCGGCGCTAGAAGAACTGAGAGTTGCTGCGCTACGCGGAGACAACTTGTTTGATGTGCTGATGGACACCGTGCGGCACTGTTCGCTTGGCGAGATTACCGACTCCTTATTTCAGGTGGGTGGCAAGTACCGCCGCAACGTGTGAAGGTAAAGAACATGACTCTAAGCCCGGGTGCCTTCGATTCGAATCATGTGCGGGTTATTGAAGTCGGCCCTAGAGATGGCTTGCAGAATGAACAGCAGGTTTTGCTGGCCGCCGACAAAGTTGAGTTGGTGCAGCAACTTGTAGGCACTGGTGTTCGGGCGATAGAAGTGACCTCGTTTGTACGGCCCGATTTTGTTCCGCAACTTTTCGATGGAGCGCAGGTGTTTCCGGCTGTAGAGAAACTGCCTGGTGTGCGGTACATCGCTCTGGTGCCCAATTTGGCCGGACTCAAAAGCGCCGCGCAGGCAGGAGTGCAAGAGATTGCAGTTTTCGGGGCGGCCAGCGAGGCGTTCAGCCAATCGAATCTTGGTCGGGGGATTGACGAGAGTCTTGAGATGTTTGCGCCCGTTGCTGCCGAGGCGTTGTCTCTTGGAATGACTGTCCGTGGGTACGTCTCTACAGTGCTTGGCTGCCCGTTCTCTGGGGCAGTCCCCACAGAGAATGTTTTGCGAGTCGTAGCAGCCCTCGACGAAATGGGTTGTCAGGAAATTAGCCTGGGAGACACCATTGGCGTGGGTACTCCGCCTGCGGTGACTCAACTCATCAGCGCTGTGAGCACGGTGCTGCCCGTTGAGCGCATTGCTGTTCATTTTCACGACACCTACGGCATGGGTTTGGCAAACTCAATGGCCGCAATTCAGTGCGGAGTCCGTGCTGTTGATACCTCAATCGGCGGCCTTGGCGGCTGCCCGTTTGCTGGCCGTAACGCAACCGGAAACTTGGCTACAGAGGACTTGGTTTATGCGCTGAGCGGGTCTGAGTTTGACACTGGAATTGACCTTGACGCGCTGTTGACGGTGAACCGCTGGTTAGCCGAGAGGTTGGGCCGAGCATTGCCATCAAAAGTGGCATCAGCAAAAGTGGCATCAGCTCTTATGGCCAAAGAGACTGGTGCTACAAATGACGAGTGACTTTGGTTCTGCAGGTCAGCTAGAGGCCTCTGCTCCACGCGTGTTGTGGCAGCCACCGACTGATGCTGCGAGCAGCACACAGATGGGTCGCTTTGCAGCGAGATGTAGCGAACATACCGGTCTAGATCTATCGCAGTACCAGGATTTGTGGCGTTGGTCGGTGACAGACCTAGACGGTTTTTGGACCCAGATTTTGCAGTACTTTGACGTGATTGCCGAGGGCGACCGGCAACCAGTCCTGACAGGCAAAACCATGTTTGACACTAAGTGGTTTCCTCGCCTGAGATTGAACTACGCAGAGAATGCGTTGCGCGGTCCGAGTGCTCACACGGTTGGGTTCGCAGATGAGCAGATTGCTGTGCATGCTGAGTCCCAACTTTGGGGGCAGCGTTTGCTCACCCGTGGCGAGGTGCGTTCACAGGTTGCTGCTTGTCAGCAGGGCCTGATTGATCTTGGGGTGGGTGCTGGCGATGTAGTGGCCGCGTACCTTCCGAACCTTGCCGAGACCATTGTTGGTTTTTTGGCCTGCGCCGGATTGGGTGCCACTTGGGCATCCTGCGCGCCAGAGTTTGGTGTCAAGGCAGTCATTGATCGACTCTCTCAACTCAACCCCAAACTGTTGTTGGCAGTTGAGGGGTATGGCTACGGAGAGAAGCTGATCGACCGAACAGCTGATCTTCAAGCGATTCGCAGCGCGCTGAGTTCACTTGAACACACCGTTGTGCTTCCCAGCCCGGATGGCACAGTCGCGGCGCAGAGCATTGGCACCCACGGTGTGTCTACTTGGCACCAACTGCTGAGCGAGCAGGGCGAGTTGATTACGCTGCGAGTGGCCTTTGATCACCCGCTGTATGTGTTGTTCTCGAGTGGTACTACGGGGCTACCTAAGCCGATTGTCCATGGACATGGGGGCATAGTCATCGAGCATGTGAAGGCACTCGGACTACATTCAGATCTTGGCCCCACCGACGCCTTTTTTTGGTTTTCTACAACTGGGTGGATGATGTGGAACCTTTTGGTTTCTGGGTTGCTAGTTGGCTGCAAAGTGATCTGTTTTGATGGAGATCCCGTCCGGCCTGACCCGTCCACTCTTTGGAGAATGGCTGCTCATACCGAGGCTACGTATTTTGGTTGCAGCGCCTCGTACCTCATGGCCGAGCGCGCGCGGGGTGTTCAGCCGGCAGTTGAACATAACTTGTCAAAGCTGCGCTCCGTTGGGTCAACAGGTTCGCCGTTGGGAGTTGCCGGCTTTGAGTGGGTATGGGAGCAGTTCGGTTCGCTTGTGCAACTGAGTTCGAAGAGCGGAGGAACCGATGTGTGCACGGCCGTGGTTGGCACTGCGCCGCTGGTAGATGTGTGGGCCGGCGAGATCTCTTGTCGATACCTAGGTGCTGCAGTGCAAGCCTTTGATGAGCGAGCGGTTCCCATGATCGGGTCTCAGGGTGAGCTAGTGATTACTGCCCCTATGCCATCCATGCCCGTGGCTTTTGCTGGCGACAACGATGGCAGCAGGCGAAAAGCCGCGTATTTTGAGCAGTACCCAGGGGTGTGGGCGCACGGCGATTGGATCACAATCACAGACCGTGGGTCATGCGTCATTAGCGGGCGGTCTGATGCAACGCTCAATCGCGGAGGAGTCCGCCTAGGTACCTCAGAATTTTATGCCGTGGTTGAGGCGTTGCCAGAGATTTCTGACAGCTTGGTGATTCACCTTGAAGACCCCACTGGTGGCTCTGGGAGGCTGATGCTTTTTGTGGTGATGGCATCCGGAGTTTCGCTTGACGATGAGATGCAACAGAAGTTGGCTTCGCAGGTACGTAACTCGTTATCTCCGCGCCATGTGCCCGATCAGATTCTGCAGATTTCGGTGGTTCCTCGCACCTTGTCGGGCAAGAAAGTAGAGGTGCCGGTCAAGCGTGTGTTGGCCGGTGCTGACCCTCGTGATGTGGTGAGCTTGGATTCGCTCACTGATAGCCGTTCGCTCGATCAATTTGTTGGATTGCTTCCCGCCTAAAGCTGCCCCAGGTGCTGGCATCCGTATCACGTATCCGTATCCCGAAGCATCTAGCCAACTCGGATTCGCAGCATCCCGCGGCCGTATCCCGAAGCATCTAGCCAACTCGGACAGATTTGGTCGATTATCGACCAAATCAGTCCGAGTTGGCGGGGTCAGTCCGAGTTGGCGGGGTTAGTTCGGGTTGGCGGGGTTAGTTCGGGTTGGCGGGGTTGGCGGGGTCAGTTCGGGTTGGTTTCTTCGGCCTTGCACTGCAAGGCAAACCGAAGCCAACCTGCACCGAAGCCCACCTGCACCGAAGCCCACCTGCACCGAAGCCCACCTGCACCGAAGCCCACCTGCACCGAAGCCCACATGCACCGCAGCGTTGCCGAGTCGTATCGGTCCTGATTTCAAGCCGATTTCTGTGATCACGACGTTTAAGGGAAGCACCGCTGACCACGAAGACCGGGAGGAGAAATCCAGATCCGATTGCTGTGGTGGTGAGCGCCAAATCAATCAGGTTGCTCAGCAGCGACTTACTCCTCAGTCTGTGGCCGTCGGCGGGTCTGCTTGGTTTGTCCGCGCTGTTTCTTTGCATCAAGGCGGCGAACTTTGGAACCCCGGGTTGCTTTGGTGGGCTTTCTAGTGCGCACAGGTTTGAGCGCAGAGCGCAACCGAGTTGCTAAACGCTCCCGAGCAAGTTGACGATTGCGAAACTGCGAACGCTCGTCATCGACAACAACCCGTAGGTCGCTTCCTAGAGCGGCTTGTAGACGCTCCCGCTGAAACTCGCTCAGCGTTGGTGACCCGGCAATGTTCAAGCGAAGCTCCACCCGAGTGTGAGCCTTGTTGGCATGCTGCCCGCCCGGACCGCCAGAAGTAGAGAACCGCTCATCAATCTCGCCACCTGGAATAGTCAAACCCGGCCGAATTATGAGGTCCTCAGAAGCCATGACTCAGCTAGATTCAGCCGGGAGTAGATGCGGAGCGTGGTCAATCACGGCTTGAATCACCTGCGAAGCCGAGGGGTTTACCATGGCAAATTTGCCAACAACAACCGTAGGCACAGTCTCGCTGCCGCCGGTGATAGTGCGCACTGATTCGGCAGCACCAGAGTCCTCCCAAATATCAATTTTTAGCAGGGGAAGGTCGGTTTTCTCGAGTTGAAACATAAGCGAGGAGCAGAAATTGCAGCCCGGTCGCCAGAACAAAATAACTGCCTCATCAGAGTTTGGTTTTGAGTTGTCATGATTCATAGGGACTTCGTCTGACTCCTGCACGCTGTAAAACTACCTTGAGTCAGGACAGTCACTCTGCGGCCTTATTGATCAAGAGTCAGATTGAGTCTTGCCAATTAGCCCGAGTAGTTGGCTGCCAAGTAGTGCAACCGAGGTGCTTGGATCAATGTTGTAGTACTGCTGCAGCCAGACGCGATTGCGTTCGTGTAGTTCTGCTGTTGGGTCAAAGCGGTTCAGAATGACGAGTACCGGCGCAATTGCTTGGAGTGCTGTGACAGCCGGACGAATTGCGTTGATAGTTCCCAGCCCTGCATCGGCTACCAGAATGATGGCCTCGGGGAGTAGCAGTCGGGCTAAGTCAATGCCATCACCATCATGGGCAATCGGAGACCAAGGCCCACCTGCGGATTCAACAAATCCAACTTGCGCTGGCCGCCCCGTCATGGCCTCAAGGTTCCAAGACTCAGCCGTCTCTTGTGCAAGCTCGACAATTGAGATTCGTTCGGCTCCGAGCAGATCTGCAGCCATCGGAGGAGCCATGGCGACCCGGTAGCAGCGGTGCTCGGGACACACCGTGCCAGGGTGCTCGCCAGAGGCTGCAGCAAGCTGGTCAGCGTCGGTCGTGGGGTCTTCAGGCTCAAAGGATTGCGCAGGCTTGCGTGCTTGAACGGTGATGTGCTGGGTACGTAGTTCAGTAATGAGTCGGCTAGTAACCCAGGTTTTGCCTATTTCGGTCCCCGTACCGGCAACAAGCACAACCGACTGGGGTCGTTGCGAACTGTGGTTTGCTGAATTAGTCATAGGTCGACTCCAAGTTCTGTCAAAGTTCGGCGCAGCATCAAGAGATCTTCTGTTTGGTGGGCTGCAGAAAGTGCAATCCGAAGTCGACAGGTTCCTTCTGCCACTGTGGGTGGCCTGATTGCTGGAATAAGGATGCCTCGATTCAGTAGTTCCTGCGCCACTTGCATCGCTCGCTGTTCTGACCCAAGTAGTACCGCGATGATGGGAGAAGGGTGACCGGGCACGAGCAGATCAATATTTCTTCGCAACTTTGAGCGCAATTCTGTGCCTTCGGCCGAGCAATAGATCTGCAGCGCCGCATGCGCTGCAGCAACCTCGGCTGGGCTGTTTGCAGTGGTGAAGATAAAGGCTCTTGCGGTGTTGATGCACAGGTCAACAAGTTGCTGATCAGCAACAAGAAATCCTCCGAGTGATCCAAAGGTTTTTGACAGGGTGCCAACTATTACCGCCGAGCTTGGTGTGGTGGGGCCTAACACCGCATGTGCTGTGTCGACCAGCAACATGGCGCCAGACTGTTGGCAGACTTGCTCAAGATCATCAAGCGGAGCTAGGTCGCCGTCCATAGAGAACACGGCGTCGGTTACGACCAGTGCTAGCGAGTTTGGGTGCTGAGAAATCAGTGAAGCCAGGTGGCTAACATCGCGATGTTTATACACCTGGACCTGAGCTCTTGCAGCTCGAATGCCGTCGATGATTGACGCATGATTGAGCTCATCGGAATATACGATGCAACCGGCTTGCTTTCCTGCCCCCGGCTTGCCTGCTGCTTGTTTGCTTGCGCCGGTGAGAGCGCCGATTACACCCAGGTTTGCCTGAAAGCCGGTGGGGAAGAGCAGCGCAGCTTCTCGCTCGTTCCAAGCGGCAAGAGCAGATTCCATTTGGTCATGAATCGGCCGGCTTCCAACGATGAGTCTGGCAGCGCCGGCCCCAGCCCCATACTGAACCAGAGCAACTTGAGCAGCTTCTATGACTGCGGGGTGTTGACTCAACCCTAAATAGTCGTTCGAGGAGAAGGTGATGACTGACTGCCCAGATGATCGGATTGCAGTTACCGGCCTACCCGAATCAAGACTTCGAATACTGCGCCATTGGCCGGCGGCATGCACTGCTTTGTTGCGAGCGGCGATGAGTTCGCCCCAACGTTCACTCATTGTTCGGGCCGCCGGCTTGGGCGCTGGCTTGAGCGACTGCAGTGATTGACTCAGCCAGGGTGAGAACGATTCGGTGGATCTCCTCGGCGGTACTTGTCAGAATCGGCATCAGCACGATCACATCACCCAAAGGTCTGATGAGCACCCCGCGCTGAACTGATTCGGCTGTGACCTTTCGACCCCAACGAACTGCACCCTGTGGTGGTGCTAGCTCCACTCCCACCATCAAGCCTTGCTGGCGAATGCTTCGCACCACAGAAAGTGGCGCAATGTGAAGCTCGAGCAACTGCTCGAGCTGCGCTGCCCGCTCCTTGACGTTGCCCAATACATCAAGAGTGCTGAATAGTCGAAGGTGAGCCAGAGCGACTGCGGCAGCAAGAGCGTTTCCGCTGTACGAGTGGCCGTGATAGAGCGTGCGCTCGCCTAGGTCTTTACCAAGAAACGCCGAGTAGACACGCTCGTTAGCCACTGTTGCGGCCAAGGGTAAGTAGCCACCAGTAATGCCTTTACCAATGGCCATAAGATCTGGACGGAGCTGGCATTGCTCGCTCGCAAACATCGTGCCCGTGCGGCCAAAGCCAGTAGCAACCTCATCACAGATCAGCAGCACATCGTGCTCTGCGCAAGTTTGACCTAGTGCTGCAAACTCCTCTGCAGGTCGCATCTGCATTCCGGCTGCGCCTTGTACAAACGGTTCGACAATCACTGCTGCTAGCTCGGCAGAGTGTTGGGCAATCAGCGAGCAGGCAATCGCTATGCAGTTGTCGTCTTCGTACCCTGGCGCGCGCAGAACACTAAAGCGCAGTGGATCAAAAATCTCTGTTCCAAATCCGCCTGCTCCCACAGCGAGCGAGCCAAGGGTGTCTCCGTGGTAGGCGCCACCAAAGGCCAAGTACGTGTGCCGGTTAGCAATGCCCTGATTTGTCCAGTACTGAAAGGCAATCTTGAGCGCCTGTTCCACAGCAGCCGAGCCATCCGAGGCGAACAGAAAGTGTGGTTGTTCGAAAGGAACAACCTGAGCGAGCGCCTCGGCAAACTCGATTGTGGTTCGATTGCCATTTCCTAAAAGGGTGGAGTGCGCAACAAGGTCGATCTGTTCGCGAAGCGCCTCATCAAGTTCAGCAACGCGATGCCCGAGCGTGGTCACCCAGAGCGAACTGATTGCGTCAAGGTAGCGGCGACCGTCAACGTCAATCAGTTCGCGACCCTCTGCACGTTCGACGATGATGGGGGAGTTGCTTGCATAGGCGGCCATCTGCGTGAAGCCATGCCAGACCACATCGGCATCACGGGATACCCACTCGTCGGCGGTGTTTGTGACGTCATCTGAGTCGTGGAGCACCTCTTGAAGGTAGTCCCGTACCGAGCGAAATCCCATAAGGGCGCAGTACCACCGGCATGTTCACGTAGGTAAAGGTCATAGTGTTCATGGAGTGCCTGTAACGGAGAGGACGCAAGCGTGATTGGGTTGGGGCTCGAGATCGTTGATGTTTCAGCATTCAGGGGTCAACTTGATGACCCGACCGCAGCTCTGCCCTTAACCGCTTTTAGTACTGCTGAGCAGGCCGAAGTCGGCGTAACGGAACCGAGTAGCGCTAGAAGGTTGGCCGCAAGGGGGGCAGCCAAGTTGGCATTCTTAAAAGCGCTGTCGGCAAGTAACCCCGATGCAGAACACCTACTAGGTTCTCCAGACTTGTCAGAAGTTGAAATTGCCAACGATGCCAGCGGCAAACCCTCACTGAGGGTTTGGGGTGAAGTAGCCCGAGTGGCTACAGGCTGTCTGGGTAGTGATTGGATTGCGCTGGTCTCACTGACCCATGAAGGCAACACTGCTGCAGCGGTGGTGGTTCTTGAACGAAGGCAGATCTAAGGCTTTCTTGTCTGCTCAACCCTCTTGGCTGTGTGACAGCTAGCCTGACCATGCACTGAGTGATTGAGTGAACCGCTGTTGATAGAGGAGTTTCATGCCCACCTATGAGTTTCGATGCGCGACCTGCGAGGTCGTGTTTGAGGATCGTCGAAGCATGGCTGCGGCAGATGAGCCAGCTGAGTGCCCCGCTGGTCATGTTGGCGCCAAGCGGTTGCTATCTGTCTTTGCTGCAACCTCGGGAGGAAGTGACAGCTTGCGGCCGGCACCCTCAGGTACTCCTGCGCCTCAGGGCGGCGGCTGTTGCGGCGGCGGCTGTCATTAGTTCTGCATGTTCTAGCTGAGTTACGCTAAGCGTTCACTCACCGCAGAACTCGCCTGATTTCGACCTGCTCTACGCCTCCGAGGTTTGTCATCGATACCGAACGTTTGCCACATGGTCGGATCAACCCGACCTCTTCGATTCCGTTTTTTGCGATTCATCTGCTGCCACTACTGGCCATCTTTTCGGGGGTGAGCCGTACGGCGTGGATTCTGTTTGCTGCGACCTTCTGGACACGGATGTTTTTTATTACCGGCGGCTATCACCGGTACTTCGCGCATAAGGCCTATAAGACCTCTCGCGTGTTTCAGTTCATCCTGGGCTATGGCGGCTGTACCGCTGCGCAGAAGGGCCCGCTCTGGTGGGCTGGTCATCATCGGATTCACCATCGCTTCGCCGACACTATTCATGACCCGCATACTCCTCGCAAGGGCTTCTGGTGGAGTCACGCTGGGTGGATTCTTTCTGACGAGACCACAAGTGCACCCCTCCGGTCGGTCAAAGATTTTGAGAAGTTCCCTGAGCTTCGATTCATATCTAAACATGATTGGATCGCGCCGTGGTCGCTTGCTGTTGTGTGCACGCTTATTGGTGGCTGGTCTGGGCTTTTGATTGGATTTGTGTTGTCTACGGTGGTGCTCTGGCATTCGACTTTCTTGATTAACTCTTTGGCCCATGTGTTTGGATCACGTCGTTTTGCCACCGACGACACCAGTCGCAATAACCCGCTGCTGGCCATCTTGACGATGGGTGAAGGCTGGCATAACAACCACCACAAGACGGCCTATTTGGCTCGGCAAGGTATCAGGTGGTGGGAAGTTGACTTCACTTGGTATGTGTTGTTTCTGCTGGAAAAGCTGCACATCATCTGGGGTGTAAAGCGACCCCGCACAAGCAGCCGCGCTGGGAAAGCAACTAACGCTTCATTGGCTCGTTTGCCTGCTGCTGATGAGTCGGACGCTGATGAGTCAGCTGAGTTTGTTGACGAGGCACTGGCCCAAGCTGTGCTCGAAGATCAGAGTTTGGAGTTGGTTCACTCCGGTTCGGCTGATCTGCCATCTGAACCCTAAACACGCTCTGACCGCGTTGGTGACCGCGTTGGTGAAAGTGTTGTTGCGGATCTGGAATAGCTCCGTGGTGACTGTTGGAGGGCTGCGAATATCCTCGTATCTGCCCGATATGCAAAAAGTGATTTATGTCACATTTGTGTTACGGAATGTTACAAAACTGCAATTAGTTCGTCATAATGTCTTCTGGTCGTCATATGACTTCCCAAACAGACATAGAACTGAAAGGCAGTTTCATGAACATCCATCCACAGTCCGCAGATTCCGTAGGCACATCTGACTCAGCACAAACCTCTGTTGCACTTCGTCAGCAACGCTGGGCCATCGGTAGTCGTTCAGGCGAATCAAGTAGTCAGCAGGTGTCGGCAGTTCGCCACTCGCGCCTCAATCGGCGAGTCGGAGTTCTGGCCGGTGCCGCAATGATGGTCATCATGGCCACCGGATGTTTCCCAACTGGTCCGGTAGAGACTTGGGTGCCCGACCTCAACGCAGATGGTGCCATCTCGACTCATGAGGTTAAAGCCCAAGAGCAGGCCATCGTTACTGAGTACCTAGCCGCTGTTGTGGCACAGCAGCGAGAAGTACAGAATCACCCCTTCTTGGTGTGTGTCCGCCGCCACGAGTCAGACGGTGGCGCATATCCAAACATCAACGGCTACGCAGCTCAAAATTCAAGAAGCTCTGCATCGGGGGCGTATCAGTTCCTGAGCAGTTCTTGGCGCACGCTGTCTGACCGTGCTGGGTATCCTGGCTATGCAACCGCAGCGCAAGCACCTTGGCAGGTCCAAGATGCCGTAGCGCTTCATACCTTGAATAGCGGTGGCCGGTCTGCATGGAATGGTTCTGGCTGCTAAACAAGTCTGGTCTAAATGAATCTCAGCTAAACGACTTTGTGCCGGCCTTACGAGGCCGGCACAAAGTCGTTTTGATAATCCACCCAACCCCTCGTTTCGTAATCCCCACCCCACCCCCCACCACCAACTCCGTTTTGTCATGCGTGGGACCCCCTATAGGGGGTCCCACGCATGACAAAACGGAGTTGGAGTTGGTGGTGGGAGTTGGTGGTGGGAGTTGGTGGTGGTTAGAGGGCTGAGGTTCCGAGCAGTGAACCGATTGCAAAGGTGAGCCCCAGAGCAATCGCGCCGCCAACACCAACGCGCAAGGAACCCCGAACAAGGCTTGCTCCGCCTAGCCGTGCAGCAATGGCGCCAAGTGCAATTAGGCCCAGCAGGGTAGCCACGGCAATGCACACTCCTCTGATTCCGCTAGGAGCTAGAGCAGCAGCCGCTAGCGGAAGGGCTGCGCCAATAGCAAAGCTCAGGAATGAAGAGACTGCAGCCTCGAGTGGCTTGGCCCGGGTAATTTCGCTCTGGCCGAGTTCATCACGCAAGTGAGCCTCGAGCGGATCAATCTCCATAAGTTGTTTGGCTACTGACTCAGCCAGCTCGGTCGTCAGGCCACGAGACTCGTAAATGCTGGTGAGTTCTGCGAGTTCGCCCTCAGGGTCTTCTTCGATCTCTAACGCTTCTATAGCGCGCTCGTTGGCTTCGACATCGCGCTGCGCGCTCACAGACACATACTCGCCGAGCCCCATTGAGGCAGCGCCGGCAGTCAATCCCGCGATGCCTGCAAATAGAACCCCCTGTTCTGTGGCACCGGCGCTGGCAACGCCAAGTAGCAGAGCACCGGTAGAGAGAATGCCGTCGTTGGCGCCAAGCACAGAGGCACGCAACCAGCTAGTCCGACTACTTTTGTGCGACTCAAGGTGACGGCGCGCTGGTCCGTGATGAGGGGGCATGAACCCCAAGTTAGCGCCCTCATGTGAGACGATTCTCGCGTGGCATTGAATGTGGAACCGGTGAGTGAGTCGGATCAACCAGGCATGACTGCGTTCGTGCTCGGTGGTGGTGGCAAGTTGGGCACTGCCGAGGTAGGCATGCTTGAGGCCCTAGCCGAGCAGCGGATCATTCCTGATCTGGTGCTCGGCACGTCCATCGGTGCCATCAATGGAGCCGCCGTAGCTGCTGATTCTTCGGTTGAGGGCGTTGCTCGTTTACGGAGTTTGTGGATGGGGATGGAGAACAGTGGCGTATTTGGCGGCAGTGTGATTGAACGCCTACGGCACATTGCAACTGAGCGCACCAGCCTGCATTCAAACCGGGCCTTGCGCACCCTGTTGGAACAAGCCCTTCAGGCTCGCCGGATCGAAGACTTGTCGGTCCGCTTTGAGTGTGTGGCTGCCTGCATTGAAACGGCAAGTGAGCATTGGTTTGTTTCTGGCCCACTGATAGAGGCTGTCCTGGCCTCATCAGCGCTGCCAGGGCTGTTGCCTCCCGTACAGGTGGGAGATCGTCACTACTTGGATGGTGGAATAGTTGATTCAATCCCCGTTCAGCGCGCAGTAGAGCTTGGATCACAAAGAATCTTTGTGTTGCAGGTGGGCCGGATTGAACAGCCGCTGACAGTTCCTAGCCGCCCGCACGAAGTTGCGCTTGTGGCGTTTGAGATTGCTCGACGCCGCAGCTTTACTAAGGCCATGGAGCAGCTTCCGATGGGTGTAGAGGTGCATATTTTACCGACGGGCGGTTCGGTGCCGCAGATGAATGACCTTCGTCAGCTCAGATACCGGGACTTCTCTGATGTGCAGCAAAGAATGACGCTGGCCAAAGAAGCCACCTTGGAGTATCTACGGTCCTGTGGCCTAACGGTGGCGGGTCCACGATGAGTGCAGCATTGCCGCCCCGACTGCTGCGACGAGTGCTTGTGGCGCCAGCCATGATTGGACTCACAGCATTGCTCCTTGCCGTGACCCCGATTGTTGTTTTGGTTCTTGCATTTCTTGTGCGATTTCTGCCGGGCCGCTGGCGTGCACTCCGGCTGTTTTGGTTTTTTCTGGTGTATTTGTTGCGAGAGAGTCTGGGAATCTTTGGGCTGTTCTTTCTCTGGGTAACGAGCGGTTGTGGCTGGAAGCTGCGCTCTGATCGATTTTCACGAGCTCACTTCAGACTCACTGGCTGGTATCTACGCGGCCTTGTCGGTTCGGCATCCAAGGTGCTGGGGCTTACACTTATCACCGAGTCGGTGCCCGATGATTTGGCACTCGGACCTACTCGTGCTGCTGCCCTGCAGCATCGCAAAGTAACAACTCCAGTTCGACCGGTGCTTGTTTTTAGTCGCCATGCAGGTGCGGGCGACTCGTTTATTCTGGCGCATCTTTTAATCAATGTTTATGGTCGGCAGCCGCGGATTGTGCTGAAGGATCTGTTGCAACTCGACCCGTGCATTGACATTGTGTTGAACCGCCTGCCTAACCGATTTATTAGCCCCAACCCGGTGCCTGGCTCTGGGGTGATTGAGTCGATTCAGACCCTAGCCACAGACCTAGAACCGCAGGGTGCGTTGTTATTGTTTCCAGAGGGTGGCAACTTTAGTGAGCGCCGCAAACACAGAGCTATTGAACATCTGCGAGAGCAGGGTCTTGATCAGGCTACGAAAACAGCTGAAGGCTTTGCTCACGTTCTGCCACCCCGGCCAGCTGGCGCCTTTGCTGCTATCGATGCCTCTCCTGATGCCGAGATTTTATTTGTTGCGCACACGGGATTAGAACAACTCTCGACAGTTGGGGACCTGTGGTCGGGCCTTCCCTTAGACCGAGAGGTACGCCTGAGCTGGTGGACTGTGAGACATGAGGAAATCCCCGTCGACCCCCGCGAGCGCGTGCTGTGGCTCTACGAGTGGTGGGAGCGCATTGATGACTGGATTGACGACCGGCGTGACCCGCAGCACCCAAGCGCTCCGATGCTGTCCCCGGGTGAACTACCTCTCACAAAGCAGTAGCTTGTCGCGGTGTCTGATGCTGCTCTGTCTGCTCTTGAAAGTCCCGTATCAACCGAGATGCTCAATGCTGCGTGGTTTGAGTCGGGGCTGACACCTGCCGAAGTAGGCGAGCGTGTAGCGGCCGGTCAGATCAACAAGTTGCCTCGGGCTCCTGATCGCACGGTGGGGCAAATCATTCGCGCAAATGTTATCAATCCGGTCAACGGCATTGTTGGGTTCATGCTGCTGCTGATTGTTATTGCAGACGGCATTGGACCCGACATGTTGTTTGGCGGGGTGATCATTACCAACTCAGTGATTGGCATCATTCAAGAACTGCGTGCGCGCTCAGCACTAAATCGCCTAGCTGTGCTGACTTCCCCTCATGCTGTTTTGATTCGCAATGGCGAGCAGTTTGAGTCGGGAGTCGAAGGGGTCGTCCTAGATGACTTGTTAGTACTTGCCCCCGGCGCTCAGGTGGTTGTCGACGGCCAAGTGGTTGAATCTAGAGGGCTGGAACTTAACGAGTCGCTCTTGACGGGAGAGTCTGACCCAGAAGACAAGGCTATTGGGGCTCGGGTGCTCTCAGGCAGCTTTGTGTCATCGGGGTCGGGTAAGTATCGAGCACTAAAAATCGGCGCTGACTCCTATGCCGCCGGTTTGGCTCAAGAGGCTCGAAAGTTCTCTCTAGTGGATTCCGAACTGAGAGCTGGCGTGAACAAGATTCTGAAGTTCTTGATGCTGGCAATTCCGCCGATCGCCATCTTGTTGTTCTGGCGGCTGATGCAGACGAGTGATGGAGACTGGCGAATCGCACTCTCGGGAGTAGTAGCAGCCTCGGTTGCGATGGTGCCAGACGGGCTCGTTTTGCTGACCAGCATTGCTTTTATGGCCGGGGTTATCTCATTGTCTAAACAGAACGCGCTGCTACGCGAGTTGGCCTCGGTAGAACTTCTGGCCCGGGTCGATACTCTCTGCCTAGATAAAACTGGCACCATCACCACTGGCAACATCGTGGTGGCAGAACTGGTGGTGCTGAGTATGGGTGGTGACTCTGCAGAGGCTGAGTTTCAACGACTTGATCCCAAGCATTTATTGGCCGCTGTTGGAGCGAGCGACCCCGACCCCAACGCAACCCAACGAGCTATTGCACAGGCCTATCCAGATGCTCCAGATTGGCAACTGCTCAACACAGTGCCCTTCTCTTCTTCTCGTAAGTGGTCGGCCGCACAGTTCCGACTAGCTGAAGGTGTAGCTGTTGGCACTCCTCTTGCTTCAACCGTCGCCGTGTATCTGGGTGCCCCCGAGTTTTTACTTGATCAGAGCGAGTCAAAAATCTCGGCCCAAGTTGCTGAACAGGCTGAATTGGGCCGACGTGTGATCCTGCTTGCCACTGCTGCAACCCTCACTGGCGAGGATCTTCCTGCAGACTTAGTGCCGCAAGCCCTGGTATTGCTCGAGGATGAGGTTCGTGATGATGCGCATGAGACGCTTCAGTATTTCATTGAGCAGGGGGTCATGCTCAAGGTAATTTCGGGCGATCATCCTGGGACTGTTGCAGCAGTTGCCCGCCGCGCTGGTGTGCCTAATGCAGACCACGGCGTTGATGCAAGAGACTTACCCGAGGATGAGAAAGAACTCGCCGAGTTTGTGTCTCAGCACACCGTGTTTGGCCGAGTGACTCCTAGGCAGAAACGGGCGATGGTCAAGGCTTTACAGTCTCAGCAGCACGTTGTGGCAATGACAGGTGACGGGGTAAATGATGTGTTGGCGCTCAAAGACGCGGACATGGGAATTGCAATGGGTTCCGGTTCGGCGGCGAGTCGTTCAGTAGCGCAACTCGTGTTGATGGACGACAAGTTCTCTTCGCTGCCAAGTGTGTTAGCTGAAGGCCGACGAGTGATGAACAGCGTGGAGCGCGCCTCAAATCTGTTTATCTACGGAACGGTCTATGCCGTACTTATTTCGCTTGCTGTGTCGGCCGCTGGAGTGGAGTTCCCGTTTCTACCGCGGCACCTGACCTTGGTGCGAGCGCTCAGCGTAGGAATCCCAGGTGTGTTCTTAGCATTGGCACCCGACCATCGCCGATCGCGGCCAGGGTTTTTGCATCGGGTGGTTCGCTTTGCTCTGCCTGCGGGTTTGATTGCGGGCACTGCAGCACTCGCGGTGTACTTCACTGCAATTCATACCCAAGGTTCAAACCTGACTGAGTCTAGAACTGCGGCAACGGTGACTCTGCTTGGTGTTGGGCTCGCCATTTTGATTCGACTGACGGGCAGCCTGCCCACTTGGCGCTGGGGTTTAATTGCAGCGATGGCGGCAGGTGTAGCGCTGGCGTTGACACTTCCCATGACCCGAAGCTTCTTTGATCTGGAGTACCCACCAGTCTTGGTTTGGCAGGTGATGTTGGTAACTGTGCTTCTGGCTGGCATTGCAATTCAGTTCGTTCCAGTTACTGGCGATAAAGCAGAGTCATTAGTCCCCGCGAACACTGCTGCTTAACCTGCGGTAAGTTTTCAACCTGTATCCGAAAATCACTATCACCCGAGAGGAATGAAGATGGCCTTTGAACTACCGCCACTTCCCTATGCCATGGACGCTTTGGCACCACACATTTCAGAAGAAACTCTGGAGTATCACTACGGCAAGCACCATCAGACTTATGTAACCAATCTAAACAAGATGACTGCAGGTACTGACTTTGAGAACTCTTCGCTTGAAGAGGTCATCATGAACTCAGAGGCCGCAGTGTTTAATAATTCGGCACAGATCTGGAACCACTCGTTCTACTGGAACTCAATGGCCCCCGAGGGCGGCGGCGCTCCTTCAGGAGAGGTAGCCGATGCAATCAACTCGGCCTTTGGTTCTTATGACAGCTTTGCAGAGAAGTTCAAAGAGGCAGCAACCACTCAGTTCGGTTCGGGCTGGGCTTGGCTAGTTGACTCAGGCTCTGGGCTAGAGATCATGAAGACGGCTAATGCAGACCTTCCCATGAAGCACAATGCCAAGGCTTTGCTCACCATTGATGTTTGGGAACACGCCTACTACATCGACTTCCGCAATGCCCGCCCTAACTACATCGGAACCTTTGTAGACAGCCTGATCAACTGGGATTTTGTTGCTGCGAATATGGCTGCGTAATTGAGCCAAATTCGTTGATCCTGAGCAGTCGCATTGGCGTGAGCTGCGCCGAGCGACTGCTCTGGTGGCAGCGCTATGCTGACGGCCGAACTCTGTTTACACTCACCTGCTCTCATTCAGATTTTTGTGCACCGAGCAGCTCATGATTATGTAGGTGCAAATGTCGACTGTTAGCGATGCGCCCCCGTCAATTTGGGATCCGCAGTACCGCTTTTTATTGGTCGGAGTGGTGTGCCTAGTTACCGTTGTTGCCTTCGAGGCCATGGCGATTAGCACAGTTATGCCCATCGTTGAGGAGGACCTTGGCGATCTTTGGTTGTACGGGTGGGTGTTTTCTGCGTTCTACCTTGGCACCCTGATTGGCGTAGTTACGGGCGGTCATAGCGCTGATCGTTCTAAGCCCGTGCTTCCAATGATGCTTGGCTTTGCGGTGTTTGTCGTTGGCCTTGTCATCGGTGGGTTTGCTCCAACTATGGCAGTTCTGGTTTTTGGGCGCCTACTGCAAGGTGTTGGTGCTGGCGTGGTGTCGGCCGTGTCGTATGTGTGCGTCGGCCGGGGGTTTCCTGCGGCAATGCATCCAGCAGTTTTTGCAGTGATGTCTACTGCTTGGGTGGTTCCATCGTTGGTCTCGCCGCTGACTGCTTCGTTGATTGCCAGCAGGTTTGGCTGGCGCTGGGTGTTCTTAGGGCTCATTCCCATCACGTTGGTTGTGGCTGTAATCGGCGGGCGTGCAGTGTCAACCGTGAGCGCACCCGCCAAGACAGCGCAAAACCAAGCCAGCACTCCAATTGGCCGAGTGGTTGTTTTGGCAGCTGGTTCTGCGTTGCTGTTGGGGGGATTGGGAATGGACATGGTTTGGATCGGTTTGATCATCGCGTCGGCAGGAGTACTGCTTGCCTTGCCTGCATTTATTCGACTCACGCCCCCTGGAACTCTCGCAGCAAGACCGCGGTTGCCGGCGGCTGTGTTGATTCGAGGTGTACTCACATTTAGTTTCTTTGGTGCAGACACTTTTATTTCGCTTTCGCTTACCTCGGTGCGGGGGGAGTCAACGATTTATGCGGGAGTGGTGCTTATTGCCTCAACCGCCACCTGGACAGCAGGGTCTTGGCTGCAGGCACACTACGGCCGACGCCTAGGAGCTACTCGCATGGTTGGACTTGGCGGGCTAGCACAAGCAATCGGCGCACTAGTTTTAGCCTTTGCTCTATGGTCAGTTATTCCAGTCTGGTTCTGGATCTTGGGATCAGCAGTTATGGGCCTTGGCATGGGAATGGCCTACACCATGCTCTCGGTGGTGACCCTCGATGAGGCCTCTGTCGGATCTGAAGGAGCGGCCTCCTCTGCGCTGCAGATGTCTGACATTTTGGGAGTGGCTTTAGGGGCGGGTCTTGCCGGCGTGATGGTGAGCGTTGGCGACCGCATGGGCTATAACCCTTGGGTGGCACTTGCTGGGGTATTTGTTCTGGCGGCGGCCACCGGCATGGTGGTGCTAGCACTCTCTTCGCGGCTGACGCGTCCTGCTGTTACACCCTGACTGCTCGTGAGTCGTTCGGGGCTTATTTGATCGGCGATTTATCCGAAACTTGAATCAGGTTTTGATAAAGCGCATCAAAGATTCCAAGCAGATCTTTGGCCCGATACCCCAGGTCGTGCACAGGTTTGCGATACCCAACGGCCTCATTCAGCACAGTGCGCTGTGGAACGAAGGGGTGCCATACCGACTGCTTTCCCATCAGGCGATTGAGTGACTCCTCTTGACGGTTGGCCTCGACCGAAGCCGAGGGAGACCGGTTGACAATCACTCCGCCAATATCAAGTGTCGGATTTAGCTCGCTCCATACTTCGTCCACTACCTCAAGTACCGCCTCGGCCCCTCGAATCGACAGTGCCGAGAGTTCGACTACAAGAAAAACTAGGTCTGCAGCGGCAAGACCAGACCGAGTAATTGGGCCAAGCGATGGTGCACAGTCGATCAGCACAAAGCGATACTGAGTTGCTAGTTCGGTGATTGCTAGTCGTAGGTGTAACGCCGTTTGCGAGTCCCTTGCATCAGCTTCTCGATCAATGAGGTTTCGACTCGAGGGCAATACATCAATTCCAGCGCCCCAGCCCGAGGTAACTGTGGCGGCCGCTGCAACGGCTGGGTCACCTGTGATCAGCACGTCGCTCACCGAAAGATGGTCGTTGCTTGACTCAACTCCGAGCGCCCAACCAGCGCTTCCCTGTGGGTCAAGATCAATCACTAAGCATGCATCGCCAGCGCGCTGAGCCGCTGCGGCTAGACCCAACGTGATCGTAGTTTTTCCTACTCCACCTTTCTGATTCAAGATGGCAGAGACTGTTCCCACGGCGCATAGAGTGCCACGTCGCGGCCCGAAGCCAAAATGGTGAGAGCTCGCTGGGCTGACTTTGCTGCTCAGTGCTGCAATCCTGTCGGCATGAGTGTTTCTACCAGCGCCGAAGATCCCCAACCCCATAAAGAATCACAGAGGCACGGACCAGTTGCCGGTTCACGAGCAGGGGATGCTTATCTTGTTCAGCCAGACAGCGGCTCGAGTCATGGCGTGTTGTTGTTGCATTCTTGGTGGGGACTCACCCGCAGCGTAAAGGATACGGTTGAACGTCTTGCCGACAACGGTTACACCGTGCTTGCCCCAGACCTTTTAGACGGTGTGGTTCCAGATGGTGCGGAAGAGGCACAGCAACTCTTGGCGCAGTCCGATCCCAATGCTACAGCTGCGCTCATCATGTCGAGCTTGATTGCACTACGGGCAAATACTGTCGATCCCCAGCGCTCAGTTTCTGTGGTGGGTTATTCAATGGGTGCATCATGGGCGCTCTGGCTAGCAACACGGTTGCCACTCGATATTGATGCAGCTGTGGCTTACTATGGCTGTCAGAACATTGACTTTGATGACCTCGCAGCGCCTGTGCTCGGCCACTTCGCAGAGGTTGATCCGCTAGTGAGTGAGGATGATCTTGTAGAGATGCACTCTCGGTTGTTGCTGTCAGAGAAGTCTCTAAACCTTTATCGTTATGAGGGCACGAGCCACTGGTTTGCCGAGAGCGGGGTTGAGAACCATTTCAATCTCGAGGCAGCCGAGCTTGCCTGGCAACGCACAGTCGAGTTTCTAGCCAAGCACGCGACTCAATAACCCCCCCCAATTACCCCCGTTTTGTCCTGCGAGGGACCCCCTATAGGGGGTCCCTCGCAGGACAAAACGGGGGTAACTGGATTACCAGAGCTGGTCTGTGTAGGTGTCGGTGCCTGGAATTGTTGGGATAAACGGCGCCACCAGCCGCACTGTTGCTAGCCCCGAACTGTCGACTAGTTCTGCATAACTCTTCAGTAGCGGAATCTGGCTGCTGGGGTCATCAGTGAGGAACATCAGACTCATACTTCGCTGGCGTGTACCGGGGCCGGTCCCCAGCTTCATTGGAGCGTTAGCCTCTTCACCTTTAGGGATAATGGGTCGCCAGTGAAGCACTTGGTCGACTGCAGTTGCGGTGCCATTTACTTGGTCGGCGAACAATAAGGGCGCTGCTGTGTTGGTGAACCACTCAGCGAAATCTGGATGGCTCACACCCTCGGCACGATCAAGATGCACGCTCACAAGGCCATGGTACGGGTGATCAAGCGCCATATGAGCTGGTACACCGTCCCCGAGGCGGTGATTCTCGCCCACCATGAAGTACAACGAGGTATGGGCGTGTACCCGCTCATCAAAACCTCGGTTGTTGGCATAGAGCTCAAAAACCTGCTTGTTTGCCCAAGCGAAATGCTCGGCCTCGTGACCTTTATGAATGAAATATGTTGCGAGATACGAACCTGCATCTAGGGGTTCAGTAACCGCGTGCTCGGAATCAACCTCTGCCGGAAAGCGAAGGTCCTTTAGGTCTCGCGTGGCAACCCATCGCCGGTTAGCGAAGAGCCAAGGACCTACCATGCATCCCGAGTACAGGTGGTCTCGCTCGTACCACCGGTTGTATGCAACCTCGTTGCCGTGGGTCGGGTCGACCAAGGTAAATAGCAAAGACCCAACTTGTACTGAATCATCTGCGCCGTATGGCTCCATGAGTGCGCTCCTTCGTGACTGGTCTCGTCACGGTAGTAGCGCAGCCTGAGCTCTGACAGTTCGAGGGCAAGGAACATGTGCCATGTGGCGCGACGTGCCCTGCCCACCGAGTTATTTTTCTGATGGCCGGTAGGCTGTTGATGTCTCTTGAGCTGTAGTTTTACGGACTCATTTTTGACCACCTTGAGGAACAGATGCCTACCGAACCTGAACCCGAACCTGAACCTGATCTTGAGATCAAACTTGAGTTTGAAGCTGCTCCGGCAGCCGAACCTGCACTTCCTTCGCGGCCTGTGATTGGCCAGAGTGCACCGGCTGGTTCATTGCCTGCTCAGCGAGTTCCTGCCGGGGGTGGCGCTGGGAGTTCCGCTAGTTCCTCACAGGTGAGCGCTCCTGCCCCCGCAGCGACGAAGATTACAGAGGTGACAGTAACCACAGTTACCCCAAAAGAGGTTGAAGTTCGATTAGCTGATGGTCGCACCGGCGTGATTTCGAGCGCCGAGTTTTCTGGACCTGCAGTTATTGGCCAAGTGGTACCTGCGGCAGTCTTGGCTCGGGAAGACCCCAAGAATCGGCCAGTGTTATCTCATGTTTGGGCACTAAAGGTTCGGGCTTGGGAGCGACTTGAGGCTGCAAAAAAAGCGGGCACACCTGTTACTGCAACTGTGACCAAGAGGGTCAAAGGTGGCCTTGTTGCCGACGTCGGCCTAAGGGGCTTTGTGCCAACCTCGTTGTTCTCAGAGACCCCGGGAATAACGCCAGAGTCGCTGATTGGTACTCAAGTTGCGATGATGGTTGTTGAAATTGACCGAGATGCCGATCGGCTGGTGTTGTCGATTCGTGATCAGGAGCGCCGGGCGCGCCGAGCTAGCGAACGGGAGGCCTTGAAGGGTCTAGCTCCGGGAGCCAAGGTGTCTGGTCGGGTTGTGAATGTTGAGGAATACGGTGCAGTAGTTGATCTTGGTGGTTTGCGCGGGCTGATACATCGAAGTGAGCTGACTTGGGGTCGCCTTGAGCGTACCGAGGATTTTGTGACCGTCGGCGAAGTGGTTGAAGTGCTTGTGCTTGACGTAAATAAGTCCAAGCGCCGAATCAGTTTGTCGCTGCGTCAGGTGCAACCTGATCCCCTTGGGCTTATCGAGGTTGGTTCGATCCATGCAGCAACAGTGGTACGAGTAGTGGAGTACGGCGTGTTTGCCCGCCTAGATGAAGGCGGAGCAGAGGGTTTGGTCCACCTGAGCGAGCTCACTGAGCTATTCGGGTATCGCCCCGAGGAACTCGTAACCCCTGGCGAGCAGGTCATGGTGAAGGTGCTGGAAGTAAATACCGAACGGCGTCGCATGGGGCTTTCGGTCCGCCGAGTGCTAGTGGACGACTAAGCCTAAGTAACCAAGTAACCAAGCAACCAAGCAACCAAATTGCCAAGCGAGCAGACAGCTAGGCGTCTTCTGCGTGCAGGTCCACTTGAGCCGGTGTGAACTCGCAGCGCATTCTTTTGATTCCGTGAATAAATGCTGACTGCAAATACTCGGGCTCGCTGATGATGCGGAAGTCGGGGAGCCACCGGAAGAGTTCCTCGAATATGACGCCAATTTCTCTGCGCGCCAGATTTGCTCCTAAGCAAAAGTGCGGGCCGCCAGCGCCAAACCCAACGTGTTCATTCGGCGTGCGAAGAACATCAAATTTCATCGGGTTCTCGAAGGCAAGCTCATCTCTATTGGCCGACTCGTACCACAACGCAACCTTGTCGCCCTGAGAAATTTTGACTCCAGCGATTTGTGTGTCGCAGGTAGCCGTGCGCCGAAAGTGCACAACCGGAGTTGACCAGCGAACGATTTCTTCAATTGCGGTTGGGGTGACTTCGCCTCGGCCGGCTTGCCAAATCTGACGCTGATCCTCATGCTTAGTAAGTTGACACAAGCCGTGGCTAATGGCGTTACGAGTGGTTTCATTGCCAGCGGCCGAGAGCAAAATAAAGAAGCTAGCCATCTCCATTGGTTGCAGGTGCTCGCCATCAACCTGAGCATGCATCATGGCCGAGACCAGATCATCGGTGGGGTTCGTTAGGCGATCTTCGCCAACACTTTGTGCCAGCATGGCGAGCTCCATAACTGCTGCCATGAGTGCTTCCATTGAGGATGCAAACTCTGGGTCACCCGCTCCAAGAATCACGTTGGTGAGCTCAAACACCCGGTGCCAGTGCTCGTTGGGAATGCCCATCATCTGGCAGATAATTTGCAGGGGAAGCTGCGCTGCGAGCTGCTCAACAGCCTCGCATTCGCCAAGCTCAGAGATTGAGGCAACGATGTGTCTCGCTTTGACACGCACATCACGGTCAATGAGCGCAACGCGCTTAGGGGTAAACGCCCTGTTGACAATCATCCGCAGGCGGGTGTGGCGAGGAGAGTCCATGTTGATCATTGAGCCCATGAACTCGGCTATCTCTATGGGTAGATCAGGGATGTTTGTTCCTAAACCTGAACAAAAAATCTCTGGGTGCCGAGATACTTCCATGACATCGGCGTGCCTTGTAAGCGACCAGAAGCCCGGACCTTGAGCAAAATTAGGAATGATCGGTTCTTCCATGAAGCAGATCGGAGCTTCGGCGCGTAGTTCTTGAAACGTCTCGGCTCGCGTGGCCGAGCCCTGCGACCAGAAAGTCTCGCCGCTAAAAAGCTCAAGGTTAGGGGGCGCTAAGTGCTGCGTTCTAGTCATCAAATTCCCCTATGTGGGTGGGCTGTCGGGGTGCGAGCTCTTCAGTCTCTAAACTAGCGAGCTCTGCTTCCTTGTGAGGCAAATACTCCACCTCCTCAACTGATTTCGGGTCAACATCATCGTGATAGGTAGTCAACTGACTCAAGCAGTAGCGGGAAGGGGCTAGCGGTGAGTAGTAGTTCCACGCTCCGGCCTACGCGGATTCGCCTTCGGCCTTGGCAGTCAGAGGCATTGGACTCTTTGGCTCAAAAAGAGAGCATCGACTTCTTGGCAGTAGCAACTCCCGGTGCCGGCAAGACCACCTTTGCTTTGACTGCAGCAGTACAAAACCTGGCCGAACATCCGGGCCGTCGACTGATTGTTGTGGCACCGACTCAACACCTGAAGCATCAGTGGGCAGATGCGGCCGTGCGCTTCGGCCTTCACCTTGAACCCGAGTGGTCGGCGCGAGATGGCTCCTTGCCGGCAGATATGCACGGCATCGTGACCACCTATCAACAGGTCTCATCCTCATCGGCCATACTGGCGCACTTAGCAACTGGCGCATTTGTTATTTTCGATGAGATTCATCACGCTGCCGATGATCGGTCTTGGGGCGAAGCAGTGCAACAAGCATTTGCTCATGCGGCGCAACGCTTGAGTTTGTCTGGAACACCTTTCCGTTCAGATACCTCGGCAATACCCTTTGTTGACTATCACCTTGATCAGGCTCGGGCCGATTATGAGTACGGCTACGGCGAGGCTCTTGCGGCCGGCGGGGTGGTGCGGCCGGTGTACTTTCCGCGTATCAATGGGTTTATGGAATGGGTCTCTCCCGCTGGCGATGTGGTGGCTGCCACCTTTGATGACGAACTTCCCCGAGAACTTGCGAATCAGCGCCTGCGAACAGCGCTGTCTCTGCAAGGCGAGTGGTTGCCCACGGTGCTTGACCAAGCTCAAGAGCGCCTAAAGGAATTGCGCAAAGGCCACCCCGAAGCGGCCGGTCTTATCATTGCAACCGATCAGGCTCACGCTCAACAAATTGCAGAACTTATGTTGCGTCGCCACGGGATTACTGCAGTAGTTGCCGTATCGGATGACCCTGATGCATCCAGCAAAATTGCAGCGTTTGTTACAAACGACCAGCCTTGGATTGTTGCTGTCAGGATGGTTTCTGAGGGAGTTGATATTCCTAGATTGCGGATTGCCGTTTTTGCGACGATGACTACCACTGAGCTGTTTTTTCGTCAGGCCGTGGGCAGAATTGTGCGCTGGACGAAGGGTATCCCTCGCCAGAAGGCGTACTTCTTTTTGCCTGATGATGTTCGGCTTAGGCACTTTGCTGCGAACCTAGCTGAGCAACGGCGACACAGTCTTCGCAAGCGTGCTGATGCTGATGAGGGTGGTGATCTAGGCCAAGCCGAGGCGGGCTTTGATGAGCCGGATGGCCTTGATGCTGAACAGATGAGCCTGTTTGCTGTGATTGGGTCGGTAGCGCTTGGCTCTGCTGGGGAGAGCGCACCCGGGCAGGCCCCAGACGTAGACAGCTTGACTGGTGCTGAGGGAGTGTTTGGAGATGACCCCGATGGCAGATTGGGTGACTCTCGCGATGATGGTGGAGTGGATCTTGTGTTGCTCCCACCCCCACTTCCAAACGGCTCGATGCCAAGAGACTTGGGCGATTCTGTGATCGGGACAGCCGCGGCGCTCGACGACATGACGCTTAGGCAGCGCAAGATTGCCATGCGTGATTACAACGCAGACTTGGCTAGAGATCTGGTGCGTTCTACGGGCTGGAGTCATCCGCAAGTGAATGCAGAACTCAATCGCCTTTCGGGTATCCGAAAGATTTCTGAAGCCACTTTGGAACAACTTGAGCGCAGGCTTATTGCAGGCCGAAAGTGGCTGAAACAAACCTGAGTCATTTCTGTCTGGTGCCTAGCTAGCAGTCGGGGTCTTGCCAGTAACGGGACTGATCGCATTGACTGTCAGGAAAGTTGTTGGGTCCGAAAGTTCCGAAGGCGAAGAAAACCATGAAGAGTCCAACAGTAACGATCAGCGCTAACAAGCCTGTGACGATTCCGGCGATCGCCTGTCCTCGTCCTTTACTCTCGGCAGACTTTTTGGACTTCGACAGCCCGACAAAGCCCAGTACGGCAGCAAGAATTCCTAATAAAGCACCGAGTCCGCAGAGCCAGAACGTGACCAGAGCAATGATGCCGAGGACCATTGCCGTGGTTGCTACGCCGTTGTTATCAGATGAAGCTGGAGCGTAGCTAGCGGCTTGGTTTTGCGGACCGAATTGCGGGCCTGGCGGCGGTGTTGCCGCAAATGAGCCTGGCGGCGGCAACTGCTCTAGGCCGGGCTGAGCGAAGTTCGGCTGAGTCGGTGCGGGCAGCCCACCCGGTGGCGGTAGCGGCGGTGGGACCTGTGGTGCGGGCAGCCCACCCGGTGGCGGTAGCGGCGGTGGGACCTGTGGTGCGGGCAGCCCACCCGGTGGCGGTAGCGGCGGTGGGACCTGTGGTAGCGGTGGGGTTGGCGGCTGTTCACTCATGTTGATGGTCCTTTCGCAAGCTCACGCAGAATGCTAACGCTTATGTTTGGGCGGCAACGGCTGCCATGGCTGCTCGGGCCATGGGTGCTTTGGGTAGCGGCCACGCAATTCAGTCCGAACAGCTCTATAGCTACCCCGCCAAAAACCGGGAAGGTCAGTGGTGCGTTGAACTGGTCGACCAGCTGGTGACAGTAATTCCACAGTGACTGCAATCTGGTCTGCTCCAACTCTGGGGTGCATATCGCATCCAATAAGTTCTCGCAGGCGAACAGAAGCCAACACAGTTGCCGGCTCGCCATCAACTTGCCGGTACTGCAGAGCAACGCGTTTTCCTGTCGGCAACTCCCAATGGGTGGGGGCTAGCAGCACGAGTTGCTGGTTTTGCTCCCAGGTGAGCTGTGCCTGAAGTGCTGAGCGCACATCTATTCGACGAAGGTCTGCAACGTTGCGCGCTCGGTCTAAGAATGGACCAAGCCAGTCGCTCATAGTTTCTTGCAGGTGTGCATCAGAGAAATCTGGCCAGCTCTGTTCCTGACTACTCGTGGCGCGAACTAAAGCCACTCGAGCACGCAACGAGTCGGCCTCATGCAATCTTTCGAGCAACTGCAGACCCTGCTCGGCCAAGCCCTGCTGAATTGCCACCTGCATTGCTTCTTGCGGGGGATTGCGAAGCGTTTGTGCCCCAAAGGTGATGGCACCAAGGCGGAACTGCCTAGTGGCGTTCACACGACCCTCTCGGGAGTTCCACGTAACGAGTTCCTCGGTCTGGATCTGATCACCGAGTTGCTCTTTTACCGCTGCTTCGCTCAGGCCAGCACCTAGGTATAGGCGCCCCACTGAAGTTTTTGTACCGCCATCAAGGTGGGCAACTACTAACCAAGTCGTAGACGCAAACCCTTGGTCGGTTGCTGGTAGAGCAACCTCACCCCCTGAACGGAGGTGAAACACGACTTGTGACTTTCCCCGCTCGTCTTGGCGGGTTGTGGTGCGTCTTCGCGCAACTCGGTCTGGGTAGCCTGCGAGTAACAGGCGGCCGAGTACTGCTTCGAGTTGCTCAGAGTGCAACAACTCAGATGTCTCAGGCTGCCCATTCCGGCCTACTCCTAGGGTCCTACGCCATTGCGCAACCGCATGCTGGGCATCTCCTGTTCCATTTCCTGCGGCTAGCTCTCTTGCCCGTTCTACAAGGTCAACCTCGCCCGATCTTGAGGTCTCCAAAACTGCGACTACTACTGCGGCAAGCTCAGATGCGCCCTGTGAACGCCCAGCCTCTGCAACCGCTGCTAGCCGTGGATGAAAGCCAATCTCTGCCAGTACTCGCCCGTGGCTGGTGAGCCGCCCTTGTGGATCAATAGCGCCAAGGTCTCGGAGCAATGCTCTGCCTTGAGAAACTCTTAGTTCTTCTGGTGGATCTATCCACCGTAAGGTCGAAGGGTCCTGCACTCCCCACACCAAGAGTTGTAGAAGCATCGGGGCAAGATCACCGTCTAAAATTTCGGGGGTGTCTGCGGCAGGACGATGGCGATGCTCGTTCTCTGCCCAGAGGCGGTATACAACCCCTGGCGCTGTTCGGCCCGCTCGACCACGACGCTGATCTGCTCCCGCTTGGCTGACTGCGCTTGTCTGAAGCTGGGGTAGTCCAGACTGCGGATCGGTTCGCACTGCCCTTCGCCGGCCGGCGTCGATGACGATTTGCACACCGGGAACAGTGATCGAGGTTTCGGCAAGGCTGGTAGAGAGCACAACCCTGCGCTGCGAGCCAGCGTGACCTTGGATGACCTCTTCTTGTTCTGCTGGTGACAGCGAACCATGGAGCTCTAAAATATGTATGTTGCTTGTGCTTGTGCTTGTGCTTGTACCGATACCCATTCGCTCGAGCACGCGCTTAGCCCGATAGATCTCTGGCCGACCGGGCAGGAACACAAGAACGTCACCCGGATCATTCTGGAGTGCTTCTACAACTACGGCGGCTACTCGCTCTTCAAGTGGGTCATGAGCCGAACCCGGTTTATAGCGGGTCTGTACGGGGTACATCTTGCTCAGGGCTTTGATCACCGGTGCATCACCTATCAAGGTAGCTACGGCGCTGGCATCGAGGGTGGCCGACATGACGAGTAGACGCAGATCGGGTCTGACCGAGGAGCGAAGATCGAGCAGTAGCGCTAGTAGCAGATCGCCGTCTAGTGACCTTTCGTGGAACTCGTCGAGTAGCACTGCGCTCACCCCAGACAGCTCCGGGTCTGACTGAATTCGTCTTAAGAACAACCCTTCGGTAAGTACCTCTACTCGGGTTTGCGCAGATGTTTTGCGGTCGCCGCGCACGGCGTAACCGAACCTTTCCCCTACCCGCTCGTTGTGCAATTCAGCCATCCGAGAAGCAGCCGCCCGTGCTGCGATCCTTCGAGGTTCCACCAAGATGATCCGGCCTGCCATAGCCCAAGGTTGGTCGAGCAATACCGGTGCAACGCCGGTGGTCTTTCCTGTTCCGGGTGGCGCAATGAGAACTGCTGCACCGTGGTTGTTGAGCGCAGTACAGAGGGGTTCCATCACCTCGAGTACTGGTAGGTCGGTTGCAGTCACTTCGAGCAGTCTTAAGGCCCCCGACCCGGACTGCAATGTGGACACCCCTATTGTTTGGGAATGCCCAAGCAGAGACAGACGATACGTTCGGAAGCACCTTGGTGCGTTGTGGCCATATTTTTTACTGTGGCGCTGTTGGCAAGTAGCTGTTCTTCTGAACAGGCAGTTGTTGTCCCTCCCGCCTCGGCCGAGCAGGTTACGCAGTTGGACTCAGCTCAAGGAGCGGCGCTGATTGATTCATCAAAAAAGGTATTGGTGATTGACGCTCGACCACAAGGCGCGTACATGGGCGGTCATCTAGTTGGAGCTCAGAGCATTGACTCAACTGATGCAGCAGCTTGGGAGTTTAGAACTACCGAGCTAGAAAAGGCCCTTCCCACCGTGGTGTATTGCTCAACTTCTGCTTGTAGCAAAATAGCGTCAGCAAAGTTGTTGAGTGCAGGATTTACTCAGGTGTATGACCTAGGTGGAATTGCCGACTGGGACCCATCACAGCTTTCTGTAGACAAGCCCAGGTGACCAGCCTGGTAGCGGCCGAATGAGAACTGCGATGGTTACTCCAGAAATGATGCCGATGACAAGTGCAGTTCCGCCACGCTCAATCCAGCCCAGAAATATGCTCGGTACCACTGGCATCCAGATCAGCCCCACCCGAGGAGCAACCCAACCCGCAAGAGTTGCAACTGACAACAACGGCAAGATGATCATTCTGAGCTGAGCAGAGAACTGCCTCGCAATCAGTGCAGCGGCTGCGGCTGATGCAGCAGCGATTGACAACCCGAGCGGTAGCCAAGTCCCGAGCACGGGTTGGGCACTCTCAGCAGCAGGGGTATTTCCAAACAATGCCCCCAACGACAGCGCTGCTGCACAGAGTGCCGCAGCGAGCAGCAACAACAACCTGGCTCTACTACTCCGAGCCAACCATGCCGCAACTGCGGCGACCACAACCGCTAGTAGTCCGGCCCAGGGCAATGTGTTGGCTTTGTACAGAAGTTGACCAGTGACGGTTACTTCTTTGCCATTTACAGTCAGCGGTAGAAACCAGTCCTGTACCACCTGAGTCGAATCAACCACAGGCGGATCACTGAGCATCCAATGAATCCGATGGTCGTGCCACGCAACCTTGCCGCCAGACCCCACTTGTTGAAACTCGGGTGACGCTTTGCTGCTGACACCCTCGGGAAAGCTTGATATTCCACCTGAGTTGCTCGTGGCTAGGCTTTTTGCCGAACCACGCGATGAGTTCAGAATGACGGCAGGTGAGCGGCGGTTTTGTTCTACCTTTCCCTCAGCAGTAATCCTCAGATAAGGCTCTCCGTCGTAGCCTGGAATTTCGACCGTAGTGCCCGGTTCGGCCGCTATTTGCAAGTACGCATCGCCGCCAAGAACTTCCACCTGGATCTGCGGCGTGGCGGGCTCGATCTGGCGAATGACTGACTCGAAGTTGCTTGGCCGAATGGTTTCGGCAGAGGCTGCGGGTGCACATATTAAAAGAGTTAAAAAACTTGCAACGCCAATGCAGATCCCAACAAGGCTTCGACTAGTCCTCTTCAAGGTAGTCACCGTTCTCACTCTAGATCGGTTGGCTGAAGTTTCTGCAGAGGGGCACTTCGCTCAAGGTGGTTGACTAAAGGTATGAATCTTGATCAACGCACTGACTACAACTTGGGCGAGTTGAACGAGGAATCCACCGATCTTGACCCAGTTCGACTGCTCAGGCTCTGGCTGGAACAAGCAGAACAAGCCAATGTTGCTGAACCAAATGCAATGGCGCTGGCAACCACAGATGCCACGGGGCACCCTGCGGCCCGCAATGTGTTGTTGAGAAGCCTTGACAATGCAGGCAACCTAACTTTTTATACTAACCAGGACAGCCATAAGGGCAGCGAGATCGCAGGCAATCCGAACGTGTGTTTATTGTTTTCCTGGCTCGGCATGCATCGGCAGGTTCGAGTGCTTGGTAGCGCCGAGCAGATCCCTGATCGGGTAAGTGACGAGTACTTTGCCTCTAGGCCACGAGAAAGTCAGATTGGTGCGTGGGCGAGTCCGCAGAGCACGGTGATTGCCAATCGATCCGAGTTGGAGCAACTCGTAGTGGAAGCAACTGACCGCTTTGCGGGCGTGCAGGTTCCTCGTCCGCCGCACTGGGGCGGCTACTTAGTGCGCTCTACAGCATTTGAGTTCTGGCAGGGCAGGCCTAGTCGCCTGCACGATCGGTTGCATTACTGGCGCCATGCAGATCACTGGCGACGTGAGCGGCTAGCTCCCTGAGCGGCCCGCAGACTCTTCCGTTCGCTCAAGCAGGAAGCTGGATGTTCAAATCGCCAGATCTAGGGAACCTCCGTCTTTTCCCATAAAGCAGCTCGCCACGGGAAAGATGAAGTCCATCTCGTCTGGCAGATGAATCTGGATACCGCAGAAAACAGCAATATCCATATCTTTGAAGGCCCCTAGCGCATTGAGTTCTACCCACATCTCGGCGTTCACTGCGGTGGCAGCCAACTTGGTAAGTTCTAACAAGTTGTCTGGCAACTCATCAGCCTGAGAGTCGACGAAACGGCGAAGTCGTTCGGCTTCGTTGTCATTTAAGCCAGGGGTCAAAGGTTCGAACCCGTTGCGAAGCGATGCAAGCAGCGCAGCCATTGCGCCACAGGTTGCCGTGGGCTCAAACTGATGACGCCTCATGCTTTGACCAATATTTCCCTCGGGGTCAATGCCGATATGTGGCATACCAAAAACAATCAGGTGTCCTCGGTCATGGTCAAGGGGCACATGCGAGAGCGCTGCACGCCAACCAGTGCGGCCAAGCGAAGGCAAGGCACCAAGGCCACCCAAGTTGAATGGCTGATCCCAGCGTTTGGCAACAAGCTCTGGAAAGGACTGAGTGAGTTCATCACGGCATACAGACACGGCTGCAAAGCTGTGCTCGCGGGCAAATCCAAGAGGTGCTACTACCTTGGCAACTCGGGCTAGGTATTGCTCAGAACTCATGGCCTGCGGGAACGCTTTGTTGAGTGCCTCGATGTACAACATGTTGGCGTAGCCTACGTTCCCAACTGCTTCAGGTGCCACCTTCGTTTGACGGGGTTGCTGGGCCTGAGGCTTCAGACTGCTCAACGCTTGGCCGGCGAAGTAATAGAGAGATAGCAAGAGCAGCGCACAAAATTATGATGGACCCGAGAGCAAGTTTTGCCCCGCCCGCCCCCTCTACTAGACGTTGAACCGAACCCTGAAGTTGGCGAGACCTCTGCACTACAACTGAGGACCCACGCGAGTTCAGCTCGTTGATCTCAACTGCTGCGTAATAGCCAACGAACAGTCCTGAAAGGATAAGGAAGACTCCCGAGATTTGGTTCATGTAGGGCAGCAGTTGCCGAAAGGCTCGCAAGATTCCTTGCCGAGTTAGGGCTACGGCCAGGGTGATGATGGCCAAAGTGGTTCCCATGCCTAAGCCGTAGGCCAAAAAAGTAGTAATGCCGGCTGCAAAACTATTGCGGTCCAAGGTGGTAGAGACAATGCCGATGAAGATTGGAATGGTGCAACTGAGCGATGCGATTGCATACGAGATTCCGTAGACAAACATTGAGGTGAGTTCTCGACCCTCTGAAGAGAGCTCGAGGCCGGGAAGCTTTATCAGCGGCTCAAACCCCCGAAGCATTGCAATGCCCATTACAACAAGTGCGATTCCAACCACAATTGTGATGTAGGGCAGTCGTCTGCCGATCAGTCCAGAGACTGAAGACCAAGCGAAGCCCATGATGCCAAAGACCACAAGAAAGCCCAGAGTGACGCACGCGCTCACAGCTAGTGCGCGCAGCACTGGGTTGTGTACAGAGATGGGCGCGGTTTCCCTTCTGCCTGATTCAGCAGCCTCGGGAGCAGACTCCAAAGCTGCTCTTGGTTCCTCTAGGCCCAAAAAATAGGCAAGGTAGGCTGGCAACATGGCAAATCCGCAAGGGTTGACCGTGGCAACCATGCCTGCCGAAAAAGCCAATGCAAGTACTGCGGCCATTATGAGGTTGAGATGCCGTTCTCGTTCAGAAATTTCAGCAGAGTTTGCTGGTTGAGTTCACCGGTATGGGTGGCTGCCACCTTGCCTTGAGCATCAATGAGCACGGTTCGCGGCAGTGCTAGCGCACCGAACACAGTAGAGATCTGCCCCTTTGGGTCTCTGGCATTGCGGAAAGTGATTCCCGTTTGGTCCACCATTTTTTGGCCAGACTCAATCGTGTCTTGACTGTCGATTCCAATCACGGTGATTTTGCCTGCAAGTTGTTGAGACACTTTTTCTATCTCGGGCAGTTCATTTAGACATGGCGCACAAGTTGATGACCAGAAGTTGAGCACAACTGGGGTACCGCGTCCGGCAATCTGCGAGAGTTGCTCCGAGCTGCCATCTAGGAACTCTAAGCGGACATCTGGTGCCGGAGAGTCGACTTGAGCTCTGGCCTGAGGGTTAGCAACTAGCGGTGCTACCCCAACCCCGTTGAGCATGTCTTGAACGTCTATGGCTTGGCTTTGATTTCTTGCACCCGTTGCATCTAGCAACAGCCAAGCTGCAACGAACGCTGCGCATAGAGCTAGGGCAGTGATTCCTAAAAGCCCGAGCGGTCCAACGGGGAGTTTCCGGCGCTGCGGTGCGCTCGGTTCGAGAAGCTCTGTGGACTCGGTCATGATCTCTAGTTCTCCGGATGTGCGCTGAGTTGCGCGTACTAGCAGGCAACCGGATAAACCCGGTACTGCCTACCGTAGCGATTTTGGTGCATCACTGACAGGTCGGGCCCTTATGCAGACACCAGTTTGCGGTGAATCTCTGGCACTTCTACCTCTGGCATGGTGTCTCCCGGGCGGGCATGGCGCGGTGGTCGGCCTTTGCGGCGTTTGCTGAGCACAATCTTGCCTGAGACGAAGAGGTGACCACCCCAGACGCCAAACTGCTCTTTTCTGTCAACGGCCACGTCTAAACAGCGTGCACGCACTGGGCAACTCAAACAGAGCTGCTTAGCGCTACCGATATCGTCGAGATCATCTGAGAAGAAAAATCCAGTATCAAGGTCTCGACAACTTGATTCTGCAATCCAGCTGTCGGTCTGAACGAGTCGAAGTGCTAGGTCTGATTGATTTGAAACTGAGTTGCTGATTGACATTTGAGACTCCTGAATGGTGGGACTAGTTGCCGGGAAGCGCAGGTACTAAATAGCTTGCCTGTGGGGTGTGACAGCCGGGCTGTACATGAGTGCAGGCAAAAAGAACTGCCGCCTGGGTGAGTTACCCGGCGGCTTTTAGAGTCATTACCTTTCGCATGCCTTGCGGCTACTGCGGAGGGACTCCCCGTCGGGGTAGAACAATCGACACAAACTTGTTGGGGTAATGCGTCGGCTGGGCGGAATCTGTGGGCATATCAGCACAGAGATTGTTTGTATGCAGGCGCGACTCAACACATGTCCAAGTGGCTGTTTGTGTCGTCGCTGCTGACTGATACATCTAACTGCTGCCTTTATTGCCGCTTCAACAAGAGTTACTTGCCGATCATCAAGTCGATTGCACCACTCTCAGAAGAGGAATGCAAGCGATTAAAAGATGTGGGCCGAATACTGGCTTCAACCGGCCGCTACTAGGGCGAGGTCTGGTACCGCAGAATACCCTCAGGGTCTCGAAAGCTGCTGAGTCGCCCGTCCTGTCGCAGATGCTCAAGGTGAGCATACGTCTCCGACTCGGCCATTGGCCCCCATGACCGCTCTTTGAACAACCGCTGGGAGTATTCCTTGACTGGCGCACCTTCTAGTTCGAGAGCAATTTGAAACAGCAGTTCAAGTCGATCCTTGTGGTGCTCAATGATTGCCTCAACTCGGCCCTGCAAGTCCTCGAACGGTAGGCCGTGAGCGGGAAGCACCTGAGTGACACCCTCGAGTGCACCGACTCGTTGCAGGGCAGCAAAAAATTGACTCAACGAGTCTGACTCGGGAAGCATCCCAGAGATATGCGGAGTGATAGTGGGTAACACGTGGTCACCAGACAACAGCGTTCCGTTGACGGGGTCGAACAGGCAGATATGGTCATCTGTATGACCAGGAGTGTGTACGACTTGCCACTCAGTTCTGCCTAGGCGTAGCACCTCATTGTCTGCAACGCGCACTGTTGGGGTAAGTGAAAGCAGTCCCTGCTTAGAGATCGAATCCCAACTGCGCATGTACTCAAGTTGCTCTGCGGGCGGAAGGAGTGGCTCACCGCCCCAAGGTGTTTCTCTTCCCGGAATATCTGGTATCTCACCCTCTCCAAAGAGTAGTTCTTGCAGCATGTTCGGCCGAGCCGGTGACTGGTTGTCTTGCAACTCAATCAAGTCGCCTTCGATGGCGTTGTCGCCTTGATCAAAAGGAGTGATGAACTGAGTGTGAGCTACTACCTTGCAGTGCTGCTCGGCATGCAGGCGACCCGCCCCACCGAAGTGATCGGGGTGCGAATGGGTGACTAAAACGGTGTGAACACGCTCAATCGGAATCCCAGCACGCAAGAGCCGGGAGACAAGTTCATGGTGCGCATCGGGGCCGGGCAGTCCGGGGTCTACCAGGGTTACCCCCGTGGCATCTTCAAGGACGTAGCAGTTCACATGCCCGAGGCCAGGCAGAAAAATCGGCAGCTGAATTCGAAGCACCCCGGGTGCAACCTCTGCGGCTTCATCCTCTGGTGGCAGTTGCTCCTGCTTCATCCTTCAGAGGTAGGTGCTTGTGGTTGGGTAGCGACTGTTGTTTGTTCCCGAAATACGTGCTTGCGCCAGAAGCGCAGTTCTTCAAGAGACTCCTTGATATCGTCCATGGCGCGGTGAGCCGAGACTGACTTTTGGTACTGCTTCAAGTCTTCGGGGTACCAACGACGAGCAAGCTCTTTGATGGTAGAGACATCCACGGAGCGGTAGTGAAGGTACTCCTCAATCTCTGGCAAGTACGCCGTCAGGAACCTTCGATCCATGCCAATGGAGTTTCCGCAAAGAGGAACAGTTCTTGGGGATGGGATGTGAGTCTGAATAAAGGCAAGGGTGGCCGCCCCGGCCTCTTCAAGGGTGATAGCTGAGCTGCGAATCTGTTCGGTCAACCCGCTGCGGGCATGCATCTCTACGACCACCTCATCCATCAAAGCCAGTTCTTCTTCAGTCGCGTGAATGACCAGGTTGGGGCCCTCTGCGATGATGTTGAGTTCATCATCGGTAATCAAGGTTGCGATCTCTACGATCACATTCTTGGTTGCATCTAGGCCGGTCATCTCAAGATCCATCCATGCGAGCATCACCCCACAGTACGGTCATTGGGCCTCTAAGTTAAAAGTCTGGCGATTTTGAGCGGCTCGCAAGCCGCTAACCTTCGATGCGTGCTGCAGGTACCCGTTGTTCGACTTGATCCAGAACTTCCGCTTCCCGAATATGCAAAACCGGGCGATGCAGGGGTAGATTTGCGGGCCCGTGAGGCCATCACGCTCAAGCCTGGCGGGGGGCGTGCGCTAGTCCCCACAGGCATTGCACTCGCACTGCCGAAGGGGTACGCCGGCTTTGTTCAGCCTCGCAGTGGGCTTGCTCTGAAACATGGCGTGACATGTTTAAACACTCCTGGCCTAATTGATGCCGGTTATCGAGGTGAGCTCAAAGTGTTACTCATCAACACAGACCCCACCGAGCCGTTCGAGATTCAGCGCGGCGAGCGCATTGCGCAATTAGTGATTCAGGCAGTTGAGCAGGTCGACTTTGTAGAAGTTGAAGAGCTCGATGAGTCGGACCGCGGCGCGGGCGGGTTTGGTCACACCGGTCGCTAGGTGTGGCCTAGGCAGTTTTTAGGGTGGGACCATCCGGGATGAGCTCAATCCTTCTAGCTCCTTTGGGGTCGGCCAGCCAGATAATGAGCTTCAGCGGATTAGTCTGATCGCTCGAATCCCATTCCAAACAGGTCATGGCTTGATCGAGTACCCCGCAGCCTGAGTTTGCATATTTGACCTGCTGCCCCTTCGCATTTTGTGGCCACAGCATAGGGAAGTGGGTATGGCCAAAGATGAGCCACGGCCACGCCCCACCTTCTGGCGGACAGTCTGCAAGACGGGAAAACAGTCGCTCTTCATCCAAGCTGTCGAAACGACGGTTCCCCCCGTAACGAGGGTCAACCGTGATCAGGCGATTTCTAGCGCGGCCACCGAGTAGCCGAGCTAGGCGCTGTTCATCGGGAAGCCCTCCCGCTTTAGGGATTTTTGGCAGGTCGTCTAGGCCAGTAATCAACCAAGTAATTGAGCGCCCGAGCGGCGCGAACCCTGGCCCGTTCCATGAGTCGGTCAGGTGGCCGTGAGTGATAATTGCAGATACGCCGGCAATGCCATCGCTCAGCTCTGCGCCGGGTGTGCTCAGCAGGACGTTATCGGCGAGTTCTGCTCCCGGTAAGTGCGTACTGGTCAAGTAGTCGACCATCTTTGGATCACCAAATGCGTCATCGTGGTTTCCCATAGTTCGCAAGTACCGGCCCTGTGCGCAGAACCTGTCTCGCAGTAGCGAGTAGATCTCATCGTTATTTTCAACAATCCTGTCGAGCTGCTCGCGCAGGATGGTTCGACGAGACTCCTCTCGGCTTGGGCCAACTGCTCCGGTCAAGTAGGCAACGTCGTAGACCGCACCCCAAGTTGAGCCGCCCACCATCCAAAAATCCTCGACGTCGCCATTCTCAATCAGGTGCCACTCTTGGTCTGCGTACCCGCTGAGCACCTCTCGGTAAAGTTCCTTCGTGCCCTGACGTTCGGGCCAGTCCAGCCGTCCAGGAATACATCGGTGAAGATCAGAGGTAATGACATATCGCGTACTCGCTGGCCTTCGAGCTACTCGAGTAAGCGGAAGCGGTGACTCATCACCACGAGCTAGTGCATGAAGATGCTCGGGGTACAGCTCGATTCTGCTGCGGGTAATCTTTGCAGTTCTCAGAGCGGCGACAGTCATGGTTGGCACGGTGACTGGCGCTCCCACAATGCTGAGCGCAGCTTTTGCTATGGCCCAAGCAGAGGCCGTAGCACCCGGGCCAGAGACTTCAACCTGTGGTAACGCGTCAGCGCTTGCACCGGCAATGGCCGCGCTAATCAACGTGGGGTCAACCTGATCAGCAGCCAGTGGGCCTAACTCTTCAAGAGTGGGCAGGTCTACAGAATCGGGGTCTAGCGACCGGAGAACTCTGAGTTCGGCTCCAACTACTGCCTCGGGGTCGGCCCGAGGGTCGATAACCCCATCTGATGAAACAGGGTGTGGTCTGTCCCGGGCATCCGCCCAGCGGGCTGCCCGAAACAACGCTGTAGTCCACGCCCGAGCAGACTTCTCTGCCAGTGAGAGTTTTTCGGTAGCGGGTTCGGTGCTAGCTGCAGGGCTCGTACTTGCTGTGTCATTGCTGCTCACTCAAAGAGCTTGGCACGAGAGGCAAGGCAAACAGCGCGATTAACGTGATTATACAGAGTGACTTTCGCCCGACTCCGAGGATGTATCGAGTGCGGCGTAGGATTCATCAGGCCCAAGCACTCATCCAAGAAGCACTCATCCAAGAAGCACTCATCCAAGGAGCACTCATCCAGAGAGCAGTTGTCTAGCGGGAGCAGTTCTCTAGAGGGTAAAGCTGCCTGTGGCAGCAGCTGAGTGTTGAGACTCGCTTGAACCCTCTGAGGATCCGGTGCAGCCATCTCCAACTCCAGAGACTGCTTCGGCAGTAATCTGAACTTCGCCAGGGTCCATTCCTACCGGCAGGCCGACAGTAAAGGTTGAGTTCAGCGGTTCCGAAAGCTCCTGTGTTACATCAGGAGCCCGAGTCGCTGTTGCGGCGCATCCAATTTGTACGCCATCTATTACCGCAGTAAGCACAACCGGGGTGACCGCGGTTTGCGCAAGCGAATTTTCGTTGCAGCCAAAGCCCTCGGCTAGGACTACTCCAGTAGCTCCCGAACCTGCGGCCCGCACCGTAACGGTGACACATTGTTTTGCCGGAGGTTCACCCGCAACTGCGACAGCTGCAGCAGAGTCCTTCACAGTTATCGCTACGCCATCGGGAGTCTGCTCAATACTCAGGCTGAGCGCCCCCGACTCGCCAACGGCTGGAGTCAGAGGTTGAGGAACTTCAACCTCGGCGGTGTCGGCAAATACCTGAGAGGTCTGAGCGGGCTGCGAGGTCTCTACTAGAGCAAACATGCCAATCCCTAAGGCTACGGCCCCCAGACCGCCAAACATGGCTGCGCGCTTTGTTGTACGACCGCGGCGCAGGCTGCGTCCGCGATTCACAATTGCATCAAATCTTTCATCTTCTCCCACGGACGGATAGCTCTGAAGTGATTTCTTAGACATCGCTCACTCGGTTCTCAGAAAGTGGGTCTGGCTGGTCAAGGTCTGGCTGTTTCATCTGGTTACGCAACTTGGTAGTTGCCCGGTGTAGATGCGTCTTGACTGAACCGTTCGACATCCCCAGCGCCGAGGCAACATCTTCTTCTGGTAGGTCAATCAGATAGCGAAGCACAATGACCTCTTGCTGGCGACCTGACAGGTGTTGCATTGCATCTCTAAGGTCAATTCGAAGCGCTGCTGAGTCTCCGGACGGGTCTGTGCGAACCTGCTCAGCCTTGACTTGCGGTTGGCGGTTCTCTCGACGTAGGTGGTCAATTGCAAGGTTTCCAACCACCCGCAGTAGCCAAGCCTCAGGGTTGGGATGCTGGCGGACTTTGCCCCATCTTGCGTAGGCACGGGCAAAGGATTCTGCAGCAATGTCTTCTGCCAGGGCGCTGTCGCCGATAAGGCGTCGGGCAACTGCAATGGCGCGGGGCTGCATGCGCTCATAGAAACGTCTAAACCCGCTGTCATCTGCTGAATCTTGCAACACATGCCTTTTCAACGAACGGTGGTCCTACCAAGTTGACAACCAACTAAAGATTATTTCCACTGCTTCAATCACGCTAGATACCTATTGTGGCCCACTTCAGCCCTAACTGCTCAGATCTGTGCGCTCAGATCTGTACGCTCAGGGTCGTGACAGTTCTGGCCGGCGCATTTTGGGTAACAACTCTGGTACTCATTGCAGCGGGTTCAACAAAACTGGCCGACCCGGCAGCATTTGCACAGGTACTGAGCGAGTTAAGGGCGTCCTTTGCAGCGCGGTCGGGGATTGCAGCGCGGTCGGGGATTGAGCTTTACGTTGCGCGATTGGTCGGCGGCTGTGAACTACTGCTCGGGTTCGCTGCTCTAATGATTGGTGGCACTGCGGTAGCGGTGCTCATCTCGCTGACCTATCTCAGTTTTGCGGTTGTCGTGGGCCTAGCCCGCCGTGCCGCTCTGAGTAGTTGTGGGTGTTTCGGCTCCCGGTCTGGGCCGCCCAGTTTGATGCACCTTGTCATCAACTTGGGATTAGCTGCACTGGCAGCCTTAGCCGCAGCATTCGGCTCGCCTGGGCTTGCTCAGGGTTTGTCGGACTCGCCGCTTGCCAATGCGTTGTTGTTGGCCTGCGTTCTTGCTGCGACCCTCGGGATCATTGCTCTGGAGACTGAGCATGGCTGATCCGGTGAATGATGAGCTCGTGAATGATGATGTTACTTCGGTGCTACTGGTGTTTAAGACCCATCTTGATGTTGGGTTTACAGATTTTGCTTGGGCGGTCAGGCAGCGCTATCTCGACGAGTTCTTTCCTCGCGCACTTGAAGTTGCGTCAACCTTGCGGCAGCGTGCTGGCATTGAGCAGTTTCGTTGGACCACGGGCTCTTGGATTTTGTATGAGGCTCTAGAGGCCGAGGCAAAAGCGGGCAAGCGAGCGCTGCATGCTGCAGTTGAGCGCGGTGACCTGTGTTGGCATGCTCTGCCTTTCACGCTGCATACAGAGTACTGCGACCGCTCGCTGCTTGAGCATGGCCTGACGCTTTCGGCCGCCCTTGATGAGCGCTTCGGTGTTCAGACCCGTGCGGCAAAAATGACCGATGTGCCCGGACACACTCGCGGTTTGGTGTCGGTGCTCGCAGATGCAGGCGTTGATTTTCTTCATATTGGAGTAAATCCTGCAGCTACTGCCCCTAGCGTGCCCGAGCTCTTTAGATGGCGTGACGTTGCTGCTGCGGGCACATCTGAATTACGTGTGATGTATCAGCCTGGTGGGTATGGCGACGTTCAACTCATCCCCGGGACGAACACCGCCGTGGCTATTGATCTGACCGGAGACAACTTGGGCCCGCATACCGCTGAGCAGGTGATTGCGCGGTTTGCGTCCCTGTCTGACCGCTTTCCGAATGCGCAGATTCAGGCTGCAAAATTAGATGATATTGCTGACCTCTTGCGGAGTGAATCTGAGGTCGAAGCAGCTTCTCCGCTGAATCTGCTGCCAGTTATTGATCAAGAAATTGGTGACACATGGATATTCGGTGTTGGCAGCGACCCGCAAAAAACTGCAGCTTTTCGTGAGCTATGTCGCCTGCGAGCTGCCTGGATCGCTGGGTCTGATAGTGCTGGGTCTGATAGTGCTGGGTCTGATAGTGCTGGGCCTGATAGTGCTGGGCCAGCTCTAGCGCAAGCTTCCACTCAGTTGCTGCTCGTGGCTGAACACACCTGGGGTATGGATCAAAAAACTTATTGGCCAGAGCTTGCCCACTGGAGTGCAAGTGAACTTAATCAGGTCAGAGATGACCCCCGCCTGGCGCGATTTGAGTCGAGTTGGGCTGAGCAGCGGCAGTATCTTGAGCAGTTTTTTACCGCCTTAGAACGAAATGATCTGCCCGGTCATGCTAGCCAGGCCCGCTCAGCGGTTCAGGCGCTCACTCCGATGCAAGCTGGCACCGATGATTTGAGGGCAGTTCAGCAGTTCGTCCATACTCCGATCCAGCTTGGTGAGTACTTGATTCGGTTAAACAGCGATGGCTCCGTTGCCCAACTGCTCAATGCGAAAGGCCGTGACCTTGCGGGGGCTTTTGGGCTTGGGCGTCTGAGCGTTCAGACGTATTCGCCAGAGGATTACGAGCGCTGGTTTTCTACTTACAACGCTGGTACCGCCGAACAAGACATGTCCTGGGCCCGGTGGGACAACACCAAACCTGGGCTTGAAGACTCGGGTGCTGTCTCTGCGCTTTGGCGTCCGCAGATTGTGGGGGTGTGGCAGGGAACGCGCAATCAGCATGACTTGCTGCAAATTCATCTTAAGTTCGCGGCTACGGCATCTGCGCCTGTTGCACTACCCCGTGCCGCTGTCCTTACTCTGCGCTGCCCGGCGGCACCGTCAGTCTCCCCCGGCGTTGCAGCGCAGTCAGCGTTCACGCACACCCAATCTTTGGAGTTCGAACTGCAGTGGTTCGGCATCGCCGCAGCGCGTTGGCCGCAGTCTGTCAGCTGGCAGTTTGCTCCACAGGTTTCTGACCCTGAGCTGTGGCAGATGGTCAAACTTGGGGAGCGGGTCTCGCCGGCAGATGTAGTGGCACAGGGCGGACGTCACTTGCATTGCGCCGACAGGGTCATGCACCCCGAAGGAATTGAGATGGAGTTTCTTGACTCTGCGCTTGTTGCACCGGGCAAACTACAACTGCTTGAGTTTGAACTCAATCAGAGTGCTGCCTTTGAGCCGGACTTGTCTGATGGTTGGGACCTGTGCCTGCACAACAACTTGTGGGGCACCAACTTTGCCATGTGGACCCAGGGCGATGCCCGGTTCAGGGTCCGCTTGAACTGCGATGTTGTCTAGGCCGACAAGGTGGGGAGAAGCACCAGAGCCTAAGCAAGAATCTGGGCTCATCTCTGAACCCAGATTTGCAACTGCTCGTGGTGGGCCCCGTGGGGATCGAACCCACGACCGATGGATTAAAAGTCCACTGCTCTACCAACTGAGCTAGAGGCCCGTGAGTTCCGCGAAAGTTTCCGCGGAACTCTGAGGGGTGATCTTCGCACATTGATCCTCTCTCCTACCAGCCCGAGGGTAGTGATTACCCTGCCGAAGCTTCGGATAGATGACAAGAGGATTCGCCCGGTACGAAGACTTTCGCGGAAGTTGTGCACACGCGGGGTGAACCCGGGAAGTGGCGAGTACAGCGAGAGCTGCCGCAACGCGTGGGGTCGCAACGTCCTCAGGTCCTCATCGATACCAACGACCACAAGTTCGGACACCTCGATCAGCGCCCTGCCATCAGCCGGCATCCAACAGTTGCCGGCAGCCACCGCAGAGGAGAAGGTCGATGTGGCCGTCACCATCGCTGCGTGCGGTCGAACCGAACATCACAGCGAGGAGTAGTTCACCTGCTCCCACAGAGCAGGACCTCTCAGATGCTTGAGAGCGACGTAATCGCGCCCGTCAACTGATAGACCTCGGTGAGAGTGGCCGGGCGCACAGTCCCCGCAACAGCTGCAAGCCCGGGTTCGCCAAGGATCGAGATGCCCGAGCGGCATGTAGCGGAAGCACTCGCTCAGATTATGGATTGAGTATTTCAGAGGTGCAGCCGGGTTCTGCGGTGCCATCGAAACTGGCAGTTATGAACTTGTCTAAGGGCGATCCGGTAAACACAAGGTCTGTTGGTTCCTTAGACAGGCCTGCTGCGGCAATCTGCCCGGGAATTGCTAGGTGGCCAGCGGGGCTACTTTGGCCGTTCTTGCGGAACACCGCGAGTTGTAGATGTCCAGCATTCTGGCCGGATGGGCAGTAGACCTGAGTTTTGAGACTGTCATAGAGCGCGGAACTCATGCAGTTTGAAGCGTCGGGAACTTGAGTTTGCGAGGCGCCCTTTGGTGGGATGCAGTGAATCACGGGGTCGTTCGCTCCCTGTGCAATCATCAGCGGAACAGGGGAGCCATCCCAGCTTGGGTATTTTGGAAACGGGTTAGCCCCAAGCGGCCCGGGGATGTTCCAGCGGATCCAACTACACCAGTTGGTCATGGATTGCTCAGTTGTTTTGGCACAGGTTTTGTCGGCGCCGCCAGGGAAGAACTGGCCTGGTTTGTACTGTTCGGGTAGGTTCCAAAGAGATGGGGTAAACATCTTGTTCTTTGCAGCGTCGCGATAGGGCGCAACTAGTTTTTTAACAATCTTTGCGTCCGACCCGCCCAGACAGAGCGGCATAACTGAAGCAACTGTGGCGGCACCTTGATCAGTGGTGACTGTACTCAAATCAAGGTTATTCGCTGCACTAGGAAAGGCTGGAAAGTCTGCGTTCTTGGCGGGGGTTCCGCGAGCCGAGAACTGTGCCCACGACCCAAAAATATATGAGAACAAAGCGGGGCCGACTTGCAGTTCGAGTGCACCGATGGGCAACCCGATCAGCTGAATTGACTGGTGCATTTCCCAGTCAGCAAGTCCTTGGCCAAGCTCGACCCCCGGCTGAAGCTCTGGCTGTGCAATCAAGTTTGAAGCGGGTGCTTCGATTGCCGCCCCGCGCAATTTAAGCGGCGTTGTTGCCGAGTTCGCTGTGCCTTCGAGATAGCTTTGGTACAGCTGAGCAGTCCACATTGCAGCATGGCCACCTTGGGAATGCCCGAGCGAGATGGTGTCATAAGAAGTGGGTAAACCGGTCGCTGCTGCCAGCTTGGTGTTGGGGCCGAACTGCTGAGACATGAGTTGTGTCGTGGCGCGAGCTGCATCGATCACGTTTGATGCAGCAACTTTGCCGAGTATGTAGGTGTTGTTTGGCTGGTAATCGGTGGTAGAGACCACCCACCCGCGGTTTAGCGCAGTTTGCAATAGTCCATCACTGGGGCTTCCGACGCGTGCCCCAGGCCCAACCCCCCAGGCCACTGCACCAATTCCTCCGGCCATCTTTCCCCAGAAGGCAGCGGCCGGGTCTGAGGAGGGCAAGCAGGCTTGCTGCAAACCAATAGTTCCATGGGCCCAGGTCAGCAGATGTCCAACGCCCTCGGATGAGCCGGGGCCACCCTGGGGCGCAGCAGCCATGCCGCATACCAATTGTAGATCGGTCTCGTCGAAGCCAGTGGACACATACAAAATTCGCCATACCTGTGCATTTGTTGGGTAGCCGAGGGTTGTCCCATAGGTTTGCTCAAGGTTGCTCGCTGCAATCAAGTCGCCGGGTTGTGCACCTTGCGGTACTGGCCCTCCTACCCCGTTTTTGCCATCGCAGGGCGGGTTGGGTTGAGCGACTGGAACGGTAGTAGTCGGGCCGTTCGTTGGCACCTGCCCAAGAAGCGCAGTGCTTGCATCCTTATTCGAGCTGCAGCCAGCTGCAATCAGTCCTATAAGGAGCAAGGCCGGCAAACCAACTGAGAAAAGTCTTGATGTGGGCAGTGTCATTTTGCGAACTCCAGCGGTTGGTCTGAACAAAGTGAGGCTACTCGCCTGCTCGCTTTATTGCTCTAGTGATGTAGACGCTTCTAATTGTTGTTATCGCCCGTTAGTCGAAGCTTGGTTTGCCGCGCAGCGAGCGTTTGAACTCGGCCAAACCCGGAGTACGAGCCACAATCCACATTGCATCCCAGAGCTGCAGTGCTTCTTCACCGCGTGGAATGCGGCTAATGACAGGACCGAACATTGTGGCTTCATTTGGTCGTGTGGTGTCAAAGGTGATGATGGGAGTACCCACGTCTTTACCTGTACGCTCAAGGGCTAGATCTGTTTCGGTTCGCACGACAGAATCAAACTGTGGCTGATTGGCCGCAGCGGCTATCTCGGGTGAAATTGCTGCTGCTCGTGCAATCTCTCCGAGTGCATCGCCAGTATCGACGCCGTCAGCAGCAGTCCAGAAAGTGGCTGATCGTCCACCCTTGTGAAGCAGATTTCCGCAGGCCGTATAGAACTCACCTACTGCTAGATTCCCCTCAGCTTGTCTGATTGCAGCTGAAATACGAAGCAATGAGGCCCCTGCCGCTGCGATTGCTGCAAACCCTGGCGGTGCCAGCTGGATTCCTAGCTCGGCAGCCTGCTCGGGTGTTGCATTGAGTCGCTCCTCGTTGATCATGGCGAGTGAGATGAATCTCCACTCAACAGACAGATCGCGTTGTTCTGCAACCTCAACCACAAAGCGGCTGGTAATCCAAGCCCAGGGGCACATCGGATCAAAGAAGAACTCAATATCTGCCACGACGAAGAAAGTTACAGTACGGTTCCAAAATTATGAGCTCAGCCACAGAAGCACTTGATCCCAATATGGCAGTGCTCATTGCAGTGGGCACTGCGCATCATCAGTTGAGTCCTGACCCACTGAGCAGCCTCGACCTTACTGCCAAGAGTGAGGGCCTAATTGGCCCCCTTGAGATGATGGAGTCGGCAGCTCGCTCGGCGCTTGATCAAGCAGTCCCATCTTCACGGCGCTCGGATTTGCTCCGAAATATTTCAATGTTGGCGGTACCCGAGGGAGATTGGAAATACGGGGATCCCGCTAGAACCCTGGCAACTCGCTTGGGCTGTGATGGCGCTAGAACAGTGCGGGTAGAAATTGGAGTTCCGCAGCATGCGCCGATCAGGGCGGCACTGCTCGGCATCCAGTCGGGTCAGATGCAAGCGGCTTTGATTGTTGGAGGTGAGGCGAAGGCGAGCCAGCTCAAGATTGAGCGGGCCGGTGGAACAGCGCCGGGCACCACACCCGATGGTGCAGAGCCCGATGAGAAATGGATGCCACAGGGAGAGATCATGGCTCAGGCCGAGATTGATGCCGGCATCTGGTCCGCAGTAGAGCAGTACGCCTGCATCGATGCAGCTCTGAGGTATTCCGAGGGGCAGTCAGTGCCGGATCACCTGTCTGCGATTGCCCAGCTCTGGCATCAGTTCAATCAAGTTGCAACCCAGAACCCAGATGCGGCCTTTGGCGCGCCGCGCTCGGCAGAATTTTTGCGCGTTGCAAACCAAGGCAATCGCCCGCTGGCTTTTCCTTACGCCAAGTGGCACAGCACGCAATGGGCGGTGAATCAGGCGGCAGCCATGGTTTTGTGTTCGGTTGGCTTAGCGCGCGAACTCGGCGTGGCTACAGATCAGTGGGTGTTTCCGCGCGTGGCCCTTGAATCCTCATTGTCGGTGTCACTTAGTCGGCGAGCAGACATGGGGCGCTGGCCTGCGATGGCAGTGCTCGGCCAGGCCGCTGCAGCGCACCTTCGACTTCCACTTGATCAGGTGGAATTCGCCGAGGTCTATAGCTGTTTCCCGGCAGCAGTTCGGGTGCAGCAACGTGAACTCGGACTTGCCCAAGATCAAGCCCCCACGCTGACTGGCGGAATGGCATTTGCGGGCGGACCGTTCAACAACTTCACCTATCAGGCAACTGCTGCAGTGGTGGATCGCCTGCGCCAAAATCCCGGTTCACTTGGCATGGTGACCACCGTGTCTGGCCTGTTAACCAAACCCGCACTTGCGGTGTGGTCAACCGAGCCGGGTGAGCTACTTGTCTCAGATCTCGTTGAGCAGGCCACGGCGGCAACACAGGTTCTAGAAGTCACTCATCAGGCGTCTGGAGTTGCAACTATTGCCTCGTACACCGTGACCTACTCGGGTGGCCAGCCCTCATCTGCGTTTGTCATTGCGGACCTTGTCGACGGTCGGCGATGGATTGGCACAAGCACTGATCCAGAACTGCTCTCAGAAGGAGTCACAACCGAGCTCATCGGCCGACAGGTGAATGTTTTGCAACAGTCCTGCGCGTTTATTCGCTGACCTAGGCCAACAAGTAGCTGTTCGCTCGGCTTTGCGGCATGCTCAGTGGCCCCGTCTGGCTTGCAGGCTGTCTAGCTTGCAGTAGGCCGGCTCACTAGCTACATCCGAGGGGTTTCGTCTAGTCCCTCGTTCATACCTTGGTACATCTGGTAAATATCTTTGCACTTCTGGCAAACCGGCAGCTGTTTAGGGTCACGAGAGGGTACCCAGACATGCCCGCACAGCGCCTCAAGCGGGGTTCCCTCGACTCGCGCACCTAGTACTTTTGCTGCAGCATCTTCATTACGCTTGGTCTTGACGATGTGGGCAACGGGGCCATCTTCTGTCTCGAGTCTCTCCTCTGTGACAGTGGTTGTTGCGCCACCTGGTTCAACAATGGTTGGTTGCATTGTTGCAACTGCATGCATCTACATCACCCGTTCTGGATTACGTCTTGGCTGAGCTGCCGTGTTTAGTGAGCTGTGTTTGTTACACAGAGTACAAGCCTAATTTGCGTCAGGCGAGGCTGAGTCTTCTGCAAGGACACAATGCATAAGACGGCCTTCTTCGGTTGTTTGTTGGCTAGCAATAACAAGTCCCGAACGCCGAAGGGCGTCAGCAACTAACAGGTCTACAATTTGATCGCTGGCTTCTCGGTGACTCACCGTCACCCGTGGTGGAATCACGAGTACTGCTCCACCGTTTGTTGTGGCCTCGCCAACCACATAGGAAATATCTCGGATTACATCTTCGAGTGCTGGAAGCGGCGGAGTATCTGGTGGTGGTGGGGCGGCGTCTGCAGCCAACGCAGCCTCGTGCACACGGCGCACTTTTCGAACCTGTCTCATCTTGTAGATCACATACGGCGAGATCACCAAGAGTGCAATCAGTAGCGAGCGGCCAAGGGTTTCTCCTTGCACCTGAGCCAGTTGGGCGACTTGTTGTGGTTCGACGCCAACTAGCCGTTGGCTAAAGAAAGAGGTCATCACGCAACGTGCAGAGTATCGCCAAGCCGGCGCGTGATCTGCTTTGGCGCCTTGCTAGCTTGCGCTCAAGCACTCTTGTTCTCTAGCTCTCGGATGCAAGTTTGTTGGCCGCTAGTGTGAGAGCACATGGAAACCAACAGCCAACCCTCTACTGGTCAAACCCCCGCCGGTCGAACGGGCGGTGGCCTCATCAGCGCTGGCCGCAGCGATTCTGACCGCAGCGATTCTGCAGGCCCGCCCTCGCAGCAGGATGAGCTCGCAATGCTCGATCAACTTGAATCTGACCTTGCCGCAGTAGAACAGGCGATTACTACCCTCGAGCAGATTTCAACTGATGAATCTGTAGGAGAGTCGGCGGCTGTACAAATTGCGGCCGCAGTTCCACAAGAGCGGTTTGGGTCAACAGCAACAGCTGATCAAATCTGATCGGGAATGGTTTCGTTGACGAGTAGATGCAGCCGGCTACCGATTGTCCAGTTGCCATTTGTGTGCTCTAACCATCGGCCACTCAAGTTGGCCAAGCGCTCCCACTCGGCCCCAATGATGCGTTCAACGGCAAAGATCACTCCGGCGTGAGCTACTGCAAGCACATGCCCATCGGGGTGTTCGGCCGCAATTGAATCCAACGCTGCCATAACCCGCGCCTCTACCTCATCGTCATCTTCCCATGAGGGAGGCCGCGTCCCGGCGTCAAGGTAACCCGGATACTGCTGCTCAATCTCGTCTCTAGTGAGTCCCTGCCACTCACCTGCATGGCGTTCCATGAGCCCTGGCAACATAAGAATCGGACCGACTCCGATCTGCTCAGAAATGATCATTGCGGTGGTGGCTGCACGGTCTAAGGGAGAACAGAAAATGGCGTCCACAGCCCCAACCCCGCGAGCAGCAAGCCTGGCCTGCTCCTGGCCCAGTTCGGTTAGCGGAGGGTTCTCTTGGCCTTGCCAGCGACCCGTTGCGTTCCAAACTGATTGTCCATGGCGCACAAGTAAAAGGCTAGTCACTCCAAAGAAGTTACCAGCCGTTCTGCCCCAGCCCTGCGGCAGGTTTGGGGCATCTCAGCCCACGCTGACTACTCTTTGTGCGTGAACTCACGTCGGCCGTGCCTGCGCAAGACCAGAGCATGAGCAGGTCTACCCAAGTAGGCCTACCTCTGGTGACGGCTGAACCGTCGACCAAAGAGAACCTTCAAGTCGATGTCTCGCCAGTAGTTCGACCGCGGCGCGCAGCTCAGCAAGCTGCCGACGCGACTGCTAGTTCTGGTCCCGACCAGCAGACTCTTTCAACTCTCGAAGCTGATCAGGCCAATAGCACAACCAAGCTGACTGAACAGTTTGAGGCTCTATTGGTAACTCCCGAGACTCGTGGCCCACGAATTCGCCTGGGTGTGTTTTGGTTCTTCCTAGTGCTTGCTGCAGCGACCAGCGGTCGTGTGTGGACAGCTGCCGTCTGGGCTGTTGTTTCTGCCGCAGCTGGCTATCAAATTGTTGCGGCTTGGCAGCGAGAAAAATCCGAGCAAGCCACATCCGAAGAACCAGAAGATGCTTCGCACCGGCTGAGTTCTGGCGGACTATTACGCTTGGTTGGAGCGCTTGGTGCTGCACTGATGCCCTTAGCTGCCGCATATAGCACTGGCATGGCGGGTGCAGCGTTGATTGTTTTGCCACTACTGGCAATTCTGGTGCATGTCATATTTGGGCTGCGCCCAGCCGATGCTGCATCTTCGATTATTGGGATTGTGTTGCCCGCTCTTGCTGCAATCTCGGTTGTGCTCGCAGTGCGCGCAGGACTTTGGGCTGGATTGTTTTTGGTGCTTGCCGTGAGCCTGTATGACGCAGGATCATTTCTTTTAGGAGCAGAGGCCAGCAGTCGCTGGGAGGGCCCCGTGGCCGGAATGATTGGCGTGCTTGGCGTGACATTCACGATTGCTACTTTTCATCCGCTGCCATTGAGTACCGCCTCGGCTTGGATCGCAGGCACCGTAATCTGCCTGATGTGTCCGCTTGGCCAGTGGTTGGGGTCGTTCTTTCTGCCTCGGGCCGACTCGCGGGCAGCGGCACTGCGCCGCATTGATGCGTATCTTCTGTCGGCGCCGGTGTTCTTAATATGTGTCTGGCTACTTCCTAGTTGATCGGGTCTGAAAAACCCACAGGCCCTAGTGTGGGTTCTGTTGCCAGACATACTCTTCTCCCAGACATAAACCGTCTTTCACTCGAACTACAGACAAGGCCGCCGCTTGAGATTCGACCTGAGCAAACTCATCACCATTTCTGAACCAGAGAACTTAGACAGCAGTTCCCTACCCGAACTGCGAGAGATCCGTGATCACTATCAGAACCTAGAAAATGGCTTGTCCTATGCTCGCCGGATTGTGCAAGGCCGTCTAGATACCGTGACCGTCGAGCTTGATCGCCGAACCGAGGGAGTCACCGACGACGATGTGCTTCAACGGCTTCCTGGGGCACTAGCAGCGCACTCTCGTGGGCCGGGGCTGCCTCGGCCAGTTCGAGACCTTGAACCGCCAGAGTGGGCAGACGATATTTTGCTCGAACTTGATGAGATTTTGACTCCATCTGGGTTGAGTCAGCTTACTGAGCTTTCTTCCGAGCGTCTGACTGAGGCGGCTCTAGAAATTAGTGAACTCGAACAGGCAGTGTCTGCGTTGCGTCATCAGATGCATGACTGGATCGACCGTGTTCAGGATGAGCTTATTGGTCGCTACCGAAGCGGCGCATCTGTGGACGATCTGCTCCACTAGTTCCACCCCGCCCACAAGTAGCTTGCTAGAGCAGTCAAAGTGCTCGCAAGAGTCGCGGTAACAGAGTCGCGGTAAGATGACGAGAATGAAAGAAGATCTTGATCGCCGCTGGTACGACCTCGGTGAGTTCATTCGTGAGCAGCGCAATATTGGCCAACTCTCGTTACGCAAACTCTCTGAGATGGCGGGAGTCTCAAATCCCTACTTGTCGCAGATTGAGCGTGGTCTGCGCAGGCCCTCGGCTGAGATCTTGCAGCAGATTGCCCGTGCGCTAGAGATATCTTCCGAGACGCTCTACGTGCGTGCGGGAATCCTTGATGAGCCCGACGATCAGGTCAACGTGGTGGCTGAAATACGGCGAGACCCTCGAATTACCGAGGAACAAAAGAAGGCACTAGTGCGCATTTACGAGTCGTTCCTGCGTGAGAGCGAGGCAGCGGAACGAGAGCTACTTGATGCTGCAGCGCCTGCCGAGGCCTAAGTGAGAACCCAGAATTTTGGGCCATACGGGAATGAATCTGCGCAAACGGAGTTGAGTTATCCGTGAGTTCTGTTGCGATTCTCTCGTTGCATACATCCCCCCTTGAGCAACCCGGCATGGGTGACTCTGGCGGTATGAATGTTTATGTGCGTGAACTAAGCGCTTCTCTGGCTCAGGCTGGGGTGGATGTTCGCGTGTATGTGCGCCGCTGGTCAGAGGACCTTCCTGATCGGGTTTCGGTGGAGCCTGGCTTTGAAGTTGTGCACATTTCGGCAGGGCCTGTGGCGCTGCTCAAAGAGTCGCTTCCAGCATGTATTGAAGAGTTTGCCGATGGAGTAGCGGCAGATCTTGCCGATCGGCCAGTGGATGTGCTCCATGCCAACTATTGGCTGTCTGCAGTAGCCGGCCACAGGCTTAAGCACGACCTCAACCTGCCTCTGGTTGCTACCTTTCACACCTTGGCAAGAGTCAAGGCCGAAGCAGGAGATGCTGAGTCAGCCGAGCGCGCTCAGGCAGAGGCTTTGGTAATCGGCTGTTGCGATGCAATTTGCGCCTCAAACCCAGTAGAGGCCGAGCAACTTATTAAGTTTTACGGGGCGCTCCCCGAGCGTATTGAGCTGGTGGCGCCAGGGGTTGATCATGCCTTCTTTTCTCCCGGTGACCGCCTTGGCGCTCAAGCAGCGCTTGGAATCGATAATCGTCCGACGCTTTTGTTTGTTGGGCGAATTCAACCGCTCAAAGGTTTGAGCATCGCTGTTGCGGCCTTAGCGCAGTTGCAAAACTCAACTGCTCGACTAGTAGTTGTGGGTGGGCCGAGTGGCGCCGAAGGCGCTAAAGAACTTGCCCTAGTTCATGATTTGATCGAGTCCCTTGGAGTTACCGACCGTGTTCATTTTGTAGAGCCCCAACCTCATCATGCGCTCTCAACTTATTACCGCGCTGCAGATGTGGTGATTGTTCCTAGCCGATCCGAGTCCTTTGGGCTTGTGGCTCTAGAGGCAGCGGCCTGCGCAACTCCGGTAGTCGCCGCCGCAGTTGGTGGTCTTCGGACGCTGGTTCAAGATGACACCACCGGGTTTTTGATTGATTCGCGTGACCCGGCAGCATTTGGAAAGCGAATAGATGAGCTGTTTGATCACCCAGATCGAGCGATGGCCATGGGTAAGGCCGCAGCGCTTGAGTCCGATCATTATGCATGGGCAACTACCGCCGGAAGATTGCGCCGCCTCTATGCAGATCTGCGAGTCAGGCAATTAGTGGAGTGCAGATGACAGCAGATGCGCTTCCACCAGCAACACCTGCCGAGCTTGAGCTCTTGACCACGCGAATCGAGCAGTGGTTGACCGAGCAAGTAGAACAGAACCCCTGTGTGGAGTCCGTAGAGCGAGACACTGATTCGGGCGAGTGTCGCTGGATGATTAGGGTTTCAGCTCCAGAGAAAGGGATGTTTTCTGTTTGGTTTCACTTACGGCAGCGAACTCTGCATGTAGAGACCTACTTCATGCCAGCGCCCGAAGAAAACCAAGCCCAGACTTACGAGTACCTGTTAAGAAGAAGCCTCCGGTTTAACGGTTTTAGCTTTTGCATAGGCAACGAGGACGCAGTTTTTCTTGTCGGGCAGATTCCAGTGCAGTGGGTGAACGAGGCCGAGCTTGATCGTCTATTTGGGTCAGTTTACTCCTACGCTGAGATCAGCTTTAGGCCCGCTATGCGCTTGGGATTTGGGTCTCGCTACGAGGGTTAACAGGCGCGAGGGTTAGCCGGGGAGCCTTCCCCGCTGACAGCGAACCTGATTCTCTCTAAAGTCCTGCTTACGGGGTTCAGGGGTTTGGGGAAGCACCTGAACCTCGCCCTGCTTACTAGGCTCGCGGCTATGGACGAACTTGAACTTATTGGCGGCGGGTCTATGGGCACGGCGTTACTTCACGGCTTGCTGAGTCACGGTCTAGTGAGCGCAGATCATGTCTCTGTTGTTGAGGTCTCTGCGGAGCGCCGTCAGGAACTGGCTTTACTCTTTCCCGGCGTCACTGTGTTGGAGCAGGCGGTTGGCGCAGCGCAGGTCATTGTGGCCACAAAGCCAAATCATGTAGTCGAGGCGTTAACGGCGATGCGCAATACAGGGGTTAGGCGGGTGTTGTCTATTGCCGCGGGCATCAACCTGTCAGCACTCGAATCTGCAATCGGCCACGAGGTTGCAGTCATTCGCGCCATGCCAAACACACCCGCTTTAGTTGGCGAGGGTGCTGCTGCAATGAGTGGCGGCTCGACTGCTACAGAAGCTGACCTTGCCTGGGCCGAGTTAATTCTTGATGCTGTGGGCACTGTCGTTCGAGTTCCTGAATCTCAACTCGATGCCGTTACTGCCCTGTCTGGATCTGGTCCGGCCTATGTGTTCTTGATTGCCGAGGCCATGATCGAAGCTGGAGTGATTCAGGGCTTGGACCGATCCACAGCCGATGCGTTAGTCCGCCAGACCTTGTTGGGTTCTGCACGGCTGTTGATAGAAGGGGTGTGGGACCCCGCCGAGTTGCGAGCTCGTGTGGCCTCACCGGGTGGAACTACCGAGGCAGCGCTCAAGGTGCTTCAGGCTGGCAAGTTGCAAGAAACAATCGTATCCGCAATCGCTGCAGCAACAAGGCGATCTAAAGAACTAGCCAAATAACCCCCTCTTCTCCTGTTTTGTCCTGCGAGGGACCCCCTATAGGGGGTCCCTCGCAGGACAAAACAGGGTTTTGGGGGGGTGGGGGCCCTCGGAGTACCTTGGAGGGGCATGAGTTTGCGATACGACACCATCTCGTTTCTTTCGGATTATGGACATACCGATGAATTCGTCGGCGTAGTGCACTCTGTGATTCGCCAAATTGCACCGTTGGTGAGCGTGATTGATATCACCCATGAGATAGCTCCGTATGACGTGCGGGCAGGTGGCCTTGCTCTGGGTCGGGCCGCGCAGTACTTGGCCCCTGGAGTGGTGATTGCTGTGGTGGACCCAACCGTTGGCACTACTCGCAGAGCGATTGCCGTTGAGGTTGGCGGTGGGCAATCTGTTCTGCTGGGCCCAGATAACGGCCTGCTGGCCCCAGCTGTTGCCATGGTGGGCGGTGCAACTCGGGCTGTCTGGCTGAACAACCCGGAGTATCAGCTAGAGGGCGCCGGATCGCTCTTTGATGGACGTGATATTTTTGCTTCGGTTGCTGCTCACCTGTGTAACGGGGTGGCATTAGAAGATCTAGGAGAGTCCATCGAGCCTGCCGGACTGATTCCCGGGACCCTGCCTATTTCTGAACTCACTGATGATGAACTCACAGCCGAAGTCCTTTGGATCGATCACTACGGGAACGCTCAGCTCAACGCAGATCCCGATGAGGTAGATGGTTTAGGCACTGTGTTTGAGTTAACTCTGGACTCTGCAGCGTTGCTTGGTGTTGTAAACCCAACAGTTCGCACAGTAAAGCGAGTGAGTAGTTTTTCTGAACTCACCCCTGGTGCACTTGGTTTGGTGATCGACAGCTACGGCGCGCTGGCTTTGGTGTGTGACCGAGCCTCGGCTGCAGAGGAAGTGGGCTTAGAAACAGGAGACGCACTTGTCTTGCGGCCACTTGATAGCGCTGCAGAGCCCGCTCGCTCAGTGACAACGCCAGTGCAACTCTCGCCCTCATTTCGGCCACAGTCATGAGAAGAAATACCACCATCGCAATTGTGGTTTTGATGCTGGTACTTTTCGGTGCGTCGTTTCTGCAACTAGTTGTACTTGGACCTAAATAGCCCTGTTTGTTGCAACCAGCAGAGCCCGGAGGTGCCAGAAGGCACACCTGCGGCTACTTTGGTGAGAAGTGAACCTAGCCAGAATTCTTGACAACCACCCTGATGACGCGTGTGCGCTTATTAGTCGCGGCAAACCAACCACCTATGGTTCATTGCGCGAGCAGGTTGCAAAGCTGCGTGCCGGGCTTGTGGCATTGGGTCTTGAACCTGGCGACCGGCTTGCGGTGATAGCGGGAAATAACCGCTACTTCGTGTTGTCTTATCTTGCTGGTCTTGGTGCCGGGCTTGTGATCGTTCCGCTTAATCCGACTAATCCCACTGCTGCAATGCAGCATGAGATTGACGCTGTGGGTGCCCGGGCGGTCGTGGTTGGGGCAGCCGGCCGTCAGGCATTTGCGGAGATTGACCGGAGCCTGCTGCCAACCGTTGAGCACGTGATTGGCGCTGGGTTTGTTCCAGATGGTGGGGTGCAACTCGAGGATATTTCTGATGCAGAGGGTATGGCCGAGGTTGCCATTGTGGACCGATCTCCAGATGATCTTGGCTTGCTGATCTTTACCTCTGGGACTGCGGGTTCGCCTCGGCCAGCAATGCTGACTCATGGCAATCTTTACGCCAATATCTGCCAAATCTTGGCTTCTTCTGATGAAATGCAGACTAGCGATGATGTGGTGTTTGGCGTGCTACCGCTGTTCCACATCTTTGGGCTCAACGTTGTGCTTGGTGTGTCATTGGCCGTGGGTTCCGCTGTGTTACTGATTGAACGCTTTGACCCGGTGTCGGGTCTGGAGTCTATTCAGAAGCACGGTGTGTCGGTGGTGTCTGGTCCACCAACGATGTGGGCTGCTTGGGCTGGAATTCCTGGTATCGACGCGTCCATGGTGGCTTCGGTTCGCTTAGCAGTTTCGGGTGCGGCCAAGTTGCCAATCGAGGTAGCGCAAGGTGTCGAAGCAAAGCTTGGTCTAACCCTTGAAGAGGGCTACGGACTGACCGAGGCCTCACCGGTAGTGTCAAGTCCAACCGGAACCGATGCCCCGTTCGGATCTATAGGGGTTCCGGTGCCAGGGGTGGACCTGCGCATTGTTGATGAAAATGATGAAGACGTTCTAGTTGGCGATGCCGGCGAGGTTTTGGTGCATGGCCCGAACGTGTTTGCCGGTTACTGGAAAGACCCAGAGGCCACCGCCAGAGTGCTCACAAAAGACGGTTGGCTGCGAACCGGTGACGTTGCCGTGGTGGATGATGAGGGTTACTTGTTTTTGGTGGATCGGCTCAAAGATTTGATCATCGTGTCTGGGTTTAACGTGTTCCCAGCAGAGGTTGAATTTGTGTTGCTTGAGCACCCCGGGATTGATTCCTGCGCAGTGGTGGGCGTACCGCATCCCTATACCGGCGAAGCAGTAAGGGCCTACGTCCAAGCGCGGCCAGGGGCGCCACTTGAGGAGGAGGACATTATTGCGTTCTGTGCGGAGCGGCTCGCTAGTTACAAGTGTCCAAATAAGATCTGGTTTGTAGACGAGATTCCACGGGGCGTGACCGGCAAAATCATTCGGCATCAGCTGAAATAGCCAAAGCTCTATGTGTAAACGGTTCAAGCAGCCGACTTTGTGAACTTGTGAACTAGCGCTGTACCTTGTCTTGATGCCCGCACGTCGCCGAGTGATCCCCGAAGCGTCCATTGCTCGTCTGCCCCTATATCACCGCTGTTTATTGCAGATGCAGACCGAGGACCGCAGTACAGCCTCATCTGAACAACTCGCAGAAATGGCTGGGGTGAATGCGGCCAAGGTTCGCAAGGATTTGTCTTACCTAGGGTCCTACGGCACCAGAGGAGTTGGTTACGGGGTAGACCACCTGCTTGTTGAAATCCGACGTGAACTTGGACTTACTCACGATTGGCCCTGCGTCATTGTGGGCGCAGGCAACCTTGGATCGGCACTGGCCAAGTTTGCAGGTTTCTCTGACAGGGGATTTTCCGTGGTGGCAGTTGTAGATATTGACCCAACTCGCGTTGGAGATCAGGTGGGCGACCTCATTATTCAACATGAGGAGCGACTCGTAGATCTTGTGGTTGAACACGATGTGGTGATTGGAATTATCACCACGCCACCGTCCGCTGCTCAAGATGCCGCCGATACGCTCGCTCGGGCTGGTGTCAGGTCAATTCTGAACTTTGCCCCAACAGTGTTGGATCTTCCACCCGATGTTTTGGTACGAGATGTTGACGTTGCCGTTGAGTTGCAAATTTTGGCATTTCATGAAGAGCGCAGGGCTGCTACAGAGGCTGCCGCCGAGCAACGAGCTGTTGCTAGTGCTGCAAAATTGAGCTCTACTAAATCAAATCCGGCTAAATCACGTACTGCTAGGTGACCATGCCTGAGTCGGCTCAGCTTTCAGTGCAGTTGACGGTGACGGGTCGTAGCTGCATCGTTGTCGGGGGCGGCCCAGTAGCTCTGCGTCGAACGCGGTCTCTGCTGCAAGCAGGTGCGCAGGTTGTGGTGGTGGCACCGCTGCTTGAGCCCGGGTTTCAGGAACTAACTGAAACAAATCAGCTTCAGATCTGCCAACGTGAGTTTGAGCCAACTGATCTTGCTCCTGATACCTCAGCCCCGGGTGACCACTCGGGTTTGCCTATGTTGGTGGTAGTTGCCACCGATAACTCCGAGGTGAATGATTACGTCGGGGCTCTGTGCATAGCTGCAGGGGTGCTCGTGAACCGTGCAGATCTTGCTCAGGCAGGTGACCTAGTTTTTCCGGCGATTGTGCGCTGGGGAAAGGTCTGTCTTGCTGTGTCTAACTCGGTGGGCAGCCCGGCGTTGTCGAAGTGGGTGGCGGAGCGGGTAGATGCTTCACTTGAGAGTGTTCTCGGACTCAGCGCCGAAGAAGGAGAACAGCTGGCACAGGTGATTTTAGAGGTGCGCCAAGCCCTAAACGCGGCCCAGAGTGTTAGCGGCAAAACCCGGAGAGATGTCACATCTGGCGTTCCCGACTGGCGATCTGCGCTCGATGAGAGCATCCTTGTATTGGTCCGAACGGGCCGCTGTGCTGAAGCGAAGGAGCGCCTGCTGGCGTGTCTGTCCTCGTAGTTGGAGCTAACCACCGAACGGCACCCCTTGAGCTGCTTGAGCGGATGGTCATTTCAAGTGAGCGTCTGCCAAAGATGCTGCATGATTTGTCCTCGGCTGAAGACGTGGTTGAGGTTGTCATACTTGCCACCTGTAACCGCACTGAGGTGTACCTCATTGCTGAGCGATTCCACGCCGCAAATGACCAAGTCATTGAGTTCTTTGGCGACCTCACGTTCCTGCCGCCCGATACGTTCGCACACAACCTCTATGTTCACCACGATGATCAAGCAGTGCAGCACTTGTTTGAGGTGTCGGCAGGTTTGGATTCGGCGGTACCCGGCGAGCATGAAATTTTGGGTCAAGTCCGCATTGCGTGGGATGTTGCACGTCAAGAAGGAACTGCCCGGCGCTCTATGAATCTGTTGTTCCGCCACGCTCTCGAGGTTGGAAAGCGCGCCCGTACTGAAACTCGAATTGCGCATCACGTCACCTCGGTTTCTCAGGCAGCGGTCATCATGGCGGGTGAGCGCTTTGCCGATCAGGAAGACCGGCCCCGGAGTGGCGCCGAATTGTTAGAAACCCCTGTAGCGGTGCCGAGTGCTCGGTGTGCAGGAACTCTTGCCGCTGCTGGTCTTTTCGGTAAGCGAGTGTTGGTGCTCGGTGCTGGACCAATGGCCCGGGGCATGGCAGCGTTCCTAGCCGATGCAGAGGTTGCAGAACTCGTTATTGCTAACCGCTCCGAGGACCGGGCGGTCAACCTTGCTAGCTCATTGCTTGATCAATCGACGGTGCAGTTGATTCGAGGCGTTGGCCTTGGCTCCCTTGGCGCCGAGATTGCCCGGGCCGATCTTGTTTTGAGCGCAACGGGTGCGCCTACTTCAGTGGTGTCACTACAGATGATGCAGCAGGCTCTTGTTCAGAGAGTGACGCCATTGCTAGTGGTCGATGTTGGAATGCCGAGAGACATTGACCCAGCTATTGGTCGACTAGATGGTGTGGAGTTACTTGATATGCAAGATGTTTCTGCACTGACCGAGGCAAACCTTGCAGCGCGTCATGCCGAAGCAGCAGCAGTGAGAGAGATTGTTGAAGAAGAGGCGGTTCGCTTTGCCGCAGTGTCCTCGGCACGAGAAGTTGACCCCCTCATCACTTCGCTACGCGAGCAGATTGAAAGAATGCGGCAGTCAGAGGTTGAACGATTTGGGAATCGTCTAGAGAGCCTGAGCCCAGAAGAACAATCAGCAGTTGATGCGCTCACGAAGGCGATCATTGCAAAGGTGCTGCACCTTCCCACCGTCCGATTGAAAGAGTCCTCTGGATCGGCGCGTGGCGAGAGACTTGCCGAGTCGATCAGCGACCTGTTCGACCTGGCCTGAGTCTCGTCATGCAATCGGTTCGAGTGCTTCGACTTGCTACACGCGCCTCTGCGTTAGCAGTGTGGCAAGCAGACCATGTTGCAAGCCTTATACGCTCGGCACATAGCGGGTTAGAGATCGAATTGATCACAGTGAACACTGAGGGAGATCGCCGCCTAGATGTGCCCCTGTCACAGATTGGTGGCAAGGGCGTCTTTGCAACCGAAGTTCAAGCAGCAGTGCTTGACGGGCGGGCAGACTTTGCGGTCCATTCGGCTAAAGACCTTCCAGCGGTGACTGCTCAGGAACTCTGCTTAGCGGCTATTCCCGAACGTGGGGAAGCTCGCGACGCACTAGTTGGTAGCTCGCTGAACGACCTACCACAGGGCGCTGTCGTAGCTACTGGGTCTGCTCGCCGCCGAGCGTTGCTCGCACAGCTGCGCCCTGATCTGCAGTTTGAAGAGTTGCGGGGAAACATGGCAACTCGCTTGGCAAAGGCTGAGCAGTTTGATGCAATTGTGGTGGCTGCGGTGGCCTTCATGCGTCTGGGTTTAGAGCAGCATCTGAGTGAACTTCTAGCAATAGATGCATTTGTTCCCCAGGTTGGCCAAGGCGCACTTGCGATTGAGTGTCGCGCCCAAGATGATGAAACTGCTGGGTTGCTCGCAGCCATAGAACATACGCCGAGTAGAAGATGCGTCGAATCTGAGCGCGCGTTTTTGGCTGAACTCGGTGGAGACTGCAGCTTGCCGGCCGGTGCTCATGCTGTTGTTCAGTCGGGTGATCAAATTACTCTGAGGGCTGTGCTTGCCAACGAGGTTGGTGGCCGAGTACTTCAAAAATCGGCAACGGGCACTAACCCAGAACTTCTGGGTCGTTCGCTTGCAGACTCGCTACGCAAACAGCTCAACCCCTAGGGTGACACGTAATGACTGTTTATCTTGTGGGCGCAGGACCGGGTGACCCTGGCCTACTAACTGTTCGTGCAGCCGAGTTACTTGCCCGCGCAGAGGTCGTGATTTACGACCGCTTATCAGCGCCGGGGTTGCTTGACTTGGCGCCCGCAACTGCTGAGCGCATAGCTGTTGGCAAGATTCCGCGCGGCCCGTCAGTTCCACAGTCCGAGATCAACGATCTGCTCGTCGATCGTGGTTCGCAGGGGTTAAACGTTGTGCGACTCAAAGGGGGAGACCCTTATGTGTTCGCCCGCGGCGCTGAAGAGGCGCAGGCTTTGGCAGAGGCAGGGATCCCCTATGAGGTAGTGCCAGGGATTACCTCTGCTATTGCCGCTCCGGCCTATGCAGGTATTCCTGTAACGCAGAGGTATTCCTCTACAAGCTTTACAGTTGTGACAGGCCACGAGGACCCCTCCAAGTCTCAAACTCAAGTGAACTGGGAGGCCATTGCGCAAGTTGGCGGCACCATCGTGATTCTGATGGGTGTTTCACACTTGCAACAGATTTCTCTGCGTTTGATTGCTGGCGGACTTGCACCTGACACAGCAGCGGCGGCTGTTCGCTGGGGTACGCGCGCAGACCAAAACGTGACTCGCTCCACTTTGGGTGAGCTTCACAAACAGCCACTTATGGCACCCTGCACCATTGTGGTGGGAGAGGTGGCTTCGCAAGATTTGAACTGGTTTAGCAGTCGACCCTTGTTTGGTCAGCAAGTGGTAGTTACTCGATCAACAGAACAGGCAAGTGAACTCAGTTCGTTGCTTCGCTCTGCTGGTGCTCAGGTGATCGAGGTTCCAACTATTGCCATACAAGAACCAGCAGATGGTGGCCGTGCGCTGCGCGATGCAGTAACAAGGTTGAGTGATTTTGAGTTCGTTATTCTGACCTCGGCCAACGCTGCTCGCAGGTTCTGTGCTGAGTTGCGCGATGGCAGAGATCTAGCTGGAGTCCGCATTGCTGCGATAGGGCCAGGAACCGCATCGGTGTTGGCTGAGTATCACTTGCAAGTTGATCTGATGCCAGAGCGATTTGTAGCTGAGTCACTGCTTGAGATTTTCCCGACTGCTGCGCAAGTAACCCCGCATGACTCAACTGCCAAAAAGCCAGCAGTGTTGATTCCCCGCGCTGAGGTTGCGCGAGAGGTCCTGCCAATTGGGTTGCAAAAACTTGGGTGGGCTGTAGAGGTTGTAACTGCATACCGAACTGTTGCAGCGGAGTTGTCGCCCGAGTTGCTCGAACAGGTTATGCAAGCTCAGATCATTACTTTTGCCTCAGCCTCGGCAGTCAATAACTTTGCGGACTCGCTGCAAGATGTTCAGCTCTCTGCCGCCGTCATTGCCATCGGGCCAATCACCGCTCAGGCTGTGCATGATGCGGGGCTGACTCTGGCAGCCGAAGCAAAAGAACACACCTTGCCTGCTCTTGTGAAAGCAACCTGCGAGTTTGTACAAGCAACTAGTCCGAGGCCTTCAGGTTCGGCGAGTAAAAAAGGTAGCGAAGCTGCGATTCTTTCAACAGACTTGCTGTCCTAGGATCACCCTGTGGCCTTTCCTCAACATCGACTTCGCCGTCTTCGCCGCACCCCAGCGCTTCGCCGTCTTGTGGCCGAAACCCGCTTGGGCGTAGATGATCTTGTTGTGCCCCTATTTGTGCGTGAGGGCATAGAAACAGCAGTACCAATCTTGTCACTTCCAGGCGTGGTCCAACACAGCCGCGCCTCGCTTGTTGCCGAGGTGGGCGAGCTAATCTCGCTTGGGGTCAACGCAGTAATTCTCTTTGGAATTCCTGAGTTTAAAGACGCTCGTGGAACGGGTGCCTCGAGCGCTGATGGAATTATGCAGACTGCCCTGCGCGAGCTGCGAGATTCATTCGGTGATCAGATCGTGCTGATGGCAGACCTGTGTTTGGACGAGTACACAGATCATGGGCATTGTGGGCTACTGACTGCTCATGGCGAGGTAGACAACGATGCCACGCTGCAGCGCTATGCCGAAGTTGCAGTGGCTCAGGCTCAGGCCGGGGTAGATGTCTGTGCGCCTTCAGGAATGATGGATGGCCAAGTCATGGCGATTCGTGACGCACTCGATGACACCAACGCGGAGCAGGTCTCAATACTTGCTTATTCTGCAAAGTATGCCTCAAGTTTATATGGTCCATTCCGTGATGCGGCGAATGTAGAGATTGCTGGTGGCGGCGACCGCAAGGCTTATCAGCAGGACTTCCACAACCTTCGGGAATCCCTTGAAGAGATTCGCGCCGATATTGATGAGGGAGCCGACATGGTGATGGTAAAGCCAGCGTTGACGTACCTTGATGTGTTAGCTAGAGCACGTTTTGAGTTTGATGTTCCATTAGCGGCCTATCACGTGTCTGGCGAATATGCGATGGTCCACGCTGCTGCTCAGCGCGGTTGGATTGACGCAGACTTAGTCGCGCTCGAGCAGATCACAGCCATCAAGCGCGCAGGAGCCGACTTCATTTTGACGTACTTCGCTAGATCTTTAGCAGAGAGCTTTCAGTGAGCAGTTCCGCATCGCAGTTGCCGGTACTAGCAGGGCTTACAAATGCAGGGCTGTTTGAACGTGGCCTAGTCAGAATCCCCGGCGGCGTGAACTCGCCGGTGCGGGCATTCCGCTCGGTAGGCGGCACGCCGTACTTTGTGGCTCAAGGCAACGGGGCCTATGTCACCGATGTCGAGGGCAACACATTTATTGACTATGTGCAGAGCTACGGCGCCTCAATACTCGGTCACGCCAATCCCACTGTGGTTCAGGCCATACAGCGCGCTGCTGCGCTTGGTACCACCTTTGGGGCACCTACTCCTGGTGAGATTCTCTTAGCGGAAGAACTCTGCGCTCGAGTGCCCGCCATGGAACAAGTTCGCTTGGTGAGTTCTGGCACCGAGGCCACGATGTCTGCAGTGCGCTTGGCCCGAGGCGCCACCGGACGTTCCAAAATTTTTAAGTTTGAGGGTAACTACCACGGTCATTCCGATGCGCTGCTCGCGTCGGCCGGTTCTGGTGTGGCCCAAGGCGCTCTTGATCAGGGCAGCTCGCCTGATTCAGCAGGTGTACCAATGTCTGCCGTGGCCGACACCATTTTGGCGCCGTACAACGTGGTGCCCTTGCTTGATGAGTCAGTAGCCGTGGTCATAGTCGAGGCTATCTCTGCAAATATGGGGCTGGTACTACCAGCACCCGGCTTTTTGCAGGGGTTGCGTAACGAATGCGACCGGGTGGGCGCGCTTTTGTTATTCGATGAGGTCATTACGGGGTTTAGGGTTGCATTAGGTGGCGCAACACAATGGTCGGGCGTGACTCCAGATATCTGGTGCTTCGGCAAAATAATCGGTGGAGGTTTACCAGTGGGTGCCTTCGGCAGTTCGGCTGCAGTGATGTCTGAGTTGGCTCCGCTCGGGCCTGTGTACCAGGCCGGGACGCTGTCTGGTAACCCACTTGCCACGGCGGCCGGACTAGCTGTACTTCAGCAATTAGATGATGATGCGTATCTGCAATTGTCTGACTCTGCAGAACAGCTAGCTATTGGTTTGCGAGCAGCTTTTTCAGCAGCGGGGGTTGATGTGGTGATCCCCAAGGTTGGCCCGTTGCTTGGGTTGTTCTTCGGAACCAAGGAGGTCTTTGGTGGCAGTCAACCAAGTGATTTTGCTTCTGCTCGGGCCTCGGTTGCGCTAGGTCAGTATCCCGCTTTTTTCCAAGCGATGTTGTCTCGTGGCATTGCCTTTGCGCCCGGACCATATGAAGTGATCTTTCCCTCGCTGGCTCATTCGGACGAGGATATTCGAATTACCATCGAGGCTGCGCACGAAGCGGCACTAGAAGCTGCAGCAACTTGGTAGCACTGGCCAAACACTTACAGCGCACAGTCTTGCCGCGTTACTCAACCGCTGGCCGGCAATCCGCTGTGTGTGGCAGAACTGGGCGCTCTACCCTGATGGGGTGAACAAGCGATCATCAAAGCAGCAGTCAGACGCGGAGGGCGACCTCACCGCAGCGTCAGCGTTTGACGCGTCCGCAACTGATACGGCCGCAGCTGACGGGCCGACATTAAATACAGCTGTGTTTGATCGCGCCGCTGCAGAGCGAGTGATGCATCGCGCCGTCCAACTTGCTACAGATGAGGATTCAGAGCTGTCTGCCGATGGCATTTCTGAAAGGGCGCTGATAGAAGCTGCAACTGAACTCGGCGTTTCAGCATCTGTGGTGCAACAAGCAGCAGCCGAGGAGCGAGTAGGTCTGCTTGTTCAGCCGTATCAACGAGGCGACTCTTTAGTCGGCCCGGCAATAATCACCGTGAGTCGAATTGTGCCCGGTCCACCCCAAGATGTGTTAGACGCCGTGGATTCTTGGCTGCGTAAAACCGTCTCGCTTCGTCGGTTGCGACGAGATGACTCCTGTGCAAGCTATTCCCGCCGCACTGACCTTGCCGCAACAGCCGAGCGCACCGTTCGATCATTAACTGGCACCGAGGATGTGCCCCGGGTGCGTCTTCTGAGGGTCAGCACAACGGCGCTTGCAAGCTCAGAGCGTGGTAACCCCCAAAGTACACTGGTTGTGCTGCAGACAGACCTGAGTGGAGAAAGATCTACCGCAGTAGGCACGGGCGCCGTGCTGGCTGTTTTGGGTACGGTCATCTCTGCTGTCGCTGCGGTGACAATGGGTGGTATTGCTCAGGCAGCTGGCTTGTTGTTGTTGGGAATTCCTGCCTCGTGTGTTCTTGGCCTCAGTATTCTCTTTCTTCGATCGCGCGGACTTGCTCAGGTTGAGGAATCACTGCAAGCAATTCTGGATCGGGTAGCAACAGGAAAAGGGCCGGGGTCAAAGTTGACTCGTGTAGTCGACAAGCTGTTTGAGCGCATCAGCAGTTTTCGCTCTGTTCAATCGCGACCAGAGGCTTAAATGACAAGACAAAAGAGCAGTTCATACTCAGACTCGCACAAAAAGCTGGCATGAGTCGGCAGGTCGAAGGTGCGTTGACTGTCAGCTTGGCGAGTAGCCTCCACTCGTGATCACTGCAAGATTTATTCCGCAAGAACTTGAACAAGACTGGAGTTCAGCACTACTCGAGCTTGCCAGTAATCGAGTAGTTGAGCGGCTATGGGATGGCGATCATACGGTGATCCAGCATGACCCTGCCGAGGTGGCAAATCGCCTGGGTTGGTTGCATGTGGCGGCACAGAGTTTGCAGCAATGGCCGCAATGGGTGCTAGCGGCAGATGAGATTGCAGAGGGTGGCAGCGGCACAGTTCTTGGACAGTTCGATCATGTGTTGATTCTGGGTATGGGCGGATCGAGCTTGTTCCCCGAGGTTTTGGCACGCACCTATACGCCGGGAGAAGGCTTCCCAGAACTGATTGTGCTGGACTCAACTGACCCCGCTGCGATTCTGCGCGTGGCCGAGGTATGCCACCCCGAACGAACAATTCTGGTAGCGGCTTCAAAATCTGGGAGCACAATAGAGACTCGTTCGCATCTGGCATATTTCTGGAACCGTCATCCAAACGGATCTCAGTTTGTGGCCATTACTGACCCCGGGTCTGACCTTGAAGCTTTTGCAACGTCACATGACTTTCGATTTATTGCTCACGGTGATGAGCAGATTGGCGGGCGCTTCTCGGCGCTCTCGGCATTCGGTATGGTACCCGGCGCTCTTATGGGCCTAGATGCTGATGACCTGCTAGCTACAGCCGAAGAGGCCGCACAGATGTTGGGCCGCGAGGTGGCAGTTGAAGATCACCTAGGTTGCCAACTAGGAGCGCTGATTGCAGTTGCTGCTCAGCATGGCAGAGACAAACTCACCTTTCTGATTGAAGAACCGCTAGTTGCGTTCGGTGGGTGGGTCGAGCAACTCATTGCCGAGTCCACTGGCAAGCACGGCCTGGGCGTATTGCCAGTAGTTGGTGAGTCAGCAGATTCCCCTGATGCAGAACATCGGCTCTATGTGGTGATCGGCGATGCAGACCTCAGCAGCTTTGGATCAAATGGATTACCAGGGCCCTCGGTGTATCTCAGCGTTGAGGAGCCACAAGACATGGGAGCCCAAGTGTTTCTGTGGGAGTTCGCCACTGCGGTTGCGGGAATCGTGTTGGGGATTAATCCCTTTGATCAACCAGATGTTGAGTCTGCAAAGCTCGCAGCCCGCAGCATCCTTGCGAACAGAAGCGAGCCACCAGCAGAGACCTTGCTCAAAGATGCGCTCGGCCAGCTTCGCTCCGGAGATGCGCTTGTGATCGGTGCCTTTGTTGACCCCGCACTCGAACCACAGCTTCAGGCGGCGCGTCTCGCATTAGGCCGTGCAACCGGTGTTGCAACAACTCTTGGGATTGGGCCTCGATTTTTGCACTCAACCGGACAGCTACATAAGGGCGGACCAGACCGCATGGTATTTGTGCAGGTGGTAAGCCAAGACGAATTAGTGGTTGATATTCCCGGAGAGACCTTTAACTTTGGAGAGCTTAAACAAGCTCAGGCAGATGGCGACTTGGCTGCACTGAGGGCCTCTGGAAAGCGAGCGTTTCGAGTCTCGCTAGCAGAGCTTTTGCAAGCGGGCTAGTAGTCAAGCCGGCCACAAGAGCGATTGTTATTTAGGTTGGGGTAATCGCAATTCTTGCACGAAGAAATCCCGGTCGTTCACCAACGAGTTCTACAGCTCGATTAACCTGACCAAATTTTCCTTGGGAGCTGCTCAGCGTCGAACCCTCTTCTGGGTTGACCTTCCATAGCGGTGAACTATGAAGTACCAGTCGCTTATTGGCAACTGGCTCTGGCAAGCCAGAGTCTGCCAAGAAGTTTGCAGCCGAGGAAGTCGGGATAACAAAGGTCAGATCAAGCTGACGGTTGGTATCGCCGCGAGCAGTTAAAAAATCAGTCATGTCTATGGGGAAGTTCAACCCACTGAGTTTGCTAATCGCAGTCACCGAGAGGTCATCAAGCGGCAAGGTGTTTACGCTCATTGTTGTTGAACTTCCAGCTCCGGCTGTCTTGTCTGTCCGAGCCGCCCGAGCAGCGTCAGCTTTCTCAGTTGTTGACATTTGCGCAGTGGTATCGGGCTTCTTGTCAATCAGAATCAGACCAACTCCTAGGGCAACGGCTGCAATGAAAAAAATCGCAATCAGACCGTTTGCTCTGCTCCAGCGAAGATTGAGTTTGCTCACGCAGCCGGTGCCGGGGGATCTTTTTCCCACGCATCAAGTACGGCAGTGAACTGAGCTACCTTCTCCGCTGGCAAAAGAGCCGAGAGTGCTTCTTCAAATCCGTCACGCCACACCGCTACGCTAAATTTCTCGTCGTTCAGAACCGAACGCTCATGAAGAATCGCATCCATTATCTGCTCAGCGGTGAGCGTATCAACCCATCCGGGCATCCCGCCGCCAATTGGCCGAACCACATCAGCGTCGCCATAGGTCTCTAGCCCAGCCGCTTTGTATCCGGCAGAGCCAAGCGCAATCCAAGTCACTTGATCGGCGGGGACCTTGAAGGTCTTAGTGACCCCAGTTGGACCAATCAAAGCTGGGTTGTTTCCGTTGCCGGCTCCTGCAGCACCATGGCAACCAGAACAGCCCTTGTTGTTGTACACCTCGGCTCCGGCTTCGTATGGGCCGAGCTCTGTGGGGGTGGGAGTATCAAGAGTGAGCATGTATATTGCTGCCCAAATTGGCAGCAAAGCAAGCACAGGGATAGCCCAGTAGGGAATCTTTTGGCGGCTTTGAGCAGCCGCAACCCAAGGTGCAACTGGGTCTGGAATAGCAGGTGTGTCGGCTACCACCGCCGGTGAGGCTGCGGCTCTTGCTGCGGGAGCAGCAGGCGAGGCTGCAGCTACGACGGCTTCAGAGCTTTCGCCAGCGCTACTGCTGTCGCTGGGCGAGGCACCGCCGCTTGCGCCGCCCAGTACGGCACGTCGTTCACGGCTTCTAGCTAAGAGATGTTCTGGTACTTCGGTCAACCCTGCCTCCGCGGCGCTCGGCTGTTGATGATCTTGTGTTTAGGTGCTTTCCCTCACATTACGCACTAAGCGTTGATGTCGACCAAGCCGGAACGAGGAAGCTGCTTGGTTGCAGCTGAATCTATCGCGAATAGGACGGCTGTAGGAACTCGCGTATTGATCTAATTCTGTTGGATTCGCGATGCTCAATGTGTCAGTCGGTATCTCCGCGTGGTAGACCAACATTGGAGTGCGTTGCGCGTGTTTCTCTCAATTGCTCTCTGCGAACTAGTCTTGTGATGTCTTTCACAAAGCACAGGTCCTGATACCTCGGGGGCTTGAGTTAGTGCCAGACTCAAAACTGTAAAGAAAAATCCAGACCTCATGACTCATTCATACCCTCAGAACTCTCACCGATCTCGTTCCACACCTTCGATTGGGTTTGGACGTACCGAAAGTTCTTCTCTGCAGACAGGAGCTCGTTTGTGGTTGCATTTATAGTGGCGCTGCTGATTACTGCAGCGATGATTGCTCCCATCTTCCCCTACGCCAAGAAGCGACCAGTGGGAACCCCCCTCACTTGGGGAGAAGCCATGCTTGGTGGAACTTACGTTTTTTTCATCATCTTTTGGATCTACGGGGTTGTGCCACATCAGTGGCTGACCTTGGCAGATGCCGAACTGGGTTGGCGCCCTGACCTGATCTGGTTCGGGCCTGGCGGCGCAGCCACGCTTCCCTTCGTTGGTTGGACCATTAAGACACCCTGGTTCCCCGTCATGATCAACGCTCGCGCCGTAAGAGACATCGTTGCGGTTCTGTTGTATGTCGGGTTCTTAGGAGGGCAGATGTGGATCTGGGGTTGGTGGCAAAATCGGGGCAAGCGTGCAGATGTAACCAAAGCAATCGAACCAGTGTCGACCTACGGCCGGCCACTTGTGAATCAGGCTTAAGAGAGGACGAGCACCATGGCAACTACTGATGCAAACCCTCCGCTGCCGGAGTTCAGAGATGACTACATCCTTCAAGAAGTTGATGCTGATTATTTGGCACGTGCGGTCAAACCAAAGCAGTTCATCCACATTGATCAGTCTGAGTGCATCCAGTGCGAAGGTTGCGTAGATATTTGCCCGTGGAAATGCATTCACATGGTCAGCCCTTCGAGTATCGAAGAGGCAATTGGGGTTGACTTGCCTGGCACTGACCCCACTGACAACGTACTTTTCTTGATTGACGATGATGTTTGCACTAGGTGTGCTCTTTGTGTAGATCGTTGCCCTACAGGGGTCATCATTATGGGTAAAATCGGCGATCCATCCGCAGCAGGAGACCCGCATCAGCGAACAAACACCTACGGATACGGTTACGGGATGCGTTTGGCTTAGGCCAACCTCGCCCAGCACGCAGAACGAACACGCAGGAGAACCAACAGACATGACGAGTCAAGAGGCGAAGGAGCAGTAGTGGCAAAGACAATGCAGGGCTCCCGAGGTCAACGAGCCCAAGAAAAAATGAGCGGGGTCTGGGAAAAGACCCAAGAATCCCAAGCCTGGGGCTCTATATTCCGGCCGGGTTCCATCTTCCGTAAGGGCTATTCCGATAGCCCAAGGAACCGCTCTTACGTGATTATGAACAGCGTTCTCTATCACCTGCATCCCGTAAAGGTGAAGCGTCACGCTGTCAAGGTGAGCTACACGCTTTGCCTTGGTGGGTTGAGCTTTTTCTTGTTCATCATTCTTACTGTCACCGGTATCTTCTTGATGTTCTTTTATCGTCCCACTGCTGCACAGGCCTGGGACGATATTTATGCTCTGCAAACCTCTGTCACCTTTGGTCTGCTTGTCAGAAACATGCATAGATGGGGCGCTCACCTGATGGTGATTGCCGTGTTCTTGCACATGGCCCGAGTTTTTTACCACGGTGCGTATAAGGCTCCTCGTGAATTCAACTGGGTGATCGGGGTGATCCTGCTTACCCTTACCTTGTTGCTCTCTTTCACTGGCTATCTACTGCCTTGGGACCAGCTAGCGCTTTGGGCAGTGACGGTTGGTACCAACATGATTGGCTACACGCCGGTATTCGGCGATCAAGTCAGGTTTGTGCTGCTTGGCGGCGCAGAAATTGGTACCAACACACTCCTACGTTGGTACGTACTGCACGTGCTGTTCTTTCCGTTTATTACTGTCATCTTTATGGCCATCCATTTCTGGAGGGTCCGCAAAGACGGCGGTATTTCCGGGCCCCTTTAGCAGTCAAGTTCAGCTAATTCCTATCTTTATGTAATACCTGAGTTCAACAAGTTCTGAGTTCAACAAACTGTCCACGTCCTACCGACCTTCTCCGGGATTCACGGAGTAGAAACTAAAGTGAGTAAGCATGACTGAGGTACCAGAGCACCTTCTGAAGCGAGCCCAAGCCGCAAAAGATAAAGCTGCCGCCAAGGCGGCCGAATCTGCTCCGGCAGAGGCAGGCGCTTCGGCTGCTGCTGCACAAGAAGTAGCTCCGGCTGAAGCGGCAGCTACTGATAGCCGAATCCCAGCGCATCTGTTGGCCCGCTCCCAGGCTGCCAAGACCAAAAAAGCGGGAACTTCCGAAGCTGATGCATCCGCATCTGCCGGCGGAACGGCGACCGCAGTAGTGACTGCCCCTGCTGGCGGCGCAGTAGTTGCCGCTGGTGGACCACCGTTAGCAGCGGGCCCAGGTGGCCACACCCAGCGTTTGCTGACCGTGGTCAAGTCGGGTTCAATTCAAGACGTCAAGGCAAAGCCACAAGACAGGGTTCACGTGTGGCCGCATTTGCTCGTTGTTGAGTTTGTTGCGGCGCTGGTATGTACGGCCTTCTTGTTTATCTTCTCGTGGGTGGTCAACGCACCTCTCCTAGAGCTAGCTAACTTCAACCAGACACCGAACCCCTCGAAGGCACCTTGGTACTTCTTGGGCCTTCAGGAACTGCTCACAATGTTCCACCCCATGGTTGCAGGCGTGACCATTCCAGGAATGGGCATCTTCTTGTTAATCCTTGCTCCTTTCATGGACAAGAACCCTTCAAAGCGCCCAGAAGATCGCAAGTTTGCTATTGCGTTAATGACTGTGCACCTGATGTTCTGGGGTGTACTCGTCACAATCGGGTCATTCTTCCGTGGTCCCGGATTCCTCTTTACGCTGCCTTGGACCGGCGGCGTCTTCTTCGAACTGTGAGGTCAGTTAAATCATGAACCCATCCATTGTCATTGCCATCCTATTGGTTCTGTTATTTGCCGGCATTGCCCTCGTGGGTGCCTCAAAGCGCCGCGATACTTCTGCCGCAGTGGGCAATCTCTCTGGAGAGACCCTAAAGAAGGACCGCTCTGCACGAAAGACTGCTACCGGCGAGCTTGCAGCGGCCCCTTCGCAAACACCCGCCACTGGCAAGCAAGTCGAACGAGCAGCAGTGCTTGCACGCACCAGCACCGAGGTTGCGCCAGTTTCAACAAAAGCTCCTGTTGCTTGGACTGCTCCAGACCCAGATGCTTATGGTGTCACCCGCCGACAATTCCTGAACCGTTCCATCTTTGCGCTGTTTGGCCTCAGCATCTCTGTGTTTGGCGTAGCGATCATCGCGTTCTTGTGGCCTTCTGGCTCGAGCGGTTTCGGGTCCAAGATCAGACTTGGCAAGGTAACTGACCTCGTTGCCGAGATTGAGCGAAATAATGGGTTCCTGTATAAGCCAGAGGGCCGCATGTGGGTCACGCAGTATCCAGAAGCAGCCCTTTCTAAGGCCAAGACCGTCTACTCAGCTCCTGAACTTACTGGTATGGAAGCCGGCCTTGTTGCGCTGTATCAGAAGTGCCCTCACCTAGGATGCCGGGTTCCTGAGTGCAAGAGTTCACAGTGGTTTGAGTGCCCCTGTCACGGTTCGCAGTACAACCAAGTTGGAGAAAAAAAGGGCGGGCCTGCGCCTAGGGGTATGGACAGGTTCGCTATGGAAGTCACTGGCGGTGTTTTCATCGTCAATACAGGACAAGTGATTCAAGGTCCGCCGATTGGAACGAATACAACAGGTCAAGAAGCCGAAGGACCACATTGCGTGGGCGGAGCAAAAGCTCACTGAGTAGTTGTGTACGCGGCTAAGGCCGAAGATGTAGTCAGTCCGTGCTGGATTTTACCAGCACCTGAGGAAACAAACGAGTACGTAGATGATTGTCGCAGCAACAACACAACGAGTAGTCGGGTTTGTCATCCTTGCCGTGGTAGCGGTAGGGGTGCTTGCTTGGCTGTTCGCAAATATGCGTGCCTCACGAGCCGAGTTGGGCTCAGAGATTGAACTCGCCGCAAACCGCAAGCCCTATTACGACGACGAGGAACTTGAAGGTAAAAAGCTGAATATGGCCTTGTTCTCTGCGGCTGGTTTGCTAGCACTGATTGGTGTGGCACTTCCGTTGTACTGGTTGGCCGAGCCTGGTCGCCAAGAGGGGGCAATTGAGGTATTCCAAGAGAGCTTTGTTGCTCGGGGGTTAGAGCTATACGAAGTAGGAGCCCAGTGCGTAGCTTGCCACGGCGGAGAAGGTAGCGGCGGTGTAGCCACCTACATCATCAACGATGAAAACGGTCAGTTTGTTGATCAGGTCTCTTGGGCTGCACCGGCTCTAAATGACGTGTTGTATCGCTACTCTGAAGAGGGCGTGCGTTATGTCCTGAACTATGGCAGACCGGGATCGCCAATGGCCGCCTGGGGCGGCCCCGGTGGTGGTCCGCTCACTACTCAGCAGATCGATAATTTGATTGATTACCTCTGGTCAGTTCAAAAAGAACCCGTTGCAGTAGCGGCAACCATTGATGATTACGTCAAAGGCCTTGACGGCGGCCTGTATGACCGCATGATGGAGGTTCGTAAATCCAACCGCGGAGACGGCGAGCCTGTCGATGCCAATCGTTTATCTCGCTCAGATGAGCTTGCACTCGGTGAGATCATCTTTAACAATCAAGAGATTGCGGCGGGATCGTATTCATGCGCCCGTTGTCATGTGGCCGGTGCTAGCTATGGTCAAGCTTGGCAGCCCTTTGCTCGTCTTCAAAAAGGTGCGCTCGGGCCAAATCTCGAGGGTATTCAGCTGAGCTCCACTGAGCAACAACACTTTGATTTGATTTGGAATGGCATGAAGCCCGGTGTTGGATACTTCTCTCGCAAGCAGGGGAACCCACAAATGCCCGCGTTTGGGGCTAATCCGAATACGGGGCAAACCGCTCAGGGAGTTCCTGACAAAGGGGCGTTTGGCATGCTCAAGTCCGAGCAGGTTTGGGCTGTAGTGACTTATGAACGTAACTTGTCCAACGACTCAACAGTGAAATCCCCGGTTGCAGGAACTGAAAATTCACCGACCTTCGCCGGTCAGCAGTAGAGGCTCTGGAGCTGAATATGTTATTAAGTACGGGGTATTTCTTTGCAGCAATTGCCTTTGATCCAGCCATTCGCGGGGTGCTGGTGGTTATGGCCTCGATTGGCGCGCTCGTTGGGTCGGTCTACCTGCTGAATGCAACGAACACAGGAATCCGCACTGGCTTCCTCATCACAATGGCTGCTCTCACTGGATGGTGCTTCTCGTTGGGATTGTTCTGGACGATCTACGGGATCGGCATGATTGGAATGGCCCCTAGTTGGACTGCAAAAGAGGTCAACTTTGACCGCAACTCAGCAACAATCACTGAGCATGTAGATAAGTTACCCAACACTGATGCCTCAGCTGGTCAGGTTGTGTCTGCCCAAGAACTCCTAGCTACTTATGAGAAGCAAAACCCGGAGGTACGTAAGCAGATTGAGTCAACCGAGGGTGAAGGGTTTGTGCCTAAATCCCTGACTCAGGTGGCCACCTTGGTACCGCAGATCAAGACTGAACTAGATGCTCAGCTAGGTGGTTGGCGGATTCTGTCTGAGTCGGATTCGCGAAGAGGTGAGGCGATTGCTTCTTCTGATGCTGCAATCGCTGCTGCACAGGTGTTTGGCACAGATACTTCGCCTTCGAACTACACCGTCCGCGATGTGTTCTTTTATGGTGGTAAGTCTGCAGCCGAACCGGAAACGGTAGCGGGCGAGCGTTCAGTATTTCAAAAAGCCCTACACCGCGTTGAAACCACGCTGCAGATAAAAAATCCAGCGTTGTTTGCCGCAATCACCCTTCAGAAAAACGCTCAGGTGGTTGTGGCACCTGGTGAGGCCCCACCGCCCCCAGAGATTGATACCACTGCCTCGACGGTGACCGTGATCCTTGAGCGGAACCTAGGCAATAAGCGAGTGATTCCAGCACTCTTTGCTCTGTTTAGCGGCATTCTGTTCTTTGTGTTTTGTTGGATGCTTCACACCCGTGACAAAAAAGTTGCTGGGATGCGCGCAGCTTGGGACGGAAAGGCAAGCTGATATGGCGCAGTACTTGCCGCTGATTGCGCTGTTGTTACTGACCGCTGGATTTGGCGCGATCAGCCTATTGACCTCAAAGATTCTGATGCCACCGCGGCCTACTGCGGCCAAGGTCATGGCCTATGAGTGCGGGATTGTCGATATAGAAGAACCACCAGAACGCTTCCCAGTGCGTTTCTACCTGATTGCCATGATTTTCATTGTCTTTGATATTGAGATCATCTTCTTTTACCCATTCACCATGGTGTACCAAGAACTTGGTGGGTATGGCTTGGCCGCAATGTTGATCTTCTCTGCTGCTGTATTCGAGTCCTTCTTGTACCTGATTAGCAACGGTGCGTTGGATTGGGGACCAGTTAAACATCTGCGCCGTTCGAGCTTGCTGCTCGCTAGTAATCGAACTACAGAAACTACTATCCGCCGGGTTGGCCAAGATGGCCGCAAGTCTGCTGATCAGCCTGCTGGTGACGCTATCCGTGAAGTGGCCTAATGGGACTTGTTGCTGATGTGCAAGCAGATGGCCTTGCTGGCCTCGAGCATAACTTTCTGACCGGTCGTGTTGAAGACCTGATTCGTTGGGCTCGTTCGCATAGTTCATGGCCTGCGACCTTTGGCTTAGCCTGCTGCGCAATAGAGATGATGGCCACTGGCGGTCCGCACTACGACCTTGCCCGATTTGGCATGGAAGTGTTTCGTGCCTCGCCTCGTCAGGCAGACATCATGATTGTGGCCGGCCGTGTTTCTCAGAAGATGGCGCCTGTTCTGCGACAGATTTATGACCAGATGATGGAGCCCAAATGGGTGATTTCTATGGGAGTGTGCGCTTCATCGGGCGGCATGTTTAATAACTATGCACTTGTGCAGGGGGTAGACACAATCGTTCCGGTAGATGTCTATGCTCCCGGTTGCCCACCAGGGCCAGAAACCCTGTTGCAGGCCATTGTTACTTTGCACGAACTGATTGAGACTGGCGAGATTATGCGCCGGCGTGAAGTAGCCGGCGGCGGTGCTGGGGTGCATCTTGACCTGCCTCAGCAGCCAAGCAGCTCGGCTCTGACTATTGGCACACGGTGATGTCAGAGGCAGAGACCCCGTCCATAGATGAAGCCGCAGGGGTAGAAGGTTCGGCAGAAGCAGCCTCACCATCACCTGAACTTCTTCATGGGGTTCCCGTCAGCGACTCTCGGGGACAAGTCGTGTTACATCCATCTCGTGATGAGTACGTTGGCCTAGTGGCTTTGCTGCGCGAGAGTGGGTATTGGATTTGTGTAGACCTTTGCGGGGTTGATTACTTGGGCTATGGGCCACAAAGGAATTTGCCTGCAGGCGTAACAGCGGAACGCTTCGAGGTGGTGGTCGGGATACTTAATCACACTGATCGGACTCGGCTCCGCTTGCGGGTACAGGTGCCAGAGTCAGACGCTCAGGTCTCCACTTTGTTTCACTTGCACCCTTCAGTAGAAAATCCTGAGCGCGAAGTGTTTGACATGTTTGGTATTCAGTTTAAGGGCCACCCCGATATGACCCGCATCCTGATGCCAGATGAATGGATTGGTCACCCGCTTCGCAAAGATTATGAACTTGGCGCAATCCCAGTTCAGTTCAAAGGTGCGTCAACTAGACGATGACTGATACTGATCTGACCACGATGAACGCTGCGCTGAGTCGACTCACTTCTGATGAGTCTGTTCTGAGACTTTCAGAGACAGAGGCCGAACAAAAATCTGGCTATCAAGCCCCCACCGAAGAGGGCCTTGGCGAGCGGATGATCATGAATATGGGGCCGCAGCATCCCTCTACTCATGGCGTGCTGCGCCTAGTGCTTGAGCTAGATGGCGAGACCATCACCCGATCAAAGCCCGTCATTGGCTACTTGCATACCGGCATGGAAAAAACCGGGGAAGAACTGACCTACTTACAGGGCGCCACAAACGTCACACGCATGGATTACGCCGCACCGCTCTTCAACGAACTGGTGTTCTCGCTGGCAGTAGAAGAACTGCTGGGCCTAGAGGTTCCAGATCGTGGGCAGTGGATCCGCATGCTGATGTGTGAGCTCAACCGGATGACTTCGCATTTGTTGTTTATGGCAACCAATGGAATGGACCTTGGCGCCGTGGGCATGATGCTGTACGGCTGGCGTGAGCGCGAAGAGGTACTTCGATTTTTCGAAGCGGTGACTGGTCTGCGGATGAACCACAACTACATCCGTCCAGGTGGTGTTGCAGCAGACCTTCCGGACGGCTGGGATGAAGAACTTTCTGCGATCTTGGACGTCATTCCCGATCGTCTTGCCGAGTTTGATCTCTTGATGACCGGCCAGCCCATCTGGCGGGAGCGGTTGCAGGGCGTTGGAGTGATAACTGCTGAAGAAGCGCTGTCGCTTGGTGCCACTGGGCCAATCCTTCGTTCCACTGGCTATGCATGGGACCTTCGACGTGATCAGCCCTATCTAAAGTATGACCAAGTTGAGTTCGACGTCATTGTAGGAACTTTCGGAGACTGCTTTGACCGGTATGCAATTCGATTGGCAGAGATCAGAGAGTCAATGCATATTGTCCGTCAGATCATCGACAAGATGCCCGAGGGCGATTACCGCAGCCAAGATAAAAAGGTTACGCCGCCTCCGCGGGCCCGCATTGACGAGTCAATGGAAGCCCTGATTCACCACTTCAAGATCTTTACCGAAGGGTTCAAAGTGCCAGAGGGAGAGGTGTACGTCGCAGTAGAGAGCCCTCGTGGTGAGCTGGGTTGTTACATCGTCTCGGATGGTTCTTCTCACCCGTTTCGGATGCATATTCGAGGGCCAAGTTTTGTGAATCTTCAAACACTTCCTCACCTGATGAAGGACGCGTTCTTGGCAGATACGGTGGCCATTATTTCTTCGGTTGACCCCATCATGGGAGAGGTAGATAGGTGAGTCGATTTTCGCCCGCCAACTTGAAGTTGGCTCAAGAGATCATGCGTCTGTACCCGCTACCTAAGTCGGCAACGATTCCGTTGTGCCATCTTGCTCAAGAGCAAGATGGTTACTTGTCCGATGACTCAATGGCACAGATTGCCGAACTTGTCGGCTGTACTTCTGCCGAGGTGCTTGGCACAGCCAGCTTCTATGAAATGTTTAAATTGCATTCGGTTGGAAAGTTCTGCCTAAGCGTATGTACCAATATTTCTTGCCAGTTGGTTGGCGGAGAAGAACTGCTCGAGCAGGCCGAACACGCTCTTGGTATTCGCGCAGGCGGAACCACTGAAGATGGCTTATTTACCCTTGAAGATGTGGAGTGTATTGCCGCTTGTACTGAAGCGCCGGCCGTGCAAGTGAACTACCGCTACTTCCATCGCTTGCGCCCTGAGGACCTAGAGCAACTTATTGAAGAACTTCGAAGCGGCACACTTGATGAGGTTGTCCCACCTCATGGAACTCTTGGCAAGGTGCGCCAAGACCTAGGCGCTGATCGCATTGCGAATATCACTGCACCAGCTGAACAGGTGGAACCGGTTTGGCTTCGGCGTCATCGTGAACTTGCCGAAGCGGCTGCTTTAAAAGAGGCAGCTACTGCGAGTGATGCAGGGAGTAACTCATGATCGGTACTGTCACCATCGCAACCAAGATGGAAGAAGGAGTGCCAGCAGTTGTTTCGTCTCGCTTTGGTGTGATGGACGGCCACACGATGGCGGGTTACACATCCTCAGGTAGCTACAAGGGCTACGAGGCGCTGCGACAGGTGCTCGAGATGAGTCCCGGACAAGTGGCATCTGTTGTTAAAGATGCCACTGTGCTTGGACGTGGCGGGGCTGGCTTTCCGGCCGGGGTGAAGTGGGGCTTTTGCCCTCCGGGTGTTTGGCCGCGATACATCGTTGTTAACGGTGATGAGTCTGAACCTGGCACATATAAAGATCGCCTACTTATGGAGCGGGATCCGCATCAGCTCATTGAGGGTTGCCTGATTGCCGCGTATGCCATTGGGGCTGCTCAGGTGTTTTTATATGCACGCGGAGAGATGCCGCATGCGCAGGAGCGACTTGCCGCTGCTCTTAATGAGGCATACGCAGCGGGCCTGATTGGCAAAAATATTCTCGGCACTGACTTCAGCGTAGATATCGTTTTGCATTGGGGTGCGGGGGCCTACATCGTTGGCGAAGAAACTGCGCTAATTGAGTCGCTTGAGGGAAACCGTGGCATGCCGCGGCTAAAGCCGCCGTTCTTTCCGGCGGCCAAGGGGCTGTACATGGCCCCCACGATTGTTAATAACGTAGAGACGTTGTCCAACCTTCCTTGGTTGTTTAACCACGGCGTCGAGCAATACCGCTCGGTTGGAACCGAGGCATCACCTGGCACTCGACTCATTGCACTATCTGGGCATGTGAACAATCCAGGTATCTTCGAAATCCCACAGGGCACTACTACTTTCCGAGACCTATTCGAAAAAGAGATATATGGCAACGGCATCCGTACTGGCCATGAGCTCAAGATGTTTATTCCTGGCGGCGCCTCAGCACCGTGGTTCTTCCCAGAGCAGATAGATCTACCTCTAGAGGGGCGCCTGATCGGCGGCGAAGGGTCCATGTTGGGATCCGGCGCAGTCATTGTGATGGATGAAACAACTGACGCTGTGCGCGCAGCTCTTCGACTCGTGCGGTTTTTTGCTCGTGAGTCCTGCGGCAAATGCACGCCCTGCCGCGAGGGAACTACTTGGGAAGAGAAGATCTTGCAGCGCATTCTGGATGGCCACGGCCGCCCAAGCGACATTGACCTACTTCTTGACGTGGCCGACAACATCTCTCCGGGTCCGTACCCGGCTGCCGCAGACCCAAACAATGGTCTTGCCGCAATTCCCTTTCCTCCTAGGCAGACGACGATCTGTCCGCTTGGCCCGTCTTCTGTTGCGCCGATCACCTCGGCCATCCGCAGGTTCCGTCACGAATTTGAGGCAAAGATTGTGCAGCGAGAACTTATCTCAGTTAGTTCCGAGCCGTTCGTACCAGTAGCTGAGCACGCGCTTGTCGAAAATGGGGTAGCTGACCATGTCTGAAAAGCCGCGCAAGATTGAGATCACACAGCCTGTAACCATCACTGTGGATGGCCGAGAAGTAACTGCACAAAATGGTGAACTTCTCATTGATGCCTGCGAGCGTAACGATGCCTACATTCCGAGGTTCTGTTACCACCCGCGGATGAACCCCGTAGGCATGTGTCGTATGTGCCTAGTCGAGGTTGACACTGGTCGTGGACCCACTTTGCAGCCCAGTTGCATGATTCCCGTTGCCGAAAAGATGGTGGTAGACACCACAAGTGAGCTAGTAGCAAAGGCCCAAGACGGAGTTCTGGAGTTCTTGTTGGCAAACCATCCGCTTGATTGCCCCGTCTGTGATAAAGGCGGCGAGTGCCCGCTGCAAGATCAGACAATGGCCTACGGCCCAGGGGAGTCACGCTGGGTTGAAGAGAAGCGCCATTTCGAAAAGCCCATTGCCATTTCTGAAACGGTGTACCTAGACCGTGAGCGTTGTATCTTGTGTGATCGTTGCACCCGCTTCGCCAAAGATGTGGCGGGCGATCCGCTGATTCACTTCATTGATCGCGGCTCAAACACAGAGATCGCCACGTTCCCTGATGAGCCCTTTAGCTCATACTTCTCGGGCAATACCGTGCAGATTTGCCCGGTAGGGGCTCTCACAGCCAAGCCGTATCGGTTCCGTGCGCGGCCTTGGGATCTTGAAGAGGTTGAGTCCACCTGTACGAGCTGCTCGGTTGGTTGTCGAATCACCGTTCAGTCCAGCCGCAACGAAGTTTTGCGGTATCAGGGAGTCGACTCTGACCCTGTGAACTGGTCATGGCTGTGCGATAAAGGCCGCTTTGGTTTCGAAGCAGTCAATGCCACAGAACGCCTCAGCGAGCCGCTCATGCTTGGTAGCGATGGAACACATGTGCCAATACGTTGGTCCGACGCGTTAAACGCAGCCGCCGATGCACTTCGCTCTGCCGACCCAAGCTCAATTGCGGTGATCGGCGGGGCGCAACTTACCAACGAGTCGCAGTACGCCTGGGCCAAGTTGGCAAAGGGAATTATTGGCACGGATCATGTTGATGCACAGCTCGGTGATGGCCTTGCCGCCGAGGTCGTATTGGGCCTTCCGGGTGCAACGATTGATCAGGTCTGTGCTTCTGGCTCAACGGTTTTGTATATCGGCCCAGACCCCAAAGAAGAACTTCCGGTTCTGTATATTCGGCTGAAGCACGCCGCCGAAGAAGATGGCGTGCGCATCATTGAGCTCAGCCCAGCACGGTCGGGGCTCTCGCCCTATACCGCTTGCTCGCTTCAATACAGGCCAGCTGATTTACCCAAACTTGTTGCTGCGTTACTCAGCGGTGAACTGCCAGATCAGGGCCTGACAGGGATTGATAAACAGGCGTTCTCTGCAGCAGCCGCACAACTTAAAGCAGCCGAGCAGAATCTGCATGTGGTGATCGGAAGAGCAAATATGGCCGAGTCGGCCGATTGCGTAGCTGTTGCAGCCTCTGCAATTACACAGGCTGTGCCGGGTGCAAAGTTCTTGTCGGCACTTAGGAGGTCGAATATTCGCGGCGCTCTCGAGGCCGGGCTGTCTCCTGGAATGCTTCCGGGCCGTGTCAGCCTGTCTGATAACGATCAGATCTGGACAAACCTTTGGGGGTCTGTTCCAGCTAGTCGAGGAATGGATTGCACGCAGATTTTGCAAGCTGCGGCAGCAAGCAAGATTGATGTTCTGGTCTTGTTAGGTGCCGATCCGCTGGCTGACTTTGCCGACCGCTCGCTCGCTCGTCGAGGAATAGCTGGCGCTCGTATGGTGATCTCACTTGACCGGTTCCTAACAGCCTCAACTCGCAAGGCGGACCTTGTTTTGCCTGTTGCTGGTTTCGCTGAGTGCGAGGGAACCCATACCAATCTTGAAGGTCGAGTCACCTCTCTTCATCAGAAGGTGACTGCGCCGGGCACAGCACGCACTGACTGGATGATTGCCGCAGAACTTGCTGCATTGCTCGGCGCTGATCTAGGAGTAGAACGTGATGCGCATGAACTGTGGGATGAGTTCACTGCTTATTCTGTCGTGCACTCAGCAGTGACCACTACAGCCTTGGCAGAACCCGAGGCTGTAGACGGCTTGCTACTTGACCTCAATCCGGCACCATTCATTGCCCCCGCTGCACCCCATGTTGCTCCGCAGAGTTCCTACTCTTTGCGACTAATTGTCAACCGCAGTTTGTATGACCAGGGAACCGATATTCATCACTGTGAGTCATCTGCTCGCCTAGCACCCGATGCTTCTGTACGGCTCAGCCCCGCAGATGCCTCCCCGCTAGGGGTAGACAACGGCACCAAGGTGACCATCAGTTCTCCTCACGGATCAATCACCGCCAAGGCTATTGTCGACTCTTCGGTACCCAAAGGCTCGGCCGTTGTTCGCCACAACCTCGAGGGCGCAGACCCTGGTTTGTTAGTCGACGTAGCCGACGTAGTCTGCGAAATTCGGGTTGAGGTGAGCTGAGATGACGTCGATTCTTCAAGCTCCTGTGCTGACAGGGATCCTTGCCAATGACCCTCTGCTGAGCGGAGATGTCGGAGTCACCACTCTTCTTGTGGTGCTCATCAAAGTTGTCGTTGCCTTTGTTGGTCTGCTGCTTTCGGTGATTTTGATGGTCTGGTTCGAGCGCAAGATCATTGCAGACATGCAGAACCGTTTCGGTCCGAACCGCGCCGGACCGTTCGGCTTATTCCAAACCATTGCCGATGGCATGAAGCTGATCTTCAAAGAAGACCTGATACCTGAGCGTGCAGATCCGTTTGTGTTCAAGCTGGCACCGTTTTTGTCCCTAGTACCCGCCTTTTTGACCTTTGCGATTGTGCCTATTGCGGGCAGCTTCAACAATGGCCTTGATGGCGTGGTTACCATCTTGGGTCAAAAGACCTTTATGCAGGTTGCTGACCCTCAGATTGGCATCTTGTTATTTCTTGCCATGTCCTCGTTGGCGGTTTACGGCATCATGTTGGCTGGTTGGGCTTCGGGCTCGAAGTACCCACTGTTGGGGTCAGTGCGAGCCACAGCGCAGATGGTGTCTTATGAGGCCGCCCTTGGCCTTGCTTTGGCATCTGTGTTGCTAGTGGCCGGATCGTTGTCAACTAACGCCATTGTCAATGGGCAGTCTGGTTTTCGCTGGAATGTCTGGATGACTGGCCTCGTGCCATTTGTTATCTTCACGATTGCAGCAACCGCAGAACTCAACCGGCCACCGTTTGATTTAGTAGAGGCTGAACAAGAACTGGTCGGCGGTTTCCACACCGAGTACTCCTCGTTCCGGTTCGCTATGTTCTTTCTCGCCGAGTTTCTCAATACCGTTACCATGTCGGCAATCATCGTGACCTTGTTCTTCGGTGGGCCGGCAGGACCCACCTTTGGTCTCAGCAACTGGGTTGGAGTTTATATCCTGCCCTTCATCTGGTTCTTCTTAAAATTGCTGGTGTTCTTGTGTATGTTTGTTTTGTTCCGTGCAACCTTGCCAAGGTTCCGCTACGACCAAGTCATGGATCTGGGCTGGAAGTTGCTTATCCCAGCCTCGCTTGGTTGGTTCTTAGTGCTCGCTGCAGTCAGAGTTGCAACAGACCAAGGATGGAATCTGCCAGCTACTGTGCTGGCGGCAATCGCTGGTCTTCTCGCAGGCGGGTTCTTGTTGGTATTGTCCATTCGCGCTTCAGCGTCAAAACGTGCGGCACTCTCGCTGCCAGGAGAAGGGTCCTGATGGGCTACCTGAATGGGTTCGGTGTAGTCATAAAGAAGTGGATTGGCGTCAAGTCAGCCACCGGTGCGCGCGTGACCACGCAGTACCCAGAGGAGACCCGCCCAAAGCCCGAACGGTTCCATGGTCGCCATGTGTTGAATCGCTACGAAGATGGCATGGAGAAGTGCATCGGGTGCGAGCTCTGCGCTGGGGTATGTCCGGCAAAGTGCATCTATGTGCGTGGGCAAGATAACGATCCAGAAAATCCAACCTCACCAGGTGAGCGGTTTGGGTTTGTGTACGAGATCAATTACCTGCGTTGTATCCACTGCGACTTATGCGTAGAGGCTTGCCCAACTGAGGCAATTACCGAGACCAAACTGTTCGAGTTCGCGTTCACTAATCGCGCCGACGCCATCTATACCAAAGATGAACTGTTGGTTGATGATTCTGGTCACCCGCAACGACTGCCCTGGGAGAATTGGTCGGGTGGCTTTGACCCCGCCAAAGACACCTCAGGGTGGATGCGGGCTACCTCGCCGAGCGGCGACGCCAACTTTGTAGGAATCGTTGCCTGGGCTGCTGAACTTGGCTACGGGGTGCGTGACCCGCAGCGTGCAAGCATCGAAGCCGAGTCTGGTCCCGTGCCGGCAGGGGTAGGCCACGAAGCCGCAGCAGAACCGGATTCTCTCGATGCGGGCAAAACTGCTGCCAAGACTCCGGGCTACTTCGAGGTCTCAGCCGATGAACCTGTCGCCAAGAAGCGGGGTTTTCTCAGATGAGAGTAGAGATGTTTACCTTTCTGCTGACGGCGGCTATCTGCTTGGCTGGCTCATTTGGAGTGGTCCTTTTGCGCAATCCTGTTCATAACGCGCTCAGCTTGGTGGCAACTCTGTTTGGTATTGCCGTGCTCTTTATTCAGCAAGGCGCATACTTCTTGGCAGCCATTCAAGTGATTGTTTACGCCGGCGCAATCGTGATCCTCTTCTTGTTCGTCATCATGTTGTTAGGGGTCGATCGGGCTGAGGGCTTTGACCGCGAACCAATCCTTGGCCAACGTCCTGCAGCACTAGCTGCAGGTGTGGCAATTCTTGGATTGAGTTTGACTGCGCTTTTGTCTGTTGGCTCTCGAGTTACTGGGCAAGCATCTACGTTGGCAGCAATTGATGGCGCCGAGCCCAATATCAACGCTCTCGCCAAGGTCTTGTTTACCGACTATGTCTTTGCCTTCGAAATCACCTCTGTTCTGCTCACCGTTGCTGTAGTCGGTGCGGTAGTTCTTGCCCGCAAAGCAGGAGCCGCAATTGATGCTGAAGAGTTCCCTGATGGAACTGCTGCAGATCTCTTACAAGTCAGATACGAAGCTACTGAGGTAGCTGACCCAGAACTTGGTCAACTAGATGATGGTAACGCCTCAGACAGCGAGCCCTCGGGCGATGACACCGAGACAACAACGGAGGCACTGCGATAATGCTGGCCTTAAATGAAACTTGGTACTTGGTTCTGGCAGCGATGATTTTTACGATTGGTGCCGTTGGTTTGCTCACTCGCAAGAACCCACTTGTGATGTTCATGTGTGTGGAGTTGATGCTGAACGCAGTCAACCTGACGTTTGTGAGCTTCTCGCAAGCACTAAATGACATTGCTGGCCAAGCAATTGTCTTCTTTGTCTTGGTGGTGGCAGCAGCCGAGGTTGTGGTTGGGCTGGGAATTATTGTGGCCATCATGCGGCGCCGACAAGGCGCAAACGCCGATGATATTTCTCTGTTGAGGGGTTGAGTTGATGAATCTGATCTGGCTGATCCCGTGTTTGCCCCTGTTTGGGTTTTTAGTACTACTAGTAGCTGGAAGAAAACTTGGCGACCCGGGTGCCGGGTGGTGGGCAACAGGAGTAGTAGCACTAAGTTTTTCTGTCGTGGTCAAAGTGTTCTTTGATCTGCTCGCACTGCCTACAGAAGAGCGTGAAATCACCCAGACCCTATTTACTTGGATACCTTCGGGAAGCTTCGAAGTCAGTATTGGGTTTCTAGCCGACCCTCTTAGCATCTTGATGTGCCTGTTCATCACCGGCATTGGCGCACTCATTCACTTGTATTCCATTGGATACATGAAGGGTGATGAGAAGTACTCCAAGTTTTTCTTATATCTCAACTTGTTCTTGGCATCGATGCTGCTACTGGTTCTCGGCGACAACTTACTGCTGACCTTCCTTGGGTGGGAAGGGGTCGGAACTTGTTCATACCTGCTCATCTCGTTCTGGCACACCGACCCTGCAAATGCTTCGGCTGGTAAGAAGGCATTCGTCACCAACCGCATTGGCGACTTCGGTTTCATGCTTGGTACTTTTTTGGTGTGGGTCACGGTCGGCTCAATTAACTACGCAGATATTGGCGCCGCTGCACCCATGATTGCAGCGGGAACTGCAACTGCGATCGCCCTGCTGTTCTTCCTGGGAGCGGTCGGCAAGTCGGCACAGCTACCACTGGCGGTTTGGCTTCCCGATGCCATGGCGGGGCCGACTCCGGTCTCGGCACTTATTCATGCGGCCACCATGGTGACAGCCGGGGTGTACCTGATTACCCGCTTGAACCCAATCATGGCTCAGGCCGGGTGGGCCAACGATGTGATTGCCTGGACTGGAGCAATTACTGCGTTAGTCGCAGCCTCAATTGCCATTGCGCAAACTGATATTAAAAAGGTGCTGGCATATTCAACCGTATCGCAACTTGGTTACATGTTCTTGGCCGTTGGAACTCAGAATTATGTAGCTGGAATCTTTCATATGGTCACTCACGCGTTCTTCAAGGCGCTGCTGTTCTTGGGGTCGGGTTCGGTGATCATGGCGATGTCTCATGAGCAAGACATGCGTAAATTCGGGAACCTGCGTAAGTACCTGCCAGTTACCTTTGCCACCTTTATGATTGGCTGGTTGGCAATCTCTGGTATCCCTCCGCTAGCAGGGTTCTGGTCAAAGGACGAAGTGTTAGCGGGAGCATTCAACTCGGGCCCCGCTGGGCCGGTGTTGTGGGGAATTGGCCTGCTTGTTGCTTTGATGACTGCGTTCTACATGACCCGAGTCGTCATCATGACCTTCTACGGAAGCGAGAAATGGCGTCTTACGGATGACCAGCAGAATGCTGGCGAGTTGGCGGATGTTGAATCATCTGAGCTTGTCACGGCCGACGTTGCTGTAAGTGATCATGGGAGTGGCCACGATGATCACCATGGGCTGAGCCCAGATCACACCCCCAAGGAATCGCACTGGACGATGACTGCCCCACTGGTAGTTCTTGCAGCGGCATCAGTAGTTGTCGGAGGTATCAACTTGCCGTTTGGCAGTGACTACAAGCACCTTGAGAGATGGCTCGAGCCCACCTTGGCTTATGAACATGAGCTTCCACCCGTGCCTGTACTTATAGTCTTGGCCTTTGCGGCAATTGCTGTTGCTTGCCTCGGCATCTTCTTGGCCTACTGGGTGTACAGCAAGCATAAGATTGCGGCAGAAAAAATTGAGCGGCCAGTGTTGGCCCACGCCTGGTATATCGATGAGACGTACGCCAGAGTTGCAGGCGGTCCTGGCGAAGCCGGCTTCCAAGGGGTTGCGGACTTTGATGGCGCGGTCGTAGACGGAGCGGTAAATGGAGTCGGTGCAGGAGTGCTTGCCATTGCCAACAGACTTCGACCCATACAGTCAGGACTTGTGCGTAGTTATGCGCTCGGTATCAGCATCGGCGGAGCGCTACTACTCGCCTTTATTGTCACGAGGATGAACCTGTGATTGGAACCCTCCTTAACTCGTCTACGTTGCTGCTTGCGTCTGAAGCGGCCGAAAAAGCAACCAGCTCTGGGGATTTTCCCATGATTCCGGCGCTCATCATTACTCCGCTGATTGGCGCAGCAATTATTGCGCTCATCCCACGGTCTCGATCAGATCTGTATAAACAGATTGCAGTTATTGCAAGCGTCATTACAGGCGCATTGTCGATTGCCATGTTGGTTGCATTCAAAACTGGTGACTCTGGGTATCAGTTCGTCATAGACCAGCCGTGGATTAGCGATCTTGGAATTTCATTGCACTTTGGGGTTGACGGAATTTCATTGTTCCTCATTGTTTTGACCGGAGTGATCTTTCCGATTGCGCTCCTTGGAGCAAAGGTAGAGCGCGACCCCAAGCCGTATTACGCCTGGCTTCTGGTGCTGATGGCGGCATCGATAGGAGTGTTCACCTCGCTTGACTTGGTGCTGTTCTTTGCCTTCTTCGAGCTTGTTCTTGTTCCGATGTATTTCTTGATTGGGCTTTGGGGTCATAGCAATCGGGTGTACGCAGCAACGAAGTTCTTTTTGTACACCATGTTGGGATCGGCATTCATGCTGGTGGGCTTGGTCTCGCTGGCTGTATTAAATGCACGGGCCATGGGCGGGCCGATTACCTTCGACTTGGTCGAAATTGCCAGAAACCAAGCTATCTCGGTGACTGCGGGTCGGTGGATTTTTTGTGCGTTTGCTGTTGCCTTTGCAGTCAAGGTCCCGCTATTTCCGCTACACACCTGGCTGCCGGATGCCCACACCGAAGCACCCACTGCCGGTTCGGTGATTTTGGCAGCAGTGATGCTCAAGTTGGGCACCTACGGGTTTATTCGATTTGGTTTGGACTTGTTCCCAGAGGCATCACATTGGGCTGCTCCTGTGATGATGACGCTTGGCGTCATCGGAATTATTTATGGGGCGATCTGCGCGACGATGCAGAAAGACCTGAAACGCCTAGTTGCGTATTCCTCTATTGCGCATCTTGGTTTTATTGTGCTCGGCGTGTTCTCCTTCTCGGTCCAAGGGCTAGAGGGCAGCATCTTGATCATGGTGAACCATGGTATTTCTACTGGGGCCTTGTTCTTGTTAGTTGGCTGGATTTACGAGCGTCGTCATACCCGTAAAATCTCAGAGTTGTCTGGGCTACAAAAAGTGGCACCAATATTTGCTGGAGTTTTTACATTGGTAATGCTGTCAAGCATCGGGGTACCCGGCTTGAACGGCTTTCCGGGTGAGTTCTTGGTTCTGCTTGGCTCTTTTGCCAACGCTCGATGGTGGAGTGTTGTGGCAGTAAGCGGAGTTATTCTGGCAGCCCTGTACCTGCTCTGGGCCTACCAGCGGGTGTTCCACGGTCCGGTCACTGAGCCAAACAAAGACTTCCGTGATTTGAGACTCACCGAAGGTTTAGTAATAGCGCCGCTACTTGTGCTGATCGTGTTCCTCGGTGTGTATCCCAAACCAATGTTGGATCGGATTGAGCCCTCAGTAGATCGGCTGCTAGCCCATGTTGATCTAGAGGTTGACGGGTTCAAACTACGAGACGTGAAGTTTGCGACACCTGTTGCCGGCGATGGTGAAGCTAATGCCGCCCGGTCTAAGGCTGGTCGCACTGAGGCTGGTCACACCGAGGGGAAGCCCTGATGATTGCTCTTTTGTTTCAAGATTCCCGCGCAGAGTTGCTCCTGACCAAGACTGCATCGGGTACACCCGAAATCATCTGGTCGGCCATTGCCCCCAATCTGATTTTGATGCTGGGTGGGGTGCTGTTGTTGACGGTGGTCTCGCTGCTTCGTGGCAAGTCTCCGTCTTGGTTCCCTGCTGTGTGGACCGTAGCGACAGCCTCGCTTGCATTGATTGCGCTGTTCCCACTCTGGGCACGGGTACAGAATCAAGGTGCTCAAACAGTTATGGCCGGAGCCGTAGGCCTTGATGGGTTCTCGCTGTTTATCACCGGCATCATTTGCCTGTCGGTCATTATGGGTGCATTGCTCCTCGAGGGTTATGTGCGTAGAGAAGGCCTTGAAGGCGCAGAGTGGTATGTGTTGTTAATGCTCTCTGCTTCGGGCGGGGTCACCATGGCTTCAGCCAATGACCTGATAGTGATGTTTATAGGGCTCGAGATTCTCTCGGTTGCCGCCTATGTCCTGACCGCAATGCATTCCAAGCGCATCTCCTCATCAGAAGCAGGGCTCAAATACTTTGTTCTTGGTGCCTTCGCTTCAGCTTTCTTGCTTTACGGAATTGCGCTGATCTATGGGGCAACCGGCTCGACCAACTTGGTGCGAATCCAACGCTTCTTGTCAGATACCGTCCTTACTCAGAACGGGTTACTGCTAGCCGGATTTGCCTTTATGTTGGTTGGGTTCGGTTTCAAAGTTGGTGCTGCGCCATTCCATACCTGGGCCCCAGACGTCTACCAAGGTGCTCCGTCTCCGGTGACGGCCTATATGGCCTCTGGGATCAAGGCTGCTGGGTTTGCCGGATTGCTTCGGGTCTTTGTGGTCACTTTCGGGCCAACCTATGGCCCCGATTGGCGGCCCATGGTGTATGTCCTAGCGGTGCTCAGCTTGCTGGTCGGGTCATTTATGGCCATTGTGCAGACCAACATCAAGCGCATGCTTGCGTATTCCTCTATTAGTCATGCCGGGTTTATATTGGTAGCGGTTGAGGCTTCCTCAACTCAGGGAACCTCTGCAGCGTTGTTCTACTTGTTGGCCTACACCTTTATGGTGACTGGCAGTTTTGCAATTATCACCATCATGGGTCGCACGGGCGATGGCACACACGCACTTGATGATTATCGGGGCCTTGGTCGAGCCCGACCCGGTTTGGCCTTGGCGTTCACGGTGTTCTTACTAGCTCAGGCTGGTGTGCCATTTACTGCCGGGTTCTTGTCGAAGTTCTATGTCATCAATTCGGTGGTGGCCGAGGGACAGTATGCGCTAGCGGTGATTGCGATGGTCTCTGCTGTGGTCGCCGCCTTCTTGTACTTACGAGTAATCGTCGCGATGTACTTCTCGGAAGATGCGGCATCGGAACTGATGGAATCGCGCATCAAGATTCCTGCGGGAGCCTCGATTGCTCTAGTAATCGCCATAGTTGGCACACTCTGGCTGGGCATCGTTCCCGGTGCAGTAACTAGCGTTGCAAATGACGCTGTTGCACAACTTGTTGCGTATAACAACTGAGCTGCTACATTCCCGTCACCCTGATTTGCAAGACAGTTAATAATCAGGGTTCTGGTGGTATCTGAGAACTGCGTGGCTCTGCGGTGTTCTCAGAAGAGCTAAGGGGTAAGTGGTTCATGAGGTTCAAAAGACCTGCGAACTTAAGTTACGTCATTGCCTCAGGTGCTCGCGCTGGCACCGGCCTTCTGGCACACGGACTTTGGTCCACTGGCCGTCTTGGCCGCCCCGAAGAGTATTTTAACCAAGCAGACTTAGGCCTCTACGCCAAACGTTTGAACCTGCCACCCCCCTCCTCGGAGGAGAATCCCGCTGCCTACGTTGAGGCCTATCAAAAAGCGTCCACTACACCTAACGGCGTGTCTGGGCTAAAGGTGATGGCCGGCTCGCTAACCACTATTGCAGAGATGATCGGTTGTGACGCTCAAGCAAGCCCCACAGCGGTACTGCTCGCTCTGGGAGTTTCTTTGGTTGTTGTCTGTACCCGTAATGACAAGGTGGCCGCTGCAGTGTCGCAATGGCGAGCTCAGCAGACAGGCGAATTTAAGCGGTTCGGGAACTCAGCAGCCGTCTCTTCAGAATCAATTGGCTACCCAAGCGATGAATCGGTTGCGCACCTTCTCGAGTACGGCAAGTACTCAGACGCCGTGTGGAGTTCTCTGGATTGTGACCGGATCGGCGTAATTAGGCTGGTCTATGAGGAGTTTGTCGAGGACTTACCGGGAACAATTCACCAGATTTCTGAAGCTCTTCAGGTCAGGCCACCTCGGATCCCTCAGGGTTCAGACCTGCCAATCCAGGTTAAAGATGAGGCTATGGATTCTTTCATTGCGGATTACAACCAGCGACATCCGCCGCCTTAAATTCACACTCCTTTCAACTCCTGTAGCTGCCCGATGACTTTTGACCCCCAGCGTGCGCTTTTGGCAGCGGTGTAGCCTTGACGGCAATGAAGGCAGATTTCTGTGACAGGTAGCGAGGAGCTAGGCCAGGGCTCGGCAAACCAAAAACCGCGTCGCTCTAGATTTAAAGCTGATCAGACTGACTTTGGCTTAGCTGCAGAGGATCCAAATTGGGATGCTTCATGGCAGGCGTATTCCGATGGCGAAAATCTTGAACCTAGCTCTTACTTCGGTGAGCTGAAAGCTGTAGTTCAACTCCCTATAGGGCAGGCTGAATTATGGGGCGACTTTGACGAGAGCATACTTAGCGTGCTGGCCGACCTGACTGTGCAGGGGTTGACTCCCCGCTCGGTTCTTGAAGAAGCTTCAGATGCCGGTACATGGGATGAGGTTGTGAATACTCCCAGACTTTCGCTGCGCTGGATCAAGGAATCAGCCCAAGAGGATCCACCTTCAGCCGGACTTGAGCCACTGCCGGCCCGCGGGTCGCAGGTTCAACCCATTGCCCGTTGGCAACTCGGCAAGGATGAGGTTGAGGTGATTGCAAGCGGCAATGGAGTGCAGGAGTTGCTCCTGACACTCTGGAGCGAACTTCTTACGATTTCGAGAGAGCTCGACCCAACGGCGCTTCACCTGCGGGTGCCGTGTCTTGAGTTGAACGGGCACGGCTTGGTGATTGCCGGCGGCACCACAGATGAGCGCTCAGAATTGACCGATGAGCTGATTCGCTGCGGTGCTCACTACCTAACGGCAGATGACCTTATTTTACTTGACGGAACGCGAACCGTCTTTGGTGCTTCAGGCCCGCTTGTGGTTTCGGGACCTGACGAAGAACCGCGGTACCAAGCAGCAAGTTCGATAGCTCAATTAGTACCGCAGTGCGCTGTTGGCATGATTCTGGTTCTGACTGAAACTGAAGTTGAGCCGCAACCCGAACCGGCATTTGAGCAGTCCCCGCAGAGCACACTGACTCCTCTCAGCATGGCGAAAACCACTTCCAAACTCATGGCGTGTCTCCCAGACGGACCTTCTAGACAATTCCCCGGCAGTGAGCTTGCCTTAGAGATGGTCGCACAGCTGGTTGCAGGTGCCACTTGCGTGAGTGCAGCTACACCAAGAACTCCTGCGCAAGTTCACCGAGTTGTGCAGGATTTGCTGGGTCTGCTCCCGCCCGATCGGCGCCGTCTAGCTTTGCGGTATTGCCTAGCTGAGTCGCTGGAGCGAAACACCCGAGGGCCTGAGCAAGCAGTGCTCACATCACAACTGATCAGGTTTGATCAGGATGCGCTGCTGCTTAAAGCCAAGAGCGGCGAGGAGTCTGAACTCGGCACCAACCTTTCCCTAGCTGAGTCAGAGCCGGAACTACTCACAGCTGAGCGGGCCGATGAACTAGTGGCTCATTCGTTGCCACTGTTGGCAATTCAACGCCCCAAAGTCTGGCCAACTCCCTCTGCATTCGGCCTGAATGACTGCCCCACTGGCCCAACTGCCCAAAGCTTGTGGTCTGGTTTAGATCTGTCAGTCAATGATCAGCTTGGCGACTTGCCCTCTGGGGTGGCAGTCGAGTTGCTCAGTCGTGACCTGCTTCTGGTGCCCACTGCTACTAGAGACAAGGTTCTGCGCAGGCATGTGCTTGCCCAAGGCCATGCCGATGAAGTTGCTGTAGCCCTACTGCGGGTGCAGCAAGTTGCCTCCGATGCAGGGGTGAGGCCCGTTGTTTTCGGCTCGCTGCTACAAGTGTTCGACGGCCGAGTTCCCGAGCATTTTACTGATCTTCGGCAGCTTGATTTGCTGATTCGTAGCAACGAAATTGACCGGCTACTTGACCGGCTCGCGAGCCACGGGTTTGAGGCACAGCCAAGAAAACTCAGTCAGAAGCCAGGTGGTTCGCAAGTGGAATACCAGATTCACCAGCCAGATATTTCAGATGTGGTAATTAATCTTCATCTCACCCTTGCCGCAGGTCCCTTTGCAATGTTGGTAGACCCCGAAGAGTTCCATCAGCGCGCAGTGCCAGTAGCAGTTCGTGATCAGTGGGTGCTCGGGTTACATCCCGAACACCGATTTGTTGCCGCCTGCGTAGCTGCTTTCGCCGACGGGGCAACCCAAGGCTCGAGGGAGGACAGTTCGGCATTAGAAGGTTCGGACTCTGGCTCTTCTGTGGCGAGCATTGCTCAGCTTCGCGAGGTGGTTCTGACAGCGCCAAGATCAGAACCCTTGTTAGCATCTGCAGTTGAGTGTTCAAGCCGCCTTGGGGCAACTGCCAAAGTTTTTTCGGCAGTGCGGCAGGCTGAAGAAGTACTGACAGGGCTGCCACCTTGGCTAGTGCGAAGGGCGCGCCACGAAGTCAACTTGCCCAAAGAGCGGCCGGCATCGCTCAGAGCCCGCCTGCGTGGCCGCAAGCTCTAACGCAAGCTTTTAGTTGACGGGTCTAAAGATAATTGACAGCGTCACCCTTCAGCGCTTTGCGGCAGTCCAGAACTGGTGCGATAGCAGCCGCGATCATGTCTCGATCAAAGCTGGAATGATCAACGAGATAGAGGATCAAGTCGGCGTTTTCAAGTTCTGCTGCTGTACCCTCTACACGCGAGACTCCCTCGGGGAACTGCACGGCTGCCACATGTGGATCAACAAGTTGAACTGAGGCTCCAAGGGTTTGAAGCTTGGCAATGATTGGTCGAGAGGGTGTCTCTCTTGCATCGCTAGTATCAGCTTTATAGGCAAGTCCGAACACCAATACGTTTGATCCCTTGACTGACTTGGAGTGATCGTTTAGCAAAGCTTGGACTCTTCGCACTACATAGTCAGGCATGTGTTCGTTGACATCGTTCGCAAGTTCGACAAACCGAAAGGTTTGCCCTAGTGAGCGTTCGACTTGCCAGGACAGGTACGAGGGATCAATTGGAAGGCAATGTCCGCCAACCCCCGGGCCGGGTGTGAACCGCATATAGCCAAAGGGCTTAGTCGAGGCGGCATCAATTGATTCCCAAACGTCAATCCCAAGGTCTTTGGCAAACATCGCGAGTTCGTTGACCAGCGCGATGTTGACATGTCTGAATGTGTTTTCTAACAGTTTGGTGAGTTCTGCCTCTCGAGTGCCAGAGACTGCAACGGTGCGCTCGACTAGGCGGTCAAAGAAGCCCTTAACCGCTGCCAATGAGTCGGCGTCAATGCCTGAGACAACCTTTGGGGTGTTTTCTAGGCGCCAAGTGGGATTTCCGGGGTCAATGCGTTCGGGGCTATAGCCCAGGTGAAAGTCGGCTCCGGCTTTAAGTCCAGATCCCTCTTCTAATAGAGGGGCGACTAATTCTTCAGTAGTTCCCGGGTAAGTAGTGGATTCCAAGATGACGGTGCAGCCCGAAGAGATATACGGAGCTAGCGAACTCGAAGCACTCTCAATGAATGACAAGTCAGGAACCCCCTCTCCCATCGGGGTAGGCACAGAAATAACAGCAATATCAAACTCGGCCAGGTCGTCATAATTTGATGTTGCGCGATACCGGCCCGTGGCCAGAATCTGTGACATTGCCTCGGCGCTGATGTCTTCAACATGCGAAGTACCAGCATTGAGGGCCTCTACTTTGCGGGTATCGACCTCAAACCCTAAAACCTCGTATCCGCCAATAACCGCGCGAACTGCCACAGGTAACCCGACATAGCCTTGGCCAATAACAACGACTTTACCTACCGTGCGCCCCATGAAGCCCCTTATATGAGATGCGCCGGCAACTGCCGACGGTGCAGACTTGCCCCGCTGAACTCGCCACAGTGGTGCCGCGAACACGCAACCTCAGTATAGACAATTACCTAATGAACCACGCTCATATTTTTCTTGCAAATTTGTATGATGAGTGATGTACTTCATAGGTGGAGTGTTTTCTGTGAGCGGTACAGAATCCGCATTTGAGCAACTGGGGGCAGTTGGGTGAACGAAATTCTTACAAAATACAGGTTTGCGCTTCAGGCGGGTTTTGACTGCGGAGCATGGATGTTGGGTTTGTGGTTAGCGACTTTTCTTCGTTATGAACTGGACTTTGGGGCAGTAGACCTTCTCGGGGTTCTTGCTCTGGGATCAATCGCAATGGTTGCACAACTAGTAGTCGGTCGCCTTGGCGGACTTTATGTGCACCGCTGGCGTTACGGAACCTTTGATGAAATTCTTGGAACACTCAAAGTTGTCTCGTTTGTGACAGTACTAGTTGCCGCTGCCGACGCGTTCAGCCCTGGTGTTCGTCCCATTCCAGTAAGCGCAGCAGTGGTATCTGGGTTCATTGCCCTTGGAATTATGTGTGCTGGGCGTTTGGTCTGGCGGCAGAAGCTAGAGAAGTGGACCAGAGCCGAGGGTGATGATCGCATGCCGATCATTGTGGTTGGAGCAGGGTCAGGTGGACTCCAGGTTGTGACTGCAATGGTCAAGGCGGGCCCCTTCCACCCCGTTGCGGTGATTGACGACAACCCAGACCTTCGCAATCTGCGCATCAAGGGCGTCAAAGTCTCCGGCGACCGCTCATCGCTAGCCCGTGTAGTCGAGCAAACCGGCGCCCGGCACATCATTCTTGCCATACCATCTGCCTCTGGCGAATTCATCCGAGATATTGCCAAGCGTGCTGACGAACTTGAGCTTCAGACGCTCATCCTTCCGCCAGTCGAGTCGATGTTTGGTCTTGGTGTGAACGTGGCCGATATTCGCCCACTGACCGAGGCAGACCTTCTTGGTCGTCGTGAGCTGTCGCTAGACATCGAGTCGGTGGCCGGTTACCTGACTGGTAAGCGAGTATTAGTAACGGGGGCAGGCGGGTCGATCGGGTCTGAGTTGTGCCGTCAGATTCACCGATTCGCTCCCGAGTCGCTTGTCATGTTGGACCGAGACGAGTCTGCATTGCAGGCAGTACAAATTTCTATTGAAGGTCGCGGGTTACTTGATAGCCGCGACCTTGTGGTTGGCTGCATCCGTGACCGTGACCGTCTTCGGCAGGTTTTCGAGGAGCATCTCCCAGAGGTTGTCTTCCACGCTGCAGCCCTCAAGCACCTTCCATTGCTTGAGATGTATGCCGAAGAAGGCTGGAAAACCAACGTGTGGGGTACACAAAACCTGTTGGAATTGGCAGGCGAGTTTGAAGTAGGGCGCTTCGTTAACATCTCCACCGATAAAGCAGCCGACGCGTCCTCGGTGCTTGGCCAGACAAAGCGGATTGCAGAGCAACTCACCGCATACGCCGGAGAAGAAAATTCTGGTACGTACTTGAGCGTTCGGTTTGGCAACGTGCTTGGTAGTCGGGGCTCGGTACTTCCACTGTTCCGTGAGCAGATCGCCCAGGGTGGCCCTATCACTGTGACGCACCCAGAGGTGACTCGCTTCTTCATGACTATCCCAGAGGCCTGTGAGCTTGTAATCCAAGCCGGAGCGCTCTCACATGACGGCGAGGTCCTTGTTCTAGATATGGGTGAGCCCGTCAAAATTGCTGATCTTGCCCGTCGCTTGATTGCAGAGTGCGATCGCAGCGTCGAGATTGTTTACACCGGCTTACGGCCTGGCGAGAAAATGCACGAGGTGTTGTTTTCTCCAGATGAACTGCCAACTGCTTCGGAACACCCGATGGTGCAGCGAGTAAAGGTTCCCTCAATGACACCAGTGTTGGCCGCGTTCAATGACCCGTACCTTGATGCTCCTGTGATCGACATCAGTGCAGCTAGCTCTAGGTCTGCTCATAGATTGCCGGCTTAGTCATAACTGTTGTCGGAGCAGCTAGAGAACTGCCCGGCAGTGATCCAACAGAACTACAATCCCACCAGACAGAGTTAGAACAGGGCTACACAGACTGGTTGTTGAACCAGGCAATGGTGGCCGCTAGGCCAGTGCGCAGGTCGACTGGCTGAAGATCTGGGAACAAAGCACGCAGGCGGTCATTGGCCGCTTGTGAATGCGGCACATCCCCGGCCCGGGTCTGTGTGAACTGCACCTGCAATGGTCGATCCAAAAGGTCTTCAAGCAGTGCAATGACTTCAAGCAACGTAGTACGGGTTCCAAACGCTAGGTTGGTTGGATCCGGGCTAGACACTCTCCGAAGAACAGCTTCGGTCAAGACTCCGCAGACAGTATCTACGTACGTAAAGTCGCGGGACTGTGTGCCATCTCCGTGAACGACTAACGGCTCGCCGGCTAGCGCTGCCGAAATAAATGCTGGTACTACAGCGGCATAGGCATGCCCTGCGGCTTGCAAAGGCCCAAACACATTGAAGAATCGAAAGGCCAGTGTTGGCATGCCGTAGCTGTGTTGCCAAGCAAGCGTGTAGGACTCTGCCGCCAACTTTGAGGCGGCATAGGGACTCATTGGCCTAGCGGCCAAATCCTCGTGCTTTGGAAGCCTTGGGTTTGCCCCGTAGACCGAGGAAGATGAGGAAACAATGACCTGGCACCCACCGGCGTGGCGAGCGGCTTCGAGCACGTTCATAGTTCCGGTGGCATTCGCCTGATGAGAGGGAACTGGCTGTGCAATAGAGCGTGGCACTGATGGCCGAGCAGCAAGGTGTACCACCGAGTCGGCGCCATTGACGCAATCTTGGAGTATCGCTGTGTCCAAGATGCTTCCTTCAACACGCTCCACAGCAACTCCGTCAAGGTTCGACCAGAACCCAGTGGATACATCGTCAAGCACTAGTACCTGATCGACCCCTTCGGTCTGAACCAAAGCGCGGCAAAGATTTGCACCAACAAATCCTGCTCCGCCAGTGACGACTACCTTCATCTTTTCTTTTTCCCCATTTCCTTCAAGGCTACAGGCACTCCAGAGGAACTCATCACATTGGTCCAAGTGGTTTTGGCCCACACGAGCCCATGTGCAGTAGTGAGTTAGGAACGAACTGCAGTGATGAGTAAGGGGTTCGGGGATTGCAGAGGAATCCCATGGCCCGTCCTTCTTGACCAGTTACGTAGTGAGCAAATCCGAACCTGCTCAAAGCCTGCATTGCTGAGTAAGACTGCAAGTTCTTTGGGTGTGAAGTGGTGAAACAACATGGTGGAACTGCCGTGAGAAATTCTGCGATCACCAGCATCGCCATCGACTACTGACATGGCGCTGAGCAGAGATCTTGCGGCAAACCACAGTGCCCAATCAGGTCGTCCATTGCGCTGGTGAACCACGGCTGCAATGGTTCCACCAGGGCGCAGCAAGCTATGAACTGCCGACAGTGCGCGCTTGTGGTCGTTTTTGGAAGTGACGTAACAGAGAATTGCGTTGAGTAGCACCACTAGGTCTGCTTGTGGGCGGTGGTTACCCAGATCGGCGATGTCTGCCTGCCCGACGCTCAAGTTGGTCAGCCCTTGGTCTTGAATAAATGCTGCGCAGGCCTGAACCATTGGTTCGGCAACATCCCATGCATGAATTGTGGCCAATGGAAGCAGACCGCGAAGGGCTGGCAACTCTCGGCCAGCGCCCACCCCGACGGCGTGAACTTGGTTTGTGTAACCGCTAGTCACTGCGGCCGCGATGGCCTGCGCCACTAGGTCTGTCTCATAGAGCAGTACCCCTGAGTTGGCCGCAAAGGCCACTACCTGAGAGTCCTGACTCCAAAATTCTTCAGAGGGGGAAGCCCTATCCATTCACAAAGTTTGCTGCATAGCGCATGGCAGTGGCCGGATCGGTAACAATAAGTACCTACTCACTCAACCGACTGCTCTGCAACGTAATGGGGGAATCATGGAAAATGATGTGCCTGATGAAGCTGAATTAGCAGATGACATCCCAGGGCCAGTGACTGAGCAGGCTGAGCCAGACCCAGACCCAGACCCAGAACTAGCTACTGAGCAGGCTGAGCGTTCTATGCGTGCAGCGCACCGGCCGGGCTCGGCTGCAGCTGGGCCATATGGGCATCCGATTCACCCCATGTTGGTCACCATTCCTATCGGTGCATTCGTTGCAACGCTTGCATTCGATATTGCTTCGGTCACTCTCGAGGGGCGTGCCTATGGTCGCCCTGCAGTCTGGTTGTCGCTGATTGGGATTGTGAGTGGACTCTTCGCCTCGATGTTTGGGCTGATCGATTTCCGCCGCCTTAGCAAGGGAACCCGCGCCCACGCCGTTGCCACACGCCATCTCATACTGATGGATGCGGTGCTTTTGTGCTTCGTCGTTGGGTTCTTTGTTCGTCGAGCGGATCCAGATCAGTACCTCAACGGAACTCCGACCATTGCTTTAATTCTCAGCGTTGTAGGAGTGGCAATTTTGATGGTCGGGGGTTGGCTTGGCGGCAAGCTTGCGTACTCCTATGGAAGTCGAGTCTCGGACGAGTCTGATCAGATCAAGGCGCACACCTTGAGTGCCTCATCTACTGACTGATTCATTGCTGAAGCTGCCGAGTGCGAGCCCCACCGTCACTTTTGTGGGCCACGATGCTAGTAGAACTGGCGCGCCGGTGATGTTGTTGTCGTTCCTCAGGTGGTTACAACAACAGGATGTGGCGGGCACACAACTTGTGCTGCTATCTGGCGGGCAGCTGTATGAGGAGTACTGCAAAGTGGCTCCAACCCAGGTGCTGCCGGCAGGTCTATTTCGAAGCAGCGAGTACCTCAGTGCACTTACGAGTGCTCTCGGGCATCGGATAACTGCGCCAGCGCGGCTTCAAGCACTTGGGTTACGAGGAGTACCTGATTCGCAGGTTGTTGTTGCCAACACACTCGCATCGCTGAGCACTGCACACTTGCTTGTTTACCGGGACGCTCGAGCGCTTAGGCCTGCAAGGTTGGTCTGTCATGTTCATGAACTTGACGGAGTTGCCGAGCGGGTTCTTCCGGCATCACCTGTTGTGCGCAGGAATTTGCTTGATTCTGTGGATCGGTTTGCTGCAGCTAGCAAATCCGTGGCAACCATGCTGACTGACAGACTCAACATTGATCCGAGGCGAGTGAGCGTAATTGAGGAGTTCATTGAGCCGCCAAGCCCATCATCTCGGTCAGTTGAAGCGGCCCGCGATCAGATGTCGGGTGGTTCATTGCGCCCAGTCATTTTGAGCGTTGGGGCTCTGAGTCACCGAAAGGGCCCCGAGCGCTTTGTTGACCTGCTCGCCACGCTGAAGAGTCACCCGAGCAGACCCCGAGGGGTGTGGCTCGGTGGCCGGCTAGGCAGCTCTGGGTGGTTAGAAATGCAACACGATATTACTCAGTCGGGATTAGCCGATTCTGTGCTGATGCTGCCGAGCAGGGAGTGCTCCGCTAGTTATATTGCGGCTGCCGACGTTGTGGTTTCAACGGCAATCGAAGACCCGTTTCCTCTGTCGATCTTAGAGGCCGCTGCAGCAAGAAAGGCAGTGGTCGGCTTTGAGTCTGGTGGAGTGGTTGACATGTTGAGCGAAGTGGGGCACTCCGAGTTGGTACTTCCGATTGGCGACACGCTGGCCATGAGCGCAGCAGTTGCAGGGCTGCTCAGTAACCCTGCTGCCAGAGACGCTGTGGGAAACAAACTTGGCGACTGGGTAATGGCTACGCATTTGGTAGAGCAGATTGCCCCGGCCTTGTGGCAGTTGGTGACCCAGTGAGCGACAACCCACTAAGCGCCAATCCAGTGAATGGTGTCGAACAGCATCGCCAAGAACTTGTTGTTTGGATTGCGGTGCACGATTTGTCGCGCACCGGGGTGCCCGTGCTGCTAACCCGCTTGTTAGGTGCCACGCCCATAGAACAACGGCACTCTATTCACCTGATTGCCATCTTTGGTGGTCCGCTCTTTAGTGAACTTACAAGTCTGTGCGCATCAGTTACCGTCCTTGAACCCACAGACCGCAGATCCCTTTCCTCGGCTGCATCAATTGGCCTGATCGCCGCCGGAATGGGCCGGGCTGGCAACCTTGTGCGCCACGCTGCTTGGCGAGCAAAACTGTTGCGGCGGCCACAACCAGATTTGTTAGTAGTCCATGGTGCTGGGGCTTGGCCGGTATCAGAAGTGGTGAGTGGGAAGTTGCCCGTAGCTTTGCATGTGCATGAGCTCGAGATTGCGCTTGACCGGTCTATTCCTGCTCAGTATCAGGCAGCAGCGTTTGAGCGTGCACAGACTGTGATGGCAGTAAGCGATCCGGTGGCGCAACTCGCAATTCGGCGCGGCGCTCAGCCAAACAAAATTCTGATGATGCCTGGCTGTGTGGACTCCAACGTTGCTGATGGGCCTGCTGCCGCCGGGCCTGCTGCCGGGCTTGATGCAGCGCTTGATGAGGGCCCACTTTCTTTACAAGGTGCGCAGTGGGTTCTGGGCGCTGGCGCTCCCGGTTGGCGCAAGGGAACAGACCGCCTTGCAGCAGTTGCGCATGAGTTATTGCGTTCAGGCAGCAGTACCAAAGTGGGTTGGGTCGGCGGTCAGCCAAGTGGTCAGGATGCCACAGCCCTTGGTCGAACCGATCCAGTCACGTGGTTTGCCGCTCAAGCCAACCCGTGGGCGTTACTTTCAAAGGCGCAGGTTTTTATTTTGCCGAGCCGCGAGGATCCGATGCCGCTAGTTGCACTCGAGGCCGGGGTATGGCGACGCGCAGTAGTGGCCATGCCCACCGGCGGGGTTCCCGCACTGCTTGGGGGCGGGCGCGGCATGTTCTGTCAGACTCAAAATGTGGGCGAGTTTGTAGATTTGATTCAGCAGGTCTTGGCCAGTCCGGATCTAGCTGAAGAGATGGGGGAGCGGTTGCACGAGTACGTGCGTACTCATCATGATGTAGCAGTGATCGCTCCACTGTGGCTGCAGGCCCTCGTTCAGACGGCTGGCCGGTGACACCGTGAGCACGGCAAGGCAGAACGCCAGCGCTGCACCCAGTCCACCAGCTAGTTTTTTGCCGCCGGGGTTCAAATTCGGGTTCAGTATTTTTGACGACACAGACTGGACCACTATGAAGAACGGCCCAGCGGTCTATGACCTGTTCAACGAACTGGGCTTTGCCATTACTAAGTCTGTGTGGGTAGATGAGCCTGGTGCGCAGCGCACTACAGGCGGGTCAACCTGCGAAGACCCTGACTACCTCAATTGGGTATTAGACCTTCAAACCCAAGGCCATGAGATTGGGTATCACAACGCTACTGATCGCAGTTCTACGCGTGAACAAACGATTGCAGCGTTAGACAAATTCGAGAAACTCTTTGGTCAGCAGCCTCGCTGCGGGGCAGACCATGCAGCAAATGCAGAGGCCATGTATGCCGGCGCTGCTCGGGTAAGCGGTCTGAGTGCCGCTGCATACCGGTTAGCTCAGCGCGTCATGCAACCAAACCGACCAAGTTTTTCTGGCCAAGACCCCAACAGTAAATACTTCTGGGGGGACATCTGCGCCGAACGTATCGACTATTGGCGCGGGTTTAGCTTTGCAAGCACTGACCTTCGAGCGGTAGGGCCGATACTTCACCATGACCCATCTCGGGCGTATGTGAACGCGTGGTTTACCTCTTCGCACGCTCCAAGGCGCGCGCAGTTTCTGCAGCGCCTTCACCCAAATAACCTTGAGCAGCTAGAGGCCAGTGGCGGCATTTGCATTATCTATACCCACCTGGGTTTGGACTTTGTTGATGAACATGGCCGACTCGATGCCAAGTTTGTTCAGGCAATGACTGCACTAGCTGCTCGCGATGGGTGGTATGTGCCTGTCTCTACCATGTTGGATGCAGTTAAAGCTGCTGATGGTTGCCCCAGCCTGACAGCTTCTCAGCGTGCAGGTTTTGAGCGTCGATGGATGATTGATCGAGTCAGAGACTCTTCACAGTTTGGCCCTCGGGTTGCCACGCATAACAGGGAAGCGACCTGAGATGAGTCTGAGCTTTGAGCCAGTCTCGTTAGCACAGGTGCCATGGGAGGAACTGAACTGCTTTGCTGACCGAACCGTCCATCAGAGCCAAGAATGGCTGGCCTTTCTTGCCGATACACAAGCGGCCAAGCCGCTAGTACTTCAAATCTTTGATTCCGGGCAGTGTGTGGGGTGGTTTACGGGGGCCACAATAAGACGGTTCGGTCTGCAGATTTTGGGAAGTCCGATGCGGGGTTGGACAACGGCACACATGGGATTCAATCTGATTGATGACGCTCTGATCGATCAGGCCCTTGAAGACCTTGCAAAATTTGCTATCCGATCGTTGAGCTGTGTACATCTAGAAGTTCTTGATGAGCGCTGTACCTCTGGCGCGATTCCAGATGGGTTTCGGTCGACTCCACTCAATGGGCTAGTAGTTGATCTGCAACTCAATGACGATGAGCTTCTCTTGGGGATGACCAAGAATGGCCGCCGTGATGTGCGTAAAGGTCTGAGGTCTGGGGTGATAGTCGAAGAGGTAAGCGCCGAAGACCCAAGCTTTGTAGGCGAGTACTACTCGCAGGTTTCTCAGGCCTTCTCTAAGCGCGGGCTTGTACCTACGTACCCACAGTCACGAGTCGAATCACTGGTGCGACACCTGCACCCTTCGGGCCACTTGCTGATGCTGCGTGCAACGCTTCCAACTGGGGAGACTGCTGCAACAGGAATATTTGCAGGCCTTCCGGGTGGCGCTGCCTCATTCACTCTGCAGGCTAGCGACCCAAAATTTTACCAGTGGTTGCCGAATGAAGTACTGGTTTGGCAGGCGCTGCGGCACTGGAGAGAGCGTGGGGCAATCCGCTTTGACTTTGGTGGCCGAGAAATTGGAAGCGTAACTGACTTCAAACGAAAGTTTGGCGGAACCGACCTAACGACTGACTGGTTGAGGTACTCCAAGTACTCCTTTTTAGAGAGAGCTCGGTCGTTGGCGAGTCACACACAGAAGTCCTTTCAACGACGCGGCAGGCTGGCCCCGGGTTGATCTGCACAAGCTGCCCATATACTTGAAATTTGTATAGGCTGCGTCAGGGGCAAAAGTGGCAAGAGCATTGATGAGAGAACCAAGAGTTGCAGTGATTGGATGTGGTCATTGGGGTAAGAACCTGGTGCGCACCTTTGCCGAACTTGGTGCACTAGTCGCAATCGTTGACCCTGATGCAGAAAACGCCGCAGCGTTGTCACTAAAGTACGCAGTACCTAATGGCTCCTTAGAGCAGATCCTTGCCGATCCAGAGATTGACGCTGTGGTGGTTGCAGCACCAGCTAAAGACCATGCGGCAGTAACCCTGCAAGCTTTAGATGCTGGCAAGCATGTTTTTGTCGAGAAGCCGCTTGCACTCGACCTAGACGATGCCCGCAAAGTTGTCGCCCGGGCGGACGAGCTCAACTTGACGCTCATGGTTGGGCACCTGTTGCAGTATCACCCGGCCTTTTTGGCTGTGCGGCAACTTGTTAACGAGGGTGCGCTCGGAGAGCTTCGCTACCTGTACTCAAATCGGCTCAACCTGGGCCGTTTCCGCAGAGAAGAGAACATTCTTTGGAGCTTCGCCCCGCATGACCTATCTATGCTGCTCGCCCTTGTGGGTGAGAGCCCAGATCAGCTGTCTGCTGTGGGGTCAACTTTTCTGAGTGAGGATGTGCCAGACGTAACCACTACGCACATGGCCTTTCCGAGCGGGCCAAGAGCGCATGTTTTTGTGTCTTGGCTGCACCCGTTCAAGGAACAGCGGTTAGTGGTGGTCGGCGCAGACGCAATGGCGGTGTTTGATGACCTAGCCCCGTGGGAGTCCAAGCTGACCATCTTTGAACACGGCGTTACTTGGGATGGCTTAACACCAGTGCCCGTCCGGGGCGAGCCAGTGGCGATTCCCCTTCAAGAGGCTGAGCCGTTGAAGTTGGAATGTGAACACTTCTTACAGTCTGTGCAAACTGGTGAAACTCCGCGTACTGATGGTCATGAGGGCGTCCGGGTGCTTGAGGTGCTTGCAGCTGCTCAGGATTCACTTGCTCAGGGTTCAGGTGCCGTGGTTACGCCACCCAAAAGTCAGGGCGCGCAATCAGGAGCCACTCGTCAACATCCAGAGGTGTTTGTTCATGACAGCGCCTACATAGATGACGGAGTAACGATTGGTGCCGGAACCAAGGTGTGGCACTTTAGCCACGTGCTCTCGGGCAGCGTGGTTGGTCAAGATTGTGCGCTTGGTCAAAACGTTGTAGTCGGGCCAGACGTGACCATTGGTGATCGGTGCAGAATCCAAAATAACGTCAGTGTGTACGCTGGTGTCACCTTAGAAGACGGCGTGTTCTGCGGACCATCCTGTGTATTTACCAACGTGTATAACCCTCGTGCCGAAGTGTCTCGCAAAGATGAGTTCATGACTACTTTGGTTCGCACCGGCGCAACCATTGGAGCAAACGCCACCATTGTATGTGGCACAGAAATCGGGGCATATGCATTTATTGGTGCCGGGTCAACGGTGACGAATAATGTTGCAGCCCATGCACTCGTTGTTGGCTCACCGGCGCGGCAAGTTGGGTGGATGAGCCATGATGGTGAACGCCTTGGAAGTGACTTGACCTGCCCGAGAACCGGACAAAAATACCAAGAGGTTGACGGCGTGCTGTCGCTACTTGATTTAGCACAACCGCCCAACCCGGCACAACCGCCCAACCCAGTACACACGGTCTAACGGAGTTCAGATGCAATTTATTGACCTTGTTGCGCAGCAGTCCCGTCTGCGTTCAGAAATCGATCAGGCAATTGCCCGGGTGCTTGACCACGGCCGTTACATCATGGGTCCAGAAGTGGCCGAGCTTGAATCTGCATTAGCCGAGTTCTGCGGTGCAGCCCACGTGGTGTCTTGTGCGAGCGGTACCGACGCATTAGTTATGGCGCTCATGGTGCACGGGGTTGGACCAGGAGATGCAGTCTTTGTGCCCACCTTTACCTTCGCCTCGACCGCCGAAGCTGTGGCCCTTTTAGGTGCAACTCCAGTATTTGTTGACGTTGATGCGGAAACCTTCAACCTGGATGCCAGCAAACTCGCTCAAGCTATCGGCGACCTTCCTAACAGTCTGCGCCCGGTTGGGGTAATCCCGGTTGACCTGTTTGGATTGCCGGCTGATTATGTAGCCATCGACAAAGCAATTGCCCCATTCGACCTGTGGGTGCTCGCCGATGCTGCTCAGAGCTTTGGCGCCACTAGAAACGGCGCCTCGGTGGGTTCGATGGCAGCAATGACAACGACTTCGTTCTTTCCTGCCAAACCGCTGGGGTGTTACGGCGATGGCGGTGCAGTAATAGCTACAGACCCCGGGCAAGTTGAGCAACTGCGATCAATCAGAGTGCATGGCTCGGGCACCGAAAAATATGACAACGTCCGCATTGGTATTAACGGTCGACTCGACACCCTTCAGGCTGCGATCTTGTTGCAAAAGTTATCTATTTTTGCAGACGAGATTCAAGCTCGTCAAGGGGTTGCAGATCGTTATTCTGCAGGGCTAGCCCGAGCAGGCCTTGAGGGAGCAGTAAAGGTTCCAACCACGCCCGAGGGTGCAGCATCTACATGGGCGCAGTACACCATTCAGGTAGATGACCGAGCCGGAGTTATTGCCTCGCTTCAGTCTGACGGCGTGCCAACCGCTGTGTACTACCCGCGTCCGCTGCACCAGCAGACTGCCTATAAAGAGTTCCCAGTAGGGGCAGGTGGAGTCGAGGTGTCTGAGCGGCTCGCAAGTTCGGTACTCAGTCTGCCAATGCACCCGTATTTGCAGCCAAATGATCAGGACCAAGTAATAGATGCCGTTTGCAGAGCAGTCAGTAACTGAGTCCGTAGCGCCCCGCTTTTATGCGCCCCACTCATAGGCTCAGACCATGAAGATTACGTTTTTGGCTATCAACTACGCGCCCTCGGTGGGTGGAGCGCAGCAGTTGGTACAGCAAATCGCCGAGGGCCTAGTACAAAGGCATGGTCATCAGGTAACAGTGATCACCACCGATGCGTTGTTTGCCCCATCGGGAAAGAACCCAGGAAAGATTGCCGTAGCTGAAGAAGTGATTGCCGGGGTGCAGGTACTTCGCCTTCCCGCCTCGAAGCGGACCCATGACCTGCTCAGAGCCCTACGCCGAATTGGTGCACGCCTTGGTCGCCCCATTCGGCCCTCGGTGCTTGCTTATGGCCCTTGGGGACTCAAGCTTTTTCTTGCTGCAAGTGCAGGTGCCGCTACATCTGATGTTGTCATTGGCGTGTCTGCGCCATTCACTACAGTGCCTGCCGCCTGCAGATTGACTCGGCGCAAGCCGGCGGTATTTGTTGCGCTGCCTATTTTGCATCTAGGGGACTGGGTGCCGAGCGGTTCAGTACTGAAGGCGCTTCGTAGCGCTGACCGTTGTATTTCGTTAACCGCTGCCGAACAAACTTGGGTAGAAGAAAACGGTGTTAACGCAGAAAAAAGCAGGGTGATTCCGCCTGGCTGCAACAGCAGCGACTCCGAGTTGAACCCAGCAACCGCTCGAGCGCAGCTTGGCCTTGCTGACCGCCCAGCGGTTGTGTTTCTTGGCCGTCTGGCAGCCCATAAGGGAATCGATACGCTGCTTGCTGCTTGCCCGGAACTGTTTGTCGCTCACCCTGAACTGATTGTTGTTCTGGCAGGGAGTCGCACTGGGTGGTCAGGTCTTCAGACCGCCATATCTGGACTCGGCAAAGAACTAGCGCAAAGGGTTGTGGTGCTCGAGGACTTCAGTGAGGCTGACCGAGCTTGCATTCTTGCCTCGGCAGAAGTTGTAGTTGTGCCATCTCGTGAAGAGGCTTTTGGGCTAGTGATTTTAGAGGCTTGGGCGGCTAACCGGCCGGTGGTTGCCTCGAACATCGCTGCTATTTCATCGGTGATTCAACAGGGAGTGGATGGCTTGTTGGTAGAGGTCGGTCAGCCCGCTGCACTAGCAGCCGCAGTAAGTTCGCTACTGAACAATCCAGCGGTCGCAAAGGCGATGGCTGCTGCAGGCCATGAGCGAATTGCACGGGAGTTTTCTTGGGAAGTTGTGATTGATCGCTGGCATGAAGAACTTATTGCGGCAGGGATGAACTGAGATGTGCGGAATTGTTGGAATGCTCGTCAGAGATGGCCTGTCGACTGAGGATGTGCAAGAGGTTGCTGCGCTCACTGACCTGATGAAGCGTCGCGGACCCGACGACAGCGGAGCTTGGAACGACGGAGCAGCCTGCTCGCTTGGGTTTCGGCGGCTGTCAATCATTGATCTGTCACAACGAGGGCATCAGCCGATGGTTACCCAAGACGGCCAGAACGTGTTGGTCTTTAACGGTGAGGTCTATAACTACCGTGAACTCAGAGCAGAACTCATTGCGCTCGGACGAACCTTTCACTCTGAGTCAGATACCGAGGTTGTGCTGCAGTCACTCGCCCAGTGGGGTGACGAGGCGTTGCCGCGGTTCAACGGCATGTTTGCCCTTGCCTGGTATCGCCCAGCAACCAAGTCGCTGTTACTTGCAAGAGACCCAGTTGGCATCAAGCCCTTGTACTGGTGGCGGTCTTGTGAAGCATTCGTGTTTGGCTCCCAGTACGACCAAGTGATCCGGCATCGACGCTGTGACAGAACTCGCGTTGATCCGGGTGCGTTGAATATGTATCTCCGACTTGGATACCTGCCCGGCAAGTATGCGCTCCTAGCAGACACGGGGCAGGTGCCGCCGGGGCATCTGCTCGAGATCCAATCAGGCGGAGAGCAGTCGCTCCGTCGGTTTCGGCCAGCGTTCACAGCGGTTGCCTCACAGAATCGCTTACGCGGCCAAGCGGCCCTTGACGCAGTTGCACAGGGGGTTGCCGATGCAGTGAAACGCCAGCGTGTGAGCGATGTTGAGGTTGGAGCCTTTCTCTCGGGTGGGGTTGACTCACCGTTGGTGACTGCACACTTGCAAGCTGCGACGGATCACCGAGTGCCTGCATTCACTATTGGGACTGATGACCCGGTGAGCGACGAGTCAGAAGCCGCGCAGGCCTATGCAGAAATCCTTGGCGTCGACTTCAATCTTCGCCGGATTGACGGCGCCGCTGCGGTCTCACTAGTCGATGACGTTGCTGTAGCGAACACCGAGCCGTTCGGCGATTACTCCTCCTTTCCTACACTTCTGGTAGCGAAACTTGCATCTGAGTCAGTCAAAACAGTGCAATCGGGAGACGGCGGAGACGAGCTGTTTTGGGGCTATCCAAGATTTACCAAAGTTGCTCAAGCGGCCAAGTGGTTTGGTCTACCCCGCTCGCTCAGAGTTACGGCCTATGGCGCAACAAAGCCTTTGCCAAACCCGAAGCGCCCTCCTAGGGGAGTGATCTTTGCATCCTTAGGGGATTGGTATCTTGATGCCCACTCGGGACTTCGTGCTGCTGACTTTGACAGTATCGCCCCCGACCTTGGGCAGCTACCAAGTGACTTTGATCTGTTTACACTGACTGGTCGCCCAAGTAGTGATGACTTATTTCAGTGGATGCGCTCAAACGAGTTGGCCTGCCACTTACCTATGGTGCTGCAAAAGGTCGACCGTGCAGCAATGTTTCACTCATTAGAGGTCAGAGTTCCGCTGCTTGATCTTGAACTTTTAGATCTAGCCCAACGGATTGACCCCGAGGACTGCGTGCGCAACGGCATAGGAAAGTTGCCGCTGCGGCATGCCCTTGGTAAGCAAGTTCCGCCCGAGAGCATCCCAATCCCCAAGAAGGGGTTCACTGTTCCAATGGCGCACTGGTTGCGTACCGACCTTCGTGGTCATGTAGAGGCGTTACTGCTCGAGCGTGATCCTTTTCCGAATGGGTTTTTTGATCGATCACAGTTAGCTGTCTGGTGTGAGGATCATTTCTCGGGCCGACTCGATCGTCATCGCGGCCTATGGAACCTGCTGGCGCTACAACTCTGGGCAGATCGGCACGTCCAACCACTTCCAACAAATTCTACGGTTCTGTGAGCTATGTCTAAAATCACGTTAGTAGTTAACCAATTTGAGACCGGTTCAGAGACCTTTCTTCGCAGGCTCGCTACGTCACTTTCTGAAGAGGGCCATGAGGTAACGCAGTACTCGCTCTTAGCTGCACGAACATCGCAACGTTCTCAGCCCGGCCGCGCTCGGGCTCTGCCTGCTGTCAGCAGCGCCAAGTTTCCGCTGGCCGCCGCACAGCTGGCAACACGGTCGACTCATGCCACAACAACAGCAATTTCTCGAGCTACTTCACGGTTTGGGCGCACTGAGCGAGCTGTAAAAGCTGCAGTTCAACTGGCGCCGCTCCTTGCCACAGAACCGGATGCGGTTCATGTGTCCTTTAGCGGGATAGCTGTTGCCTTGGCGGATGCATTACAGCTGCTTGACCCTCAGACGAGGGTGGTGGTTTCTTGCCGCGGTTCAGGGGAACTCGTTCGACCTGTGCTGCATCCCGAAGGCGTTGAGGAACTTCGCTCAGTGCTTCAGCGTTGCGATTGTGTGCACGCTGTATCTGATGCCGTTGCTTATGCCCTAGTAAACATCGGGGTTAGTCGGGACCTCATCCGTGTGATCCGCCCAGCAGTAGACGTTGAGGAGTTCAGTCGGACTTCGCCCTATCAGCCGATCTCAACTGATGTACCAGTCAGAATCGCATCAGTAGGCCGACTCCACTGGATCAAGGACGTGTCCACCACATTGATTGCCTTTGCTCAGCTGCGCAATAGTGGAATTCAGGCCGAACTCACAATCGTCGGCGATGGCGAAGAAAAAGATGCCCTGCGTTATCGGGCCGCTGTTCTGGGCATTCAAGATTCGGTGATCTTTACAGGTGGACTCGCTCCAGCACAGGTTCGTGAACAGCTCGAGCAGGCGCATTTGTTTGTGTTATCTAGCCTGTCTGAAGGTACAAGTAACGCAGCGCTCGAAGCTATGGCACTTCAAATTCCGGTAATCGTGACTGGAGTTGGGGGCATGGTAGAAGTGATCGAAGATGGAGTGAACGGTTGGGTGGTTCCGCCGAGTAACCCCGCTAAACTTGCTGAGTCGATGATTTCTGCGGTTTCCAACAGTTCTCTTGCTGAAGAGTTAGGACGGGCTGGCCGTGCGAGCCTCGACAAGGGGCTTACATTGGAAATACAAAGAACTGCGATGTGTCAGATGTACGGGGAACTTCTATGACTTCCCAAAGCCCTGAGCCCGTGCCGCCCGCAGTCATTGCAAGCTCGGCCGAGCAATTGTTTCAGGACCCAACCGACAAAAACCTGCCAATGTTTCCGACCATTCGCAGACTATTCAAGGGTGAGTATCCAAACCTGGCGGTTATGGCAACGGCTTCGTTCCTTGGCGGTCTGTGCGAGGCAACGCTGCTGTTACTCATCGCCAACTTGGCACTGTCGATCGGTGGTAATGGCCTCGAGGGGCAAAAGTCGCTCATGTTTGGGCTAGACAGTCTGCCAGTCAACACCCTGTTCTTGGTTGCAATTGGGCTCACAGCGCTGCGGCTGTTGTTGCAATACGCTGCAGCTCGATCTGGGGCCAGAATCACCTCTCGACTCACCCAAAGTCTCAGAAACGGCACTTTCGAAGATTTTATTGGCGCCTCTTGGGAGGTGCAGTCAGCAATTCCCGAGGCTGCGGTTCAGGACCTTCTGCAACGCCACCTTGCCAAGACTCAAGCAGCCGTTATTAGCGTTGGGATGCTCATGAGCTCGGGTTTCATGGTACTTGCGCTGATGATGTCTGCCTTTATCGTCGATGCACGTGCATCTTTCGCGATCGTGGTCTTTGGCGGATTCCTTTTCATTGGGCTCCGGCCCATGACAATCAAAGCCAAGCGACTTGGCCGCCAGCAGATGCAACAGGGCGTCATCTATAGCGTGCAATCGCGAGAGGCCATCGACCTGAGCCTAGAGATTCGTGCCTTTGGCGTAAGCGAAGACGTAGCTGACCGCTTAGACAAGTCAACCCGTAGTGAAATTGCCTCGCTGTATAAGGCCCAGCTGATGGCAAGAATGGTGACTGGCATTTATACCTCTGCTGCTGTGCTCATCATTTTGGCATCGCTAGTTGCAATGGATGCTTTCCTGAATCAGCCGCTAGCTGCCGTTGGGGCAATTGTGGTGGTCCTTATCCGTGCGCTCAACCAAACCAGCGGAATTCAGGCGGCCTATCACGGTTTGGGAGATTTGGTTCCTTATATCCAACGGCTCTTCGACGAGCGGCAATTCTTCCGTGACTCTCGCCCACCTTCGGGTGAAGTCCACCTTGAGAGCATCGGCAAGATTGAGTTCTCCGACGTCACCTATACCTATGACGGCGCTCACGATGCACTCCATGAGCTCAGCTTTACGGTGGAACCAGGCGAGGCTATTGGCATTATTGGGCCCTCTGGCAGCGGCAAGTCAACCTTGATCCAATTACTGCTTCGGCTGCGTCACCCAAGTACTGGTAGTTACCTACTTGATGGCATTGCCGTAGGCGAGATCGACGACCTGTCATGGTTCTCGATGATTGCCTTCGTGCCGCAAGATAGCCGTATCTATGACGACACCGTGGCAAACAACATCAAGTTCTTTCGCCCTGGGGTGAGCGATGAGCAGATCATGGACGCTGCGAGACGAGCGCATGTTCATGAAGAGATAATGGCTATGCCCGATGGCTACAACACGGTGCTAGGTAGCCGCGGCGGCTCACTCTCTGGCGGTCAACGCCAGCGTGTGGCAATTGCCCGAGCACTTGTGCGCCGACCAGCCATGTTGGTGCTCGACGAGCCAACAAGCGCGCTAGATATGCAGTCAGAGTCACTGGTGCATGAGACCCTCGATGAGCTGAAAAAGTCAGTGACCTTGTTTGTTATTGCTCACCGGCTCTCAACATTAAATAGCTGTGATCGCATCATGGTGATGGACCAAGGCAAGCTGCAGGCCTTTGGTGACCGAGCCGATCTAGAGAGCAATAATGCGTTCTATAAAGAGGCTTTAGCCCTGTCTCGAATTCGCACCTAAGCGGCGCTGCTCGGCTGTGTATGCAACCCGCTAGTCGTCTTCTAGTTCCAATTACCTACGGGTTTAGCGTGCGTTATTTGCTACCCACCGGGGTGCTTGCTGGTCTGGCCAAGTTATGTCACCCAGTAGTGGCCTTGGGCTGGGATGATCCTGAACTTCGAGCGCTGCTAGAGCGCTCCGGGTACGAGGTGCTGCAGCTACCAGTAGCCGAACTTTCTCATGAGTACCGCATGTTTCGCCGCAAGCAGGGAATTGTTCATGACCGCCGCCTTCGTAGTGTGACCACAAAGATTCGTCGAGCAAGGCAACTCTCAATGATGCCCTCTTCACAGACTCGCTTCCTCAGCCAAGTACGCCAAGCAGTAGATGCTGTTGCAGTGTCAGTTCCTGGCGCTGCTGGCCGATTAAATCGCGCTGAGTCGAGCCAATTGAAGGCTGGAACAAATCTAGATTTATTTGCAGATTTTCTGAGTTCGGCAGATGTTGCTGCAGTACTCAGTATCACCCCGTATCACGATCAAGATGGTTTATTGCTTGTAGCGGCACAGGACCTTGGTGTGTCCTCAATCACTTCAGTTATCTCTTTCGATAATCCCACAACAAGGGAGCGAATGCTGGTCTGTAGCGACAAACTGCTGGTGTGGAATAGCTACAACCAGAATGAACTTTTGCGCACGTATCCTTCGCTTACCGATGCCCAGGTCAGCGTGATTGGTGCACCGCAGTTCGACCTCCATCGCAAGCCGGAATTGCTGATGAGGTATCAGGACTGGTGTCAGGCATTGTCGTTACCAGAGGATCGTCCCATCATTTTGTACGGTGCCGGACCCACACATCTTGTGCCGGGCGAGCATGCGCTGATTCGATTACTGGACGATGCAATTGAGGCTGGTCGATTTGCTGCGGACCCATACATCCTTGTGCGGCGGCATCCCGCTGAGCCGCCCGAAACTTGGTCTGAGCTCAGTAAGCAACTTCGTCACGGTCATGTAGTTGACCCGTGGGCGCAAGGAAACTCTAGGTTTAGAGGGTGGCCCTGCCAAGAAGACATCCTGCTGCAGATGTCTTCGCTAGCGCATTCGATTGTTCATATCAACGTCTGTTCTTCGATGACTCTTGACGGAGCAATGTTTGATCGGCCTCAGATAGGTCCCAGATTTGTGCCCGGCGCGAGCCGACTTGAGAGCTCACGTATTAAAGATATGTACAAACAAGAGCACTGGCAGCCCATCACTGCTTCGGGCGGACTCCGAACGGTTGATAACGCCGAGGAGTTACTGCGTGCCGTTGAGCAAGCTCTACAGCAACCAGAACTCGGTGCCCAGGGCAGACAAAGAATGATTCAAGATGTTCTTACGTATCCCGACGGAAATTCTTCTCAACGCCTAGTAGACGCAGTGGCAAACTTTTCGCTGTGAGGGTGGAATTTTGCCGGGCCTAGGGTCTGTGTTGGGCAGACATGAGCAAACCGTAAGCCTGAGTAAACCGCTGCACCTGATGGCCAATATCTAAACGTTCATCGGCTGTGCTCGCTGCAGCTAAACCCATACTCGCGCGCTTATCTGGACTTGCTGCAAGCTGGTCAAGGTAATCACACATGGCCTCGGTATCACCCACCTCAACAAGCATGCCGTTCACACCATCTTCTATAACTTCGGCCATCCCGCCACACCGAGTACTGACCACAGCAAGGCCTGCTGCCATAGCCTCGAGAACTGCATTCGAGATCCCCTCGCTCAGACTTGGCAGTAGTAGGGCGTCGGCCCATCCAAGCAACTCTTTAATCTCTGGTTGCTCCAAGCTGCCGAGCAGACTGATGCTGCCCTCACATCCAAGCTCATGGATCATGAACATCAACTTCTCTCGCTCTGCTCCTTCACCCGCAATCCGATAGTCAACCTCAACGCCTCGACCACGTAGAGCCGCCACTGCACGAATACTGTCATCGAAACCCTTTTTCCAATGCAGTCTGCCGATGGAGAGCAGACGAAAGGGGCCGTCGTGCTCAAGCTTGCGGTTTCGCAGGGGCGAAAACTGATCCACTGGAATTGCAGGGCGATTCACCAGAATCTTCTCGGGTGGCGCGCCAAGGCTTAGAACGGTTCGGCGCATGTCATCAGACACGCAATGAATCAGATCGGCAATCTCAAAAACTCGTTCTAATCGGGCGCGTCGTTCTGGGTTCTTTAGTGGTTCAATCTGTTCGGCTGCCCCTCGGCAACTCACTGCAATCTTGGTGTGCTCCTTCAGCCGGGGAAGTTCGTCAAGGTAGGTTGCAGCAATGCCCGAGAACTCAAAGTGAGCAATCTCTGACTCAATCGCTTGTAGCGGAGCAAGCGTGAGTCGATTCCTCAGTCCGCCTGGGTGACCCCCGCGTCGTGCGACTGCTGCAAGGGTCATCTGCCAGGCTGAACGACTCGAGGCGTGAAAGGCAACCTTTGGTGATTGCCAAGGCAGCAAAAACAGTCTGGGAAACCCGTACTCGATGCTGTTCTCGGTGAATGAGGTACTGGCCACGGTTACGGCCATGCCTGCCTCGCGTAGGCCAATAAGCTTTCGAAGGATAAATGTCTGTGAGGGTGCCGGAAAGCGACTGACTACTGCTGTCACTGACGGCAGATTTTCTAGTCTCAGCCCGCTTGGTGTGGTTTGGGTCATTAGTCCTCGCTGATCAACAGGTCTTGAAACACTTTGTCCACCCCGCGGGTCCAGATCTCGTTTCCGGCTAGCAAGGCACAGAATCGTTCTGCGCTATCACCAGTGCCGAACTGCAGGCTTGGTTCGCTGCGTGGCATTCTGGCAGCAGCATTCATTGCTGCGGCAACTTCAGATTCAGAAATTTCAGTGTGAATAATGCTTGAGTGGTCCGCACGGCCGCGCTGCCGAGATCCAATGTCAACGCTCGGCACGCCATAGATCGGTGCTTCACGAATCCCAGCGCTGGAGTTACCAATGAGCATCTCTGCATGACGTAGCAGCGTGAGGAATGCCTCAAAGCGAAGTGAAGGAAAAACCCTAAAGCGCTCATCCCCAGCAAGCTGCTCGTACTTCTGAAGGATGACCTCTGATCCAGGGTCATTATTTGGGTGAACAATGACTGCGTTTCCACCATGTGCAAGAAGCGCATCAATCATGACTGTGGCCACTACGGCATTTGTCTCTGCATCTTCGGTGGTGACCCCATGCAGAATGACTAGTGAATAGCAATCAAATGGAATCTCATAATCTTTTAGAACTTCATCTAGCGGCGGCAGGTTGTCAGACAACATGACGTCGATATCTGGTGACCCGATTGCCCAAACCGTTGCAGAGTCCTCGCCGAGTTGCACCACACGCCGTTGAGCCTCTTCGTTGGCAACAAGGTGAATATGAGACAGCTTCGATACTGCGTGGCGCAACACCCCGTCAATGGTTCCCGAGAGTTCACCACCCTCAACATGCGCCACGGCGACATCCCTGAGTGCTCCACCTGCCGCACCACCGAGGGCCTCCACACGGTCACCGTGCACCACTATCAGGTCTGGGCGGTCCTCGTCGATAACCGATGCAAGACCCTCGATGGTTCGCGCCAGGATGCGATCCATAGTGTCGCCCTCGGACTGGTTTTCAAATTCTCGAATCTGCACGCCGGGTTCAAGCCGACGCACCTCGTTAACCGTTGACCCGAACTTTGGCATCAGGTGCATACCGGTCACCAAAACAGTCACCCTGATCCCAGGCAACTCCGAGGCCCCAACAATGAGTGGCTTGAGCTTGCCAAAATCTGCTCGTGTGCCGGTGAGGAAACAGATGTGTCTACTCGCTGTATCTGTCTGCTCAGCTTGAGACATCAGACCACCGCAGTTGGTAATCGGCAGGGAGCGTTCGGGCTGAGCATGTACCAAGCACGCTGTCGTACGCGGGTGCCAAAATCTCACCCGTGCCAGGTCGCTTTACCCACAAGTTGCTTGAGTCGAACGTCTCGCCCTGCTCGATTTGTCGAAGAGTCACCACCGAGGCATAAGCAAAGTCGATGGTGGGTTGTTCTTCTTCAAGAATTGTTTTAGATCCGCCAAGTGCTTCATGCGCCCACCGACTGCCAGAGACAAGATCTCTCAGGCCTTCGGGGGTCATCGAGATTTCTATGTCCGGACCTTCCCAAGTTGCGTCACTAGTGAAGTGCCGCTCAAGAATGCTGGCGCCGAGTGCCACTGCCGCAATGGCTACGTGGTTGCTGAGCGTGTGATCCGACAGCCCAAGGACTGCATCAGGAAATGCCTCTCGTAGTTCGGCAATAGCGCCCAAACGGACTTTGTTGCGCGGCGTTGGGTACAGACTTGTGCAGTGAAGCAGCGCATACGGGGTGTTGTGTCTGTGAAAGATCTCGACTGACCGAGCCACAGAACTCAGGTCGTTCATACCAGTAGACAAAATCACAGGTTTTTGGAACGAGGCGATGTGGTCAATGAGTGGCAGATTGTTGCACTCCCCAGAACCAATTTTGTATGCAGCAACATTCATACTCTGCAGATGATCAGCCGCTTCTCTAGAGAAAGGGGTGGACAGATAGGTCAAGCCTTGGCCTTCGGTGTATTCCTTAAGTTCCTGCTCCTGTTCCCAACTGAGCGTGCATCGGCTAATAATTTCCCAGATCGAAACATCGGCATTTGCGGGGATCACATCGTTGGGAACCATCTCGTCGGCGGGGGAGTGTGATTGAAACTTCACAACCTCTGCACCTGCAACGGCTGCATCATCAATCATGCGCCTCGCTTTACCCATGTCGCCCTCATGGTTGATTCCAATCTCGGGAATCACATAGGGCGGGTATGCCGCACCAATTTTACGTCCGGCAATGATCAATTCGGGCTCGTTCACTGTCTTGTTCACTGTCTTGTTCGCTGTCTTGCTCACTGTCTTGTTCACCATGCCGTCCAGCCTCCGTCCACTGCCAGATTCTGGCCAGTCACATAGGCCGACAGTTCGCTCACTAAAAACAGGCAAGCACCCATGTAGTCCTCTTCTGTGGCCATGCGTTGCATGGGGGTTCGAGTCTCATATGCCCTGCGGAACGAGTCGGGGTGGTCTCGAAATACACCGCCCGGGCTCAGGCAGTTAACGCGAATATCTGGGGCCAAGGTGGTTGCTAGCCATTTTGTTAGCTGAATAACTCCACCCTTGCTTGCTGCATATCCGGCGGCGTTGCCCATCTCGGTGCCCTCATAGATACGCCAATCGGGACCCACCATTCCGTAGGTGGATCCAACAGTTACTACTGATCCATGGCCACTTGCTCGCAGGGCTGCAGTGCAGGATTGAGTCAGTACAAAGACTGCCGTCAAGTTGATCTCTAGGGCTTGTCGCCACACGCTGCTGTCTTGTTGTTCAAATGGTGTTGTCCAGTTCTGTAGGGGTTCTGAACTCACTAGTGCTGCAAAATGCACCAAGCCATCGATACGTCCTGTCTGGTTGAGAACCTGTTCTGCAATCAAGCGAGTAGCACCCTCATCTGACAGGTCACAGGGCACCGCGAATGCCGAACCATTTCGGCCCTCGGTGATCTCTGTGACTGCCAAATCGCATTCTTGAGAGCTCAGGTCAACCACTGCGACAGTGGCGCCACGTTCAACAAGGCCCGCTGCCGCAGCGCGTCCAATATGTCCGGCGCCACCTGTCACTACCACGGTCCGGCCCGTTAGGTCAGACATCTCTGCGATGCTGCGTCGAGTACCACGTGGAGTTTCAGTCATGTGCAATCTCCGCACTCTCGGCAACTCTTCGACGGTGTAGCAAAAACTCAGCAAAAGCCAAGTCTGTTTCGGTATCAATATCTAAGCTCCGCTCCGCAGGAACCTCGACTGCAATGACAGTTCCATCATAAAGAGAGCTTGCAGTTTTTACATAGGTAGGGCGCACCACAAAGCCAACCGTACCTACATCGAAGGTAGGCGGAGCATCTTGCCGGCGATGGATTCGTTCTGTTGGTTCCATCACAAGTCGAGCAAATCTTTGGCTGTCTAACGTGACCATATTGAACCAAGGGTTACGGTGCGAAGGGGTAACAGTCAGTACCACATCGGCGTTGAGCCTGAGCGAGGTATCCACGCAGCGCTGCAAGTCGTCAACGCTGCGGAGCGGGGCGGTGCAGGGAACGACGAGTAGGCGGTCTGGTAGCTCTCCGCGTTCCTCTAGCCACGCAAGCAGATGCTGCCAAGCGTCCCACTCTCTTGCTGTGTCTCCAGACAAAGAAGCAGGCCGCAACCATGGCACTTCTGCCCCAGCCTCTAGTGCGAGTTGAGCAATTTCTGGAGAGTCTGTCGAAAGAATTACTCGTTCAACCTGAGAGCAGGCAGCGGCCTGTTCAATTGCGTGAACTACAAGTGGTCGACCGTCGAACAGTCGCCGGTTCTTATCGGGCACCCCCTTTGATCCCGCCCGAGCAAATACTGCTGCTATCACGCTCATAGGTATGGCCTCTGATCTTGTAGCACTCGAACTGCTTGGCCGGTTGAATAGCTCATTCGGGCTGCTTCGATGACGAACAGTGCAACTATCCCATCAGTACTAGTGCAGCGCGGAGCGATATTCGGCTGAGCGAGTTCTAGCAAGTGCTGTATCAAGTTGAGCTCTGCCCTGTCGCGCTCACCTTCAGCAAATTCGGCAAGAACACTGGTTATTCCAACCGGTGTAGTCAAACGAATAGTCGACCCCAAGACATCCGCAACTAAGGTTCCCCCGGTTCCAAAAATTACCCATTCTCTGGTCGGTGTAGCAGCCACCATATCTAGGTGGACCAAGCCGGTCAGGCCGGTACTTGTCGTCAGTTTTACTTGAGCGACTGTTTCAACATTGCCGTCAGTTGGGGCACCGTCGAAGCGCAGTTCGCAGGCAGTGACCTCGCTGATGTTGCAGCTCAAAGCAAAGCGGAGAGCATCAAACTCGTGGCTGAGCTCCAACAGAACGCCCCCACCTAGTTCTTGTCGAGCAGATACTGATAACTCTGATTGGGTACCTGTGCGCCAACCATCTAGGTGCTGCCCGACGCTCAGGTGAAACCCTGTTGGTGTTCCAATTACCCCGCTAGCAATCAGTCGCTGTAGTTCGGGAAGCAGATCGCTAAAACGCAGGTGGTAACCAACGAGCGCTGCGTTGCCGGTTTGTAGCTCAGCACTCTGGATTAAGGCTGCAGCTTGTAGGTCTGCCGCTAGTGGCTTTTCTATAAGGACTGGCGAGTTCAATTGCAATAGACGCGTAGCTGCATCTGCGTGAAAGGTTGAGGGGTTAGCCACAATGCAAAGGTCGGGACTTCTTGCTAGCGCGTCATCAAGGGTGGGCACCAGCGACACCTGTAGGTGAAGAAGTTCGTCGACGGGCTGCACGCTCTCGGGTCGTTGAACAACCGTGATGGCAATCTCTGGTTCGATCAATCGAAGAGCTGCAGCATGGCGTCTTCCAGCACTCCCAGACCCAACAATTACTGCTTCTCTCATAGAGTCACTCGTATTGGTCTAGGCGGATTTTTGGGGAGTTTCACAGTAGCGATATCCGCAAACTGATGCCTTCTACTCTACCGACAGTTAGTAAAAATGGCTCTGCCTTCAGGCCTAAGTTGCACGTGTAAGAAGCAATTCAAGGTTTAGCTAATGCTCCGGCAAACGACTGGTCCTCTGACTTTTCCCAGAGTATCGGGATGACACCTACAGATTCTGCGAATTCTAAAAACACGAAGTCATCGTTGATGTCATCAGAAAGAAACAGCCCCCCCGATTTGGTGGCATTCCACAGGAGTGGGTAGGCGAACTCTCTACCCGATCGAGTCTTGTCTGAGTCATAGTGCACAAGGTCAAAGGATGCACCACCTGAGAGTGCTCGAGGAATGCCTCGCCGATCGGGCAGCCTGAGTAAGGTCCACGCATCTCGCAGCTCATCAGGAACTGCTTGCCCCACGTAAGAATCGTCGCTGCTTGCGCGATACGGCATATCAACGCTGGTCAGGTGCCCCGTACCGGTCCTGGCTATTGCAAGCAGGATTGCCAAACTAGACATGCCATGTGCCACCCCCGTCTCGAGCACAGAGACTGGCTTGCGCTGCAGACAGATTGAGTAGAGCAAGGTTGTGTCGGCAGCTCCAGCAACCGTGATGCCGCGTTCTGCCAAGCGTTTCCGGGCACCTTTGTATTCCAACAGGTCGGTAACATCCACCAAAGGAATTTCTAGTTGATTCAAAACCTCATGTTTTAACTTGGCAAGTTCTTGGCACCTGAGTGTGGCCGCAGCCCTTTCATCTTCAGGTGGACCATGCAATTTATTTGCCACCGGGCGTGCGAACTCTCCCCACATTGCTGGTCGCTTCGCATAAAAAACAACAGATTGCATCAATGACGTAGCCAACTGAGCTATCCCTTCCCTAATGAACGCACCAAACTTTACATGTCCAAATTGATCTCTACGCGACTTCATCGCCGTCAGCGCTACCGAGGTGCTTAGGCAATAAGGCGGCCTGGACGAACTGCCCGAGAATTTGGCACGCTTGCGGTGCCGACTAGTCGCACTGTTCCGCCCTCTACGTTGATGGGGAATGAGGAACTTGTAGACGTGATCCGCGATGAGGTGATGGTGACTTCAGTTGTCGAGGCAGATGTCAACTTGATCAGCGCCGCCGTACCGGTCAAGTCAACCTGCGAGCCAGTGATCTCCACTGTGCCGGCAGTCTTTGTGCCAAGCGCCATCCAAGTTCCCGTTGGCCGGATTGTGTCGTTTATGAAGCGTCGCTCAACAGCTACACCCTCGAGCACTGCAATCATCCCAGCGCCTTCCCAGGTTGAGTCAATGCTGGTCACAGGACCCTTCAGAAATGAGCCACCATTTTTTGGTTGGCCGGACTCAGAGCAACGCATCAGTGTTGTCTGCGAAGTGCTTCCGGTCTGAATAAGCGCACAGTTCACAGCCGATACGTTCTTTAGGTCGTGCCGGCCTGTAGAGAGAGGAGTGCCATTGAGGTAGATCACGTAGCGGTTCCAATCAAGGCCCGTAACACTTTCTGCATTTAGGTTGAGATGGGGGTGTATGTACAGACCGATTGATGAGTACTTGGAGTTCGCAGGTGCTCGAAGGATGGTGTTTCGCAGGTCGAGTGCACCCGACCCGCCGTGAGACTCAAAGAACGCAATGCCATCAACCCATCCGCCCAGGTCGCAGTCGGTGACTTCAAACGCACCACCGCCTGCGCGAATAACGCCAGTTCCGTACCCTCCAGTAATGGTGACGTTACGAACAACCAACTTTGAGTTCCAAGTGCGATACAGCTGCCAAGAGATTCCGGCCATGATGTTTTCAGTAGCGGGGTCCCAGTTGGCAGTAGATGGGCCCTCAATACGCAGATTCTTGATTTCGAGTTGTGAGCCGTCACACAGAGAATCAGCATTCAGCAGGTGAGTTTTCGGCGGAGTTGAACCAGCAACTTTCAGGGTTGTCCAGTTGCCCTCAATGCGCATGGACTTCTTGATGAGTAATGAGGTGCCCTCTGGCAACTCCACTACTCCGCCAGGAAACACGCAAACGTCAGTAGCGGAGTCCAAAAGAAGCTGAAGGTATGCCGCAGTTATCTCCATTTCAGGCCCGGGGGTTGGCACAGTAGTTGGACTTGTAAGCCCTGCAGAAGGTCTGCGAGAACCGCCTCCTACTGCCGCCAAGGGGGCTGCTGCGAGTCGTTCTTGGGTAGTTTGATCTGAAGTTGACCCAGCCATTGGTGCGCAGGCCGCGGCTCCAAGCGAGGATGCAGCAAGTCCAACTACCTGAAGAAAACGCCGACGCTCAATTTGCTCAGTCTCAAGCCTCCAGCCTCTTGGCTTGGGAAGCTCTTTGATCCTGGCTGTGTTGTGTGTCTTTGCCCGCATAGAAACCACTCCTTAGGGAGGGTGTCGACGCCAGGGCGCCCATGCTTGAGAAAGACAACGAGTTTTGATTCTTTCGACTCACCGCAGGCAACTGCGATTAGGCAACTGCGATTAGGCAAAGGGGTTAGTTTGCGGCCCACCGCTGTATGGCGGTGGGGTTGCTGGTTCTAGTCCTAGAGTCTCTGAGGTTGGCTCAACAGTGGCAGCCTGCAAACTATCTACGTGGTGTTCAATTTCTTCAGGCGGTTTAGTTGCGCTACCTCCGCGAGGAAGCTTTAAAGAACGGGGCCTAGCCGAAACTGCAGTAGCAACTAACAGATCAGTCTCGGAGCCTAGGTTGCCAGTGCGTGTGCCATCAGCGTTGCCGCCATCTAATTCGGGCCTGGGTTTAAGTTCTTCGGTGAGTCGCAAGAAGGCCAGCCCAAAGGCAAAGGGCACGGCGACGATGCGAAGATTTGCGTAAAACATCTGTGCAATAGCCCAAGCCACCCAAGCAATAGCAAATGCTCGTCCTGGCCCCGCTCGTTTTGCTGCACTCACTGCCAGCATCACAAGCAAGACAATGGCAATTACCCCGGGGATGCCGTGCTCGCCGAGCATGCGCGTGAACTCGGTATGAGAGGAGGCCTCATTAATGCATTGATCTGAGCGGATCTGACAGACCGAGTACCCAAGGCGCTGATACTTAGTCATTCCGGGTCCCACGCCAAATACAAAGTTGTTTGCAAATATCTCGGCGTCGTTGGCTGCAAGCGAGGTACGCGAGGACTGCGTGTTTGAAAATCGTGCTTCGAACGCCCCATCTGTGAAGTTTGCAAGCCATGGGAAGATTACAAAATAGGCCAGTGCCAGCGCTACCGCAGCCACTCCCAAAATGCCGTTACGCACCCTTCGGTTTCTGGCCTGAACCACCGCTAACGCAGTCATGGCAATGAGTACCGCAAATGACCCACCCCGAGAGAATGTCAGCAGCACTTGCACGCCAAGAATGATTGCCAAAACCGAAGCAATAATCTTTGGCATCTTTTCACGGTCCGTGATGATCAAAAGTATTGCCGCCATGATTCCAAGCGACAGTGCTGCTGACACCTGCACTGGCCCAAATCCACCCGAGGTCACAAAGTTTGACTGCGAACCAAATTTGATGCTTCCCGCTGCAGCTAACTCGGAACGCACATCTGCAATGGCAATAGTCAGTGGCCCAATCGAGGAGATGAGCGTGACCCAAAGGACGCGCCTATAGAGCCAGGGAGCGACTCGCACCTGAGAAGTAAACATGACAAATGCAGCAAGGGCTACTGGACCGCTCAGAGCGAAGGCAATGATTTCTCTTGCGCCAGCCCCCGTAGTTCCAATCGTTACGGCCATAGCGGGCAGCATTACTGCGGCGTAGAGCAGAGCGATTCTTCCGTCTTTTCCAATTTGTTTCAGCACAAAAAGCACTGCAAAGGATGAAAGAATGATGAATAAGTACGGTGCCGCTAGGTAAAAAATCGGCGCTCTGACTTGCCGCCACAGCACCTCGCTGCCGGTAATGTATGCCAACACACAGATCAACATCGCTAGGTTGCGCCTGAGAACTGCATACATGCCGATCAGCAGAATTGCAACAGCATGCACTAGACCAAACACGCGAACTTCCTGCAACGCTAAAGCAGTAATCACCTCGAGTAAGATTGCCATCAACAGGATTATCCAGCGGGGAATCGGCAGGTTTCCTTGGGTAACAGGCTGTGGCACACGGCTTGGGATAGCGCTCGGACTGGTTTCTACAGCGGTCAACACTTCCCCCTATTCGAACTTCCGCCAAGTGTATCGGCCGGTGTAGCCGAATCCGCAGCCACGTGTGGGCGATTTTCCCTGACTAGCAGTAGCCTGAGAAGGTGGTAGTAACAGCTTGGGGCGGTTTCTAGTGGTTAATCTTGACGCGTATTACAGTGCGCGTTCGATTGACCAGCAACCGTTCCGATCGGCCTGCTATGCGCCTTTCGTGGGGTTGTCTTTTGACATGACTGGGTCAGTCTCGGTTTGTGCTTTTACTCGAACCAAACCCTTGGGCAGGGTTGGGGAATCGCCGCTGATTGAGATGTGGCAAGGCGAGAGAATCTCTCGCCTTCGAAACGCAGTAGCCGCCGATGACTTGTCGTATGCATGTTCTCGTTGCGCTGAAGAGATTGCCGGTGGCAATCTGAGCGGAAACTTGGCTGCTGGCTTTGACCAGTTCACAGCAGCTGCAGTTCCTGAGTGGCCAACACGCATGGAGTTTGCACTCAGTACAGCCTGCAATCTGCAATGTGTGATGTGTAGTGGGGAGTTCTCCTCGGCGATCCGTGCCCACCGTGAAGGGCTTCCACCGCTTCCTCTGAGCTATGGCGAGGAGTTTCTAGAAGAGCTCACACCTTTTTTGCCGCACTTACAACAAGCGCGCTTTCTTGGCGGAGAACCATTTTTGGCCGAGATCAACTTTCGGATTTGGGAGCGAATGATCGACCTTGGCCTGCAGGTCGAGTGCAACGTCACCACAAATGGCACCCAGTGGACCCAGCGGGTGCAGCGAGTACTCGAGCAGTTGCCCTTCTCTATTGGAATCTCAATCGACGGCACCACCCCCGACACGGTGGAGCTGATTCGTTCTGGTGCTAGCTACCAGAAAATCATGCAGAATTTACGCAACTTTGTTGCTTATCGTGACCGGCATGGCTCATCTCTGAGTCTGACCTTTTGCTTGATGGTTGAGAATGCTCACGAGTTTGTTGACTACTTACTGATGGCCGAAGATTTGGGCTGTCAGGTGTATGTCAACACGGTTCGACAACCAGTGCGTCACAGTTTGTACTTCCTGCCGCCAGATCAGTTGCGAGCAGTAATTGACCGATTAGAAACTCAGGCTGCTGCTGTAGCGGGCTCTTTAGTGCTCAACGCCGCTGCTCTGCACGGCCAACTCGAGCGGCTTCATACATTCCTTGATGAGTGCGTAGAAACCCCGGTCGCTGTGACTCGTGCTGCTTCTCAACGAACAGGATTCGATAAGTTAGTCGATGCACTTAGCGAGCCAGACCTAGACGAGAGCGAAGTCCTGAACATCTTGCAGCAGGCTTCAGCTGATCAACCTCTAGGTGCAGATGCAGTATCGGTAGTGAGATGTGATGCTGAAGAACTGATGCTGGAAGGAAACCACTACGTGGGTTTACGCGCAGAGCAGTTTGCATCGTTGCATTCAAGCGTGCTGCATCCGATGTTGGCCGAGATTTTTGGACATCGAATCAATATTCTGGCAGACCAATCTGGCAACGGATCAAGTACTCGTGTGCTGGGTTTTGGAGAGCCCGGTGCAGAGCACTTTGTGATGGTTACAACAGCTCGCCGCGGGCCACAACCGTGGTCAACTTCTCGTTACGCAACGCGCCTAACAAGCCTGATGCCATGTTGAAGCTCAGTCCCGAGGCCGCTGCTGCACATGCCGCAAACCGAGTTAGCGGCCCGGAGTCGCCGGCGTGTTACGCGCCGTTTACTAGCATGTACTTCGATCAGTTCGGCACTGTACTGGCCTGTTGCATTAATACCGTAAATGTTTTGGGTTTGTACCCTGCGCAAACGGTCGCAGATATTTGGAATGGTACCGAAGCTCGTGAACTTAGAGCAGCACTGCTGGAGCAAGACTTTTCATTGGGCTGTCATGATTGCCATAGCTCAATTAGTTCTAAAAACTTCTTTGCTGTGAATGCAAACTTCGATCATTTGGTGGCTCATACTTCCGACCAATGGGTTGCAGAGCACCCACCCGTTGCTGAGGATCACCGCGACTCCTGGCCAAGGATGCTCGAGTTTGCCCTCTCAACTCGTTGCAATCTGACTTGCACGATGTGTAGCGGTTCGTTCTCGTCTGCGATTCGCAAAGCAGAGGGCCTCGACCCTCTTCCAGAGATCTATTCAGAAAGTTTTGTTGCCGAGATTCGCCCATTCTTGGAGCATGTAACTGATGTGCGTTTTTATGGTGGTGAACCATTTTTGGCCCCGGTCAACTTCCTCATCCTTGAAGCACTCTGCGAAGTAAACCCTGATTGCAAAGTGTCGATAACCACAAATGGAACTATCTGGAACGAACGTGTTCAGCGCATCGTTGAAGTTCTGAAGCCAACCATTGTGGTCTCGATCGACGCGTTTAGTACTACGGGATTCGAGGCCATCCGGAGGGGTGCAAACCGAAATAAGGTCTTTGACAACCTAAGTAAATTTTCACGTGTCAAGGGTTGTAAAACGAGTCTTGCTGTCTGTGCCATGCGCCAGAACTGGCAGGAACTGCCTGCCTTGGTGCGCTTTGCAAACTTGCAAGGCCTACACATTGGTTTCAACGTGGTTCGCTACCCGCAGGACCATTCGCTGTCTTCCGCGAACGCCTCGGAACTCACTCAGGTAATTGCGCTCTGGGAGTTGCTCATGGCCGAGGAGCAGCACTATGAAACGGCGCAGTTTGAGAGTATTGCTCAAGAGAACTTGGGCAGGGTGGCAAGCATTCTCTCAGAGGTACGCGGATGGCTCGCGGCGATTGATGGTTCCGAGCTGGGCGTCGAGATTCGTTCAAAGAGCGCGTCGGGTGCAGTGGATCGCCGCAGAGATTGGCTTGAGTTGCTTGGGGCACTTACAGCAGCGAGTTTCAATCAAACGGCAGTCCTGAGCGAAGAGGCCTACCAAATCGAACTCGATCGACTGCTCGCCGAGTTTGATCAAAGGGTTGCAGACCAAGACCAAGGTCAGTGTTTTGCCGCTGCACTTTCTCAACTTGCCACCCCCGAGCTTGATGCTCAAGCCAGCCATCGCTTTGCTCAGTTTGCAAAGGCACTAGCAACTGCACCAGTTGGCGCACGCATACATCTGATGGCAGATTTGCCGCCGGGGCTCATTGCTCAAGGCGTGATGAACTCGGACCCAAAGGTGATGGCGGCACGTCTTGACTCGTTCTTTCCCCCTGATCAGAAGCCTCTGCTTCAGGACACAAGTGGATTGCTAGGAGCAGACCATGCAGATTCTTAAGGTGGTTTCTTTGACTAAGGCCCGATCCTCGCGTCGGAGCCAAGCTGCAAGGTTGCTACCACAGTGATCACCTCGGCTTGTTATGCCCCACACACAGCGCTGTATTTTCGCCCCGACGGCATAGTTTCGGCTTGTTGCGTAACCGGCTTTCGGGTGGGGACAGTCTTTGGCCCCAAACGCCAAAGTCTTCGTTAAATCTGGGAGGGCACAGCCCTTGCCGCTCAGAGGCAGGCACTAGAGGCGGAGGCTTTCGACCTTGGCTGTCAGGAGTGCGAATTTGTTAGTGAGTCGGGCGGCCGTGAGGCAACTGTGGCCTATCACTTTGACCGATTCGCCAGTGCCGAGCCGTTGAAGTTTCCGAAGATGCTCGACCTAGCACTTTCAAGTCGATGAATCTGCAATGCGTGATGTGCAACGGCGGACTTTCCTCGGCAATTCGCACGCAGCGTGAGGGTCTTCCACCACTACCAGACTGCTACGACGACCAGTTCTTTGAAGAACTCGATGAGTTTCTTCCGCATTTAGAACGACTGCAGTTCAAGGGCGGTGAACCATTCTTGGCTCGAGAGAACCAAAGAATTTGGGATCGACTCATTGAACTAAACCTCTGCCCAGAAGTCACCGTGACAACAAACGGCACAATCTTTAACGACAAAGTTGCTCACTATGTCAGAGCCTTAAAAATGCACCCGAACATCTCGGTGGACGGCATGCAGGCCCACACCGTAGAAGCGATTCGCGTGGGAGTCGAAGCCGGCCACCTTTGGCGCAATATTGATCGATTCCAAGAATTGGCCCAGGAGGCTGGCAATGGAATGACCTTGAGTTTCTGCTTGATGCCAATGAACTGGCGTGAGGTGCTGCCGTTTCTTGCTGAAGCAGACAGCCGAGGTCTTAATTGCAACGTGATTTTTGTGAATCAGCCGCAGCAGTATGACCTCACGGCCGATAGGCGCTACAGCCCAAGCAGAGCTGCGAGAAATGCTCGTAGCCCAATTTGGCTGCGAGCCGATGGTGGTTGAATCTGATGCGGGTATCGTGTGCTCCGTTATGGCCCCCGAGTGGATATCTTGGCTTGGGGCCTCAGACTTTGTTGGTCGCGAACTTGACTCATTGGGTGAGTTTGTTGAGGAACGCGTCGGACCGGTTACTAATGAGTGGGTCATCTCGCCGATGCACGGAGTCGTTGTGCTCGCGGTTCAGGTGACTACCGAGAGCGAAACCCGATTCCTGCGGGCGTACCGGTTAGTTGATGCAGACTCCGGAAAACAGCGCGTCTACCTGATAGATGCCTCTAGAGAACACAGCTGAAGCGGCTGGTTGATCAGCGATGCAGCGGGGTGGATCTGCTGGTTGCGCTGGTAGAATCCATCAATAACGCACCGGTGTCCGTCCGATGCCAGAGAATCTAGGTTCAGAACTTCGCAATGCAGAGGTAACCCAAGGAACAGGCAGGGCGAGGTGAGGAACAACAACCGAGCAGTACAAGTGTCTGCGGCCTCACTTGGGGTTGTTGCTTGGGTGCTCTCGCTGCTTCTGGCACTCACTGATCTGGGGTCTCGGCTAGCACGAATTAGCGCAGTTTTCGCCTTGGCGGCATTACAGATTGGCATTGTCTTGGTGCTGGTCATTTCTGCAGCGCTCGTGATGATGCAGGTTCAGGCACGCAAGGGGATAACCGCCGGCAGGTTTGCTCAGTGGCCACTTGTGATTGCACTTGTAGGCACTAGCTGTGTGTTGATTGGCCGACTAGGGATCTCTGCTCTAGAGCCAACGGTGCTCTGGCTAGCTCCAGCGCTGCTGCTTGCCCCGGCTGCACTCACATGGGAACTGTTTCGCCGCTACCGCAGCGGAGCGCGAATGAGCATCGATACTTTGATTGGCTATGCAGCAGCCTGGTGCACGGTCTCGGCTGTCTGCTTAATTGCGTTGTCAGTGGTCCCGGCAAGATGGGACCAACTTGACCTGAGGACAGCAGGATTGTTGTGGGTGGGATCAAGCATTCTGGCAATCGGAGGTAGCGCTGCAGTCTGTGCCGCTGTTGAGCGCAGATTTGGCCTACTTCTGCGATTCTTGGTAACCGCGCTGTGTGGCCTTGTGGTCGTGTTGCAAACTCCAAATGCCGATCAGGCGCTTGCAGGTACAGACAAGCCTGCTGCGCTGCCGGTTCTAGCAGCCATTCTGATTGTGTTCGCCTTGCTGACCCCAATTTCAGTCGTTGCTACGGGCTATGCATTTTTAACCCGCTCTTCACAGGTACTCACAATCGGCCTCCGCCGACTCTTTGGGCAGTCGATTCAGCTTCTTCGCAAGCTCAGGGGAGTTGTCTCTAGCGAAAGGTTACGGTTGCTCAGGTTTGCGGCACCGGGGCAGATAGTTGGCGCTCCGCAGATGACTAAAAAGCATTACCTGGCCATCGGAGCCATGGTGGCCGTCTCGTTTGCGTTCATTGGTCATGGCTTTTGGTGGGCATCTCGGGTGGGGTGGCAACCCACAGGCCACGCAGCAACGCTGATGATGCGAGCCGCTCAGGTCGGAACAGCTGACCACCCGCTGATTGGCATGGTGACAAGCCTAGGTGGGAGCGGCAAAGGTTCGCATCTTGGACCGCTAGCGATGGACGTTGTGGCCCCGTTTGTCCGAGTCTTTGGCGTCCGCCTTGGTGCGTTGGTCGCCGCATCATTGGTAACTCTGGTGTGCTGGACGGTCTGTGTCTGGGCTGCCTGGCGCGCTGCTGGCGGAGTTGCAGCCGTGGCTGCTTGGGTTATGGCTGCTGCAGTCATCACTCTTCCAATGATCGGCGCATTCTGGGACGCCAACAACATTTCGATTTCTATGCTCGCTATTACTGCAACGATCTTGGCAAGCTGGGCGGCGGCAACTGCTACGCCGCGGGCTTGGTGGCTAGCCGTTGGGTTGGGCTCATTCTGCGCTCAGGCCTACATTCCTCATGCCCTCATTATCGTTGGCCCAGTTTTATGGGCTGGCCTTGTCATCGCGGGGTCTGCGCGTGAACAGTCAGATGCGAGTACTGCCAGAAGAACTCGGCGGGCCCTTTGGGTTGGCTGTGGCATAGCTGTTGTTGCTTGGTTTCAGCCGGCGCTCGACGTGATACTTCATAACGGCGGAAACGTCCGGGACTTGATTCTGGAAGTGTCGAACGCTACGCCAAGTGTTGGAATCCGCGGGATTCCACAAGGCATGGCTTGGGCGCTGGCGATTCCGCCTCGGTGGGGCGAGATAACAAAAAGCTTCGCTCAGCCGGGTTCGGCTGATGATTTTATTCGGGGTTCTTTGGTGAGCGGGTTCCTAGTGGCTCTTCTTCTCGGTTATCTCTGGTGGAAAACCCGTTTCACTGCAGCTAACAACGAACGTCAACTGCGCATCATCACTCTTTTAGTTCTACTCGGAACTGGTCTGAACCTGACGCAGCTTCCGGTTGACTATCTGCGGTCATTTCAGCTCGGGTGGCTAGCACTGGTTTCTATCTTTGTGTGGTTCAGCATCTTTCTATCGGCCTTCCTTGCCCTTCGATCCCGAGTCTCGGCAGTTGTTCCATTGGGTTTGAATCGGGCATTGCGGGTTGGTGCATTCTCTTTGTCAGCTGTAGCAGTTCTTGCTTTAGGGCTGTCTGGTCCGAGGCGGATAGAAGACGTCAAGGGTAGAGAGTTCACAATCGATGCGCTGATTGACCCGCTAGTCGAGCAGACGCTTGACCGACTCGACACAAGCGAGCAGGTTCTCGGTCTCCGTGCCGACGGCCGACTCAACGAGGTTGCCACCGACACCGTGCTGTCCAACCTGATCGTTGAAGGTCTTGACGCACGTGTAGAAGCTGATCCTGGTGGACTTCACTACGGTCAGCGCCGCATGGTTAACCAGTGGGCTGGGCCGATGATGTGGATCACAAGTGGCCTCGACCCAGTCAAGCCTGAAGGCAAGTTGCTGGCAGCAGCCTCGGTGCCTGGCTGGAGTAAACAGCGGTTCACTGAGCTATCTCGGCAGGTAGCTCAGACAGTTAGTTCAGCTCCTCAGGTCAAATTGCAACCTTGGGCCGATCTCTACTTGGTGCGCTACTTGAGTGGTTGGATTCCACAACAAGAGGTCTGCGTAACCGCAGAGAAGATTCGTTCGGGAACGTACCCGCTCGCCTCGCTGCCGCCTGGCCTTTTATTAATTCTCTACGCCGATTTGGCATTTGTCACTCCGCAACTTGGTGCCAGAACCCAAGCAGAGGTATCAGGACTCATTGGGCAAGCACCACTTGAAGTGTGGTTGAGCAAGAAAAGCCAACTTGGGCCAATCTCAAGCAACAACTTGCTACGCGATGGCTCAACATGCGCAGCAGAAAAAGGTCCTTCATAATATGTGGTGGCCATTTCGGGGTTCCACCCGCAGGTACCTGTTGCTCCAGATACTTCAGTCGTCATGAGCCCGAGTTGTTAGTCCCAGCAATAAGTACTGGTCCTTAGTCAAGTTCAAGTTCTACAGCTTCGCCAGACCAGGCCGGCTGCTCTCTGCGATCTAACACGCAGTCCTCAAGCACCAAATAGTCCATGTCTGTGGTCATGAAACAGCGATACGCGTCTTCCGGGGTATACACAATTGGTTCCCCGCGAACATTGAACGAGGTATTAATCAAGATTGGACATCCTGTCAGGTCATTGAATGCCGAAAGGAGTTGGTGAAACACCGGGAATCGCTCGGCATCCACTGTTTGCACACGGGCAGAACCATCGACGTGAGTCACTGCTGGTATTTCCGAGTCGATTGCGTTGAGTTGCTCAAAAATGCTGGTAGCAGGTGCTGCTGCTACTTGCACCCCCCGGCGTTTTTCAAGAACGGGAGCAGTGAAGAGCATGTAGGGGGATTCGTGGTCTATCTCGAACCACTCCTGTGCATGTTCTGCCATGACTGCAGGAGCGAATGGCCTAAATGACTCGCGTTGTTTGATTTTCTCGTTCAGTACTCGTTGCATGGTTGAAGAACGCGGGTCAGCCAGGATCGAGCGATTACCAAGGGCCCGTGGGCCAAATTCCATGCGCCCCTGAAACATGCCAACAACATTGCCATCAGCAAGAAGTTGAGCCACATATCTTGCGCGCTCCGAGGCTTGCTTCATCTGAGTGAATGGCCGTTGCTGTTCTTCTAGATCACGAGCAATGCTCTTGGCTGAGAAAGCCGGGCCGAGTTGCGCTCCCAGCATTGCGTCCCCTGCGCTGACAGACCTTTTGTTACCTCCGATTTGGTGCCATGCCCACAGCGCTGCGCCAAGAGCACTCCCAGCATCTCCGGCGGCGGGCTGCACCCAGATGTCATCAAATGGGCCATCAGCATGTAAGCGAGCGTTCGCAACACAGTTCAGCGCAACGCCGCCCGCAAGGACAAGGTTCTTTTCTTCTGTGAGTGAGTGCGCATGACGAGCCATTCGTAGGACAACATCTTCGAGCACAACCTGAATAGAGCGAGCTAGATCACATTCTCTTTGAGTGATTGCGGTTTCTGGCTCGCGAGGCGGGCCACCGAAAATCATGTCGAATTGATGATTCGTCATTTTTGTTCCAGCTAGGAAATCAAAATAATCCATGTTTAAGCTGAAGGAACCCTGATCAGACACATCGATCAGATGCTCAGAGATTGCCTGAGCGAAGCGCGGCTGCCCATATGGCGCCAAACCCATCAGCTTGTACTCGCCCGAGTTCACTTTAAACCCGGCCTGATACGTAAAGGCCGAGTACAAAAGTCCAAGTGAGTTTGGAAAGCGCAACTCCTCAAGCAGTTCTATCTCTCGCCCAGAGCCTCGTCCAAGAGAGCTAGTAGCCCATTCGCCAACACCATCGAGAGTAAGAATCGCAGCGCTTTCGAAGGGGGAAGGGTAAAACGCTGCAGCAGCATGGCTCAGGTGGTGATCAGAAAAGAGCAGTGGCTCAGGTAAGTCAAACCCAAGGTTTCTGATAGCTTTTTCAATCTCGTAGGCAGTCCACAACTTGCGATTTAGCCACTCAGACATAGCGGCGTGAATGCTGCGTAAGCCGCTTGGTCCGGCCGCAGCGTAGGTTCGTAGGACTCTTGAGAACGTAGAAAGCGGTTTGTCGTAATACGCAACTGAGCAGAGTCCATCTGCTGGCACCTGTGCCTGTTCAAGGCACCACGCAATTGCCGATTCAGGAAAGCGAGGGTCCTGCTTCTTGCGAGTAAATCGCTCTTCTTGGGCGGCCGCCACAATTTTGCCGTCACGCAAGATTGCGGCAGCTGAGTCGTGGTACAGCCCGCTAATCCCGAGAACGAACATACTGGTATAATGATACTCCTGTTCGGGTGCGGGCCCACAGTAAGGAGGGCTAAGGGTGCAAGGTACGCAATCAAAACCTCGATTGACCTTGCGTGGGTTTATTCCTGTTGTTGCGCCGCTTGTAATTGGTCTTCTCTTCTTCTTTCTTGGGAGTTCTCTCAGGGGAGTTGTGCTCTTCGTTATTGCTGGGTTGACTCTGGTTCTGGTTCTTCTTGGGGTTGAAGTTGAGCGATACCTAGCACAATTCGGGTCTTGGATCGCAAACATGGTTGGGCTTATAGCAAGCCTGATAGTGGGGGTGATACTGGTTCTGGCTGGCTGGGCAACTCGGTTGTTAAGACGCGATCCACTCACTCCCAAAAAGCTAAAAGGCAATTCCTGGCATCCCGCAGCGAGTCGCGCCGATTCAGACTTTCTAGCCTCAGCACCTTACGGACTTGACCAAGGAAGAACCGCTACCGGAGTTTCCCGTCGGCAAGGCGGCCTGCGCGGATTCGGGAGAGGACTCACTTTGGCAGCCGGGGCGGTGACCTTGTTATTGCTCGTCGACCTTGGCATTGGGCTTGCTTGGGGTCGAGTAGCTGCTCCGGATTTAGTTGCGGCGCAGATTGTTGACCGCGTGAACTTCACCGGAAACACGAATACCGTTGCAGATCCACGGGCTAGTTCCTCTGCCATGAAGGCCTACCCGTGGGCAGATGAGTACTTTCGTGAAATTCAAACCACGCCTTCTTCTTATTGGCCTTTCACTGAGTCTCGACCTAGTTCCTTTCAGGGCAAATACGTCACTATCAAGGGCTGGTCCCGGGCAACTTATGAGCCCAAGAAACTTTCTGCGGATGCTCCCGTGGTGTGGATGTTTGGCGGATCAACTACTTGGGGGGAAGGTCAGCGAGATGACTACACGATTGCTTCGTATCTTGCCCGCATAGCGCAAGATGCTGGAACCCCAATTCGAGTGGTCAACTATGGGCAGCGGGGCTGGACCCACTTTCAAGAGATGATCCTCTTTGAACAACTTCTTGCGTCTGAGCCGGCACCCGATGTAGCCATCTTCTACGACGGGGCAAATGAGACGAATGCTCAGACCATGGGGGCTAGCGGAGTGCCAACTCACACTCTTGTCAGTCAATACGCAGCGCTAATAAGTGGTGGTATCGATCCGGAGTTTGCTCCTGATGACCCGCCTCCGGCCCCACCATCTGCGGCACAGGTGGCTTGGAAGTCGTATCTCAGCAACTCGGCTATCCAAAAACTTGTTCGTCTAGGGAAAAGGCAATTTGATACCCCCGTAGGCGCTGCTGAGGCCAGGCCAACCCAGAGCGACGGCAGCAGTGGTACCGGAGGAACAAGTACTACCGGAGGTAATTCACAAGGCACCGGTTCGCAAAGCACTGGGGTTGGCCCGACCTATGTCACGACTCTAAAAGATGCAGAACGGGCCCTTGATGTCTACGGGCGTGGGCGTAAAATGACCACGCACCTTGCAGAGGATTATGGGGTAACGCCGATCTTTTTTTGGCAACCAACTTTGACAGACGAAGTAGGAACCTGGGCAAACGAGAATGTTTCAGAACCAACGATCAACCTCAGTGATGCCCTTGATGGTCGCGAGGATGTGTTTCTAGATGGCGGCCACACAAACGAAGAGGGCGCAAGAATCGTCGCCGAGCGAATTTGGCGCGAGATTGCTCCCATCGTGAAGGCACCTCGTGTTGGACCTCGCAAAAACAATGCTGCGCCAGCAGTACCTCCGGCAAAGCCTGCACCAACACCTGCTCAGATGTTTGATACGGCCCAGCTAGCTCTCGAAAGTGCCGTTGCAAATCCTTGTGAGCTTGGCACTTGGTCCTCACAGCTTGGGGCGCTGCGGGCCTCTGATCAGACTGAGGGTGATCGGCTTGTTGAACTTGCCCAAAAATTTCTCTTCGCTCTAGCAGAGCAGATGCCACCTGAGCAGTCTGCACTTCGTGCACAGCTCACAAAGGCTGCAGGTCAGTTGCCTTTCCAGAGTGGCTCTGTCCTCGCTGATCCAGCTAAACCTTTTTTCACCCAGCTACCTGTAGCGAATAATCCCGAGTTTCGATCTGGCCTTCAGCAAGCACTCGCTGTGCAAGAGGCACTGAACCGCTGCAACTGAGAGCCAATGGCACTAGCGGCCGAGTGTTCTCAGGCACCCGATCTCTCAGAACCGCTCTCAGCTTCTTGTTCAGCAGCAAGTTGTGCCGAACGGGTACTGAGTCGTAGAGCAAGTTCGGGCAACGCAACCTGCACAAGCTCACTATCAGTAGTTACTCCGACTAGTTCCTGAATACACAATTGCGTTGCTCGATCCAAATCTCCGTGAAGGGTGTACAAGTGCACATATGCGCCGCGCACATTTCCGCTACGGGCCGAGTCCACCAATCCTGCGGCCCAGTTGAATGCATCCGAGACATCTTGTTGTGAGTAGTCCGAGAGTTGGTCGGCTTCAAATGCCGACTCAGGTAATGATGTCACAAGACGAAACGGGACCGAGCCAGCATGTGGAACCTGCGCTTGTACCTCAAAGTACTCACGATAACGGTAATGCCACAGGTGTAGCCAAGGTGTACAGGCGTGAGCCCAATCCTGCTCCACTACGGTGCCGCCAACTTGTAGGGCTCTGAAGAAAGTCGACTTTAGGTGGTTCCAGATGTCCCAACTCTTGGCAACATCGTTAAACAAAAATTCAATCTGGCGACTCGGCAACCAAGCCTCGTCTGATACGTCGCCCTGATGAGTAGTAACTAGGTTTTGATTCTTGCCTAGCCGACTTTTGAAAAGGGGCAGGAATGACTCGCCGTTATGAAACCTTCCCTCAAGTGGGAGTTCGGCTGTGCGGGTTTCGATGTCTTCGAACACAAATATGTCGTAGGAGTCAATCGTTGCGGAGTTCACACTGGGGTTCTGCTTCAGCCCTGTCAAAATCCCAATGGTGATATCACCAAGAAATGGGCCAAGTTCTACTACTGCGCCCGAACCGGTGAACTCGGTGGCCATATAGCGAGTAACCCAAGCCACCTCCCAAGGAGAACAAATGTCGACCAGCGCAAGTGGATCGAAAAACCAACTGCGCGGAAACCAGCGCACTAGCGTTTTGGCTGCTGGGTATTCCCAGCGGAATCGGCGAACGCGGTGCTTTACGCCGTAAGCGCGCTCCCTGACAGAGAGCTCCTCTTTGCTCCAAACATCTTGTGCCATTAGGAGTTTCCTTCTAGTTGAACTTCGAGATTCATTTTGTAGAACACCGCTTTAGAACACCGCTTTAGAACAACGTATAGATAGCCACCGGCACCACTGCTTGAGTGGTTGCCACAGCTAGACCAATAAGTCCAAGCAGGGCCATCATCGGGATGAACCACCAGATTCGATTAACAAGCGCAAAGCTAGCTGTCTCTTTAGACAGCCTAATGAGATGTTTCAACCTAAGCCTCATGGGGCAGACGCCTCCTGCCTGCCAAGAAATACCAAGATGGACTCTTCATTTCGCTCCACGATCACCCGCAATTGAAAGCTTTCTGCAGATTCCTGATGTGAAAAAACCACCATGCTGTCTGCTATGTACCCGCTCGGCCCCGGCGAGAACTCCATGTTGCCATACTGCTTGACTAGCTGTCCCAGAGCTGTCTCGGTGTTCAAGCCTGTCAGCTCAAACCCGCTTTCGATCCCAACCGCTGCGAGCCCGCCGCTATACGAGATGATTTGCTCGTGTACATCGCAGTGCAGCACCACCACGTTGTGTTCGCCGCACCATTCACTCAGCACCTGATAAGGGTCCTCTGGCGACACGGGCGGTGCAGGTGGGTTCCGCACTGCAAGAAACACCGTGGTGATGTTCTCAGAAGTACTCCACGCAATTCGAAATTGTCGGCTGTCTTCGGTGCTTGCCTGGCCAATAACTAGATCGTTAATCAGGGTGCTAGAAGTTGTATGCAGCTCCACCTCGCCCTGAAGTTCATTGCGGAGCTGCGCAATGAGTCCTTGTATTCCAGCGGCATCTTGCAGACCTAGGCGACTGAAGTAGTACGACCGTTCTCCGTAGTCCACAACCGCTGGCTTTTGCCCAGAGGCATCAGACTCGTTGTCAGTCGCGAAGAAAAACTCTATTTTGGCTGGCGGTTCGTCCGCTACCCATTCAGCGAGCAGGCGTATGGCCTGATCGGCCCAGCTTTCAAGCTTGTCCCTAGCTTCGCCCCAAGGTCGAATGTATTGCAACTCACCACCCTCGAGTACCTTCAGCCGGTTTCGAAGAGCCGAAACTTGGTCCTCCCAGACGGGACGAAGTCGGTCGAGCGAGGCTGCAATCCCATCCTGGTCCTGCTCCATGGTGCTCACTACATCTCTCAGCTCATCGGGAGACATCTGGAACAGGCTGAGTTCCACTGGAAAGACGACTTCGTTGATTGCTACTGAAAAAGATCTGTCCTCGGCGAACCGAAGAAATTGAGCAAACTCGGTCCAGTTCGTCCGCATCAAACAATGCGCCAAGTTCACTTTGGTGCCGTGTGTTGCTGCGTAGGACTCGAACCGGTCTAGATTCGCCATGACCTGAGCAAAGTCTGCGCCGACTCGGATGCTCTCATACGTTGACGCAGTGATGCCATCAAGAGACAGCACAAACGACATCGGCAACTGCTCACAAATCTGCTCAATACGACTCGACCACTGTGTGCCATTGGTGGTGACTGCCACCTGTGGCGGGTTTGGCAACTCGGCCAGCATGGACATGACGCGCAAGGTTTCTTTACCTAGGAACGGTTCCCCGCCAAGAAGGTTCACCTTCTCAAGGTGAGGCAAGAATTCGGCGAGCTCGCTAAAGAAGGAGTCCGTGTACACAACAGGTAATGGCGGCCGGCGTTCTCGATGAGTTCGAATAGAGGATGACCAATCACCGTTGCACATTTGGCACTGCAGGTTGCAGGAGTTCGTCATTGAGAACTCCATCTGAACCGGCCAGCCAGGGTGTTCCTCGGTCACCGTTTGATCATCAAAAAGCCCGGCAAAGATAATCGCTTCATCACCTTGCTCCACCTGCCATTCGCAGAACCCGCATCCCTCAGAAAAGTCTCCAACTTTGAGTGCAGCACGCATGCGACGTGTAGCTGCACTCTGCCAGATCTCATGGATTGACTGTTGTGTTACATCGCCCATCAACGCTTGTGTGTTCTGACAACACGCGCGTACCTTGCCGAACTGGTCAAAGTACATAGAGACCGTCGGCGCATAACAGGTTGACTCAAATAGGTGAGCCGCAATCTTCTCTGCTCGCGTGGCCTCATGAAGCTCTACAGGCGCCACGGAGATGTGCGCGGGCTCTAACCCAGAGCCAACAACAGAGCGGATCTTTCTTGTGACGCGCTGTGAAAGGTTCACGCTGAACCTTCCTTTGTTCCAACGCGCCTTCCAAGACTTGCCCGTAGTCGAGACAGCCGTAAACGCTGGGGCTGTCGACGAATTCGAAGCCAGATCAGTCCGAGCCAGCCTTCTAGTGACCAGAACGCATCGCGGCAGGCCAACCCAAATCTCTGCCGGCCTTGTGCAGCGCCCTGACGAGCGTCCTCGTACTCCGACTTGGCTTTTTGACGAAGCTCGAAACGCCGCCATCGATTGGTTCGCACCAGAGTCTGACGAATCACGGGAACCTCTACATCGCGGCCGAGTTCCCATTCGGGGTCTTCGAGTCGGCTGGTATACAAGTGCATGAGTCGGGCTTTATGCCAGGGTCCAGCGGGGTGAAGCGCCCAGCCAAGTTCAGGGTCTAAGCACAAATCGCCATTTCCAAGATCGGCAATGAAATTAAACTCACTTGGCAGCCGCTCGCAGTCCTGTTGAGACTGAGTCCAGACCGTTGCAATCAGCGCTCCCTGATCACGGGTGCGCCACTCAGGCCAATCAAACGAGGCAATTGCTCGTTCATTCCACATATCCAAAAAATCACTGCTGTCGGGACCGAACAGAAAAACCCCACCGTTCCAGTGAACCCAATCGCCAGGAACCTCAACACCAAACCGTTCGCTGATTTGTTCGCGCAGGTGTGAACAGCTGTGTGTTTCACCAAAGCCAGTGCAGTCGCAGTTCATTGCCCAAGGGCTAAAGCGGTCAACCTGATTCACTGAAATTGTCAGATCAGAGGCAAACGCGACTAGCCCCTTGCGATGCTCAAATATCTGTTCGGCCCCAGGCCGCACCGCAATGATGTCGGAGTCTAAGTAGCACCATTCCCCCTCGGGAAGGTGCTTGTGGATACCGGTCTTGAGCCAGATACTGGCCTGATGGTCATCGAAGTGATCTGGAGTGGCGACGTCAACAACTGTGTGAATTCCCTCTAGATCGATCGGGCGCACATTGCGGTTTGAGTCGGTGACTACCCAGATCTCGAGCGAGGTGAGAGGCGCAAGGTGACGAACAGCTGTGCGCAGAGTCTCTGTGTGCATCTCGGGTCCGCAGACTACGAACACCCAACGGCAGCTGCTCTGCACCTGAGCAGATACGGCGGCGGGCCCCTTGGCTAACAGTGCCTTTCGGTGGCTTTCAACAAGGCGAATGTTCTTAACGGACTTGCGTTCGTGGGCAAGGCGGTTCATTGCGTCTGGCAGTGCCGGAAGGTCTCGTCGCAGGAATTCGCCAGCGGCATTATCAAAAAACACTAGATACGCCAACACGGCAACCCAGATGATATCTGTCCTGAGCGCAAGTGCGATGAGCGCCGCAAGTGGCAGCCATTTCTCTACAAACTCATTGAGCAGTACAAAGCCTATAAATCGAATGCGACCCCCCGAGTGTCGCAGAGACCGAAAATGAACTGGCTCGGTCCACAGCACAGACATCTGAAACATGCGATACAAGATGTAGGCCAGACCAAAGATTGGCAACCAAGACTCAGAAGTCGCCCGAGCAACAAGAACAAGCGCTGCTGCTGCGGCAGCCAACTCCACAATCACCATCAGGCCAAGGATCCGGCGTGACTGTGTCACACCGATTCGAGTAGCGAGCGTAGAGATTCCGGCCCTCGAATCATGAGCAATGTCACCAATTTGATGCCAGAGAATTCCGCGTAGACCCATCAGAAGTGCCCAGAAGCCAACCGAGACGGTGATTGCCCAACCGGGGCCCTCGACATTTCCGATCTGCGTAAAGACTTCAATACTTAGCAGAATCGGCACTACGTAGGCGTAAAGCGCATCGGCTAGGACGCCAGCAGCGGCCCTGTCCTTTAGGCGAATCGGCTTTAGTGAATAGGCCAGAAGTAGAGCAATCTCAACCGCAAGCAAACCAAGAATTGAACTGCTTCTCGGTAGCAAGATCCACGGCAGCAGCCCACAGGTCACCGTTGCGGCAAGTACTGCAGCTCTGGCTCGACAAGAGAGTGCTGCCATCTGGTTTGGCGCACCAGCAAGTTTGTCGGTTGTGATATCGGCCAAGTCGTTGACCACATGGCCAAAAGCTGCCACACCAACTGCTGCCACCAAGAACAGCAGAAGGTCTATTAACAGCGCTACCCCATTGGGGTTTACTGCGGTGAGAGATGACAACGCCGCTGCAGCGATGAGCGGTGGAATTTTGTGATCCCACCATTGGCCTGATCGCACTAGGGACTGATCAACTCTCATGAAGAAACCACCTGGCTTCTAGAGCGAGTCCACCAAAGAGACAACATCAGCAGGTTCCAGGTGCGCTGATCATTTTCTGCGCCTAGGTTTTGCACAGCATCAGAATCAACTAGGTCAAACAGGGCCGATGTTGGGTCGGTCAGATGAGCGTATTTGAGTTCTGCAACCTCGGGTAGCTGCAACCAAGATGCCATTGGGGATCCGAACCCCTGCTTTGTTCTTGCAGAGACAGAGGCCGGCCATAGATCTCCGCATGCGCGCCGCAGCAGCAGCTTCTCATGGGTCTCGTTGACTTTGTGATGCGCTGGCAGTGCCAGACAGCCTTCGGCAACTGTCACATCAAGGAAGGGTGACCGAACCTCGAGTCCGTGCGCCATTGATGCCCGATCAGTCTTTACCAAGATGTCGCCGGGCAAGTAGTGATCAAGATCAAACCGGCTGATGTCGTCGGCTGTGCCGTAGTTATAGCTAGTAATATCTACGCTGTTCGCGTCTATGGCAGGCAGGCCAAGCTGTGTTAATTCTGCGGCACTGAAGTACTGCCTGAACGCGGCATAACGGCGAGCTACTGCTGAACCCTTGCTCAAACCTGCAGATGATCTTGATAAATCAGGGCCATTCCCTAGCGCAAAGAACTGTGACCTCATTTTTGTGAGTAATGAACTCCGGCCAGCTTGGCCATGCGCTTGGGCTTTACTTGCAGCCTCGGCAGCTAGTGGCGGCGCGCCGGGGGTACCTGGTTCCAACATGCCGCGAGCCCAGACCAAGTAGCCGCCAAGTAGTTCGTCGGCCCCATCTCCGGTCAGTGCAACCTTGACGTGCTCACGAGCAAACTTGCAGAGCAGGCTTGTAGGCAACGAGGAGGAGTCGCCAAATGGCTCATCCCAAGTTGTGGCCAGTTGCAGAATTTCTTCTGCAAGATTTGAGGTGTCTGGGGTGAGCACATGCAAAGTCATTGCATGTTTGGCAGCGGTATCTTGAGCAAATGCAAGCTCTGACTCGCCAGGCATGTCAAAGGTAAAGGCGTGCAAGTCGGGGTGATGCGCTGCAGCAAGGGCGGCCACCGTGGTGGAATCAACCCCACCAGACAAAAACGCTCCGACAGGCACATCGGCCTCGAGCTGTGCCTGCACAGCATGATCAAGTGCGCCGCGGAACCACCGAGCCGACTCTTCGGTACTTATCCCCTCTACAACTTCTGGTGCACTCCACCAGCGGTCAACTCTGGGTTGACAGCCAAGCCTCCATTGCAAACGAGATGCATGTGGCACTGACTCAATACCAGTCCAGATAGATCTGCCCGATGGCACGTAGCCCTGCCGCAGCATCTCTGCCACCATTGCCGGGTCTGGTTTGCTCTCGCTAAAACCGGCTGCCCGAAGTGCATGCGACTCAGAGGCAAACGCCAACTGCCCCTCTGCGGTGAGTGCGTAGTAGAGCGGCCGCTCACCAAAGCGATCCCGAGCCAGAAGCAGCGACTGCGAGCGATCATCCCAAACAGCTAACGCAAAAGTTCCGGGAAGGTGGGGTAGCAACTCTTTCCCGTACTCGTCAAAGAGCGGCAGCACGACCTCAGAGTCTGAACCTGTTTTGAAGGGGTAATGCGAATACTTTTCTCTGATCCGATGGTGGCCGTAAATCTCGCCGTTGCACACAACTGCAGTTTGTTGATCTGCGCTGAGCAGCGGCTGCCGCCCCCCTATGGGGTCGATGATTGACAGTCGTGCGCTGCCGAGCACCGCATTGTTAAAAACCGCCAAGCCCTGCTCGTCTGGGCCGCGGTGATTCAATGCAGAGATCATCACCTGGACTCGCTCAACAAGCGCGTCTGCGCCCGCACCGACTATCCCGGCAATGCCGCACATCTGCTACCCCTTTGTTGCCGGATCACCCCTATACGCTACCAACGAACCCCTTGATTTAGGCCTTTAGCTAGCCTGCGCGCATGCAGCGTTGAACCTGTAGCGGTAGCAACTCGCAGCCCTTTGCGAATTTTGGTTCATGAAAGGGCGAATCCGCAGTAATTATTTGCACTCGCCTAGAAGAGTTTCTGCCTACTAGGTCATGAGGATCTCTCAGAAACCGCTGGTAGCCTTCGCCCGATGGATCTCGAATACCCAGAGACCAGAACAGTGCGCTCCGGGGGAGTGAGGCCCCGATGACTGAGGCGACTGTTCAGTCTCCACAACCACTCACTCGGCGCCTAATTCGCTCAGAGCAAATTCGCCGTGCTCGAAGCGAGGTGCGCCTTGCTACCAGTTTTGCCAAGCGAGAGCTGCACAGTAAGTACCGGCAGAGTTCTTTGTCTCTCTTCTGGGGGATTGTGCAGCCGATTCTGCTGGTACTGGTCTACGCCGTAGTTTTCCACCAGATACTTAACGTAACCGGCGGCACCATTCCGTATCTGTCCTTTGTTGTGGCGGGCCTAGCTATTTGGCGATACTTCAACGCCGGTCTGCAGCAAGCCACCTCATTTATTGACCGTTCATCAGTGTTGAGCAAAGTTTATTTTCGCCGCGAGATAATTCCGCTCTCTGGGTGTGTTGCCGCTCTTGCTGACCTTGCTGTTGGATTCGTGGTGCTGATCATTGTTGCGTGGCTTCAACACATACCACCTTCGTACACCCTTGTTGCGCTACCACTTATTTTAGCTGTGTTGTTGCTCTACACATCAGCCGTTGCTGTTCTTCTTGCAACTATCACCGTCTTTATTCGTGACGTGGCGCATGCTCTTCCAACTATTAGTCAGGTGCTGTTCTTGGCAAGCCCGATTTTGTATCCAGAGTCGCAGATTCCAGACTCGCTGAAGTTTCTTGGCACAGTCAATCCTGTTGCGGTGGTTGCCGTAGCAACGCGAGCAGTTGCACTTGAAGGCGCTTGGCCACAGTTTTCGCTATTACTGATTCACTTATGTGTTGGTTCAGCGCTCTTAGTCGGGTCGATTCTTTATCTACGCTCAATCGAAGACCGCATTGTGGATGTGGTCTGAGATGTCGAATGGTCCGCTAGTTGTATTTGATCACGTCATTAAGGAGTACCGGATTAGCCAAGAGCGCACGAATGCTCGAGCACTCATACCGGGCCGCCGCGGCGAGCCAGACGAAGCAACGATATTTAGAGCACTTGATGATGTTTCTTTCACCCTCGCACAAGGCGAGACCCTTGGCCTAATTGGCCATAACGGGGCCGGCAAGTCTACGTTGCTGCGAGTCTTGGCTGGCATTGTTGAACCCAGCCGAGGCACCGCAATTGTGAACGGCAGGTTTGCCTCGCTCATTGAGCTTGGCATTGGGTTCGATGAAGAACTCACTGGCCATGAGAACGTCTTCTTCGCGGGCGACATCATGGGAATGACAAAGGCCGAAATTCGTCGTAAATACGATGAGATCGTCCAGTTTTCTGGGGTTGAGAACTTTCTCGATATGCCAGTAAAGCGCTACTCAACAGGTATGCGAGCCCGGTTGGGTTTTGCCGTAGCCACCGCTATTGACTGCGATGTGCTGTTAGTGGATGAGGTCCTGTCGGTAGGTGACTTTGAGTTTCAGCGGCGAAGCATGGAGCGCATCAGGGAGATGCACGAGGCGGGCGCCTCTCTAGTGCTTGTCACCCACAACCTTTGGGCAGTCAACTCGTTATGTGAACGCGTCATTTTGCTTGACCACGGTCGCTTAGTGGTTGACGGCACTCCGGCAGAGGCAATGAGGAAGTACATCGGAGAGGAACCCACTACAGAGATGGATCCAGAGGTGGGTGCCATTTTTGAGGATTTCCGGGTCCCCCCGTCAATCTCTGGAAAAGTCACTATTGGCTCTATCAAAGCAATCCCAGACGTTATTAAATCTGGCGACCCGATCACCATTCAAGCAACCATAACGGTGCACGAACCTTGCGAAGGCATGGTGGTGATGTCTCTGTTTACAAGTGAGCGAGCAGTGTTCGCAGAGCGTGACCTTGGCCCCTCAGAGTTTCTGGCTACCCCGGGTGCCTACGTGGTTAAGGCCGAGGTGCCAAACCTGCCTTTGGCAACTGGTCGATTCCAGTTTCGCATCGCAGTGCTTCCAGAGGATGACCGTCACTTGGGGCAGGAGTTTCCCGCAGCGCTTGCAGTGGCCTCAACCGAAATGAAGATTGATGGCGAGGTCACTGCCCGCCCCGGGCTGAAACTGCAAACTCAGTGGTCGATAGAACCCAAGTTTACCAAGGCCAAGCCCCAGCAATCAGAGGCTGCGCGACCGTAGCTCTGACTTGGGTTACAGGGTTGTAGCTAGTGAGGCTTGCAGATCGGCCATGCCCGCAGGTTGGTACTTGTGGCTCTGAATTAAGGGTGCTGAATCAAGTTCTGGGCTCAACAGATTGCCCGAACGATACATCTCGACTCCCACTTGGTAGATCTTTGCGATGCCCTCTGCTGCACCATTTTGACTAAGTGCGTAGCGCATTTCTCTGCTCGGGGGAAGAAGGGCACAAATCGCAGCAACTCGTTCGGTGTCAGAGGTGTTTGCGGGCGAGTGATGAATTACCGATCCGTCAATTACAAGTACCTGCCCCGCTTCAAGCTCAACCTGAACCGACTGCATGAGTGCAAATTCACTGACCTCTGTACAGAGCGAGTTCACATCCGGGGGCCTAACGTTGTTTCCCATCAAATGACTGCCAGGCAGCAAACAGAGCGTGCCATTTGAGCTGTCCGAGTCCGTCAGGGGGATCCAAAGTGAGATGCTGACCTCACGGGTCTCATCGAATACGGAGGGATCCTGATGTGGGTTTCTTGCACTATTTTCTGCCCCTGGTTTAGAGACGAACGACCCACCAATCACGGTGGTGGTATCCGGCATGAAGAGTGGGTCGCATAGCGGCGCCAGAATGCTCTGGACCCCATCCCATAACCGTGCCCGAAGCTCAAGATGAGTGATCATCATGGAAGGCAGAAACACCCCTGAGCTATCTCGGCCGACCTGCTCAACCACTCCCTGGTAAAGATCTGAAAGCGCTGCAACTGTTGCAGATGTAACTTTTGTGGGCAGCACAGCGAAGCCGCTGATGGCCATCTGTTGATTTATGGACTCATCAGCGAAGTGAGTTTTTCTTACCGGTTCAACCACATGGGTTGTTCCTTGCATGCTCATGCGGAACTCTCCACTTCGATTCTGCTGTAGCGGCAACCCTGTCAACCTACGGCCGAATGGCTGCCTGAACCTACTAATAGTATCGGGACAGCCTGATTCAGCACCTGTTCGGGCAGCATCTCAGTTGAATGTTCGGCCTTAAGAAGGAAAGTTTTTCGGGCCATATTTAGCAAGCTGTAGCTAGAATAAGACCACTGCCAGAACGAAGGAGACCTCGTGACCGATCTAGAGTCGATTGAAAAACCAGCCACCCTCACCCGGCCCACGTTTAGAGATGCAGGCCGCGAAGCTGCCTTTCAGCGTGACGGGTACGTGGTCGTAGACTTTGCCAGTCCTGAGGTAGTTGCTGAGCTACTTGAGTCCTATAACCGTTTGAACTCTGGCATCGACGCTGGGTACTACCCCAGTTTGATGAGCCCAGATCAAGACTATAAAGCTGCAGCAAATGACGAGGTCGGCGCAATTGTCTGGCCACTACTTGATCAGCTCATTGAAGGCTATGAGCCATTAGTTGGCTATTTCATGGTCAAGCATCCCGGCCCAGATACTGCGGTCTCACCTCATCAGGATTGGATCCTTGCCGATGAGTCTGAGCATCCGAGTATGGGTGTGTGGATGCCTCTAACAGAAGTCACCGAGCAGGTCGGGCAGATGGCAGTGCTGCCCGGCAGTCATAAATGGCTAACAGGGCTACGCGGTAGTCCAGGCTTTCCCATGGAGTGGGAGGCCGCACACGAACGAGTGCGTGATGAGCTCATGGTGACAGTGCCAATACAAGTTGGCCAAGCCATGGTGTATGACATTCGCGTTCTGCACGGAACGCCACCAAACTGTTCGCAGAGTACGCGTGTTGTGGGCAGTCTGTATGCGCTCGCACAGAGTTCAACTCCGATTCACTTCTATAAGTCTCCAGAGGGGCTTGTACAGGGTTTCGAGATTCCAGATGACTTTTACACCACCTTTATGATTGGTGATGTTCCTGTCGGGAAGCCCTTTATTGAGATACAGGACTACAGCGTTGAGCAGCTCTCGTTTGAAGAGATTGCTAGTCGGTACGCAGCTTCTCGAGCCTGACTAAGTTGAGCCTGCCGCTACAGTCAACAGCAGTCAACAGCAGTCAGCGGGCCCAGCTAGGGGAGCATGTCGTTATGTCATCGCCAACTGAACTCGGATTCCTTCCCCGGGAATCATGCAAGCTTGATCGACCGGTACTTCGAAACCCTGAGCATCAAACGGAGTTTGATTCACGTGGCTTTGTAGTGATGCCATTTCTTAGCCCAGATCAGGTAACGAAGCTGGTCTCTGGGTACGACTCAATAGCCGAAGAGCTCGGGGGAGCAAGCCGGCCAGAGGATTACAACGACACATACGCAGAGTTCAGCATTATTCATTCTCGGCCCGAGTTTCGTCGTCAGGCCTACGCTCTCATTGCGTCAGTGCTCGGCCCCCAAGCCGACAAGGTTCTGGCCGATTACCGCCCGCTGATTGCAAATTTTGTCAACAAACTGCCCGGCACCGGCGTAGTGCCCACACATCAGAATCTGTCAGTTGTTGACGAGTCCAGTTATGCATCGGTGTCGGTGTGGGTTGCCCTTGTGGATTGTGTGCTCGACAACGGTGCGATGTCGATGCTCGAGGGCAGTCATTTTGCGCTGCGTAGCCGCCGCGGGATGTGGGCGTATCAAGCTTTTAGCGGAATTGAACAGGCGCTTATGGACCAGTTGATGACGCCGGTCGAGGTGCCCGCGGGTCACGCCGTCATCCTTGATGATGCAACGGTTCATTACTCGCCACCTAACCAGACCGATAAGCGTCGTCTTGCCATACAGCTCGTGATGGTTCCCCAAGAAGCACGCTCGCTGTGGCATCAACAAGTTGGAACACATAAGGGTGGCCTAGACGTTCAAGTCTGGGAGATCGACGAGCGGTTCTTCTTTGAGTTCTGGCATGGTGATGGCGACACTCGCTACGGGCAAAAGGTTGATCGCATCACGATCCCTGCTGTAACACTTGGAATAGAAGATCTACAAGCGTTGCTCGCTACTTAGCTCCAGAAATATACGCTTTCCTCGTCTTCAGACAAAGCAGCAAACCCACCAATAGTTACCCTGTCGCGCTGGCCATGAACGGGCTCAACTCGATGCCAGATCCTTCCACCTGTGAACAGAATCATGTCGCCCACTTTCAAGTCGATAGGGGTCTTGGCGAATCGTTCGAGCAGTGCATCTCGTTCTTGGCTCATTGGCAATGCTCGAATATCCTCGGGAGTGTCATCCCACATCAAATCGTACAAAACTAGCTCTCCACCACTGTCCGGTTTCTGGCCAACAACGAAGTAGCTCAGCGAGTTCCACATACGGGCAATCTCTCGAAGATGCTCGTAGGAACCCCACGCGTTGCAGAACTCGTTTGCCGTATGGGCATGCATCAGGCCGCCATCGGGTGGCAGAAACCGGATTGTTAAAGGCACGTATTCACCGCGTCCCTCTTCGACCGGAACGCTCGTTGGGCGACCCCCGCCAACCGCCGAGAGCACCTGTCCAATGCGGCCTACAAAATCCACATCAAACAGTGAGTCAATACAATCATTGATGATGGGCGCTGCTGCGTAGTAATCCGCTCGATCATCATCAGCTCCAACGATGGCGGTTCCAAAAAAGATCTGTTTTCCGTAGTCATTGAACTTGTCCGAATAGCTTCGAGCCCGTAGCACGCCGATGCTCACTTCTTCCTCCGTGAACACTCCGCGAATCGATATGCCGTCAAGTGAGCCGGCATAGATTCTCTCTATAACGTCGGGGTAGTCGGTGAGTTCCTCTACTTGTAGGTCAAGCCATTCCCCGAGGTGTTGTCGATTTGGGTCAACCCTGGTGCTTGGTGCTTGGGTATTCGACGATGGGCTGTGTCCAGTACGTGTACCGCGAAACCAGTTAGAAATTCCCATGACGTTGCCCTTCGGATTTATGCTGACCGCAGACCGGCAGAGAATATTCCCCCTGTACTTGAATATTATCGGCAATTCCTTCGGTATCCTCGAATTATGAGGAGTGGCCCGCTGGTATCCGCCACAGCAGAACTACAGCAGCAGAACTATCGCGCAGATGAGTGACGAGTCAGGGGCATAATCCATGAAGCAGCAGATTGACGCCTCAGTAGAGCAAGGAGCAGCTTGGCTTGCACGCGAACAGCAACCTTCAGGCGAGTTTCCTTCTTATGCGAGTGCCCTGATCGACACACCCGATTGGCAGCCTGACCGGGTTAACTTTGTGACTGCACTGACTTCTCTAGCTCTTCAGAGTCTGGATCTGCCGCAGGTCAGCGCAATGCGAGCCCAGGTTGCTTCTTATGTGCTCAGCCAACGAGAAAGTTCTGATCTTTGGAGGTATTGGGCCAAAGACGCTCCTTTGCATGACTACACCCCTTTTGATGCAGATGACACCGCATGTTGCTCTCTTGCAGTTGGTGACCTGATAGGAACCAAAAACCGACGGGTGCTACTTGCCAATCGTGATCGTCTTGGCAGATTTTATACTTGGATGCTGCCGCGCTCAGAGATCCGCAGCATGTCGTATAACTGGGCAACCCGGTCGGAGCGTGCGAGCGCCGCTCAGGCAAGACGAGTAGAACTATGGGAAAATTCCGAGGCCAGCCCGAAAGATGTTGACGTCACTGTCAATGCAAATGTGATTCGCTACTTAGGGCCCAAACTTGCTCCCCAAGCTGCAATTGATTGGGTGGCCTCAGTTGTTCTTGAGGGTACCGAGGTTGAGAACGATCGGTGGTACCGAAGTAGGACCAGTCTGTACCGAAGCGTCGCCGTCTCGGCCTGCGAGGGAGTCGAGCGCTTTGTTGATTTACGAGATCTGATCATTGCTCGGATCGTTCAGGAGGCTGCCGGCGAAGGGTTTCGAGGCGACCTTGAACTTGCTGACGCTTTACAGGTGCTTCGCCTGTATGAGGCGCCCAGTGGGGACTGCGTAGCCCTTGCTGAAATGCTGTTATCTCGCCAGAAGCCGGAGGGCTGCTGGGAGCGCTCAATCTGTTATTACGGGGGCCCACAAGAGAGCTTTGGTTGGGCCTCGGAAGCGCTGAGTACTGCAACAGCGCTCAGCGCATTACACGGCTTAGATGTGAGCGGATTTGGAGCCACTCCTGTGCTCGCGGCGACTGAGTTTCAAACGGCTGATGTTCTGCCTGCGCCGATTAGCCCTGCGCCAATTAGACCTGCGCCAATTAGGGAGGTCCTAGGGGTCAAGGATGCATCAGTTGCCCAAGCTTTGGCTCGTGATGGCTATGTTCGACTCGGTCTAGTGCTCACTGCCGAAGAAGTGGAGCGTGGAAAAGAGATCTTTGCTGAAGCTGTACGCCGAATGGACCGGCCGATCGGCGATGCTTGGTTCCATACCATTCTGATTCCCGAAAACGATGTGCGCGAATACATCACCACAGAATTAGAAGCGCTGCTTACCCCCAAAATTGCCGAGGTTGTTGATCTTGAACAGCTTGAATTGATGCGCCTTGACTTCTCGGTAAAGCCGTCCTCAACCAATGATGAACCAGGGCCACACCAGGATTACGCGCTAGTTGATGAGCGCCACGCAACAAGCTTGTATGCATGGATTCCGCTAGTAGATATGAATGAGTTCAACGGCACGCTGCATGTGGTGCCGGGATCGCACCGTTTTACGAACTTGATTAGGTCCTTGCATGTTCCGTCTACCTTTGATGAGGTTCTAGATTCGGTTCGGGCAGCGGCTCTACGCTTTGATTGTCAAGCAGGTGAACTCATTTTGATGGTGTCTGGCATTATTCACTTTTCCCCATCGAATAGCTCAGGCGAGCTGCGCCTTGCAGCACATGGCATGCTTGCTCCCAGCCAGATTCCACTGCAATTTTATTTTGCTGATGAGCAAACACCAGAGGGCAAGGTTGAGTGCTACGAGTTTGATATTGAAGGCTATGTGAAGCAACTTCATCAGGGTCGCCCAGACCCAGCGGTTGAGCCAACCAAACTTCTCGCCCGCCCACCAAAAAGCATGACCCCCGAGCGGTTCGTTGCGGGTCTCGAAGCTACTCAGGATGCTCAACGGTGATTCTTCTATATTGCAAGGCAGCAATTTCAGCACAAAGGAGCGTTCTTTGATGATTCGGCGCCTAAGAATGGATTGCCTCTGGTCGAACGAGTTAGGTACCCTCGCCTTATGACTCGTGTAAGTGCTGGTATCGACCGCCTACCGATCCTGATTGACCCCGAGTATGACCGCTCGTTTCGTGAGCAGGGCTTTGCGGTGGTCCCGTTTATAAGTCGCGAACGGCTCGCAGAACTGCGGCAGCTCGTACTTCCACTCATTCCAGAAGACTCTGCGCCGTTCTTCACGCTATACAAAAACGACGGGCCAGAGCTTCGGCGGCGTATAGATGCATTCGTGCGTGCTGAAATACAGCCGATAGCCGACAGTATTTTGTGTAACCACCGCTTTTATATCGGAAGTATCTTTGTAAAATATCCGGGCGAAGGTGGTTATATTGCAGCCCATCAGGACTGGACGTTTGTTGACGAGTCTCAATACCTCAGTGGTGCCATTTGGTTACCGTTACAACTCACAAATGCAGAAAATGGAGGACTGTTCCTGCAGCCTGGAAGTCACCGTTTCGACCTGCCTTACCGAGGGTCACCGCCTGATCCGATTGAGGTGAAAATCGATGAACTTATATCCTGCAATATGGAGATGGGTGCTGCGTTGGTTCACCACAACGCGCTCATTCACGGTTCAACCCAAAACAACACCGATGAGCTTCGAATTGTAATGGCACTTGGGTTTGTATCTGAGGGTGCCCAGATGTTTCACTTCCAAACTGACGAGAATGGCCAGAAGTGGCGCTACCAGATAAGTGATCAGTTCCCGTTCAGTTATCAACCGCCAGCGGTGCCTAGCGGCTCCGAAGTGCTCGCTGCTGAGAAGTGGGACCCCAAGAGCTAAACCGCTTGCCATATGGCCTGACCAAAAGTTTTAGGTAGGCGAGGTGAGAATGCCCGCATGCGTGCCTCACCCGCCCCGAACCCCATAGGGCACTCAGGTGGTAGAGGTCATTTTTGTGAAAGTTACTTTCAAAAGCGCGTTTGTTGTGGTACCACTGAGGGGTGGAATTTGGTACTTCGGGGCGGTCATTGACTATTTACTTCCAGTTGCTGCTCACAGCAGTGCTTGGGGTAGTTCTGCTTGCCGCTGTTGTGCTACCTGCTTCTACTCGCAATCCTGAACCGCTAACTCAGCCGAGTTCGGACGCTCCATCGGCTTCGAGTTCGGGTTCGGCTCAAGAGGTCGCTGCTACAACCGCTACTACGCCTAGTACTCCGCCCAAAGAACACATGCTTTACGGCTGGGGTACTTCACAACCAACCCAGATGCGCGCAACAGTTCGATTTGGCGCCACAAATCAATTGCTTACCCCCGAGCGGCGGCAGTTGCTCGCTGATCAATTAGTTCTGGTGCGGGCGGCAGCAATGTCTACTCCCACGGTTGCAGACGCCGAAGCTCAAGGATTTGTGCGGAACTTCCAGCGAGTGAATGGCAGAGGGTTCGAATATATAAATTGGTCTCGCTTTAAGAACACCTTGGACCTAGCGCACCCAACTCTGTTGGCCTTCGAGGATGACAAGCCTGACTCAAAGGTGATTTCGGTTGCCTATAACGTTCTGGGAACTATCGAAGCGGGTCCCCCAAAAGGCCTGCCACTCGAAGTGATTCCCTGGCACTACCACTCAAACCTTTGCAAAAAGGGTGATTCAATAATCGGAAATTCAGAATTCGATGAGAACGGCAACCTGTACCCCGAGCAAGCCGCCCGTTGTGCAGCTGAGGGAGCTGTGAATCAGCCGCAGCTGAATCACTGGATGGTTGACCTGTGGGTAATCCCCGGATGGGAAAACCCTTGGGGCCTGGTCTCAAGTAAGCACCCCGATCTGATGTTTGAACCGACACCTTGGTTTACAAGCGACCAAACCGGCCAAGACGGGCTGGGCTTGTACTGCCACATTGGGCAAACCACAGATGCCATACCTGCTGTGACTCCCGCCTCCTAATTCGGCTGAGCAGCGGGTGGCGCAGTAGGCGCTTCTTCACTAGAGGGGCAGTAGAATCCAGACGTGGGGATTAACTCCGATCGGATGCATAGCGCAACAGCGGGTACCCGTGACAGCCCATGGCTGCTTATGGCAGTACTGCTTGTGGGCTGCGGCGCAGCAGTAGCTCGGGTTGGTATTGATTCACCGCAGGACCTGGGCACTGTCGCAGCGCTGCTCTTGCTCGGACTGCTGCTGATCTGGTTGCTACAGCCCGACAGCCTGCGAGTTCGCCGGTGGCTGTCTTTGATTGCTTGTTGCCTAATCGGAGGGATTGCAGCTGGCTCTTGGCTGTTGGGATTTGCCTACCCGTTTGTAGTAGCTCTAGTTGGAACAGTGCTTGCCTACGGGGCTCTCGTTCGTTGGTCGTTACCCCTGCGCTGGCCACAACGAAACCCAGCCGTAGCCGGACTTGCCCTTGGGCCACTGATTCTGTCAATGCTGCTGTGGTATCGGGCACCCTCACTGCTCACCTTTTTACTGCTGGGGCTACTTACCACGGTGTTTTTAGAGATCTATGCGCGAGCGCACGGTGTAGCGGCCAGAATCGACTCCGGGGTTGCTCGTGCAGCGCGTTCGCTAGGGCAGGGTGTGACTGCAGTTCTTGCAAGTCTGATCATGTTTTTGGTGGTCATCCCCGTCAATCTGCTCTCTCGGCTGGTTGGCTACTCCTCACTCGATGGAGGATGGGCAACTAGGAGCTCTGCGTGGCTGCAGGTGCCACCGCAACAGACGCACACAGGGTCGAGCCAGCCCGCTCAGGCTCGCAGTATGGCAATGCAAGAGCCGCGACCCACAAAAAAGGTCCGGTTGCGTGGGCATCTCCGACTACTCCTCCCAGCAGTGGCGGCGCTAGGCATTGCGTTGTTTTCAGGGGTGGGCCCTCTCAAAGTGTCACTGTCTGACCCCGATCAAAAGGTTGTAACGGGGCAAGACCGCCCGAGCACGTTTACGCGCCCATTCGAGGATGACCCGGCTTTCAAAGATGCGCCCTGGGCAAAAAACCTTCGAGTCAGTCTGTTGGATGCGTGGAACAATCTTGAGTTCAATGCAGCAGTGGGCGGCTGGCGAATCAAGGACGTGAGTTCTCAGTACATCAACGTTCGCAATGGCGAGCGCCGCACCACTGCAACAGACCCTGCGCTTGGAACTCCCATCGTGATCTGGTTCTTTGGCGGTTCGGCTGCGTTTGGTGCGGGGCAGCGAGACGAACACACCATCCCATCCGAACTCGTGACGCTTGCAAAACAACAAAGAGTGCCGCTAGAGATCCACAACTTTGCCGTGCCAGCCACCGTCAACTGGCAGTCGGCAATGCTTCTGATTTCACAATTACAGGGAGAGCAAAAGCCCGACCTTATTGTGATCTACGACGGTGCAAACGATATTGCGCTTCAAGGGGTGCTTGAAGCGCAAGGAAAGGGTGCATCCCCACAACCCGCATCGCTGATTGACGGCGAGCTAGATGCAGTTTTAAGTAAGCGGGCAACTGCCAATGCCGCTGAGTCCTCAGCACCGCAAACAATGCTGCCGCTTAGTCAGGCTCGTCCGCCTGATCAGAAGCTATCCCCGGCAGCCTCGGGGCAGATGGTACTCAAGCGTTATGGGCGCGGAATTGAAGTCATTCGAAAGTTTTCTGAACTCTCCGCAGTGCCGGTCGTGATTTTTTGGCAGCCAGATATTCGGACGAAGCAGCCACAGTCAACTGCCGACGCAAAGACACTTGCTGCAGTCGGGATCGATAAAAATTCTGTCAAGGTCTGGACTCAAACCTCGGATGCGGCCCGCTCTGGGTTGAGCGCTATGGGGGTGACTGACCTCTCTGGGGTATTTGATGGTCAGACCGAATCCATTTATTGGGACACTGTTCATACCAACGAACTTGGCTCACGGATTGTGGCAGGGAAGATGTTGGATGAGTTGCAGCCGACTCTGTCGAAGATTCAGCAGAAGCGGGGCTAGCCGCGTTGGTCGCGTTGGCCGAGCTAGTCGGCGACAACAGTTGCACTCTGCCCCGTCCAGTCTGGTTGCTGCTCTTTGTTAAACAGACAGTCATCAATCACTAGGTAATCCATCTGCGTTGTCATAAAACAACGGTAAGCGTCTTCTGCTGTCAGCACGATTGGCTCGCCGCGAACATTGAACGAGGTATTGACTAAAACTGGGCAGCCGGTGAGTCGCTCAAAGGCAGACAAAATGCTGTGCAGCTGAGGGTTGCGTTGGGTGTCAACGGTTTGAATTCGTGCAGTTCCGTCTACGTGAGTTACTGCTGGAAGAGGAGAGTTCACTTTCTGAAGTAGCGCAGCAAGATCCATAATCGCTGCAGGATCTGCAGGATCTGCAGGATCTGCAGGATCTGCAGTGTTTGGGTCTGTGGGTTTCGCAGTAGGCGAGTCAGTAGCTGCGGTCTCAGTAGCTGGGTGAGCACCGCAAACTGGGGCGACGAATGACATATACGGCGAGGGCCTATCAAGGTCGAAGAACTCACTTGATCGTTCCTCAAGAACTATTGGGGCAAAGGGCCGAAAGGACTCGCGATTTTTGATGCCCAAATTCAATCTGCGTTGCATCAAGGGGGATCGAGGGTCTGCCAAGATCGACCGGTTGCCCAGTGCTCGAGGGCCAAACTCCATACGCCCAGAGCACAGACCAAGAATTGCATCATCAGCGAGAACTGTTGCAACCCGCTCGGCGAGTTCGTCTGTGTTGCTCAGCTGCTCGCAGGGCCGGCCAAGTGCTCGGAAGGTCTCTGCCGTGTTGTGGTTCGCTTCGCTATCGCTATTTGTGCTGCTTGGGTTGCTGCTGCTGCTAGCAGCTGGTCCGAGTAGTGCTCCGGCCATTGAGTCCTGGCCCTGCGGGTTGGGCCGTTCGTGGCCATACACCTGATACCAAGCCCACAATGCGCAGCCCAGAGCCGACCCAGCGTCGCCCGCTGCTGGCTGCACCCAGATTTCGCTAAAGGGGCCCTCACGCAGCAGTCGCCCGTTTGCCACACAATTAAGAGCGACTCCTCCGCCGAGTACTGCTTGGTCTGAGCCAGTCAGATTATGAGCATGATGCGCAACCCTCAGCACAACATCTTCAAGCACAATCTGTATGGAGTGAGCCAGGTCACATTCTCTTCTAGTAATCGGTGCTTCAGCTACTCGGGGCGGCCCGTCAAAGAGCTGATTGAACTTCTTGGAAGTCATCCGTTTGCCGGCCAGATAGTCGAAGTAATCAAGGTTGAGTGTGAACGACCCATCCTCGCGAAGGTCCATGACCTCGCTACGGATTTTCTCGACATATCGAGGCTGTCCAAAGGGGGCAAGACCCATCAACTTGTATTCGCCGCTATTCACCCCAAATCCGCACGCCGAGGTAAAAGCGGAATACAGCAGACCTAGCGAGGAGGGAAATCGCATCTCTTGTAGTAGGTCGATACTTGATGCAGTGCCTATCCCAATAGAGGAGGTTGCCCATTCGCCAACCCCGTCAAAGGTAAGCACAGCCGCGGAGTCAAAGGGGGAGGGGTAAAATGCTGCTGCTGCGTGGCTCATATGGTGCTCTGCGTACAGAGTCTCTTTGGCAGGCGCAAAACCCAATTGCTTGAGCGCACGGTCTACCCCGTATGAAACCCAGAGCTTTCGGCGGAGCGACTCTTCCATAGCCCGCGGGAAAGTGTTGATTCCCTTGTAACCAATTGCTGTAAAGGTTTTGAGCACTCTCACAAAAGAGCTCAGCGGCTTCTCGTAGTAAACAACGGTGAGCTCGGCATCTTTGGGTACCTTGCCCTCTTGCAGACAGTATTTGATTGCTTGAATGGGTAGCGATGGGTCGTTCTTAATGCGAGAAAATCGTTCTTCCTGTGCAGCGGCCACTGCTACGCCGTCGCAAAGTAGCGCTGCTGCGGCATCGTGATAAAGGGCACTTACCCCTAAGACAAAGTGATGACCCATCGAGTTAGTAGCTCATCGACTTAAAAGAAGGTGTAGACCGCGTAGGGGACAACAGCCTGAGTAGCAGTTCCAAGCGCAATAGCAACAATGAGTAGAGCAGCTACGGGAAGTAGCCACCAGGCTTTGTTGAGCCGGGCGTAGATAATAAAATCTTTTGCCAGGCGAGCTGCATGGCGAATGAAGAGCACGCCAAGCACATTAGCCCCCGGTATTCGACGGGTGCCGTTCCTTGGGTACTGTTCGATAGGGAGCATCTACTGGTGGCCTCCGTTAGCAGCGTTTGCAGTGTGTCACTGTGCAAAGAACCTACTCAGCCGGCTTTGCCGGGCTTAGCTATTCTCAACTCAACCGAGTAACTGTCTCTGGCCAAGACGACCAAGTCAGTTTGAGCCCGTCCTCGAGCGGGGTTTGTAGTTTCCAGTCCAGCAACTCGGCGGCAAGTGCTCCGGTTGCGCTGCGCCGGTGTGGCTCTTCTGAAGTCAGACCCAGGTCACTCGGGAGCTCCACTCTTTGCAAGCTAGATGTAGACCCGGTAATTCTCAGAATTTGTTGAGCCAGATCAGAAATACTGGTTTCCTCGGGTCCGCCAAGATTGACGACCTGCCCGGATCCGCGCTCACAGGCTGAAATAGTTCCTTCTACGGCATCACGGACGAACACAAAGCTGCGAGTTTGCGAGCCATCGCCGTACAGGACAAGGCCGTTGCCTGCTCGGGCGGCCTCAAAGAATAAAGTGATGACTGATGGGTCAATACTTTGTGGCATTCGAGGCCCATAGACGTTGAAATAACGTATGACTGAAGGTGGTCGGCGCCCTGACACCCCTGCAGCTAATGCAAGGTGTTCTACGCAAGCTTTGGCATGGGCGTAACTCCACCTTGCGGCCTGCGGTGGGCCTAGTAAACCCGGGGTCTGTTCATCAAATGGGGTAGCGGTTGAGCGTCCATAAATCTCAGAACTTGAAGCAACAAGCAACGAGGCATCTGGCGCTGCAGCAGAAATCAGATTTGTGGTGCCAGTAACTGCCACTTCAATTACCCGGGCAGGATCAGCAACAGTAGATCGCACTCCAACTACGGAGGCCAAGTGGTAAATAGCATCAAAGCTGGGCGCAAGATCTTCAACAAGCGCTCGATCGGTAACGGAACCCTCCACCAAGGTGACCCGATCGCCAAGTTGTGAAAGGTTCGCCCTAGAGCCGCGGCTCAGGTCATCAAGCACAGTGCACTCATCGCCACGCGCCACTAGCGCGTCCACAAGGTGGGACCCGATGAACCCCGCCCCACCAGTAATGAGTGCTCTCATCCTGTCAGGCTACCAAAGACCCTCCTAAAGCGATGATGGCTGCAGATCAACACTGCAGTAGTACCGTCTGTTGCTGTGAAAGACATCTCGAGGAGTCTGAGCTTCGTACTGCCTTTTTGGAACGAAGTTGAGGGCGCTGAACGCACAATTCAAGTAGTGGATCAGGCAGCAACTGAGTTGCTTGACGCGGCTGTGGTGTCGGCAGTCGAGATTCTGGCGGTCAACGATGGCAGCACCGATGCAACAGCGCAGGTGCTTGATGACCTCGCCGAACTACACCCGCATCTCAGGGTGGTGCATCACGAAACCAATTTGGGTTTAGGTGGAGCGCTTCGTACAGGTTTCAGTGAGGCTACTTCTGAGTGGATTTTCTATACCGACTCGGACCTGCCAGTAGATCCGCTCATCTGCGAGCGTGCTTTTCGTGCCACAGAACTGCATCACGCAGACATCGTCTCTTGTTATCGCCTTGACCGCACCGGCGAGGGAGTACGGCGCGAGATTCTTTCCACCGTGTACAACATCGCAGTACGAGTTGTTACTGGGCTGAATGTGCGAGATGTTAACTTTGCGGCAAAATTGCTGCGGCGTCAGGCAGTGATTGAGTGCTTGCCAGAGAGCAACTCCCTTTTCTTCGATGCCGAACTTCTAGCTCGAGCCATACTCGGGGGCGCAACGCTGCAGCAGATAGGGGTGGATTACTTTCCCCGCTCGGTAGGAACCTCGACGCTTTCTTCCTTGAAGTCCATCACCGACACTGCAAGAGATCTTGCCCGAATCGGACCAAGCGTCAGTATCCGATAGTCAACCCCCACCCCCAACCCCAACCCTCTGTTTTGTCCTGCGAGGGACCCCCTATAGGGGGTCCCTCGCAGGACAAAACAGAGAAGTTTTTGGGGTTGGGGTTGGGGTTGGGGTTGGCGGGTGGGGGTGGGTTAGTCGAGGAGGTACTTGGCTCTGCGAATTTCGTCTGCGCGCTGCATGCTGGCATCGAACTCTTCCAAGCTGAGATGCTGATTGGGGTTTGGTCGCGTCCCTAAGAACTTCAGGCCCTCTGGCCGACCAAGCACGGATTCCATGTCGTATTCCAGCCAGAAGTTGGTATCGGCCTCCCAAAGGTCAAACTGAGTTGGGTCCTCGGCGTTGCGGATCCACAGAACTGTCTGCGCATCTTGTGGAACCATCTCAATTTGGAAGGTGATGCGCTGCGTGTCAGACAAGTTGTCGCTCGACCAGTGCAGCAGGGAATCGTCAAAGATGAGTGCTTCGCCTGCCGCAACGTCTAACGGCTCTAAGTAGGTCTCGATGAGTTCAGTCTCGAACTGATCAAAGAATCGGTCAGAAGTTGCTGCGGCAATATCGGGGAAGATTCGGTGGCCTCCCGGAACTACGCGAAGGGTTCCGTTTTTAAATCCGGTGTCTTGAAGCGGTGCCCAAACAGTCACGGTTGGAATATCAATATCTTCGATAGTCGGCCAGTTCTGATGTATCTCAAACCGTCCTACCCCTGGCGGCTTGGCATACACGTTGCTCGTCAGGATTCGATAGCCCGGCAGCACCGCCTTGATCTGCTCACCCATAGCGTTTCGCACCAGCAGGTCGGACTGCTTTCTATAGTCAAGGTTTGGATCGAGAAAGGTGCAGTGGTAGTCACAGCGAGAATTTTCTAAGTTCCGTGGATCGAAGTTGTCGGCGGGCAGTAACTCGGAAAACTTGTTGCGAAGATCACTCATCTCGGTCACTGACAGGAGCGGAACCTTGACAAATCCGTCTGCCCAGAACGCAACATCCAGACTTGAGTCATTGAACATCTTTGGAGGTCTGATTCGCCCATCTTCTTGACGCTCAAACCCCTCGTACACAGGTGTATTCATCTTGCTCCAAACTGGCTCATTTTCTTCTGGCTCAATCTCTGTTTGGTGCTACGCCACACAACGTGTGTTTCACTGGACCACGCTGGCACCGAGCACGCCACCAGCCGATGTAGGAGGCGTGCCTATGACATAGCTGAGATAGAAGGATCGATCGATTTGATATTGCATCAGTTCGTCATCTTCAGTCATCCAATAATGATGCAACTCGGCTTCTCTAGGCCCGACCACACAACCCACTGCAATCCGGTCAAGCTCGGTGGTATTCGGCGGCGAAAAGTGCACGACTCTGTTATCCATAATGATTGCTTGGCCAGCCCGTACCGAGATGACTGGGCGGTCGTCCAGATCGGCTACTGCTAGTTCGCAACGCTCATAAGTTGCGACGTTGGATGGCCGGAGAAAGTCGATTCTTCGATGCGACCCGGACACCACGCCAAGGGTTCCGTTGGCTGGAGTGGTATCAACAAGTGGGCACCAAACGGTTGCCGAACTGAACTGTTCCTCGTCGAGGAAGGTCCAGTCCACATGCGGTGGGACCGGATCAGACTCCGGGTATTTAACAATGAAGTTAGCGAACATGATTCGATAGTCATCAAGCAGGTTCTCTATAGCGGGGCTCATGAGTTCGTCCATCAGGTCGAATACTTGGGCGCGGTATTCAGGACGCTGGTCATAGATAGAGGTATCGAATCCATCTACCCAATCGAACTGCGTACGCTGCTCGTGGTCCATTGTGTCGTACCGCTCTCGCAGAGCCGAAACGGTTGCTTGGTCAATCAGATCGACCACTACAAAGCCAAGCTCTGAAAACTGCTGCTGAAGCTCTGGGTCACGCAGCGTCTTGCGTCGAGATGTTGTAACGGGTGGCTCTGCGCGATTGCTGACACCCTGCCCTCGAAACCCCTGAAGCCAATTCCGCATAGCCTTTATTGTACAGGTAACACCTGCCAAATGGCCTGCCGGATCGGCTCGCTAGGGCCGGCTGTCCTCAACTTATCGGCACGTAGCCGAGTTATAAAATTCGATTTCTCGTATCTGCTGTTGGAAGTTTTCCACCGGCGGCTTCTCGTAGCGGAACCCGTCAAGAATTGGCCGAAGGGAGGTGTCTGCGCCATTCCAGCCTGCATCACGAAGCTGCTGTGTGAGCAGCAGAAGAGACTCGCGGATGCCCAGAACGTTTGGCGTGAGCTTGGGTGGCGCGACCTGTAAATAGCGATCAAAGTTAATCAGGACCTTTAGCATGATCTGCTCGGCATTGACTGAAGAATCCGTGAAAATGAGCTGAAGCGACTCGACTGATTTCACCATGCCACACAACGAATCCACGCTCGAGGAATCGGGTAGAAAGATAAACCTTGGCGGTGCCGTGGTGGTGACTGGCGGAATAGTTGTTGTAGTAGTCGATGCTGTCGATGTGGTGGTTGTGTTCCGGCGCGAGCCTTTGGGGCGCTTTCCCGAGGGAACTGTGGTGGGCCCCGCCGTGGTGGATGGAGCGGCCAAAGAAAACTTTGAACGATCGACTTTACGGTCTCGTCCCTCAAAGCCAGGAGTGGCGGCCGACTGAGCTAAGCGAATTTCTCCGTTCGACCCAAGAGTGGTCAGCAAAATGGCGGCCGACAGAATGACTGCTACCGCAAACACGCCCCACCACCGAAGCGCTGTCATGCGGGGCTCCCAAGAATCCAGTCGGCAACTTGAGGAGCAATGACCGACACATCAAGTTGCTTGCGCCCAAACTCGGTACCTGCCTTGCCGAACTGAGCCCGCAGAGCTGGGTTGCTCAGCAAGTCTGCGGCCTTTCTGGTAATCAGATTGTGTTCTGGGTAAGGCACTACCAGAGCGCAGCCAGATTCTTGGGCCATCTCGGTCAACCCACCACTATTAAAACCAACCACGGCAATGCCAAGAGAAATTGCCTCTGCACAGGCGAGCGGGTAGGCGTCTTCCCGGGCTGTTGAGATAAATACGTCAAACTTGCTCATGGCAGCAGCAGGGCGATCCACCTGACCGGTGAACCTGACCTGTTCTGTTAGCGCTAGCTGATTCATCTCATGCTCCAAGGGCCAGAACACAGCAGAGTTTGGGTTCTCTCCACCAAGCCAGGTAAAGCGTAGGTTCTCTTGTGGCAACATGTCCCGTAGTTCGGCCGCAATCCTGAGCCAAATCTCGGGTGCCTTTCGCCAGTCGGTCATTCCACTACCACCCACGTGAAGAAAATCGGTAGCTGGCCGAGACAGATCAAGGCCTACGTATTCACCCACATCTATAACAGGGTGGATCACTGTGACCTGATGCTCACTGACACCAAGGTCAGTAATGAGAAACTGCTTCACTGCCAAAGAAACAGCCAGGAACCGCTCAGTTTTTGCTAAGAGAAACTCCCTGTCGTTCTTGCTCAGGTTTCCGTACCAGCCAGTCGATAACTCATGAGCAATGGTGAGGACACGACTACTTGAGCGCAGTTGCCGAAGAAGCTCAACAGTGGCAACTGTTGCCCCGTTCACGATGGTGATCTCTGCTTCGCGTTGTGCCGACCTGAAAGAGTTTCTTCTGACTCGTGCCCGGGTAGCTAAGCCCACAACTCGCTGCCCAAAAACTTGTGCATGTGCAGCCCGAGTCAGACTGCTAAAGGTCATCTCAATTGAGCGTGGGTCTAGCCGCGCAATAGAGGTAGGAGTCAGCTCAGCGAACTGTGTTGCGAGCACGCCGGGGCGGGCAATAACAAGTTCGGTGTCGAACTCGGCCGGGTTTGCGTTCCAGTAGCGCAACAGGCGAAGTAGATACAGCGGCGGCCCGCTCCGTTCGGCGCCATGTGCAAGGAACCTGACGAGAGGGCGATTCACCCGTCAGTTGTTGATGGGTGTTGGGCCAGGTATCTGGCCACCATCGTTTTGGTTGTTGTCAGTCGTGCCGTTCTCGGACTGGCCGTCCATGCCCGGCAGCACTGCCTGATCGAGTTGTGGCACGTCGGGAACAGTGCGCTTAAACATCTTGGGCAGGAATCGGCTACGAGGTTCCTTTGCGTAGCCGTAGTAGGCGTAGAGCGAGCCGTATGCGCCCTCGGCGTCTACCCCGTTCAAGATGGTGCCAACAAGTGGATTGTTCACCTGACTCAGGCGCTCAAGCGACCGCTTCACTTCCCTCTTTGACGTGCTGTTGGCTTTTGCAATGAAGAGTGAAGCATCTACACAGCGCGACAGCACCAGCGAGTCAGTCACTGGCAGTACCGGCGGGCAATCAAGGAAGACAATGGAGTGGTTATCGAGCAGAGACTGAATCAATTCAGAGGTTCTATCCAAGCTCAGTAGCTCAGATGGGTTTGGCGGGCGAGGCCCCGATGGCAGAACTCGAATGTTGGGATGAACTGGTGATTGCTGTAGCGCGACTTCAAGCGGAACCTCGCCGAGCAGGACCGAGGTCAGTCCAATCGAACCATCAACTTGCAAGAAGCTTTGAGCGCGGGGGCGACGAAGGTCGCAGCCAACCACGGCTACAGGCATGCCGGCTTCGGCAAACGCAATTGCCAGGTTAGCCATGGTGGAAGTCTTGCCTTCGTGGGAACTAGCGCTTGTGATCTGCACGATTCCCATTGGCCGATGAAGCGCCAAATATTGCAGGGTGGTGCGCAGGCCGCGGTAGGCCTCTGCTGTGGCCGACATTGGAGCCGCTTGTGTTGTGAGCCGGGGTTCATCCTTATTTTTCCAGCCCTCATCTAGGGGAATCAAGCCCAAGGTTGGAATGCCTTTGGTAACACGCTCGAGGTCACCTGGGCTGCGGATCGAGTCGTCGACTTGCTCGAGCAGTAGCGCTAGGCCGATCCCCAAGAACAGGCCAATGAGAGCGGCTTGGACAAGGTCACGGACTACGTTTGGTGAGATGGGCGAAGAGGGAACAGTGGCTGGATTTAATATCTGAACGCCGCCTGTAGTAGTGAGTCGCTCAGAAAGTTGCAGCACTTGCAGACGCTGCTGATAGTCGCTCAGCTGGTTCTCCATGTCTGCGCGACGCACTTGGATCTGCTGGTCGAGCCGATCTCGTTCGGCGCTCAGGTCTTCATAGGTGGGGTCTGTGGTTGGCGTTGCTGCCAGCTTTTCGTCGAGCGCAGCTAGCGGCTTGTTTATAGCGTCAATCTCTACTTGAAAGTCATCAATTTGCTGCTGCAACACAAGCTTGGATTGCGTAAGGTCGTCAACAATCGCGTTAAACCGTTCGGTCTGGTAGGTCTCGGCGTAAACGTTTACTTTGCGGGCAGCATCTTTAGGGTTTGAATCGGTAGCTGACAGAATGATGACGTCATCGTCACCACCAGAAACTGCCGAGATAGAGATCTTCTCGCCATAGACCTTGGCAACTGCAGTCCGCACAGCGAGCGAGTTAATGATCTTGAGTTCATTCTGCACGGCGCGAGTTGGGTCTACCGAAGACTGCGAAGGCGAAAAAATTGACTCTGATTGCTTGGGTTGCAGGAGTAGCTGTGAGGAGGCTTCGTAGATACGCGTCTTTGAAAAATCAAGGGCCGCCACAATGGCTACAACAAGAACCACGGTTCCTGCAATGACCAGCCACCGCCGACGCAAGATGGCGAGGTACTCGCCGACGTTGCTATCAGTCCGATCCTGCATTGGTTCCATAGTGTGTTGCTTCCCCTTATTTGATTCGTTGGAATTGAACCAAGTTGACCTTAAGTATGCCGGGAGTTACTCACAAAGCGCGAGAGTAAAAGTACCTTCTCAGTTAGTGCTTCGTTGAGTGTTCACTTGACTGCGGGTTCAAGTTGCCACTGCCGTTATTAGGCCATTGCTATTTCTTGGCCCTAAAAGCTGCAAGTAAATTGCCTCGATCTGGCGAACTACTACATGTTGTTCGAACTCTTCAACCACGAGTTGGTGCCCGCGAGCGCCCATCTCTGTACGCTGCTTGAGAGTCATTTGTAGGAGTTCGGACAGCGCATCTGCTAGCGCTAAGTAGTCACGTGGTTCGGTCAGAATCCCCACTCCGGCATCCTTCACGGCATGAGCAATTTCGCCTGTTTCGGTAGCCACAAACGGCAACTTGCTGGCCATGTACTCCAAGATGACGAGTGGCCCTGACTCGTTCTTCGAGGAGAACACCCCCGCATCTGCTCCTGCCATCAATGAGGGTGCATCATTTCGAACACCAATCGTTCGAACTAGGTGATCTATTTTCAGCCGCTGCAGCATATCTTGGCAACCCTGAAAATACGAGGGATCCGCAGTGGTGCTGCCACAGACAACTAGCCGCAGGCCCTCTTGTTCTGTTCTGCTCAATTCGGCAATTGCCCGGAACAGAGTTGGGTGATCTTTCTGTGGCCGAAAGTTGGCAACCATCAGTAACACCAAGTTGCCTTCACCCAGATCAAACTCGCGTCGTAGGTTGATAGGAGGGGCAGAAGAAAACCGTTCAAGGTCAACTCCGCTGCGCACCAAGTTGACCTTGCTTGGAGAGAGCCCGACAGTATCTATGGCCCATCGGCACAGGCGTGACTCAACACCGATGTACGCATCCACTCCGTGTTGTAGCGGGAGCTTCAGCCCACGGCCAGCACTGCGGTCAAGGTGAAGCCGCCCAAAATGGTCGTGGAAGACATGTCGAGCATTGATCAGGCCGAGTGCTTTGCAGAGCGAAACAAACTTCATGGTGCCACGACCATGGGTATGGAGGACGTCGATTTCTTGCTGACGGACATATCTGCCGAAGGACAGGAGCTTGAGTAAATCCCAAGTGGCCGAGCGCTCAAGCACCATGACCTGAACGTCGTCTTTTAAGCTGGATCGAAGTAGGCCGTCAGTTCTAGTAGCGCAGAAGTACACCTGGTGAGTGTCTCTGTTCAGACTGTTGGCAATATCTACTGCCACCTGCTCGGCGCCGCCCACCTGCAGAGAGTCGGTCACTATCATGACGTTCAGCTTTTTCTGCATCAGGTGCTCTTGTGCAGTGCGCTAGGGCGATGGCCTGGGCGAACTGATCGCAAAACGTCCCCTGCAACTGCTGCAATGCCGAGCCAGTCCCAGCCGTACGCTCCAGCCCGAACTCCCTCAGCGATGTTTCGAAGCCGGTCCGTTACCGGGCCTGGACCTTGGATTCTGTTGCGGTGGTGATCTGCAATTGTGGTGAGGGTTTGAGCCTCTTCGAAGTCGCCCATTTCGTTGGCCCGTTCTGCTGCGGCTTCTAGTTGCTCGGCCCGGGCTAGGTGGGATTCATTACTTGAACCGACCGGGGCAGTAAACACTGCAGTAGTTGCCCGAGCAAGTGCATGAGTGAGCTGGGTTCCCACAAGCACGCCGGTCTCTTGGTCTGGGTGAACCCGAAATGCCAAGAGGGGTTCAGGAAGTGCCCGAACTGTTCCTACTGCTGCTGCAACTAACGACAGCCAGCGGTCGTGACGCATCGGGGTTTCGGTATTTTCAAGTACCTCTGGAAAGGGAAGGGACGCAGCCACCGCACGCCGGCGGACAGCCATAGTGCAGCCGGTTGTAAGGGCTCTGCGGGCAAACAGTTCCTCTGGCACGACGGCACGCCGACGCAACGTTCTGCCCACTAGCCGGGTATCCCACAGGCGTTGACCTAGCAGTTGACTGTCTTCACCAATCAGGTCTGCGTCAGAGAACGCCATGGTGACGGTGGGGTCGAGCTTGAGTTCATCGATCAGTCGCCGAAGTTTGATCGGGTACCAAACGTCGTCTTGATCTGCAAGGGCAATGAAGCGGCCATGGCAACGCGCTAACGCTTCTGCAAAGTTTGCAGTAGATCCAAGACGGTGGTCGTTGATTTCAACTCGAACAAGGAACGGTGCGCTGGCAGCAAACCTGTTTATGAGCTCTACCGTGTTGTCTTCGGAGCAGTCATCTTGAACCACGACCTCATCGGGAAGGAGTTCTTGGGCAGCGAGTGACTGCAGTAGTTGCTCTATCCAGAGGCCACCGTTGAGCGTGCATAGCGCAACTGAGACCTCACATTGGGCCCGTGGGTATCGGATGCGAGGTGTAGAAGCAGGTGCGGTGGTCATAAGGCGGTGGCCTACAAGGCGGAGGTCAGCGGACTGCGGAAACGAAAGAAGTATGGAACGCAATCAACTCGGCGTATCGTATCCTGAGCTAGTTGAGAATCCTCGTGCCTGCCCACGGCGCCACATCTGATGAGGCCAAAGGCAGCCCGAGTTTCAACTGAGAGCCAGTTCTAGGGCAGAACGATACATAGCGCTGATCGAAAGAAAAATGAATTCGGGGGGCAAGTGGTTGAAACAGTAGATCTGCTCGTTTGGGGCAAGTGGAAACGTGACTGGCAACTCGGTTCAGTCACCGACCTCTCCTTACGTTTTTCGCAGGCTTCAGCACAAATCGACGAGGTTGTCCTGAAGAGCAACGCCGACTGGCTGCTATTTTGGGACCCACTTCTGGGCGATCCAGACGTTGAACTTCTAGCTGTTCTCACAGCGGACCGAGCCGATGCCTGGCACTCAGGGCTGAGTTACGGGCTTTCAGGCCAGCCAGAAGAGCATGACTACATTCATCCCATCTGGCCGCTTGCATTAGATGCGGATTCGGCTATCGATTCGGTGTCTTGGCGCCTGTCGCTATCTGCGCTTCTAGTAAAAACCGAGGTGTTGCGCACTCTTGGATGCCTAGATGCTGCGTTCGAAGAACCTACAGGTGCAGGCCTTGAGTTGGGGCGCCGCATGATTGATCGAGGGGCCGTGGTGATGCATACGCCACGCCTAGTAAATGGCCAGAACCAATTGGCGACTCCGCTGAGCGAGCATGACCGGTTTGTGTTTCTTCGACGCGTTTTTGGCCGTAAGTGGGTTCGGTATGCAGCACTGCGGCGCTCAATGGCGCATCTTCGCCCACTCAAAGTGAGAGCTGCGCTTCGCAGTTCGGCCTCTGCAACAAATGCAACACCTCGGCCCGGTTCTGCCAAACAGGTTGTTACTAGGGATTCGGTGATGAGCCCAGAGAATCCAAGGATCACCGTGGTGCTACCAACTCTTGGTCGCTATGAATTGTTACGGCCTGTTTTGGAACAGCTTCGTAAACAGACCTTGCCCGCTGAGCAGGTGGTGGTCGTAGATCAAAACGACATAGACAAGCGCGATCACGCAATCTACGAAGAGTTCTCTGACCTCAATCTTGAGGTGATCTTTCAAGTCAAGCGTGGCCAGTGGCTAGCTCGGAACGCAGCTGTTGAGCACGCAACGGGTGAGTGGATTGCTTTCGTTGATGATGACTCAGAGGTGGGACCAGACTTCTTGGAGCAACACTTAGAAGGGCTTCATCGTTACAAAGCTGACCTGTCAACTGGAGCATCTCTGGCAGTCATCGGTGCCCCAATCCCAGACAGCTACGCCTACTTTCGCGTTGCCGATCAGTGGGATTCGGGTAACGGCATGTGTCATCGGAGCCTGTTTGAGCGCTTCGGTCTATTCGATCAGCAGTTCGATAGGCAGCGCCGCGGCGATGCCGAGTTTGGCCTGCGAGTGCAACTCGGTGGGTGTCTAGTCATCCATAACCCTCATGCCATTCGCGTGCACCTGAAGGCCCAAGAGGGCGGACTGCGCACCTTTGGTTCCCTTGATGGGTTCCGTCACCGAGATCGCACTGCTCCGCTGCCCTTGCCTTCGATGGTGTATTACACAAAGCGGTATCACTCAAAGCGGCAAGTTCGCGAAGACCTGATAATTGGCCTTTCTCAGGCCATCGTCCCTTATGAGCTCAAACGCCGAGCCTCACCTCGGCAGTGGCTGGGGTTTGTAGCAGGCGAGATGGTTCACCTTCCCTCCACGGTCAAGCGTGTGAGGGCTTCGTTGCGAATTGCCGACGAGATGGTGGAGGTTGGGCCTCGAATCCCTAAGCTGTGAGAGCGTGGGGGCAGTTCTTGGCTGCTTAATTCCAGTGCAATAGCCGGTGGATAAGACTTGAGCCATTGGTCAGCAGGTTCTGTTCATAGGGGTTTCTGTTCATAGGGGTTTCTGTTCATAGGGAGGGTCGTGCGTCTCGCAGTAATTGGTGATACCCAGCATTATCGAGATAGCAACGGTCGACTCTGCGCGCTTGAACCAGTGGTGAATCAGCTCGACCGCTGGGCCGAACTCTTTGACGAAGTTGTTATTTGCGCTCCACTTGACCCTGGCCCTCCACCAGCAGGTTTTGGCCCCTACCGCTCAACTAACCTAACCATTGAGCCCTTGAAAAAAGCTGGTGGCAATACTCGCTCTGCCAAGTTTGGTTTGCTTGGACATCTAATTCCGTGGTTTCGGACCACTCGAAGCGTTGCCCGATCAGTGGATGCTGTGCATCTGAGATGCCCATGCAACATTGGCCTAGTTGCCATTTTTTCTACATGGCGCACGGGTGCCCTGCGCTATGCCATGTACGCCGGGGTATGGCATGACTATGTTGGCGAACCTCGCTTTTTTCGTATGCAGCGCAAACTCCTCGGCAGTAAATGGTTTGGTGGGCCAGTCAGTGTGTACGCGGGCAAGAACCCATCTCTGCCCCATCTGGAGCCATTCTTCAGTCCTTCGTTTTCTGAAGCAGATATTGAACGCGCCAAGGCCCGCTCCAGTCTAAAGATTGAACGCATCCGTAGTTCAGACTCATTTGAGCCATGGCGACTCGTTACCGTGGGCAGGCTGACTCCCAACAAGAATCAGCAGACCGTAATCCGTGCGCTGCCGGCGATCATCCAGGGTGGCGACCGAGTGACTCTTGATGTGTACGGTGACGGACCTTGCCGCGGCGAGTTAGAGAAACTAGCCAGTGATTTAGGTGTTGCAGAAGTCGTTACCTTTCATGGTTCAGTGAGCCATGGCGAAGTGATGGAAGCCTTTGCAGGCGCAGACCTAAACCTGTTGTCTACTCGTCAAGAGGGCTACGGCAAGGTCCTGCTTGAAAGTATGGTCCACGGCACCGTTCCGGTATTTGGCCAGAGCCCAGTCTCGGGCGAAATCTCTGGTGAGGGTACCCGCGGGTTGGTATTTTCTTCTGAAGATTCTGTGCGTTTGGCTGAACTCGTGCGGGGGTTGATGAGTAATCGCAGCCGCTGGGCAGATATGGCAGTAGCTGCGCGCGACTACGCCGGCACCATGACCCTTGAAGCCTTCCAGGATCGAGTGCAAGACATGCTTGAGCGGCAGTGGGGTGTCACCCTTTTGGATCCTGCCTCACGGGGTGTTGCCGAGTGAATCAAGAGTCCTCTACTAGTAACAGTTTCACACTCGTCACGCAGTACTACCCGCCGGAGCGAGGCGCAGCGCAGGTGCGGCTGGGCTCAATCGTTGCGGATCTTGTCCTGCGCAAAAACTCTGTAGAGGTTGTGACCGCTCTACCGAATTACCCTGTGGGTAAAATTTTTCCTGGCTGGTCTCACCGGCCACTGCAGACCCGATCAGAGAATGGTGTACAAGTTCGCCGAGTATGGGTCTGGGCATCTATGGGCAGTGGGCTCGGCCGAATTCTTAACTACGTATCTTTTGGTTTGATGTCTGTGCTTGGCATTGGATCTGCACACAAGTCGAATTGGGTCATCGTTGAGTACCCGACACTGTTTGGAGCCTTGCCCGCAGTGCTGTGTGCAAAGTTGCGCAGGCAGAAAGTGGTCATCATTGTGGCCGACTTGTGGGTGGACTCCATTGTGGAAATCGGCACGATCCCCGATGGCACCGTTATTGCTCTGTTTCGCCGAGCAGAGCGCTTTATGCTCCGTCGAGCCGATGCCGTTACTGCAGTCACCGAGGGTGTGCGCGACGCGTTGCTCCTTAAAGGTGTGACAAGCAAGCAGATGACTTGGCTTCCAAATGGTGCAGACACAGATATGTTTTCACCCGGACCAGAGGACCCAAAGGTGCGAGCAGAACTCGGCTGTGCCACAGCGGAGCACTTGTTTCTTTATGCCGGAACCCATGGCTATGTTCATGGCCTTGAAGTAGTGCTTGAAGCTGCCCAAGAGTTGGCCAATGATGACGTGCGCTTTGTCTTAGTGGGCGGCGGTTCGGAGAAGCAAGCGCTTCAGGACAAGGCGGCCGAGATGGGCCTGCGCAACGTGACTTTTGTTGATCCAGTGCCCCCACAAGAGGTGGCTCGAATGCTTCGGTCGTGCACAGCAGGCATAGCAACGGTGCGTCAGGGCGATGTGTACCGAACCATTCGCTCAGCAAAGATGCTGCCCACCATGGCCAGCGGGTTGCCAGTGATTTATAGCGGAGATGACGAAGGTTCGCGACTCGTCTCAGCAGCCGGAGCCGGCCTAGTGACTGCCCCCGGAAGTGGGGCAGAACTTGCTGAGGCTGTTCGTTCACTTATTGCATCTCCAGAACAAGCTAAGTCCCTCGGGGCTGCAGGTCGTGACTGGATAGTAAACAATGCTAGCTGGCATCAACTTGTTGGAAACTGGCTTGAACAGTTGGAGCAGATTGAGTCTGGCGGAACAGCAGTCGTAGTGGAACAGCAAGCTGGATCAAGATGAAGCTTGATGATCTGTACCAGCGAGCACCAGTGCCAGTGCAAAATATCTTCGCTTCAGCCTATGGACTGAAAGAACTTCCTCGCCGTCATGGCGGACAGTTCCGCAGAGAGGTCTTCGACCTTGATGTGCGGCAGTGGTGGACCCAAGAAGAGCTAGAGGTTGATCAAAACGCACGCCTTGTATCCATGGTGACTTGGTGTGCGCATCGGGTGCCCCACTACCGAGATATGTTCAGCGACCTTGGCATAAACCCTCGTGATATTCGCACCGCGGCCGACTTGGCTCAGCTGCCGCTCCTAGACAAAGAGACAGTCAGGGCAGACCCCGATCGTTTTTTGCCCGAGCAGCCACAACCCAAGCTGATTGCGCAAACAACGGGAGGTACCACTGGAACTCCTGTTCGCTACTGGGCCACCCTTGCTGGGGTCCGCGCCAACTACGCCACCTATGAGGCTCGGTGTCGCTCATGGGCAGGTGTGCGGCTCGGTCAACGAATGGCCTCATTCCATGGGCAACCCATCATTCCTGAGTCGCAAGCGGGAGGGCCGTACTGGCGGCGCAACCTTGCCTTTAATCAACTGTATTTTTCGGTGTATCACCTCAACTCACTTAATTTGCCGGCCTACCTCAATCAGCTTGAGCAGTTTCGGCCGCAGGTGATTGCTGGGTATACCTCTGCTGTGCATCGCATTGCGCGCGGCCTGATCGACTCGGGCGATATTGGCCGAGTACGACCAACTGCTGTGTTGGTGAGTTCTGAAACACTCACACCCGCTGTGCGAGAAGACATGCAACTTGCGTTCGGCTGCAGGGTGACCAACGCTTATAGCCTTGGTGAGCTAGTTGCCTTTATCTCTGAATGTGACCACGGAGAGCTTCATATCAGTACCGAGTACGGAATCATTGAGTTACTAGATAGCGCTGGTAGCTTGGGCAGCGAAATCATTGCCACCGGGCTGATCAATAAAGGTATGCCGCTACTACGCTATCGAACGGGCGACCTTGCAGTTCGAACCGATCCGGGCCACTCGTCTTGTGGTCGCGGTTTGCCCCGAGTTGCCGAGATAATTGGCCGAGTCGACGATGTTGTTCGTACGCCCGAGGGTGCAACTGTGGGCCCAGCACCGATGAGCCTTGCCTTCCAGCGAGTTCCGCACCTGCGTCGGGCGCAGGTGCGTCAGGACTCACTTGATGCACTCACCGTGCTGTTAGAAGTTGACTCCTTGTTCAGTCACCAAGATGAGGAATTCTTAATCGGCGAGCTGCGTAAGCGCCTAGGCCCCTCAATTCGTCTGTTCATTGAACAAGTACCCACCGTGCCCAGAACCTCAGGCGGTAAGGAGCGGCTCGTGGTGTCGTCTCTGGGGCAGCAAAGGGGTCCCTTGTGAGGTGGAGGGTGGGTCATCGATTTGATGACAGGTTCTCTGGAGTTGGTCCGCGCATTGGCTTTGTGGGGATCCATTCAGGTGGGCGAAAAGAGCAAGCTGTGAGCCAGAACGAAACGCTGGGGCGCTTATTTCAGCAGTCGGGTTACCGAGTTCGGCGTTCCTCTTCTCTTAAAAACCCTGCACTCAGAACGGCTCACCAAATCGTTTCTATTCTGTTGTGGCGCAGGGTGGATTTGTTGGTAATAGCGGTGTTCTCTGGAAGGTCATTTTGGATTTCTGAGTTGGCTACGCGTTTGGGGGCGCTTACAGGTAAACGCATGGTGCTTTTTTTGCATGGAGGCAACCTTCCCGTGTTTGGGCCTGAGCATCGGGAGTGGGTGGAGCGAGTCTTTGAACGAGCAGACCTGGTACTTGCGCCCTCTGACTTTCTTGCCGACAGCTTCTGCGAATGGGGCATAGATATTGGCGTGATTCCCAATGTGCTAGCAATCGAGAACTATGAGTACAGGGTTCGAACAGAGGCGCAGCCCAACCTTTTATGGATGCGAACCTTTCATGAGCACTACGACCCGACAATGGCGGTGAGGGTCTTTTCACACGTAGTCAAGAAGTACCCATTAGCTACCATGACAATGGGCGGAGCAGACCACGGCCTTCTTGAGGCCACCCGGGCTGAGGCAGTTCGCCTCGGGGTTGATTCAAGAATCCAGTTCCCCGGCTACATGCTTGACGAGGCAAAACGGGTTGCATTTGCAAAAAGCGATATCTTTTTGAATACCAATGTGGTTGACAACATGCCAGTCAGCCTGATTGAGGCATGTGCCTCGGGCCTTGCCCCAGTCGCAACTGCAGTAGGAGGGATTCCAGCGTTGGTCACAGATGGCCAGGATGGGCTTCTCGTACCTGCGGGAGATGACCAAGCCATGGCTGACGCAGTATGTCAACTACTTGAGGACGCCTCTTTGTATGCGGCAATTTCTGCTGCTGCACGAAAGCTTGCGGAAAGGTCCTCGTGGCCACACGTAAAAGATAAATGGGAGCAAGAGATAACCTTGATGCTTCCAGGGGCTGCAGTCCCCTGATCAAACTTTTCTTGCAGCCAGGCTGCTTGACTAGCAAGGTTCGAGATAGATCCAGAGTCCGAGAAAGCCGGGGAGGGTAGTGCCAAAGGATCCACAAAGCGCAGGTTCTGCAGGCGCAGTTAAGGTTTGCGAAGCATCCGAAGCAGACCTTGCCGCGGTTGCAGCACTTCACGTCCAGGCGTTTCCCGACAGCGTGCTTGGCGAACTCGGTGTCGAGGCCGTGCGGCGAAGCTATAGGTGGCAACTCAACGGCCCTCATGACCTGACCGCATTAGTCACAACTCGCTCAGGAACAGTCAATGGCTTTCTCTTTGGCGGAGTCTTTCGCGGTTCAACTATTGGCTTTGTAAAGGCAGAGAAGTGGTACTTAGTAACTCGAGTTGCTCGGCACCCAAAGATTCTGCTCCGAGGAGTGGGCCGAAAACGACTCACGCTCGGGGTGCGACTTTTGCTGCGCCGGGCGCCCGCGGCTGCTCCAGAAATGCCAGATGCAGTTCCGCGTAAGTCCTTTGGGGTTCTAGCCATTGCTGTTGATCCAGATTCGCAAGGCCAAGGTCTTGGAGCCATTCTGATGGCGGAAGCAACTCGACGCGCTAAAGAACAGGGGTTTCTTTCAATGCATCTGACCGTGCATCCGACCAACACCTCGGCCGTGTCATTTTACCGCTCCCTCGGCTGGGCTGAAATTGATGAACCAAATGGAACTTGGGCTGGCAGGTTGATGCTTCCGCTATCCATCGAGTCCTCTTCACCGCCTCCGGCTGAGGAATGACTCTGTGTCTCTGCGGCAGCCGCAAAGGCGCGTTCAGGCATTGCAGATGTTTTTGTTTTCGATGCTGGCAGCTGCGGTGTTTGTCGGGCTGTATCTGATTTTTGTGAAAACAGCCCCCGGGCAGCGATTTGACGACATTGCATTTGAGGGTCGCAAAGCCACACGGCTTGCAGTCCGTCGCCCTGTTACGTTTGCTGTTCGCTTGCTGACGGTCCCCTTCGTTGTTTTGGGCTGCATGGTCATTGCAGTTGATACAGTTCGTCGAGGCTGGTGGCGTACCGGAGCGGCTGCGCTTGGGTCTGTTGCGCTCACCATTTTGCTTGCCCGGTCACTCAAGGGTGATTTGGTAAGACCAGAACTGATTAACCTTGCCTACGCGAGCTCTCGGAACTCCTTTCCGAGTGGTCACATAGCGGCTGTTATGGCTGTACTGCTCGCAGCGCTCTCTGCTTGTGAGGAGTGGGTTCGATCAGCCCTGGCTGCACTCGGTGCTTTCGGAACCGCAGCAGCAACAGCAGCACTACTTGGGTCGGGCTGGCATCGTCCAAGCGATGTGCTTGCTGGCCTTGCGCTGGCGGTTGTTGTTGTTAGCTTGACCACCTCGCTTCGGCTGCTTGTTCTTCAAGGGCCCTCGAGCGCTAGCACTTCCAATAACGCCAGCACTGCCAATAACGCCAGCACTTCCAATAACGCCAGCACTGCCAGCAGCGCCAGCATGCCTTGGAGCCTGTACGACAGGCTTGGAGTAGACGAAAAGCATAAAGGTTTAGTACCTGTATGGGCTACAGCGCTTGTAGCCATTAGCGCAATAGCCTTTTTGGTGCTGTTTCAAAATCCATCGGCAAACCCAAGCCACTCACTGCTCAGCTACATGCTGGTAGTAGTGGTGTGCAGCAGTCTTGGAATGGGGGCGGTGTTTGTGTTCGCTCATATTCTGTCGCCGCAGAAGGCACTCAGCGCGCAGGAAACAAAAACCGGAAGACAGTATCGATAAGCGCCGTGATCTCTTCAGCTGTCTTGGTGTAGTTGCGTTTAGAACCTCCCATCGGGTCGGCCACATCAAACTTGCTATCGCGAGACAGGACCGCACCTGGTGTGCGTAGGGCGTTTGCCTGCATGACCCAGTCGCTTACCAACATTTCAACTGGCCGCCATCCAACAATGGGAGCAAGTTCTGCAAGCTCCTTCAGCGGAAAGGCCTTCTGCACTGCATCAACATCAAGTTCTGCAACTGCTGTCAGGTGGCGACGTTCCATTGTCAGGATTAGATCGGCGGCATTGAGAGTCTCTGAGTCTATTTGCTTGCTGAGATGCGTAGACAGATCAAAGCCTTGGTTGCGCATTGCATTCAGCGAACCAGCAGTTGCTGGCTTTCCACCTTTGAGCATCCCTGCAGATACCACCACAGCATCGATGCCTCGCTCTGTGAGCTGTTTTGTAGCGAGCACCTCTGCCATAGGGGAGCGGCACTGGTTGGCAGTACACATACACAGCAGGCGGAACACCCCCATTATGTTTGGCTCTGAATCGGTAGTACCGATTCTGGAACTTCGGCACGAACAGCTTCTTGGAGTCGCTTTGATTCTCCGCCCGGCAGCACGTGGCGCAGCAGGCTTGTCAGAATCAGAAGGTCGAGCCGCCAGGATGCATTCGCTAGGTACCAGCGGTCAATGGCTAACTTTACCGGCAGAACAACTTTCTGATAGGCGTTGCCGTTTTGGTCTTTGTCAATCTCGCCGCGCTCCCAATCACCCACGATGAGCTGTGTGGGGCCCGCAATACCTGGCGGGGCAGCCAGCACTTGTTGCCAGATTGGGTTTTGCAGATCAACAAACTGGGGCGCTTCTGGTCGTGGGCCAAGCAAGCACATCTCTCCTCGAGCCACGTTGTACAGCTGCGGTAGCTCGTCAAGGTGTAGCGAACGCATGCGAGCCCCTATCGGGGTGATTCGCGAATCGTTCGTGCTAGTTAGCGAGACTCCTGCTGCATGCCCTTGGGCTGTGTCTACGCGCATGGAGCGGATTTTCCACATCTGAAATGTTGTGCCATGGACTCCGACTCTAGGCACAGTAATGAGCGGAGACTTGCCGTCATGGCGGCGCACCAGCAGGGCGAGAACAGCCACGATTGGTGAAGTCAGCACCGCAAGAATCGCGCCAAGGATTCGGTCAACAACGAGTCGGATCGAAAGCCACTCTGACATTGAGTCCATCGCCTTACTGTGTGAGCGCTTGGCTCAGAACCGAACAGACCCGCTCCACGTCTGTCTCGCTGAGCATCGTATGAAACGGCAGGCTCAGTGCCCGCTCAACGTAGGTGTCTGCAACTGGCGTGCCACCCGGGCCAGAAGTTAACCCGTTGTCTGCAAACCAATTGAAGGTATGCAGGGGCCGAAAATGCACACTCGATCCGATGGACTCAGCCGAGAGCTGCTTTTGCACCTGCGCTCGATCAACTTCCTCAGGCAGAAGCACCATCATCAGATGATCGGCCCCTCCATCTGGCAGTTCGCGTGGCACGATCTGCAAACCGTCCATGGCACCCAAGAGTTCTCTGTATTGCAGAGCTAGCTCACGGCGCCGAGCTTGTAGGTCAGAGAAACGAACGAGTTGAGCTCGGGCAATAGCTGCAAGCACGTCGGGCAGGTTGGCCTTTAGTCCGTCTCCCAAAATGTCGTAACCCTCGGTCTTTGCGCCGGGGGTGTAGCGAGCCCATGCATCTCTGCTGAGGCCGTGCAGCCGGAAGGATTGAGCAAAGGCTGCTAGCTCTGCATTGTCTGTTGCGAGTGCACCGCCTTCTGCCGATGTGAGGTTCTTTGTGGCGTAGAACGAGAAGCAGCAGCCAGCGTTACCCCGCCCGCCGATCATGCCGCGCTCATCTCGTGCACCTAAGGCATGGGCTGCGTCCTCTATCAAGGGAACTCCGGCCTGTGCACAAAGTTGGTGTATCTCAGAGGACATCGGCGTGCCCGAAAAGTGCACGCCGATTACTGCGTCTAGGCCGCCGTCTTCAAGGGCTGCAGCTAGGGCAGTGGGTGACAAGTTGAAGTTGTCTTGTTCAATGTCGAGCGGCACGGGGCGCAGACCGCGGTGAAATGGGGCGATTGCAGTAGAGACAAAGGTCCAGGTTGGCACCCCTATGCGAGAACCCTCGGGCAACCCCAGATGGGCCGAGGCAATCTCTAACGCCGCGGTGCAAGAAGACATTGCAATCACGTGCTCTACCCCAAGGTACTCAGCAAGTTCGGCCTCGAGTGATTTGCATTCTTCTCCGGTAGTGATCCAACCGCTCAGCAATGCTCGCTCGGCAGCTTCAACCTCTGAACGCCCAATGTCGGGAGCCGAAAATCGAATTTCATCTACAGACATGTACTAAGTCACCCCGAGTTATGCAGTCAGAGGCTTGCGCCGAAAACCGCTCTTGATTGAACGAACTACAACTGTGAACCTACTTCGAAACCTGCATTTTGCGGCTTCGTCACACCCATAAAACAGATTTTTACAATTTTTGGTGCCTCTGCTTTGGCCTCAGGTCTTGAGCCTGAGTAGTCTGCCAGCCGATGGCGAATCCGCTTAGCGACTTCTTACGCTCCTACCTCACCGTCGGGATCTTTGTTGGCCTAAGCTTTTTGCTGTTCGGGCTTCTCTTACTGATCTCGTGGGCATTGCGACCAAATCGGCCTCAGGCTGGCAAGTACAAGACCTACGAATCAGGCGTAGATCCAGTAGGTACAATGTGGTCGCAGAGTCAGGTGCGCTACTACATATTTGCGTTGCTCTTCGTAATGTTCGACGTAGAAGCAGTGTTTATCTTCCCGTGGGCAACTCGCCTAGAGGCTTATGGCTACTTTGGACTCATTGAGATGTTTATTTTCATTGGTGTTCTACTACTGGGCTTGGTGTACGCCTGGCGTAAGGGAGTGCTCAAATGGGCCTAGGTCTTGTCGAGAGCGGAAAAATGCCAAAGCCGCTGACCACGTTGTTGAACATGTCCCGCAAGTACTCCATCTGGGTGTACCAGTGGGGATTGGCTTGTTGTGCAATCGAGATGGGCGCCGCTTTTGCCTCACCTCGCTATGACGTCATGCGCCTAGGCGTGATTCCTTTGCCCGCCGGACCTCGTCAAACTGACCTAGTAGTAATCTCTGGCACCGTGACAGACAAAATGGCACCCTCGATTCGTCGCCTGTATGAGCAAATGCCAGACCCTAAGTACGTTATTTCTATGGGGTCTTGCGCCAATTGTGGCGGCCCATACTGGGATAGCTACTCAGTCACCAAAGGCGTTGATCAGATTATTCCCGTTGATATTTACGTACCCGGTTGCCCGCCTCGTCCAGAGGCACTCCTTGAAGGTGTTGTTATGTTGCAGGAGCGAATCTTGCATGAAGACATGGCCGAGCGTTGGCGCGGTGCGCCACTAGTGGTCGAGTAGGCGCTGGTGTCCGACCAAACCGATAGCCCCGTAGAGAATCCAGAAGATGCTGAACTCCAGCCAGAGGCTGCCCTAGTTGAGCCTGAAGGCCCAAAGGATGAGGCACGCGAAGAGTTGCTGAGCCGTTTTGTTGAGGCCCTCGGCGATGATGTTCTTGACTCTCATATAAAGGTTGACAAAGACCTGTGGATTCGCGTGTCTGCAGATGCCTGGCTTCAGGCCGGCGAGTTTGCGCGCAACCAACTTCAGGCAAAATATTTTGGTTTCTTGTCGGCTATTGACTGGATGCCCTCTCCTTTTGGTCGCTCCATGGACTCAGAAGTAGATCGCATTCTCGACGCTGAGGCAGAGGCTGAGGCAGAGGCTGAGAGCGGAACAGATTTAGCGAGCGGTTCAGCAACAGAGTACGAGCATGGGTTCGCTGGTGGCGAGACCCGCTTTCAGGTATTTGCTCGGGTTGCTTACATCGGTGGTCAGACCAAAAACTTTGGTCTGACGCTCAAGGTTGATGTTCCAGACGACACCTTGGCGCTGAGCACTTGGACAAAGGTCTACGCAGGTGCCGACTGGCATGAGCGTGAGACTCACGAGATGTTTGGGATTGACTTTGCGGGTCACCCCGGGCTGCGCAACATGTATCTGCCAACCGGATTCGAGGGTCATCCTTTACGCAAAGATTTCCCGTTGCTGGCGCGCCATGTAAAGCCCTGGCCGGGAATCGTCGACGTTGAGCAGATGCCCTCAAACGACCCAGAAGAATCAAGTCCAGAAGGAGCAGACTCGTGACCGCAGTGACTGACCGGCAAAAACTTCAGTACATCGCTGCGAAGGCTGCTGATTCTCGGGTCAACGTCGAGCTCGAAACCGAGGGCATGATCCTCAATATGGGCCCCCAGCATCCGGCTACTCACGGCACGCTCAGAATAGTTGCCAAGCTCGATGGCGAACAGGTTGTAGCGGCCGAGCCTATAGCTGGCTACATGCACCGGGGATACGAGAAGCTGACCGAGGTACGCACCTATCCACAAATTACTGCGCTGGTGAATCGCATTGACTGGTTGGGGAGTTTCGCTAATGAGGTGCCATTCATTTTGGCCTCTGAGCAACTCATGGGTATTGAAGCACCACCTAGAGCACAGTGGATTCGCACGCTTCTTTTCGAGATGTCTCGTGTGGCAAACCTGATCCTGTTCCTTGGAGACATGGGTGTGCAGCTTGGAGCGGTAACGCCAGCGTTCTTCGCATTCCGTGATCGAGAATTTGTGCTCGATCAGATCGAGGCTGTGACCGGTGGTCGCTTTCACCCGAACTTTGACCGTATCGGCGGCCTAAAAGACGACCTGCCCAAAGGTTGGCTTGTAGAGACTAAAAACGTTATGAACAAAGTCCGATCTTTCTGTGATGAGATCGAAGGCCTGTTGATGAACGCCGAGATCTTTGCAACTCGAACCAGAGGAATTGGCGTTATTCCGGCGGACGTTGCCATGCAGTACGGACTTTCTGGTGCAAATGCCCGCGCCTCGGGAATCGACTGGGATTTGCGCAGGGATGCACCCTTTGGATTCGTTTACCCAGAGCTTGATTGGAAGGTCTGGACTCACCCCGATGGCGATTCATTTGCACGGTTCTGGGTACGCCTACAAGAGGTTCGTGAGTCAACCAAGATGATCGATCAGATCTGTGATGGAGTGCCCGGTGGTCCCATCATGGCCAAGGTGCCGCGCATCATCAAGGTGCCCGCTGGTGAGGCCTATGTGAGCACAGAGAACCCGCTCGGAGAGATGGGTTTTTACGTTGTTTCGAAGGGTGAACTGGCGCCCTTTAGAGTCAAGATTCGTTCAGCGAGTTTCAATAACGTGTCTATTACCCCGTGGCTTTTGCGCGGCGTGTACGTTCCAGACATCATCACCATCTTGGCTTCGCTCTATTTCATCTTGGGAGACATCGACCGATGACCCAGGTAGTCCTCCATCCCATGTTGGGCCTTGAACTTGCTTATTGGCAAGAGACCATCATTCGCGTCCTCTTAGGCCTAGTCGCTCTGCTGTTGCTGACCGGCGGGGTTGTGTATTTGTACTTGTTCAAGTTTGTGAGCTTCATGCAGAGCAGGCTTGGTCCAATGGAGGCAGGGCCTTACGGCTCGATGCAGTTGCTCGCAGAGGTTGGCAAGTGGCTACAGAAAGAAGACATCTTCACCGAGGATTCAGACAAGTTCATCTTTGGTATTGCGCCAGCAGTGGTCTTGGCCTCGACATTCTTAATGTTTGTTGTAATCCCGGCCGGACCAAATGCCGTAGTAGCAGACCTTGGAACGGGTATTTACTTCGTACTCGCCATGTCTTCACTGTCGGTGATTGGCATTTTGATGGCCGGTTGGGCCTCTGCAAATAAGTATGCGCTGATGGGTGCTCTACGAGCCGGAGGGCAGTTGATTGCCTATGAACTGCCGCTTGTTCTGGCTGTTATCGGCGTGGTTATTTCTGCCGGCAGCCTGAACTTGCAAGACATTGTGGCGGCTCAATCAGACGGAGCAATCTTTGGCTGGACAGGCATTGGTAATCCCTACATCCTCACGCAGATTGTTGGTTTCACGATCTTTTTGATAGCTGTCCAGGCAGAACTCACCCAGACACCATTCGATATGCCGATTGCCGAGTCTGAGCTAGTTGCGGGCTATCAGGTGGAGTACACCGGAATCCGATTCTTGGTCTACTTCATTGCCGAGTTTGCAACTGCCGTGGCCTTTGCGGCTATTGCCTCGACTTTGTTCTTAGGGGGCTGGCAACTGCCCGGCGCATGGGGAATCTCGGATGGCGCGATGAACGCAATTGGGCCCATCATGATCTCCATTAAGGCAGTGCTCCTAGTAGGCGTAGTGTTCTGGGTTCGATTCAGCCTCCCCCGCTTTCGTGAGGATCAGTTGCAGAAGCTTGCGTGGAAGGTTCTTATTCCCTTGGCTCTTGCCAACATCGTGGTAACCGGCGTTATGAAGGTGGTGTTCTAATGGCAAACAAACCCAAGGTTCCCGGGATTGTCAAAGGTCTTGGAATAACTATGAAGACGGCTGTAGAGACCATGTTCCCAGATGGCCTTTTACGTCCGCCCTCCCCTACGCGGGGTGCTTCTACAGTGCAGTACCCGCACGAAAAAGAAGAGCCTGTTGCTCGCGCTCGTGGAGTGATTGCGCTGAAAGAAGACAACTGCACCTCGTGCATGCTTTGCGCACGTGAGTGCCCCGATTGGTGTATCTACATAGAGGCTCACAAAACGCTCGCCCCCCCGCGCAGAGAGGGCGGAAAGCCTCGCTCGGTTAACGCTCTGGATCGTTTTGATATTGACTACTCACTTTGCATGTATTGCGGGATCTGCGTAGAGGTCTGCCCGTTTGATGCGCTGTTTTGGTCACCCGAGTACGAGTATTCCGAGGTTCGCATTCAAGACCTTCTTCATGACAAATCTCGACTCGATGAATGGATGGAAACCGTCCCCGACTTTGAACCTCTCGAGGCTGGCTCAGAGGTCAAAGTAAAGAAGGTGCCTCGATGATCTCTGTTGTCTCAATCAACTCTGTAGCAACAGTGCTGGCTCAGGTTGTGCCTACTTCGGCACCAGAGACCACTTTTGACGTGCCAGCGAATGTAGTTTTTGCGGTTCAGGCCGTGTTTATGATCTTTGCGGCAATCCGTGTGGTGACCACCAAGAACGTTGTGCATGCGGCTCTTTGGCTGGTAGTTGTACTCGGCGGCGTTGGCCTGAATTATGTGCTCTTGCAGGCAGAGTTTGTGGCAGTCACGCAGTTCTTGGTGTACCTCGGCGCAGTCATCGTGCTGTTCTTGTTTGGCGTCATGCTGACTCGTGCACCGCTTGGAGTTTCAGAGGACTTGGACAACAACCAAAAGAAGATCGGCATTGGCGTCGGGGTGGTACTTCTGGGGGTTCTGTCCTATGCGCTCATTCAGTCCTTCGGCCGGTCTGAACTCACCTTTGCGGCCTACCAAGGTGTGGCTGGAGCAAATACCAACGGTAGAACCCAAGCTCTTTCAGACACCATCTTTAGTCAGTATCTAATTCCATTCGAAATGCTGTCGTTGCTTCTGCTCGCCGCCCTTATTGGGGCCATCGTTCTGGCTCGCCGAGACTGAGGGGGTAGATAGAACCATGCTGCTGAATCAGTTCCTTCTTTTGTCGGCCATCTTGTTCTCTATTGGCGTCTATGGCGTGATCGTTCGCAAGAACGGCGTGCTGGTGCTGATGTCTATTGAGCTTGTGCTAAACGCAGTCAACATCAACTTGATTGTCTTTAGTACCTACTGGGGAAATTCCGGTCAGGTATTTGCATTATTTACGATTGCTATTGCCGCAGCCGAGGTTGGCGTGGGGTTGGCCATTGTGCTGTTGATTTATAGGAACCAACGCTCGGTTGATATCGACGAGCTCAACGAGTTGAAGGGCTGAGCGGTATGTGGTTCTTCACACATGTTTGGATTATCCCGGCGCTCATGGCGCTGTCATTCCTACTCATCTTGTTCTTTGGCAAGAAGATGCCGAAGAAGGGGGCCGAGATTGGCATTGTCTTTGTTGGGGCTGCGTTTGTGTTGTCCTTACTGACTGCAGGCAACTGGATTGCCTGGAGCAATGACAACCCAGAGGGTCATGGCCCGGCTGCCGAGGGTGCAGCACTTGCCAACGTAGATCCGAGTTGTTCAAGTGTTGCAGCAGAAGCTGCTGCAGTTGGCGACGGCGTTGAGCATGTTGATGCTAAATCCGGCGGGGGCAAATCGGGCGAGAAGCACACCGGCAAAGAGGGTGCAGCTGCTTCAGCTACTACTCCGCTAGGCGAATCGGCAGCTCCTGGTGCAACATCTGCCGCCGCAGCTGAAAAGGGCGGTCACGAAGAAGTAGTAACTCGGCCAGTTGTGTCTTGCATTAACTGGTTTCAAAATGGCGACCAGACCATTTCTATTGGCACCTTGGTGGATGGGCAATCGGTGCTACTGCTTGTGGTTGTCACACTGATCTCACTGCTGGTGCACGTGTTTAGTACTGACTACGTGCACGGGGACCGCCGCTATACCCATTACTTCGCCTTCTTAAGTTTGTTCACGGCCTCAATGTTGTTCTTCGTGCTCAGCGAAAACACCTTGCAGATGATTGTTGGATGGGAGTTGGTTGGCGTCTGTTCCTTTGCGCTGATCGGCCATTGGTGGGAAGAGAAGCCCAACTCCGATGCAGCGCTGAAGGCCTTTTTGACCAACCGCGTAGGAGACATTGGCCTACTCGTTGGCGTCATTGTGTTGTATTTCGCCGCAGGAAAATCTTTCTCCATCATGGACCTCAATATTTTGGCCAATGAAGGTGGAATTTCTCACACGCTTTTACTCATCGGATCTTTGTGCCTGATCACAGCCGTCATGTCTAAGTCGGGACAGTTCATTCTGCATACTTGGCTACCCGATGCCATGGCCGGCCCAACCCCAGTCTCGGCACTTATTCACGCCGCTACCATGGTGGTAGCGGGTGTGTACATGGTGGCTCGGTTGTACCCCGTGTTCTTTGAGGGGCTGTCTATTTCTGGCTCTTCAGTTAATGCTTTGTCGATGATTGGCGCTATCACAGCACTGTTTGGGGCCCTGCTGGCCTTTGTCCAAAAAGACATCAAAAAGGTTTTGGCTTACTCAACAGTGTCACAGCTTGGGTTTATGATCACTGCGCTCGGTGTTGGGGCTTGGACAGCAGCCCTATTCCACTTATTTACTCACGCCTTCTTCAAGGCCTGTTTGTTCCTCGGTGCCGGCTCTCTCAGCCATGCCTCGCATCACAGCTTCAACATGGTTGATGACATGGGCGGTCTTCGCAAGGTCATGCCCAAGACCTTCTGGACCTTTCTCGTAGCCACTGCTGCGCTTGCCGGTGTATTCCCGCTTTCAGGATTCTGGTCAAAGGATGAAATCCTTGCAGGCACGGGATCATTCCCCGGCACCCAGGGTGCCAATGGCGAGTACCACGTGATGTTGGTCATGTTACTGCTCGCGGCATTCTGCACGGCTGCCTATATGACCCGCACCATTTGGTACGCCTTCTATGGCGAATACCGTGGTCATGGGACCCCTCACGAGTCTGGCCCTCGAATTACTACCCCGCTCATCATCTTGGCTTCTCTTGGAGCAGTGGCCGGCATTGCGAACCTTCCCGCCGCATTTAACTTCTTGCCAGAAGGTGCTCAGACCAGATTTGAGCATTACGTCGAGCCAGTCGGGTTGTATTTCCCGGCTATCACGCACGCCGGGTTTAACCCCTTACTTGCTGTGGTTTCTGTAGTTGTGGGGCTGTTAGGTATTGGTTTGACGTATCTCTACTTCTTTAAGAATGCCTTCGCTGGCCTGCACGACTTGTCAGAGAGAAACAAGATTGCTGCATTCTTCAAAAATATTCTTGTGAACAAGTACTACTTCGATTGGCTGTACACCACGGTCATCGTTGGATTTGTGAAAGGCCCGCTCGCCCGGGCAGCCAATTGGTTCAGTGCCAACGTCATTGATGGCACGGTGAACTTGGTCGGTAAGACTGCAGTTGGCTCGGGCAATTGGGTTTATAAGAACGTCGACCAAAAGGTCGTCGACGGTGCCGTCAATGGTGCCGGGTCATCTGCGAGTGGACTTGGCGCAATGCTGCGTCTCACTCAGACCGGACGTATCCAGCAGTACACAGCACTGTTCTTCGCCGCTGTAGCAATTTTGGCCGGCGTGTTAGTGGTGGTAATCGGCTGATGAACGACAGGGAGAGCCGTATCCGATGATGAATTTCTTAAACCACTGGGGTCTTATCCTCACTATTTTCTTGCCCTTGGCAGGGGCTTTAGTGATGATGGCTATACCCAAACAATCCGAGGGTGCCATCAAACTTGTTGCCTTGGGCGCTCCGTTAGCGGCAGGCGTCATGGGCATTTTGTTGTTGCTCAACTTTGATTACGGCAGGTCACAGGATCTGCAGTTCATGGTGAACAAGAACTGGATTGAACTGATAAACAGCAACTTCATTTTGGGCCTTGATGGGCTTTCCCTTCCACTATTGGCGCTCACGTTGTTCATAGTTCCGCTAGTTGTAATTTACAGCTGGCAGCATGTGCCAAACCCCGGTAACCCCAAAGCCTTCTTTACGCTCATGCTGGTGCTCGAAACGGCCATGATCGGCTCGTTCTTGGCTCAAGACTTGATTTTGTTCTTTGTGTTCTTCGAGGTCACGCTGCTGCCGATGTATTTCCTGATTGGCGTGTGGGGCGGCGAGCAGCGCCGCTACGCCTCAATCAAGTTCTTCCTCTACACCCTCTTCGGCTCGGCCTTCATGATTGTGGCCTTTGTTGCCCTGTACTTCTTGGCTAAGGCACCAAGCGGGGTTGCACTAGAGCAGCTTCGCGCTTTGGGCGGTAGCTACGCAGACATGCAAGCAGGTGATCAGCTGCGCAGCTTCGGTATGCAGGCGCTCACCTATTCGGGCGCGGCTGGTATTGCAAAGACCACTGCAATTGTCATCTTTGGTGGCATGTTCTTGGGCTTCGGCATCAAGGTGCCAATGTTCCCATTTCATACTTGGTTGCCAGATGCTCATACTCAAGCGCCAACTCAGGGCTCTGTGATTCTCGCTGCAGTGTTGCTCAAGTTGGGTACCTACGGGTTCATCAGAATTGCTCTTCCTATCCTTCCTGTTGCGGCAAGAGCTTGGGCTCCAATCATTGGCATACTCGCGGTAATCGGCATTATCTACGGTGCCCTCGGCTGCTTGGCGCAGACAGACATGAAGCGCCTTATTGCGTTCTCATCTGTGTCTCACATGGGTTACACGATGTTGGGCATCTCAACGCTGACAGCCTTTGGTTTGAACGCTGCAGTGTTCGGCATGGTTGCTCACGGATTGATTACTGGGCTGTTGTTCTTCGTGGCCGGGTCTGTCAAGGAGCGGTATCACACCCTTGATATCAAACGGCTCGGTGGGCTTTTGGTGTCTGCTCCAAAGATGGGTTGGATCTTGGGTATCGCTACGATGGCCTCGCTCGGTCTTCCTGGTTTGGCAGGGTTCTGGGGCGAGTTCCCAGCAATCCTCTCGGCCTATGACCCTGCAGCTGGACTCAATGTTGCGCTGTTCCGCACGCTTATGGTGTTGGCGGCAGTTGGAACGGTGTTGGCGGCTGGTTACTTGCTCTGGTTGTATCAGCGCACAGCGTTCGGTACTCCGAGCGAAGAGTTTGCCAATGACCCGAACATTACTGATATGAACAAGTTTGAGTGGATCGCATGGTCGCCAATTCTTGCTGGCATCGTAATTCTTGGATTCTTCCCTAGCCTGATCTTCAACGTGGCTGGTCCAGCAGTTGAAGTCATTGCCCGATCGGTCGGGGGCTGACCCTCAGTGATTGCGACGCTCGTACAACTCCTTCCAGTAGCGGACTTTGTTTCGCCCACTATTGACTGGCATGCCATTGCACCTGAGATGGTGATTCTGGTGGGGAGTTTGCTACTGATTCTGCTTGATTCGATCAAGCTCGACCGTGCAAGACCTTTCATGCCTACCCTGGCAAGTTTGGTGCTGCTCGGTGCACTTATTCCCGTCATTACCTTGGCGGTAGATGGCAGCACACGCGTACTCTTTGATGGCTCCTATGTGGTTGACTCGATGTCGCTGCTGCTGAAAGCGCTGTTCTTAGTCTCGGCATACATCGTGGTGCTGATGTCTACAAATTATGTGGCCGATGGTGACTACTGGGAGGGCGAGTACTACTCGCTAATCGTGGCAGCAGTCTTAGGAATGCTTGTCATGTGCTCCTCCCGTGATTTGCTGATGATCTTTGTGGCGCTTGAACTGTTGTCTATACCCGCCTACATGCTTGCTGCTTGGCGCAAGGGTGATGAGAAGTCTAACGAGGCGGGCCTGAAGTACTACCTGATGGGCGTCTTCGCCTCTGCGGTGCTTCTATATGGAATGTCGTTGGTCTATGGCGTGGGTCGCTCTACGCGCCTTGACGTGATTGCACAGAACCTGTTGCGCATCGGCGACGGCCGCGGCGCCCCGATTATTACGCTTGCCATGATCTTTGTGATCATCGGTTTTGCTTTCAAGGTATCGGCTGTTCCATTTCATACTTGGGCGCCAGATACCTATGAGGGCGCGCCCACCCCAATAACTGCCTTCTTGGCTGTTGCTTCAAAGACTGCCGGGTTTGTCGCACTCATTCAGATTGTTTTCTATTGCTTCGCTGCTCGCCCAGACATTGTTCAGCCTGTGTTTGCAGTACTGGCAATACTGTCGATGACGGTGGGTAACTTGATTGCCCTGAAGCAGACCAACGTGGTGCGCATGCTGGCCTACTCAGGCATTGCTCAAGCTGGGTTTATGTTGGCCCCCTTCGCAGTTATCGAGACAAACCGTGAGCAAGCGCTCTCGTCAATCGTGATCTACCTAGTGATCTATGCAGCAATGAACTTGGGTGCATTCGCTGTGATCATCGCCATATCTCGAAAGACCCGCTCGGCCGAAATCACCTCGCTAGGCGGGCTGTTTAGCTACATGCCTGGATTAACGGTGGCGATGACCATCTTCTTGGCTTCACTCGCTGGTATTCCGCCGTTTGGTGGTTGGTATGCCAAGTTTGGCGTGTGGCAAGCACTGATTGGCGGCAACACGGCGCTTGGCTACGGGCTTTCAATTATTATGGCAATCAACACGGTCATAGCCGCTTACTACTACTTAAATGTGGCCAAGACTATGTGGTTCGATGAGGCCCCCGCAGGAGACGTAACACCTGTGAAGATTCCGTTCAACTTGATCGGCGCCATAGGAATTGCAGTGGTGGCCACTGTGTTGTTCGGCGTGCTGCCGGGACTTCTCACCAACATCAGCGATTTCACTCCAGTAGCTGAAGCGCTCGGCCGCTAGGGCCGGTCCATGGTCGAACAGGCCAGCGCACTGATCGGAGAACTGACAGAGCGCATTGCTCGTCACGGTTCAGTTCGATTTGACGAGTTCATGGAGTTGGCCCTCTATCACCGCACGGCAGGCTTCTTTGGCCGCGGTGCCGGAGCAGGTACTGCTAGAGCAGACTTTGTGACCAGCCCAGAGGTAGGCCCTCTGTTTGGCGCAGTTATGGCTAAGTTCTTAGATGCCCGCTGGCAGGAGCTTGGTTGCCCAGACCCGTTCGTGGTGATCGAGGCAGCCGCTGGCCGTGGCGCTCTAGCTTTGGCTGTGCGTGCAGCACAACCTGCCTGCTCCGCAGCGCTGCGCTATGTATTGGTTGAGCGCTCAGAGTCCTTACGGGCTCGCCAGGTTGAGCACTTGTCGTTAGTGCATCCAGATGAGGTTCTTGGCACTATTGCTGAAGACGCTGTTGCTGGTGCAGGCCCTCTGTTCTATTCGCTTGCTGCGTTACCTGCAGGGCCTGTGGTTGGCTTAGTCATTGCAAACGAACTGCTAGATAACCTGCCCATCCGCCTGCTTCAGCGTGGTCTGAATGAGTGGTACGAGTCGCGAGTCACTCTTGTTGGCGACGAGTTTGTAGAACTGCTCGTTCCTGCCGATGCCACAACTGCTTGCACAGTAGAAGAGCTTTTACCGCACGCAATGTCCGGGGTGTGGATACCGCTGCAGTCTCAGGCAGCCAACTGGCTCTATGAGGCTCGATCGGTGCTCCTAGCAGGTTCTGTACTAGTGATCGATTACTGCTCCCAGTCCAAGCAGATCTCTGAACGCCCACGTGAGGAGTGGTTGCGAACCTATCGCTCACAACAACGTGGCCAGCATCCACTCAAGTTTCCAGGGAGCCAAGACATCACCTGTGAGGTTGCTATTGATCAAGTTGAACGCGTTGCTTCCGTCACACTTAGTCTCACCCAAGCAGAGTGGCTGACTAAGTGGGGGATTGCTGACCTAGTTGACGAGGGCCGCAAGATTTGGAGCGATTCAGCCACCGAGGGAAGTTTGGCGGCGGTGCGCGGCCGGAGTCGCATAGTAGAAGCCGAAGCACTGCTCGACCCCGCTGGCCTTGGGGCATTTAACGTTTTGGAGTGGCGCATAAATTGAGGGTCTGTCTACATTCGGCAGGAAAAAGGGACTTGAGATGAACATCGAAATAGCTAAGCGCAACCTGTCGCAGGTTCGAGTCCAAGCGACCGAGCCTGAGTTGCTCGAAGATGGCCAAGCTCGCCTGCAGGTCAGGGGCTTTGCGCTGTCGAGCAACAACATCACCTATGCGGTGCTCGGTGACATGTTGAGCTATTGGCAGTTCTTTCCATCTGTGCAAACTGAGGCAGCCGAAACTGATGCAGCAGACTGGGGTCGCGTGCCGGTCTGGGGGTTTGGCGAAGTGACCGAGAGCAGGTCAGTAGATGTCTCGGTTGGTGAGCTGTTCTACGGATACTTTCCTATGGCTTCAGAACTGGTCATGAAACCTGGCCGAGCCAATGATCGTGCCGTGACCGACACCTCCGAACACCGGTCGGGGCTTGCAGCTGCCTACAGTCGGTATACACGCTGCGCTACTGATCCGATTTACCGAGCGGATTCTGAGCAACAGCAGATGTTGTTGTATCCGTTGTTCTTCACTGCATTTCTTATCGAGGATTTCCTGCTAGATCACCAGGATTTTGGTTCACAGCAGTTGGTCATTTCGAGTGCATCAAGCAAGACCGCAGTTGGTGTTGCTTACTTGGCACGCCAGCGCGGACTCAGGGTATGCGGCCTTACCTCAGAGGCCAACCTTGACTTCACTAAATCTCTTAACGTGTATGACAACGTGTATTCCTACGAGCAGATCGATCAGCTCGATCAGGAGCGTTCGGTGTTTGTTGATATCGCTGGCAACAGTCAGGTGTTGCTAGCTGTTCACACCCATCTCACTGGGTGTGTCGAGTTTTCGATGACAGTTGGCGGCACACACTGGAATCACGCAACCGTTGTATCCGCGCCGCAACTTCCTGCCCCAGAGCCGCAGTTCTTTTTTGCTCCAACTCAAATTTTGCATCGCACTAAAGATTGGGGGACTGATGGGCTCGAGGCTCGCGTGAGCAGCGCTTGGGGCAGCTACCGCGACTGGACAAACGGATGGATTGAGTTCAAACAAGCTCAGGGTGCAGATGAGGTCGTTGCCGCCTACTTGGTCTTACTCGGTGGTAGGGCGGATCCAAGAACTGGCTATATTTGCTCGCTGTAGGTCACGCGTCACGCATGGCGACTTTATTAGATAGCTTCTTCGGTATGGAGTGGATATCGAACCCCGAAATTTGGACTGCTCTGATCACCTTGTTATTTCTCGAGGTGGTGCTGGGGGTAGACAATGTCATTTTCATCTCAATTTTGGCGAGCAAGTTGCCAGCGGAGCAACAAGACAAGGCTCGCAAGGTTGGTCTGTTAGCGGCTGGAGGTATGCGACTGCTGCTGTTGATGTTTGTGGGCTGGATCGTCAGCTTAAAGACCGAACTCTTTGAAGTGTTCGGCCTGAGTTTCTCTGGCAAGGACTTGATACTGATTGCCGGTGGAATCTTTCTTCTCTGGAAGGCAACAAATGAGATCCATAACAAATTAGAAGGCGAGGAGGGTCACGCCTCGGCCAAGGTTGCACCAACATTTGCAGCAGTCATTGCGCAGGTCATGGTGCTCGACCTGGTGTTCTCAATTGACTCTGTTATTACAGCAGTAGGCATGACCGAGTACATCGCTGTGATGGTGACGGCAATCGTTATTTCCATTGGCATAATGTTGGTGGCAAGTAAGTCGATCTATGGGTTTGTAAACCAGCATCCAACCGTAAAGATGCTGGCGCTGGCATTCTTGATGCTGATCGGTGTGACCCTGGTTGCAGAGGGATTCGGTCAGAAACTCCCCAAGGGCTACGTCTACGCCGCGATTGCATTTTCTGTGTTCGTGGAGTTCCTCAACATCAAGGCTAAATCATCTCGAAAACACTCCAAAGACCCAGTGCATTTACATGCGGAGTATGTGTCTGAGGACATGCTCGACACTGATGCCTAGGCATCCACGATGTCTTGTATCGCCGGAGTAAGTGCAACCAGCAGTTCGATATAGACAGAGCGATCAGCTACACAACGCCAGTCGTAGCCAAGAATTTGCTGACGGCTTCTACGGCCTGCAAATACTCTAGCGACTTCATAAGGTGCAATCGGCAGCACTCCCACGCGGGTTTCTGTAGTTTGTGGTGGCGCAAGGTCAACTAGAGCTTTGGGTGTATCTACCAACTCAACGCTCAGCGGCAACAGAGTGGATTGATCGATGCGGTTCTGCCAATCCTGCAAGACATGGTCAACAATCCAGTCCAAGCTGCTTCCTAAGTCGCCACCAGCAACGCCGACTGCGCCTCGGACATCTTGTTCGTGGGTCCATAAGTCAATCACTAGCCATGGGTCGATCTGTTCTGCAATCGGCATGAGTGCCTGCTCAACCAGCGGCGCATTCGACTCCCACTCATCAAGTATCGCAGTCAGAGAACGACCACGACGAGCTTGAACTTGAGCCTCCGTCCATGGGTCCGTTGCAACCCCCTCAAGTCGCCCAACATGTCATCAGCAACCCCCGCCATGTGGGCAAAGGCATCACTCACAGTCCATTCAGGAGTAGCTGGTACAACGAGGCCCGCTTGTGCGTCATCCAAGCTTCGAGCGAGCAGTTGACAGCTCCGTCGGTTGAGCAAGTATCTCTGGATCAGATTCATTGGTTCTGCTTTGTCGTGGCCCGATTCCTCATTTGAAGTTCTGTTCCAAGGCAGGGTTTCTGTGTTCCGTCTACCATTCGCGGTTCAGTCGACGAGACGTAAGGGACTTGATGTCGGACGCAATAAACCTGGACAACAGCAATAGTGCAAATTCTTCAGCCGACGCAGTGCCCGAGACAGCGCCTATGGCAGTTCCTCCAGGATTGGCGTCAAGCCCGACTATCGAGGACTACTTCCATGAGACCCGAACCTTTGCACCTTCGTCAGACTTTGTGGCTCATGCAAATCTGTCTGATCCGAGTGTTTATGCGATAGCTGCCGAAGACCCGCAGGCATTCTGGGCTGAGCAAGCCAGAAGTTCGCTCACCTGGTTTGAAGACTTCACAACAACACTGGACTGGCAACTACCCAACGCAAAGTGGTTTGTTGGTGGAAAGCTGAATGTCTCGTATAACTGTCTTGATCGACATGTTGAGGCTGGTTTAGGCCAGAGGGTTGCGTTTCACTGGGAGGGCGAGCCGGGTGATACCCGAACGCTGACTTATGCAGATTTGTTAGATCAGGTGCAGCGCTTTGCAAACGTGTTGTTAGACCTGGGCGTACAGCGTGATGACCGGATTTGCCTGTACATGCCAATGATTCCCGAGACTGTCATAGCCATGCTCGCCTGCACTCGAATTGGAGCTATTCATACGCTTGTTTTCGGTGGCTTTAGCCCCGACTCACTGATTGATCGCATCAACGACGCCGGTGCAGTAGTGGCTATTACCGCCGATGCTGGCTATCGGCGCGGTCAACCCTCGCTACTCAAGAACAACCTCGATCTTGCGGTCCCGGCTTGCCCCACTCTGCGTAGCGTTGTCGTTGTTGATCGCTGTGGCACAGATATCGAGATGACCTCGGGTAGAGACCACTGGTGGGACGAGTTGGTATCGCAGGCAAATCCGGTCTGCCCGCCGGCCCATCTAGATAGCGAACAGATTTTGTACATCTTGTACACCTCGGGTACCACTGCTAAGCCAAAAGGAATCGTGCATACCACGGGCGGTTATTTGACCCAGGCGGCATGGACCCACCGGCACGTCTTCGACCTTCATCCACAGAGCGATGTGTACTGGTGCGCAGCAGATGTTGGTTGGGTGACGGGGCACAGCTACATCGTGTATGGCCCGCTGGCTAATGGAGCTACTTCAGTGATGTACGAGGGCACGCCAGATACTCCTCGCGAGCCTGAGCGCACTAGTGATCCTGCGCAGTGGCCCAAGGACCGCTTTTGGGACATCATCGAGCGCTATAAAGTTACGCAGCTATATACGGCGCCTACTGCGATTCGCACCTTTATGAAGTGGGGTGAGCAGGAGCCTGCTCGCCATGATCTGAGTTCTTTGCGAGTCCTTGGCAGCGTGGGTGAGCCAATTAACCCAGAAGCGTGGATGTGGTATCACACACACATCGGGCTGGAGCGCTGCCCAATTGTTGATACCTGGTGGCAGACCGAAACTGGTGCCCACATGATTTCTCCGCTGCCCGGAATCACTGACACCAAACCTGGTTCTGCTTGCGCTGCGCTTCCCGGTATTGAGGTCGAACTTGTTGATGACTCTGGTCAGGTACTTACTGCGGGTGGCGGATACTTAACCATCTCCAAGCCTTGGCCCGCCATGCTGCGCGGCATTTGGGGTGCTCCAGAGCGTTATGAAGAGACCTACTGGTCGCGGTTCCCGGGGCGCTATTTTGCGGGCGATGGCGCAAAGATCGATGAGCAGGGTTACTTGTGGCTGCTTGGTCGAGTCGATGATGTGATGAATGTTTCGGGTCACCGAATTTCAACAACCGAGGTTGAGTCTGCGCTCGTTGATCACCCAGCAGTTGCCGAGGCAGCAGTAGTTGGAGCCACGGACCCCACAACTGGTCAGGCCATCGTGGGTTACGTCATTTTGCGTGGAAGCTTCGAACCTAGTGATGAACTTCGTGAGCAGATTCGCCGTCATGTCGATACCAAACTCGGAGCAATCGCTCGGCCGCGGGCAGTGATTATTGTGCCTGATCTGCCAAAGACACGATCAGGCAAAATTATGAGGCGGTTGTTGCGCGATGTTGTAGAGGGCCGTGCCCTTGGCGATACCACCACCTTGGCTGATACCTCTGTGGTGGAAGCAATCCGAGAACGCGCCCAAACCCAGACCGCCGAGGAGGACTAAAAACCTCCCCCCGTCCCCGTCCGACCCCTTTTCACTTGTTTTGTCCTGCGAGGGACCCCCGATAGGGGGTCCCTCGCAGGACAAAACAAGTGAAAAGGGGAGGGTTGTGGGGGTGGGAGTAAACTGGAGACTGTGCCGACTTGGGATCAGACATATTCGAACTGGCTGTGGCGTGAGCAGTCGATGAGCAACGGCCCCACTGTGGTGTTCGATATGGACGGTGTACTTTCCGATGCCAGTACTCGCCAGCACTACATCAACGAACCGTTTGCCGACTGGGACGCCTTCTTTCACGCGTGTGGCGAGGATGCACTCATTGACGAGGTGGCCCGCCTGCTCGACGTGATTGACGCAAATCACCGCATTGTTTTGCTGACTGCCCGGCCAATGAAAGTGCAGCCGCAAACTTTGGGCTGGCTTGAGCGTTACGGGTTGCGCTGGGATGCGCTCATCATGCGTGAGTTCGGCGATTACATGGCTGCACGAACCTTTAAGCAACGCACCGTCAAAGAATTGCGGCAGCGTGGCCTCGACCTGCGCTTAGCCTTTGAAGACGACCCGAGAAACGTGCACATGTTTCACAGCGAGGGCGTGCCATGTATTTACATTCACTCGGGTTACTACGAGTGAATCCGCTGCTAGGAGTGCTACCTGCAGCCCCAACTGAGGATTAGTTCAGCGGTACAGTCAGTGTGAATCTTGATGGGGACAAGCTCACTCTAAGTTGAAGACTCTCTTGTTGCCTTGACCAGAATGAGCCACTTGAACAGATGATGAACAACCTGAAAACCGCAGTCCTGCTTGCTGGCCTAGGTGGGCTCTGCATGGCAGTGGGCTACTTGCTTGGCGGCCCTGGGGGTATGGCGATCGGTCTGCTGATTGGCTTGGTCATGTGCGGCGCGTCGTATTGGGGATCAGAAAAGTTGGCTTTACGCTCGGCCCAGGCGGTACCAGTAACAGCGGATCAGATGCCGCAGTATCACCAGATTGTGCGCGAGTTATGCCGCAGCGTGAATATGCCCATACCGGGACTTTATGTGTCGCACAACCCTCAGCCCAATGCGTTTGCCACGGGCAGAAACCCACAGAATGCTGCTGTGTGCGTAACAGAGGGGCTACTACAAACCCTGACCTGGGATGAGATTCAAGGGGTGCTTGCCCACGAACTCTCGCATGTTCGCAATCGTGACATCCTGATTGGTTCAGTGGCAGCGGCCATTGCAATGGGTATCACTTTTGCAGCGAGTATGGCGCGCTGGGCACTGCTCTTTGGTGGTCGCGGCCACGGTGGTGGCCGAGATAACAACCCACTCGTAGCGCTGCTTATGATGATTCTGGCCCCCGTGGCTGCAGCGCTCATCCGGTCTTCAATTAGCCGTAGCCGCGAGTACGAAGCAGATGCCTCTGCGGCTCGCATGTTGGGATCCGGTGACTCGCTAGCTCGTGCACTTGAGAAGCTGGAATACGGTGCGAGTCGTATTCCGTCAAACATCAACCCTGCAGAGGCCTCGGCCTACATTGTCAACCCGCTGCGAAGCGAGTTGCTGGGCAACTTGTTCTCTACGCACCCGCCTGCAGCAGACCGCATAGCTCGCCTGCGTAGCGATTCTTGGCGTAGCTAGTCCCTAAAGTTTGCGAACTGCAGTGGGATTTCAAAGTCGTGTTCTTTGCATGCGGCGATGACTGCCTGAAGGTCGTCTCGCTTCTTTGCGGTTACCCGAATCTGCTCGCCCTGAGTTTGAGATTGCGATCCTTTAATTCCGATTTCTTTGATGAATTTGTTCAACTGTCGAGCCTTATCTGAGCTAATCCCGGCTACCAAGTTGACCACCTGTCGTGCGGTGCCACCCGAGGCTTCCTCGACCTTTTCATAGCTCAGCGCCTTGAGCGATACCTGTCGCTTAACCAGCTTTTCTTCGAGGACCTGCCGAACGGCGCCAATTCGATCAGTGCTTGAGGATCGCAAGGTAATTGTTGTTTCTTCGAGTTCAATTATTGAGTTGGTGTTCTTGAAGTCAAACCGATTGACGATTTCTCGCATTGCCTGATCTACAGCATTGCGGATCTCTTGTTGGTCTACTTCTGATGTGATGTCGAAGCTTGGCATTGTTAGCGATCTCCCTAATTGGTAGCGGATGAGATGAGTATTTTGCTGCGGTGAGTGCCGTAGTGATCTTGTCAGAAGCCGAGCGAAATACCCCGGATTCTGGCGGAACTGACACAAGAATTTCTGCTCGGCTTTCTGCACAAGGCTGAGCAACGCTATCGTCTGCGCCCACTGGGTCGGTGCCCGAGCGGCCAAAGGGAGCAGGCTGTAAACCTGCCGGCATTGCCTACGAAGGTTCGAATCCTTCCCGGCCCACTACGACGCCTCTTCGGAGGCGTCGTTTCTTTTTGTCTGGAGATCTCTGGCGGTCACGACAACTCCGCTACAGCAACAACTCCATAAGAGTCACGTCAAGCCATTTGCCAAACTTTCTTCCCACTTCGCGTTCGTAACCCACTGCCACAAAACCGCACTGGGTATGCAACGCGATAGATGCTTCGTGGCTTGCAACGATTCTGGCCATCATGGCGTGAAACCCGTGAGCCCGAGCAGTCTCGATCAGCGAACTCAACAAGAGCTTGCCGACTCCTAGCTGTTGGAACTCTTCGTGAATGTAGACCGAGTCCTCGACGGTGGTTGAGTATGCGGCACGATCCCGATAGGGCGACAGTGCCGAGTACCCCATAACACGACCGTCCTCGTTGACTGCAACCAGAATTATTCGCGCCCCGGATCGATCCTCAATCCACTCCTTTTGTTCTGCCAAATTGCGCGGCACCAAATCAAATGTGGCAGTAGATGTAAGTACCACAGGGTTATAGATGGCCATCATCTCTGAGGCATCTTGGGAAACAGCGGGTCTGATCTGCACCAAGGAAAGGTACCCCGGCAGATCGTTCAAGTGGGGTTGGGGTTACATAAGGCTCGAGGCGCTGTTCAGGATTGCACTGGGTTCAATGATCGTGAGTCCACCAGTCATCTGTTCGAGTTGTGCCCATGAGGTGACGCTGGGGGAGTCCGTGAGCAAGATGATTTGTTGGTGTTGGGATCCTCGAACCATTACCTCGAGCAGTGCCGGAAGTACACCAGACTCGATATTAACGAAGGGCTCATCAAGTAACGCAGGAAAGTTCTCACCAGATGCCGCAAGGTTGCGTAGCTTGTCAAGATGCGTCACGAGTGCGTGAGCTGTTGCAGCGGTGTCGTCAAGTGCATGATGGTCCTCGTTGGCGCAAGCGGGTTGAACCTGCTGGCGAAGCTTGGAGGCCGCAGTGATCTCTTGGAGATTACCGTCGGCCCACTCAATATCTACGTTTCCTGCAAGGTCAGCCCAATGTTGTGCAGCCTCGCGGTGTTCTTCAGCGGCTGCAATCAGGCGTCGCCGGCCAGTGTCAGAAGTGAGCAGGCTGTTGACACGTTGCAAATGGAAACCTAGGTACGAATGTGCTCCAGCCTCGGCGAGTGCTGCGGCCTCTCGCTTTCGGGCTGATTCCAAGCGCCGCCAATACACAAGTGAGACCAACACGGCGATACACGCAAAACCGGCCAGAGGAATCACCCCTAGCGAGCCAGCAACTCTGGCCATTGGAACTGAAAGTAGGGCGGCGAATCCCGCCACCAAGAACGTGGCGCGGCGCACCTTCTCGCTTTGATCTTGAGACCGCTCGAAGTTTTCGTGCTGAGTCTCAATGCGCGCAATAACGGCTGCGTCCTCGACGTTTGAACCTAAAGCATCGGCCTCCTCTTCAAGTCGACGCTGGGCAGTCCGCAGCGTCTCTGCAGCTACCCAGAGTTGCTGTTGATCAACTCGAGCGAGTTGCTGAATGAGTTCGTCACGCGCTGCGGACTCTTCTAAGTCTTGGGCGTTGAACCGCATAGCTTTGCGGGCTTGATGTTGGTCAAGCAAAGCACGTGACAACAAGTTGATTGCTCCGGTGTTGTCAGTGAACTGAGTGGTCACATCTAGTTGAGCATCAACGTCTATCACCCGGTGTGCGGCGTTGTTGGGCCGAAAGATTGCGAACCGGCTGCCGTTGCCAGCGAGCAGTTCAAGGTGAACTCCGCTGCGAGAACTGCCAAGAGCACCCACAAATTCATTGACAAGCCCATCGCGCTCCATCTGACTTAACCCGGTAATTACAGTCAGGTGCGGATGTAGATCAAACGAGATGCTGTTCACTCCAGATTCAATGACAAGGCGTTCGAATTGCACATCGGGTGTATCGACACTGAAGTGGCAATCCTTAAGCGGCAGCGGAATCTAGGCCCAATAAGTGTGGGTTCTTGTCGGCCCCGACCTTGGCCCACTAGTCTCAGCACTCGGCCCCAGCCTTGGCTTTGGCCACGCCCCCTTAGCTCAGTCGGTAGAGCGCTTCCATGGTAAGGAAGAGGTCGTCAGTTCAATTCTGACAGGGGGCTCACAGTTCGGCCCAGTGTAATTGGGGGCCATGAGTAAAGTGGACTGTGCCCACAGGGCGGCGTAGCTCAGATGGTCAGAGCACTCGGCTCATAATCGAGGGGTCGCCGGTTCAAGTCCGGCCGCCGCTACTAATTCAGAAACTCAGCCCTACAGGAATCTGGTCAGATAAATAATCCAAATCCCAGGCTTCTGGGTTTTGGGTTATTTATTTGGCGGTTTCTGGCAATTTCTCAAGACCATTCCAGGCCCACTCTCAGGCCCACTCTCAGGCCTATTCTGAGGGCCATTACGGCACTGCGATAAACTCGGGTTTGTTCTTGAGCGCAGATGCCGCCACACTATGTACTGCCTTGTCGCCGATCGGCCAGGCTGAACTCTCTTTACAGGAGCAATACCAGATGGCCTCCGACAAGCGCATCAAAGTGACGCTCGAGTGCACCGAGTGCAAGCACCGTAACTACATCACCAAAAAGTCCAAGGTGAATGATCGCGAACGCATTGAACTGAACAAGTACTGCCGGTTTGAGCGCAAGCACACCCTGCACAAAGAAACTCGCTAGAGAATCAGATCCGTTAGCCTTCTCTGGTATGCAGCGTCGCGGTGAAAACTCTGTAGACGCAGCAGTAACCTCTATTGCCCCTGAGGCGTCTAACGCTCTGGTACAGGACGAACTCGCAAGTCTGGTTGAATCGGCGAAAGCCGGAAACCAAGCAGCCTTCGAGCAACTCGTCCGAGCTACGTACGTGCAGACGTACACGTTGGCCTTTCGGCTGACGAGCAACCAGGAGGATGCAAGAGACGTGACTCAAGAGGCGTATCTCAGGGCCCAAAACGGGTTACTAAAGTTTCGCGGCGAGTCGCAGTTCTCTACATGGATGTATCGCATCACAGCTAACTGCGCGGCTACGCAGATGCAACGCCGTGGCCGTCACCGTCATGGCGAGTTACCAGTGGGCGACGAACTGATTGACTTGCGCCACGACTACAACCCCGAACTGCGCGCCGAGGCTGCGGACTTGCGGACGAAGTTGGTAGTAGCGCTCGACACTCTGCCGCCCAAGTTGCGAGCAGTGGTTGTGCTGCGAGATATCTACGAGATGACGCATGAAGAACTTGCGTCGGAGCTTGGCATTTCGGTCACGGCGGCAAAGGTTCGTTTGCATAGGGCGCGGCATCGTTTGCGTTCCGAACTGTTTCCCGAACTTGATCAGGTGGAATCCCGTGCGGTGTGAAGAAGCGGCTGTAGCTGTATCAGAATCACTAGAGGCCGAGTTGCCCATGCCAAAGACGGCGGCTCGCCATATTGACCGATGTTTACGTTGCCAAGCAGAACAAGCTCAGTACAAAAAAGTCTTTCGAGCTATGGCCAGTCTGCGCTCTAGTCAGATTGACCCCGGGCCGCAGATGCTGACCGAAATCTTGAAGTACTTGCAGATCCAAAGCTCTAGAAACCCTGTGCTGAGGGCATTGGACCGCCACCGGGTTGCCTATGTGGCAACGGCTGCTGCTGTGACTGCCACCGGAGCAATTGTGATTGCTGCTCGGGTTCGTCGGCCTGCCTCGGCTTGAGTGCTGCCCGAGGGCTTGCCTGTTTTCTGCTTGAGTAATGGCTAAACAGGTAACACGAATGCAGTAGGCCAAGCACTTGTATAGCCCTCGGGCCGATCTCGGTCTAACCTAGGGCAGTCTGAACTGGCTCGGACGTGGAACCTTGGTTCTGCCATGGGCAAGAGCAGTACAAAGGGCAGTGGCTCAATTGGCTAGAGCACCGGTCTCCAACACCGGCGGTTGTGGGTTCGAGTCCCACCTGCCCTGCTCATGTGTTGCTGTTGTTTGTTGGGGCTTTTAGAGCCTTGAAAGCAGCAGAATTACTAACTTTCCGAGAGGTACTCGCCGTGTCGATGAACCGAGAGCAAAAACGAGCAGCGCAAAAGGGCGGTCAGGTCAATCCTGATGGCTCGCAGACTGCTGTGCGTGACCGTAAGGCGCCCACACAGCACCTCAAGTCTGAGCGCACCAAGCCCATGCAGTTCATCCGAGAGGTGCGAGCTGAGCTCAAGAAGGTTGCTTGGCCAACCCGTGATGAGGTTCGCCGCTACTCCATCATTGTGCTTGCGGCGCTGATCGTGTTTACTGCCTTCGTCTTTGGGATCGACTTTCTTTTTGAGCGTCTGTTTAGATTTATTACTGATCCCGCTGCCCAAGGAGCCATTGGATCAACGGTTAGCCAAGCCTCGGTCCTAGTTGCTGGACGCTATTAACTACCCCTACAACCACCCCTGACTGATAACACCTGGCCGAGAAGCCAGTGCTTACCACGGAGAATCTGAACGAATGACTGATGAAGACGGAGCAAGTGTGACTGATAGCGAAGAAGAGACCAGCGAAGAGGCGATTGTTGAAACAATGGTCGAAGAGATCGTTGTCGAGGCGATCGTCGAAGAGATTCTTGAAGAGATCGTTGAAGAGGCGATAGTCGAAGAGATTCTTGAAGAAGAGGTTGCGGCGGTCATCGAGGAAGAGGAACTACTCGCTCAAGCAGCAGCGGCTGCCGCAGAAGCCGCAATTTCTCCGTATGACAAGCCCGGCAAATGGTATGTCCTGCATACTCAGTCCGGGTACGAGAACAAGGTGCGTCAAAACATTGAAGCTCGTACACGTTCAATGGCCATGGATGCAAAGATCCATGAGGTTGCCATTCCAATGGAAGAGGTGACCGATTTCAAGAATGGCAAAAAGGTCATCGCCCAAAAGAAGATGTTCCCTGGTTACTTGATTATTCGCTGTTCGCTTGACGATGACAGCTGGTACGTGATTCGCAACACCCCAGGAGTTACAGGGTTTGTGGGGGCTGGCAACAAGCCTTCTGCGCTGTCTCGCCGAGAGGTTGAGGAGTTCATCCGCACCGCCGACAGTCCTAGTGAGGACTCTCCCAAGCGTGCACGTCCTCGCCTTGAGTATGAGCTGAATGAGACCGTTCGTGTGAAGGAAGGCCCGTTTGCCGACTTCTCTGGATCGGTGGTTGATATTGATGAGGACCACATGAAGATGAAGGTGCTAGTCAATATCTTCGGTCGTGAAACCCCAGTTGAGCTGGAATTTTCTCAGGTGGCAAAGCTTTAATTCCGGCCCCTTCTGCCTCCGGCATGTTGTCGGGTTGCTACAGGGGCACTTGATGTACCACACTTACACGTCGTCCATGGGCCTCGGAATGCATTCGCGTCCGAAAAGTTGCCCTTCTGCAGGAAGTGAAAAATGGCCAAGAAAAAGGTCGTAGCCCTAGTAAAAATCCAGATTCCCGCCGGTCAGGCCTCGCCTGCACCGCCCGTTGGAACCGCGCTCGGTCCTCACGGTGTGGCAATTATGGACTTCTGCAAGGAATACAACGCAAGAACAGAAGCACAGCGCGGAACCATTGTTCCCGTAGAGATCTCAATCTTTGAGGATCGCACCTTTAGTTTTGTTACCAAGACTCCGCCAGCACCCGTGTTGATTCGTGAGGCCCTCGGTTTGGATAAAGGCTCCGAAACTCCTGGGCGTGGATCGATTGCAGAGATCACTGATAGCCAGCTTGAAGACATCGCAAAGATCAAGCTGCCCGACCTAAACACTGATGATCTAGAGGCTGCAAAGCTACAGATTGCAGGAACGGCTCGTTCGATGGGTATCCGCATCGCCGAGTAGGCAGATTTAGCTGAGTAAGAGTTTGAGTACTACGGCCCCAAGTGGAAGACCTCGCCTCTGGACCCGCCGACATGAGGGAGACCATCCATTAGGAGATCGACATGACATTTCATGGCAAAAAGTTTGATGACGCGGCAAAGCGCTTTAATCAAGACAACTTTCATACACCCGAAGAGTCTGTGGCTGTAGTCAAGACAATCGCCACCAAGAATTTTGACGAGTCAATCGACTTGGCAATCCGACTTGGGGTAGATCCTCGTAAGCCTGATCAGATGGTTCGTGGCACAGTCGCCCTTCCGGCGGGAACTGGCAAAGACGTTCGTGTGGCCGTGTTCGCTCAGGGTGAGGCCGCTGCGGCGGCAACTGCAGCCGGTGCAGAGTATGTCGGTGCAGAAGACCTTGCGGCGCTCATCGAGGGCGGCATGATGGACTTTGACGTCACCATTGCGACCCCCGACCTGATGCCACTAGTCGGCCGCCTAGGCAGAGCACTCGGCCCACGTGGTCTGATGCCCAATCCAAAAACCGGCACTGTTACTCCCGACCCAGCCAAAGCCGTTGAGGAGTTTAAGGGCGGCAAGGTGGAGTACCGCACAGATCGGCACGGCAACGTCCATGTGCCAATCGGACGCGCCAGCTTTGAGCCAGCAGCGCTAAGCGACAACTTCTTTGCGGTGATCGAAGAACTGCAGAAGGCAAAGCCTTCATCTTCGAAGGGGCGCTACTTCAAAAAGGTCACTCTTTCTTCGACTATGGGCCCCGGGATTCGTATTGACATCAACAAGCTTGATCGGCCTGAAGTGATCTGAGGCTAACCCTCTAGCTCGGCTGGTTACTAGCAGCGCTAGTGACCATCAGGACCTAGTGAGCTAGAAACTACAACTCGGTGCTTGCCTTGTGATTTTGCCGTGTACAGCGCTGCGTCGGCTAATCGCAGCAAAGTTGCTAGCTCAGTATCATCATTGTCAGTTAGGGCAACTCCTACGCTTACCTCAACGCTGCCGCTATAGCCGGCAGTAGCAAAGGGCTGAGACACCGCAAGAATAAGACGTTCGGCAATGTCTTCGGCCTCGGCCGCTTCGGTGATTTCGGGGCAGAGAACCACAAACTCATCGCCGCCTAGGCGTGAAACCACATCGATTGAGCGAACAGACTTGACCATGCGCGAAGAAATCTCGGTGAGCACCTGATCTCCCACCTCATGGCCGAATTCGTCGTTGATGGGTTTGAAGTCATCTAGGTCGACGTACAGCACCGCCATCGGATGCTGGTTCGAATCAAAGTCGAAACGTAAACCGCGGCGATTCCGTAGTCCGGTCAGACCATCATGTGTGGCATCCCACCGAAGTGTCGCCTTTGCGATGTGGTCAGCCACTGCAAGTGCGGTCAGTCGAATTGCCGGATGAATGAGTCGCTGTGGTCCGGTTATGAACCCCATTGCGGGCTCGCTCCACATAACAATACAGGCCACTATCGACTCTGACCCTGGTGCTTCTATTGGTAGTGCGATTACTGCATTGAAGCTGCCTGTGCCTGCGGCTTGTGACTCAATGTGCACGTCCATGCAGACCTGAGGCTTTCTGGTCTTGAGTGCTAAAGCCACCAGCTCTTGTGGTGCCTCGGGTAACGGGTCAGCCTGTGCAGCAGAGAATGCAAGGCGTTCTCCATCCTCGAAGTAGATAATCTGCGAGCGTGTGGCATCAACGCTGCGGTCAATAAGGCGAGCAAGTACTGGCAAGATCTGATCAAGCGGAGCGCTTTGTGAGAGAAGGTCAATCGCTGTGGCAAGGTCGCTCAGATCCCTGCCAAACCTGCCGATGCCAAGTATGCACGCGACCTCTGGATCTTCAAGCAAGTTGCTGAGCTGAACCTCTACTCGGAGGTACGTTCCCTCTGCAGTAGCAACGCGAATGCTGGTCTCGCCGTCTCACCAAGCGGGATTAAGGCGCTTGGCATATTCGGTGCTAAGAGCACTATGAAACGCGATTGACTCCAAGACAAGTGCAAAATCATCTGGGTGAACCAAGTCAGCCATATTTTTGCCAGTCAGACTGGACCAACCAAAGATCTGGTGACTGGTCTCAGATGCCCATTGAATAGTGAAGTCTTTGTCGATCATGACAGTAAAGTGCCCGTTGGCACGGGAAATTGCTCGTGCAACTCGCAGCAACTGACGTTCTGTTTCGCTGACAGCGCATCCCTGCATTGTCTAAGTATCACCGAACGCCTGTCAGTTGACTAGGTCAGACTCAGATTTCTTGTCCTCAAGCGATCTAGCAGTTGGGCTGCTGTGGAAGCGAGATGAAGACTGGTCATTCTCACTAGGCGGATTTCGAAGATTATCTGCTGCGAAATGTGCGCAAGGCTCAAGTACTGCGTAAGTTATTGAACAATGAAAGCAGTGAAAGCAACCTCGGTTACACAAGCCATGCCGCAGCGTTCAGCAGCCGATCGGGCCATGTTGAAGTTCCTGCGCATAGATCCAGCGGCACCACCAAAAAGTATTTTTGGTTCAGAGAATGCATTCGGTAAGTCAATAGCTGTCTCGGCTATGCGTTGCACGGTGACCTACTTGCTCTTGCCGCTTCTCGCCCCAATAGTTGACCTTACTCACGGGATTACCAAACCTATTTTTGGTCTTGTGCTTGGTGCAGTCTCTATGACTGCAATTGCTTTATCGATGCGGCGTTTTTTTGCTTCGAATCACAAATGGCGGTGGGGTTATTCAATGGTGGGCGGCAGCATATTTATGGCGCTTGTCGTCATGGCATTGTTTGACTTACGAGAACTGATTCTTCGCTAACTTCACCCGAGAAGTAACTTAGTGCCATGAAAATTTATGGCCGAAATGTTCTTCTAACTGGTGCGAGCGGTGGCCTTGGTCAGGCAATCGCAAAAGAATTATTCGGGCGGGGAGCCCGCCTTACTCTTACTGGTCGCCGAGTCGAAGAACTCGAAGCGCTGGCCGAGCAAACTCAGGCACAGGTCCTAGTGGCAGACTTGTGTGATCCTGCTGGACTCGAGAAGGTGATCCAGGCCTCTAGGGATTGCGATGTATTGATAGCCAATGCCGGTATGGGTTCGGATGTGACAGTCAGTGAGATGACTGCAGAAACAGTCGATCAGTCAATTGACGTTAATTTGCGTGGGCCAATTTTGATGGCAACGGCATTCGCCCAAGCCCACCTAGACCGCCAGGCGACGGGGCAGATTATTTTTATCGGTTCGCTCTCGGGCGTAGTGGCCACTCCAAATACGCGGATGTATAACGCAACCAAGTTTGGCTTGCGCGGATTTTCACTGTCACTACGAGAAGACCTGTCGAGCGCCGGTATTGGCGTGTCAATCGTCGAGCCCGGGTTTATTTCCGAGGCCGGAATGTTTGCCAACTCAGGAATCAATCTGCCAGCTGCCGTGCGCAAAAAGACTCCTGAAGATGTGGGCCGGTGTGTGGCTAAGACCATCGAGTCAAACCCTGCCGAGGCCTTTGTGGCACCGATAGAGCTCAGGTTGGCAGCCAATCTTGCTGGCTTGGCCCCAGGACTCTCTTCAAGAATTCAGCGCCGTGCCGGCACAGCCGACATGACGGATACTCGAACTCGTTCGTAGATAGCGCACTCTGCTACACCCTCTTATAAATAGGTGCTTCTAGAGACTCGGTGCCTTCATAGACTACGGGGTGTCATGCATGAGGTCGCCCATGCTTAAGCAGATTTCGGTGGCCATAGCCATTCCTCCGGGCAGTATTCCCATGCCGAAAAATCCATGAACCATGTCGTCATAACAGCGGTATCTAGTCGGTACCCCTGCCTCGACAAGCATTTCGGCGTAGCGACGCCCCTCATCTCTGAGCGGATCAAATCCAGCTGTCACCACAAGTGCTGGAGCCACTCCAACCAAATCTTTTTGTTCGATTGGAGAGGCAAGCGGCGAGTCCCAATCGCTTGGATCGGGAAGGTACTGAGACCGGAACCATTCCATAGACTCCCGAGTCAAGAAGAACCCATCGGCAAAGTGTTGATGAGAAGGCTCGCGTAGATGGAAATCAGTAGCTGGATAAATCAGACATTGCGCAACGGGTGCTGGCACATCGGTATCTCGCGTTACCTGAGCTATCACTGCAGCTAAGTTGCCCCCGGCGCTATCTCCCATGACTCCCACGCGGCCGGGCTCAATAGAGAGCTCGCTAGCGTGATCATGAACCCAGCGGTAGGCGGCTACGGCGTCATCAATCCCGGCCGGAAATGGGTGTTCGGGGGCCAGTCGGTAATCAACTGCAATCACAATGCATTCGCTCTCATCGGCTAGCAAGCGACAGGACCCGTCGTGGGTATCAAGGTCTCCGGTCACCCAACCACCCCCGTGCAAAAACACGATTGCAGGTGCAGCTTCATCAAGGCCAAATCTGCGATAGATACGAATTGGAATCTCTCCAGCTGGGCCAAGAATCCGCCGATCAACCACATGAAGGCCAGTGCGAACAGGCATAGCTAGGCGCGTAGCGCGGCGCATTTCGCCACGACGTTCGCTCACCGAGTGAGTCTCTTCCTCTGGTCGAATGCCAAGTCGCTCAGACAAAACCAGCATTGCCTGTAGCCGACGATTTAACACCCGACCGTCTACAACAATTGGTGCTGCGCCAATCAACCGATCCAAAACCGGGTCGGGTAGTGCCAAGACTGCGGTGATGACACGTGTAGCCAAGCTTCTGTGTTCGCTCATATGCGCCCACAGTAGGCCTGTTGGCAGTACCTCGGCACGGCGGATTTGCGAGATATTGTTAGCCGGTGATCACTCTTGCAAGGCCTAACCAAGGGTGAATCCACTTTTTGAGTTCCAAGACGTGACCGTAAGGCTCAATGACGCAGACGTATTACATCACGTCAGTCTGGCTATTCCCGAGTCCAAGCTGACAGTAATTGCTGGTGCCTCTGGCTCGGGTAAATCAACGCTGCTTCGTTGTTGCAACCGACTAGAGGTGCCAAGCTCGGGAAGCATAAAATATTTGGGAGAAGAGGTTTCTTCAGTCGATCCGCTGATGCATCGGCGAAGCGTGGCAATGGTGTTTCAGCACCCCGTGACTTTTCCTGGTTCGGTATTTCAAAATCTTCGGGCGGCGGTACCCGACCTGACCCAAAAGCGTGCACTGCAGTTATGTAGTCGGGTGGCGCTCAAGGCCGACTTGCTCGAACGGGAAGCAGACTCGCTGTCGGGAGGCGAGGCCCAGCGAATGGTGATTGCACGAGCACTTGCAACCAAGCCCAAGGTTCTGCTCGCCGATGAACCCACCTCTGGTCTTGACGGTGATTCGACCCGACGAATCGAAGAGCTAGTGGTGTCTTTAGTGAGTGATGGTACGCCCGTGGTATGGGTGACCCATGACCTTCAGCAGATTTGGCGGCTAGCGCAGCATCTGGTGGTGCTGAAAGGTGGGCGAGTCTTGTTTTCTGGGCCGGCAGATGACGCTCGCGCTGCGCCCGCAATTGATGAGTCATGGTTGACAAACGAGCCCTAGTGGAGGTACGAGATGACCGAGCAAGTAGTTGGCTGGAGTGCGCTCGCAGCATCGATGGTGTTCGTTGCAATTGCGTTGGCAGTCACTGCGCAAGAACGCCTTGGCTTAACCCGCCCAATCCTTATTGCTTTAGTTCGATCGCTCGGACAGATGATGCTGGTGGGCTTTGCACTCCTTCCGATTGTTAACCCCGAGACCCCTCTGTTTTGGTCTTGGCTTTGGGTAGCGGTGATCATCTTTTTTGCTGCCCTCACCGCAACTCGTCGCAGCCCAGACATCCATGGAATATTTGGCATCGCACTGTTAGCGATGGCCACGGTCGGATTTTTTGGTTTGGCCATCGTGTTTGGCTTAGGAGTGTTTGAGTTGCAGGGCCGAACGCTGGTTCCGCTGGCCGGGATGCTGATAGGCAACTCTATGAACTCCGCTGTGGTTGCATCGCAGCGAGTCAGCGAATCGGTGGCTAATCAGCGAAACGAGATTGAGGCGGGACTAGCTCTTGGCATGACAGTCAAGTTGGCCTCGAGGCGCTTTACCCGCTCTGCGCTACGCACAGCAATAACTCCACAACTAGAAACTACAGCGGCGCTCGGAATCATCTTCCTGCCAGGAACCATGACAGGGTTGATCTTGGCCGGAGTTGAGCCGTTTGCTGCTGTGCGCACTCAGTTGGTTCTGATGTATGTGATCCTGGCTGGAGTGGTCATTGCCGCAACCATCTCTGGGTTAGGAACCTTGGCGCGACTGACCACAAGCGATAACCGGGTGATTACCGTTGCCAGATCAAGCTAGCTCTGCCGAGCAGATATAGCTGGGCTAATCAGCCGGGGTAATCAGGCCGGTTGTGGAGGATTGCAGACCCAAGCATCAGCTGGGAAAGCGGGGTAATCAGACTGAATCTGACCAACCCCCTCGCCTAGGCCTAGGCCAGAGCAAATAGCGCTAGCGGTAAGCTCGCCCGAGGCTCGTACCAAGGTAAATGCATAAGGCGCCGAAAGCGGAATACCGGCGCAGCTGCCGTTTTCAGAGAGCGAAAGCGTTGCAATATCAAGAGCTACGGTTAGGTTTCCTACTGCGTTTGGTATGCCGTTAAAGGCAAAGTCGGGTGCTCCAACAACAGGCGAGTTATAGCAACCGGCGGCTAGCCAGTCGCCGCCGGGTGGAGTCATCGGGCTGCATGCACCCAGAGCAACCGCCAATACCGCAGGAACAACAGCTAACGCGAATAGGTTTCTACATCGACTCACTTGGCCCCCCAAAATGATGATTCCGCTAGTTGCAGAATCCGCTGACTAGAAAGTTAAGCGCCAGAGTAGTGCTGTGCAAGCAGAAGAACCGTTTTGTTCGCTGTTCTGATCCCTGTAGTTACTGCTAGTTGCCCTTAGATGGGCCGCAGTTCATTCAGTTCTTCGGTGTTGTCATGAGTCACAAGGTCCACCACTTTTTGCTCAAGCCCCGTGAGCTCTTCTAAGTAATCCAACGGCAGAGGCATGCCCTCAATATGTGGCCAGTCAGAACCAAAGATCACTCGCTCTGGCCCCATCAGTTCGAGCAACTCGTGCACGTTGTCTTCCCAGAACGGGTTAACCCAAATATGGCGGCGAAATGTCTCGATCGGGTCTTCTGGGAACCAACCCGACATTTTGTGACCTAGTGCATCAAGGCGGTGGAAGAGGCCGCGCAAAAACCCAGCGCCGTTTTCTACCGAAGCCACTCGCAAGTTAGGGAAGCGATGAAAGAGTTGATCAGTAATCAGCGAGGCCAAGAAGTCTTCAATAGGACGTTCAAGTTGAAGCATCTTGATGGGCTGGGGAACAGAGTTGCTGAAGTTTGAGCTAAACCCATCAGTTGCATAGCCGTTCGCCGAGTAACCCGAATCCCCTGCATGAACAATCACTGTTATGCCGGCCTCATTGACCTGAGCCCAGAACGGGTCAAACTGGGGGTCGGTGGGAGAGCGTCGACCCAAAACAGTGGTGGGTGCTGCGGGGCGCATCACGATTGTTCGAGCCCCTTTGTCTAAGGCCCACTCGAGTTCGCTAATGGCAAATTCCATATCTGCCAAAGTGATGTACGGTGCCGCGAAAATGCGGTTCTGGTAGTTGAATCCCCAATCCTCTTCTACCCAACGATTGAAAGCCCGAAACATAACGGCGACTGCCTGAGGGTCTGTGCGAAGTTCCTCTTCGTAAACCATTCCAAGGGTAGGGAATAGCCAAATCTTCTCTAGGCCGTGCGCGTCCATTGTTATAAGACGCGCATCGCGGTTGCGGTACTCGTCCTTGATGCGGTCACGGGCCTTAAGGAGCTCAAGTGGGTTGTCGCCGTTTGGGTTACCTCGGAAGTAGTCCTTGAGAACCCCTGGGCTAGCTACAGGGTCGAATGTTGGATTGACTACTGCTCGAGAGACCTTGCCGCCGAGTACGTGATAGTGACGACCGTTGATCTCGGCCCACTGCAAGGTGCGAGCACCCCAAGCTGGGTCTAGGTGGCGAGTAAAGGCATCTAGGGCCTCGTAATAGTGGTTATCTGCATCGAAGGGACGGCTATGTGATGACGGCATGCTCTTACTGTTCTAGGTGTTGACTGCAGGAGCAAGGCAGGGCGTGCAAGCTGCCGGCTTATGCGGTCCGCCTAGCTGCCTGCGGCGGGCTCGGCGGGCTCGGCGGACTAAGAGGACTCGGCTGCTAATTCTTTGGCCCAGCGGTAATCGGCCTTGCCCGATGGTGAGCGCTGAACAGCGTCAACAAAGATCCATCCCTTTGGCAACTTGTATCGAGCAACCATCAGATTGGCATGTTCAGATAGTTCGGATTCTTCAACTGAAGCACCCTCTACTAACTGCACTACTGCTACAACCTCTGCCCCCCAACGCTCGCTAGGCCGGCCACAAACCAGCACATCTGTTACCAAAGGGTGAGAGATGATCGCCATTTCGACTTCTTCCACAAAGATCTTCTCGCCACCGGAATTGATGCACTGTGAGTCGCGGCCAAGCAGATCAATCTCTCCATCTGAGCGCTTGATGGCGCGATCTCCAGGAACCGAATAGCGCACACCTTCGATAGTGGGAAAGGTGCGAGCGGTCTTTGGAGCATCCCCTAAGTAACCCAGCGGCACACTGCCTGCCTGCGCAAGCCAACCGATTCCTTCGTGGCCTGCATCGAGCACCGAACTGAGATCTTCAGAAACCACTTCAGCTCCGGGGCCGGGTTTGAACTGCCCCGTAGACACTGCACCCTTGACCGACAGATGCGTAGCCTGCGCTCCAGTTTCAGATGAACCGAGCGAGTCGTTAATCAAAATGTTTGGCAACAGTTCAAGAAACTCTTCTTTGATAGCGGCGCTGAGTGGAGCGCCTCCATTACCCAAGACAAACATGCTGCTGACGTCGTACTCGCCGGCCTTGAGTTCTTCGAGCAGCGGTCGAGCCATGGCGTCGCCCACCACCACAATAGACATCACGCCCTCTCGTGCAACTGTGTTCCAAACCTGTTTGGGGTCAAGGTTGTGCGCAGTAGTGATGATGAGTGTTGACCCCGCATTGAGCATCATGAACCCCGCCCATTGAGCGGCGCCGTGCATAAGCGGGGGCAGTGGCATCAGGCGGAACCCGGCGTTATTGCGAGCCTTCTCTGCAATCTCGGCAGCGGTGCTCACCTCGATCCAAGTGCCCACCTCTTTGCCGCCCATGGCGTTCATGAAAATATCGTCCTGCCGCCACAGCACTCCCTTTGGCATGCCGGTGGTGCCGCCGGTGTAGACAATGTACAAATCTTCCGGAGAGGGCAGAACAGGCGGACCAGCAGGGTCTGCATTGGCAATCATTTGTTCGTAATCCACTGCACCGGGCAACAGGGCGTTGCCCGAGTCGTCGGCAACCTGAATCAAGGTGTGGATGCCGGGCAAGTCCTTCAGCACATGAGCCATGGCCGGAGCAAACACAGCGTGATAAATCACTGCCTTGGTGTTGGCATCCTCAAGCAGGTAACGCAGCTCTTCTTCGACGTAGCGGTAGTTGACGTTGAATGGTGCAGCGCGGGCCTTATAACAACCGAGCATTCCCTCGATGTACTCGTTGCCGTTGTACATGTAGAGAGCAACGTGGTCTTGACCAGACTCGTGGCGTTCGAGCTCATCCCGCTCGGTGTGGCATCCCAAACCTTGTTCATGCAAGTAAGAGGCCAGGCGCCGTGTGCGTTCGGCAAGTTGCCCAAAGGTAAGTCGGCGGTCACCAAAGATCAGTGCCTCCCGGTCTGGAACCGCAGCGGCAACCACCTCGCTCACTAGCGCCAGGTTGAACTGCTCGCGGCCTTTAGTTGAATCAGTGAGTTCTTCGGTACCCATATTGCCCCCTTGTGGAAAGGAATCTGATGATGCGTCAGATTGGTCATTGTTCAGGGTGGAGACTAGACGAAAGGGGCAGCAGTACAGCTAGCACCCCTCTCAACGGCATTCCCTCTAGTACTGCTCGCACCTCTAGCATCAAGTTTCCCAGCAGTACCCCACCCTTATCTCAGGAGACCCAAGAACATGGCCGAGCTAGTTCCAGGAAGATTTTCTAACAAGGTTGCGTTTCTTACGGGTGCGGCCTCGGGCATTGGCCGGGCAACTGCGCTGCGGTTAGCCGCCGAAGGTGCAAAGGTTTTTGCCGTAGATGTTGATGCTGCCGGTCTAGCAACCCTTGAGGCCGAAATCACTGGGGCGGGTGGAACGGTGATTACTCGCACCGGCTCAATTGCAGACCACGATGAATGCTTTGCAGCAGTACAGCAGTGTGTCGCAGATTTTTCACAGTTAGATGTGCTGGGCAACATTGCTGGAGTCTCTCGTGCAGAGCACTTTCCTGAGCTCTCAGAAGAGCATTACCGCCGGATGATGGCAGTGAATACTGACGGCCCGTACTTTTTGTGCCAAGCAGCAATTCCGCACCTGCTCAAGGTTGATGGAAACATCATCAATATTGCCTCGAACGCTGGCCTGATGGGAACGGCCTACACCGTGGCATATGCCATGACCAAGGGTGCGATTGTGCAACTCACCAAGGGCTTGGCCATGGAATACGCCAAGACATCCCTGAGGGTTAATGCCATAGCTCCAGGCGGCATTACCACTGGGTTGACCAACGCGTTCCACATCCCCGAGGGGGTAGACCTTGAGTTGATGACTCCGTATATGGGATTTAGAGGGATGGGCGATCCTGACGACATTGCGTCGCTGTTTGCTTTTGTTGCCTCGAACGACGGTAAGAACATGCACGGCAGTATCTTGTCGAGCGATCTTGGCCTAACTGTGGGGTGACTTGGCGAGTGCGAGTGCGAGTGCGAGTCGCCAGCCGCCAATCGATCGGTGGCCGGTGTCTGCTCTTGTCGCGGTGGTCGCGGTGGTCGCGGTCGTTGCGGTGGTCGGTAGGGTAAAAATCATCGCAACTCTTTCAGCAGCGCCTAGTTCACTGACCGCCAAAAGAATGGACCCAACATGCTTACCGTCGGCATCAACCATGTAGCAACAATCACCAACGACAGCCTGCGCCTTCAGGCTTTTTACCGTGAGGTGTTCGAAGCTGAGGTACTCGGCGACGGAAGCGAATTTCCCGAGGGAACTGGTCCTCGGTTGACGATAATCAAGATTGGGCCGTACGCCGAACTCAACGTGTTTCAGATTGAGGGCAACACACAGGCCGATATTCAAACGCCTATGTTTGGGCGCGGCCGGCTCGACCACTTTGCGCTTCAAGCGGCCTCAATCGAGGCATTTGAGACCATTCGGGAACGATTACGCGGCCGAGAGGCTGCCGACGGTTTTGTTACCGATTTTGGTGCTGTGTTGAGCCTATTTTTCCGAGACCCCGATGGCCTTGAGGGCGAAGTCTGCGTCGAGAATCCTGATCACGTTCCCGGAGTCCAGAATCCTCCGGGCACTCGAGCCGCAAGGTATCCAGCAGAATCCTGAAAGGTTTTTGACCAAGCCAACCAAGCCGTTAAGTCGCGCATAGTCACTACTGCTAGGCAAGTCGCGAGTTGAGCCGTTGAGGTTCTCGCGAACGATGCTTGCAGTTCAAATGTTAAGGGCGAGCTCGAAATGTTGCTGGTAGGTTCGGCGAATGGGGACGAAAATACTGGCGCTGCGACGAGCGGGTTTTTGCTCGCGTTGCAGTATCGAACTACCGGCTGGCACACGAGCCGAATGGAACTCCACTGCCAAGGCTGTCAGCTGTCTTGAGTGTGCCTGCGCAGATACGGTCCTTTCTGAATCGCCGGACCTAGAGCCGATACAGACGCGCGAGGCAGCAGCAGCCACAGCGCCATCGGCAACAGAACCTGAAGTGGAACCCGGGCCGATAGACACTGGCGAGGCAGGGGTTTCGGCTCGCAAAGAACATCAACGCCGACATGCCAAACGCGAGGCCCAAATCGAACAGAAATGGGGCACGGGGCGTATGGGCCGCATCGCCAAGGCTCTGTCTGATGACCCCCAAACCACCAAGGCATGGGAGACAGGTGCGGTTGGCGAAGAGCGAGTGGCCAAGGTTCTTCAGCATCGCCTCGGCGATGCCGCTGTCCTTTTGCACGACCGCAAGGTTCCGAGCACGAGAGGCAATATCGACCACCTTGCTATTGCTGCGAGCGGGGTCTGGATCATCGATGCAAAGCGTTACGGCGGAAAGGTTGAACGTCGCGACGTCGGCGGTTTTTTTCGAACCGACCTGCGGTTATTTGTCGGTGGTCGCGATCGAAACAAGCTTATTGGGGGCATGCAGTGGCAATTCGAAGCAGTAGTTGCCGCATTGGACGGCGCCGACATCCCGGTACACCGCGCACTTAGCTTTGTCGATGCCGAGTGGCCACTCTTTTTTGCCAAACCACTCCAGTTTGAGGGAGTGTGGGTCAGTTGGCCCAAAAAGCTTGCGGAGCTAATTGCAGAACCAGGGCCTGTTGATGAGAGCACTGTGGAGGCCACAGCGCGGCTTCTCGCTGACCGCCTTCCCGCCAACAGATAACAGACAACAGGGCCAGCTAACAGGGCCAGCTAACAGGGCCAGCTAACAGGGCCAGCTCTAGTGGTCCCGGTCGATGGGCACGCGACTATCGCGATCTTGGACCCAGCGCCGCCATGCGCGACTGCAGCGCTTTGGCGACACTATGTGTCGTGAAATCGCTGCAGTCGCGCACCCGCAGTTCAAAGCGGCTACGCGCTCAGCAGCATCCGCCTTCAGCCGCGCCGGCGGCAACCGAAGCGCCGGCGGCAACCGAAGCGCCGGCCGTGCCAGCCGTAACCGTGCCGAGTTTGATTGGTTCTGGTGCGGCGGACGGGGCACAACACGTTTCGTCGACTGCGCCAACAACTTGGTGAGACATCTGCTCGGCGTCACCTGTCTTGACGTACCACTCCCACATTGCGCCGTCGGGGTCGGTTACCCAAGTCTCTGTCTTGGTGGCAAAGCAACATACGGTGTCATCAACACCCGTGGTCTCGAGTCCGGTGTTAGAAAGGCGAGCCTCTGCTGCGAGTACGTCGGCAGCATCCGCTGTTTCTACGCCAAGGTGGTTGATGGTGCCGCCTTCGGGTCCTTCGATCAATACCAGTTTCATTGGTGGCTCGGCGATTTCGAAGTTTGCGTAGCCTGGCTTGCGCTTGGCGACTGACGTGGCGAACAGCTTTGAGTAAAACTCAACTGCGGCCTCTACGTCAGTAACATTTAGAGCGAGTTGGACACGAGACATTGCAACCTCCGGTGGGGTATCGTCATATAGACGATGTTCGATAGGTCCATCGTATCGTAATATCGATAGTAATCAATATAAGACCGATTAGTGCTTGAGGCAGGTGAACAATGGCAAACGCGGTTGAACTACCAAATGCAGTCGAAGCAGGGCGTTGTTGTGAACCAGTCACCTCTGTGGCCCTCGGCGAGCAGCAAGCTATTGCTCTTGCCGACACCTTCAGTGTGCTTGCCGATCCGTCACGACTTCGGTTGCTCTCCCTAGTGGCAAATTCTTCGGCGGGCGAAGCCTGCGCGTGCGATTTGGTTGACCCAATAGGTCGCTCCCAGCCGACGGTATCGCACCATCTATCACTGCTAGTCGAGGCGGGATTCCTGACGCGAGAGAAGCGTGGCAAGTGGGCCTGGTACCGAGTCGTGCCCGAACGTCTTGAGTTCCTGCGCTCGGCACTGTTGCTCTAGCAGTCTGCTGCGGTTTTAGTCTAACCTGAGGACATCTCGGTTCTTTGGAAGGGAACTCATGAGCGACATGCCGATTAAGGGGTATTGGCAGGCCTCGGATGGCAAGTGGTATCCACCCGCGCCACCGGCCACTGTGCCGCAGCAAGCTATCCGGCCCTCTGACCTTGGGCCACCGCCCTACCAAACAACCGGGTATTACCAACCAGAACCGGTTCGGCAACAGCAGCATGTGACTATGGTAAACACGACAAAATCTCCGGGTTTGGCAATCGCCTCACTGATACTTGGAATTGGTGCGTTCTTTATTGCATTGCTGCCCGTTATTGGGTTTACGACCGTTCCCTTTGCTCTTGTTGGCCTGAGTTTGGGTGTGGCAGGGTTGTCCAGAGCTCTCAAAGGGTTCGAAGGAATGGGCATGTCTATAGTTGGAATAACAACCAATATTCTTGCCTTGCTAGTAACCGCTGCATGGCTGACCGTGTTTTCTACAGCCGGAAACGGCAGTGAAGGTTCCCTTGGCGCTACTCCGACTATTGCATTGACTCTTGTGCCCCTCCTCAGTGTTGTGGTTGGGTGAGCAAGACCGCTTAATTCAGCCAGTCGGGCAGCTTAAGTGTTCGGATCGGCGCTATTTGGCGCGTCGTACGCTGTGGCGCTGAGCGCAATCGGCGCACTCATTCTTGACCTAGACACTGGACTCGCTCACGGTGCCAACATGAGCGCGTTGCAGCGACGGTATCCGACCACGGAAAGCCGAATAGATGCGGCGTATATGGTCATGGACTATCTGGGAGGTGCAATCTGTTCTGAAGCAGCTCCGGCGCTGATTTTCGCCACGGCGATTTCTGGGTCTCGGTTCGACGCGGGCACTAGTCCCAGCAGTGTCGCCTGTTGTTGCCGCCAGGTCCATGGTAACGCTACCGTAGCCAAGCGCGGAGCGACCTTTCATCGCCCCAGCACGCATGGCCGATATGGCGCGCTGTCCGAGTCTGCCGCCTATGCGCAGAGCCTTTGCATTGCGCTCCAATGTGACTGCTTATTATGCCGGCTAAGTTGCCGGTGCCGAACGGCTTGGATGCGCCCTACTGGCCTTGCCGACGCTTGGCCGCCGCCCCAAACATCACCTGGGCTGTCGAGGTTCTGCAGTCCTAGTTGCCAGCCGTTTAAGCATTGTGCAACAGATGAGAGTCGACGTCATTCTGCGCAGCGAATCGCTGGTGTAAGCCCAGCACTTCAGCAAGCAAATCTACCGAATGCAGCCGGTCGGCGAGAGTCGGCCCGCCCTGTGCAACGATCAGCTCGTCTGCTTGAGCGTGCGCTGTGAAAGCGGCCAAATACTCGGCGACCTCGTCAGGCGCGCCTGTTGCTGTGTAGCGCATCATTCCCAGAATCTGCTGCCCCTGAGGCGACGCGATCACGGCGTCTGCCTCGGCTTCGCTGAGGTCGCTATCGGGTGCCAAGAACCTGCCCACTCTGGCCCGCGTGGTGCGCAAGAGTTGAACCTCGGCTTGTTCGGTGGTGTCAGCTGCAATCACATTGACGGCTGCCATCACGTAGGGCTCTGCGAGTTGAGCAGAGGGCGTGAACTCGCTGCGATACACCGCCACGGCCTGAGTCAGGGCGTTGGGCGCGAAATGCGAAGCGAACGCAAACGGCAAGCCCATTGCCGCGGCCAAGTGGGCACCGAACAGTGATGACCCAAGAATGTAGAGCGGCAGATTGGTGTTGCTGCCAGGGGTCGCAGTGACGCCCGGGACAATGCTGCGATTGCTCAGGTAAGCCTGCAACTCAAGAACGTCCTGCGGGAATCGGTCCGAGGAGCGAGCATCTGTTCGCAATGCTCGAGCGGCCGCTTGATCGCTCCCTGGCGCCCGCCCCAAACCAAGGTCGATACGCCCGGGATACAGCGATGCCAATGTGCCGAATTGTTCAGCGATCGCCAGCGGGGAGTGATTTGGCAACATCACCCCACCGGCACCAAGGCGAATAGTCGAGGTATGCGCTGCCACATGGGCAATCAAAACCGCCGGAGCCGAGGATCCAACTGATGACATGTTGTGATGCTCTGCGTACCAGACGCGCTTATAGCCAGCAGACTCAGCGCGCTGCGCCAGAGCAACACTTCCGGCGAACGCATCGCTTGCGGTTTCGTCCCTGCCGATGATCGCTAGATCCAGCATAGAAATCACAGCAGGTTCGGTGGTTTGCACACCAACAGTCTGGCAGCCAACCCTCACGCGGAACTAACTCTGACGTTTTGCTCAATCTCACGCTGCCGCAGGTCGAAAGGACCTACGAGGTCGGTACTACGACCTACGAGGTCAGCACCACTAGGTACTGTCCGCCACCGGCCTGAATCCGTGATTCCACCTGCAGGCTTGGAGCTAGTCGACTCATGCGATCTACCAACCACTCAGCCGCGGCCTCTGCATCGGCCTGGCTCGGGCATCGACCCATTGCTTCGCTGCCGCGCTTTCGGGCCAACCGCTCTGCGCTCGTAATAATTATTGCAGGGTCTGCAACAAACAGGTCTTGTGGCCACGCAACTAAAGGAGCAACAGCCCCCTTCTTGGTATTGCATCCCCGGTGAGCGAGTCGCTCGCTACCAAACACTGAGTCTGCCTCTTTAGCTGTCCCCTTAGCTTTGCCTTTAGTCCTGCTGCTCATGCTGTCGATGCTCGGACCGCGATCGTCGTTGACCGACATGTTTGGGTCAACCGGCTCGTCGCATAACCAGCAGCGCCAGCCGTCGACCTGTCCAATATCTTCAAGTCGACTCATCTTGCCTCTTCCGTTCTTTCGGCCCGCATAGTTTAGTCCGGCAGGTCAGGATTGCGCAGGCGGCGAGAGCTAGTAACGAAACCGACGAGGTCGATCGGGCCGGCGCCAAACTGCTGGACAGATCGCGTGCTGGTGGATTAAAACACTGTCTGGCAGAGAGTTGCTCTACAAGCAGTCCGGGGTGGGGGGTGGAGAAAGTGGAAGATCCAGTGGAGGCTGAGTGCCTGTCCGCAGGCAGCCGATACGGCGCTAAGGGCGCGCGAATCTTGGGAACGGGGTCATTCCTGCCTGGTCCACCGATCACGAACGACCAAGTGATTGCCGCCATGGGCGGGGACCTGACCACCAGCGAGTGGATCGAAACCCATACTGGCATTCGAAGCCGGCATTGGGCGCCGAGCGGAATGGCTACCAGCGACCTAGCTGCAGAGGCGGCGGTTCGAGCGCTGGAAGCCGCTGGCGTGCAAGCCTCCGAGCTGGGTCACATCCTGCTGTGTTCAACGACCGCGGACTGGACCTCGCCTGCCGCCGCCAACCGGGTCCAAGATCTCATCGGAGCATCCTGTCCGGCTGAGGACAAGCAGGTCGCGTGTGCGAGTTGGTTGTTCGGGCTCGACCACGCGGCTCGGTTATGCGCTACCGGTGCCGGGCCAGTCTTGGTACTTGGGGCCGACATCAAGTCGCGTTTCGTAGCGCTCGATGATCATCGTCTTCGTCCGGTGTTTGCCGACGGTGCCGGTGCGGTCGTGCTCGCCGCAGGCGCGGAGGATGGGCAAGGGCTGCTGACAGTTCGGCTTGTATCGGCCGGCGCCAGCGCCATGAACTTGTACACGCCTGCCGGTGGAAGCCAGTTGCCAGCCTCCGAGCGCACGGTAGAGGATGGACTCCACTTCGTACACATGACTGTGGCTGGTAGAGAGATTAAGCAGCACGCTATCGAGATCATGGCTGGATCGATTCGCTCCGTGCTCGATGAGGTGGGCTGGGGACTTGAAGATGTCGATCATTTCGTCGCACATCAGGCCAACCTCGCCATCCTGAAGGGCCTGACGGAAGAACTCGACGTGGGGATGGACCGTTGGCCGATCACGATCGACCACACCGGCAACACCATCGCTGCGACTCTGCCGTGCACCTTCGACGAGATCGTGCGCCAGGGGAGGGTTCGTGCCGGTGACCGCATCATCATGACCACAGCGGGGGCGGGTTACTCCGGTGGTGCCGCGGCGTATGTGGTGCCGTCGTGAACGGGGCCATCTCGATGCCCCCATTGAGCGGAAAGCGAGCGCTTGTGGTCGGAGCCAGCCGAGGCATCGGCGCGGCGGTGGCAAGCCGATTGGCAGTAGACGGTGCTGCGGTCACGGTCGTAGCCCGCGACAGCGCGGCCCTGGATGGCGTGCTGGCTAGCCTCCCCGACGGGGACCATCGGTCTATTGCGGTCGACCTTTCGGTGCCGTCTGGTCAGATGGAACTTGTTGCCCATGTGTCCACCGAGGTGTTCGAGGTCGTCATTCTGGCGCTTCGGGTACGGCGACCATGGAAGAAGCTGGAGTTGACATCGGGCGAGGACCTCGTTCGAGCTTTCGCCGAGAACACCCAGTACATTCCGCCGCTCGTTGCAGCGGTGCTACCCGGTCAGCGTGCGTCAGGTTTTGGTCGCTGGATCGCGTTGAGTTCAGTGATGGCGGAACTCGGAGGTGCCGGACAGGCGGCCTACCTAGCACAAAAGTGCGCGTTGGAAGCGATGATGCGGACCCTCGCCATTGAAGAAGGCCAACACGGGATAACGGCGAACGTCGTCGCTCCGGGGTTCATTCGGACCGACGGAACCCAAGCGGTGTACGACGTGTCTACCTTTGAGGCTCTGTCGCAGTCGAACGTCCTTGGCCGCTCGGGGACTCCCGAGGAGGTGGCTCACGTCGTCGCGATGATCGCCCATCCGCAAGGTGGCTTCGTCACCGGGGCGACGATACCGGTGTCTGGTGGAGTCCAACTCGGATGGTCAATCGATCGTGCGGTCAAAGGAGCAGCTAGGGAGCTGAGGGAGATCGACAGGCATGTTGACTGAGACGATTCCAGGGCTGCTAGCCGAGCGGGGTGCCATTCATCCGGATCGTGAGGCGCTCGTCGACACCAAGCGGGATGCCGTGCGTACCTATGGCGAGCTTGCAGCCGACGCGGAGCGCATCGCCGGGACGCTCGAGGCATGTGGCGTCTGCCCAGGAGATCGGGTGGTGCTGCTTGCGGACCACACGATGGATGCTTGGCAAGTTCTTGCGGGGCTCGCTCGAGCCGGAGCGGTGCCGGTACTTCTAAACTGGCGCCTTACCGAGAACGACCTAGCGATGATCGTGGACGATGCTCGCAGTCGACTCGTGCTCTCGACCGACCGCTGGAACGAACTCGGCGCTGAGGTGGCTAATCGTTCGGGAGTGCAGCACTCAACGACGCAGGAACTAGTCGAAGCGGACTCGCCGCCCACCAGCTTTCCGCTTCCCGTTCCGGGGAACACCGCCGTCCAGATGTACACGTCGGGAACCACAGGCCTACCGAAGGGAGTCTGTACCTCTCACCAGAACCTGATGGGTCTGCTGGACGTCTTGACCGGTGAGCTACCCGGGTTCGCGGCTGACGCCCGCCAACTGGTCGCCGCTCCGATGTTCCACATCGCTGGCTACGGGTTCGGCATCGGATCGCTTGCCGTTGGTTCGGCGATGCATTTGCTTGACCAGTTTGATCCGGTTACGACTTTGCAGGTGATCGAGCGCTACGGCATCACGCACACGCTGCTGGTGCCGGCGATGCTGCAGATGCTTGTGGCCTCTCGGAACGCCGGCCGCACGGACACGTCATCCCTCCGGGGCCTGCTCTACGGCGGGTCGCCCATGTCGGTGTCGCTGATGCGATCCGTCACAGAGGTCCTCGGATGTCCGATGACGCAAGCCTACGGCCTGACGGAAACGACCGGTATTGCCACCTTGCTTCGTTTCGACGATCACGCACGGGGACTCGCCTGCGAGTCCGATGCATCCGTCGACCGCCTAGCGTCTGCGGGCCGACCGATCCTCGGGACTTGTGTTCGCATTGATAGCCCGGACGGTACCGGGGCCGGGGAGATTCTGGTGAAGAGTCCCATGGTGATGTCGCGATATTGGGACAGGCCGGAAGAGACAGCGTCTGTAACGGGCGAGGGTGGTTGGCTCCGCACCGGCGATATCGGGCGGTTCGACGCCGAGGGCTACCTGTATGTCGTGGATCGCAAGAACGATCTGGTGATCACTAAGGGCGAGAACGTCTTTCCCGGTGAGGTCGAGCGGGTCCTCGTCGAACACCCCGCTGTGGTCGAAGCCGCGGTGATCGGTGTCCCCGACGCAGCACACGGCGAGGCGCTCTGCGCTGTCATCGAAGTGGTCGACGGTGCTGTGATCACATTGACCGAACTCCAGGACCACTGTCGGGGCCGCCTCGCGGGTTTCAAGGTGCCGCGGCAGCTCGAGGTCGTGGACTTCCTGCCTCGCACCCCGTCGGGCAAGGTGCTGCGACGTGTGATCCGCGACCGGTACTGGGCTGATCGGGTGCGGCAGGTCAACTGACATGACCAGCACCGACCAGGCCGAAACGCGGTCCAGCACCGCACGTGATCCGTTCCTCGACGTCATCCGCGCCTTCGCCATGGTGGCGGTGGTCGCTAACCACTACCTGTACACACTCCTCTTCCGGACTGACCAAGCGCAGTTCAAACTCGAGATGCTGCAGGAGACGGGTCATCCTTGGGTGACGTGGCCCTTTGTCTGGGAGCTCCAGGCCTTCTTCCTCCCGGCAGCGGCCTTGTCGTTCTCAGCCGCACAACACACGAATTGGCGGGTCTTCATCGGCCGGAGGGTATGGCGGCTGCTCATTCCGGTGGTGCCGTTGGCGATCGGACTGGTGTTGTTGCAGACCACAACTAGCGCCGCAGGCATGGGAAGATGCGCCAACTGGACGACCGGCCTCACGTGTGCGGTCGCGATGCCGATCGCGCCTCTCTGGTTCTTGGTCGTTCTAGTGCCCTTGACGATAGCGACGCCCGCGCTGGCCCGGGCCTGGCGAGGTCCGTGGCGGATCGTGATGCCGCTCGCAGTGTTCGGCTTCACCTTGCTGTCGGATGCGCGCTGGATCGTGACAGGCGCGGCGATCCCGCTGAATGAGATCTCGGTGTGGTTGCTCGTATGGTTCGCAGGGTTCGCTTACGCCGACGGAACACTCTTGAAGGTCAAAGTCGCGATCTGGTGGTGGATCGCCGTTACAGGATCGCTCCTGATGGCGTGCATGGTCGCCATCGGCCCGTATCCGCCATGGCTGGCAGCGTCGCCTCGGACGTCCATGTCTGCGATGGAGTGCGTCGTGGGCGTGAGTCTGTTGATGGCGTTGCGGAGCCCGTTGGGCCGGATCCGCGACCGTCGGCTCGTCGACCTATGCGTGCGTCACGTCGGTGACCGGATGATGGGTGTGTTCCTCTGGCACTATTTCACGTTCGCCGTCGTCATCAGCGCGATGGGATTGCTCGGCGTCCAACTCGCGTCCACGGTAGGCGTGGCCTACGTCATCCAGAGGGCAGTCATCGTCCCGGTGGCTCTTCTGTTGCTCGTCGTGGTGCTGCGCTGGACACAGTGGGTCGATCGGGTGCGCTATCCACCTGATCGCCACGGCCTTGACCGGAGGACCACTTCATGAACGGACGCAGGATCGCACCCTCCCCTCATGTCGCGATCGCCGGCACAGCGTCGGTGCCCGAGATGTGCGGTCGGTTGGTGTCCAACGCGGAGGTCGACCACCTCGTCCGGTGTAACGGCGGGCGCGAGGCCGACAGGGACTGGCTCGTTCGGAACGGTTTGGAGACGAGGCGGTGGACCGCTCAGCCGGGCGGGCGCCGCTTCGAGAAGTCGCTCGAGACCCACGAGTTGTTGGCGATCGCCTCCGAGCGAGCCCTCCTCCAAGCCGGGATCTCACCCTCAGACGTCGACGTGCTCATCACCTCTACGACCACGCCGTCCCGGTACACCTCGGCGATGGCCACCAGTGTGTCGGGACGCTTGGGCATCACCGGCATGGCCATGGACGTACGCGCCGGATGTCCCTCGGCGTTGCACGCCTTCGTCGTCGCGACAAACCAGATTCGGGCCGGAGCGTCCGTGGCGGTCGTCGCAGCGGCGGAGACGTTGAGCGGAGTTGCGCCCGGGGTCGGCCCTCTGACGTACCTCGCTGGTGACGCGGCGGCGGCGGTGGTATTGACCGCGACGACGGAAACCTCCCGGGGGATCCTCGGCGGGTGGGTCGGGAACGACGGCTCAGTGTCGGACCTGGTCGGATCTCCTGGACCAATGCCGCCCTCACCGCGCACGTCCGATGACGACTATCGACTCCGGTTCGAAGAAGGCTACGACAAGGTCGCTCGGTCAGCTTGGGAGTCGATCGGTCGCGCCACTTTGGGATCGGCCCAAGTCGAGCCCGGTCGGGTCGGCGCGTTTGTCGCGAACCAGCCAGGCAGGGCACGCACACTTGCGGCTGCAAAGGCAGCCGGAGTGGGGTCAGGGACGGTCATCGACGTCGTGGGGTCAACAGCGAATGCCGGGAGCGCCTCGTTCATGGTCGCCCTCGACGATGCGTGCCGAGGATCGCTGGATCGTGATGTTCCATGGCTCCTCGTCTCCGTCGGCGGTGGGCTCTCTTACATCGGGGTTGTGATCAAGCCGTGACTGACGAGAGAAGACTCCACGACCTTCTTCAGGCCATCGGAGAGCAAGCTTCCGCGGTCGAACTCGGCCGACTGCCACTGCCCGAAACCTACCGGGCCGCCGTCACACGACGGGAGGACGTCGAGCAGACACTGCGGATTCCCGAGCGGGATCGGAATCCTGCTTCGACGCTGCGGATCGAGCGGGTGGCGACACCTTCTCCCGCCCCGGACGAGGTGGTGGTCGCCGTAATGGCGTCGGCGATTAACTTCAACACAGTGTGGAGTTCGATCTTCGCCCCAGTCCCGACGTTCACCTTCCTAGATCGTCTCGCCAAGGAAGGTGGCTGGTCCGCCCGCCACGGCGGAGACCGTCACGTTGTTGGATCGGATGCCTGCGGAGTGGTGCTTGCGGTCGGCCCGCTCGTTCGACGGTGGTCACTAGGGGATCATGTGGTGGTGCACGGCAACTGGGTGTCCGGCGAGGATCCAGCCACCTACCAGGACGCCATGCGAGCTTCCTCGCAACGAGCGTGGGGGTTCGAGACGAACTTCGGTGGACTCGCCGATCTTACCGTCGTGAAAGCCAGCCAACTGATGCGAAAGCCTCCGCATTTGTCATGGGCCGAGGCGGCATCTAGCACTCTGTGCAACGCGACGGCCTACCGGATGCTGATCTCAGCCAACGGCGCCGGACTTCGCCTAGGTGATTCCGTCCTGATCTGGGGCGCAGCCGGAGGTGTCGGGAGCTTCGCTCTTCAACTGGCACTTGCCGCCGGGGCCGATCCGATCTGCGTGGTCAGTCGCCCCGAGCGGGTGTCGCTCCTCCGACGACTCGGCGTCAAGCACGTGATCGACCGCGTCGCAGAGGGCTACCAGTTCCTGTCCAAAGATGGATTCACCGTCGACACCGCAGAGGTCGAGCGATTCGGCGCAAGGGTCCGAGATTTCACGGGAGACGGTGCAGACATCGTGGTGGAGCACCCAGGCCGTGAGACGATGCCGGCCTCAATCGCCTCGTGCCGCCACGGCGGGACGGTGGTCACCTGCGCAGCTACGACTGGGGCCTCAATCCTGATCGATGCAGCGGAGGCCAATCGACGTTCTGTCCGGATCGTGGGTTCCCACTTCGCAAATTACTGGGAGAATGATCGGGCAAACCGTCTACTCGAGCGAGGTGTCGTGCACCCGACTCTGACGGCTTCGTACTCGCTCGACGACGTCGCGCTCGCGACGAGCGTCGTCCGTGCCGGCCGCCACGACGGCAAGATTGGCATCGACTGTCTCGCCCCGGCGGGTAGCGGCGTCATCGACGCAGTTGCACGATCGGTGATAGGCGAACAGGCGATCACTCGGTTCGCCGCGGCCGCCCAACCCGGAACGGTCACCCGGGCCAACCCACGAATTATCGAGGTGGACTCATGACACAGCGAGGAAAAGGTGAACGCATGACAATGCGAGGAATCAGAAGGCTGCTCCTAGCTGGAGTCACGGTGCTGGCGGCGGGGTGCGCCGCTGTGCCGAACTTTGCGGCAATCCCAGTGCAGCTGTGCTCAGTGGCGGCGGTAACGACATCGCTCTGTCGACGAGCGTCACCACGGTTGAAACAGCAGCGGCTAACTTGGCCTCCTGGCTTCAGGATCGCGGGATCCCGACTGTGTGGGTCACAATCTACCCATTTCCCTCGGTGTCACCCGCATACCCGTTGTTTAATCTCCAACGACGGGCCTACAACGACTGGCTACGGTCCGGTGGCCCCGAGTGGGGCACCGTGGTCGACCTTGATCCGGTATTAGGAGGCGACTCCCTCGATCCGCAGTTCAGGGTTTGTACACCTTCGGCACCCGCGGATATTCACGCTAACAATGCGGGTTACGCCGTCGGAGCGACGGCTATCACGCAGACACTCGCTCACTTGCTCGTAGGGTCGGGCTGACACCCCAGTCACCTGCAACATCAGCAGCGCCACATTCAATGAAACCGCGGCCAAACAGAGGTTCCCAGCATCAGCCCATACTCGCAGCGGGCTTGTATATACCGTTAGCTTTGCCGGCTAACCCGTAGGAGGCAAGCAGCCCGGAACGACCAGTGACCTTGAAGCGCTGCTTGAAGGGTTCGTTAAGGAATGCAACCACAGTACTAAGGGTTTCAAAGTTCTTAACGCATCGCATTGGTGGAGCTACTGAGATAGGTTCGGCACATGTCGATATGGGAGCTCTTGATCGGCATAGTCGTTGGTCTTATGGCCATGTGGCTTCTATTTCTGATCACCCTTGCGATTGCCCGACCCAAAGGTGGCCTGCTCGTCGAGTCGATGCGACTCATCCCCGACACTGTTCGTCTGGTGCATCGGCTCTCAGCTGACCGGAGCATCCATGGCGTCCGCGTTCGGGTCTGGTTCCTACTTCTTTACTTGGCCTTACCCATCGACCTTGTTCCAGACTTCATTCCTATTCTCGGGTACGCCGATGATCTCATCGTCATAGCGCTGATACTTCGCAGCGTCGCCCGACGCACTGACCTACAAACGCTGCAACACCATTGGCCGGGCACACCTGATGGCTTCGCAGTGCTGGGTCGTCTTTGTCACTTTGACTCGCTGCCGACATCAGCAAAAATCGAGGCGGCCGACCGCGGCAACACAGAGCCCGGTCCACGCCCGGAATGACGGAAGAATCGAACGCCGCCCCGCCGTTCAGACGTTCAGACGTCGCGCCGTTCAGACGTCGCGCCGTTCAGACGCGAGGGCGCCCCGCCGGAACGAGTCCGACAGGGCGCCTTTCATATCCGACTGCTCTTCCCTGCGCATCCCTAGGCAACTCGGATGTTTATGGTCGATTATCGACCATAAACATCCGAGTTGGTCAGGATGAGGTCAGGATGAGGTCAGGATTAGGTCAGGATTAGGTCAGGTCGAACCGATCGCTGTCCATGACTTTGGCGAACACCGCCGCAAAGTCGCTAACAAACTTGGCCTCGGCATCATCAGCTGCGTACACATCAGAGATGGCACGAAGGATTGAGTTTGAGCCGAACACAAGATCGTTTCGGGTACCGGTCCACTTCAGGTTGCCGCTTGTGCGGTCCTTACCCTCAAACACATCTTCGACGCCCGATGCACCAGACCACACTGTGTCCTGATCCATAAGGTTCACAAAGAAGTCGTTGCTGAGTGTGCCAACACGAGTGGTCAACACACCATGGCCGTCGTTGCCCACACCGAGGACTCGAAGGCCACCGAGTAGCGCCGTCATCTCTGGAGCACCTAGGTCAAGTAGCTGAGCCCGGTCCACCAAGATGTGCTCGGCCACATGGCTGCTGCCCTTTCCAAGGAAGTTCCGGAAGCCATCGTTCTTCGGCTCAAGCCAGGCAAAGGACTCAACATCGGTCTGCTCTTGGGTGGCATCGCCACGCCCGGTGCTCACTCCAACAGTGATGTCATGGCCGCCAGCTTTAGCTGCAGCTTCGACTGCTGCGGCGCCGCCTAGCACGATGATGTCAGCCATCGAAACCGAAACGCCCACGCTCGACTGAACACCTTCAAGTGTGCGCAGCACACGGCTTAGTTGATCGGGCTTGTTCACTGCCCACTCGTTCTGAGGGGCAAGACGCAGACGGGCACCGTTTGCGCCGCCACGCTTATCGCTCTGACGATAGGTCGAGGCTGAGGCCCAAGCCGTTTCTACAAGCTCGGTGATGGTCAGGTCAGTGGCCATGATGGCGGCCTTTACGCTGGCAACATCAGCCTGGCTCAGCGCAGTACCAGCGGGAATCGGATCCTGCCAGAGTTGTTCCCCGGAAGGAACCTCGGAGCCGAGGTAACGCACAACGGGGCCCATATCGCGGTGGGTGAGCTTGTACCAAGCACGAGCGAAAGCGTCTTCGAGTTGCTCGGGGTTATCACGGAACCGCTTTGCGATGGGGCCGTAGATTGGGTCCATTTTCATGGCCATATCAGCGGTGCTCATCACTGGAGCATGGGTGATGCTCGGGTCGTGTGCGTCGGGCACAGTGCCAGCAAGGGCCGGCGCAGTCCACTGCTTGTGACCGGCAGGGCTTTCGGTGAGTACCCAGTCGTTGTCCATCAGAGTCTCCAGGTAGTTGTTGTCCCACTGTGTTGGCGTGGAGTTCCAAGCACCTTCGAATCCGCTAGTGGTGGTGTGCACACCGACGCCTGAGCCAAAGCCGTTCTTCCAGCCGCGTAGTTGCTGCTCCATAGGTGCGCCCTCAGGCTCAGGGCCCATCTCGGACTCGAGTCCCGCACCGTGCATCTTGCCGAATGCATGGCCGCCCGCAACGAGCGCCAAGGTCTCTTCATCGTTCATAGCCATCCGGCCGAATGTCTCGCGGATGTCGGCACCAGAGGCCACCGGATCTGGGTTGCCATTTGGTCCTTCGGGGTTTACATAGATGAGACCCATCTGAACTGCGCCCAGTGGTTCTTGCAGTTCACGATTGCCGGTATAGCGCTCATCGTCTAGCCAGACGTTCTCGGGACCCCAGTAAATATCTTCTTCGGGGGCCCATACGTCTTCGCGACCGCCGGCGAATCCGAACGTCTGGAAACCCATCGACTCAAGAGCGACGTTACCGGTCAAAATCATCAGGTCGGCCCAAGAGATCTTGCGGCCGTACTTCTTTTTGATGGGCTCAAGTAGCGCCCGAGCCTTATCAAGGTTGCCGTTATCGGGCCAGCTGTTCAACGGAGCGAAACGTTGGTTGCCTGAAGCACCACCGCCTCGGCCATCGTGGGTTCGGTAGGTACCAGCAGAGTGCCAGGCCATGCGAATAAAGAACGGGCCGTAGTGGCCGTAGTCCGCTGGCCACCAATCCTTTGAGTCGGTCATCAGCGTGGTCAGGTCGGCTTTGAGTTCGGCCAGGTTCAGAGTGGCAAACTCGGCGGCGTAGTCAAAGTCAGCGCCCATCGGGTCGGACTTGGTTGAACCCTGATCAAGGATGTTTAGGTTCAACTGGTTTGGCCACCAGTGTTGGTTGGCTTGGCTGCCACGTGCTGAATGACTGTTTTGTAGCACTGGGCATTTCTCTTCGTTGCTCATATTGCTTGTGACTCCTTGGGGTTGGTTTGATCTGGCTTGTTGGGGTTGGGGTTGGGGTTGGGGTTGGGGGTTCTTGTTGAGACTGAGATTGTGTTTAGCAACGGGACTAGGGCTCAGGCCTGACATGTGGGGCATCGACCCCAGTAGACGACCTCGGCTTCATCAATCTCAAAGTCATGGTCGTTCTCAGCGGTAAGACATGGGGTCAGCCCCGCAGCACAGTCGATGTCTACGATGATTCCGCAGCCTCGACAGACCAAGTGGTGGTGATTGTCGCTTACGCGGTCTTCGTAACGAGCAACTGAGCCAATCGGTTGTATCCGCCGGATGAGGCCTTTGTCTGCGAACACTCCGAGCGTGTCGTACACCGCTTGTTTAGAAATTGACCCGATCTTGGCTCGCACGACTTTGGTCAGTTCTTCTGCAGTCGCGTGAGGTGAGGCAGACACGGCCTCCATGACGCCTAGGCGTTGCGCCGTGACCTGCAACCCGCAACTTTTCAGCTGGTTCACGATGCTCTGTGGTTCTGCTGAAGTGGGTTCTACTGAAGCGGAATCGAGCGAAGTGGGGTCGAGTGACGTGGAGGTAGTGGTCGCGTTCGGGAGTCCGGATTTCACGAATGTTAGGTTAATACTAATTCTGGACTTAGTCAAGAATTAGTTTCTAAGGTAGATGTGATCACTCCAAGATCACGCCTAATTGCCGAATTTTGCGCTCCGCCCGGCCGAGTTGCTCCCGTCGTTCGGTCGGTAGCGGCGAGGTAAACATCAGTGGCTGTGTTTAATCTGATGTTCGATCTCGACGAGTTCAATCTCGCAGCTTGGCCCGTCCTCCTCACACGTCTCGCATTCGAGTTCGAGCGTTGCGTGCGCTATCTCGAATGACACCGCAATGCTCTGTTTAACCCGGTTGCCAACCACTTGGGCTTCTTCGAGCGATGGATGCCCGTCGATGACCAGATGGGCAGACAGCGCCCGGACTTCACTCGAAAGTGACCAAACGTGCAGGTCATGCACCGCCTCAACACCGTCGACCTGAGTCATCGCTAGGTGGAGCGCTGCCAGGTCAAGACCATCGGGTGTACCTTCCAACAACACAGCGGTAGAGGACTTCAACAGTCTCCACGCGTGGCCGGCAATCAGCAGTCCAATCAGTAACGACACCAGCGGATCAAGTCGGGTCCAGCCGCCCGTGATCAACATCACGGCACCAGCAATCGCAACACCAAGCGAGGCAAGAGCGTCACTAGTTAGGTGAAGCAGAGCGGAGCGCATGTTTAGGTCGCCCGCTCCGTGCTCCGGCTTTTCTCGCACAACCAGCGCAGCCACTGAGTTCACCGCGAACGCCACCAGAGCTACGACCAATACAATTCCGCCTTCCACTGCTGGCGGGTCCATCAGTCGAGTGACTGCTTCGTACACAATCCATACCGTTAAAATCAAGATCATTGCAGCGTTGGCTTGCGCTGCGAGAATCGTGCCGCGGTGCCATCCGAACGATCGATCCAAGGTCGGTTTGCGGCGGGCAACACGAACAGCGATGAGCGACAACCCGAGGGCGGCAACGTCAGTTAAGTTGTGGCCGGCATCAGACAGCAGTCCCAGAGAGTTTGCCGAGAGTCCGAGGACCACCTGCAACACCACGATGACCAAGTTGAGACCCAACGCAATTGAGAGTCGTCGCTCCCGTCGCTCCGAACGACCTGCCCCGTCTAATCTCGCTCCGTTGTGGCTAACTGCGCCGCCGCCGTGGTTATGAGCGCTCACGGCAGATTTCCGGTTCCGTGACGCAGATGCTCTCGGGACAGATCCAACAGCATCCGGACATGCGAGTCGGCCAGTGAGTAGTAGCTCATTCGTCCGGCTTTGCGGAGCTTCACGATGCCCGCTGATCGCAGCAAGCGCAGACCCTGCGACACTGCCGGCTGGGGTGCCTCTACCGTTGCCGCCAGATCGCAGACGCACAATTCCCCCGCATCTAACAACGCGTATAACAGCCGTGCCCGACCTGGTTCCCCTACCAACTTGAATATCTCTGCAATCGACGACGCCTCCTCGGGCGAGATCAATACACGGCGGGCAGCCGCGACCCGCTCCGGATTTACTGCTTTAAGTTCACACTTATCAACAAGGCTCTGCACCCAAACATTGTATGCGCAGATGTGCATACAAAGCTGACGGGCGAGAAATGATCTGGTCCTAGCTGATTCGATTGGAAGCGATCGGGGCCCGCATGTATAAGTTTGTATTTCAACTTGGCAGCCATCTTCTAGTCGAGTTGGGTAAAAACTGAGTCCCAGTATTGGGGAACGACCCATAGGCAACAATCCTGCTCCGCGGCAATAAGTGTCTCTGGTAGTCAACCCGACAGTGACGAATCTATTTAGGCGACTAAACAACAATAAGCTCACTCCGGGCAACCCCTGCCGGCTGCCACCGTTGGTCGGCGCGATGAAGGAACGAAGAAGGAACTGTGACAGAACAACAGCAGGCAGAAGAACAACACCAGGCAACAGAACAACTAGCGCCCACTGTGGATTCGGCTCAAGCCGCGCGACCAGATTTGTCTCGCCGGGACCCGGTTAAAACCAAGGTTGATATTCAGAATTGGTTGATAACCAGGTTGCCTGTTGGGAGTGTCCCTCAAGTTGATGAGGTGCATGTTCCCGAGTCAAACGGTATGTCGAGCGAGACAGTGCTTGTTGACGCGACTTGGGTTGAAGATGGTGTTCGTGTAGCCCACCCGTTGGTGTTTCGTATTGCGCCAGACGAGGCAGCAGTACCGGTGTTTGAGAAGTATGACTTTGACTCTCAGTTTGCTGTCATGGCAAAGGTGCGCGAACTGTCTGATGTTCCAGTTCCAGAAGTGTTTTGGTTGGAGGAAGACCCAGCCCATATTGGTGCGCCATTTTTTGTGATGGCCCGCGCCTACGGCGTGGTTCCCCCAGATGTCTTGCCGTATGACTTTGGCGACAATTGGCTCTTTGATGCCTCGCCAGAGGATCAGCGTCGCTTAGAAGAAACCACCGTGGATGCACTTGTCGCCCTGCATGCAATCCCAGCAGTCGAGCAAAACTTTGAGTTCTTAATCTCAACAGCCGAAGGCGATACGCCTTTGCGCCGCCACGTTGCGGAACTGCATGGCTACTACCGCTGGGTGACTACCGACGGAGTGCGTTCGCCACTGATCGAGAAGTGTTTCGACTGGCTTGAGGCCAACTGGCCACAACAAGAAGGGCTGGCAAGTCTGAGTTGGGGAGATGCGCGTATTGGCAACGCTATGTATGCCGATTTTGAGCCAATCGCAGTTCTTGACTGGGAGATGGCCGGTATTGCTCCTCGTGAGGTTGACCTAGCCTGGATGGTGTTTTTGCACCGCTTCTTTGAAGACATCGCGCATTCAATGGGCTTAGTTGGCATGCCCGAGTTCATGCACCGCACGCAAATTGTGCAGATGTATCAGGCCAAGTCTGGGTACACGCCGCAAGACATGGACTTTTACACCATGTATGCGGCGCTTCGACACGGCGTGATTATGAGTCAAGTGCAGCGTCGTGCCATCAAGTTTGGCCAAGCTGAAACGCCCGAAGATATTGACGACCTGATCATGCATCGCGCCACCCTTGAAATGATGCTCGAGGGCACCTACTGGGACAGCGTCTTGTAGTTAGTGACTCCTGCCGTCGCTGTTATACCCGCTCGATAATGGTGGCCGATCCCATGCCACCCGCAGCGCACATGGCAACTGCACCAAACTGGCCGTCACAGCGCTCAAGCTCATTAATCATGGTCACAATCATTCGGGCTCCGGTACAGCCGATTGGGTGGCCGAGCGAACAGCCAGAACCATTCACGTTCACAATCTCTGGGTTCAATCCAAGAATTTTGATTGCTGCAACGGGAACAGATGCAAACGCCTCGTTGATCTCGAAAGATGAAATATCAGAGATGCTGAGACCGGCTTTGCCGAGCGCTGCAGGGATTGCAGTAGTGGGGCTCAGGCCGGTTGCTGCTGGGGCATGAGAGGTTGATGCCCATCCTCGAATTACTGCCAATGGCTTGAGGCCGTGCGCCTGAGCAAAGCCGCGGCTTACAAGTACTAGGGCTGCTGCGGCATCGTTCAACCCAGATGCATTTCCGGCTGTAGTGGTTGCGCCCTCATCGAGTGGATTGAGCAAACCGAGCGTTGCCAGCTTCTCCAAGGTAGAGGTGCGTCGAGGGTGCTCGTCCACGCTAAAGATTGAGCCATCCGGAAGCGTTATCGGCACAATCTCGTTGTCGAATCGACCCTCGTCGATGGCGCGGATTGCATTCATATGCGAGCGATAAGCCCAAGCGTCTGCCTCTTCACGGGTAACTCCGGCCATGCGTGCGGCGTTGTCTCCAACTCCCTTTGCAGTGTTGAATGGCGGCGCATCTTCGGTCTCTAGGTTTGCTGGCGATAACCAGAAGGTGGGCTGACCGTCGGGGCCGGGCTTGGAGGTACCAGGAGCCGTGGACATGGATTCAACCCCACCGCCGATACCCGCATCGATCATTCCAGCAGCAATATTTGCGGCAATCCACTGCGTAGCTGCCATGCCAGATGCACACCACCGCTGCATTGCAACCCCGGGCAGGTTGATCATGCCGAGTTGGTTTGCTGCATAGCGGCCAATGTTGCCGCCGCCCTGCATCGATTCTCCAAATCCGATGTCTTCAATAAGGTCAACAGGAACGCCTGAGCGCTCTACAGCAGCCCCAATGGCAATCTCGGCCAACGTAAACGCGTCGACTCCAGTCAGCGATCCCCTATATGAGGTGCCGATTGGGGTGCGAGCGGCTGAAACGATGACAACATCAGTAGACATGTAAATCTCCTCGGTACGAGTCTGACAGTGAGTCAGATAGTGGCACCTCTGCAGCCAAGATCAAAACTCTGGTGGCCTAAAGCACAGGTTCCATTTAGCTCTAACGGCCCGAGCCGCTGGCAACTCAGTCCGGTACCTGCCGCTCTCGCCCTAATGGGTGGTTGCAAATTCTGCGGTGGTATCAATCGGCGACTCTTCGCCGCCCGCTGCTCCACGATGCTGCGCATAGGCCCAACCGGGGCCGCGAAATACGAATGACAGTCGATCATGCCAGTTGTCTGCTGCGGCAACGTCCTTGCGGATCTGATCATGCTCATGAGCAGCAATCCGAAGCGGGTTGAAGGTATCGATGTTGGTAGTCAGGCCATAGATTACCGGCTCATCTTCTCTTTCAAACGTGCCAAAGAGCCGGTCCCAAATAATCAGGATGCTTCCATGGTTCCTATCCAGATACTGCTTGTTCTTGCCATGGTGTACGCGGTGATGAGACGCGGTGTTGAGTACTTCCTCAAGTGGGCCAATGGTTCGAATCGCATCGGTATGAATCCAGTATTGGTAGATCAAGTTGAGCTGCCGAGAGGTTTCAATAAGCTCGGGTCGGATACCCAAAACTGATAGCAACCCATAGGGCACAAAAAGCCCTAGCGAGTCGGCCCAAGTCTGACGAAGCGCAGTAGACAAGTTGTACTTCTCACTCGAATGATGCACCACGTGAATGGCCCACATAAATCGGGTCTCATGCATCAAGCGATGATTCCAGTAGTAAATAAAATCCCAACCCAGAATTGCTGCCCCCAGAGCAACTGGACCGTTACCTAAATCAGGCAGGATGCGCTTTTTGAAGAGCTTCTGCGCAGTGGTCTGAGCTGCCCAAGTCGATGCTGCTACAAGCGCACCTGCTGCCAGCGCAGCCACTGCACTATTACCCGAAGCCTTCTTTGCTCGACTCGCCCATCGACGCTTGGTTGCCGTTGCCGTTGCCGTTGCCGTTGCCGTTGCAGAGTTGCCGTGGGTGGTCGCTTGCTCAGCATCTAAAATCTGCCCCGGTTCTTGGTCGTTGGCGCGCCCAAGGGCATCAGTTACTACTGCAGTCAGGGCTGCTGCGCCTGCAATGCCAAGTAAGGGTTTGGCCCACTTGCCAGAACCAACTGCAATGTTCTGCGCCAGCTTTTTGGTAGCGAGCGGAATAAACAAACTCCCGGTACCCATGACCAAACTTGCAACTGTGTCGTTGCGTTCGTAGTCCACCGGCGAGGGACCCTCGGTCTTGGCTCGCCGTTCTAGCCACCATGCTTCGTAGGCCATCGACCCAAAGAACCCTGGAATGGCAACGACTGTGAGGTCCATAGAAGTTCTCCGCTAGTTGGGTGCTGTTCAATCCAAGCTACTGCCAGAGCGGTCGCCTTGAACATCGCGTGCTGGCTCACTGTTGATTATGAGTGGCTCCAACGAGACCAAAACCTTAAGCCGAGCAGCATGGCTAACACCCCGGGCAGGTATGTAGATTATAGCGGCATCAGGGCATCTCGCCGATAGAGGCCGATGCAACATGTTCAGCTCAGATGCACGAGTCGGTGCACAGCACCGGTGTGGTTTCAGGTTTTGGGAACTGGTTGTTCTGAGGATGGAGCTTTTTTAGTTGCAGGTTTTTTCTTTGCGGGAGCCTTCTTTACGGCCGCCTTTTTGGTGCCAGCCTTCTTTTTTGGTGCTGGCTTCTTAGCTGCAGATTTTTTAGCAGGTGCTTTCTTAATCGGTGCAGCTTTCTTGGCAGTGTCTACAACAGCCGTGGCAGCAGTAGCAGCTACTGCTGCTGCAGACGTAGCTGCCGCAGAGATTGAGTCCGCAGCAGCACTTGCAGCATTGGTCACCGGTGATACTGCGTCTGGGGCGCGGTGAGCCAACTCCCGAACTGCAGTTTCGATCTGTTCAACTGCTCGACGGACTTCGGCCTCGACCGAGCCAACGAGGCGACGAATTTCTTCTACGCCCTCTTTTACAAATGCGCTGAACTCTTGATCTGCTCGCTGAGTCACGTTGCTTCCCTTCGCTCTAAATTTCTTATTCGGGCCTGCTTACTGCAGCGACCTAGTTTCAGTACTTTCGCTTCAGCGCCTTGGCGTTGATCTCTAAGCTAGTCCCCTTATGGCACCTACTCTCAAGGCTGCTGCCCGGCAGCACTTCTGACCTTCAGTAGGTCATCGCAACATGGCAACAGCATTTCGGTGTAAACGAAGAGAGATGAATTCTGCAGAACAGCACTTAACTAGCGCGAATGCCCGTCCGAGTAGTCCTCAATCCTCACTATCCCCTGCCTTGAGTCAGCGCTTCACTGCCGCCGAATTTGGGTCAGAATTCACCTGGGGTGTTGCTACGGCGAGCTATCAGATTGAAGGAGCCACAGAAGCTGATGGAAAGGGTCCCTCAATCTGGGACACCTTTACGCATACGCGTGGGTTTGGCGGCTTGCGTGAGCGCATTCGCGACCGTTCAACCGGTGATCAAGCATGCGAGTTCTATGAGCGCTATCCCACAGACCTAGCCCTTGCCGCAGAGTTGGGCTTTAATGCAAAGCGGTTCTCTATTTCTTGGCCGCGCGTGATGCCAGAGGGCACCGGTCGAGTCAATCCGGCAGGGCTGGATTTCTACTCTCGAGTAGTTGACACCTGCTTGGAGCTGGGCCTGGAACCGTGGGTCACTTTGTATCATTGGGACCTGCCTCAGGCGCTGCAAGATAAGGGTGGTTGGGCTAACAGAGATGTGGTGGCTTGGTTCAGCGAATATGTCGCAGTTGTGGCCGAAGCTCTTGGGGATCGTGTTCGAAACTGGATGGTCTTTAATGAGCCCCTCAGTTTTGTTCTGGTGGGGCATCTACTCGGCCAGCACGCCCCCGGTATTCGCAGTAAGAGCAAGTTCTTAGCAGCTATGCATCACGTCAACTTGTGCCAAGCCGAGGCTGCTCGAGTGCTGCGCGAGCGCGCAACCAATCCCGTGGTGGGAACCTGCCAGTACCTTGCAGACATTGTGCCAACCGGAACTTCTGCAGCGCATCAGCGTGCAGTGCGATCAGCAGATGCCTTCATTAACCGCACCTACATTGAGCCAAATCTGGGGTTGGGCTACCCAACCGAGGATTGCAGGTTTTTGGCACCTATTGAAAAGTTCCAACAGTCTGGCGATGAAGAGAGAATTCAGGTGGACTGGGATTTTCTTGGAGTTCAGTACTACACCCGGTTCAAAGCGCTCCTCGCTCCAATCCCGGGACTGTGGACCCTGCCAATCTTTGGTCGTGATTTTCGCAACTTCGAGATCACCGCAACTGGCTGGGAGGTCAACCCAAGCGGCCTTCACAGCGTGATTATGGCCATGCACGCTTATGGCAGATTTGATCGACTGGTGATTACTGAAAATGGCGCGGCCTTTCCCGATCAGTTGATTTTCAACCCGATTGATCCCAGTGATCCCAGTAATTCCAATGCATCGCTCACTGTCGATGACCCGCGCCGGATTCTGTTCTATCAACACCATCTTGAGCAGGTGCTCCGCGCCCAAAAAGATGGTGCCCCGGTGGATGGCTACTTTGCTTGGTCGCTTATGGATAATTTCGAATGGGCAGACGGCTATGGGCCCAGATTTGGGTTAATTTACGTCGATTACCCAACTCAAACTCGAGTGGTCAAAGCCTCGGGTCGTTGGTTTGAGCAGTTGCTGAGCAGTCCTGCTGCTGACTAGGCCTGCGGCACTGCAGCACTGCCGGCATCCGCACGGGTCTGATCACAAGGTGGTGTTGATCGGGGGATCCAGCATGATTCCCTGGATCGGTGCATCTTGGCTTTGCATCGCCGAGCGAAGGAACCCAAGACCAGGCGCCGAGTACGGGTCGGCTTGGGTCAGATCCACGTGGTAGCCAAGATCGGCGAACTGAGCAATCGTGAGCTTGCTAAGAGGGTTGGAGGCTGGGCTGAGGTAGCCCGTCATGAGTTCATTGCCAAAGATGGATTCCTTCCAGTGCGATCCCACCGTTCCTACTCCTCCGGTGTTCTCGAGTGGAACGGTGCTCAGACCGCCAAGGTTTGACCACTCAGCAACTGCTCGACCGCCGGTGAATCTGGGATTTGCAGTGCCCTGCCCTTGGGTAAGGTTGCGCGTACCGCCAAAAGTCGTGGTGTTCCAGAGCGTCCCAAATCCAAGGACATGTGCCATCTCGTGCAGCACCACGCTGACGAATGATCCGTTGCTCAGCAACGCTGCCACGTCTGCGGTATCGAACTGCATGACTCCGTGTAGACCAAGGTTGGTAGACAAGTTCACACAGGTGGGTCCGGCTTGGCCAAGGATTCCGTTTACTCCGTCGATCGGAACCACAGAAACGTCAATCACGATGTCGTCGACTGAGGTGATGGGAGCAGTGCCCCCAGGAAGGCAGTCGGTTGGAACTGCGCCGAAATCCTCGACGCCACGAGTCAGAACCTGCTCCCACTTTGCGGCGGATTGGTTGAAAGCGGCTTGAGTGGCAACTGATAGCGACTCAATCCCCCGAAGTGTGATGTTGAAGGGTTCAGTGGGTCCGGGCAGCAACTCGTATGTGGTTGTGCTGAGCACCTCTGCGGTATTGCCATCCTCGACTCGTAGACGTGCGGTCAGGTTCCGTGCAACAGCTGGATCCTCCAAACTGACAGACAGGTTTCTACTGCCACCGAACTCGCAGTTCGCAATAGTTACGTCGTCAGTGCCGTCTCCGTTGCCATCAATCTTGCAAGTCAGTGAGTCGCCATTGGCATCGCTTGCAGACCACGCGAAAGTCACCAAGGCAGGGCTTGTTCCAATTGCCGAAGACGCTGTGAAGCTCAGTATGGATGGCTGTTCTGGAGTGGTGGCAAGAGTCGTTGTAGTTGTGGTGACAGGGCCCACAACTGGTGTACACGCAGCGGCAAGACTACCGACTGCGAGTAAAGCCCCGAGCAGAGGAAGCCGGCGACGCAAAGAGCGGTTTCGGTGGCGATTCGCCCCCAGCGGATTGCTGAGACTTGCGTATACGTTGTCTAGATTCACAGAATCTCCCCTAGTGGCCCAACACAGCAATTGTTACTCTAGGCGCTTGATGTAGCAAGAAACTTGAACACTATTAGGCGAGATTGCCTAGCGCAGGCGTAACGAGTTGCCGCGGCCTAGTTCGGTCCTTGTGGCCCGCACTACTAGTTTGATGTGTAGCAGCCAAGTCGTGCTGCCCTCAAAGGCAGGTCATGTGAAAGTTCTAGCCCCTATTTATGGCCTCACAGATGCTGGCGAAGAGGCCCAGAGACTTCAGGCTGCCGGTATCGACGGTGCCTTCACCTTCGAGGGCCCTCATGATGTCTTCTTGCCGCTCGCCCTTGCTGCAGCGGCTTCGGACTTGTCGCTTATGAGCAACGTGGCAATTGCGTTTCCCAGAAATGCAGTGCATATGGCGCACTCGGCTTGGGATTTGCAGCAACTCTCGCAGCACCGTTTTACCCTTGGTCTGGGCACGCAGATTCGGACCCATATTGAGCGCCGATTTGGCGAAGAGTTTGATCACCCCGTTGAGCGGATGCGAGATACCGTCGGAGCACTGCGGGCAGTTTTCTCTTCTTGGCAAGATGGTGTACCGCTCAACTATTTGGGCGAGTACCGCAGGCACACCTTAATGACCCCAATCTTCTCTCCTCAGCCAAGCGAGTTTGGAGCTCCCTTGGTGGTGGTTGGTGGTCTAGGGCCACGAATGTGCGCAATGGCTGCTGAAGTAGCCGATGGTTTGGCGGTCATGCCGGTCACCTCTGAACAGTTCTTTAATGAGCGAACCTTGCCGGCGGTGCAACGCGGACTTAAGCGCCGCGCAAATTCCGCTGCAAGCAGTGCTGCTGGTGCTGAGTCTGCTGCCGAGGATTTTGAGATTTTGCCAGAGCTCATAGTGTGTGTTGGTCGAACAGCAGAAGAACAAGCAGCTGCAGATGCTGGTTGTCGCGCACTCTTGGGTTTCTATTCTTCCACTCCTGCCTATCAGCCTGTGTTCGAGATTGAGGGTAAAGGCCACATTCAACCTTTAGCCCGAAATCTGACTCGAGAAGGTAAATGGGAAGAACTCGCAGATCTCATCGATGACGAGTTGCTCAGCGCGGTTGCTGTTCGCGGTACCCCTGAACAGGTGGCCCAACAGATTGCCCGTCGCTACTCGGCACACACCGGCCGGGTTGCTATGTATACCCCGTATGGATTGGCCGAGGGTCTTTTAGAAGATGTCATCACAAAGATCCACGCCATCTAAAGCTGGGCCGCTGAGTTGTGGTCTGCTCAGTTGTGGTCTGCTCAGTCCTACACTCCTCACTTATGGCTGAATTTGTTTCCGAGATTTTTGACCCAGAACGCTGGGACCCAGTGGTGGGTTTTGACTTGCAAGACATCACCTATCACCGAGCCAAAGAGTCGGGCACTGTTCGCGTTGCATTCAACCGACCAGAAATTCGTAACGCTTTTCGCCCAGCAACGGTTGACGAGTTGTACCGAGTGTTAGATCACGCCCGCATGTCATCTGATGTGGGGTGCGTTCTACTCACCGGCAACGGGCCATCTCCCAAAGATGCCGGCTGGGCGTTTTGTTCTGGTGGTGATCAACGAATTCGTGGCAAAGACGGGTATCGCTACACCGTTACAGATGGTGCCGATGGCCAAGCCGGACAAACAGCAGCAAGCATTGACCCTGCTCGCAGCGGACGCCTGCACATCCTTGAAGTTCAGCGACTTATTCGCTTTATGCCAAAAGTGGTGATCTGCGTGGTGCCTGGCTGGGCGGCTGGTGGTGGCCACAGCTTGCATGTGGTCTGCGATTTGACGATTGCTAGTCGAGAGCACGCAAGGTTCAAACAAACCGATGCAGATGTTGCCAGCTTTGACGGAGGATTTGGGTCTGCCTATCTAGCAAGGCAGGTTGGCCAAAAGTTTGCACGTGAGATCTTCTTTCTCGGCAATGAGTACTCCGCCGAGGAGGCTCATCGAATGGGCATGGTGAATGCAGTCGTTGACCATGCCGATCTTGAGTCAGTTGCTCTTGAATGGGCCATGAAAATCAATGCAAAAAGCCCCACAGCCCAACGCATGTTGAAGTACTCGTTCAACATGATCGACGATGGCCTGATAGGGCAGCAGATTTTTGCTGGCGAGAGCACTCGTTTGGCCTATATGACTGATGAGGCAGCTGAGGGTCGAGATTCATTTTTAGAAAAGCGAGACCCGGACTGGTCGTCATTCCCCTGGCACTTCTAGACGCGTTGGTCTTGACGCTTGAGTGTGGCTTAGCGATTTCAGCTGCAGAAAATTCTGGTTGCGAGCTAACTCGCAACTGCCGCCGTACTACGAGCCTTGGTTAAGCGGCGCATGACCGGGAACCCCCACAAAAAGGTAGACAGCGCCCAACGACCAGGCTGTTCTACGTTGCCATGCCGTGCAGAGACATAACAAGAGGCTGCCTCGGCTGAGTGGATTGCTGCAGTGGCAACTACTAGTGACTTAATAGTGCGCCGCGGAAGTTTTTCGCCTAGGACGGACTTCCACTTTTCCCAAGCGGGGTCGCTCACCGTAAGCGCCACAGAAGTGCCTAAGCCAACTACTACAAACACACGCCAGGCCAAGCTAGGTCTGCGGATAGAACTCATTGATGCTCCTACGGGGGATGGGGGGCTAAGGGGGTGCGAGGTGGGCATAGGCTACTTCCCAGTGAAGTAATTTTCAGCCGAGTAAGACTGACCCACACCAGGAGCTCAAGTTGACCACACCAAGCATTCAAACTACTCCTGTACGACGATTCAGCCAGACCCCTCTGGGTTTAGCGCTCGCAGTGCTCGCTGCGGTTGTGCTCTGTGCTACGACGCTGAGTGCTTGCACTAGCGGCAAAGACTCAACAAGTTCTGGATCCACTGCCGAAGCATCCGCTCAGCCCACTACTACTCAGGATGCAGCCGAGTCTCAGGTGCTACGCGTTTTGGTCTCGAACGATGACGGCTATGCATCGCCTGGAATTGACGCTGTGGTGCGCGCGCTCACTGCACTTCCTAATACGCAGGTAGTAGTGGCTGCGCCTGCAGATAACCAGAGTGGGTCTGGTAGCAAAACCTCTACGGGGGAGCCACAGGTCAGCAAGGTCAGTACGGCAAGCGGCTATCCCGCTACTGCAGTGGTTGGCTACCCCGCTGATGCAGTGAACTGGGCACTCAACGGCGGGATAGGCGAACTGCCTGCGCTGGTGGTCACCGGAGTAAACGCCGGGCAGAATCTGGGCGCTATAGGCAATACGCTCTCGGGTACCATCGGAGCCGCTCGTGCTGCTGCAGCTAAAAACATCCCAGCGCTTGCCTCGAGTACTGCGCTGTCAGATGCGGTGGATTATGACTTAGCTGCCAGCTATGTGGCCACTTGGGTACAGCAGCATCGAGCTGATTTGCTTGCGGGCAAACTCATTGGCAAAGAACTAATTCTGCAAAGCCTGAACGTGCCAGTCTGCACTGCAGGCGCATTACGTGCTCAGGTACAAGTTCCCATGTCTGCCTCGAACGAGGGAGCAATTGCTGACCAAGACTGCACCTCAACGCTAGAAAACCCACCAGATGACATCACCGCATTCAACAACGGATTTGTCACACTGTCAGAGGTAGCAATTAAAGCACCGACCTGACTAAGTGCTGACCCGAGTAAGTGCTGGCAGAATTCATCAAGATTCTTCAAGATTCTTCCTCAGATTCGTTGACCAAACGCGCAATCTGCACAAGAGTTAAGAAAGTTCGTATGGCTGTGCGGACTGACCGAGGGAGCCCCGATGAGGAATGCGTACCGAGTTCTGACTGTTGTGTCTGCGGCGCTACTGCTTGCCGTGTCATGTGCACCTGCGCCGGGTGGCGGTGGCCCTGTCAACCTGCCACCGATTGCCGTTGCTTCGGCAACGCCGCTGTCTGGCAATGCGCCACTAAGCGTCAGCTTCGACGCTTCAAGTTCGGTCGACTCCGACGGGTCAATTCTGAGCTACTCCTGGAACTTTGGCAACGGCACCAATGGCACCGGGGTGACCTCTACAGGCAACTACGCAATACCGGGTGCTTTCACCGCAGTTCTGACCGTGACAGATAACAAAGGTGCAACTGACACCGACTCGCTCACCATCACCGTCAACGGCGATGGTGATGGCGATGGCGTATTTGTTCCCGCTGACTGCAACGATGCGAATAGCGCAATCTTCCCCGGAGCGGCCGACCCTGCCGGCGACAACATCGACAGTAACTGCGATGGCATTGACGGAACCGAAGCAGCAGCAATCTTTGTGAACTCAGCCACAGGAGCAAACACCTCTACTTGTGGAACCATCCTTGAACCCTGCGCCTCAATCACCCAGGGGCAATCCCGTGCAGTGGCGGAGTCAAAGAGCAGCGTGTTTGTTGCCGGTGGCTCATACGGCAAGTTCACCGTGCAATCAGGCCTTGAAGTCAGAGGCGGATATGGTCAGAACTTCCAGCGTGGGATTTTGGCAACAGCGCCCGCTACAGCCACGGTAACAGCGACGTTTGATGCAACGGTTAACGGCCCAGTTGGGCTTATTGCCGATGGCATTTTTGCCGCAACTCGAGTTGCAGACCTGAGCATTGTTGGAACTACTGCTGAAGCAGGCAAGAACAGCTATGGGGTGTTTGTGCGCAACTCAACTAGCGCGCTTGTGTTGGATTCACTCAGCATTATTGGTGCAGCAGCCGGAACTGGCAGCGCTGGGTCTTCTGGAACTTCTGGATGGTCGGGCGCAGCAGGAGCAGGCAGTAACGGCGGCGACGGATTTGAGCCGGGCGGGGTGTGTAATACCTCCTCGGCAGGTGGCGGAGGAGCTGGAGGTTTGGGCGGCAACTCTGGAGGTTCGGGTGGCAAAGGCGGCGTGGTTGATGGCTCTTGTGGGTGGACTGGCCTGTGTAGCAATTGCAATGCGCAGCCCGGCAACTCAGGCAGTAGCGGTGGTGGTGTTGGTGGTGGCGCTGGCGGTGTCGGAGCGGCCGCTGCAACGGATGGTCTTCCAGGAATTTGCACACTAGGAGGCACAGGCCCGTCGCTGCGTGGAGGTGACGGAAGCTCTGGAGCTAGCGGTGCTAGCGGTGCTAGCGGTGCTGGTGGTGCTGCTGGAGCTAATGGCGCAGCAGGCTCACTAGGAGCCCACGGTGGTGGTGGTGGCGCTGGTGGCGGTGGCGGCGCAAACGATTGCAACGTTGATGATGCGGGCGCTGGCGGCGGTGGTGGCGGCGGCGGGGGAGTCCGCGCAACAGCTGGTGGCGGTGGTGGCGGTGCAGGAGCTCAGTCCATCGGCCTTCGGTTGCAGAACTCATCGCCAACTCTGAGTGCAATACAGATTCAGCTGGGTACCGGTGGCGCTGGTGGCCCTAGCGGCTCGGGTGCATCCGGGCAGCCTGGTGGTTTGGGTGGCTCTGGCGGCGTGGCATTTGATCGTGGCGGCGGCGGCGGCAACGGTGGCTCCGGTGGAACTGGTGGCTCCTCTGGAGCTGGCGGCGGCGGCGGCGGCGGTGCTGCAATTGG
>Ga0209491_10000013_pt1 | contig 273753 bp, 262 predicted proteins | sample BON02_FD_187213 | JGI IMG/M metagenome (GOLD analysis project Ga0209491, IMG submission 187213) | Freshwater microbial communities from Lake Bonney liftoff mats and glacier meltwater in Antarctica - BON-02 (SPAdes) (version 2) | ecosystem: Environmental > Aquatic > Freshwater > Ice > Glacier... | reverse complement strand
TAGTGACAGCGCCAGTCACCTACGCCGACGTAGTGCAAAAAGCTTGAATATTTTGGGTTCAACAATACAATGCAAAATACTGGGTATTTATCCAGCTTTCATTTCTGATGGAGCTAAGTGGATACCCATTATTTTTATACAGTTAACTTGTCTGCCAGATCCCCATGCCCCAGCCTGTTTCCATCACCACCCATGCCGATCTCTGGCGTGCCGATGCACTCGCCCGGCCGGCTGGCCGCGTGGTGTCCACGGGCCATGCGGCGCTCGATGCCCAACTGCCTGGCGGCGGCTGGCCGGTGGGTGCGCTGGTCGAAATTCTGCAGGCGCACAGCGCCCAGAATGAATGGCGGCTGCTGCTGCCGGCGCTGGCTGCGTGCGGCACCGGGCCGGTGGTGCTGGTGGGTGCGCCGCATATGCCGTTCGGCCCCGGTCTGTCGGCCCAGGGGCTGGCGCCAGAGCGCCTGCTGTGGGTCCGTGCGGTGGAGCCTGCCGCGCGCATGTGGGCCTGTGAGCAGGCCTTGCGTTGTGCGCAGGTCGACGCGGTGCTGGGCTGGTTGCCGCAGGCCCGGGCCGATCAGCTGCGGCGGCTGCAGATGGCCGCTGCCGAACATGGCAAGTTGCTGCTCGTGATGCGCCCGGCCCGCGCGCAGAACGAGTCGTCGCCAGCGGTGCTGCGCCTGCTGGCCAGTTTGCAACCAGAGGGTGACGGCGTGCAGCTGGAGATCCTCAAGCGCAAGGGGCCACCGGTGACGCAGGTTTTGCAACTGCCGGCGCGCGCGGCGCGGCTGGCCGCCTTGCTGGCGTGTGGCGGGGCGGGGCTGCGTCTGTCAGGCAGGGCGTTCGTCTCTGCAGCCGGCCAGGGCCGGCAAAGTGACCCAGCGCCGGTTGTCCCGATGCAGGGCCCCGCTGCGCAGGTCACTCCGATCACGGCCGCAGCCGTCGCGTCGGCTAGAGTCGACGGCACCGTGCAGGGTGTATCGGTATCCACTTTGATTCCCCGGGCAGGCGATGCACTGGATCGCGTTGCAGCCGCTGCATGAGCCGCAGGGCGACGCACGCAGGCACGACCCTGCCCCGGCGGTGTCGGCTGCTGCCACCGGTCCGTCCGATGGGGAGACGCCGGCAGATGGCATCGTTGCATTCCCCGACCCGCAGGCGCTGGCAGACGATCTGCAGGCGCTGGGCTGGTGGGGCTTGCGTTTCACACCCCGGGTCGTGGTGCAGGAACCGGCGCAGGCCGTGTTGCTCGAGGTGTCCGCCAGCGAGCGCCTGTTTGGCGGGCGCCGGCAACTGATCACAGAGATGCTGGCGGCCGGGCGCCCGCTGGCACACATCCGGGTAGCGCGGGCGCCCACCGCCTTGCTGGCACTGGCCCGGCTGCAACTGGAGCCCGCGGCCGGCCGCGCGCCAGACCAACTGCCCCTGCACACATTGGCCGAGGCACGGCCGCACCTGGCCACGCTGGACCGGCTCGGCTGCCAGACTTGGGGCGATCTGCGCGCCTTGCCGCGTGGTGGCGTGGTGCGGCGCTTCGGTGCAGCGCTGCTCGATGCGCTGGACCGGGCCTATGGTCTCAAACCCGAGGTCTATCCCTGGCTGGTGCTGCCCGAGGTGTTTGATGTGCCACTTGAACTGCAGGCTCAGGTCGAGGCCGCGCCGGCCCTGTTGTTTGCCGCACGGCGTCTGTTGGCACAGTTGCAGGTCTGGCTGCAGGCGCGCCAGCGCGGCGTGCTGGCGTTCGAGCTGCGCTGGCAGATGGATGCGCGGCGTGACACCGCCAGCGAGGGTGCACTGGTGGTGCGCACCGCTGTGCCGACACTGGACATAGCGCATCTGCAGCGCCTGCTGGCCGAGAACCTGGAGCGCATCACGCTGCCGGCTCCGGTGCTCTATCTGCGTCTGCGCACGGTCGAAACCGCCGCCTTGTCGGGCGCCACCACCAGTCTGCTGCCGGACGAACAACGCAAGGGCGACGCGCTTGCGCATCTGCTCGAACGCCTGGCCGCGCGGCTGGGGCCGGAGCAGGTACTGCGGGCCATGGCGTGTGCCGACTATCGGCCGGAACATATGCAGGCATGGGTACCTGCTGCCGATGCCGGCATGCCGGATGCTGGTGCCGTCCGGGTAGCGGGCAGGCCTGCAGGTCATCCGCTCACGAAAGGCAAGTCCCCGGCTATGCCGTCCACGGCTCCTGGCGGAGGTCGTGGCAATGGCATGGGACGCAGCAAGGACCATGGCAACAGCGATACCAGCGCTGCGCGCGCACGGGCAGGAGGTGGCAGCGGTGGCAGCAAGGGGCGCGCTGCGGCGGGGCCCGCGTTTGGGTCGTCGGACGCCCTCTACCCCACCTGGTTGCTGGCCACCCCGCTCAGGCTGGCCGTGCGCCAGGATCGCCCGCTCTACCAGGGCCCGTTAACGCTGCTGGCCGGTCCGCAGCGGCTGGAGGCGGCATGGTGGGATGTCGTTCTGGCGCCTGCCGCAGCACCACCGATGGCCCCGCAGGTGCGGGAGGACCGGCCGTCTGATGCCCGGTCATCCAATACCCGGTCAGCGCCACCACCGGTAGCAGAGGGCGCAGCGTCTGCCGTGCCTGCACAACAGGCCACCAGCCGGCTGGCGTTGCGCGACTATTTCCTCGCACGCAGCGCGCAGGCCGGCCTGTTGTGGATCTACCGCGAAAGGCTGATGACAGCCCGCGTGGATGGCGATAAACCGGTGGGGCAGTGGTATCTGCATGGGGTGTTCGGGTGAGGCGAGGGTTGACGCAGCTGCGTGTTTGGCCAACACCTGAATGAAGCGGCACACACACATACAAGGAGCGAATATGGACATCGACCAGTTGCCGGGTATCGAAACACGCATACAGGTGATGCGCGGCATCAAGGTGATGGTCGACGCCGACCTGGCAAAACTGTATGGCGTGACGACCAAGCGGCTCAATGAGCAGGTCAAACGCAATCGCGCCCGATTTCCAGGCGACTTCATGTTCCAACTCAGCGAAGCAGAGAAAGCCGAGGTGGTCGCAAATTGCGACCACCTGCGCCAGCTGAAGTTCTCGAAGACTCTGCCACACGCCTTTACCGAACACGGCGCCATCCAGGCAGCCAACGTGCTGGCATCCCCCCAGGCCATCGAGATGGGTATCTACGTGGTGCGCGCCTTCGTGCACCTGCGCGAAATGGCCGCCACCCATGCCGATCTGTCCCGGCGGCTCGATGAGTTAGAACACAAGGCCGAGACGCTGGCGATGCGGCACGACGATTTCAGCCGCAACACCCGCACCCAACTCCGGCAGGTGTTCGATGCGCTGCGCGCGTTGATGGCGCCGCCGTCGGAGCCAGCGAAGCGGCCGATCGGGTTTGTGACGCCTGAAGACCCAAGCCGCAAGGAGCCAGCCAGTTGAGCTGAATACGCAGTTGTGCGTTCAGCGGTTTTGATCCGTACGCCGTTGTCTGGTCTTGGCAGAGTGGCCCGTTCAATCCTGCATTTCGCGCAAGACCTCCGGATGCCTGACGGCGACACGCAGCAAGGTCTTCGCGGCGCCGGTGGGCTCCCGGCGCCCTTGTTCCCAATCCTGCAGCGTGCGCTTGGAGACGCCCAGCAGGTCCGCAAACGCCTGTTGCGACAGGCCCACTTGCGCACGTGCTTCGGCCGTGCTGCCGAGGCGCACCTGGGTGGTACGTGCTGATTCACCGCGCTTCATCTGCCGCACCGAGGTCAGCAGGTCGTGCTGGAATTTTTCCATTTCAGAGGCCATCTTCGACTCCTTGTTTCAGTTCTGCGATGAACGCGGTGGGTAAATTGTCAAACTTTGCTTTGACGTATACGACGAGTAACCAGATCGTGTCGTCGCCCGTGTTGAAGTAGATTACCCGCGCGCCGCCCCGTTTGCCGCGGCTTGAGGCCGACCATCGGACCTTGCGGCAACCGCCACTGCCGGGTATGACGTCCCCCGCCATCGGGTTGACGGATATCCAATTGATGAACGTGTCGCATTCGGCCTCAGTCCAGATGTCTGCCGCATAACGTCGAAAGATGGGGGTTTCCGCGACGGTTCTGAACGGTGAATAATACGGCAATGCCGTATGGCTTGTAAAGAATTTTGGCAAACTGGGAGAGCTCATTTTTGCAGGTCTGATTTTTGGCGGGAACACAGACTTCGAATTTTGTTTGACTGTGTTTATAACCAGTATTCATGCGAAACTGTTTCCAGCCAAAACTTTCCATCCATCACATGGTTGATGCTCCGCATGTGGACCCCCCTGCCGGCCTACGCCGAACTCCATTGCCTGTCCAGTTTCAGTTTCCAGCGCGGCGCCTCGCAGCCGGAAGAACTGGTCGCGCGCGCCGCGGCGCTGGGTTATGCGGCGCTGGCGATCACCGATGAGTGTTCGGTTGCCGGTCTGGTGCGGGCGCATGTCGAGGCGAAGAAGCTCGGCCTGAAACTGCTGCCTGGCGCCGAGTTCCGGGTGCAGGGGGCGCTGCCGCGCAGCGCCGCAGACCTGGTGGTGCCGTTGCCGGTGACGCAGGCACTGGGGCGCCAGGGGCGCGACACACCACCGCTGCCGGACCATGCGAGCCATGCCGACATCACGCTGGTGGTGTTGCCGCACACACTGGACGGCTGGGGTAACTTGTGCGAGTTCATCACGGCGGCGCGCGCCAAGGCGGTCAAGGGCGACTACCAGGTGACATGGGCCGGCAGCGACCTGGCGTCGCTGCAACAGTGCGAGGTATTGCTGGTGCCGCCGCGCGGCATGGCGTTCGAGGCCTTGTGGGGCTTTTGTCATCATGCACAAGGCCTGTTCAGCGGCCGGCTCTGGCTGGCGCTGGAGCTGCTGCACGGGCTCGATGACGACCTGTGGCAACACACGCTGGAGCAGATCTCGCTGCACAGTGGCGTGCCGCTGGTCGCCGCGGGCCATGTGCATATGCATGTGCGCTCGCGCAAGCCGCTGCAGGACGTGATCACCGCGGTGCGGCTGGGTCGCCCTGTGGCGGAATGTGGTTTTGCGCTGCAACCCAATGCCGAAGCGCATTTACGCGCGCGCCTGCGTCTGGCCGGTATTTATCCGCCGCAGTTGCTGCACGCCACTACCCTGGTGGCGGCGCGTTGCAGCTTCAGCCTCGACGAACTGCGCTACCAGTACCCGCTCGAGACGGTGCTGCCGGGGTTGACTGCATCGCAAACCTTGCGCCAGTTCACGTATGAGGGCATGAGCCAGCGCTACCCGCAGGGTATTCCAGCGAAGGTGCAATCGCAGGTCGAACACGAACTCGATCTGATCACCGAATTGCACTACGAGATGTATTTCCTTACCGTGTACGACATCGTGCGGTTTGCGCGCGAACGCCACATCCTGTGCCAGGGCCGGGGCTCGGCCGCCAACTCGGCGGTCTGTTATTGCCTGGGCGTGACCGAGGTCGACCCGGCGCGCATGAACGTGTTGTTCGAGCGTTTCATCAGCCGCGAGCGCAACGAGCCGCCCGACATCGATGTCGATTTCGAGCACCAGCGGCGCGAAGAGGTGATCCAGTACATCTACACCAAATACGGCCGCGAACGCGCCGCCATCACCGGCGTGGTCGTGACCTACCGGCCCAAGAGCACGATCCGCGATGTCGGCAAGGCGCTGGGCATTCCCGAGTCGCTGATCGATGCGTTCGCCAAACAGCACCGCTGGTTCGACGGGGTGATGCGGTTAGAGCAATCGCTGATCGAGACGCTCGACAACGCCGGGCTGTCGGCCGACGATCCGCGCATCACGCAATGGCTGGAACTGACGCAGCAACTGCTCGGTCTGCCGCGCCACCTGAGCCAGCATGTCGGCGGCTTCGTGCTGACGCAGGGCAAACTCACGCGCCTGGTGCCGGTCGAAAACGCGTCCATGCCCGAGCGGTCGGTGATCCAGTGGGAAAAGGACGACCTCGATGCGATGGGGTGGCTCAAGGTCGATGTGCTGGCGCTGGGCATGCTCAGCGCGATCCGGCGTTGCCTGGACCTGATCAGTGCGCAGCGTGGCTACCTGTTCCAGATGCAGGACATCCCGGCCGAAGACACCGCCACCTACGACATGATTTGCGCCGCCGATACCGTGGGTGTGTTCCAGATCGAAAGCCGGGCCCAGATGAGCATGTTGCCGCGGCTGCGCCCGCGCTGTTTCTACGACCTGGTGATCGAGGTCGCGATCGTGCGTCCGGGGCCGATCCAGGGCGGCATGGTGCACCCATACCTCCGGCGCCGCCAGGGGCTGGAGCCGGTGGAGCATCCGGGGGAAGGCCTGCGTGAGGCGCTCGGGCGCACGCTGGGCGTGCCGATCTTCCAGGAGCAGGTGATGCAGGTCGCGATGCTCGCGGCCGGCTTCAGCGCCGGCGAGTCCGATGACCTGCGCCGCTCCATGGCGGCCTGGAAACGCAAGGGCGGAGTGCACCGGTTTTACGACCGCATGGTGCAGGGCATGGTGCGCAATGGCTATACCGAGGAGTTTGCGCAGAACATGTTCAAGCAGATCGAGGGTTTTGGTGAGTACGGTTTCCCCGAAAGCCATGCTGCCAGTTTTGCGTTGCTGGTGTATGTGAGTTGCTGGCTCAAGCACCATGAACCGGCCTGTTTCCTGGCCGCGATGCTGAACTCCCAACCTCTGGGTTTCTACAGCCCGTCGCAACTGGTGCAGGATGCCAAACGCCATGGGGTGCGGGTGCGTGCGATCGACGTGATGTGCAGCGGTTGGGACTGCACGCTCGAACGCATTGAGACGGCCGGCAATACGGGCACGCGGGAACGGGAACTGTCGCCGGATTCCGCGTGGCAGGAGGTGGTGGCGCACGCGAAACCGGCTTTGGCGCCGACCAGCGCAGCGCCTTCGGCATCGACCCATCATGGTGCACAGCCCGCCGTGCGTCTGGGCCTGCGCATGGTCGCCGGTCTCGGCGCGGCGGCGGCGCAACGTATCGTGGCGGCCCGCGGCGAAGGGCCTTTCTCGAGCACCGAAGACCTCGCCTTGCGCGCCACCCTCGACCAGGGTGACCTCAAGGCACTGGCCAGTGCCGACGCGCTGCGTGCCTTGTCCGGTCACCGGCGTCAGCAGGTCTGGGAGGCGTCGGCGCTCAAGCCGGCACCACCGCTGCTCAAGGCGGTGCCGGTGAACGAAGACTGGCTGGAACTGCCGCCGGCGGGCGAGGGTGAGGAGGTGGTGTTCGACTACGCATCCACCGGCTTGTCGCTGCGCCGCCATCCGGTGGCATTGCTGCGTGATCAGCTAACCGAAATGAACCTGCTGACCGCCGCGCAATTAAGCGACCTGCCCAATGGTCGCCTGGTGCGGGCCTGCGGCCTGGTGGTGATGCGCCAGCAACCGCAGACCGCCAAGGGCGTGGTGTTCGTCACGCTGGAGGACGAGACCGGCAGCGTCAACGTCATCGTCTGGAAGAGCCTGCGTGAGCAGCAACGCAGCGAGTTGCTGTATTCCCGCCTGATGGCGGTCTATGGTGTGTGGCAACGCGACGCCGAAACCGGTGGCGAAGTGCGCCACCTGATCGCCAAGCGGCTCAAGGACCTGACACCCCTGCTCGGCGGCTTGACGACGCACAGCCGGGAGTTTCATTGAGCCTGCCGCTGGCGGCTGTCGCAGCGCCACGGGCGCAGCCCATGCGTAGCGTCATCGGCCTCTGGACGCCTTTGATCTCGAACGGTTCCTCGAACATCGCATCGATCAGCCGGGAATAAATGCGTTGGTCGCGGCCGAAGACACGGAAGGAATCTCCAGCCGCCCGCGCCAGCAGAGACGGGTCGGACAGCGGTTTGATTGCATACCCAGCTGCCAACACATGGTATGCAAGGTGCGTGTCTTCAGCGCATCTTTATGCTTCTGAAGCACCGTAAAGGCCTTGCCGCAATCAATAATCAGTCCGATGAGTTTGTCCGCAATACCATCGATGCCTCAGCCAGTCCCCCCGGTGGCTTCTTCTGCCGCGTTCTTTGCCGCACTGCCCGCCCATGCGTGTGAGCGCGCCATTGATCCCGGCCTGCTGGAGGCGGCCCGCATCCGCCTGGAACTGCTGTATGGCGCGGTTGCCGCCGTCTGGCCTGGTTTCATCGCGCGTCCCGGTCAGTACCAGATGATGCAGGCGTGCCTGCTCACGTTCCTCTCGGCCAAGGCGCCAGGCGACGAGGACCGCCCAGGCAACAACCTGGCGCAGCTCGAAGCCGGCACCGGCACCGGTAAGACGGTGGCCTATTGCCTGGCAGCCATCGTAGCGTCCGAGCTGCTTAAAAAGACCGTCATCATCTCGACCGCCACCGTGGCCTTGCAAGAGCAGTTGTTTCAGAAAGACCTGCCGCGTCTGGCCGAGATCATCCCTGAGTTGCGTTACGACATCCTCAAGGGGCGGGGCCGCTATGTCTGCGAAAGCCGCCTGGAGGGCGCGATCAACGATCAGGTGCAAGACAGCCTGTTCACCGGTGAACTGCAGGATTCCTTTTCGGATGCCCGCTGGCAGGCCAAGGGCATCCCTCGTGACAGAGCCGAAGCCATGCGCTGGTTCAAGAGCACCGCCAAAAAGCTGCATGCGGGCCATTGGGACGGTGACATCGACAGCCTGGCGCAGCCGCCCGACGCCGAAGACTGGCGTCAGGTGCAGGCCAACGCGCATGCCTGCAATGGCGGGCAATGTGAATACTTCAGAAGCTGCGCTTTCTTCAAGGCCCGGCGACAGGCTGCCAGCGCCACGCTGCAAGTCGCCAACCATGCGCTGATCCTGGCAACCCTGAAGACCGACAGCGCCTTGATCGATCCGGGCAATACCCTGTTCGTGTTTGACGAGGCCCACCACCTGCCCGACATTGCAGCAGACCAGTTTTCTTACCGCGCACGCTTGGGCACCAGCGTCAAGCTGCTGACCAACCTGCGCACCGTGGCCCTTCGCCATGACCGTGTGCTGCCTGCGTCCACCCGCCCGGACCCGGTGGTTTTTGCGCAGCTCGTCACCGACTGCACCGACAAGCTCGCCCTGCTGGAGAGCTACTGGCTAGAGGCCCGGCTCGTCAGCGCTGAGCATCCCGTTCACCGTTTCACCCAGGGCCAGATTCCCGCGGCCTTGATTCCTGAATGTGAGCAACTCGCCGCGTGCATCCGCGCCATCGCCTCGGTGGTCTCCAGCATTGCTGCGGCATTGACAGAGCCTGACGAATCGCACGCCCCGCACGAGCGCGAAGAGCAGGCCCGTGCCGGCGTCGAACTGGGTGTGTACCTGTCACGACTGGACACCCTGGACAAACTGTTGAGTGCCTGGGCCACCCACGACAAGGTGCCTTGGGCCAAGTGGATGGAGTGGGCGGACGGAGGTAAGGATGTGGTCGGCACCACGCCGGACGCCTGGCTGTGCGCCAGCCCCATGACGGCAGCCCAGGTGTTGTCGAAAAACCTGTGGAAAAGCGTTGGTGCCGCCGTCTGCACCTCGGCCACGCTCACCGCCTGCGGCAGCTTTGACTTCTTTGACCGCCTGAGCGGCATGAACCGTTTTCCCGAGCGCCGGGCCCTGGTCGTGGCGTCACCCTTCGATTACGCCACCCAGGGCGAGCTGCGCATCGTCCCCATGAAGCATTCGCCCAAAAGTCCCGGGTTCTCGAGCGAGCTGTGCGAAAAATTGCCCGAGTTGCTGCGCGAGCACCATCATGGGCAACTGGTGCTGTTCACGTCCAGGCGCCAGATGCAAGCCTGCCACGCCGCCCTGCCCAGGGACTTGACTGACCAGGTGCAGGTGCAGGGCATCCGCTCCCGCGTCGAGCTACTCAAGGAACACAGCCGGCGCGTCGTGGCGGGCAAGCGCTCGATCATCTTTGGCCTGCAATCCTTCGGCGAAGGGATTGACCTGCCCGGCCAACTTTGTGAGCATGTGATCATCGACAAACTGCCCTTCACGCCACCCAACTCACCGGTTGAAGAAGCCTTGGCTGAGTGGCTGAGTGCGCAAGGGCGGGACCCGTTTACCGAACTGTCGGTGCCGCGGGCTGGCATGAAACTGGCGCAATGGGCCGGGCGCGGCGTGCGCACGGTGACGGACCGGGCGGTGATCACCGTGTGCGATACCCGATTGGCAACCATGCGCTACGGGCAGCTGATTCTGGCCGGACTGCCGCCGTTTCCGGTGATTCGGCAGGCGGCCTAGGTCCCATACCTCGCAAACCGTTTCCGTAGGCGCGATTGCACCGTTTTGAGCTGGGTCAGCCTGACTTTGGCACTTGGGTCAATTGCGCTTCGGCGCCGACGCCGCCCATGCAGAGTCGAACGGCATCAGACGCCGACCAACCCATCAAGGCCGGGTCTGCGCCGCTTGTCTGTGACCTGATGGAGGTGCAGCCGCATGCAAGCTGCGACATAACCGGCCTATCCGCCATCAGCGTGTCAGCAGGTACGCCGAGTACAGTGGTGCATGGATGTCGCGCAGGATCTTGCGCCGCTCTACAACGTCATGGTGGCGGCCCTGGCGCTCCAAGCCGAGTAGTTCGATCAGCACGCGCATCGCTTTTTCAGGGGCGCTGTGCAGTGACGGCTGCGCCAGGGCCAAAGGTGCTGCCAGACCGGGACGCTCGGTCAAGACCCAAGCCGGGAACCAGGCCAGGTCGTCGGCATCGCCCTCACCCTCGAAGGCCGCCTGGAACTTGTATAACAACTGCTGCAAAGACGGATCGTTGCAGCACTGTGTCAGTTCATCCAGGCGCCGTGGCGACAGCCACGCCAGCTCAGCCAGCATCCCCCACGTTGCCTGTAGACCGTACAACTGCAGGCGTGCTTGCACCATCCAGGCCAGCGGTGCCGGAATCCGGCGCCACGATGCGATGGTCGCCACCGCATCGGCTGCGGCCTTCCAGTTTCCGGCGCGCAGCCACAGCGGCGCGGCATGATCCCCGCTGTGGTCAGCACGAAACGCCAGTGGGATGGCATGTTGCGCCAGCGCCTGCCATGACAGGCGAAGCCAGGCGGCGGCAGCTTGCTCGCCGAATACGCGCCGCGCCGCAGGCTCAATGGTGTCTTGCAGGGCTTGGCGTGCGTGACTCAGTGCATCGTGGTCGCCAAACGCCGTCAGGCGGGTCCCTGCAACTGCCTCGGTGAGCAGGTGCAAGGCCGCCAGGTATTCGTCCTGGGGATATTCCACGGAGAGAATTTCCCATGCTGAGCGCGCCGCCATCGCATCACGCTGTTCAAGCGCATGGATGACGTCGTTGCGCAGCATGATGTCACGGCTATTGACAAAGATATCGAGTTGCATGCGTCACCTACAAGCTCTGCGCTTCACGTTAATGATTTGACCCGGCACGTCGGCGCAACCGACAGGCGCACTCGCCAACCCCAGCCTGCCAACCACACTCACGGCCTGAAGGAGCTCGGTGGCTGCCCCATGGCCTCCTTGAACATGGCGGTGAAGGCGCTGTCACTGGCGTAGCCGCTGGCGCCGGCAACCTGACTGACCGGCGAGCCGCACGCCAACAAAGACAACGCGTGCGCCAGTACGACCTGCTGGCGCCACTGCTGGAAGCTCGAGCCCAGTTCGCTGCGAAACAGCCGGCTGACGGTACGCTCGCTGGCGCCGGCGTCGCGTGCCCATTCACGCAGGGTCGAGCGTTCGGCGGGCGCGCGCAGCACGGCGTCACACACCATGCGCAGCCGGTTGTCGCCGGTCAACGGATGGGGCAGCGGCACGCCCAGTTGCTGGGTCGGCGCTTGCTGCAATTCGTCCAGTATCAGCGTGGCGATCAGGGATTCGCGTGCCAGTGCCAGCGCCATGTCGCTGGCCTGGTCGGCCATGCCGGATTCCACCGCGTCGAGCGAGCGAACCAGTTCGCGCAACAGCGGCGAGACCACGATCATCCGGCAACTGTGCCAACCCGGGGGCGCCGCGTCTGCATGAATATAGAGCGTTCGAAACGCGGCGTCTTCCAGCGCGTGGACGGCATGCAGCGAGGCGGGCGCAATCCAGACGGCGCGCGAGAACGGAACGATGTAGGTCATCTTGTCGTCGACGCTGGCGCTGTGCGCCGCAGTCACCTGCAACACACCACTGGCGCAGTAGGCGAGTTGCCCCCACTGGTGCTGGTGCGGTTCGAAGTGGGTGTCGGAGGGCAGAATGCGGGCGCGCACCCGCACTGGCCGTTCGATACTGGGGCGGTACGGTTCGGTGTCGCCCACCGGGGTCAACGGAGATTGCAAGCGGCGTGCCATGGGTTTTTGGCTGATATTCGACAGAAATTGGCGATTCGTCGCGTATGCGATACAGCTGGCGATCATACGATATACCCTATGAATCCAAGCACTGCGCCCCAACCTGCCGGTGTGACCGATACCGGCCTTGCGCAGGATGCGGCGGTCATCGCCCTGGTGGGTGTCGCCCACCTGATCAGCCACTTCAGCCAGTTGTTGCTGGCGCCGTTGTTTCCATGGCTCAAGGAAGCGTTCCAGGTCAGCTACACCGAACTCGGCTTCCTGATGACGCTGTTCTTTGTCGTGTCGTGTGCGGTGCAAGCTGCAGCCGGGTTCCTGGTGGACCGGTTCGGGCCCCGGCCGATGCTGTTTGTCGGCCTGGCGCTGATTGGTGTGGCCGCGTTTGGATACGCGAGTAGCACCAGTTACGCGATGCTGGCGTTGTCGGCCGTCGTCGGAGGTATCGGCAACGGCGTTTTTCATCCGGTCGACTACACCTTGCTCAACCGCAAGATCAATCCGGTGCGCCTCGGGCATGCTTACAGCGTGCATGGCATTACCGGCAGCCTGGGCTGGGCGCTGGCGCCGGCGATGCTGGTGCCGATCACCCTGTTTGCGTCATGGCGTGTGGCTCTGGTGTGTGCGGGCGTGTTGGCATGGTCGGTGTTGCTGCTGGTCTGGTGGCAGCGCGAGAAGCTGGCACTGGCGCCGACGGCCCCCACGGCGGCCAAGGGTCGCCTCGGAGTGTCTGGCGCGCAAGGCACGGAAGGCGATCTGGATTTCCTGCGTATTCCCGCTGTCTGGATGTGTTTTGCATTCTTCTTTTTCTATGCCATGGCGTTGAGCATCGTGCAGGCCTTCGCGCCGGAGGCTGCGCGACAACTGCATGGCTTCCCGCTGACCCAGGTGGCACTGTGCCTGACGCTGTACATGGTCTGCGCGGCGGGCGGCATGGTGCTCGGGGGTTTCCTGGCGTCCGATCCGTCGCGCTGCGAACGGATCGTGGGCGCCGGGTTCGGCATTGCCGCGTGCGTGGCGGCCGCGATCGGGTTCACGCCGGTGCCGGGGGCGATGGTGCCGCTGCTGTTTGGCGTGATGGGGTTTGCCGCCGGCATCGCCGGTCCGTCCCGCGACCTGCTGGTCAAGAAGTCCACGCCGGAAAACGCGACTGGCCGGGTCTACGGCGTGGTCTACGCCGGACTCGACATCGGTCAGGCTGTTGCGCCGCTGATCTTCGGCCGCCTGATGGACCAGGGCAACTACCGGGGGGTCTGGCTGGGCCTGATGATCGTGCAGGGCATCCTGATCGTCAGCGCGTTCCGGGTGCGCCGCACGCGGCGTACGGTGCTGGTTCCTGCATAAGCGGATGCCTCACGGAATCGGAAAACGCGCCCGCCGCTCCAGGTCGTCCAGGTCGATGTGGTTGCGCATGTATTGCGCGCTGGCGTCGACCATGGGCTGGTGGTCCCAACTGCTGCGTTTGCCGTGTTTGAGCGATTCGTACACGAGGCGGCGTCGGCGCTGGCTGTCGCGCACGCGCGCGTTCAGGGCGTCCAGGTTCCAGCGCCGGGAGACTTCGTCCAGGAAGGCGGCGACCAGCGCCTTGTGCTGCGGCGCCAGCGCCAGATTGTCCCGTTCGCGCGGGTCAGCCTGCACGTCGAACAGCAGGCATGGGTCCTGTGCCGCGTAGATGAACTTGTAGCGGCCACGGCGGATCATCACCACCGTCTCACGCGAGCCTTCGGCCATGTATTCGCCGATCACTTCATCATGCCCCGATGCGCCGGTGAGATGCGGCATCAGTGAACGGCCGTCGATGCGCAGCCTGGCGTCGAGCTGACCACCGGCCATGTCGACAAAAGTCGGCAGCAGGTCGATGGTGGAGACCGATTGCGCGACCCGGCCGGCCTTGAAACGTCCGGGCGCGCTCACCACCATCGGCACCCGCGCCGAGGCCTCGAACCAGTGCATCTTGTACCAGAGGCCACGTTCACCCAGCATGTCGCCATGGTCCCCGGAGAACACCACGATGGTGTTGTCGCGCAGGCCGCAATCGGCCAGTGTCTTGAGCAGCTTGCCGATGTTGGCGTCGATGTAGCTGCAGGCGCCGAAATAGGCGCGCCGTGCCCGTGCGATGGCCTCGGGTGGCATGGTCTTGCCCCACAGGTCGATGACCTTGAGGATACGTTCGGAATGGGGGTCCTGCTGCGATTGCGCGATGTCCACCACCGGCATCGGGATGTCGACGGTCTCATACAGGTCCCAGAACTCGGCGGGGATGGTGTAGGGGTCGTGCGGGTGGGTCATTGACACGGTCAGGCAGAAAGGCTGGTCCGGTGTGTTGCGTGCATGGTCGAACAGGTACTGGTTGGCCTTGAAGACCGCTTCCTCGTCGAAATCGAGTTGGTTCGAGCGCACGCAGGGCCCCGCCTGCAGCACCGATGCCATGTTGTGGTACCAGCTGGCGCGCACATCGGGCCGGTCCCAGTCGACGGCCCAGCCGTAGTCGGCGGGATAGATGTCGCTGGTCAGGCGTTCCTCGAAACCGTGCAGCTGGTCCGGGCCGCAGAAATGCATCTTGCCCGACAGTGCGGTGCGGTAGCCCAGGGCGCGCAGGTAGTGCGCGTAGGTCGGTATGTCGGCCGGGAAGTCCGCTGCGTTGTCGTAGCCGCCGATGGCTGACGGCAATTGTCCGCTGACCAGGCTGAACCGCGAGGGCGCGCATAACGGGCTGTTGCAGTAGGCGGAATCGAATACGACACCCTCCCTGGCCAGCGCGCTCAGATGGGGCATCCGGATCGGCGAAGCGGGATCGTGCAGCGGCAATAACGGCGCGGCCATCTGGTCGGCCATGATGAACAGGATGTTGGGCGTGGAAGATGGCATGGTGGGTCTCGATGTTGCTTATGGGAGTCGTTGGCGGGCAACTGTGCATGATGGCGGCAAGCGCCCACGGTGTAAACCAATGGGCGGCAATGTTTTTGATAAGCTGCACTTATGTCAATTGCACTGCCTTCGCTGGATCTGCTGCGCGTTTTCGAGGCCTGTGGCCGCTGCCTGGGTTTTACCGCTGCCGGCGCGGAACTGGGCATGTCCCAGCCCGCTGTGAGCCAGCAGATCCAGCGGCTGGAACAGGCATTGGGTACGCCGCTGTTCGTGCGCGTGCACCGGGGCATCGAACTCACTGCGGCGGGCGTGGATCTGCTTGGGCCGGTGCAGGAGGCGCTGGCGCTGGTGCAGGACGCCGTTGCCCTGGCAAGCGCGCAACCCGCGCGCCAGTTGATCGCGGTGGCAACCGACTTTGCCTTTGCCGCCTTTTGGCTGATGCCGCGCCTGGAGCGCTTCTATCGCCTGCACCCCCATATCGACGTGACCCTGGTGACGGGCAATCGGGCATGGGTCAGCATGCCCTCGGACGTGGACCTTGCGGTGGTGTTCGGCGACGGACGTGTACAGCGCGGCGAATCATCGATGTTGCTGCGCGAGCGGGTGTTTCCGGTCTGCAGTGCGCAGCTGCTCGCAGCGCACGGCGACGATGCTGCCGCCACGCTGCGGATGGCTCCGCGGCTGCACCTCAAGCCGGCACCGGGGCAGCAGTGGTTCGACTGGCAGGGGGCTGGCCGTGTCTGGAAGCCGGACGCCGCTGCGGCGCCGTCCCCCGCGCCGTTCGACAACTACACACAGGTGATCGGTGGCGCCGTGGCCGGTCAGGGCGTGGCCATCGGCTGGCACCACCTCGTGGACACGCTGCTTGCACAGGGTCTGTTGTGCCGACTGGGCGACGATGTGCTGGAATCGCGCCTGGGCTACCACCTGGTCGTGCCGCAGCGCAAGCGCCGGCCGTCCGGCAGCCGGCGCTTTGCCGTGTGGCTGCAATCGGAAATGGTGGCCCCGGCAGGGCCCACTGTAGACTCCGCCTATGGCTGAGTCGACGACCCCCGATGAGCGCGTTCTGGAGGTGTTGCGCGCCAGCGGGATATTTGGAAGCCTCGAAGAGCAAGTGTTGCAGGACCTCGGCCGTTTTTTGCATGTGCAGGTCATCCCCGGCGGCAACATCGTCTTTCGCGAGGGCGATCAGGCCAACACCATGTTCTTTCTGATCACCGGGCGACTGCGGGTGTCGCGGCGCGACCGCAATGGGACGCTGCTGTTGTACAACGAGATCCGCCCAGGAGAGAGCGTCGGTGAGGCCGGGCTGATCCTGCAGCAGCCGCGTGCGGCGGACATCACCGCGCTGCGCGACTCGACAGTGGCGATGCTCAGCAGGGTCGATTTCGAACGTGTGCTGGTGCTCCATCCACTGGCCCTGAACCGGGTCTTTGCGCGCGCCATCTACAACCATCTGCGCCATGCCTCGCAGGTGATCGAGCGCCGCCATGCGCAGATTTTCGTGGTGGTGCCGCTGGAAGCCGGACCACAGGCGCATGATGTTGCCGTCGGTCTCACGCGCGCGTTTGCGCAGGTGGGCCGGGCGCACCATGTCGCACCCGACGCGGAGCGCTCACCCGATCCGAACGTGACCGGTACCTTGCACGGCAAGGATCGCTACGACGATCTGGAGGAGCAATACGACTTCCTGATCTACGAGGCCGACATGCACTCCCTGTCATGGACCAAGCGGGCCTTTCGCCAGGCCGATCAGGTTGTGTTCGTGTCCACGGCAGATGCGTCAGAACGCGTCGGCGAGCTTGAGAAACGGCTCGCGGGTGAACCCGGTTACGACATGAAGCGCAAGCACCTGGTGGTGCTGCACTCCCCGTTGGCCGTCGATCCGACGGGGCTGGTGCGCTGGCAGCAGGGGCGGGATTTCGAACGCATCTATCCGGTGCGCGCGCGCGACGTCGGTGATTTCGCCAGGCTGGCGCGTTTCCTCAACGGTACCGCGATCGGCCTCGTTCTCGGAGGTGGCGGCGCACGCGGATTCGCGCACCTGGGCGTGTTGCGTGCCCTCGAGCAAGCGGGCATCGTCATCGATCTGATCGGCGGCAACAGCATGGGCGCCTTGCTCGGAGCGCAATATGCCTGCGGCGTGCCACTCGACGAGATCCGGGAGCGTACGGTGCGGTTTGCACGAGGTGGCGAACGACCGACATTGCCGGTGATCTCCCTCGTATCGGGGCGCCGGGTCGAGCGCGACCTGAAACGCATGTTCGGCGAGCGCACGGTCGATCAACTGTGGCGACCGTTTTTTGCTGCCGCCTGCAACCTCAGCCGTGCCTGCACCACGGTTCAGGAGAGCGGGCCTTTGTGGCGCGCGGTGCTGGCCAGTAATTCGCCGGTGGGGCTCTTTCCGCCGGTGTTGCACAACGGCGACCTGCTGGTCGACGGCGCCATCCTCGAAAATGTGCCGGTTGGAGCGATGCGTGCGCGATTGGGTACGCGCCTGGAGCAGCGCCGCGGCAATGGCACGATCATCGCGATTGACGTCGATGTGCGTGACTACATGGGGGTCGACCCGGCGTTGTCACGTCTGTCAGTGCGGCGCACGATCCAGAGCTATTTCCAGCGTGGCACCCCGTCGTCGCCCGGCATCGGCGACATCCTCTACCGGGCCAGCCATATCGGTGGCCTGCACCAGCGCACCCGTACGATCGAGCAGGCGGACCATTACCTTGAGCCGCCTGTGGCCACGTTCCCCTTGATGGCTTACGCCCGCGCGGAGAAGATTGCCGAGGTCGGATACCGCTATGCCGTGAAAGAGATCGAACGATGGCACCCGCCGGCGACGCAGACCTGAGGCCTGGTAGCCTGCCGCTGTCGCTCAGCCAGCGCGAGGTCTGGCGCGACCAGCTTGCGTGGCCCGGCAGCGCACATCTGAATCTGGGGGGTACGGCCTTCTTCGAGGGCCCGCTGGAGTTGCCGCGCCTGAAGCGGGCGTTGTCGCTTCTGGTGGCGGAAAACGCTGCGTTGCGCCTGGTAGTGCAGCCCGACGGCACCCAGCGACTGCTGCCCGTATTCGAGCCCGATCTGCAGGTGATCGATATGGCGGGCCATGCCGAACCGCGCCAGGCCATGCGCGATTGGTGGCAGGACTGGATGCGCCAGCCGTTCGCGTTCGACGGTACACCGCCGTGGCGCTTTGCGTTGCTGCGGGCGCACGACACCTTGCACGGCGGAACGATCCAGTTTCACCATCTGATCATGGATGGCTGGGGCACGACCCAGGTCATGAAACGCTGGAGCACGATCTACAACCGCCTGGAAAGTGACGCCGGCCCGGCGCAGCCGAGTGACGACTCCTACCTGTCGTTCATCGACGAATCCCATGCCTATCGTCAATCGGAGGCATTCGCGCGGGATGCCGCGTTCTGGCGCGCGCAACTGCCGGCGCTGCCGGACCCCCTGGTGCAACGCAAACAGGCGCATGCCCGCAGTGGCGCCTTGCCTGCAGCGCATCTGGTGGTCGAGAGCCTGCCACGCGCCGACTATGACCATTTGCAGCGTTATGCCGCCGGTCTGGGCATCACGCCGTTCAATTTTTTCCTGGCGGCACTGGCGTTGTATTTCGCCCGCATCGGCGAACGCGACGATGTCCTTATCGGCGTGCCCACGCTGAACCGCGGCGGGCGGCGCTACCGCGACACCATGGGCATGTTCGTGGGCGTCATGGGGGTCCATGTGCAGCTGGCCTGCGGCATGACGGTTGCCGACCTGGTAGCGTCCGTGGGCGCCATCATGCGCAGTGCGTTGCGCCACCCCCGGTACCCCTTGAGCGAACTGGCCCGTGACCTGGAAGTGGTGCGCAGCGGGCGCGATGGCTTGTTCGACGTGTTGTTGTCGTTCGAGCGCCAGGATTACGAAGTCTCGTTCGGCGCCGCCGAACTGGTGCAGTCGCGCCAGTTGTTCTCGGGCAGCGCGCGTTATCCGCTGGGCATCACCGTATGCGAGTTTCATGCGCGCCAGGATCTGGAACTGGTGCTCGAGGGTAGTGCCGCCTATTTTTCGCGTCACGAGGTCACAGGCCTGGCAAGCCGGATCTGGCATATCGTGCAGGCGTTGGCGGCCAATCCCGACATGCGGGTGGACGACGTGCCGGTGCTGCCCGCCAGGGAGTTGCAGTGCATCGTGCACGAGCGCCATGCGCCGCGGGTGGATCAGCCGCAACCAAGGACGGTTGTGGCCGCGTTCGAATACCATGCCAAGCGCCAACCGCAGGCAGTGTGCCTGGTCTGGGACGGCGGGCAGATGGACTATGCCACCGTGGACCAGCGTGCCAATCAGCTGGCCCACCGACTGGTGGGTCTGGGCGCAGGTCGCGACCGGATCGTGGCGGTGACGATGCCGCGCTGTCCGGATCTTGTCGTGGCCATGCTGGCCATCGCAAAGGCGGGCGCGGCGTATCTGCCGCTCGATCCCGACGCCCCGGTGGCCCGGCTGGCCGTGGTGCTGCAGGACAGCGCTGCCGTGGCACTGCTGGTGCAGCAGGCCGATTGGGATCGCCTGGCCCCGTTGCATGTGCATACCGTGGTCAGCAGCTGGCAGCACGAACTGTCGGAATTGCCCAGCAGGGGCCCGCCGGCCACACCGGCGCCTGGTGACCTTGCCTATGTGTTGTTCACATCGGGTTCGACCGGCAGGCCCAAGGGAGTCATGATCGAACACGGCGCCCTGGCCCGGCGCATGGCCTGGTTGTCGCAGACCTACGAGGTCACGTCGCAGGACCGCAGTGGTCTGGCGACCCAGGCCACGTTCGACCCGTCGCTGATTGAATTGTGTCTGCCGCTGATGTATGGTGCGAGCATCGCGCTGGCACCGCCTGGACGCTTGTTGCCACAGTCTCTGGCGCATTTTGCGCTGCGCCATGGCGTCACGATCATGGCCTTCGTGCCGTCGACGCTGAGTGGGTTTCTCGATGCAGCGGTCGGACAGGGCGGTCTCGCGTTGCGCGTGGCCTGTTGCGGCGGTGAAGTGCTGGCGCCCGAGCTGGCCGGCCGTTATTTGTCGGGCACCAAGGCGCGTTTGTTCAACGTCTACGGCCCCACCGAGGCCTGCATTTTCGCAACGGCATGGGCCTGCCAGATCGGCGACACGGCCACCGTGCTGCCAGTGGGCTGCGCGGTGGACGACACGACGATCTATGTGCTGGACCGTCAACTGCGGCCGGTGCCCGATGGTGTGTCGGGTGAGGTGTTCATCGGTGGGCCGGGGCTGGCCCGGGGTTACCTGAACCGGCCTGAATTGACTGCTGCGAGTTTCCTCGCCGATCCGTTCCGTGCCGGTGAGCGTATGTACAGGACTGGTGACAAGGGCATGCTTGATCACCAGGGGCGACTGCATTTCCAGGGGCGGCTCGACCGCCAGGTGAAGCTGCGCGGCTACCGGATCGAACTCGGCGAGATCGAGGCCGCGTTACTGGCCGTGGAGGGCATTTCGCAGGCGGCCGCGAGCAAGGTGGAACACAATGGGCACGCGGTTATCCATGCCTGGGTTGCGCCAGCCCGCGCCGATGACCATGAACGGCTGCAGCGCGCTTTGCGTATCCGGTTGCCCGACTATATGGTGCCGTCCGCGATCTGCTCACTGGCCACGCTGCCCACCAGTGGCAGCGGCAAGATCGACTATGCGGCCTTGCCCGATGCGATGCCCGAGGCCCAGGCCCATGCCGTTGGACGTGGGCCGTCCAACCAGCGCGAGGCCGACCTGCTGAAGTTGTGGGAGACCGAACTCGGGCGTAAGCCGCTTTCGGTGCAGGACAACTTTTTCGACGCGGGTGGCGACTCGCTGGCTGCCATCACCATTCTGGCCGGCATTGAGCGGCTGCTGGGTCGTCGGGTCCCGCTGTACCTGCTCACAGAAAACCCGACGGTGGAGCGGCTTGCGGATGCGCTGGACAAGGAGGTGGTGCAACCGGGCGTGCTGGTGCAACTGGGCTCGGGCGTGGCCACGGACACGATCTACCTGGCCGCATCCGGTCATGGCGACTTGCTGCGTTTTCAGGCGCTGGCCGATGCCTTGGGTGGCAATTGCGACCTGCGCATGTTGCAGCCGCCCGCCGGCGCGAAGCGCTTCAAAGGCGTCAAAGAGCTCGCCGTTATGTATGCAGACAGCATTCAGGCGCTGGACACGAAGCCGGGTCTGATCGCCGGCTTTTCGATCGGCGGCATCGCCGCGCTGGAGACCGCGCGACTGCTCGAACAACGTGGTGTGCCGCCGCGTGGGCTGGTGCTGATCGACACGGTGTACCCGAAGGCGGTGTGGGGCGGTACCTTGTACTGGCGGCTGTTCACCGGCCTGGTACGCCTGCTGCGCCTGCACGAACTGAGCATCAATGGTCGGCGCCTGGGGGCCATGGTCAGCGACGCCGGGTTGGTGGCACAGGTCAAGTCGATGGGCGGGTATCGGGCCGGGGCCTTTAACGGCCAGACAACCCTGATCATGACGTCGGGCCTGTTGCGCTGGAAACGGGCCCTGTTCGGGGGCTGGCACAAGCTGATGGGCCCTGGCCTGCAGGAACGCCGTGTTGCCGGCCTGCATGGCTCCATTTTCAGTGCCGGCCAGGTACGGGACCTGGCCGTGGTGTTGATCGATATTACGCGACGTGCGGTGACGCGGCGCGACTGATCAGCATGACGCAGGAACTGCGCGCTTCGTCGTTGCGCCGGCGCATGGTCACGCTGCTGGTGGTCGCGCTGGCCGTCACCGGGCTGGCCATGGCCTGGGCCTGGACGCCGCTGCGCCATTGGCTGGATGTGGACCTGGTGGTTTCGGCGTTGCAGCGTTTTGGGCAGACATTCGGGCCGGTTGCTGCGGTTGCGGGATTCGCGCTGGCAATGACGATGGCCGTGCCGTTGACATTTCTGACACTGGTGGCACTGGTCGCCTATGGACCCTGGGCCGGCTTCGGCTGTGCCATAGCCGGCGCTGTGCTCAGTGCTGCGGCCAGCTATGGCATCGGGGCTTTTCTCGGGCACGCGGTGCTGGTGCAACTGGCCGGGCCGCGTGTCAATATGCTCAGCCACCGCATGGCAAGCCGTGGCATCGTGGCCGTGATCTTGGTGCGCATGGTTCCGGTAGCGCCGTTTGCCGTCATCAACATGGCCGCCGGCGCCAGCCATATCCGGCTGCGCGACCTGTTGCTGGGAACGGCGATCGGCATTACACCGGGCACGCTGGCAATGATGGTGTTCGTGGATCAGATCACCGCTGCGTTGCGTTCGCCGACTCCGCTGACGTTTGCGTTGCTCGGCCTGGCGGTGGCGCTGATCGTGTTGGGGGCCTGGGGCCTGCAGCGCTGGATGCGCAACGTCGAGCAGTCGACGCCGCCCGACTGCGGGAACGCCTGACGCGCAGCTTCATCATGTGGCTCCGGCACGGCCCTTCGGGCCTTCACATCGGCTGCGCCGATATGAGCCTCGCCGCAAAGCCGCCGCAACGCTGCGCGTTGTCTGGCCTTACAGGCCAGCCGCTGCACGCAGCGCGGCGGCTTTGTCTGTCCGCTCCCAGGTGAAGTCGGGTTCTTCTCGGCCGAAGTGGCCGTAGGCGGCGGTTTTTTCGTAGATCGGGCGCAGCAGGTCGAGCATCTGCACGATGCCCTTGGGACGCAGGTCGAAATGCTCACGTACCAGTTTCTCGATCTGCTCGTCGGGGATCACGCCGGTGCCTTCGGTGTAGACCGTGATATTCATCGGGCGCGCGACGCCGATCGCATACGCGACCTGGATCTGGCATTGCCGGGCGAGCCCGGCAGCGACGATGTTCTTGGCCACGTAGCGGCAGGCGTAGGCGGCCGAGCGATCGACCTTGCTAGGGTCCTTGCCGCTGAAGGCGCCGCCGCCGTGCGGGCAGGCGCCGCCATAGGTGTCGACGATGATCTTGCGCCCGGTCAGGCCGCAGTCGCCCTGGGGACCGCCGATAACGAAGCGGCCGGTCGGGTTGATCAGGTACTCGGTGTCCTTGAGCCATTCATTGGGCAGCACCGGCTTGATGATCTCCTCTATCACTGACTCGATGAACGAGGCCTTCATCTTGGTCGCCGATTCGCTCTGGTCCGGGTGGTGCTGGGTCGATAGCACGACCGTGGCAATGCTGTGTGGCTTGCCGTCGACATAACGCATCGTGACCTGGCTCTTGGCGTCCGGGCGCAGAAACGGCAGGCGGCCATCCTTGCGCAACTGGGCCTGGCGCTCGACCAGGCGGTGCGCGTAATAGATCGGCGCCGGCATCAGTTCGGGCGTTTCGTCGCAGGCGTAGCCAAACATCAGGCCCTGGTCGCCGGCGCCGGTGTTCAAGTGGTCGTCGGAAGCCTGATCGACGCCTTGTGCGATATCGTTGCTTTGCTTGTCATACGCCACCAGCACGGCACAACCCTTGTAGTCGATGCCGTAGTCGGTGTTGTCGTAACCGATGCGCTTGATGGTGTCGCGCGCCACCTGAATGTAGTCGACATGCGCGTTGGTAGTGATCTCGCCGGCCAGCACGACCAGACCGGTATTGCACAGGGTCTCAGCGGCGACCCGGCTCAGCGGGTCTTGCTTGAACAGTGCATCGAGAATAGCGTCCGAGATCTGGTCGGACACCTTGTCGGGGTGGCCTTCGGACACGGATTCAGACGTGAAGAGAAAGTCGTTCACCATATATTTCCTTTACTGCTCCACCAACACATTGAAAGTTGCGTTGCCTGGGCTTGCGGGCTTTGGCGAACGCTTTAGCAGTATCAACAAGGCACAATGGCCGCTTTTCGAAGCGAGACCATCGTGTGCGTCGCCCTGCAAGTAGTTCGATAACCCAGCGACCCTCTCATTTTAGCCCCTGATGATTTATCTGTTCCGCTGGCTCTCCAAGTTGCCGCTCTGGCTATTGCATGACCTGGGTTGGGTACTGGGCTGGCTGTCGTTCCTGTTGTCGCCGACATACCGGCGCAAGTTCATGGAGAACATCGCGCAGGCGCGCTACCGCTTCGGCGCGGTACGGGGTGCCATTGGCGGGGCCGGGCGCATGGTCAGTGAGTTGCCGCGATTGTGGCTGGGCGCGCCGGTACATTGCGAATGGGACAACGACGCCTGCGTCGATACGGCGTACGACGTGGGCCGCGGCGTGATATTTCTCACCCCGCATCTGGGGTGTTTCGAGATTTCGGCGCAGGCACTGGCAGCGCGTTACGGGAATCGCTATGGGCCGCTCACTGTGTTGTATCGACCGGCTCGCCAGGCCTGGCTGGCGCAGTTGATGCTGGGGGCACGGGATCGCCCGGGCCTGAAGACCGCGCCCACGAACCTCGCCGGCGTACGCCAGATGATGCGCGCGCTGCGCAACGGCCATGCTGTCGGTTTGTTGCCCGATCAGGTACCGCCGGACGGCATGGGCGGCTGGTCGCCGTTTTTCGGCCGCGACGCTTACACCATGACGCTGTCGGCCCGATTGGCGCAACAGACCGGCGCGACAGTGCTGCTGTTGTGGGGTGAGCGGCGGTCCTGGGGACGCGGTTTCCGTCTGCACTTTCGCGAATTGGCGCAACCCCTGTCATCAGACCTCGACACGGCCTTATGCCAGGTGAACCAGGCCATGGAGAGCCTGATACGCGAATGTCCGTCCCAATATCTGTGGGGTTATGCGCGCTACAAACATCCCAAGGGCGAGCCGTGACGGCGCGGGCGTGTTCATGCTGAGTCGGCTCGGTATCGGGTTTATGCGCCTGACCGCACGGTTGCCGCTGTCCGGGGTGCGGGCGCTTGGATGGCTGCTGGGTTGGATGCTGTACGGGTTGGCCGGGGCGCGCAGGCGGGTGGTCCAGGTCAATCTGCGCCTGTGTTTTCCGACTTTGGCACCATCGGCCTTGCGCACCATGGAGCAGCAGACGTTCATCGCGTTTGCGCAGGCCTGGCTGGACCGGGGCTGGTTGTGGCACGGACATGCCGGCGTACTGGCGCATCGCTTGCGCCTGCGCGGCGCTGTGCAGGAACTGGAGGGGGATCAGCCGACTGTCATCTTTGCGCCGCATTTTGTCGGGCTCGATGCCGGCTGGACCGCGTTGACACAGGCCTTGCCACGTGCCTTCACAACGATCTACTCGAACCAGGTCGATCCGGCACTGGACCGTTGGATTCTCGATGGGCGCAAGCGGTTTGGCGCGCCGCGCCTGTTCGGGCGTGACGATGGCCTCAAGCCGGTGGTGCAGGCGCTGCGCGCCGGGCAGCCGCTGTACTTGCTACCCGATATGAACATCACGCGCCAGGAGTCTGTGTTCGTGCCGTTTTATGGTGTGCCGACCGCAACGCTGACGTCGATGTCGCGTTTTGCCAGGATGGGTCGCGCCAAGGTCGTGCCGGTGATCACCGAGATGACGGACGCGGGCTACGACATCCATGTGCTGCCCGCCTGGGACGATTTCCCCACCGACGACCTGCAGGCAGACGCGGCGACGATGAACCGCCGCCTGCAGGATTACATCGACCGGATGCCCCATCAGTATTACTGGGTGCACAAACGTTTCAAGGTGCGCCCCGAGGGCGATGCGTCGGTCTATTGAATCAAAGGCCAGCGGCGCTGGAAAACTCGGTTTCTGGGCCCGATCGCCTATCCGGTCGTCGGGGCCGGTGATTCAGGCGGGTGTGTCGTCGACTGGATTTGCCGGCGGCGTTGCCTCCGTTGCTGCAGGCGCAGTGGGGTCGACCGGTGGATGGGCCCAATGCCACAATTGTCGGGAAACATCGTCTATGCCCCGGCGCTTGGTTGCCGAGAACAGCATCGCCTGCCCGCCACCTGCCTGCAGTCGCGCAATGGACAAGGCCTTGTTGGCTTCGGTTTTCTTGAGCTTGTCGGCCTTGGTCAGCACGAGCAGAAATTTCAGGCCCTGTTCGACCCGGGGGCGAATCACCTCTAGTAGTATCTCGTCGAGTTCCGTCAGTCCCTGGCGGGGGTCGCACAGCAGCACGATGCCGGTGAGGTTCTCGCGCGTGACCAGGTAGTTGGCCATTACCTGCTGCCAACGGATCTTGTCCTGGCGTGGCACTGCGGCGTAGCCATAACCAGGCAGGTCGGTCAAAACGGCATCGGTAATCCCCTGTTTGCCGAGCGCGAACAGGTTGATGTGCTGGGTGCGCCCGGGCTTGCGTGACGCAAACGCCAGTTGCCTTTGCTGGGTCAAGGTGTTGATGCAGGTCGATTTGCCGGCGTTGGAGCGGCCGACAAATGCGATCTCGGGAACCTGCAACGCCGGCAGAAAATGCAGCTCGGGCGCCGTGATGAGGAAACGGGCGGTGTGCATCCACCCGGCGGCGACTTGCGCCGATACGGTCGGTGTCATGGCGCCGGGCTTGCTTGTGGTGGCAGTGGCGGCTATGGGGTCGGGTTGGGGCGTCATGGGTTCCAGTGTTTGGCCGCGACCTGCATTGTAGAATGCACGCTGTTTTGCCCATCAAACAACGATTCCCATGATGCATATTGCTCGCCTGATGCTTGCCGCCACTGTGGCCCTGACTTCGCTGTGCGCCGTTGCACAGGACAAGAAACCCGACCTGGCCAAGGGCGAGGCGAGTTATGCCCCTGTTTGTTCAGCCTGCCACGGTGCCGATGGCAACTCCGGCACACCGGAGAATCCCAAACTGGCCGGGCAGCATCCGCAATACTTGGTCAAGCAGTTGCAGGAATTCAAGTCCGGCAAGCGCAACAACGCGATCATGAAGGGTTTCGCTACCGGCTTGTCGGACGAAGACATGGTCAATATCGCCGCCTGGTTGACCTCCAAGCAGCCCAAGGCTGGTTTTGCCAAGGACAAGGAACTGGTGGCGCTGGGCGAGCAGATATACCGCGGCGGCATCGCTGAGCGCAAGATCTCCGCATGTGCCGGTTGCCACAGCCCCAATGGCGCGGGCATCCCGTCGCAGTACCCTCGCATGAGCGGTCAGCATGCCGAGTACACCAAGACCCAGCTCACCGCGTTTCGCGACGGTGTGCGGCGCAACAACCTTGTGATGACGCAGGTCGCTGCACGGCTGAATGACCGCGAGATCCGGGCCGTAGCCGACTACATAGCCGGTTTGCACTGATCTCACAGTGCCGGGCCAGCGGGGATTGGGCATAAAAGCCTTCCCCTTTTGTCCGGTTTTTGTCGTGGGCTTGGGTGGCGACAGGCCATGCACGCATTGGTTGCAGGAACTTTGTAAGTTTTTCCGGGCTCTGACGACCTGAGCAACTACAAGGATATGCCCATGATCAACCGTTCCCACACACAGGTTTTCGACCACTCCGTTTCCAGCGAAATCACGACCCGACAGGCCTATCTGGGCCGTCGCGACCTGATCCGCGCCCTGGCCAGCGGTGTCGCCGGTGCCGCACTGGCAGCCTGGGCCACACGCGATGCGATGGCGCAGGCCACGCGCCCCGGGAAACTGGCGGCGTTGACGGGCGACCGCTCGGCCGTGGCGGGCGCGATGTCGATGGAAAAGCGTACCGCGTACAAGGACGCCAGCACCTACAACAATTTCTACGAATTCGGTACTGACAAGTCGGATCCGGCCGAAAACGCACATACGCTGAAGACCTCGCCCTGGTCGGTCGAGATCGAGGGGCTCGTCAACAAGCCGCAGAAGTTCGCATTGGAGGACCTGCTCAAGCTCGGCGCACAGGAGGAGCGTATTTACCGCTTGCGCTGCGTCGAGGGCTGGTCGATGGTGATTCCCTGGGTCGGGTACTCGTTATCGCAGTTGATCAACAAGGTCGAGCCGCTGGGCAGTGCGAAATACATCGAATTCATCACCCAGGCTGATCCCAAGACCATGCCGGGTCTCGGTTCCCGGGTGCTGGACTGGCCTTATGTCGAGGGGCTGCGAATGGACGAGGCCATGCATCCGCTCACCTTGTTGTCGTTCGGCATGTACGGCGAGGTGCTGCCGAACCAGAACGGCGCCCCGGTGCGCCTGGTCGTGCCCTGGAAATACGGTTTCAAGAGCGGCAAGAGCCTGGTCAAGATCCGCTTCACCGAGAAGCAGCCGGCGACGGCTTGGAACCGCGCTGCGGCGAACGAATACGGGTTCTTTTCCAACGTGAACCCCGAGGTCGACCATCCACGCTGGAGCCAGGCCAGCGAACGCCGGATCGGTGAAGACGGCCTGTTTGCCAAGAAACGCAAAACGCTGAAATTCAACGGCTACGAGGCACAGGTCGGACAGCTGTACGCAGGCATGGACCTGCGCAAGTACTTCTGAGCGTCGCCGTGGTGGCCTTTTTGCCAGCCGCTACCCACGGGTTGTCGGCTTTGTGGGGGTTGCCTGCATGATTCGCCGATGGTTGCTGGGTTCCCGCGCCAAACCTGTGCTCTTTCTGGTGGCGGTGCTGCCTTTTGCCTGGTTGCTCTTTGGCGCGTTCACGCAGAATCTGGGCCCGAACCCGGCCGAAGCGCTGATCCGGTCTACCGGCGACTGGACACTGCGATTCCTGTGTGTGGTGCTGGCCGTCACACCGCTGCGGGTACTGACCGGAACACCCGCGCTGGCCCGACTGCGCCGCATGCTGGGGCTGTTCGTGTATTTCTATGCCGTGCTGCACCTGTTGTGCTACAGCTGGCTGGACATGGAGTTCGTCGTGGCGGACATCGTGCGCGACATTGCCAAGCGGCCATTCATTCTGGTTGGTTTCTCCGCCGTGGTGCTGCTGACGGCGCTCGCTGCCACGTCCTTCAACCGCGCCATCAAGGCCATGGGCGCACGGCGCTGGCAGCGGCTGCATCGGCTGGTTTATGTCGTGGCCGCGCTGGCCCTGCTGCACTTTTTCTGGATGCGTTCGGGCAAGAACGACTATGCCGAGGTATTCGTGTACGGAGTGATCCTGGCCGTGCTGCTAGGCTGGCGCATCCGGCATGCCTGGCGGCGCAAGCATCAGGATACTCTGGCGCCCGCGCCCCGTTGAAGGATATTGCGCACTGGACTACGCTTCATGCTGTGCACTGCGGTGTTCGCCTTGGGGCGGCCCTGCGGCGCACTGCGATACCTACATGCTTCGCACTACGGTGTTCGCCTTGGGGCGGCCCTGCGGCGCACTGCGATACCTACATGCTTCGCACTACGGTGTTCGCCTTGGGGCGGCCCTGCGGCGCACTGCGATACCTACATGCTTCGCACTACGGTGTTCGCCTTGGGGCGGCCCTGCGGCTCATACACCGGCACGTGCGCCGACCTCCAGTTCGTTGCGCAGTTGGTCGGCGATGGACTCGCGTGAGCGAATCAGGTGTGCCTGGTCGCCTTTGACGAGAACTTCCGCTGCGCGGCCGCGCGAGTTGTAGTTGCTGGACATGCTCATGCAGTAGGCGCCGGCCGACAACACTGCCAGCAGATCGCCAGCTTCGAGCGCCATCGTGCGGTCGTGGCCGATCCAGTCGCCGCTCTCGCAGATCGGACCCACCACTTCCCAGTTCGTGGCCACGTCTTCGCGGCGTTGCACCGGTACGATCGCGTGGAACGCCTGGTACATCGCGGGGCGGGGCAGGTCGTTCATGGCGGCGTCGACGATGCAGAAGTTCTTTTGTTCACCCGGCTTGAGGTAGAGCACTTCCGTGACGCACAGGCCGGCGTTGCCCACCAGCGAGCGGCCCGGCTCGAGCATCAGCTTGCGATCGCCGAACCCGCGCGCGTCGAGTTTCGCCAATAGGCTGGCCCACAGGGCGTCGGCGCGCGGTGGCTGATCACCGTTGTAATCGATGCCCAGCCCGCCGCCAAAGTCCAGATGGTCGATGCGAATGCCCTGGGCTTCAATCACCTCGACCAGATCGAGCATGCGCTCCATGGCATCAAGGTACGGCGCTTGCTGGGTGATCTGCGATCCGATGTGGCAATCGATGCCGATCACCTGTATGCCCGGCAGGTCCGCGGCGCGCCGGTATGTCTCCACGGTACGCTCATGGGCGATACCGAACTTGTTGCCCTTGAGGCCGGTCGAAATGTAGGGGTGCGTCTTCGGGTCCACGTTCGGATTGACCCGGATGCTGATCGGTGCGCGTTTGCCCAATGCAACGGCCACCGTATTGAGGACCTCGAGCTCCGCTTCACTTTCGACATTGAAACAGGCAATGCCCAGTTCCAGCGCACGCTGCATTTCTGCGCGTGTTTTGCCGACACCGGAGAAGATCACGCTGGACGCGGGCGCACCAGCGGCAATTACCCGGTCGAGTTCGCCGCCCGACACGATGTCGAAACCGCATCCGGCGTCGGCCAGTACGCGCAACACGCCCAGCGTGGAGTTGGCCTTCATGGCGTAACAGATGCGGGCATTGCGCCCCGCCAGCCCGCGCTGGTAGGCGGCCAGGGCATCGAGGATGGCGGTCTCGGAATACACGAACAGCGGGGTGCCGTGTTGCCTGGCCAACGCGCTGACGCAAACCTGTTCGACGTGCAACTGTTGCCCCTGGTAAGCGATATGGGGTGCGCCTGGCAGGTTGGCGGGGAGGTTGGGCAAGGTCATGGGGCTAGGGGCGATGAGGCGGCGGGACGCGGGCTGGAGGCCGCCGCACTGGCGGGCGTGGCGAATTCCGGGCGCAGGCTTTGTACCAGCGTGGCGCGATGGGCAGCCGCCGGTTCTGTCGGAATGAACAACGCACCTTTCTGGCCACAAGCCGCCAGCACAACTGCACCGGCGGCAAGGATAACGACTCTGACTAGAATTTGGGGCATACGCAACATTATGAAATTGTAATGACCGACCCAGAATTCATGGACCAGGCCGAGCAGGTGCTCAAGGCGATCGAGTTGGGTTGCGACCGCATCAACGATGCCACCGATGCCGACATCGACAACCAGCGCGTCGGCGCGATGGTAACGCTGCAGTTTGCCAATGGCAGCGAGATTGTCGTCAACCTGCAAAAGCCGCTGCACGAAATCTGGCTGGCGACCCGCAGCGGCGGCTACCACTACCGGTATGACGACGGTCAATGGGTCGACACCAAGGGCCAGGGCGAGTTCTTCCAGCGCCTGTCGCAAGATGCCAGCACCCAGAGCGGCCAGACCATGGTCATTGCGCCACGCTAGCTAATTTCCCTCGGGGGGGCAGCGAGCCACACGCAGTGGGCGAGCGTGGGGGCCAAATCCCCCGCCGGGCCGCCCCAAGGGGAATTAGCCCCCTCGGGGGGCAGCGAGCCACACGAAGTGGGCGAGCGTGGGGGCCAAATCCCCCGCCGGGCCGCCCCAAGGGGAATTAGCCCCCTCGGGGGGCAGCGAGCCACACGAAGTGGGCGAGCGTGGGGGCCACTCTACGGCTTCTTGCCCAACAGCGTGGTCAACTCCGGCAGCAGTGCGCCGGGCGCTGCCTGTGCTGCTGCGCCCTCCAACGTCTCCAGCACCGAGGCGGCGATCGCCAGGTGGGCGCCGGCATCGCCGGCCATGGTTTTGTAATAGCCCAGGTCCTTGCAGGCGTTGGTGATCGAAAAGCGCAGGCCCGAGCTGTCACCGGCGAGCAGATAGGGCTTGAGGCGCTCCAGCGCGATGCCGCCGCCACCGCCTTTGGCAAGCACCTCGACGAACACCTCTGCCGCCACCCCATTGCGTTGGGCACATGCTGCGGCTTCGGCCAGCAGCGCCACCGAGCCCAGCGACACATAGTTGTGCAGCAGCTTCATGCTGTGGCCGGAGCCGGCAGGGCCGACGTGGGTGATGTTCTCGGCAAAGCAGGCCAGCAATGGGCGGCACGCGTCGAACAGGCCCGGCTCTCCACCCACCAACAGATTCAGTCGGCCTTCGGTGGCTTCTTTCGGTGTGCGCGTCATGGGCGCGTCCAGCCAGGCGCTGCCTGCCGCCTGGACCGCCTGCGCCATGCGCAGCGTGGACGACGGGATGGCTGTGGAGCAGTCGATCACGACGCTGCCGGGCTTGAGGCCGGCCAGCACGCCGCCCGGCCCGGTGAGCACGGCCTCCACCTGCGGCGAGCCGGTCAGCACCAGCATCACCACGTCCGAGCGCGCGGCCAGCTCGCTGGCGCTATCGAACGACACGGCTCCAGCGGCCTTCAACGCATCGAGCGGCTGGTTGCCGGAGTGTTCCAGCACCGCCAGATCATGGCCATGCTTGAGCAAATTGGTGGCAATGCCGTGGCCCATCAGGCCGATGCCGACCATACCGATCTTCTTCATCATTGAACGCTCCGTAATAGGACGATAAAAAGTGCGCATGGTGGCCGGCGGCCGTTTGCCATGAACGCCACGGTGCAAGTGGCAGTGGCGCCTGTGAGCAGCGTGCACCGGCCAGAAGAATACAACGATAAACGATACGACATCGCTGCAATGCAGGCCTGGGCCGCCGCCACCACCACCAACGATAGCGACGGAATCGGCCCGGATGTCTGTCAATCGACCATTGCCGCAATGGAAAAAGCCGGCGGCAGGCACACTTGAAGCGCGCCCACAGCGCGGACTGCTAGTTGCCCCGGTTGTCCCGGAACAGGTCCAGGATGCGGTTGCGCTCCTGGGCCGGCGGAACGATCTCCACGCTTCCGTTGGCAGCAGGCAGGTAATCTTCCATTCCCAATGTCGTGACACCGCCGCCATAGGCAAACTCGCTGAAATACCACTCTCCACCGGTATTGATCAAGCCCTCCGGTGGTGTGTATTCGCTCACGGGTACGCTTTTGAGCGCGTGCTCCATGTAGGAGATCCAGATCGGCAAGCTCAAGCCGCCTCCGGTGGCCAGTGAATTGCTTCCCAGCTTGCGTGGCGTGTCGTAGCCCATCCAGGTGATCGCTACCTGGGTCGGTTGAAAACCGGCAAACCAGGCGTCCATCGAGTCGTTGGTGGTTCCGGTCTTGCCGTACAGGTCGGGCCGCTTGAGCATGGCCTGCGCGCGCGCGGCGGTTCCCGCCCGCGTGACCTCGTTGAGCAGGCTGTTCATGACGAACGCATTGCGTGGGCTGATGGCGCGTACCGCATCGTCGAGCACCTGTGGCTTGTTTTCCATCAGCACACGCCCGGTCTGCTCGGTCACCTTGCTGATCAGCCACGGATTGACGCGGAAGCCTCCGTTGGCGAAAACCGCGTAGGCGCCGACCATCTGCATGGGTGTCACCGAACCCGCACCCAGCGCCATCGTCAGATAGGGTGGGTGTTTGTCGGCGTCAAAACCGAAACGCACCGCCCAGTCGCGCGCGTATTGCGGTCCGATCGCCTGCAGCACCCGGATCGAGATCATGTTTTTGGACTTGGCCAGACCGCTGCGCAGGGTCATCGGCCCCTCGAACTTGCCATCGTAGTTTTTTGGTTCCCAGGGTTGACCGCCGGTGACCGAGGCATCGAAGAACAGCGGCGCGTCATTGATGACGGTGGCGGGCGTGAACCCCTTTTCCAGCGCCGCCGAATAGATGAACGGCTTGAAGCTCGAGCCCGGTTGGCGCCAGGCTTGCGTGACATGGTTGAACTTGTTCTTCTCGTAGTCGAACCCGCCGACCATGGCCGAGATGGCGCCATTTCTGGGGTCCATAGCGACAAACGCGCCTTCGACCTCCGGCAACTGCGTGATCTCCCAGCTGTTCTTGGTCGTGCGTGCGACCCGGATCACGGCACCAGGGCGCAGCTTGGTATTTGGTGGTGCCTTGTCGGACAGGCCGGAGCGGGCCGGTTCGAGCCCGTCGCCGGTGATCTCGAGTGTCTCGCCATTCTGGCGTATCGCGCGGATCAGCTTCGGGTTGACCTCCAGTATCACGGCCGACATCACATCCCCATTGTCGGGGTGCGCGTCGAGCGCTTCGTCGATGGCGTCGTCCAGTGCCTGGGTGCCCTTGGTCGGCAGTTCTATGAACTTTTCCGGACCGCGGTAGATCTGGCGGCGCTCAAAATCCATGATGCCGCGCCGCAGGGCCTTGTAGGCGGCGTCCTGATCGGCCGCATTGATCGTGGTGTAGACGTTCAGTCCGCGGGTATAGGTTTCGTTTCCGTATTGCGCAAACACCAGTTGTCGCACCGTCTCGGCCACGTATTCGGCATGCAGGCGCAGTGCATCGGGGCCGCCCTTGAGCTTGAGCTTCTCCTCGCGCGCGGTCTGTGCCTGCTGGGCCGAGATGAAGCCGGTTTCCTCCATGCGATCGATGACGGTCAGCTGGCGTGCCCGCGCGCGCTTTGGATTGCGCACCGGGTTGTTGGTGCCGGGGGCCTTGGGTAGTCCGGCCAGCATCGCCGCCTCGGCGATGGTGATTTTGTTCAGCGGCTTGTCGAAATAAGCATCGCTGGCGGCTGCAAAACCATAGGCCCGGTTACCCAGGTAAATCTGGTTCATGTAGATCTCCAGGATCTGATCCTTGCTCAGCAGGTGCTCCAGCTTGAAGGTCAGCAGTACCTCGTAGATCTTGCGCGTGTAGGTCTTCTCCGAAGACAGGTAGACATTGCGCGCCACCTGCATTGTGATGGTCGACGCCCCCTGACTCTTGAGGTTGCTCAGGTTGGCGATAGCCGCACGCATCATGCCCTTGTAGTCGACACCACCATGTTCATAGAACCGGGTGTCCTCGATTGCCAGTACGGCGTCGGTCATGATCTTGGGCATATCCTTGAGACGGGTCAGGTTACGCCGCTCTTCGCCGAATTCGCCGATCAACTGTCCTTCGGCCGAATAGATCCGCAGTGGCAGGATGGGGCGGTAATCGGACAGGGCCGATACATCCGGAAGGTTGGGGAACGCCACCGCCAATGCGATGGCAATGACCAGGGCGAGTGATGCCGCTCCGGCCAGGGCCAGGCCCACCATCCAGCGCACGACCCGAAAAAGGGTCTGCAGGGCGCCAGGATGGCTGGTTGTCGCATTCGACCTGTCGTCGGGTTCGGGAGCAGTGGATTTTCGTGACATAAAACTTTCGTAAGCGCGCGTCATTATTATAAAAACAGGTTTGTCAGCGCGGTGGGTGTAGCCGCCTGGACCTTGTCGCCGCGCTCGGCGCGTCTGGGATGCAATTGTCGGACTGTGCCTTGCCTGAAAACGTAACCGTCTGCTTTTGGCAACGGTTGGCTAGGGCTGAATAGGGAAAAACCTTTGCGGGACAAGGATCTTACTGATAGCATTCAAGTGAAGTCTTAAGTTTCGTCGGTTCTCAATCGGCCAGTTTCAGGGGATAGTCTTGATCTCAATGGGATCGTTGTTCAGTCGTCAGCCAGCACCTTTGTTGGGTCTTGACATCAGTTCGTCCAGCGTCAAGCTGGTCGAGTTGGGACGTGACAAATCAGGCAATCTGGTGCTGGAGCGTTGCGCGATCGAGCCACTGGAACGTGGCTGGATCACCGATGGCAACGTCGAGAAGTTCGACGAAGTCGCCGATGCCGTGCGTCGCCTTGTCAAGAAGAGTGGCACCAAGACGAAAAACGTGGCCATGGCGTTGCCGCCGTCGGCCGTGATCACCAAGCGCATCGTATTGCCTGGCGGCCTGAGTGATCAGGAGCTCGAAGTCCAGGTCGAGGCCGAGGCCAACCAGTACATCCCGTTCCCACTCGACGAAGTCAGCCTGGATTTCTGCGTGGTCGGCCCGAGCACTGCCTCGGTTGGCGATCTCGACGTGCTGATCGCTGCTTCGCGGCGAGAAAAGGTGCAGGACATCCAGGGGCTTGCCGAGGCTGCGGGGCTCAAGCCGGTCGTTGTCGATGTCGAGTCGTATGCCTCGAGGCTGGCGACATCGCGGCTGATCGAAAGTTTCCCGAACAAAGGTGCCGGCATGATTGTTGCCCTGTTTGAGGTTGGGGCGCTGACCACCAGCATGCAGGTAATTCGCGACAATGAGGTGCTGTACGACCGGGATCAGGCTTTTGGCGGCGCCCAGCTGACGCAGCTGATCGTGCGCCAGTACGGGTTTTCGCCGGAAGAGGCCGAGAGCAAGAAGCGCAGCGGCGAATTGCCCGACGACTATGACGCCAGTGTGCTGCGTCCGTTCGTCGAAAGCATGGTGCAAGAAATCGGTCGCGCGCTGCAGTTCTTTTTTACCAGCACGCCGCACAATAAAGTCGACCACATCATGCTGGCTGGCGGATCAGCCGCGTTGCCAGGCCTTACCAATGCGGTGACAAAACACTCTTCCTTCATCTGTTCGCTGGTGAATCCGTTCGACGGCATGGATATCGGCAGTGGCGTCCGTCTCAAGAAAATGACCCGTGAAGCACCGTCGTACCTGACCTCGTGCGGGCTGGCGTTGCGGAGGTTCTCGCAATGATCCTGATCAACCTGCTTCCACACCGCGAAGCTGCCCGCAAGCAGCGCAGGGATGTCTTCAATGTCAGCATCGGCATGGCTTTTCTGGTCGGTGGCCTGATTGCCGGCATGATTTTTCTTTGGTTTCAAGGGCGTGTCGCCGATCAGCAGAGCCGCAACAACGTGTTGACCAGCGAAATAAAACGGCTCGAAGGCCAGATCAAGGACATTGCGGGACTCGAAACAGAGATCGCCGCCTTGCGCGCCCGACAGCAGGCAGTAGAAGACCTGCAGGCCGATCGCAATGTGCCGGTGCACCTGATGACCGAACTGGTCCGGCAGTTGCCCGATGGTGTCTTCATACAAAGCATGAAGCAGGATCGCCAGACCGTGACGTTGCAGGGGGTGGCCCAGTCCAATGAGCGCGTGTCTGAACTGCTGCGCAATCTTTCGGATGGAACGCCGTGGTTCTCCAAGCCCGAGTTGGTGGAGATCGTGGCCGGTAGCCTGACTTTGACGCCGCGTAACGCCAAGCGGGTCGCGAATTTCACGATGCGGGTTCAGCTCACCCGTGCCAGCGATGCTGTGAAATTAGCCCAGGCAGGCGCTGCGGCGCTAGCCAAGCAATAGAGGGCAGGATATATGGCTCGCAAACCCGTCAAGAAGATCGATTTTGGTGCGCTGCAGGAGAAGCTGTTCTGGCAGTTTCGCGGGCTTGACCCCAAGGACCCGTCGCTGTGGCCGGCCCTGCCACGTTATTGCGCATTTTTGGCGGTGATCGTCGCCGTGGTAGCGGGCCTGTGGTTCGCCTGGCTGAGCGACTCCGAACTCGAACTCGAGGCGGAGCGTGCAACAGAGGTCAAGCTGCGCGCGGACTTCCAGGTGAAGCTGGCCAAGGCGGTGAACCTGGAGGTCCTGCGAAAACAGCGCGAGCAAGTGGCGCAGTATGTGACGCAGCTTGAAAAGCAGCTGCCGAGCAAAGCCGAAATGGACGCGTTGCTGTCGGATATCAACCAGGCTGGCCTGGGCCGTAGTCTGCAGTTCGAACTTTTCCGTCCCGGCCAGGTGGTGGTGCGGGACTACTATGCCGAGTTACCGATCTCGATTCGGGTGACAGGTACGTACCACGACATTGGCTCCTTCGCGTCCGATATTGCGAACCTTTCTCGCATCGTGACGCTTAACAACCTGACGGTGACTCCGCGCAACGAAGACGGCCTTTTGATGGAGGCCACGGCCAAGACGTTCCGGTATCTGGATTCGGCCGAGGTGAAGGCGCAAGCGGGGGCCAAGAAATGATGCGAGCAGAGCTTTGGTTGATGATCGTGCTCAGCGCCGTTCTGTCAGCGTGCAGTGCATCCGATGGCGAGGACTTGCAAAAGTGGATGGCGGATCAGCGCAATCTGACCCAACCCAAGATCGTGCCGATCACGGAGCCAAAGGTGTTCGAGCCGCAGGCCTACGATCAGGTTGGCGCCGTCGATCCGTTCAGCAAGGAAAAGCTGACGCAGGCATTGCAGCGCGATGGCGCGCAGTCGGTTGCCAACGGCGCTTTGGTGGCGCCTGAACTGGCCCGCCGCAAGCAGCCCCTGGAGGCCTTTCCGCTGGACGCGATGGCCATGGTCGGCAGCATGGTGCGCAACGGCAAGCCCGTTGCGCTGGTGAGGGTAAACAGCTTGTTGTACCAGGTGCGCCCGGGGGACTATCTGGGGCAAAACTACGGACGCGTGATGAAAATTGAAGAGACAGAGGTTGCCTTGCGGGAAATCGTGCAAGACGCTGTGGGCGAATGGATCGAGCGCGCCGCTGCGCTGCAACTTCAAGAGGGGCCGAAATGAACCATCAAACCGGACGCGAGGCCGTGTCGGGCTGGAAGCGCTTATTTCTGGGGTTGACGCTGACGCTAATGGCAGTGGCCTCGTATGCACAAACCGCGATCGAAGCGGTGTCGGGATCCTTGCAGGGTGGCACTGAAGTTATCCGGATCGATCTGTCCAAGGCGCTGGTCGCTGTTCCGAGTGGTTTTGCCATTCAGTCGCCTGCACGTATCGCACTGGACTTTCCCGGGGTGTCCAACGCGATGGGCCGTTCCACGGTCGATGTCAATCAGGGCAATCTGCGCTCGATCAGCGTGGTGCAGGCAGGAGATCGCACGCGTGTCGTGTTGAATCTCAAGCAGCCGACAGCCTACAGGACGGAAATTCAGGGCAAATCTCTATTGGTGGTGCTGGACAGCATCACTGCGCCTTCGCCGAGTGTGGCTTCTGTGCCGGCTTTTGCGGAGAACCGCAACCGTGACACCTTGCCAATCAAGGACCTGGACTTCCGTCGGGGCGCCGACGGGTCCGGCCGGGTGGTCGTCGCCTTGCCCAACAACCAGGTGGGAGTCGACGTTCGTGTGCAAGGCCAGTCGGTGGTGGTCGAGTTCCTGAAGTCGAGTCTGCCAGAAGGCCTGCGCCGCCGCCTCGATGTGACCGATTTCGGCACGCCAGTGCAGACCGTCACCACATTCCAGGCCGGTGACCGGGTGCGCATGGTGATCGAGCCGCGCGGCTTGTGGGAGCACAGCGCCTACCAGAGCGACGACCAGTTTGTGCTCGAGATCAAGCCACAGAAGGTCGACCCGACCAAATTGACGCAGGGGCCGGGATACAGCGGCCAGAAGCTGTCGCTGAATTTCCAGAACATCGAGGTCCGCTCGTTGTTGCAGGTTATTGCCGACTTCACCAATTTCAACGTGATCACGTCCGATTCGGTCAATGGCGCGGTCACGCTGCGACTGCAGGACGTACCGTGGGACCAGGCGCTCGACATCATCCTGCAGGCCAAGGGGCTGGGTATGCGCAAGACCGGCAATGTGCTGTGGATTGCACCGCGAGACGAGATCAGCGCGAAGGAGAAACTTGAGCTCGAGTCGATCGTTGCGCTGCAAAACCTGGAGCCGTTGCGGACCCAGTCTTTCCAGATGAACTACACGAAGGCTGCCGAGGTGGCGTCGAGCCTGACCGCTGGCGGTGGGGGCGCGAACAACACCCGTATCCTGAGCGTACGTGGCAGCGTGATTTCCGAGGCACGGACCAATCAGTTGTTCGTCACCGACATTCCCAGCAAGCTTGAGCAGGTGCAGCAGTTGATTGCCAAACTGGATATTCCGGTGCGTCAGGTACTGATCGAAGCCCGTATCGTCGAGGCATCCGACACGTTTGGAAGGTCGCTGGGCGTCAAGCTCGGTGGTGGTATCAATCCGCCCGGTGGCGTTAAGGTCTTCAGCCAGGGGGGCAGTGCGTTGAACTCGACGTTTGGATCGTCGTATGTCGATGGCGCTGCGCAGACGACATCGGGTAGCTTCGTCAACCTGCCCGCCGTGGGGCAGGGTGGCTTCAACCCGGCGACGTTCGCCGTATCGATCTTCAACGCGGCCGCCAATCGCTTTCTGAGTCTCGAGCTGTCGGCGTTGGAGGCCGATGGTAAGGGCAAGGTGGTGTCGAGCCCGCGGGTTGTCACCGCGGACCAGATCAAGGCCATCATCGAGCAGGGTACCGAGCTGCCATACCAGGTGGCCACCTCCAGCGGTGCGACATCGATCGCTTTCCGCAAGGCCAACCTGAAGCTGGAAGTGACACCGCAGATCACGCCCGAAGGCAACATCATTCTCGATCTTGATGTCAACAAGGACACCGTGGGTCAGGCCACAGCGGCTGGATTTGCCATCAATACCAAGCACATCAAGACGCAGGTACTGGTGGAGAACGGCGGTACGGTGGTGATCGGTGGTATTTTCGAGTTGATCGAGAACGACACCGAGACCAAGGTGCCATTGCTCGGCGACCTGCCGGGGTTGGGCAATCTGTTCAAGACACGCTCGCGCATCGCCAACAAGCAGGAAATGCTGGTGTTCATCACGCCCAAGATGATTGCCGACAAGGCGGCGGTGCGCTGATCCTGTCGACGGCGCCGCGTGGCGGCAGGCAAAGCGTGATGTTCAGTCTGGTCGGCCTGCCGGGTTCGGGCAAATCCACGGTCGGCCGCCATCTGGCGCGCCGACTCCAACTGCCTTTCATCGACTCCGACCATGTGATCGAGGCACGGCTGGGCTGCTCAATACGGCAGTTCTTCGAGCGGGAGGGCGAGCCCAGCTTTCGTGACCTGGAAGCCACGGTTCTCGACGAGCTGACCTTGCAACGACCGGGTGTGTTGTCGACCGGTGGGGGCTCTGTTCTGCGGCCCGAGAATCGGCGCCATCTGCACGAGCGTACCCGGGTGATCTACCTCAAGTCATCGCCAGACGAACTGTTTCGGCGTTTGCGCCATGATCGCAATCGCCCGTTGTTGCAGGTAGACGACCCGCTGGCGCGACTGCGCGATCTCTATGGCGCGCGCGATCCGCTGTACCGGGAAACCGCACATTTTTCGATCGAGACCGGACGCCCGTCCGTGGCGATGCTGGTGAACATGATCATCATGCAGATCGAGCTCGATGGGTCCTGGCCCGTGCATGCTTGACACGCTGATCGCAGAGCTTCCCCTAAACTAGGGGCCTATGTCCCAGTTGCCTTCTTTTGCGCGTGTCCTCATCGATCTGGACGAACGCAGTTACCCCATCTTGATCGGTCATGATCTGCTTGGCGACAGCCGCACCTACGCCGATCTGCCTGGCGCCGACTCGGCCCTGGTCGTGAGCAATACCGTGGTCGACTCTCTGTACGGCGAACAGTTGGGGCTGGCACTGGCACCCCATTACCGCAACGTGTACCGCGTGGTGCTTCCCGACGGGGAGCAACACAAGAACTGGCAGACGTTGAACCTGATATTCGACGCCTTGCTGCAAAACCGCTGTGACCGCAAGACCGTACTGTTTGCGCTCGGCGGTGGAGTGGTGGGCGATATGACCGGCTTCGCCGCGGCGTCGTTCATGCGGGGAGTACCGTTTGTGCAGGTTCCCACCACCTTGCTGGCACAGGTGGACTCCTCTGTCGGCGGCAAGACCGCAATCAACCATCCGCTCGGCAAGAACATGATCGGCGCGTTCTATCAGCCACGCCTGGTGGTGTGCGACGCGGGTGTGTTTTCCACCTTGCCCCAGCGCGAACTCAGCGCCGGTCTGGCAGAGGTAATAAAGTACGGCCCGATCGCCGATATGGCGTTTCTGGACTGGGTCGATGCCAATTTGCCGCAACTGCTGGCACGTGATCCGGTGGCGCTGGCGTTCGCGGTCAAGCGCAGTTGCGAGATCAAGGCGCAGGTCGTGGGGCAGGACGAGCGCGAGGGTGGCCTGCGCGCGATTCTCAATTTCGGCCATACCTTCGGCCACGCGATCGAAAACGGCATGGGTTATGGCCATTGGCTCCATGGTGAAGCTGTGGGTTGCGGCATGGTGATGGCCGCGCAGCTTTCGCTGCGGCTGGGATTGGTCGATGCGGCTTTTGTGCAGCGCCTTACCGGCTTGATTGAGCGCGCCGGTTTGCCGGTTGTTGCGCCGCAACTGCCGCCGTCCGCGAACGACCCGGCGCTGTCCGAATCCAACGCCGATCGTTACCTGTCCCTGATGCGCGTTGACAAAAAAGCGCAGGCCGGCACGATCCAGTTCATCGTTATCGACCGCCCGGGCAGCGCGCAGTTGTGCACTGCGCCGGACGACCTGGTACGCCAGGTCGTGGAAACCTGTTGCGGCTGACCATGGCATTGGCAGCGTACGCCTGTGATCCGGCCCTTACACGCGGTCGGCAGCATCCGGAGCCGTCCGCACCGACGCGTTCCGACTACCAACGCGATCGTGATCGGGTCATTCACTGCTCGGCCTTTCGGCGGCTGGTGTACAAGACCCAGGTCTTCCTGAACCATGAAGGTGATCTGTTTCGAACCCGGTTGACCCACTCCCTCGAAGTGGCGCAACTGGGACGGTCGATCGCGCGTTCGCTGGGGCTCAACGAGGATCTGGTGGAGGCCATAGCGCTTTCGCACGACCTTGGGCACACGCCGTTTGGTCATGCCGGGCAGGACGCGCTCAATGAGTGCATGGCCGACTTCGGCGGTTTCGAGCACAACCTGCAAAGCCTGCGTATCGTCGACCGGCTCGAGGAGCGGTATCCCGATTTCGACGGGTTGAATCTCACGTTTGAAACGCGCGAGGGCATCCTGAAACACTGTGCGCCCAAGAATGCGATGCTGATCGAGGCGGTGGAGTTACCCCATCCCGACGGCAAGGGAGGCGTTGCACGGCGGTTTCTGGAGCATCGCCAGCCGAGTCTGGAGGCCCAGCTGTGCAATCTGGCGGACGAGATCGCCTATAACGCGCATGATATCGACGACGGCGTGCGCTCCGGCCTGATCACGCTTGAACAACTGGAGTCGGTGCCGCTGTTCAACCGGTACCTGCAGCAGACGCGGTCGCGTCATCCCCATTTGTCAGACGATCTGCAGGGTCGTCGTCTGCTGTACGAGTCGATCCGGCAGATGCTCAGTGCGCAGGTCTACGATGTCATCGATGCCACCAGCGCGCAGTTGCGGGCAGTGGTGCCACAGGATGTCGACGATGTAAGGGCGGCACCTGCGTTGGTGCAGTTTTCCGAACCCATGCGCGTCGCATCGATTGGACTCAAGCAGTTTTTGTTGCGCAATCTGTATCGTCACCCAAAGGTGATGGCCACCACCCATCAGGCGCGGCGGATCGTGCGGGAACTGTTTGCGGTCTACATGGAAACACCGCAGGACATGCAGCCCGGGTTTGCCGCGCGCAGCGAAGCTGTGCGGGACAACCTGGACGAATTGCAGGCCCGCGCACGCGTCGTGGCCGATTTCATCGCCGGGATGACCGACCGTTTTGCCGTGCGCGAACACGAGCGGATCACTGGGCAGAGCCTGCTCGCCTGATCGCCATGGTCGCGTGGACGTTCCGTCGCCACCCAGAGTTGGTCGTGATCCTGGCGGGCATCGCGGCCGCCATGCACGTCGGCAAGTTGTCGCCGGCGATTCCGGCCCTGCGCGCGGCTTTGGACGTGAGCCTGTTACAGGCGGGTTTCCTGTTGTCGCTGGTGCAACTGGCCGGTATGGTGCTTGGACTGGCGGTTGGGCTTGCCGCTGACAGCCTGGGCCTCAAACGCAGCATGCTCGCAGGCCTGACCTTGCTGTCTGCGGCAGGCGCCCTGGGTGCGCTGGCGCAAGGGCCAGCCAGCCTGCTGGCGCTGCGCGCGTGTGAAGGGTTCGGTTTTCTGTTGGCGGTGATGCCCGGGCCCGGATTGATCCGGCGCCTGACGCTGCCCGGGAAAATGCCGTCGGCGATGGGCATGTGGGGTGCCTACATGCCATTCGGAACAGCCCTGGCTTTGGCAGCCGGACCCATGGTGATCGACACCGCTGGTTGGCGCAGTTGGTGGCTGCTGCTGGCGGGCATGTCACTGCTGATGGTGGCTTGGGTGGCCATGGCGGTTACCCCCGACAAGCAGGCAGGTCATGGCCAGGCGCCTGCGACGCAGGCGCCGGAGTTCGGTGGCGCCTGGATGGTGCGGGTGCAACGGACCCTGAGTGCGCGTGGCCCATGGCTTGTAGCGCTGTGTTTTGCACTGTATTCGGGCCAGTGGCTGGCGGTCATCGGCTTCCTGCCTTCGGTGGTGGCACAGGGTGGCAATTTGGGCGCGGCTACCGGATCTTTGCTGGCACTGGCCGCTTTGGTCAACGTGATCGGCAATGTGGCATCGGGACGACTGCTGCAAAGAGGCGTTCCGGCGCACCGTCTTCTGACCATCGGGTTCGTTGCCATGGCAGTCGGGGCGGTCGTTGCGTTCGCTGACATTGGCTGGAGCCAGAGTCCCGGTGTGGTTGCGTCGATTCGTTATGTCGGGGTTTTGCTGTTCTCGATGGTGGGCGGCCTGATACCGGGTACGTTGTTTTCGCTGGCTGTCCGGCTGGCACCCGATGAATCGAGTGTCTCGACAACCGTCGGATGGATGCAGCAGTTGTCGGCACTTGGACAGTTTCTCGGTCCGCCTGCAGTGGCCTTGATTGCCGTTGGTGCAGGTGGATGGCAGTGGACATGGATTGCCACTGGTGCCTGTTGCCTGCTGGGGATCGCGGTAGCGCAATGGATTCGGGGGCAATTGCAGCATGGCACTGTCTGATTCCGATCATGTCCAGGCCGCGGTGCTGCGCGACCTGCGGCATTGGCTTGAAAAAGCGGTCATAGGCCTGAACCTGTGTCCGTTTGCGAAGGCGGTGCATGTCCGCGGTCAGATTCACTATGTCGTCAGCCGTGCCACCAGCGCGGACATGCTGCAGCCGGAACTCGCGCACGAGTTGCGGGCTCTGGCCGACGTGGATCCGGCGGTGCGCGATACCACGCTGCTGGTCGTTCCCGACGCTTTGCTATCGTTCTTCGATTTCAACGATTTTTTGTACCAGGCGGACCGCCTGTTGCATGCGCTGGACCTCGATGGCGTGTTGCAAATTGCCAGCTTTCACCCGCAATTCCAGTTTGCCGGCACGGCAGCCAACGACATCGGCAACGCTACCAACAGGGCGCCTTACCCGACGCTGCACCTGCTGCGTGAAGCCAGCGTCGACAAGGCGGTGCAGGCGTTCCCGCAGGCCGATTCGATCTTCGAGGCGAATATTGCAACGCTGGAGCTGCTGGGCCAGACCGGTTGGGATGCCCTGGGCATCGGGCGTTCAGTGCCATCACCTCCGCCATTGCCAGCGCCACCGCAGACGGCGCGCAGACGTGGCACGATACGCCGATGAAGAAGACCATCCACAAACCCGGTAACCCCCGCGCCGGCGCAGATAGCGTCAAGCCCGGTGCAGAGTTGTCGGAGGTGTTGCGCCCGGGGCAATCGATCGACCTGCTCAAGGAGTTGCATATCCTGACGCGCGATGGCAAGCTCAATCAGGACTCGCGGCGCAAGCTGAAGCAGGTGCACCATCTGTACCAGTTCATCGAGAAGATCCTGCTCGAACTGGGCGCTGGCACGACGGCACAAACACAGGATGCCGCCGGTGGCGCTGCCCGCGGCCTGACGGTGGCCGACCATGGCGCCGGCAAGTCTTATCTTGGGTTCATCCTTTACGACCTGTTCTTTCGCCCACTGGACACGGGCTGGATCTACGGCATCGAAACCCGTTCCGAACTGGTGCAGAAGTCGCGTGCGCTGGCGGAGAAGCTGGGTTTCGGGCGCATGTCGTTCCTGAACCTGAGTGTGGCCGAATCAGCAACCGCGTCCGAGTTGCCGGCGCGGATCGACCTGGTGACGGCGCTGCATGCGTGCGACACGGCGACTGACGACGCGATCGCCTTTGGCTTGCAGAAATCGGCCCGGGCCATGGTGCTGGTGCCCTGCTGCCAGGCAGAATTGGCCCGCCTGCTCAATGCAGGGAAAGCGCTGAACCTGCGGCGCACGGCACTGGCTGAACTGTGGCGCCACCCGCTGCATACGCGCGAAATCGGCAGCCAGCTCAGCAATGTATTGCGCTGCCTGTATCTGGAGGCCTGGGGATACGATGTGACGGTGACGGAGCTTGTGGGTTGGGAGCACAGCATGAAGAATGAGCTCATCATTGCGCGCCACACCGGTCACAGGCGCCGCAGTTCGGCGGACCGGTTGCAGGCCTTGTTGGCGGAGTTCGGTCTGCAGGCGCTGCTGGAAACCCGGTTTCGACTTCCACCCGGCGTTGCGACGCAACTTGTTACAGGCTGATCGCTCGGCGTGAATCTTCCTGCAAGAATGCGTTTGAACCAATTTTAATTCAGGCAAAGGGGATTGATTTGAAGAATTTGTTGTGGGTCATTTTGGTGCTCGCTTTGACTGCGTGCACCACGACCAGCCCTGATGTTGTGCAGCGGCGCGATGCCCAGCGGTTATCGACTGTGCAAGACGCGACCGTCTTGTCGGTGCGCTCAGTGACCGTGGAGGGAACCCAGACCGGCGTGGGCTCCGTGGCAGGGGGCCTGGCAGGTGGTGTCGCAGGTGCGAGCGTGGGCGGCCGTCGGGAAGGCATCATTGTTGGTGTGCTGGCCGCTGTGGCAGGCGCCGTGGCAGGCAATGCCATTGAGCGTTCGGCCACGCGTGAGGATGCAGTGGAGATCCTGCTGCAGATGCGCAACGGCGAGCGACGTGCGATCGTGCAGGCGCGTGGCAACGAAACCCTGGTCCCGGGCGAGGCCGTCGTGCTGGTCACGACTGGCGGCAAGACGCGGGTGACCCGCGCGCCCCGTTAAGATCAACTTCCAGATTCAATTTTCCGTGGCGGTCTTCGTCATGGCTCGGCGTCATGGCCCGACTTGCACGCGTATCAGTACCAGGCTACCCCTACCACGTCATTCAGCGCGGTAACAACCGGCAGGCGATCTTCCACTCGGACGACGACCGGGAGAAGATGCGCGCACTGCTGTCAGAGAATGCGGCGCAGTTCGCGGTGGATATTCACGCCTACATGTTGATGGACAACCATTTCCACCTGTTGGTCACGCCACAAACCCTGGAAGGATTGCCCAGGATGATGCAAGCGGTTGGCAGGCGCTACGTGCGGTATTTCAACGATACCCATGGCCGCAGCGGGACGTTGTGGGAGGGGCGCTACAAGTCCGCACTGGTGCAGTCGGAACGTTATCTGCTCGCCTGCATGGTCTATATGGATCTCAATCCGGTGCGCGCGGGCATGGTGTCGCTGCCGCAGGAACATGCCTGGTCCAGTCATGTGCACTATATCGGGCTGCGCAATGACCCATTGGTGAGGCCGCATGCCTTGATCTGGGAACTCGGCAACACGCCATTTGCGCGCGAGTCCCGCTATCGCGAACTCGTGCAGACAGGCGTTTCCGAGGTGCAACGCAAGGCGTTGGCGCAATCGGTCACCAGTGGCTGGGTGTTGGGTGATGCGGACTTCGTTGCCCGGTTGCAGGGCGGAATACAGCGCCGGTTGTCGCGTTCGGCACCGGGACGGCCGATCAAGAGTACGAATGAGGTCGCCTCGTAAACGCTTGGCTGGCACGATGCTGGGAAAGTTATTCCGTCCCTAATTAAGTTCTTGCGGCATGTTTTTCTAAATTAAACGGAATCTGACCCCGTTTAATTTTCCTCGGCATGATTGTTGCGGTGCACTAAACTGTGTTCCCGGCGTGCGTTGCTGCACGGTTGGGCGGTTTGGCTGGGCAGGGTCCGGCGGTGTGAATAGGAACAATCATGGCGACGTACGACGAAATCGAGCATCTCCAACGCAACGGCCTGTATAGCGGCAAGCATGAACACGACTCCTGCGGCGTTGGCTTCGTGGCCAATATCCGCGGCGTGAAGTCGCATGACATCGTTCGCAACGCGCTGCAGATCCTGCACAACCTGGATCACCGGGGCGCGGTGGGTGCAGACCCGCTGATGGGCGATGGTGCGGGCATCCTGATCCAGCTGCCCGACGCTTTGTACCGCGAGGACATGGCGGCCCAGGGTGTGGTGCTGCCTGCGCCGGGTGAATACGGTGTTGGCATGATGTTCCTGCCCAAGGAGCACGCATCGCGGATGGCCTGCGAACAGGAGATGGAGCGGGCCATCAAGGCCGAAGGCCAGGTATTGCTGGGCTGGCGCGACGTTCCGGTGAACCGCGACATGCCGATGTCACCCGCTGTGCGCAAGAAAGAGCCGATCATCCGCCAGGTGTTCATCGGCCGCGGCGACGACGTGATCGTGCAAGACGCGATGGAACGCAAGCTGTATGTGATCCGCAAGACCTGCAGCGGCTCGATCCAGCGGCTGCGCCTCAAGCACAGCAAGGAGTACTACGTTGTCAGCATGTCGACCCGCACGGTGGTCTACAAGGGTCTGCTGCTGGCTGACCAGGTCGGTGTGTATTTTCGCGATCTCGAAGATCCGCGCTGCGTGTCGGCGCTGGGACTGGTGCACCAGCGGTTCTCCACCAATACCTTTCCGGAGTGGCCGCTGGCGCACCCCTATCGTTATGTGGCGCATAACGGCGAGATCAATACCGTCCAGGGAAATTACAACTGGATGAAGGCGCGCGAAGGCGTCATGTCGTCGCCGGTGCTCGGAGCCGATCTGCAAAAGCTGTACCCGATCAGCTTTCCCAACCAGTCCGATACCGCAACATTCGACAACTGTCTTGAACTGCTGACGATGGCCGGTTACCCGATCAGCCAAGCGGTCATGATGATGATTCCCGAGCCCTGGGAGCAACACAGCACCATGGACGAGCGCCGCCGCGCTTTCTACGAGTACCACGCCGCCATGCTCGAACCCTGGGACGGGCCGGCATCCATCGTTTTCACCGACGGGCGCCAGATTGGCGCCACACTGGACCGCAACGGGCTGCGTCCCTCGCGGTATTGCGTCACGGACGACGGCCTCGTCATCATGGCGTCGGAATCGGGCGTGCTGCCGGTGCCGGAAAACAAGATCGTGCGCAAGTGGCGCCTGCAACCGGGCAAGATGTTCCTGATCGACCTGGAGCAGGGCCGACTGATCGATGACGAGGAACTCAAGTCCAACCTGGCCAGTTTCAAACCCTACAAGCAGTGGATCGAGAATCTGCGTATTCGTCTCGACGACGTGGATACGCAAGGCAAGTCCAAGCCGGTCATGGCGGGCGCCACCCTCGTGCCGGCGTACGCGGAAGCGGCGGATATTCCTTCCCTGCTCGATCGACAGCAGGCATTCGGCTATACGCAGGAAGACATCAAGTTCCTGATGGGCCCGATGGCGATGGCGGGTGAAGAGGCCATCGGATCAATGGGCAACGACAGCCCGCTGGCGGTGTTGTCGGACAAGAGCAAGCCGCTGTACAACTATTTCAAGCAGTTGTTCGCCCAGGTGACCAACCCGCCGATCGACCCGATTCGCGAATTCATTGTGATGTCGCTGGTGTCCTTTGTCGGGCCCAAACCGAACCTGCTCGACATCAACCAGGTCAACCCGCCGATGCGCCTGGAGCTCGCACAGCCGGTGTTAAGCCTCTCGGACATGGCCAAGCTGTACGACATCGAGCGCCACACGCATGGCAAGTTTCGCTCCAGCGCACTCGACATCACGTATCCGCTGGCCTGGGGTTATGAAGGCGTCGAGGCCAAGCTGGCCTCGCTGTGTGCCGAGGCGGTCGATGCGATTCGCAGTGGCAAGAACATCCTGATCATCACCGACCGCCGGGTCAGCGCTACCCAGTTGGCGATTCCTGCGCTGTTGGCGCTCAGCGCCCTGCACCAGCACCTGGTGCGCGAGGGCCTGCGCACCTCGGCCGGCCTCGTCGTGGAGACCGGCAGTGCACGGGAAGTGCATCATTTCGCCACACTGGCCGGTTACGGCGCCGAGGCGGTGCATCCGTATCTGGCGCTGGAGACGCTGCATGACATCCACCAGCACCTGTCGGGCGACCTGAGTGCCGAGAAGGCGACCGCGAACTACATCAAGGCGGTTGGCAAGGGCCTGTCCAAGATAATGTCCAAGATGGGTGTGTCCACCTACATGAGTTATTGCGGCGCGCAGTTGTTCGAGGCGATCGGGCTCAATACCGACACGATCGAGAAATATTTCACCGGTACACCGAGCCGGGTCGAGGGTATTGGCGTGTTCGAGATCGCGCAGGAGGCGATCCGCATGCACAACGCGGCGTTCAGCGACGATCCGGTGCTCGAGACCATGCTCGACGCCGGCGGTGAATACGCCTGGCGGGTGCGGGGCGAAGAGCACATGTGGTCGCCCGATGCGATCGCCAAACTGCAGCACAGCACCCGCTCCAATAACTGGAATACCTACAAGGAATATGCGCAGCTGATCAACGACCAGTCACGCCGCCACATGACGCTGCGCGGCCTGTTCGAGTTCAAGGTCAACCCGGCACTGGCGATCTCGATCGATGAGGTCGAGCCAGCCAGTGAAATCGTCAAGCGTTTTGCTACCGGTGCCATGTCGCTGGGTTCCATTTCGACCGAGGCCCATGCCACGCTGGCGGTGGCAATGAACCGCATTGGCGGCAAGAGCAACACCGGCGAAGGGGGGGAAGACCCGGCGCGGTACCGTCAGGAACTCAAGGGCATCCCGATCACTCAGGGGCAGACGCTCGGCGACATCATGGGCCATGACGTGGTCGAGTCGGACTACGCGCTGGTCGATGGCGACTCCCTGCGCTCGCGTATCAAGCAGGTGGCCTCGGGGCGTTTCGGCGTCACGGCCGAATACCTGAACAGCGCTGACCAGATCCAGATCAAGATGGCCCAGGGCGCCAAACCCGGCGAGGGTGGCCAGCTGCCCGGGGGAAAGGTGTCGGAGTACATCGGTCGTCTGCGGTATTCGGTACCCGGTGTCGGCCTGATTTCACCTCCGCCGCACCACGACATTTACTCCATCGAGGATCTGGCCCAGCTGATCCACGATCTCAAGAACGTCGCCCCGCACGCCAGCATCAGTGTCAAGCTGGTCAGCGAAATCGGCGTGGGCACAATCGCTGCGGGCGTTGCCAAGTGCAAGAGCGACCATGTGGTGATCGCCGGCCATGACGGCGGCACGGGTGCATCGCCCTGGTCGTCGATCAAGCATGCCGGCAGCCCGTGGGAGATCGGTCTGGCGGAAACCCAGCAGACCCTGGTACTGAACCGCTTGCGCGGACGGATCCGGGTACAGGCGGACGGACAGATGAAAACCGGCCGCGATGTTGCCATCGGTGCGTTGCTCGGTGCCGACGAGTTCGGCTTTGCCACGGCACCGCTGGTGGTGCAGGGCTGCATCATGATGCGCAAGTGCCACCTGAACACCTGTCCGGTGGGTGTCGCCACCCAGGACCCGGCGCTGCGCAAGAAATTTTCCGGCAAGCCCGAGCATGTCGTTAACTATTTCTTCTTTATTGCCGAGGAAGTGCGTCAGATCATGGCGCAGCTGGGTATCCGCAAGTTCGATGACATGATCGGGCGCGCGGATCTACTCGATACCGCACGCGGCATCAAGCACTGGAAGGCGCGCGGCCTGGACTTCGGCCGGCTGTTTGCCCAACCCAATGTGCCGGCTGAGGTGCCCCGGTTCCATGTGCAGACGCAGGACCACGGCCTGGACCGTGCACTCGACAGGCTGTTGATCGAGCGATGCAAGCCCGCCTTCGAGCGTGGCGAAAAAGTCAAGTTCATCGAGGTTGTTCACAATGTGAACCGCTCGGTGGGTGCGATGTTGTCGGGAGCGTTGACCAAGATTCATCCGCAGGGGCTGCCGGATGACACCATCCGCATCCAGCTCGAGGGCACCGGAGGGCAGTCGTTTGGCGCCTTCCTGGCCAACGGCATCTCGCTGTACCTGATCGGCGATGCGAACGACTATACCGGCAAGGGACTCAGTGGCGGGCGTGTCATCGTGCGCCCGAGCATCGATTTCCGGGGTGATCCGACGCGCAACACCATCATCGGCAACACGGCACTGTACGGCGCAACGACAGGTGAGGCGTACTTTGGCGGTGTCGCGGGCGAACGTTTTGCGGTGCGCCTGTCCGGTGCCACGGCCGTGGTCGAAGGTACAGGTGATCATGGTTGCGAGTACATGACGGGAGGCACGGTCGCCGTGCTCGGCGCGACGGGCCGCAACTTTGCCGCCGGCATGAGTGGTGGAATCGCCTATGTGTACGACGAGGACGGCAAGTTCGCACAGCGCTGCAACACCGCGATGGTATCGCTGGAGAGCGTGCTGCCGGCGCGCGAGCAGCAATCCATGGTGGATCCGTCCGTGTGGCATCGAGGCCAGACCGACGAGGCGCAACTGAAAAAGCTGCTCGAGGACCACAACCGGTGGACTGGCAGCAAACGCGCGCGCGACTTGCTGGACAACTGGGAGATTTCCCGGGCGCGGTTCGTCAAGGTGTTCCCGATCGAATACAAGCGCGCGCTGGGTGAAATTGCAGCCCGCAAGGCAGCCGTAGCCGATGTGCCTGCAAACGCCCGACCGACAGCCAAGGCGAGTCGCAACAGCACGGCCGTGGCCGCGAAATAAGCACAGCATCTACCATTTAGTCAGACATTAGCAGGATTGAACATGGGAAAAATCACCGGATTCATGGAGTACCCACGGCTGGAGGAGGACTATCGGCCGATCACGGAACGGGTCAAGGAGTACCGCGAGTTCGTGCTCACGCTCGACGACGCACAGGCCAAGACGCAGAGCGCCCGCTGCATGGACTGCGGCACGCCGTTTTGCAACAGCGGCTGCCCGGTCAACAACATCATTCCAGATTTCAACGACCTGGTGTACCGGGGCGATTGGAAAAACGCGATCACGGTCCTGCACAGCACCAACAACTTTCCCGAGTTCACCGGGCGCATCTGTCCGGCGCCCTGCGAGGCCGCCTGCACGCTGAATGTCAACGATGACGCAGTCGGTATCAAGTCGATTGAACACGCGATCATCGACAAGGCGTGGGAGAACGACTGGGTCAAGCCGCAGAAGGCGCGCCACCGGACCGGAAAGACCGTGGCCGTGGTGGGCTCCGGGCCGGCCGGACTGGCCGCAGCGCAGCAACTGGCGCGTGTTGGCCATGATGTGACGGTGTTCGAGAAAAACGATCGCGTGGGTGGGCTGCTGCGTTACGGCATTCCGGACTTCAAGATGGAAAAGTCGCTTATTGATCGGCGCGTCGTGCAGATGGAAGCCGAAGGCGTCGCATTTCGCACCGGCGTTCTGATCGGGGAAATACCCGAAGACAGCAAGGTCACGAACTGGGCGAAAGAGACCCTTGCGCCGGCGCAGCTGGTGCAGGATTTTGATGCGGTATTGCTGACCGGTGGCGCTGAGCAGTCACGCGATCTTCCGGTGCCCGGCCGTGACCTCAAGGGTGTGTATTTCGCGATGGAGTTCCTGCCCCAGCAAAACAAGGTGAATGCGGGGGACAAGGTGCGCGACCAGTTGCGCGCCGACGGCAAGCATGTGATCGTCATCGGCGGGGGCGACACCGGCAGCGACTGTGTGGGCACCAGCAACCGCCATGGCGCCAAGAGCGTCACCCAGTTCGAGTTGATGCCGGAGCCGCCGGTCGAAGAGAACCGACCGATGACATGGCCTTACTGGCCGGTCAAACTGCGCACCAGCTCCAGCCATGAGGAAGGTTGCGAGCGCGAGTTTGCGATCTCGACCAAGGAGCTCATCGGCGAGAAGGGCAAGCTCAAGGGACTCAAGACGGTGCGCGTCCAGTGGAAGGACGGCAAGATGTCCGAGGTGCCTGGCAGCGAACAGGTGTTGCCCGCGGATCTGGTGCTGCTGGCGATGGGCTTCGTGTCTCCGGTGGCCAGCGTGGTCGACGCTTTCGGTGTCGACAAAGACGGCCGGGGTAATGCCAAGGCCACTACCGACTTCGACAACGGTTATGCCACCAACGTGCCCAAGGTATTTGCGGCGGGCGACATGCGCCGCGGTCAAAGCCTGGTCGTATGGGCCATTCGCGAAGGTCGACAGGCTGCGCGGTCGGTGGATGAGTTCCTGATGGGATTCAGCGACCTGCCGCGGTGATTTCCGCTGCCCGCCAGGCGGCGGGACCGTGTCGGCGTTGTAGTACGACAACGCCGGCTGCAGGAAATCCCGTATCATTTGCTACCCGGACTTTCTCCGGCGTCCAGCCTGTTTCATGGATTCCCCCATTCCCGATCCCCTTGTAGAACTGCGTGACCTGACTTTCGGGTACGGTGAACGTGTCATCCTGGACGGGATCTCCCTGTCGGTTCCGCGCGGCAAGGTGACGGCCCTGATGGGGGCGTCGGGCGGCGGCAAGACCACCATTCTTCGATTGATCGGTGGTCAGAACCGGGCCCGCAAAGGCGAGCTGCGGCTGTATGGCGCCGACGGTTTCGAGGATGTGGGTATGCTGGACCAGCAGCAGTTGTACGCCGCTCGCCGGCGCATGGGTATGTTGTTTCAGTTCGGCGCCCTGTTTGCCGACCTCAGCGTTTTCGAGAACGTGGCATTCCCGCTGCGTGAACATACGACTCTTTCCGACGGCATGGTGCGCGACATCGTGCTGATGAAGCTCAATGCCGTGGGTTTGCGTGGCGCGCGCCACTTGATGCCGAGCGAGATTTCCGGGGGCATGGCCCGGCGTGTGGCGCTGGCGCGGGCGATCGCACTGGATCCCGAGTTGGTGATGTACGACGAGCCGTTTTCCGGTCTCGACCCGATATCGGTCGGCACGGCGGCCAGGCTGATCCGGCAGTTGAACGACTCCATGGGACTGACCAGCATACTTGTGTCACATGAACTGGAAGAAACCTTTTCCATCGCCGACCATGTGATCATTCTGGCCAACGGCAAGGTCGCGGCCCAGGGACGGCCCGATGAGGTGCTTGAAAGTACCGACCCGCTGGTGTCGCAGTATGTCCATGCCCGGCCGGACGGGCCCGTTCAATTTCACTATCCGGGGCCCACGGTGGAGCAGGATTTTGGCCGGGCGCCGGCCCCTTTGGCGCCGCCGGCGGGGGAGTGGCCATGAGTTGGTACAACCCGTCCGACATCGGTTTTGCCACGCGCACGCGACTTGCCAATATGGGTTTGGCTGCTCGCCTGTTCCTGCAGTTGCTGCGCATGGCGGGGCCAGCGTTCCGTCGCTTTGGCCTGATTCGCGACCAGATCCATTTTCTGGGTAACTACTCGCTGGTCATCATTGCCGTGTCGGGGCTGTTTGTCGGTTTCGTCTTTGGATTGCAGGGTTACTACACCTTGCAACAGTTTGGTTCCGCCGAGGCCCTGGGTCTGCTGGTGACATTGACGCTGGTCCGTGAACTCGGGCCGGTCGTCACCGCCTTGTTGTTTGCCGGACGGGCGGGCACGTCGCTGACGGCGGAGATCGGCCTGATGAGAGCGGGCGAACAGATCAGCGTCATGGAGATGATGGCGGTCGATCCGGTGCAGCGTGTGCTGGCGCCCCGGTTCTGGGCCGGCGTGATCGTGATGCCGTTGTTGGCGGCCGTGTTCAGCGCAACCGGCATCATCGGTGGCTGGGTTGTCGGTGTTCTGATGATCGGCGTGGACTCCGGTTCGTTCTGGAGTCAGATTCAGGGTGGCGTGGATGTCTGGCAGGACGTAGGCAACGGCCTGATCAAAAGCGTGGTGTTCGGGTTTACCGTGACTTTCGTCGCCTTGCTTCAGGGTTACCAGGCACAGCCCACGCCCGAAGGTGTATCGAAGGCCACGACGCGCACGGTTGTGACAGCGTCGTTGGCGGTGCTGGGACTGGATTTCATCCTCACCGCAATGATGTTCAGCCTGTGATGAACACAGCAGGGAATACGGGCGCGTGGCGCCGGCGAACGGACCGGTCTTCGCAGGTCGAAGACGGCAATAAGGAGTAACAGATGCAACGCTCGAAAATCGATGTCTGGGTGGGTTTGTTCGTGCTGCTGGGTGGCGCGGCGATCCTGTTTCTGGCCCTTCAGTCGGCGAATCTGCTGAGCCTGAATTTTCAGCCCACCTACCGCCTGGATGCCAAGTTCTCGGATGTGGGGGGACTCAAGCCCAAGGCGGCTGTGCGCAGCGCCGGGGTGCTGGTTGGGCGGGTCGAGGCCATCAGTTTCGACGACAAGGTGTTCCAGGCGCGGGTGACGATGGCCATGGACAGCCGGTTCGCGTTTCCGAAAGACAGCTCACTCAAGATCCTGACCAGTGGCCTGCTGGGTGAGCAGTACCTGGGCCTTGAGGCCGGGGCCGACGAAAATAATCTGGTCGTCGGTGATACCATTTCAAGCACCCAGTCTGCTGTCGTGCTGGAGAACCTGATCGGACAGTTCTTGTACAACAGTGCCTCCAGTGGCAATGGGTCGCAGGCAGGGAAGGACAAAAAATGAAACGTACGTCGAGTTGGTGTGCCCTCCATGGCGCGCGTCGCGCCCTGTCGGTCGGCCTCGTGCTGGCCGCCTGTCATGGTTGCGCCACGGTGCAATACCAGGATCCGCGCGATCCACTCGAGTCGTTCAACCGGGGCGTCTACTCTTTCAACGAAGGCCTTGACCAGGCGGTTTTCAAGCCGGTAGCGACCGTCTACAGAGATTACACGCCGCAGCTGGTGCGAACCGGGGTGGGCAATTTCCTGGGCAATCTGGACGATGCATGGTCGTTCGTGAACAGCGCGCTGCAGTTCAAGTTACGCCATGCCCTCGACAACTTTTTCCGTTTTGGCGTCAATTCCACGATCGGCCTGTTCGGGGTGCTCGATGTTGCGAGCGAAATGCAGATCGAACGCCACTCGGAAGATTTTGGCCAGACACTGGGCGTTTGGGGCGTTGGCCCGGGCCCTTACGTCATGTTGCCGTTTTTCGGGCCATCGACGGTTCGTGATACGGTGGCGCTGCCGGTGGATTTCAACGGCGATCTGGCCTCGCACACCACGCACATCCCGACGCGCAACACCCTGCGCGCACTCAACGTGATCGACACCCGGGCCAACCTGCTGGGCCTGAGCTCCTCGCTCGATGAGGTCGCGCTCGACAAATACAGCTTCACACGCGATGCGTTCCTGCAGCGCCGCCGCAATGCGATCTACGACGGCGATCCGCCGGAAGAGCAATAACCTGGTTACGCCGCGGGCTTGTGACCGCTCCAGCATGCAGGCGCGCCTTGTGCTGTTGCAATCGCAACACACAACCACGGGGCCCGCGCGGCGGGCATACCCCGTTCAACCAGACCAGACCAGGCCTAGAACGCCATTGAAAGACTTGCCATGCAACGCCGAACGTTTCACAACCTGATCACCTGCCTGCTCGCGGGCGCAGCCATGATCTCTCACGTGTCTGCCACCGCTGCGGACGAACAGCCTGACGCGGTCATCCAGCGCCTGTCGACATCGGTGCTGGACGACATCCGGTCCGACAAATCGATGAAGGACGGCGACTTGACCAAAGTCATGGCGCTGGTCGACGCCAAGATCATGCCCAGTGTGAATTTCAAGCGCATGACGGCCTCTGCCGTTGGCCCCGCCTGGCGCCAGGCCACGCCGGAGCAGCAGACGCGGCTGCAGGAGGAATTCAAGATCCTGCTGGTGCGCATCTATGCCGGGGCACTGGCCCAGGTCAGCGACCAGACCATCCTGATCAAGCCGTTGCGCGCCTCGCCGGGGGACAAGGAAGTGGTGGTGCGCACGGAGGTGCGTGGCCGCGGCGATCCGGTTCAGCTCGACTACCGGCTGGAAAAGACGCCTGGCGTGGGCAGCGGCTGGAAGATCTACAACCTCAACGTGCTGGGTGTCTGGCTGGTCGAGACCTACCGCAGCCAGTTTGCGCGTGAGATCAACAACAATGGTCTTGATGGCCTGATCAAGGTGCTGAGTGAGCGCAACAAGGCCAATGTCGACAAGGCTTGAGCATGCTGGTACTACCCGCTGATCTCACCCGCGGGCAGGCCAATGCCTGCTTGCAGATGCTGACGCAGGGCCTGCGTGCGCTCAGTGGCACATCGGTGGTTGTGGATGCCGGCGCGCTTGTGCATTTCGACTCGTCGGCACTGGCGGTGCTGCTGCAATTGCAGCGTGAAAGTCAGGCCCAGGGCAAGGAGTTGACGATCGAGTCGCTGCCACAGCGGCTGCGCGATCTGGCCACGGTGTACGGTATTGAGGAGCTGCTCTCCCCCAAGTGAGATGACCGGCTAAAATCGCCGGCTCCCATGCCTGCAATCTCCTTTCGGTCGGTATCGAAGACCTACCCCTCGCCGCGTTCCCCCGACAAGTCGTTTCTGGCACTCGATCGTGTCAGCCTGGACATAGAGCAGGGAGAGTTTTTCGGTTTGCTGGGCCCCAATGGCGCGGGCAAGACGACGATGATCAGCATCCTGGCGGGCCTGGCCCGCGCGACGTCGGGTAGCGTATCAGTGATGGGTAGCGATGTCGTGACCGATTTTGCGCAGGCGCGCCGCAAGCTGGGTGTGGTTCCGCAAGAGCTGGTGTTTGATCCATTTTTCAATGTGCGCGAGGCGCTGCAGTTCCAATCGGGGTACTTCGGTATCCGCAACAACGATGCGTGGATCGACGAGTTGCTGCACAGCCTGGGGCTGACGGACAAGGCCAAGGCCAATACCCGGCAGTTGTCGGGTGGCATGAAGCGGCGCATGCTGGTTGCACAGGCGCTGGTGCACAAACCACCGGTGATCGTGCTCGACGAACCAACGGCTGGCGTCGATGTCGAATTGCGCCAGACCTTGTGGAAATTCATCGCCAAGCTGAACCGGCAGGGGCATACCGTGCTGCTGACCACACACTACCTGGAGGAGGCCGAGGCGCTATGTGGTCGCTTGGCCATGCTCAAGAACGGGCGGGTGGTCGCGCTTGAGCGCACCAGCGAATTGCTCAAGGCCGCGTCCAGCAATGTGCTGCGTTTCAAGGTCGATGCCGAATTGCCCGAGCACCTCGCCAGCCAGGCACGCATCACCGGGCGTATCGTCCAGTTTCCGGCCCACGATGCGATGGAGATCGAACGTTACCTGACCGCCGTACGCGAGGCCGGGTTGCAGGCGCACGACGTCGAGATTCGCAAGGCCGACCTGGAGGATGTGTTCGTCGAGGTCATGGCCCGCCACCAGGATCCCGTGGGTGCTGCACATGTCCAATGAGTGGTCACCTCCAATCGCAGTGCCGGTCCCGACCGCCGGCGGCGGCCGTGCTGCCATGACAGGCTGGCGCACGCTGTTTCTCAAGGAAATCCTGCGTTTCTGGAGCGTCGGTTTTCAGACCGTCGGTGCGCCGGTGCTCACGGCGATCCTGTACCTGCTGGTGTTCGGTCATGTGCTGGAGGATCGTGTCAAGGTGTACGACACGGTGTCCTACACCGCCTTTCTGGTGCCGGGGTTGGTGATGATGAGCGTGCTGCAGAACGCCTTCGCCAATAGCTCGTCGTCGATGATCCAGAGCAAGGTGATGGGCAACCTGGTGTTCCTGTTGCTGAGCCCGTTGTCGCACTGGCACTGGTTCACGGCCTACGTGGCCTCGTCCGTGGTACGGGGCCTGGCGGTTGGGCTGGGGGTGTTGCTGGCGACGTTCATGTTCACCACGCCACCGTTCGATTCCGTATTGTGGATCCTGGTGTTCGCGATACTCGGAGCGGCCCTGATGGGCTCGCTGGGACTGATCGCCGGCCTGTGGGCCGAGAAATTCGACCAACTCGCGGCTTTCCAGAACTTCGTCATCATGCCGATGACGTTTCTCAGTGGTGTGTTTTATTCGATCAAGTCCTTGCCGCCGTTCTGGCAGGGTGTCAGCCATCTCAATCCGTTCTTCTACATGATCGACGGTTTCAGGTACGGCTTCTTCGGCCATAGCGATGCATCTCCCTGGCTCAGCCTGGGTGTCGTCGGTCTGGCCCTGGTCATGGCAGCCGCCGTGGCCGTGCATTTGCTGCGTACGGGTTACAAGATCCGCAGCTGAAAGAGATATCAAGATGACCGCCGACGAACTCAAGTCCATCATCACCGCGGGCCTGTCCTGCACCCATTGCGAACTTGAGGGCGATGGACGCCATTGGTCAGCCACCATAGTGTCCGATGCCTTCGAGGGCAAGCGGGCGATCCAGCGCCACCAGATGGTCTACGCCACGTTGGGCACCAAGATCCAGACCGACGAAGTGCATGCGCTGTCGATGAAGACCATGACCAACGCAGAATGGAAGACGCATGGATAAGCTGCTGATCCGGGGTGGTCGCGCGTTGCGTGGCACCGTGTCGATCTCTGGTGCCAAGAACGCAGCGTTGCCCGAGCTGTGTGCGTGCCTGCTCACGCCCGAGCCGGTCACACTGGAAAATGTTCCGCACCTGCAGGACGTGAACACCATGACGCGGTTGATCCGCAACATGGGGGTGGCAATCGAGCGCGGTGACGATGACGCGGTGCGCGTCGACGCCAGCACGCTGACATCCCCCGAGGCGCCGTACGAGCTGGTCAAGACCATGCGCGCCTCGGTGCTGGCGCTGGGCCCGTTGCTGGCGCGCTTCGGCGAGGCCACGGTATCGCTGCCCGGCGGCTGTGCGATCGGCTCGCGGCCGGTCGACCAGCACATCATGGGGCTCACGGCCATGGGCGCCGAGATCGTCGTCGAGCATGGCTACATGATTGCCAGGCTGCGCGATGGCCGGACCCGATTGACCGGCGCCCGGATCACCACCGACATGGTGACCGTCACAGGCACCGAGAACTTCCTGATGGCTGCGGCGCTGGCCGACGGTGAAACCGTGCTGGAGAACGCGGCCCAGGAGCCCGAGATCAGCGACCTGGCCGAGATGCTGATCGCCATGGGTGCGAACATCAAGGGCCATGGCACCAGCCACATCGTGGTGCAGGGTGTGCCCGCACTCCATGGCTGCCGTCACCGTGTGGTGGCCGACCGGATCGAGACTGGAACGTTCCTGTGCGCGGTGGCCGCGGCCGGGGGCGATGTGGTGCTCACGCATGGCCGGGTCGAGCATCTGGAGGCGGTTATCGAGAAACTGCTGGCTGCCGGCGCCCAGGTCGAGGCGCTCGATGGCGGTATCCGGGTGCGTTCCAGCGGTCGTCTCACGGCACAGAGTTTTCGCACCACCGAGTACCCCGGTTTTCCCACCGACATGCAGGCGCAGTTCATGGCGCTCAACTGCATCGCCGACGGCACGGCGACCGTAACCGAAACCATCTTCGAGAACCGGTTCATGCATGTCAACGAGCTGGTGCGGTTGGGTGCGCATATTCAGATCGACGGTCGACGTTCGGTCGTGCAAGGGGTTGCCAGGCTCTCCGGCGCCACCATCATGGCGACTGACCTGCGTGCGTCCGCTAGCCTGGTGATCGCCGGCCTGGTGGCCGATGGACAGACCCTGGTGGATCGCATCTACCACCTGGACCGCGGCTACGACAAGATGGAATCCAAGCTGCGTGCCTTGGGCGCCGACATCGAACGTGTGTCGGCCTGAACGGGAGTTGTCATGATCACGCTGGCTTTGTCCAAGGGACGTATTTTCGAGGAGGCCCTGCCATTGCTCAGGGCGGCGGACATCGAGGTCCTCGACGATCCCGAAAAATCCCGCAAACTGATACTCGATACCAACCGGCCGGATGTGCGCGTGCTGGTCGTGCGCGCCACCGATGTGCCGACATATGTGCAGTATGGCGGAGCGGACATGGGCATCACCGGCCGCGACACGCTGCTCGAGCATGGCAGTGAAGGCCTGTACCAGCCGCTGGACCTGCAGATCGCCCGCTGTCGCATCAGCGTGGCGGTGCGCGAAGGCTTCGACTACGCGTCGAGCGTGCGCCAGGGTTCGCGTCTGACAGTGGCCACCAAATACATGGCGATTGCACGTGAATTTTTCGCCGCCAAGGGCGTGCATGTTGATCTCGTGAAGCTATACGGCTCCATGGAACTGGCCCCGCTTACCGGGTTGGCCGATGCGATCGTCGACCTGGTATCCACCGGTGGCACCCTGCGCGCCAACCACTTGGTCGAGGTCGAACACATCATGGACATCAGTTCACGCCTGGTGGTCAACCAGGCGGCACTCAAGCTCAAGCAGGCACCGATGCGGCGCATCATCGACGCCTTTGATGCTGCCGTCCGGCGCCAGATGGCGGCCACCGCATGACCGCATCGGCCAATCCGCTGCGCCTGTCCACGGCCGATGACGGGTTCGAGGCCGCCTTTCGGGCGCGGCTGTTCTGGTCCGGCGCGGCGGATGCCGCCATCGAACAGCGGGTGTCCGAGATCCTGGCCGATGTGCAGCAGCGCGGCGACGCGGCGGTGCTCGAATACACGGAGCGCTTCGATGGGGTGCGCGCGCCGTCCATGGCGCAACTCGAACTCGACCCCGACACGTTGAAGGCCGCGTTCCACCAGATACCAAAGCCGCAGCGCGAGGCCCTGTTGTTCGCCGCGGACCGCATTCGCAGCTATCACCAGGCCCAGAAACAGGCATGTGGCGAGAGCTGGAGCTACCGTGATGCCGAAGGCACTTTGCTGGGCCAGAAGGTGACGCCCCTGGACCGAGTGGGCATCTACGTGCCTGGCGGCAAGGCGGCTTACCCGTCTTCAGTGTTGATGAATGCGATTCCGGCGCATGTTGCCGGTGTGCAGCAGATCGTGATGGTGGTTCCGACGCCGGCCATAAAAGGACGAGGCGATGGTCTTGGTGAACGCAATCCGCTGGTGCTGGCCGCTGCCCATGTGGCCGGTGTATCGCGTGTCTTCACGATTGGCGGGGCGCAGGCTGTCGGCGCGCTGGCTTATGGCACGGCGACCGTCCCCAAGGTCGACAAGATCACCGGGCCCGGGAACGCCTATGTGGCCGCGGCCAAACGCCGTGTGTTCGGCACTGTCGGCATCGACATGATCGCCGGGCCGAGTGAAATCCTGGTGCTGGCCGACGGTTCCACGCCGCCTGACTGGGTGGCGATGGACCTGTTCAGTCAGGCTGAGCACGACGAGATGGCGCAGAGCATTCTGTTGTGCCCCGATGCGGCCTATATCGACCGGGTGCAGGCCGAGATCGACCGCCTGTTGCCGTCCATGGCACGTCGCGACATCATCGCCAGCAGCCTGAACGGGCGCGGTGTTCTGGTGCATACCCGTTCCATGGAAGAGGCTTGCGCCATCAGCAACCAGGTCGCGCCCGAGCATCTGGAGGTGAGCAGCCGTGATCCCCATCACTGGGAGCCGTTGCTGCACCATGCCGGCGCCATTTTCCTGGGCGCATTCACCAGTGAAAGCCTGGGTGACTACTGCGCCGGTCCCAACCATGTGTTGCCCACCGGCGCGACCGCGCGGTTTTCCAGCCCGCTGGGCGTCTACGATTTCCAGAAGCGCAGCAGCCTGATCGAAGTCAGCGCCGCAGGCGCGCAGTCGCTGGGACGCGTGGCATCGGTGCTGGCCCGCGGCGAAGGGCTCCAGGCGCATGCCCTGGCCGCGGAAATGAGGTTGACCTGATGGTCTGGTCAGGTTGTATCGCTGCGTCATGGCGCTGCATCCCAAGCCGCAAGCGGGCGCGGCTAACCGCGACCGCTTGTGTGTTGACGCTGCTCGCCAGCGCCAGCTCGGCGATGAGTATTCGTGAATTACGCGGTCTCGAGCAGTCCGACAAGGACAATGGCGAGGCCTTTGCGCAGTATTACCTGGTGGGCGCCATGGAGGGTGCGCTGGAGTCCCAGGCGCATGCGGTGCGTGCCGGTGCCAAACCCTTGTTTTGTCTCAATGGCCGCCGGCTCGAGCCGCGCATGGCCAAGCCCTTGTTCGACGGGGAACTCAAGCGCAATGCCGGCCTGTACGAGGCCGATATGCCGGTGCAACTGGTGCTTGTCAACGCGCTGGTCACTGCCTATACCTGTTGATGGGCCGGTCGACCGGCCCCCATTTCCGAATCCGACTAATGATCCCGCGATTGCCACTATCCCCATGACCCGCACCACTGCCAGCCTGCCCGACCTGATCGCGCGGCACATCCGTCAGGATGTGAAATCAATGCACGCCTACGCCGTCCAGGATTCGACCGGACTGCTCAAGCTCGACGCGATGGAGAATCCCCACCGCCTGCCTGAACCGTTGCAGCTGGAACTGGGTCGGCGCCTGGGCGCGCTGGCGCTGAACCGGTATCCCGGAGCCCGGACGCACGACCTGCGCCAGGCTTTGATAGCCCATGCACAGGTCCCGGACGGTTTCGATCTGATGCTGGGCAACGGGTCGGACGAACTGATCTCCCTGCTGGCGTTGGCGTGCGACATTCCCGGCGCCACCATCCTGGCGCCGGTGCCCGGTTTTGTCATGTACGAGATGAGTGCAAAACTGCAGGGCCTGCGTTTTGTCGGCGTGCCGCTCACCGAGGACTTCGAGCTCGACCTGGACGCCATGCTGCAGGCCATCGAGCAGCACCAGCCCTCCATCATCTATTTGGCCTATCCCAACAATCCCACGGCCAACCTGTGGGACGACGCGGTGATTGAACAAATCATCGCGGCGGCCCCCGGACTTGTCGTAATGGACGAGGCCTATCAGCCGTTTGCCAGTCGCAGTTACATCGATCGCCTCGCACAGCACACCCATGTGCTGCTGATGCGCACCATGAGCAAGTTCGGTCTTGCCGGTGTGCGTATCGGCTACCTGATCGGGCCGCAGCAACTGATCGCCGAGGTCGACAAGGTCCGCCCGCCCTACAACATCAGCGTGCTCAATGCCGAGTGCGCCCTGTTCGCACTGGAACACAGTGACGTGTTTGCGGCTCAGGCCCGTGACATCGTTGCGCAGCGCACGTGGCTGGTGGAGCAACTCTCGACATTGCCGGGCCTGCGCGTGTTTCGCAGCGACGCCAACATGGTGCTGGTTCGCCTGCCTGCCAGCGTGGACGCGGCCGAGGCGTTCGCCGGCATGCGCGCACGGGGTGTGCTGATCAAGAATGTGTCCAACCTGCACCCGTCGCTGTCCAACTGTCTGCGTCTGACCGTTGGCCTGGCGCAAGAAAATAGCGCCATGGTCGCCGCGCTGAAGGAATGTCTATGAAACCCGAATCCACCGAGGCCGTGCTTGCACCACGTTCTGCTGAGGTCACCCGCAATACCGCCGAGACCCGCATCACGGTGCGACTCGATCTCGATGGCAGCGGCAAGTCCCGCCTGCACACCGGCATCGGTTTTTTCGACCACATGCTCGACCAGATCGCGCGCCATGGGTTGATCGACCTCGACATTCAGGCCGATGGTGACCTGCATATCGACGGCCACCACACCGTGGAAGACGTGGGCATCACGCTGGGGCAGGCCATGCACCGGGCGCTCGGAGACCGCAAGGGCATCCGGCGTTTCGGACATGCCTATGTGCCATTGGACGAGGCGCTCAGCAGGGTCGTCATCGACTTCTCGGGACGCCCGGGGCTGATCATGCAGGTGCCGTTCAAGAGCGGCATGATCGGCACCTTCGACAGCCAGCTGGCGCACGAGTTCTTCCAGGGATTCGTGAACCATGCGTTTGTCACGCTGCACATCGACAACCTGCGTGGCGAAAATGCCCATCACCAGTGCGAGACCGTGTTCAAGGCGTTTGCACGGGCGCTGCGCCAGGCGGTCGAAGTCGACCCACGTGCAGCTGGCACCATCGCCTCGACCAAGGGCTCGCTGTGAATCATGGATCAAGCATTCAGGCGCGTGGCCAGCGTGCGCCGTTGAGACGCCATGGGGACCGTGCGTAACAAGACGGTCGCGGTCGTGGACTACGGCATGGGCAACCTTCGCTCGGTAGCCAATGCCGTGCAGGTGGCTGCGGCCAGCGACGGCTATCAGGTGTTCGTGACGTCGGACCCGGAGTTGATCCACGCCGCGGAACGGGTGGTGCTGCCCGGCCAGGGGGCCATCGCCGACTGCATGCGTGAATTGCGTGACTCCCGGCTGCTGGAGCCGGTGCTGCAGGCGGCGCGGACAAAACCGCTGTTCGGCGTTTGTGTCGGTATGCAGATGCTGCTGGACCATAGCCAGGAGGGCCGTCGCGGAGACGGTGGCGGAGGCACGGCCGGCCTGGGCCTGATCGCGGGCGAGGTCGTGCGGTTTGATCTGCGTGGCCAGTTGCAGCCGGATGGCAGCCGTTACAAAGTGCCACATATGGGCTGGAATCCTGTGTTCCAGGGCCGCCACGACGGGCGTGTCCATGCCTTGTGGCAGGGTATTGCCGATGCGAGTTATTACTACTTCGTGCACAGTTATTGCGCCAGACCGTCTGATGCGCGCCACAGCGCAGGTGAAGCGGACTACGGCGGCCGCTTTACGGCGGCTCTTGCGCGCGATAATATTTTTGCTACCCAGTTTCATCCTGAAAAAAGTGCTGACCAGGGCCTTGCCCTCTACCGAAACTTCCTCCGCTGGAAGCCCTGATTTCTTTCCGCCACGCGCATCATGCTGCTTATTCCTGCTATTGATTTGAAAGACGGTCACTGTGTTCGCCTCAAGCAAGGTGACATGGCGCAATCCACCACCTTTGGCGAGGACCCGCCGCTGATGGCGCGCAGCTGGGTTGCCAAAGGTGCGCGACGCCTGCATCTGGTCGACCTGAACGGGGCATTTGCCGGGCATCCCAAGAACGAATTGGCGATTCGCCGGATCCTGAAGGAAGTCGGCAGCGAGGTCGACGTGCAACTCGGCGGCGGAATTCGTGATCTCGACACGATCGAACGGTATCTGGACGCAGGTTTGCGCTACGTGATCATCGGCACTGCCGCGGTCAAGAATCCGGGCTTCCTGCAGGACGCCTGCACCGCGTTTGGCGGGCACATCATCGTGGGACTGGACGCCAAGGACGGCAAGATCGCGACCGATGGCTGGAGCAAGCTGACACGCCATGATGTCGTCGATCTGGGCAAGAAGTTCGAGGATTACGGCGTCGAATCCATCATCTACACCGATATCGGGCGTGACGGCATGTTGTCGGGCATCAATATCGAGGCCACGGTCAAGCTGGCGCAGGCGCTGTCGATCCCGGTCATCGCGTCGGGCGGCCTGAGCAATATGGCCGATATCGAAGCCTTGTGCGAGGTGCAGAGCGAAGGGGTCGAGGGCGTGATCTGCGGTCGCGCCATCTACAGCGGCGACCTTGATTTTGCCGCGGCCCAGGCGCGCGCGAACGAGCTCAACGGTTAACGGTTAACGGCAAGAACCGATTCGATGTTGGCCAAACGCATCATCCCCTGCCTGGATGTGACCGGCGGGCGGGTTGTCAAGGGTGTCAACTTCGTGGAGCTGCGCGACGCCGGGGATCCCGTGGAAATCGCGGCCCGGTACAACGAGCAAGGCGCGGACGAACTCACTTTTCTCGACATCACCGCCACTAGCGACGGGCGTGACCTGATCCTGCACATCATCGAGGCAGTTGCTGCGCAGGTGTTCATTCCGCTGACCGTGGGCGGTGGGGTGCGCAGCGTCGAGGATGTGCGCCGCCTGCTCAACGCGGGCGCTGACAAGACGAGCTTCAACTCCGCGGCGATTGCCAGGCCGGGGCTGATCGACGAAGTCTCGGGCAAATACGGCTCGCAATGCATCGTCGTGGCCATCGACGCCAAACGCAGAACAGCCGCCGAGACGCAGCGCCCGGGCGCTGGCGGCGCACCTGTGGGGCCGGGATGGGATGTCTTCAGCCATGGTGGACGCACGAACACCGGGCTCGATGCGATCGCCTGGGCCACCGAAATGGCACAGCGTGGTGCGGGGGAGATCCTGTTGACGAGCATGGACCGCGACGGCACCAAGTCCGGATTCGACCTGCAGCTCACGCGCACGGTCAGCGACGCCGTCGACATTCCGGTGATCGCCTCCGGCGGTGTTGGAAACCTGGACCATCTGGCCGACGGCATACGGTTGGGCGGAGCCGATGCGGTGCTGGCGGCGAGCATCTTCCACTACGGTGAATACAGCGTCGCGCAGGCAAAGCAGCATTTGCACGCGCACGGTATCGCCGTGCGCCTCTGACGACAACCCGTCGCGCCATGGGCGCTTCAGCCGGCGCTGTGCAGGTCCGTCAGGTGATGTCCGACAATAGCGTCATGAACTGGTTGGAACACGTCAAATGGGATTCCGCTGGCCTGGTGCCTGTGATCGCACAGGAACAGCAGACCGGCGATGTGCTGATGTTCGCCTGGATGGACCGTCAGGCGCTGGAGCAGACCGCCGCTACCGGCCGCGCGGTGTATTTCAGCCGCTCCCGGGCCCGGCTGTGGTTCAAGGGCGAAGAGTCGGGCCATGTGCAGCTGGTGCACGATATCCGGCTGGACTGCGACAACGACGTGGTGCTGCTCAAGGTGACCCAGACCGGCCACGACCCCGGCATCGCGTGCCATACCGGCCGCCATAGCTGTTTCTTTCAACATCTCGTGGGCAACGATGACCAGTGCGTATGGGAAATTACCGATGCGGTGTTGAAAGACCCGGAAACGATCTACAAGTAAGTCGACATGCCTGCTCAATCCGACCAATCACACGAGGCGACCGACGTGCTGTCGCGCCTGGCAACGATCATCGAAAGCCGCCGGCCCGACCAGGGCGGCGACCCCGAGGCGAGTTATGTCGCGCGCTTGCTGCACCGCGCACCCGATGCCTTCCTGAAGAAGATCGGCGAGGAGGCGACCGAAGCGGTCATGGCCGCCAAGGATCTGGAGCTGGCCAGGCGCACCGGTTCGGACATCGGGCCATGCCGGGAGCGGCTGGTCGGGGAAATAGCCGACCTCTGGTTTCATTGCATGGTGGCGCTGGCGCACTATGACCTGCGCCCTTCCGACGTGCTGGCTGAACTGGCTAAACGCGAAGGCACCAGTGGTATCGAGGAAAAGGCGCTGCGAAAAGCCCTGTCGCGCGAAGGTACGTAAGTGGGTTTGTTGCGCAGCACAGGAGATTGACAATGCCGGAAGTGATCGACGTGGTGGACAAGTCCCATAAACAGGAGCAGGAGCAGGCGCTGAAGTCGATCGGCTGGCTGAGTTATGTGCTGCACCTGATCGTCGCTGTGGGCGCCCTTGTGCCCGGCGCACAAGCTGGTGCGCTGTTGCTGGTGGTGGCCCTGGTGATCGACCTGGTCAAGAAACCCGAGGCCGAAGGCAGTTGGCAGGCCTCGCATTTTTCGTGGCGTATCCGCTCGGTGATCGTGGCCGGTTTGTTGTATCTGATCACCGCGCCGCTGTTCCTGCTGTTCATCTTGCCTGGCGCACTGGCGTGGCTGCTGGTGTCGATCTGGTTCCTGTACCGCATCGTCAAGGGCATGGTTGCCATGAACAACAACCAGGCCGTGATGGCCTGATACCGGAGATATGACAGTGGCACACGATCCCGATTGCCTGTTCTGCAAGATTGCGCAGGGCCAGATTCCGTCGCGCAAAGTCCATGAAGACGACCATGTATTTGCGTTCCATGACATCCACCCCTGGGCACCGGTGCATTTCCTGATGATTCCGAAACTGCATATTCCGTCGTTCGCGCAACTCGAACCGGAGCACGCGGGCCTGATGGGTCACATGATGATGCTGGCGCCCAGGCTGGCGCTGCAGGAGGGCTGTCGACCCTACCCGGATGGGGGTTTTCGGATCGTCGCCAATACCGGTGTCGAGGGCGGGCAGGAGGTACACCACCTGCATGTGCATGTCATGGGCGGACCGCGCCCGTGGCTTCGGGGCTGATCCGAAAGGGCTTTTGGCAGACACGGGTCCCGGCGGACTAAAATTCGTTTAATTGCTTAGGAGTTATATATGGGTTCGTTTTCAATCTGGCATTGGCTGGTCGTTCTGCTCATCGTCGTCATGGTGTTCGGCACCAAGAAACTCAAGAACATGGGCGGTGATCTGGGTAGCGCAGTCAAGGGTTTCAAGGATGGCATGAAGGAAGGCACGTCCTCGGCCGACGACGATGCACCGGCAGGGCCGACCGCGCAGGTCTCCAACGGTGCCAAGGCGTCCGAGAAGACCACGATCGACGTGGAAGCCAAGCACAAGTCCTGATCATGAAGGCGCTTGCGACGTGATTGATCTCGGCATCTCCAAGATCGCGCTGATCGGCGTGGTGGCACTGATAGTCATCGGGCCGGAAAAGCTGCCGCGCGTGGCACGCACCGTCGGCACGTTGTTGGGCAAGGCGCAGCGGTATGTGTCCGATGTCAAGTCGGAGGTCAGCCGTTCGATGGAGCTCGACGAGCTCAAGAAGATGAAGGAAACGGTCACGGACGCTGCCAAGAACATGGAGAACACGATCCAGAGCAACGCCAGCGAGATGGAGAAATCCTGGGCCGACGCCACGCGCATGGACGACAACTCTCAAACTGGCACCAGCTATGACATGCCCGAGAGTTATCCGGCGTACCGGCATCCCAACAAGCGTTGGCGCGTCAAGCAGGGGGCCACGCCCAACTGGTACAAGGCGCGCACCGGAATGCGCACACGCGCGCTGTCGGGGGCCGCACGGGTTGCCCGTTTCCGGCCGAAAAAATTCGACTGACCTGATCGCCACCGCGCGACGCCCCGGAATCCACTTTGCGGCGGGCGCGGGGCCCACATGACACGATGACTGACCCGACCAATAAAGAAGACGAACTCGCCGGTACCGAGCAGCCGTTTGTGCAGCATCTGGTGGAGTTGCGTGACCGCCTGATGTACAGCATGGCGGGCCTGGTGGTCTGTATGGTGTTGCTGGCCTTCTGGCCGTCCCCCAGCGGTCTGATCGACTTGATCGCCATGCCGATCCGGGCCCACATGCCCCCGGGGGCAAAACTGATCGCCGTCGGCGTGTTTTCGCCGTTTTTCGTGCCGCTCAAGGTGCTGATGATGGCCGGTGTACTGCTGGCCCTGCCCTGGCTGATGTATCAGGCATGGGCCTTTGTTGCACCGGGCCTGTATGGCCACGAGAAGCGCCTGGCGGTGCCGCTGATCTTTTTTGGTAGCGCGCTGGCTTATGGCGGCATTGCGTTCGTGCAGTTGTTCGTGCTGGACAAGATGTTCGCCTTCATCCAGGCGGTGACACCGGCCAGCGTAGCTGCAACACCGGATATCGCGTCCTATGTAGAGGCCATTCTGGGCTTGTATCTCGCTTTTGGTGTGGCATTTCAGGTGCCGATCGTGGTCGTGCTGCTGGTGCGCATGAACATGGTCAGTATTGCCAAGCTCAAGGAGTTCCGGGGCTATTTCATCGTGCTGTCGTTTGTGATTGCTGCGGTCCTGACGCCGCCGGACGTCATCTCCCAGTTGTCGCTTGCGGTGCCAATGTGCCTGCTATACGAGGCTGGCATCTTCGCGGCCGGGTTTTTCCTCAAGAACACCAAGGCTTCAGACGACGAGGATGCCGACAAGGACAAATCGAAGGGCAAAGACAAAGGCAAAGACAAAGGCAAAGACAAGGACAAAGAGAAGGACGAAGAGAAGGACGAAGATTCGTCGAAGTCATGACCAGAGGCACCAGCCCCGCTAGCGAATCGGCCGGCGCGGTTTGGGCCTGACGCCCGGAACCACATCGACTTCCAGGCGTGCTTCCTGACGCTGGAGGCTGAAGCGTGAAAGGATGCCGGGCTTGAGTCCGGCAACGCGGGTCAGCAACTCGGCTACGTTGTGCACGTCGTTGCCTGCCACGGCAGTAATGACATCACCGGGCCGGATGCCGGCATGCGCTGCGGGGCCGTCCCGCAGCACGCCGGTAATGATGACCCCGTCACGTGCCTTGACGCCAAAAGTCTCTGCCAACTCAGGCGACAGGTCGTTCGGTTCGACACCGATCCAGCCTCGGGTGACCTGCCCATCCTTGAGCAGCCCGTCCATGACCAGTCGGGCCGTTGACATGGGAATAGCGAATCCGATGCCCATGTTCCCACCAGAGCGGGAGTAGATGGCGGTATTGATTCCCAGCAATTGCCCCTGCGTGTCGACCAGCGCGCCACCGGAGTTGCCTGGATTGATGGCAGCGTCCGTCTGGATGAAGTTCTCGAACGTATTGATGCCAAGCTGGTTGCGCCCCAGCGCGCTGATGATGCCGCTCGTCACAGTCTGGCCGACGCCGAACGGGTTGCCGATGGCCAGCACCTGATCGCCCACCCGTACCGTGTCGGAATTGCCGATCACCACCACTGGTAAGTTGTCCAGGTCGATCTTGAGCACCGCCAGGTCGGTTTCAGGGTCGGTGCCGATCACCTTGGCATTGGCACTGCGGCTGTCGTTCAGGACGACTTCGATCTCGTCTGCTCCCTCAACCACATGGTTGTTGGTCAGGATGTAGCCGGCCGGACTGACAATCACACCGCTTCCCAGGCCCGCGCGCGCCTCCTGTTCCTGGTCACCGAAGAAAAAGCGATACCAGGGGTCGTTGCTGCGCGGATCGCGGCTGGCTGCCTTGCTGGTGTTGATGCTGACCACTGCAGAGGATGCCTTTTGCGCCGCTAACCGGAAACTGCCGATTGGCACTGCGCCGGGAGTGGCGGCCGGCGCTTCGAGCACCGTGACTGCGGTCGAGCCGGACGCTGGCTTGCCCAGCCACTGGGGTTTGAGGGTCCCTACGACGAAATAGGCAGCCAGCAACACGGTTGCCGTCTGGGAGAAGAGAAGCCACAGGCGTTTCATGTGTAAATTGTAGGCCGCGGGCCATGGGCCGGCTGTGTATCGGGTCATGCACACACACGATGGCTGCGCACCTGTGACGTACCATGCTGGTTCAGCGCTTCACGCCATGGCAAGCAGTCACAACATCATTCACATCGAACCACTGGCGCCGTCCAAGCCGGTGCTCGGCGCACCATGCAACGGTTGCGGTGTCTGCTGCCTGGCGCAGCCATGTCCCATCGGCATGGTGTTGTCGGGCCGCCGGCATGGGTCCTGTGTGGCGCTGCAATGGAACGCTGCTGCCCGGCTTTACCGCTGCGGCGCAATCGTGCAACCGGCACAGGTGCTCGATGACGTGTTGCCAGCAGCACTGCGCGGCACGCGCAGGCTGCTGGCGCCGGTTTTGTCTTTTCTGGCGCATCGGTCGATTGCTCTGGACATGGGTTGCGACAGCGACCTCGAGGTGTCCGGCATGTCCCCCCCTGGCGGCGACTGAGAGCGAGGGAGGCGGTGGAATTGGCCGACAATGGCGACTCGGTCGTGTAGCGCGCAGCGCGCATAGCCGAATTAGCCGATTGTTTCCAAGGATCGCACCCCATTTTTTGTCATGACCAGTCGAGTCGATCTTGCCAAGGCTTTCGATGCGGTGTTGCAGCCGGAGCGATTTCGTGACTATGGGCCCAACGGCCTGCAGGTCGAGGGGCGCGAACAGGTGCGCAAGATCGTCTCGGGCGTGACGGCGAGCCTGGCGCTGATCGAGGCTGCGATTGCCGCCGATGCCGATACGATCTTCGTGCACCACGGCCTGTTCTGGCGCGGCCAGGACGGGCGCGTCACCGGCTGGATGAAGCGGCGTCTGGCATTGTTGCTGGCCCATGACGTGAATCTGTTCGCCTACCATCTGCCACTCGATGCGCATCCCCAATGGGGCAACAACGCGCAGTTGGGGTTACTCCTGGGCCTGATGCCGTCCGCACGATTCGGTGATCAGGACCTGGGTTTCCTGGGGGCGCGCACGCATGGTGGTGTTTTCGCAGACGCGGGCGAACTCGGTCGGCATGTGGAGGCCGCGTTGAAGCGCCCGGTGGTTGTGGTGGCCGGCGCGCAACGCCCGTTGCAAACGATCGCGTGGTGTACCGGCGGGGCGCAGGGTTTCTTCGAATCGGCAATTGCCGCTGGCGCGGATGCCTTCATCACCGGTGAAATTTCGGAGCCACAGGCGCATTACGCCCGCGAATGCGGGGTGGCGTTCCTGGCGTGCGGACACCATGCCAGTGAGCGCTATGGCGCGCCTGCGCTGGCCGGTCATGTGGCCCGGCAGTTGTCGCTGGCGCATGAATTCATCGATATCGACAACCCGGCTTGAGGCGCGCATGCACAAGCCGATTGCGATCACCATGGGAGACCCGGCGGGCATCGGCCCGGAAATCGTGGCCAAGGCGTTTCGTGATGCCGCGGACGTCACCCAGGGGTGTTTTGTCGCCGGCGATGTCGCAACGTTGCGCCGCGCGTCCCGATGGTTGGCTGGTGTCGGGGCGATTCAATTGCCGGTGGTCGTCATCGAGGCGCCGGGCGACGCACTGACGGTGCCGCCCCGGTGCATTCCGGTGCTCCAGGTGGTGGCAGACCCGGCTCCGGTGACGGTCGGAGCGGTCAGCGCACTGGCCGGCCGCATGGCCGCCGAAAGTGTTGTCTGGGCCGCGGACGCCGCATTGCGGGGCGACATCGCTGCATTGGTTACCGCGCCCTTGCACAAGGAGTCGTTGGCTGCCGCGGGCATGCCCCATTGCCAGTTTCCGGGGCATACGGAAATGCTGCAACACCGCGCCGCAGTGGCTGCAGGCGTTGCGGTGTCCGAGATGCCGGTGCGCATGATGTTGGCCAACGACGAACTGCGCACGGTGCTGGTCAGCATCCACATGTCGTTGCGCAAGGCCATCGATGCGGTGACGACTGACGCCGTGCTGCAGACGCTGCAGATCACCGCCGCGGCGTTGGAGCGCCTGTTGGGCCGACGGCCGCGCATTGCCGTTGCGGGGCTGAATCCGCATGCGGGCGAAGGCGGTCTTTTCGGCTCCGAGGAGCGCGAAGCCATCATGCCGGCCATTGAACGGGCCCGTGCGCAGGGCCTGGACGTAGACGGGCCATTTGCGCCCGATACCGTGTTCATGCGTGCCCGGGCTGGCGCGGGAACTGTCGGCGCGTTCGATGTAGTGGTGGCGATGTACCACGACCAGGGACTGATTCCGGTCAAGTACCTTGGCGTCGACAAGGGCGTCAATGTGACGCTCGGGTTGCCGCTGGTGCGCACTAGCCCGGATCACGGCACCGCGTTCGATATTGCGGGGACCGGTCGGGCCGATGCTGCGAGCCTGGTCGAAGCGATCCGGATGGCCCGGACCCTCGGCGCGCTGTCTGTGGCTCACGTGGCTGGCGTTTGAACGTCAGGGCCATTGATGCCGCCAGGCGGTCCGCCGCGGGCGTGCCCACCCACCCGGGTGGGCGGGCGAACTGGTCGGTTTACTTGGCCAGACCGTCGCGAATCTGGCGCAGCAACAAAATATCTTCCGGGGTGGTTGCAGGCGGCGCTGGAGGCGCTGGCGGCGCTTCGCGCTTGAGCCGGTTCATCTGCTTGACCATCATGAAGATGATGAATGCCAGAATCGCGAAGTTCACTGCCACCGTGATGAAGTTGCCATAGGCAAAGACCGGTACGCCGGCCTTTTTTAGCTCGGCCAGCCCGGAGCCGACGCCTTCGGGCACTTTCCCGAGCAGAACGTACATGCTTGAGAAATCGAGGTTGCCGACGATCGCTCCGACGATTGGCATGATCAGGTCTTCGGTCATCGATGCGACGATTTTGCCAAAGGCGCCGCCGATAATGACACCGACTGCGAGATCCATCACATTGCCCTTTACGGCAAACTCCTTGAATTCCGATGCCATACTCATGCGAAAGCTCCTGTCGGTTGTACGTCGACCCGGGAGTTTAAGGGTGATGTTCGTTCGGCAATGTAAATAATCCGACAATGCTTGCGGGGCTTCGACACGGCCAGTGAGGCTCGCTTTGGCCCCCAAGCGGGGTGAGTTGGTCGGCTACAATCCTGCGCTGACCCAAGAGCTCTGTTTTCATTGAGGATTCCCATGAGTGACACCCCAGTCGACACCAGCAAAAGGACGTGGCTCATCGCGTCCGGTTGCATGGGCGCTGTCGGCGGCGCCTTCACCGCCGTTCCGTTCGTGAGCAGCTTCCAGCCGTCCGAGCGAGCCAAGGCCGCTGGCGCGCCGGTTGAAGCCGATATTTCTGCGCTCAAGCCGGGCGAGAAGATGACCGTCGAATGGCGCGGCAAACCAGTCTGGATCATGCGGCGTACCGAGGAAGAACTGGCGGCATTGCCCACGCTCGTTCCGCAACTTGCCGACCCGAAGTCCTTGCGCAAGCCCGATGAGTTCACGCCTGAATACGCCCGCAACGAAACACGCTCGATCAAGCCGGAGGTGCTGGTCGTTGTGGGCATCTGCACCCATCTGGGATGTTCGCCGTCGGACCGGTTCCAGACCGGACCTCAGCCGTCGTTGCCGGATGACTGGAAGGGCGGTTTCTTCTGCCCCTGCCATGGCTCCACATTCGACCTGGCCGGGCGCGTCTACAAGAACAAGCCAGCCCCCGACAATCTGGTGGTGCCACCGCACATGTACCTGTCGGACAACCGGTTGCTTATCGGTGACGACAAGAAAGCCTGACCCCATGACGACATGCTGTACCGGAGCTCAACGTGGCTGAAATGAAAGAGATCTCCCCCAATGCGCCAGCATCTGCCAAGTTGCTGAATTGGGTTGACAACCGCTTCCCGCTGTCCAAGCTCTACAACGAGCACATGGCCGAGTATTACGCGCCCAAGAACTTCAACTTCTGGTACGTCTTCGGCGCGCTGGCAATGCTGATCCTGGTGATTCAGATCGTGACCGGTATTTTCCTGGTGATGCACTACAAGCCGGACGCCGCTCTGGCGTTCGCTTCGGTCGAATACATCATGCGTGATGTGCCCTGGGGTTGGTTGGTGCGCTACATGCACTCCACCGGGGCGTCGGCGTTTTTCGTCGTGATCTATCTGCATATGTTTCGGGGCCTGATTTACGGCAGCTACCGCAAGCCGCGTGAACTGATCTGGGTGTTTGGTTGCGCGATCTTCCTGTGCCTGATGGCCGAGGCCTTCATGGGCTATCTGTTGCCATGGGGCCAGATGAGCTACTGGGGCGCCCAGGTGATCGTGAACCTGTTCGCGGCAATTCCGTTCGTGGGTCCGGATCTGGCCTTGCTGATTCGCGGTGACTTCGTGGTGGGCGATGCGACGTTGAACCGCTTTTTCAGCTTCCACGTCATCGCGGTGCCGCTCGTGCTGCTGGGGCTGGTAGCTGCGCACATCATCGCCTTGCATGAAGTTGGCTCCAACAACCCGGACGGCGTTGAGATCAAGGCCACCAAGGGCAAGGATGGGCGCCCCCTTGACGGCATTCCGTTTCATCCGTACTACACGGTACACGACATCTTCGCCGTCAGCATTTTCCTGATGGTATTCAGCGCCATCGTCTTTTTCGCCCCCGAGTTCGGTGGCTACTTCCTCGAGTACAACAACTTCATTCCGGCCGACCCGTTCAAGACACCATTGCATATTGCGCCGGTCTGGTACTTCACTCCGTATTACTCGATGCTTCGCGCAATCACCCCGGAGATGATGTATGTCCTGATGGCCTCTGTGCTGGCGGGTTCGCTGCTGTTGGTCGGCAAGGTCAAGATGCCTGGGTTCCTCAAGCCGGCGGTGCTGGTTGCCGCCCTGGCGGTGATCCTGATGATGTGGAACATCGACGCCAAGTTCTGGGGCGTGGTCGTGATGGGCGGTGCCGTCATCATCCTGTTCTTCCTGCCATGGCTCGATTTCAGCCCTGTCAAGTCGATCCGTTACCGTCCTGATTGGCACAAGTACCTGTATGCGGTGTTTGTCCTGAACTTCTTCGTTCTTGCCTATCTGGGCGTGCAGCCACCGTCGGCGATCGGCGAGCGCGTGTCGCAGGTCGGCACCCTGTTCTATTTTGGTTTCTTCCTGCTGATGCCCTGGTGGAGCACCTTGGGTGAACCCAAGCCGGTACCTGCGCGTGTGAACTTTACGGCCCATTGAGCGGGAGATGACAACAATGAAAAAATCAGGATTCTTCGCCAAGGCTATCTGGGCGGTCGTTGCGACGCTGGGCTTGGCCGGGGGTGCCCACGCGGCTGAAGGCGGCATCCCCTGGGACAAGGCGCCCGACAAGGTCAACGACCTGGTCGCACTGCAAAATGGCGCTAAATTGTTCGTCAACTACTGCCTGAATTGCCACTCTGCGGCATTTATGCGATACAACCGGTTGACCGACATCGGGCTGAGCCTTGACCAGATCAGGGACAACCTGCTGTTCACCACCGACAAGGTGGGTGATACCATGATGGCGGCCATCGATCCCAAGGAGGCCAAGCAGTGGTTTGGTGCCAATCCGCCCGATTTGACCTTGATTGCCCGATCGCGTTCTGCCGCAGGCAAGGGAACGGGTGCCGACTATTTGTACACCTATCTGCGCACCTACTACCCGGACGCAGGCAAGGCGACGGGCTGGAACAATCTGGCCTTCCCGAACGTCGGCATGCCCCATGTGTTGTGGCAGTTGCAGGGTAGTCGCGCACCGGTCTACGAAACCGAGATGGAGCACGGTAAGGAGGTCCAGATCTTCAAGGGTTGGAAACAACTGACACCGGGAACCATGACTGCGTTGCAGTACGACACTGCCGTCGGCGATTTGGTGAACTACCTGCAATGGATGGCCGAGCCGTCCCAGAACACCCGCAAGCGGGTGGGTGTAGGCGTGCTGATATTTCTCGCCGTACTGACCTTGTTCACGTGGCGATTGAACGCTGCGTTTTGGAAAGACATCAAGTAACGCGCGAGCCGACCAGGCCCCTTTGATCAAGGGGCTTGAATTTTCAGAGTGGGTTTGCCAATATGCAGCCCACTCTTTTTAGTTTCATCGCCGACCTGTCGCCCGTTCGGTCTGCGTCGGAACCATTTTTGATTTTGAGGAGATCCCGCCATGATGGTGCTGTATTCAGGAACCACCTGCCCTTTTTCCCACCGCTGCCGTTTTGTCCTGTTCGAAAAAGGCATGGACTTCGAGATCCGCGACGTAGACCTCTACAACAAGCCGGAAGACATCAACGTCATGAATCCGTATGGCCAGGTGCCGATCCTGGTCGAGCGTGACCTGATCCTGTACGAGTCGAACATCATCAACGAGTACATTGATGAGCGGTTTCCGCATCCGCAATTGATGCCGGGCGATCCGGTTGACCGTGCACGTGTCCGTCTTTTCCTGCTCAATTTCGAGAAGGAACTGTTCGTGCACGTCTCCACGCTTGAGTCGCGTGTAGCCAAGAGCAATGAAAAACTGCTCGAGAAAGCGCGCGCGCACATCCGCGACCGCCTGACCCAGTTGGCACCGATCTTCCTGAAGAACAAGTACATGCTGGGCGAAGGCTTCTCGATGCTTGACGTCGCGATCGCCCCCTTGCTGTGGCGCCTGGACTATTACGGCATTGATCTGAGCAAGAACGCCGCACCGCTGCTCAAGTATGCGGAACGCATCTTCTCGCGGCCGGCGTATATTGAAGCGCTGACGCCGTCAGAAAAGGTCATGCGCAAGTAACCGGCCTTCGCTCGATGATTGATGCACAGGGTTCCAGTTCGACCCGTCCGTACCTGATACGGGCGCTGTACGAGTGGTGCACGGACAATGGCCTGACACCGTATGTGGCGGTCCAGGCCGATGACACCGTGCAGGTACCGCGTGAACACATCAAGGACGGGGAGATCGTTCTCAACATCAGTTTCGATGCTACGAGCTCGCTGGAACTGGGTAATGAGTTCATTTCGTTCAGCGCCCGATTTGCTGGAAAGCCGCGTGAGATCATCATTCCGATTGAGCGGGTGATCGCGATCTACGCGCGCGAGAATGGCCAGGGCATGGCATTTCCGCGGCCGGCGGCACTGGCGGTTACACCCGTGCCAGTCGAAGCGCCAAAAAAGGGCAATGCGCCGTCCGGCGCGGAGCCGCAGCGCCATCCGGATGCCGATGTCAAACTGGTGAAGTCCGTGCCGCCGCCAAAGACGGATTCCTCCTCCGATGGCCCGCCCGAGCCGAAGCGTCGAGGGCCGCCAAAACGACCCAAGCTCACGCGCATCAAATAGGCGTCAGGCGGATGGCCTTTTGGGGTCGTCTGCGCATCTTGTAAAATTCTCTTCGTGCCGATTTAGCTCAGTTGGTAGAGCAACCGCCTTGTAAGCGGTAGGTCAACAGTTCGAATCCGTTAATCGGCACCACCCGCGGCGGTCAACCGCCGCCTCAACGGGATCGGGAATCCTGTACTTTCAGACGGATCGAGCGGCTTTCCCAGCCCTTGACGCGCAGATGGGCTTCCAGCGCCGGCAGCATCTGGCGTAGTTTTGCAGCGGCCGCATTGTTGTCGAGCAGAAGGCACCATTGCGTGGCGTCGATCGGGCCGGCCTTGACGGCTGGCCGCAAGGCGGTGGGTATGAGCGATTCGATCGTCTTGAGCCGCGCCACAGATTCGCGCGCAAGCTCCGCGAGCCGCGCCAGGGTCGGCGAGGCCTCGGTGGCTTGTTGCAGTGTGACGGATTGGGAGCGGCGTTCCATGGCACCAGTCGACGAATGGAGGTTTGAATGCACTTGATTATCACGGATGCCTGGCTGGCCAAAAGCAGGGCGGTGCATCTGTCGGGAACCCGGCTGGCGTTATCCGCTGTGATGGTGTCACTGATCCTTATGCTGCTGGCCGCTGGCATGGTCCACTGGGTTTTTCTCAAAGACGCGCGGCAGGGCTGGCCCATGACCGGCGCCATGGTGCCGCCAGTGGTGCAGGGCGATAGCGAGCAACGTGACAAGTTCATGCGCGAGAACCTGGACGTACTTGCACGCCAGCTCGGCGAAGTCCAGGCCAAGCTGACGCAACTGGAGTCGCTTGGAGAGCGGGTGTCGGGTCTGGCGGGTCTCAACGCCAGCGAGATCAGAGCCAAGCCCGGGCAGGGCGGGGCTCTGGTCACCGGTAGGCCATTGTCCATTGATGAACTGCAGGCTACGTTGGCCGATCTCGACCGCATCACCACACAGCGCACCGACCTGATGACAGTGCTGGAGTCGCGGCTGTTCGACCAGAAGATGCGCAACATGATGGTGCCGACGCAAAAGCCGGTGTCCGGTGGCAACCTCGGGTCCGATTTTGGCTGGCGCATCGATCCGATCACGGGCCGTTCGGCACTGCACACCGGGCTCGACTTTCAGGCGGATTACGGCTCTCCGATTCTCGCCGCTGCCGGCGGTGTGGTCGTAGTGCGGGAATTCCACTCGGCCTATGGCAACATGGTGGAAATCGATCATGGCAACGACCTGGTCACACGGTATGCACACGCCTCGTCCGTGAAGGTCAAGAAGGGCGACCTGGTGCGACGGGGGCAAGAGATCGCCCTGGTGGGCTCCACTGGCAGGTCTACGGGTGCGCATTTGCATTTCGAAGTGCTGGTGCGTGGTGTTCCGCAGGATCCGCAGAAATTTCTGAAGGCTGGAAACACCCTGGCCGCGCAGCAATTAGCCAGTCAGGACGCGAAACTGGCGTCGCGCGATGCGCCGGCGACGAGGTCGTCCAAGTCCAGGGCCGCACGCAGGTAAAATTGCCGATTGGTTTCTTGCGGGTCGGGACTGCGCAAAGCTTGTGTTCGGCCGGGGTGACCTCACTTTCCCATCCTGTTTGATTAAAGGATTGCGCCTCCTGGCTGACCGCTCCTGGTCGACCGGGGTGGACGTGCATGCATGGCAACCAACTTACTGACAAAAATATTCGGTAGTCGCAACGACCGCCTCCTCAAACAGTACCGCAGTACCGTCAAGCGCATCAATGCCATGGAGGTCGGACTCGAAAGCCTGTCCGATGAGGCACTGCGCGCCAAGACTGACGAGTTCAAAGGCCGCGTCGCGGGAGGAACATCGCTCGACGAACTGCTGCCCGAGGCGTTTGCCGTGGTGCGCGAGGGTTCCAAGCGGGTCATGAAGATGCGCCACTTCGATGTCCAGCTGCTCGGTGGCATGTCGCTGCACAACGGCAAGATCTCGGAGATGGGCACCGGTGAGGGAAAGACGCTGACGGCCACGCTGCCGGTGTACCTGAACGCGCTCACCGGCAACGGCGTCCATGTGGTGACAGTCAACGACTACCTTGCCGGCCGCGATGCCCAATGGATGGGACGGCTTTACAACTTCCTGGGCCTGAGCGTCGGTGTCAATCTTCCGCAGATGCCGCGCGAAGACAAGCAAGCCGCCTACAAAGCCGACATCACGTACGGCACGAACAACGAGTTCGGTTTCGACTACCTGCGTGACAACATGGTCTACGAGATCGCGGACAGGGTCCAGCGCGGGCTGAACTACGCGATCGTGGACGAGGTGGACTCGATCCTGATCGACGAGGCCCGTACACCGCTGATCATCAGCGGTCAGGCCGAAGACCACACCGCCCTGTATTTGGCGATCAACACGATCGTGCCCCACCTGACGGTGCAAGAGGGCGAGGCGGATCCCCGCACCGGCGAAGGCGTGACCAAGCCAGGCGATTTCACGATCGACGAAAAGGGCCGCCAGGTCGTGCTGACCGAGCAGGGACATGAAAACGCCGAGCGCATTCTGTTCGAAAACGGATTGTTGCCCAAAGGCGCCACGCTCTACGACCCGTCGAACATCACGCTGGTTCACCATCTCTATGCAGCGTTGCGCGCGCTCCATCTGTATCACAAGGATCAGCACTACGTGGTCCAGGATGGCGAGATCGTCATCGTCGACGAATTCACCGGTCGCCTGATGACGGGTCGACGCTGGAGCGACGGCCTGCACCAGGCCGTCGAGGCCAAGGAAGGCGCTGGGATCCAGGCCGAGAACCAGACGCTTGCATCGATCACGTTCCAGAATTATTTCCGCCTCTACGGCAAGCTGGCCGGCATGACCGGCACCGCCGATACCGAGGCCTACGAGTTCCAGGAGATCTACGGCCTGGAGACGGTTGTCATGCCGCACAACCGGCCGAACAAGCGTGACGACCAGCTGGACCGGGTCTACAAGACGACACGCGAGAAATACGAAGCCGCGATACAGGATATTCGCGAGTGCTACGAGCGCGGCCAGCCGGTGCTGGTGGGTACGACGTCGATCGAGAATTCCGAGATCATCGCCGAGTTGCTGGAAAAAGCGAAACTGCCGCATCAGGTTCTGAATGCGAAGCAGCATGCACGCGAGGCCGACATCGTCGCGCAGGCGGGTCGACCGAAGATGATCACGATCGCCACCAACATGGCCGGTCGTGGTACCGATATCGTGCTGGGGGGCAACGCCGACAAGCTGGTGCAGGCGGTGGAGGACAACGCCGAACTCGACGAGGCCACCCAAGGTCAGAAGGCAACCGAGTTGCGCGCGCAGTGGCAAAACGACCACGAGGCCGTCAAGGCGCTCGGTGGCTTGCGCATCATCGCGACCGAGCGCCATGAGTCGCGCCGCATCGACAACCAGTTGCGGGGGCGTTCCGGACGCCAGGGCGACCCTGGATCGTCGCGGTTCTATCTGAGCCTGGACGACTCGCTGATGCGGATCTTCGCCGGCGACCGGGTGCGGGCCATCATGGACCGGCTCAAGATGCCTGATGGTGAGGCCATCGAGGCGGGTATCGTCACCCGCAGCATCGAGAGTGCGCAACGCAAGGTCGAGGCGCGCAACTTCGACATGCGCAAGCAGTTGCTCGAGTACGACGATGTCTCCAATGACCAGCGCAAGGTCATCTACCAGCAGCGCAACGCCATTCTCGACGCGCAGGACCTGGCGGCGCAGATCGCGTCATTGCGCGAGGGCAGCATGTCGGATCTGGTGCGCCAGTTTGTGCCGGCCGAGTCGGTTGAGGAGCAATGGGACATCGAGGGCCTGCAGAAGACGCTCGCCGAAGACTGGCAGATCGAAGTGCCGCTTACGCAGGCCGTGCAGGACGCGAGCGCGATCACCGATGAAGATATTGTCGAGAAGGTGCAGGCTGCTGCAGACGAGGCGTTTGCTGCGAAGCTGGCGCTCGTGGGCAATGAGGGTTTTCTCCAATTCGAACGCATGGTGCTGCTGCAAAGCATCGACACCCATTGGCGTGAGCATCTCAGTGCGCTGGACTACCTGCGCCAGGGCATCCACCTGCGCGGTTACGCCCAGAAACAGCCCAAGCAGGAATACAAGCGCGAGGCATTCGAGTTGTTCGGCCAACTGCTCGATTCGGTCAAGAACGAGGTCACGAAGTTGTTGTTGACGGTGCGCATACAGTCTGGCGAGCAACTCGACGAGGCGGCTCAGGAAATGGAAAGCCGCGCCGACAGCATCAGTAATGTGACGTATTCCGCGCCGACCGAAACCGGTGAGGTGCAGACAACGGTGGATGCCGACAGAGTGGCACGGCGTACCGGGGTTGCCGCGGCAGTGGCCGGCGGCCAGATGCCGCGGGTGGGACGCAATGAGCCCTGCCCGTGTGGCAGTGGCAAGAAATTCAAGCAATGCCACGGCAAACTGGTTTGAAAGTCGAAAGCGCGCCATGACCGTCAACCTGTCAGCTCCGAACCCGGCCGATCTTTTCCCTGTGCCAGGGGTGCGCATCGGCGTCGCCGAGGCCGGCATACGCAAGGCCCAGCGCAAGGATCTGACCGTCATGGTGCTCGACGCGGGCTCAAACGTGGCAGCGGTGTTCACGCAGAACCGCTTTTGTGCTGCGCCGGTGCAGGTCTGCCGGGAGCACCTGGCCAGCGGCAAAGGCATACGCGCCTTGCTGATCAATACCGGCAACGCCAATGCTGGAACCGGCGCGCAGGGGCTGGAGCGTGCCCGCGCAAGTGCGGCCGCTTTGGCGGGCATTCTGGGACTGACCGGGCAGCAGGTGCTCCCGTTCTCCACCGGCGTCATCATGGAGCCGCTGCCGATCAACCGTATCGAGGCCGCCCTGCCCGCTGCCATTGCCGATGCGCGTGAAGACAACTGGTTCAATGCCGCTCAGGGCATCATGACCACCGACACCGTCCCCAAGGCGTGCAGTGTGCGTGCCACAGTGGGCGGAGCCACGGTGACGGTCTCCGGCGTGAGCAAGGGAGCGGGCATGATCCGGCCGAACATGGCCACCATGCTCGGTTTCATGGCCACCGATGCCAAGGTGTCGGCGCAGGTGATGCAGCAACTCGCGCAGGAGCTGGCGGATGCCTCTTTCAACCGGATCACCATTGACGGAGATACGTCGACCAACGATTCGTTCGTCGTGATTGCCACCAACAAGGCCGCGCATGCACCGATCGAGTCGCTGGACAGCGCAGACGGGCAGGCGCTGAAGGCGACCATGCTGGACGTAGCCCGGCGCCTGGCGCATGCCATCGTGCGCGACGGAGAAGGTGCTACCAAATTCATGACGATCACGGTGCAGGGCGGACGGTCCGCCGCCGAATGCAGGACGGTCGCGTATGCGATTGCGCACTCACCGCTGGTCAAGACCGCCTTTTTTGCCAGTGACCCGAACCTGGGGCGTATTCTGGCTGCCGTCGGATATGCCGGTATCGAGGACCTGGAGCAGACCGGCATCGAATTGTTCCTCGATGACGTGCATGTGGTGACCCGTGGTGGACGCCATGCGCAGTACCAGGAGGCCGACGGACAGCGCGTAATGCAGCAAAGCGAGATCACGGTGCGCGTCGACCTCGGTCGCGGCAACGCTGCCGACACCGTCTGGACCTGCGACCTGAGCCACGACTACGTCACGATCAACGCCGACTACCGCTCCTGACCCGACGGCCCAGGCGGGGGCGTCCACACCCAAGCACTTGCACTTCTCCATGGACGAAAAACTCAATCACCTGCTCGTGCGGGCAGAACAACTGATCAACCGCATCGAGGCGGTGCTGCCGCAACCGCTGACAGCGCCCAACTGGGATGCTGGCATCGCATTTCGCTACCGCAAGCGCAGTTCCGGCCACGGAACCCTTGAGCCGGTACGCCATCTAGCGGCGATTCGGCTGGACGACCTGCAGGAAATTGATGTGCAGAAGGACAAGATCCGGCGCAACACCGAGCAGTTCGTCAGCGGCAAGACGGCCAACAACGTGCTGTTGACCGGCGCGCGTGGCACAGGCAAATCTTCGCTGATCAAGGCCTGTCTGCAGGAATTCGCGCCGCGCGGCCTGCGCCTGATCGAAGTCGACAAGGCCGACCTGGTCGATCTGCCCGACATCGTCGACGTGGTGTCGGACCGGCCCGAGAAATTCATCGTGTATTGCGACGACTTGAGTTTCGAGGATGGTGAGCCTGGATACAAGGCGCTCAAGTCGATACTCGATGGTTCGGTCGCCGAGACCACGGCCAATGTGCTGGTGTACGCTACCAGTAATCGGCGCCACCTGTTGCCCGAGTACATGAAGGAAAACCTCAGCTACACCCACACCGACGACGGCGAGGTGCATCCTGGCGAGGTGATCGAAGAGAAAATATCGCTGTCGGAGCGGTTTGGCTTGTGGGTCAGCTTCTACCCGTTCACGCAAGATGAGTACCTCACGATCGTCGCGCAATGGTTGCAGGCATTTGGCGTAGCGCAAGCCGATATCGATGCGGCCCGGCCAGAGGCGCTGGTGTGGGCACTGGAGCGCGGCTCCCGCAGTGGTCGTGTTGCATATCAGTTTGCGCGCGATTTCAGTGGCAGCGCAGTCCCAGGGTGACCGAACAGCCGCTACGCGCCGATCCGCAGCGCCAACGTGAGGGTGGACCGCAGCGCCCCCTGGTGGAAGTCGCTGTCGGCATCCTGATGCGGCCTGATGGATGTTTTCTGTTGACCAGCCGGCCGGCTGGCAAGGTCTATGCCGGATACTGGGAATTCCCGGGCGGCAAGCTCGAGAGTGGCGAAAGTGTCCGTGAAGCCTTGCACCGCGAATTGCAGGAAGAACTCGGCATCAATGTGCAAGCCGTCGCACCGTGGCGCGCGACAGTGGTGGATTACCCGCACGCGCTGGTGCGTCTGAACTTCTGCAAGGTGACGCTCTGGTCGGGTGAACTGCAGATGCGCGAAGGCCAGAGCTTCAGTTGGCAGAATCTGCCGGTGGGTGTCGAGCCGGTGCTGCCGGGAACCATCCCGGTGCTCGACTGGTTCGCTGCAGAACGGGGATTTGCCGGCCCCACGCATTGATAGCGTGCCGGCAAACCCGGCGCTGTGCGCGGAAGTGCGTTATTGCAGTCTGTTGTTCTCGCCGGGCGACAGGGCGTCCGGGTCTGTCTCGTCGGGCATCCGAAACGTTTCATCGGCCCAGGCACCGAAGTCAATGTCCTTGCAGCGTTGACTGCAAAACGGGCGGTACGGATTGGACGGCGCGTAAACGGAATCGCCCTTGCATTGAGGACATGTGACCAATTTGACCGGATCTGTGGCCTCGGAGTCGGGACTCCGTCCCTGGCGGGTTTCGGTTGGCTCTTTGCGCCGTGCCATCAGGAACACAGCGTCAATTCGAATGCACAGTCGTCGCTGGTGGCGTGCAAGCGGTTGTCTGCCTCCTGGCGCATGAACCGAATCGACACCATCAGGCGATTGCCGCTGATCTCGGGGACGATCCCCAGGTTCGGGTCGAGCGACAAACGCAACAGCTGGAATGTCTTGCCTTGTGGCAGGTTCTGCTGGAATTGCCCCGCGGTGGCAATCACCTTTTGCGCGGCGCCAGACTCCCGCTGCATTTTGAGCAGCAGAATCACCGCTTCGGCCATCGGTGCCAGCGTCGACGCCCATCGGTGCAGATCGGCGCGCCGAACATCCCCGTGCTGTTGTTGCCAGGCGTAATACGCCGGCAGATCGAACTCGCAGGTGCCCCCTGGAATACCGACGCGGCTGCGGATACTCATCAGCCAGTCGTTCTCGGTCAGGGCATGGCCCGTCTTGCCCTGCACATTGCCAAGATCCGTATAACAATGGTCGACTTGGGCCGTGATCGCATCGAGTGCGCGCTCGGAGATCGCCGGGTTACCACGGTAGCTGTGCAGTGTCTGGCGCTGTTTTTCAAGGTCTTTAAGCAGATCCGACTTGAGGTCGGCGCGCGCACCCACATCCATCACCTCGAATATGGTGGACAAGGCATAGTGGTGGTCGAGCGGGTGGTCCCGCGCCACAAGTTCCTTGAGGCGCCGAAACAGGTGTTCAATGCGCAGGTACGTGCGGATGCGCTCGTTGAAAGGGTATTCGTACAGGATCACTCTGTTATTTCCATTCGGCCAATCATAGCCCGAAGCGACCGGCGATCTGTTCCACGTCCAGGGCGATCTGCTCCCTGGAAACGCCTGCGTTGAAAATCACGATGTCGGCCGCGTGCAACCGCTGCGAACGGGATGCCTGGCTTGCGATGATCCTTTCGATTTCCTCGCGGGCCAGCGCACTGCGCGCCATGACCCGTTCGATCTGCACCTCGCTCGGGCAGTCGACCAAGATGACGCGGTCCACTTTCTGCCGCCACCGACGGGATTCGACCAACAAGGGTACGTCGAAGACGATGCACGCCGCGCCGCCAGCGCTGGCCTCGGATTCCAGGAGCGCAGATTGCTGGCTGACCAGGGGATGGATGATCGCCTCGAGTCTGGCAAGCATCGGTGCGTCTGAAAAGCTGGCCTGACGCATCCTGGCGCGGTCGAGCGCGCCGTCGGAGGAGATGAAGTCGGCGCCGAATGCCTGCGCGATCGGCTCTATTGCCAGCCCTCCGGCGGCGGTCACCTGACGCGAAATGGCATCGGCGTCGATCACCGTTGCCCCGCGCGCGTGGAAGAAGCCGGCCACCGTGGTCTTGCCGCTTCCGATGCCGCCGGTCAGGCCCAGTCGCACCATCGCTCAACGGACCAGATGCGAAAACGGAAAAACGAACGGAATCAGACTCTCTAGCCGGCCTGGTCCGGCCAGCATGGCCACCATACCGGCGCCAGCGAGAAACGGTCCAAACGGAATCGGAATGTCGCGATTGGCAAGGCGACCCACCAGCAGCAAGGTGCCACCGATGATCGAGCCCACGATCGAAGAAAGCAGGATCAAGGCGATGAGGTACTCGGCGCCGAACCAGGCGCCCAAACCTGCGAGCAGCTTGAAGTCGCCATGCCCCATTCCTTGCTTGCCGGTGAGTTGGTGGTGCACCTGGTAGACCGACCACAAGCTGAGGTAGCCGAAGACAGCACCCCACACGGCAGAGGAGATCGGTACCGTTGTCCAGCCAACAAGCGCGGCAATCAGGCCCAACCACAGGATCAGGTAGTTCAGGTCGTCAGGAAGCAACTGGGTATCGAAGTCGATGAAAAACTGTGCCAGCAGCAAGCAGGCCAGCGTCGCCCATGCCAGTGCTGCGGGCGTCAGTCCGTGCAGGCCTGCCAGCGCTGCGAAAAACAGCCCTGTCACCAATTCGACCAATGGATAGCGCATCGAGATCGATGTACTGCATTTGGCGCATCGACCACGCAATGCCAGGTAGCTGGCGATCGGTATGTTCTCGAACCAGCGAATCTGGTGCTGGCACTTCTGGCAACGTGAGCGCGGCAGTGCCAGGTTGAAAGGCGCCAGGGACGGTGCCTCGGTACCCGCGAGGTCAGCGCAGTTCGCTGCCCATTCCGCCTCGAGCATCTTGGGCAGGCGGTAGATCACCACATTGAGGAAACTGCCGACGAGCAAGCCCAGCACGCCGAACAATGCGGCGTCGACCCACGACGACACCAGCATCAGACAACAGCCCCGAGCTTGAAGATTGGCAGGTACATGGCCACGACGATGCCACCGATGACGGTACCCAGAATCACGATGATGATCGGCTCCATCAGGCTGGAGATGCCCGCGACCATGTCGTCGACTTCTGCTTCGTAAAAGTCCGCGGCCTTGGCCAGCATGTGGTCGATGGAGCCAGATTCCTCGCCGACGGCGCACATCTGCAGCACCATGGATGGGAACAGGTTCACGTTCGTCATCGCGACTGTCAGCGCGGTGCCGGTCGACACTTCGTGCTGGATTCTGACAGTTGCACGTTCGTAAACCGAATTGCCCGATGCGCCGCCGACGGAGTCCAGTGCCTCGACCAGCGGCACGCCCGCGGCAAACATCGTGGAGAGTGTTCTGGTCCAGCGCGCGATACAGGACTTCTCGACCAGGATGCCGAAGATGGGCAGCTTCAGGAGCACGCGGTCCATGACGTTCTGGACCTTTTCGTTACGTTTCCAGGCTTCCATGAAGAAATAGACGCCACCGCCGATGCCGCCGAAGATCAGGTACCAGTAGTCGATGAAAAACTCGCTCATTGCGATGACCACGAGTGTGGGCATCGGCAACTCACCACCGAAATTGGAAAATACCTCCTTGAATGCCGGGATCACGAAGATCATGATGACCGACACGACGACAAACGCGACGATGAGCACCGTGATCGGGTACATGAGCGCCGACTTGATCTTGGACTTGATCGCCTCGGTCTTTTCCATGTAGACAGCCAGGCGGTCAAGCAGCTGATCCAGAATACCGGCCGACTCGCCGGCCTCGACCAGGTTGCAGTAAAGGTTGTCGAAATACAGCGGGAACTTGCGAAACGCCACGCTGAGCGAGGTGCCGGTTTCGACGTCGGTACGGATGTCGCTGAGCAGTTTGGTCACACGGGGGTTGGGGTTGCCCCGCCCGACGATGTCGAAAGCCTGGAGCAGCGGCACGCCGGCCTTCATCATTGTGGCGAGCTGGCGTGTGAAGATCGCCATGTCTTTTGGCCTGATGGCCTTGCCACCACCCATGCGGCGCTTCTTGATTTTGCTCGGGGTGACGCCCTGGCGACGCAATGTGGCCTGCACCTGGTTGACGCCGACCGCCCTGGTTTCTCCTCGGACCTGCTTGCCGTTGCGATCTTTGCCCTCCCACTCAAAGACAGTCTCGTTGGTGCCCTTGGGCTTCGCAGTAGCCATATGGTCTCTGAATCCCTGTTTCTATTCGTTGGTGACGGCGAGCACTTCTGCCAGTGATGTCAGGCCCAGTTTGACCTTGTGCAACCCTGAACGCCGAAGCGACTCAACGCCCTCCTTTTCGGCCTGCTGGGCGATGTCAAGCGCACTTCCGTCGCGCAGGATGATGCGTTGAATCTCCTCGGTTATCGGCATGACCTGGTAAATACCGACCCGGCCCTTGTAACCACCGTTGCACGACGAGCATCCTACCGGCCGGTACGTGGTCCAGCTGCTGTCAATCTCGGTGGCTTTGAAACCGGCGTCCAGCAGCGCCTCTTCGGGAATGTCGACAACAGCCTTGCAGCTGGAGCATAAGCGACGTGCCAGCCGCTGCGCCGTGATCAAAATCACGCTTGACGCGATATTGAACGGTGCGACTCCCATATTGCGCATGCGTGTCAGGGTGGCCGGCGCGTCGTTGGTGTGCAGCGTCGACAGCACAAGGTGACCTGTTTGCGCCGCCTTGATGGCGATGTCGGCTGTTTCCAGGTCGCGAATCTCGCCCACCATGATGATGTCCGGGTCCTGGCGCAGGAATGATTTCAGCGCCGCGGCAAAGGTCAGGCCGGCCTTCTCGTTGACATTGACCTGGTTGACACCCGGCAGGTTGATCTCGGACGGGTCTTCCGCCGTGGCGATATTGACACCTGGTTTGTTGAGCAGGTTCAGGCATGTGTACAGGGACACGGTTTTACCCGACCCGGTCGGCCCCGTGACCAGGATCATTCCATACGGTCGGCCGATTGCCTCGAGCAGCCGTTGCTTCTCTTCCGGCTCGTATCCGAGTGCGTCAACCCCGAGTTTGGCGCTGCTGGGGTCCAGAATACGAATGACGATCTTCTCGCCGAATAATGTCGGCAGCGTACTGACGCGAAAATCGATCACCTTGTTGGGCCCGATTTTCAGTTTCATCTTGCCATCTTGCGGGACCCGCTTCTCGGAGATGTCCATTTTGGAGATCACCTTGATGCGCGACGCCAGTTTGTCCTTGATGGCAATCGGCGGGGCCGCTATTTCACGCAGTTCCCCGTCGATCCGGAACCGAACGCGATAGGTGTGCTCATAGGGTTCGAAGTGCAGGTCGGACGCTCGCATGCTGAAGGCATCGAGCAGCATCTTGTGCAGGAACTTGACGACCGGGGCATCATCGACTTCGGAGACGCTGCTCGCCTCTGTCTCGCCAACGCCGTCTGCCGTCGCCTCGTCGAATTCGAACTCACCACCGATGATCTCTTCCATCGTCTCGGAGGTCGAGGATGCGTTCGAGTCGACAAGCTTGAGCACCTTGTCGTATTCGGCGATGACCCAGTCAACCCCCAGTTGCGTCGCAAACTTGATCTTTTCGATTGCCTCCTGGTCTGACGGATCCGCCGTGGCGACCGTGAGACGGTTGTTGCGCTTGCTAAGGACCACCACACGGTAGGACTGGCAGATCTTTGAGTCGAGCAGCCCCTTGGGCAGACGTTGCTGGTCTATTGCGTCCAGGTCGATCAACGGCGCCCCGTACGCCGAAGACATGGTGTGGGCCAGGTCGGACGCCGATACGGCCCCTGAGCCTGTCAGCTCCGCGATGAAGCTGGTTCGGCCGGACGATGCCTTGCGGTAAATATCCTCAGCGGATTTCTGACCCAGTTTCCCCGCAAGAATCAATGCGCGGCCCAAACCGGGAAGGGCGATGGGAGTGGCTGTATCGACTACGGACATGAGCTGAAAATGTACTACGTGGCGAGGCAATCACCTAATCATTCGCGATTGCCTGGATGGTGTAAATTGAAAGCGGGCCCATACAAGCATGCTGAGGCCTGCTGACAAAAGGCGTTGTCATGGTCGGGGTGAGAAGATTCGAACTTCCGGCCTCTACGTCCCGAACGTAGCGCTCTACCAGGCTAAGCTACACCCCGATTGCGGGCGCTCAACCTGAAAAGGTCAGTTGTTACGCTCCAAAAGTTGACTAGATAATTGTATCAAACATGCGCTGTGTGGCCCCTGCGGCAACTGCTTTGCGGCGGCCATTGCGCGTTGCGCTTCGTGCGCTGCTGCGTCGCGCGAAAACTCCAGGGCTCCCGTGCTTCTGACAATGTCGACGACATGCTCGAGCAGGTCGACGGCGCCGGTTTCTATGGCCTTGGTGATCAGTGCGCGTTGTGCGGGTGTGCCACGCTGCATCGCGCAGATCAACGGCAGCGTGGCCTTGCCTTCGCGCAGGTCGTCGCCGATGTTTTTTCCCATTATGTCGGTGTCGCCGGCGTAGTCCAGTACGTCGTCGATGACCTGGAAAGCGGTTCCCAGCGCCTGGCCGTATTGGGCGCAAGCCTCTTCAAGATCGCTGGATGCACCGGCCAAGATAGCGCCGACCCTGGCGCTGGCCTCGAACAGCTTGGCCGTCTTGGACCGGATCACGTGCAGATAACCCGTTTCGTCAAGCCCGGCGTTGTGCATGTTCATCAGTTGCAGGACTTCGCCTTCGGCAATGACGTTGGTGGCATCTGCGAGCACCGCCATGATCCGCATGTTTTGCACTTCCACCATCATCTGGAAGGCGCGCGAGTAAAGAAAATCGCCGACAAGCACGCTTGCCGGATTGCCGAAGGTTTCGTTCGCTGTTGCATTTCCGCGACGCATGGCCGAGTCGTCAACGACATCGTCGTGCAGCAGTGTTGCGGTGTGAATGAACTCGACCACAGCCGCCAGATTGAAGCGATAGGCGCCGCAATAACCCAGCGCGCCGCTGGTCAGAAGCAGCAGCGCAGGGCGCAGCCGTTTACCGCCTGCGCCAATGATGTAGCGCGACACCTGGCCGACCAGCGGGACGCCTGAGTCAAGTCGTTGTGCTATGACGGCATCGACTTCGCGCATGTCCGCGGCGATGACAGTCAGCCCGGAGGCGGTAGAGGAGGAGGAGGTCTGCAAGGCCAGGGAGGATGTGTTTGGCACCCATTATAGAAAGCGGACCAGTCAGAAATTTGCGCCAATGGTTGCCGCTGGCCTGATTGCGCATCGGATGCTATAATTTTGGGCTAAGCAGAATTGAGTCTGCACCGTGATTTGAAAGACTGTCAGGCAGTCTTTGCACGATTTGGATGGTTTAGAAATAGTTTAGATAGATAGTTTAGATAGATAGTTAAGGCAGTTTAGGCAGTTTAGGCAGTTTAGGCAGTTTAGAAGAGGGGTCCACATGTACGCGGTCATAAAAACCGGTGGCAAGCAATATCGGGTTGCTGCCGGCGAGAAAATTAAAGTAGAACAGATTGCTGCGGATGTTGGCCAGGAAATTGTGATCGATCAAGTTTTGGCCGTCGGAAACGGCGCTGAAATAAAGGTCGGAACACCCCTGGTATCCGGCGCAACTGTGACAGTCACGGTGTTGGCGCATGGTAAGCACGACAAGGTCAGCATTTTCAAAATGCGCCGACGCAAGCATTACCAAAAGCGGCAGGGCCATCGCCAGCAGTACACCGAGCTGCAAATCGGTGCTATTGCAGCCTGATGAACCATTGAATGCAGGGTCAGATCCTGTTTCATACTGATTGGAGAAGCTAAATGGCACAGAAAAAAGGCGGCGGCTCAACGCGTAACGGGCGTGATTCGAAGCCCAAGATGCTGGGTGTGAAGAAATTTGGCGGTGAGGCTGTTTCGGCCGGTGCCATCATCGTGCGACAGCGCGGTACCAAGTTTCACCCGGGAGTCAACGTAGGCCTTGGAAAAGACCACACCCTGTTTGCGCTTGCAGAAGGAAAGGTCTCGTTTGCTGTCAAAGGTGCGATGAACAAGCACACAGTGAACGTTACAACGGCCTGATCCGGCAACGCTCTGGTACCGAACCCTGCGCTTGGCGCGGGGTTTTTCGTTTATAAATCCGAATTGATCTCCGGCGCGTCGCCTGTCGGTTCCCTTTCCCCCTGTTGAAGCCCTGAAATGTGCTTCTGTGAAGCGCGTACACCATGAAATTTGTTGACGAAGCCCTTATCGACGTTGCCGCCGGCGACGGCGGTGCGGGCTGCGTGTCGTTCCGGCACGAAAAGTACAAGGAGTTCGGTGGCCCCAATGGCGGAGATGGCGGACGCGGCGGACATGTCTTTGCCGTGGCCGATGTCGGACTCAATACCCTTGTCGATTTTCGATACGCGCGCCGCCATGAGGCCAAGCGCGGTCAGCACGGTATGGGGTCGGACATGTTCGGCGCCGCAGGTGACGACATCACCTTGCACATGCCCGTCGGCACCGTGATTGCGGATGCGGAAACAGGCGAGGTGCTATACGAGTTGATGGTGCCCGGAGAGGTCATCACGATAGCAAAGGGCGGTGATGGCGGCTTTGGCAACATGCGCTTCAAGAGCGCGATCAATCGCGCCCCGCGACAGAAGACACCAGGTTGGCCTGGCGAGAACAAAAGCCTCAAGCTCGAGTTGAAGGTGCTGGCCGACGTGGGCTTGCTGGGCATGCCGAATGCCGGCAAGTCGACCCTGATATCGGCGATCTCCAATGCCAGGCCACGCATTGCCGATTATCCTTTTACTACTCTGCATCCCAATCTGGGCGTTGTCCGTGTCGGCCCATCGCAAAGTTTTGTCGTGGCCGACCTGCCGGGGCTGATCGAGGGGGCATCGGAAGGCGCGGGCCTGGGCCATCTTTTCCTGCGCCATTTGCAGCGCACACGGCTGCTGCTGCACGTGGTCGACATGGCTCCGTTCGATGAGAACGTGGATGCCGTGATCCAGGCGAAGGCCATTGTCAACGAACTGAAGAAATACGATCAGAAACTCTATCGCAAGCCGCGTTGGTTCGTACTGAACAAGCTTGACATGGTGCCCGCAGAGAAGCGCGCGGCGTTGGTGGCGGAGTTCGTCCGGCGCATGCGTTTCAAGGGCCCGGTGTTCGAAATTTCGGCGTTGACCCGCGAGGGTTGCGAGGCACTGGTGCACGCCGTTTTCAAGCAGGTCCAGGCGCAGCACGCCAAGGAGTTGGCTGTCCCGGTCGTGGATCCGCGATTCCCGACCGACACTCCAGTGTGAGGTCGTGCCGCAACTGCCGGCCGGAAAGCGCAGTCGCGTAACCTGAATTCCCACCATGAACAAGCCTGTCCCGCCCGTTCTGATGCGCCAGTCCCGGCGTATTGTTGTCAAGGTGGGTTCCAGCCTGGTGACGAATGATGGTCGTGGCCTCGATGAGGAGGCCATTGGCGAATGGTGTCGTCAGCTGGCCTCATTGGTCGGTGACAAGCGCGAAGTGGTGATGGTGTCGAGCGGCGCGATCGCAGAAGGCATGAAGCGGTTGGGATGGAAAACTCGTCCGCATGAAATCCACGAATTGCAGGCGGCCGCGGCGGTCGGACAGATGGGTCTGGCCCAGATGTATGAGTCCAAGCTGCGGGCCCATGGGCTGGGCAGCGCGCAGATTCTGCTGACCCATGCTGACCTCGCAGACCGAGAGCGCTACCTCAATGCCCGTTCGACCTTGATGACCTTGCTCAAACTGGGCATTGTCCCGGTGATCAATGAGAACGACACCGTCGTCAACGACGAGATCAAATTTGGCGACAACGACACCCTGGGGGCCCTGGTTGCCAACCTTGTCGAGGCCGACCTGCTGATCATTCTGACGGATCAGAAGGGGCTTTTCACGGCTGATCCGCGCAAGAATCCTGATGCGCAATTCGTGCATGAAGCCAAGGCGGGCGATGCGGCACTCGAACTGATGGCGGGCGGTGCCGGCTCGAGCCTGGGGCGCGGGGGCATGATCACCAAGATCCTGGCTGCGCGCAGGGCGGCAGGCTCCGGCGCGTCCACGATCATTGCCTGGGGGCGGGAACCCGATGTGTTGCGCCGATTGATGGACGGCGAGTCGATCGGTACTTTGCTGGTGGCGCAAACCCAGAAGACACAGGCACGCAAGCAATGGATCGCCGATCATCTGCAACTGCGTGGCGCGGTAACAGTGGATGCCGGGGCCGCGTCCAAGTTGCGCGAGGAAGGCAAGAGCTTGTTGCCCATCGGCATGGTCAGTGTCATCGGGGAGTTTTCCCGTGGTGATGTGATCGCCGTTCGGGAGGCCTCAGGTGCCGAAATCGCCCGTGGTCTGGCCAATTACTCCAGCTTCGAGGCGCGGTTGATCTGTCGCAAGCCCTCAGCGGAACTCGAACGATTGCTAGGTTATGTCGCGGAGCCCGAGATGCTGCACCGCGACAACCTCGTCATCACGCGCTGATGGACTGGCGGCCTTGACGCCGTTGAAATCGACCGCCGAGGGGGAAGGGCGATGACTGCGCTTATGCGGTTGGCAGCACGGGCCCTGATTACGGCGGTTTGCATCAGACGCCGCTACCCAGCTACCCAGGCGGAGAAGACTGGGCAGGTGACGACCTACCGCTGCACGCCGGCTGACGTCGATTGCCGGAGCTTGCCAATGATGGCCTGTGCAGAATGCGCCGCTGCCGAGCGGCCTTCGCATACGCCTTGCCGGGCTAATGCCAGCCCATGCTTGGAACGCTGGTTCCCACTCAATGCGGTCCATTGCGGCGCAGTCTCGTCATCCCATACCTTGTCGTTGCCGGCACGGGCGTAGACCTTGACCTGGCCGGTGCGACACCAGATGCCTTCAAAGGCGGCATTGATATTGCCACTGCGGGAGACCGCGACCACCACGTACCGCACGATGCCATCTTCTCCCACGGTCATGCTGTCAGGATCGATGCCCACCTGCACCGAGACGTAGCGCGGCATATCGACCGGTACCAACTTGTCGGTCCGGAATGTCGCTGGCGGCTTGGCGTCGCGCTCTTTCCAGTCCGGGTCGAGGTCGGCGAGTTGCGCGAACACGCCGGTGGTACACGACAGGCAGGCGACAAGCGCAAGAAAAGTGCTAAAGCGCATGTGGGGCATCGGGTTCGTCGATCGCGACGTTGGTGTGCGGGTCAGGCTCGAAGATTGCGCCCGGGGGCAGGGCAAAATTCGCCCCAGGCGGGGCATCATGGGCCAGCCCATGGTCATGGTCGCGCGCGCGGCTTCCGGTGCGCAGATAGCGGTTGCGACCATCGTGTCGTGGCAGGAATCGCGCGAGCTCGGTCAGCGCCATTTCGTAGACACCGCGCTTGAACTCGACCACCAGGTCCAGCGGGACCCAGTAGTCGTTCCAACGCCAGGCGTCGAACTCGGGATGGTCAGTCGCACGCAGGTTCAGGTTCCAGTCGTAACCGACCAGTTGCAGCAAATACCAGATTTGCTTTTGTCCTTTGTAATGGCCTCGCGCATCTCTGCGGATAAAACGATCCGGCACTTCGTAGCGCAACCAGTCGCGGGTACGGGCGACCACGCAGACATGCTCCGGTTGGAGCCCCACTTCCTCGTGCAGTTCGCGGTACATGGCCTGCTCGGGCGTCTCGCCACGGTCAATGCCACCTTGCGGAAACTGCCACGAATGGGTGCGAATGCGTTTGCCCCAGAATACCTGGTTACGCTGGTTGAGCAGAACGATGCCGACATTGGGCCGAAAGCCGTCCCGGTCAAGCATAATCAAACCCCAAATTTCTAACTTGATCCATTATGCCCCGCATGCAGCGCGCGGCAAAACTTCCGGTACCGTTTCAGAACCCATGAAAGCCTCTCGATTTTTCATTTCCACGCTCAAGGAAGCCCCAGCCGACGCCGAGGTAGCGAGCCACCAATTGATGACGCGTGCCGGCATGATCAAGAAGCTCGGCGCCGGTATCTACAGCTACATGCCGATGGGATTGCGGGTGCTGCGCAAAGTCGAGGCCATCGTGCGCGAAGAGATGAACCGCGCTGGCGCGGTGGAGCTTTCGATGCCGGTGGTGCAGCCGGCGGAGCTGTGGCAAGAGACGGGGCGTTTCGAAAAGATGGGTCCCGAACTGCTGCGGTTTCGCGACCGGCATGAACGTGACTATGTCGTGCAGCCGACCAGCGAAGAGGTGATCACCGACATCATGCGTCAAGACATCCGGAGCTACAAGCAGTTGCCGCGCAACCTGTACCAGATCCAGACCAAGTTTCGTGACGAGCGGCGCCCCCGTTTCGGGCTGATGCGCGGGCGCGAGTTCACCATGAAGGACGCTTACAGTTTCGATCGTGACATGGAAGGCGCCAAGGCAAGTTATGCGGTGATGGCGCAGGCATATCGGCGCATCTTCGACCGGTTCGGGCTGCGTTACCGGGCAGTGGCCGCCGACAGCGGTGCCATCGGGGGCGACCTGAGCGAGGAGTTCCAGGTGATCGCCGCCACGGGTGAGGACGCGATCGTGTACTGCCCCACCAGTGACTACGCCGCCAACATGGAAAAGGCCGAGGCCCTGGCTCCCAGCCAACCTAGGCCGGCCCCCGCACAGTCGATGGCCAAGACCGCCACGCCGGGCAAGAGCACCTGCGCTGACGTCGCGCGGTTCCTGGGCGTGCCGCTGCAGCAGACCATCAAGTCGCTTGTGATCAGCACGGAGGAAAAAGACGCGCAGGGCCAGGTTGTCAAGGTGGAGGTATGGTTGTTGATGCTGCGCGGGGACCATGATCTCAACGAGGTCAAGGCCAACAAGGTGCCAGGGCTCGAAGCCGGTTTTCGCTTCTCGACCCTGGAGGAGATCGACGCGCATTTCGGCTGCAAGCCCGGCTATCTGGGCCTGCTCAACATGCGCAAGCCGGTGCGTGTCGTGGTGGATCGTGAAGTTGCAGTCATGGCCGACTGGATCTGCGGTGCCAACGAGCCTGACTTCCACATCACCGGAGTCAACTGGGGACGGGACCTGCCGGAGCCAGAAGTCGTGGCAGACCTGCGCTGCGTCGTGGCCGGTGACGCATCGCCCGACGGCAAGGGCGAGCTTGCGATCGAGCGCGGCATCGAGGTCGGGCATGTTTTTTATCTTGGTACGAAATACAGCCAGGCGATGAACGCCACTTTTCTTGATGCCAACGGCAAACCCCAGTTCCTGGAAATGGGCTGTTATGGTATCGGTATTACCCGGCTTCCGGCCGCGGCTATCGAGCAGAACCACGACGCGCGGGGCATCATCTGGCCCGATGCGATTGCGCCGTTTACCCTGGTGATTTGCCCTATCGGCCCCGACCGCAGCCCGGACGTCAAGGCAGCAGCCGAGGCGCTGTACGACCGGTTCATGCAGGCCGGCGTCGACGTGATACTGGACGACCGGGGAGAACGCCCGGGTGCCATGTTCGCCGATTGGGAGTTGATTGGCGTGCCACATCGTGTCACCATTGGCGATCGCGGGCTGAAGGACGGGCAAGTGGAGTACCAGCATCGGCGCGATACAGAGTCCAGCAAGGTCGCGCTGGACGCAGTTTTCGACTTGGTAACGTCCCGATTGGAGCAATGACAGGTTTGCCAGGATTTCCCGGTTTCCATCGGCAAGCGGACACGCCCAGCGTGTCCGGAGTCTCCCGGCGCAGTTGCCTCGTGGCTCTGGCCGGTGGTGGTCTGGCTGGTGGACTGCACCTGCCGGCCCATGCCGGTGGCCAACTCGAAGAGCCGCTGATCGACTCGGTGCGCACCGCCTTGACCGCCTCGGTGAACAGTTCCGGGCCGCCTGTTCCCGTGTTTGCAGATACCGCTTCACGCATCGCCTATCTGCGCTGGTTGACCGCCATGAGCACACGGCTGCGTCGGCGCAAGGCGGACCAGGACACGCGCAAAGAGTTTCTGCAGACGGTCTGGTACGAAAGCAAGCGGGCTGGACTCGACACCACGCTGGTGCTGGGCCTGATTCAGGTAGAAAGTGCCTTTCGCAAATTTGCCGTTTCGCGTGCCGGTGCGCGGGGTTACATGCAGGTCATGCCGTTCTGGACCCGGGTGCTGAGCAACGGCGATTCGTCGGTGTTGTTCCATATGCAGACCAACTTGCGATTTGGTTGCGTTATTCTGCGCCACTACCTCGATCGCGAAAACGGCAACTTGTTCATGACGCTGGGGCGCTACAACGGCTCCCGTGGCAAGTCTCCGTATCCGCAGGCCGTCATGCGTGCGCGCCGGCTCTGGGAATACAACACAGCCTGAGAGCGGCACTGCGTCTTCCGCGTACGCCACGATCTACTGAACGAATCCCATGGTGCTCTTGCGACCGGCTGACCGGGGCAGGTCACCGGTTTGAACGACGTCGCGGTTGTCGAGTCGGGCATTGCCGAAGCTGGTCATCAATGCGCGGCGCATGTCGCGTGGCGCGAGTTCCGCCAGCAGGTCCAGCACGTCGTCGCCAGGTTCTGGCTGAAACCGCTCGCCCCAGCCATGTGCATTGCGGATCGACTGGTACAGGTTGCACGCGATCTGCCGCGCGGCGTCCAGGTCGGGCGGCTCGACCCAAAAAATATTCATGCGGTTGAGAATAGGGGCCGGAATGGCGCGCTCGTCGTTGGCCGTCGTGATCCAGATGACCTGGCTGGCGTCGATGGCGATCTCGGCGAACTCGTCGGTGAAATTCTGCGCTGTATCATGCTCCAGCAGGCTGTACAAGGCACCCAGCGGATCGTACTGGGCATCGCTGCTGGCCTTATCTATCTCGTCCACCACGATGACCGGGTTGGCGTATTCGCCGTCGACCAGCGCCTCGAACACTTTGCCCGGCTTGGCGCCTTTCCATTGCGACGAGGCGCCCGACAACAGCCAGCCCGCGGTCATGGAGCTCATCGGCACCAGCGTCATGCCGGTGCCCAGCAGGTCGGCGAGCCGGCTTGCGAAGTGGGTCTTGCCGATGCCGGGCGCGCCCAGCAACAATATCGGCGTGACTTCCAGCCCATCGCGGCTGTCCTGCGCCAGCGCCACGTGGCGTTTCACATCGTCCAGGACTTCATGGAAATTGGGCAAGGCAGCATACAGGTCACCCATATCCGGCACCCCTGACGGTTTGACCTGGAACCGTTGTGGGCCGCGTTCGAGCATCCGCTCATAAGTGGCACGCAAGGTGTCGTAGTCACGCTCAGCCAGGTTGTCGAGTTTGCGCTGCACCTGATGCGGTTCGAATACCCGGCGCATCTGTGCCACCGGCAACCGGAATGCCGACGACTGGGCGATGGGCTTGTCGGAATCCATGACCGGCTCCTTTGCAAACGTTCTATGGTCATTCAAACACAGGACGCAGGCAACGCAAATACGGATTTACAGCGGCGCAAGTGCATTTGTTGCGAACTTGCCACCTAAAGTCTGGCTGGACAATGTCGGCGTCCGGGTGGTCGGCGTCGAATGCCTCTGCGCGCGGTGGCATCGCACCACCTACGCTCGTCTTGAACTGTCGGCGCCCGGGCGTGCCCAGACCCGCAGGGTGAGGCCCCGCCCTTACTGGCCTCGGACAGTCGGCAACGTCACTTGCGGGGTCTCACGTGGGTTCAAGCGACTGCCCCTCACGCTCTCAGACCGGCTTGGTCAGCGCCTGCAGCAATTCGCCGTTCTCGTACATTTCCATCATGATGTCCGAGCCGCCGATGAACTCGCCTTTGACGTACAGCTGCGGGATCGTCGGCCACTTGCTGTAGTCCTTGATTCCGGCGCGGATCTCCTGATCCTCGAGCACGTTGACGGTTTTGATCTCCTTGGCATCAACGCCGCAGGCCTTCAGGATCTGGATCGCCCGGCCCGAGAAGCCGCATTGCGGAAAACTGGCGTTGCCCTTCATGAACAGCAAGACCTCATTGGACTTGACCAGTTCGTCGATGCGTTGTTGTGTATCACTCATTTCCATGCTCCTTGAACAGCGTTGCGTTGATTATTTCATTTTCCCGGGCTTTGCGCCGCGAACAACCTTGCGTAATGCCGGTCATAGCGGCGGGCAGCGGCCGCCGGTACAGCGCCAATGACCCGCCAGGTCCTGGCGAGCCGAACCATCGTGAAAGCCGGCCCCGGTGAACAAGGCCTGTACGGCGGGTCCCTGGTCGAAGCCGTGTTCAAGCAACAACCATCCGCCCGGCGCCAGATGACGGGGCGCGCCGGCCAGGATGCAACGGATATCGCGCAAACCATCGGGTCCGGATGTCAGCGCGGCAACGGGTTCATGCGCCAGTGCCTGCAGGTGCGGGTCGCCCTCTGCCACATAGGGAGGGTTCGCCACAATGCAGTCATAGAGACCGCGCACCGGCTCGAACCAGCTGCCGTGCAGAAAAACGACATTCAGGCCCAGTCGCTCCGCATTGGCACGGGCCACGGCCAGCGCATCGGCACTGGCGTCCACGGCATCCACCGCCAACGTGGGGCGGGCGTGCTTGATCGCCAGGGCGATGGCCCCACTGCCTGTGCCGAGGTCCAGTAGCCGGCTTGCAGGGCGGATTTGCGCGCCCGGGCTTGCCGCACACAGCGCAAGGGCCCATTCCACCAGTGTCTCCGTGTCCGGCCTGGGGACCAGTACCCGGTGGTCCACAGCAAGGTCGATACCGAAAAATTCCTTGCGACCGGTGACATAGGCCAGGGGTTCACCCGAACGGCGGCGCGCGACCAGCTGCTGGAAACGCGCGTGTACCGACGGCGCCACGGCGTCGGAGTCGTGCGCCAGCAACCAGCTGCGGCGCTGGTCGAGTTCCGCCGCCGGTGCACCATGGGCCAACAGCAGCAACAGGTCGGCATCGAGTTTGTCCAGACCCGCGGACCGGGCCTCGGAGAGGGCCTGCGCCACCGTCATCATGGTTGCCCCACCTCAGGACGCCGCGCCGAGTTCCAGCGCGGCCAGTTGTTCGGCGGCCTGCGCCGCCTGCAAGCCATGCACCACATCGTCGAGATCGCCTTCCATGATGGTGAGTAGCTTGTACAGGGTCAGGTTGATGCGATGGTCGGTCAGGCGACCCTGCGGGAAGTTGTAGGTACGGATCCGGTCGCTGCGGTCGCCACTGCCGATCAGGCTCTTGCGTTGCGCCGCATCGCGCGCGGCCTGTTCGCTTCTGTCTTTCTCCTGGATCCGTGCGGACAACACCTGCATCGCCTTGGCCTTGTTGCGATGCTGGCTGCGGTCGTCCTGGCATTCGGCCACGATGCCGGTCGGCAAGTGGGTGATGCGTACGGCCGAGTCGGTCTTGTTGATATGCTGGCCGCCGGCGCCGCTGGCCCGGTAGGTATCGATGCGCAAGTCTGCCGGGTTGATCTGCACCGCTACGGATTCATCCGGTTCGGCCAGTGCGGCGACGGTGCAGGCGCTGGTGTGGATGCGACCCTGGGTTTCCGTCACCGGCACCCGCTGCACCCGGTGCCCTCCGGACTCGAACTTGAGGTCGCCATATACACCCTGCCCGACGATGCGCAGCACGATCTCCTTGTAGCCGCCCAGTTCGGATGCCGACTCGCTGATGATCTCGATCTTCCAGCCACGGCGTTCGCAGTAACGTGAATACATGCGCAGCAAGTCGCCCGCAAACAGGGCTGATTCATCGCCACCGGTGCCAGCACGAATTTCCAGGAATGCGTTGCGCCCGTCATCCGGATCCTTGGGCAGCAACATGCGCTGCAATTCGGCCTCCAGTTGTGTCAGCTCCGGGCCGGCGGCGTCGATTTCCTCCTGTGCCATGGCGATCATGTCGGCATCGCCGGCAGAACTGTTGAGCAATTCGTGTCCCTGTTGCAGATCGGACTCGCGCTGGCGATAACGATCCCAGCGTCTGGCCACGGCCGCCACCTCGGCGTGCTCGCGTGACAGTGCCAGAAACTGATCCATGACCTGCATGATGTCTTCGCGCGACAGCAGGAATTCGAGCTCCCCCAGGCGGGCCGTGTACCGGTCGAGCTGTTTGCGGAAGAATGCTTTCATCGTGATCGATCGTGGATGCTGGTCGGCGGTTGGTGCCATGACATGACACAGCGGGTATTCCAGGCCCGGCTGTTGTGGCCGGTACGGTCGCCCCACGCCGGGACGCGGGCGCAGCGCGTCGCTAACGCTCCTTGCGCAGGAAAAAGTGATGCACAGCCGAACTGGCCTGCTTGCGGGCGTCGGCGTCACCGGTGCGCAATTCCGCCATGGCGCCATGGAGCATCTTTTGCGTCAATCCACGCGACAGCGCCTCGAGTACGACATCGACATCCTCACCCCTGGCGAGCAACTTGCGCGCGCGGACCAACTCATGGGCACGCCACTCGTCGGCCTGCGCGTTGAGTTGCTGGATCAGCGGCACCGTGCCCCGCTGCTCTATCCAGTGCATGAAGCTCTGCACGCCTGCGTCGATGATCACCTCGGCTTGCGCGACAGCCGCTTCGCGGTTGGCACGGCCTGTCTGCACGACGTTGGCCAGATCGTCGACGGTATACAGGTAGACGTCCTGCAACTCTTTGACCTCGGGTTCGATGTCGCGCGGAACCGCCAGGTCGACCATGAACATCGGCCGATGCCGACGGCGCTTGAGGGCCCGCTCGACCGCGCCGAGTCCGATGATCGGAAGCGTGCTGGCAGTGCAGCTGATGACGGCATCGAACTCATGCAGTCGATCGGGCAGGTCGGCCAGCCGCATCACGGAGGCGGACAGCTGCGCGGCCAGTTTCTCACCGCGTTCGAGTGTGCGATTGGCAACCGTCATGGAGCCAGGCCGGCGCGCGGCAAAGTGGGTCGCACACAGTTCGATCATGTCTCCGGCGCCGACAAACAACACCTTGACCTGTCCCAGGTCTTCAAACAGCTGGGCGGCCAGGCGCACCGTCGCGGCTGCCATGCTGATGGAGTGCGCGCCGATCTCGGTCGAGCTCCGCACCTCCTTGGCAACCGCAAACGAACGCTGGAACATCTGGCTGAGCGTGGTGCCCAGGGAGCCGGCCTGCTGCGCAACCCGGACCGCGTCCTTGAGCTGCCCCAGGATCTGCGGCTCCCCCAGCACCATGGAGTCCAGGCCGCTGGCGACACGGAACGCGTGGCGCGCGACCAGGCCGTTCTCCAGGGTGTAGGAGTGCGCGCGCAGCAGCGCACTTGAGATCCCGCCGGATCGTGCCAGCCAGTCCAGCGCAGGTTCAAATTCCGGGGTTTCACCTGCGCAGTAGATCTCGGTCCGGTTACAGGTCGACACGATCGCAGCCTCGGGCGGGCGGGCCAGGGCGCGGCGCAATCCGTGCAACGTGGGCTCGATTTGTTCACTGGCGAACGCCAGCCTGCCGCGCAGATCCAGCGGCGCGGTGGTGTGATTGATGCCTAGTGCCCAGACTGCCATACGTTCGATTCGATACGGATTATAAAATCTGTCTGACCATGGATGTACTGGACTGGATCAATCACCTGCTGAACTTCGCCTTGCCCGCGTTGGTGATGGCAATGGTGCTGCCTTTGTCGACCCGATGGACCCGCATGGGCCGCACGGCCATGACCCGGCTGACGACCCAGATATTCCTGCTTGCGGCGCTCAACGTGCTGGTGCTGGCCGCGGGCCTGTGGATTTTCGGGCGCGATGGCAAGATGCTCACCTACCTGGGCATGGCCACCGTGTGTGCGACGACCCACTGGTTGTTGCTGACCGCCTGGCGGGCGTGACGGCATCGCCGCACGATGTGCTTTGACAACGACCGTGGTCGTTAGTCAGGCCGGCACGAACAGGTCGACCCGGTCGGTGATGATGCCGTCGGTTTCAAGGGCGAGCAGGTGCTGCGCGATCGACTCGTCGTTGACGGTGTAACTCAGGCAGCGCAGACCGGCGCCGTGCGCCGCGGTCACGGTGGCGTCATTCCATAGGCTGTAGTGGCAGATCACGGCCACGCAATGCAGCCGTTGTGCCACGGCGAGCCAGTCGGCGCGTGGCGTGTCGAGCAACAGCCCGCGTGGAAGATCGGGTGCGCTGGTCTGTGCGCCTTCCAGTGCTGCGACGTCGAACGAGGTCAGCAGGGGGGGTATGGTGGCGCCAGCCCATAACGCGGCTGCTCGCTGCGCTACGATGGTTCCGGTGTAGTGTTCCGTTCCCGGTGTCGGCTTGATCTCGATGTTCAGATGGTGGCCGTTGGCCCGGCAAAAACCGGCGATGTTGTCCAGGCACGGCAATGGTTCGCCAGCATACTGGCGTGAGTGCCAGCCGCCGGCGTCCCGCTGCGACAATTGCTGCCAGCTGTTTGCGCCGCCGATACCCGCTCCGTCGGTGGTGCGGTTCAAGGTGGCGTCATGCATCAGGAACGGAACCCCGTCCTGACTGAGCTTGACATCGCACTCGAACATCCGGTAACCGTGACGGGCTCCGAGCCGGAATGCTGCCAATGTGTTCTCCGGCGCCAGCTTGCCGGCGCCTCGGTGGGCGATCCAGCGAGGGTAGGGCCAGGGTCCGGAGCTCATTGTCGTTTACCGTTGGACGCGTCGAAGATGTGCACGCGATCGGGCCGCGGCGTCACATGAATCGTCGAACCCAGTACCGGGACCGGGCTCGACTCTTCGATGCGGATGATGACCATCTCCTTGCCGTCGCCATGGGCCCAGCGGCCGTAGACCAGCCGCTCCGCGCCCAGCAGCTCGACCGCCTCGACCCGCAGCGCCCAGCCGGCGTCGGTGATGTCCAGGTGCTCGGGTCGCACACCGACGATGGTGCCTGCCTTGGCGTTGGGGGCGTTGTACAAGAGATTCATCGGCGGGGAACCGATGAAACTGGCCACGAAGGTGGTCGCCGGCCGGGTGTAGACCTCCTCGGGCGTGCCGAACTGCTCCATCACGCCTGCGTTCATCACGATCATGCGCTGCGCCAGCGTCATGGCCTCCACCTGATCGTGCGTCACGAACAAGGACGTGATGCCCAGTTCCCGGTGCAGCTTCTGGATTTCAAGCCGGGTCTGGGCGCGCAGCTTGGCATCGAGGTTGCTCAAGGGTTCGTCAAACAGGAATACCTTGGGCTCGCGCACGATGGCACGGCCCATCGCCACGCGCTGGCGCTGGCCGCCGGAGAGCTGGCGCGGCTTGCGCTGCAGATAGGGGGCCAGTTCCAGGATGGCGGCCGCCTTGTCCACCCGTTGCCGGATCTCGTCCTTTGGCAGCTTGCGGATCTTCAGCCCATAGGCCATGTTGTCGAACACGGACATGTGCGGATACAGCGCATAGTTCTGGAACACCATCGCGATGTCGCGGTCGGCCGGCTCGACATGGTTGACGACCTTGCCATTGATGGCGATTTCACCACCGGTCACCTCCTCCAGGCCCGCGACCATGCGCAGCAGCGTGCTCTTGCCGCAGCCCGACGGGCCGACGATGACGACAAACTCGCCACTCTCGATTTCGGCACTAACGCCGTGGATGACCTGGACCGCAGCGGCACCGTGTCCGTAACGTTTCGTCAGCTTGCGAAGGGAAATGGCAGACATTGTTCTATTTCTCGGTATCGACTAGGCCCTTGACGAACCATTTTTGCATCAGGAGCACCACCAGCGCGGGCGGCAACATGGCGAGAATTGCCGTGGCCATGACCAGATTCCACTCGGTCAGCGCGTCACCCCCCACGATCATGCGTTTGATGCCTATCACCGCTGTGTACATGGACTCGTCATTGGTGATCAGCAGCGGCCAGAGGTATTGGTTCCAGCCATAGATGAACTGGATCACGAACAGTGCGGCGATGGTGGTCGACGACAGCGGCAGCAGCACATCGATGAAGAACCGCATCGGTCCGGCGCCGTCGATCCGTGCAGCCTCCACCAGTTCGTCGGGCACCGTCATGAAAAACTGGCGGAACAGGAAGGTCGCGGTTGCCGAGGCAATCAATGGCAGCGTCAGGCCGGCATAGGTGTCGAGCATGCCGAGATCGGCAACAACCTTGTAGGTCGGGATGATGCGCACCTCTACCGGCAGCATCAACGTGACAAAGATCATCCAGAAAAAGAAGTTGCGCAACGGAAAGCGGAAATAGACGATCGCAAACGAACTGATGATCGAAATGGCGATCTTGCCGAACGCAATGACCAGTGCCATCACCAGGCTGTTGAACATCATGGGCGCCACCGGCGCCGTCGAGCCGCGGGTCGAGCCACCGGTCAGGACCTGCGAGTAGTTGATCCAGAACTGGTCACCCGGCAGCATCCGCATCGGCACCTCGAGCACCTGTTCGACCGTCAGCGTCGAGGCGACGAAGGTCACATACAGCGGGAATGCGACGATGATGATGCCCAGGATCAGACCCAGATGGGTCAGAAACGTGAGCAGGGGGCGGCGTTCGACCATGTCAGTCCCGCCCGTCCGTTCCGAAGGGACTGAACGCCCCCTTTGGGGGCAGCGAACGCAGTGAGCGTGGGGGCAGTTTCATTTTAGTAATTCACTTTGCGTTCGACGAATCGAAACTGGACGACGGTCAGCGCGATCACGATCACCATCAGGATGGCGGACTGCGCCGAAGACCCACCGAGGTCGGCTGACTTCACACCATCGACAAATACCTTGTAGACCAGGATCTGGGTGCTGCCCGCAGGGCCGCCGCCGGTGGTGGCGTCGATCACACCGAAGGTGTCGAAAAAGGCATAGACGATATTGACGACCAGCAGGAAGAACGTCACCGGCGACAACAGCGGGAAGACAATGGTCCAGAACCGCCGCATCGGACCGGCGCCGTCAATGGCGGCCGCCTCGATCAGCGAGCGCGGAATCGACTGCAGGCCGGCCAGAAAAAACAGGAAGTTGTACGAGATCTGCTTCCAGATCGATGCGATCACCACCAGCAGCATGGCCTGATCGCCTTGCAAAACCCAGTTCCAGTCGATGTCGAACTGCTTCAATACGAAGGTCACGATGCCGATCGACGGCGCAAAAAGAAAGCCCCACAACACGCCCGCGACGGCGGCCGCGACGGCATAGGGCCAGATCAGGAGGGTGCGGTAGGCCAGCGCACCCTTGACGACGCGATCGGCCATTACCGCCAGCAGCAGCGCCAGCACGATGCCGCCGCCCGCCACCAGCAGCGAAAATACGGCTGTCACCTGGAACGAGTCGAGATAGGCCTGGTCGTTGAACAGGTAGCGGAAGTTGTCCAGCCCGGCAAAGGTGACGTTCATGCCGAAGGCGTCCTGGCTCTGGAAGGCGTACCACAACGCCTGTCCGGCGGGCCAGAAGAAAAAGACTACGGTGATGACCAGTTGTGGCGCTACCAGCAGGTAGGGCAACCAGCGCGAACGAAAAACGACGCGTTTTTCCATAATCAGGTGCGGCGGATGCGCCGGATGGCTTCGATTTCCATGGGGTTCGCGTAGGGTTTACTTTTGTTGGCCCGGGCCCGGCAAAACATGCCGTGGGGCGCGATTATCACCGGCCTGAACGGAAAACCGGCCGCTGCTGTGTGCAGCGGCCGGTTCAGCGTTCAGCTCGGACGCAGACCGATCAGCCGCCCTTGGTCGTCGACTCGAACTTGCGCAGGATGTCGTTGCCACGTTGGACCGCGTCGTCCAGCGCTTGCTTGGCCGACTTCTTGCCCGCCAGTGCGGACTCCATCTCTTCTTCGATCACCGTGCGACCCTGTACAAAATTACCGAAACGCAGGCCTTTGGAGTTGGCCGTAGGCGCCTTGAAATTGAGTTGTTTCACGGCAACGTCGGTGCCCGGATTCTGCTCATAGTAGCCCGACGCCTTGGTCAGCTCGGCCGCGGCGTTGGTGATTGGCACGTAACCGCTGTCCTTGTGCCACTGCGACTGCAACTCGGCCGCGGACAGGTAGTTGAAGAACTGCGCCACGCCCTTGTTTTCGTTCGCAGGCTTGCCGCTGAGCACCCACAGGCTGGCACCGCCAATAATGGAGTTCTGCGGAGCACCTTTGATGGCGTCGTTATAGGGCAGAAAATTGACCGAGAACTCGAACTTGGCGTTTTTGCGGATATTGCCCTGCGCTGCCGAGCTTGAGGTCAGCATCGCACACTCGCCGCTGAAGAACCTGGCTTCCGCTTCGTTGCGGCGACCGGCGTAGGTGAACCAGCCATTCTTGGCATAGTCGACCAGCATCTGCAGATGTTCCACATGCTGTGGCGAGTTGATCGTGAATTTGGTACCCACGCCGGCGATGCCGTTTTCCATCGTGCCGATAGGCAGGTTGTGCCAGGCACTGAAGTTCTCGATGTGGACCCAGCTTGGCCATCCGGTGGTGTAGACGCACTCCTGGCCGCTGGCCTTGAGCTTGCCGGCCACCACGGCGAACTCTTTCCAGGTCTTCGGCGCCACATTGGCGTCCAGGCCCGCTTTCTTGAAAGCGTCCTTGTTGATATAGAACACCGGGGTCGACGAGTTGAAGGGGAACGACAACATGTTGCCCTTGGAGTCGGTGTAATACCCTGCGACGGCGCCCACGTAGGCCTTGGAATCGAACTTCTCGCCCGAATCCTTCATCAGTTTGTATGTCGGAATGATCGCGCCCTTGGCGCCCATCATGGTAGCGGTCCCGACCTCGAACACCTGCACGATGTTGGGCGCCTTGCCGGCACGGAAAGCGGCAATGGCCGCGGTCATGGATTCGTCGTAGTTGCCCTTGTAGACCGGTACGACCTTGTAGTTCTTCTGGCTCGCATTGAAGCCCGAGGCCATCGCATTGACCCTGTCTCCATTGGCGCCTGTCATTGAGTGCCACCATTGCACCTCTGTCTGGGCCTGGACATTCAGGGCGAAGGCGGCGGCGCCCGCGAGCACGGCAATTTTCAGTTTCATAGGGGTTCCTTCAGTTGAGAATGGACCATAGCCCAGCTACATGGCAAATGCATGACACTTCTATTACACCTGCTGCCGCCGCCGGGCCGATAGAGGGATTTCCATAGGTATGCCCTTGCAATAAACAGAAAAATGCTGCACTGCGGTACCATTCAGCCGAACTGCAGCGGCAAACTGGCGCCACCGTCAGTGCCGGGCCCAGCATGGTCGATCAGGCCTTGTCCTGTGTCGGCCGATACCCGAAGACTCCATGAACGCTCCAATTCGCCCCGACCACTTGTTGCCTGTCGCCGAGGCGGCTGAAGCCGCCGCCGAGCGTGTGCGCGAGATTCCGTACAACTACACCTCGTTTTCCGATCGCGAGATCGTGATCCGCCTGCTCGGCGCAACGGCCTGGGACAACCTGGTGCGTCTGCGTGACGAACGCCGTACCGGCCGTTCGGCGCGCATGTTGTACGAGGTGCTGGGCGATATCTGGGTGGTGCAACGCAACCCCTATCTGCAGGACGACCTGCTGGACAACCCCAAGCGACGGCGCCTGCTGGTGGAGGCGCTGCAGCACCGCTTGACCGAAATCGGCAAGCGCCGTACGCCGGAGCAGGACTCGGAACGCGATGCCATGGTCGGCCAGATGCTGTCGGCAGCGCTGGCGGCCGTGCAGCGCTTTGACAACAGTTTCGTTGAAGTGCAAGGCTTGCGGCGCAAGGCGATGCGGGCGCTGGGCCGGGTCACGGCCCGTGACAACATCAAGTTCGACGGCCTGAGCCGGGTGTCGCATGTGACCGATGCCACCGACTGGCGTGTCGAATACCCGTTTGTCGTGCTGACGCCGGACACCGAGGCCGAGATGGCCGGGCTGGTCAAGGGGTGCATCGACCTGGGTCTGACCATTATCCCGCGTGGCGGTGGCACCGGCTACACCGGCGGGGCCTGCCCGCTGACCTGGAAAAGCGCCGTCATCAACACCGAGAAGCTCGAAGCCATGTCGGCGGTCGAGATGCGCACCATGCCCGGGCATGCGGAGCCGATCGCGACAATCTGGACGGAAGCCGGGGTAGTGACGCAGCGCGTCGCCGACGCAGCCGAGAAGGCCGGAGTCGTGTTCGCAGTGGACCCGACATCGGCCGAAGCTTCCTGTATCGGCGGCAACGTGGCGATGAATGCCGGCGGCAAGAAGGCTGTCCTGTGGGGTACTGCGCTCGACAACCTGCTGTCGTGGCGCATGGTCACACCCGATGCCACCTGGCTCGAGGTGACCCGGCTGGACCACAACATGGGCAAGATCCACGACGCCCCGGTTGCCACCTTCGAGCTGCAGTATTTCAAGGCCGACGGCCAGACGCTGGAACGCACCGAGCGCATGGTGATTCCAGGCGCCCACTTCCGCAAGGAGGGACTGGGCAAGGATGTGACTGACAAGTTCCTCAGCGGACTGCCGGGCATCCAGAAGGAAGGTTGCGACGGTCTGATCACCAGCGCGCGCTGGGTGTTGCACACGATGCCGGCCCAGGTTCGGACCGTATGTCTGGAGTTTTTCGGCAATACCCATGACGCAGTGCCCGGTATCGTTGACATCATCGATTTCATGTTTGCCGAACAGGCGCGTTCGGGTGTCCTGCTGGCCGGGCTGGAGCACCTCGATGACCGCTACCTGAAGGCGGTTGGTTACGCGACCAAGTCCAAGCGCGCGTCAGGCTCCGGTTCGGGCCTGCCCAAGATGGTGCTGGTTGGCGACATCGCCGGAGACGACGCCGATGCTGTCGCGCGCGTCACATCGGAGGTCGTGCGCCTGGCCAATAAACGGGGTGGCGAGGGTTTTGTCGCCATCAGTGCCGAGGCGCGCAAGAAGTTCTGGCTCGATCGCAAGCGAACGGCGGCCATTTCGCGCCACACCAACGCGTTCAAGATCAACGAGGACGTGGTGATTCCGTTACCGCGCATGGCCGACTACACCGACGGCATTGAGCGCATGAACATCGAGATGAGCCTGCATAACAAGTTGGCGCTGTGCGATGCGTTGCTGGTGTTTTTCCGCCAGTCGCGGCTGCCGCTGGGGCGGCACGACGATGACGCCGAGGTTCCGACCGAGGAGCTGCTCGAAGACCGCGCCGCGCAGGCCTGCGATCTGATTACGCAGGTGCAGAGCCAGTGGCGCGGCTGGCTGGACGATATCGACAGCCTGTTTCCCCAACTGCAGGACCACTCGCTGCGCGCGAGCTGGAAGGCGCAGTTGCGCGCACCCCTGCGCCAGATCTTCTCCGGCGCCGCTTTCGAGCCGATTTTGCTGGAATGCACCGCCATCCACAAACGCGTGCTCAAAGGCAGGGTCTGGATCGCGCTGCACATGCATGCCGGCGACGGCAATGTGCACACCAACATACCGGTCAACAGCGACGACTACGTGATGCTGCAGACGGCCCACGCCGCGGTCAAGCGGGTGATGGCGCTGGCCCGTTCGCTCGGGGGCGTCATTTCCGGGGAACATGGCATCGGCATCACCAAGCTGGAGTTCCTGACCGAGGAGGAGTTGCAGCCGTTCGCCCAGTACAAGCAGAAGGTCGATCCCGAGGGCCGGTTCAACAAGGGCAAGTTGCTGCGCGAGTCTGCTGCAAACCCGGCCGGTGGCAGCGAGCCGAGCCTGATCTATGCCGATCTGAGCAACGCCTATACCCCCAGCTTCGGGCTGATGGGGCATGAGTCGCTGATCATGCAGCAATCCGACATCGGTGCGATCTCCGACTCGATCAAGGACTGCCTGCGCTGTGGCAAGTGCAAGCCGGTGTGTGCAACCCATGTGCCACGCGCCAACTTGCTGTACAGCCCGCGTAACAAGATTCTGGCCACGTCGCTGCTGGTGGAGGCCTTTTTGTACGAAGAGCAGACCCGGCGCGGCATCAGCCTTAAGCACTGGGAGGAGTTCGAGGACGTGGCCGACCACTGCACGGTGTGCCATAAGTGTCTTTCCCCGTGCCCGGTGGATATCGATTTCGGCGAAGTGTCGATGAATATGCGCAACCTGTTGCGCAAGATGGGTCAGAAATCGTTTCGTCCGGCGAATGCCGCGGCGATGTTCTTCCTCAATGCAACCAATCCGCAAACCATCAAGCTGGCCCGTACGGCGATGGTGCAGGTCGGTTTCAAGGCGCAACGGATGGCCAACGATCTGCTCGGCCGGTTGGCGCGCAAGCAAACGCGCAACCCACCGGCGACAGTGGGCAAGCCTGCCCTCAAAGAGCAGGTGATCCACTTCATCAACAAAAAGATGCCAGGCGGCCTGCCCAAGAAGACTGCGCGTGCGCTGCTCGACATCGAGGATGCGCAATATGTGCCGATCATCCGGGACCCGGTACTGACCAGCCCGGAGACAGAGGCGGTGTTCTATTTCCCCGGTTGCGGCTCCGAGCGGCTGTTCAGCCAGGTGGGGCTGGCGACGCAGGCGATGCTGTGGCATGCCGGCGTGCAGACCGTGTTACCGCCGGGTTATCTGTGCTGCGGTTACCCGCAGCGCGGCTCCGGCGAGTTCGACAAGGCCGAGAAGATCATCACCGACAACCGGGTGTTGTTCCACCGGGTGGCCAATACGCTGAACTACCTGGACATCCGGACCGTGGTGGTCAGTTGCGGTACCTGCTATGACCAGCTTCAGGGTTACAAATTCGAGGACATCTTTCCCGGCTGCCGCATCATCGACATTCATGAGTACCTGCTCGAGAAGAACATCCGGCTCGAGAACGGCGGCTCCTATCTGTACCACGATCCCTGCCACAGTCCGATGAAGCAGCAAGATCCGATGAAGACCGTCAAGGCGCTGGTGGGTGGCGACGCGCCCCAGAACGTGATGGAGAGCAAACGCTGTTGCGGCGAAAGTGGAACGCTGGGCATCACCCGGCCCGATATCTCGACGCAGGTACGCTTTCGCAAGGAAGAAGAACTGCGTGAGGACGAGGCTGCGCTGCGCAAGACGGGCACCGTACCGGAGCAGGCGAATGTGAAGATCCTGACCTCCTGCCCGAGTTGCCTGCAAGGCCTGAGCCGGTACCGAGACGACCTGCAAAGCGGCTTGCTGGAGGCCGACTACATCGTCGTCGAAATGGCGCGGCACATCCTGGGCGAGCAATGGATGGAGCAATACGTCGCGCGTGCCAATGCAGGGGGTATCGAGCGGATACTGGTATAGCGTTACCGGGCGGAGCCCCGCAGGGGCCAACCATGATCCGGTCCCGGTTAAGCGGCGATTCGGTCAGGCCCGCGCGCCAAGCGTGGTACCTTCAGGCGCTTGCCGGGGGGCAAACTGGCGTTGGCCGGAGTGCAGGGATTGCAACAGTGCTACCTGCACTCAATTCCGCGGTGCGCGACACAACCATTTCAGAGGATTTCACGATGGCAGGTTTGCAGGCAGGCGCTCCAACGCCAGAGGCGATCACCGTTCACGGCCAGTCACGGATGCTGGAGGTCCATTTTTCGGATGGCGCGCGCTACCGGATTCCGTTCGAATTGATGCGCATTTATTCCCCGTCTGCGGAGGTGCAGGGGCATGGCCCCGGTCAGGAGGTCTTGCAGACTGGCAAGCGCGAGGTCGGCCTGGAGGCGCTGGAGTCGGTGGGCAACTATGCGGTGCAGCCGCGTTTTTCCGACGGTCACGACACCGGGATCTTCTCCTGGGACTATCTGTATTTCCTGGGCGCGCAGCAGCAGCAGTTGTGGGACCAGTACGCCAGCCGCCTGGAGGCCGCGGGAGTTGAGCGCGACGCGCCGATGGTGGTCCCTGGGGGACAAGGCTGCACCAGCCATTGATGGCACAGAGCCGCCGATTCAGCAATAACACGACACATTTCCCATGTGCCTGCGGGGTTGTGGCGCGACGTTACTGATAGGCACTAGCATCGGATCCTATGACAACCACCCATTTCGGCTTTGAATCCGTTGAGGAAACGGAGAAAGCACGCCGTGTGCGCGGGGTTTTCGACTCGGTGGCGTCGCGCTACGACCTGATGAACGACCTGATGTCCGTTGGCTTGCACAGGGCCTGGAAGGCCTACACCGTCATGGTCGCCAATGTGCAGCCGGGCCAGCAGGTGCTGGACATCGCCGGGGGTACTGGCGATCTCGCGAAGGCCTTTGCGCAGCGCGTGGGCAGCAGCGGCCAGGTGGTGTTGTCGGACATCAATGAGGCGATGTTGCGCACCGGTCGCGATCGGCTGCTCGATGAAGGCTGCGCGCTGAACTCCATCGTGTGTGATGCCGAACACCTGCCGTTTGGTGACGCCAGTTTCGATCTGGTCAGCGTGGCTTTCGGACTGCGCAACATGACGCACAAGGAAGTGGCATTGACGGAAATGAACCGGGTCCTCAAGCCTGGCGGCAAATTGCTGGTGCTGGAGTTCTCGCGTGTGGCCAAGCCACTGGAGAAGGCCTACGACTGGTACTCGTTCAAGGTGCTGCCCCGTATCGGGCAATGGGTGGCCGGTGACGCCGACAGCTATCGTTATCTGGCCGAATCGATCCGCATGCATCCGGGCCAGGAAGATCTGAAACAGTTGATGCGTGCCAGCGGCTTTGGTCATGTGGACTACCACAACCTGACCGGTGGCATGGTGGCGTTGCATGTGGGTATCAAGTGCTGATGCGGTTGCGCTGACTCGACCGATGGGCGTGATGACGTGGATTCGAAATGTGGGAGGTAATATGAAACTGTGGACTCTGGTTCTGGGCGTGGCGCTGGTGTTTGCCGGGGCTGACGCGGATGCGCGTCGCATGGGCGGGGGCCTGTCGTTCGGCAAACAATCGGGTAATGTGCTCAAGCGCCCGGCGCCAGCGGCGCCGACCCAGAACGGCGTAAATTCCGCTGCCAAACCGACAACGCCCGCCGCTGCGGCGGCGCCCAGGCGGCCGCTGGGCGCGATGCTTGGTGGCCTTGCCGCCGGCTTGGGCTTGGCCTGGCTCGCACATTCGCTCGGATTTGGCGAGGGGTTTGGGCAGGTGCTGATGTTGATCCTGTTCGCAGGTCTTGTCATGGCCGTGATCGGCTGGTTCAAACGCAGCAGGAGGCCGGCGCAGGACAGCGGCGCGGCAAGCCCGTTCGCGTTTCAGGGGGCGGCCGGTGGTGCGCCGGTGCAGGAGCCCAGCAGGGCGTATCGCCCGGAAAATGTCGGTAACGATGCATCCGCGCGCCCCTGGGAGCGCAGCAACGCGATGCCGTTCGAAGCGCCGGCCGGTGGCCAGAACGGCGCCTCGATCATCGGCTCCGCGCTGATGGGCTCGCAGAGCTGGGGCATTCCGGCCGGTTTCGACGCGCAGGGATTCCTCGATGCGGCAAAGGCGAACTTTGTGACCCTGCAGGCGGCATGGGACAAATCGGATATGACGTCCTTGCGCGCCATGATGACCGACGAGATGCTCAGTGAGATCCGGACGCAGCTGTCCGAACGGGAGGCGCACACCGGGGGCCCCGCCAATCACACCGATGTGGTGATGATCGATGCCAAGCTGCTGGGCATCGAGGACATCGGGTCCGACTACATGGCCAGCGTGGAGTTCTCCGGCATGATCCGGGAAGAGCCGTCGGCCGGACCGAGTCCGTTTCGCGAAGTGTGGAACATGACGAAACCCAAGTCCGGCGACAGTGGCTGGCTGGTAGCGGGCGTTCAAGCGCTGCAATAAAGCCGTCGGTCCGGCAAGCCGGGGGAATGCGGGAATAATCGGGGACTATGGCAACACAGTCCCCTTTTCTTTTTTTCGAGAGCCTGGCTCAGACGATTGTGACCCGGTTCCCGCCGCCAGCATGGGCTGTCGACGAAGTGCAGCGTCGCGTCGTGCTGCTGCTCAACCATGTCCTGATGCAGGAGAGCGCAGCCACCAGCCGTCTGATTCGGCAAAAGGGCGCTGTGGTATCGGTGCAATGGCGCACGTTCTTCATCCGTCTGCTGGTTACGCCCGCAGGCCTGCTGGATCTCGCGTCGCCCGATGCCGTGGCCGATCTGAGCCTGACGGCGACCGACGAGTCGGCCGCCGTGATCGCGCAGTCGCTGTTGCGCGGGGACAAACCCACTATACGTATTGAAGGCGATGTGCAACTGGCCGCCGACATCAACTGGCTGGTAGACCATGTGCGCTGGGATGTCGAGGATGATCTGGCGCGCATCGTAGGCGATGCGCCGGCCCATGCAATGGGACAGGTTGCCCGTCGCATGGCACAGGTGCTGCGCACCTTCGCCGGCGCTGCACCGGTGTCCGGCGCGACCGGTGGTGCCAAACCATGACGCGTCTGTTTCGCGGAGCGTTCATTGTCTGGGTGGTGCTGCGCTACGGCCTGGACGAACTGCTGCTGAACAGTTTCCAGAAGCCATGGCTGCGCGTGCTTGCGCGCATCCTGTCGTTCGGGCGGCGCCTCGACGCACCGCGAGGCGTGCGCCTGCGCCTGGCGCTGGAGCGGTTGGGGCCGATATTCGTCAAGTTCGGTCAGGTGCTGTCGACCCGGCGGGACCTGTTGCCGGTCGATGTCGCGGATGAACTGGCGCGCCTGCAGGACCGGGTCCCGCCGTTTGACTCCGACATCGCCATCCGGTCCATCGAGCGGGCGTTTCGCAAGCCTTTGAGTGAGATATTCGTCAGTTTCGAGCGCGAACCAGTGGCCAGTGCGTCGATCGCGCAGGTGCATTTCGCCGTCCTGGTCGATGCCCATGGCAAGCGGTGCGACGTCGCGGTCAAGGTGCTGCGCCCCGGCATGTTGCCGGCGATCGAAAAGGACCTGGGACTGATGCGGACCATGGCGGCCTGGGTTGGCGGCCTGTCCAGTGACGGCAAACGCCTCAAGCCACGCGAGGTGGTGGCGGAATTCGACAAATACCTGCACGATGAACTCGATCTGGTACGGGAGGCCGCATGTGCGGCGCAGCTGCGCCGCAACATGGCCGGGCTGGACCTGGTGCTGATCCCGGTGATGTACTGGGACTACTGCAGCCCCGACGTGATCGTCATGGAGCGCATGCGGGGCATCCCGATCAGCCAGGTCGATCGCCTGCGCGCCGCCGGGGTCGACATACCCAAACTCGCGCGCGATGGCGTGACGCTGTTTTTCACCCAGGTCTTTCGCGATGGATTCTTCCATGCGGACATGCATCCGGGCAACATCCAGGTGAGCATCGCCCCCGAGACCTTTGGCCGCTACATCTCGCTCGACTTCGGCATCGTCGGCACTTTGACCGAGTTCGACAAGGAATACCTGGCGCAGAACTTCACCGCATTTTTCCGGCGCGACTACAAGCGCGTCGCCGAGTTGCACATCGAGTCGGGCTGGGTCCCCGCTGACACCCGGGTTGATGAACTCGAGGCGGCTGTGCGCACCGTTTGTGAGCCCTATTTCGACCGGCCACTGAAGGAAATCTCGCTGGGTATGGTGCTGATGCGGCTGTTCCAGACCTCACGCCGTTTCCATGTCGAGATCCAGCCACAGCTGGTACTGCTGCAAAAGACCCTGCTCAATATCGAAGGATTGGGACGCGACCTCGACCCGGATCTGGACCTGTGGAACAGTGCCAAGCCGTTTCTGGAAAAATGGATGCTCGAACAGGTTGGCCCGCAAAAACTGCTGGAGCAACTCAAGGAGGAGGCGCCGCGCTACGCCAAATTGCTGCCAGGGCTGCCGCGCTTGCTCGACAACTATCTGCGCCAGCACCCTGGTGACCTGCGACGTGAAGTCAAGGAACTGCTGGCGGAGCAAAAGCGTACCAACCGGCTGCTGCAGGGCATTGTTTATGGTGGTATCGGCTTTGCGCTGGGGCTGCTGGCGATGCAGCTGCTCGTGCGGGTGCAGCTGTTTTAGAGATCGACCCGCCGGCCGCCCTGCCCAGAGGTGCGCCCCTATAATTGAAGGTTTTTCGGTCTTCCACTCCAGAGCCCTATCAGCATGCCCATCTACGCGTACAAATGTGATTCCTGCGGGTTTGAAAAAGATGTGTTACGAAAGATGTCAGACGCGCCGTTGACCCAGTGCCCGTCCTGCGATGCAGCCACATTCAAGAAACAGCTGACAGCTGCCGGTTTCCAGCTCAAGGGCTCGGGTTGGTACGCCACCGACTTCAAAAATGGCAACAATGCGGCGCCCGCCAAGCCCGATGGTCAGTCCGGCGACGCGCCGGCGGCCAAGTCCGAGACCACGGCTGATTCCAATTCGACCGCCAAGTCGGAGTCCAAGACGTCAGAATCCAAGACTTCAGAGTCGAAAACTTCAGAAACCAAGCCTTCAGAATCCAAGACGTCGGTCACCCCGGCCAAGAAACCGCAGTCCACGCCGGCAGCGGGCTCCGGTAGCTGAGTCGCCAACGCGCTGGCTTGCCCATGCCTTTTCGGAAATACCTCCTCACCGGCCTGCTGGTCTGGTTGCCGCTGGCCATCACCGTCTGGGTGATGTTGTGGCTGGTGGGGTTGCTGGACGGCATATTCGGCGGCTTACTCTCCGGCCTGGAGGCGTTATTGCCGGGCAATGGAACCAGTCCGATGATCGTGCGGTTGCGCGCGATACCCGGGCTGGGCGTGATCCTGGTGTTCGTGACCTTGTTGGTCACCGGTGCGCTGGTGTCGAATGTTGCCGGCCGCTGGTGGGTTCGGCAGTGGGACCGGTTGTTCGCCAACATTCCGTTCATCAAGTCGATCTACAACAGCGTCAAGAAGGTGTCCAACACGCTGTTTTCCAGCGACGCGAAAGCTTTTCGCACGGCGATGCTGATTCAGTATCCGCGTGCCGGCGTCTGGACCATCGCGTTCCAGACTGGCGAGCCGAAGGGGGAGGCCGCGCTGCACCTGGGCCCTGATTTCGTCAGTGTCTATGTGCCGACCACCCCCAATCCGACCAGCGGATTCTTCCTGATGTTGCCCCGGGCTGACGTGATCGAGTTGGCCATGAGCGTGGACGAGGCGCTCACCTATGTGATTTCCATGGGCGCTGTGGCTCCAGGGATCGGCCCCGAACGGATAGAGATCCAGAACCAATAGACCCCAGCCGGATTCGCTCCGGCCATCGAAAGCTCCAAAAGATGTCAATGCGTACCCACTATTGCGGTCTTGTGACCGAAGCCCTGTTAGGTGAGACCGTCAGCCTGTGCGGCTGGGTCAACCGCCGTCGCGACCATGGCGGCGTCATCTTCGTCGACCTGCGCGACCGCGAAGGTTATGTCCAGGTGGTGTGTGATCCGGACCGCGCGGAGATGTTCGCCCTCGCCGAGGGCCTGCGCAACGAGTTCTGCGTGCAGATCCGTGGCCTGGTGCGCGAGCGCCCTGCGGGCACGGTCAATGAAGGCCTGCGCAGCGGCAAGGTCGAGGTGCTGTGCCACGAGCTGGTGGTGCTCAACCCGTCGGTCACGCCGCCGTTCCAGCTCGATGACGAGAATCTGAGCGAAACCACCCGGCTGACGCACCGGGTGCTGGACCTGCGCCGACCCTACATGCAGAACAACCTGATGCTGCGCTACCGGGTGTCGATGGAGGTGCGCAAATTCCTCGATGCACAGGGTTTCATCGACATCGAGACCCCGATGCTGACCAAATCCACGCCCGAGGGCGCGCGTGACTACCTGGTGCCCAGCCGCGTGCACGATGGTTATTTCTTCGCGTTGCCGCAGTCACCGCAGCTGTTCAAGCAGCTGCTGATGGTGGCCGGTTACGACCGCTACTACCAGATCACCAAGTGTTTCCGTGATGAAGACCTGCGTGCAGACCGCCAGCCGGAATTCACGCAGATCGATATTGAGACGTCCTTTCTGGAAGAGCAGGAGATCCGCGACCTGACACAGGCAATGATCAAGACGGTCTTCAAGAACACCATTGACGTCGACCTGGGCGAGTTCCCAGTCATGACCCATGCCGATGCGATGTACCAGTATGGATCGGACAAACCGGATCTGCGGGTCAGCATGGCGTTCACCGAACTCACCGACGTGATGGCCGATGTCGATTTCAAGGTATTTGCCAGCGCTGCCGCCGCCAAGGGCGGGCGCGTGGTCGGCCTGCGGGTGCCGGGAGGCGCACGCGAAGGCAGTGGTCTGAGCCGCGGCGAGATAGACGCCTATACCGAATTCGTCAAGATCTATGGCGCCAAGGGTCTGGCCTACATCAAGGTCAACGCTGCGGCTGCCGGCCCTGGCGAAGCGTCGGCGCGCTGGCCCGGACTGCAAAGCCCCATCGTCAAAAACCTGCACGACGCGGCGTTGACCGAGATTCTGGCGCGCACCGGCGCGCAGGATGGCGACCTGCTGTTTTTCGGCGCCGACAAGGCCAAAGTGGTCAACGATGCCATTGGTGCACTGCGGTTGAAGATCGGTCACAGCGAGTTCGGCAAGAAGAGCGGTCTGTTCGAGGCTGGCTGGCGCCCGCTGTGGGTGGTGGACTTCCCGATGTTCGAGTTCGACGAGGAGGCGCAGCGCTACACCGCCACCCACCATCCCTTCACTGCGCCCAAGGATGGCCATGAGGACTGGATGGTGACGGCACCCGAGAAATGCATCTCCAAGGGTTACGACATGGTGCTCAACGGCTGGGAGATGGGCGGCGGTTCGGTCCGTATCCACCGGGCCGATGTGCAGCAGAAAGTATTCGATGCGCTCAAGATCACGCCGCAGGAAGCACAGCTGAAGTTCGGTTTCCTGCTCGACGCACTGCAATACGGGGCGCCACCGCACGGTGGCCTGGCTTTCGGACTGGACCGCATCGTGACGATGATGACCGGCGCTGAGTCCATTCGCGACGTGATCGCCTTCCCCAAGACCCAGCGTGCCCAGTGCCTGCTGACCGACGCGCCATCGACGGTGGACGAGAAGCAGTTGCGCGAACTGCACATCCGCCTGCGCACGGTTCAAAGCGCCTGATGCTGTAACGCCAGGGTCATGGTGCAGAACGCAGCAGGTGTCGAAGCGGCGCCCGGTACCATGCCCAAGGCGTACAAGATTCCACAGTCCGTGCTGGTGGTGATACACACCCCGGCACGCGATGTGCTGCTGATCGAGCGTACGGATGTCCCCGGCTTCTGGCAGTCGGTTACCGGCAGCAAGGACCGACCACGCGAGGGCTTTCGCGCCACTGCGGCGCGTGAGGTGCAGGAAGAGACCGGTATCGACTGCGGTGTGGGTAGTGCACTGGCGCACGCACTGGTCGACTGGCGACTGGAGAACATCTACGAGATCTATCCCCAATGGTGCCATCGGTACGCACCGGGCGTGACGCGCAACACCGAGCATCTGTTCGGACTGACCGTACCGGCATCCACCCCGGTGCGGCTCAATCCGCGTGAGCATCGCGCATGGCGGTGGATGCCCTGGCGCGAGGCGGCGTTGGCGTGTTTCTCGCCGTCCAACGCCGAGGCGATCCTGATGCTGCCGTGCTGGACGCATGCGGGGGCCGCGCCATGAATATCGTGCGAATCGCGACCTACAACATCCACAAGGGCGTGCAGGGCGTCGGGCCGCGGCGCCGGCTCGAGATCCACAACCTCGGACACGCGGTCGAGCAACTCGACGCCGACATCGTCTGCTTGCAGGAGGTGCGCAAGCTGCACCGGGGCGAGGCCCGCTTTTTCGCGCATTGGCCGGAGCTGCCGCAGGCGGAGTTCCTGGCGCCGCAGGGGTACGAGGCGGTCTACCGGACCAATGCCACGACCCGCCATGGCGAACATGGCAACGCCATGTTGTCGCGCTGGCCGGTGCAGGGCCACCAGCATGAGGACATGTCCGATCATCGCTTCGAGCAGCGCGGCCTGCTGCATTCGCAGGTCATGCTGCACGGGCAAACGGTCCATGTGGTGGTAGTGCACCTGGGGCTGATCCGTGCCAGCCGGTTGCGGCAGCTCGCGCAGCTGCACCGCTTCATTGCGCGGGAGGTGCCGCCCATCGCACCGCTTGTCGTCGCCGGCGACTTCAATGATTGGGGCCGTACGGTGCAGCGCGAAATGGCCGCCATCGGTCTGCTCGGGTTTGGCGGCCAGCCGCAACCCACTTTCCCATCACGCCTGCCGCTCGCGCAGCTCGATCAGGTCTTTGCGCGCGGCATGGAGCCCATGGGACTCCAGGTGCCCCGAGGGCGAATCTGGTGGCGCATGTCAGACCATCTGCCTCTGGTGGCTGAGTTCCAGCTGCCGGAGGAAGTGGTTGTACGCCCCGATCATGGCTGAACAACGCGGTCACCAGATCGCACTGTTGCAGGGGGGCGGGGAGTTTTTTCCGGCGCTGATCCGTGCCATCGACGCGGCCCGGCTCGAGGTGCGCATGGAAACCTACATCTTTCATTTCGATGCCTCGGGCGAGCAGGTGGCCGCGGCCCTGGAGCGCGCCGCATTGCGCGGCGTACAGGTATTCCTGACGATGGACGGTGTTGGCACACCGGAACTGCCACATCAGTGGCGGCAGCGATTCGCCGACAGCGCAGTGCAATGGCGCATCTACCAGCCACTGGGGAGCCTGGGCGTATTCATTCCGAGTCGATGGCGACGGCTGCACCGCAAGTTGTGCGTGGTGGACGCCCAGGTCGCGTTTTGCGGTGGCGTCAACGTACTTGACGATCTCGTCGATCCGACCTTCGGGCCGCTGCGCGAGCCGCGGCTGGACTTCTCCGTGCGTGTGATCGGGCCGCTGGTGCAGGATGCGCTGGAGGTAATGACGCGGTTTTGGTGGCGCATGTCGGTGGCCGGCGACGTGCGCGATCGCGAGTTTCCCGCGATCTGGCGTACGCTGCAGGAACGGATGCGCAAGGCGCTGTCCGAACGTGTCCATGACGACGCCGACGCGGAGGGCCCGGGGGCGCCCGACAGCCTGCCAGGCAATGGCGCGCGTGCCGAACTGGTGCTGCGTGACAACCTGCGCCATCGGCGCAGGATCGAGCGGTCCTACCTGCGGGCGATCGGATCCGCGCGGCACGAAGTCATCATTGCCAACGCCTACTTCCTGCCCGGCGCGCGGCTGCGCAAGGCACTGGTGCTGGCCGCCCGGCGCGGCGTGCGGGTGCGGCTGCTGCTGCAGGGGCGTTACGAGTATTTCCTGCAATACCATGCGGTGCGTCCGGTGTATGGCGTCTTGCTCGACGCCGGGGTCGAGATTCATGAATACGCGGCCAGCTTCCTGCATGCCAAGGTGGCGGTGGTCGATGGACGCTGGGCGACGGTTGGCTCCTCGAACCTTGACCCCTTGAGCCTGCTGCTCGCGCGCGAGGCCAATGTGGTGGTGCGCGACAAACGGTTTGCCTACCTGTTGCGTGAACGGCTGGAACACGCCATGGTCCATGGTGGGCTGCCGGTGGACGCAGCCGCCTACACCGACCGGTCGTGGCGCCAAAGGGTGCTCGAGACCCTGGCGCTTGCGGCCTTGCGGGTAGGGCTGTTCCTGATCGGTCGCCGGTATTGAGTGGGCACCATTTCCGGCAAAGACCGTTCAGATCATTCGCTGGTAATATCTCACCATGTTGATGCAGTCAAACTCCCCCCCGAGCACTACTGACGATGATGAAGGCACGCCCATGTCGGTGAAGATCCGGGAACGGCTGGTCGCGGCACGCAAGCGTTTCCATGCCAATGACAATATCGCCGAGTACATGCAGCCTGGCGATCTCGAGTCGCTGATGGACGAGGTCGAAGAAAAGATGAAGGGTGTGCTCGCCAGCATGGTGATCGACACCGAAAACGACCACAACACCGACAACACCGCCCGGCGCGTGGCCAAGATGTACATCAACGAGGTGTTCCGCGGCCGCTACGTCAAAGCGCCGACCATCACCGAATTCCCGAATGTGGAACACCTCAACGAGTTGATGATCGTTGGCCCGATCACGGTGCGCAGCGCCTGCAGCCACCATTTCTGCCCTGTGATCGGCAAGATCTGGATCGGCGTGATGCCAAACGAACACACCAACGTGATCGGCCTGTCAAAGTACGCGCGGCTGGCCGAATGGGTCATGGGCCGGCCACAGATCCAGGAGGAGGCCGTTGTCCAGTTGGCCGACCTGATCCAGGTCAAGACCCAGCCCGATGGCCTTGCAATCGTCATGGAGGCCAGTCACTATTGCATGGGCTGGCGCGGCGTCAAGGACATGGATAGCAAGATGATCAACTCGGTGATGCGCGGCGCGTTTCTCAAGGACGCCAACCTGCGACGTGAATTTCTGTCGCTGATTCCTGGAAAGAGCTGACACCATGCTGGTCCGACTTCTATACGCCAGTCGCGCAGTGGACACGAGCGCCGAGGCGATCGATGCCATCCTGTCGCAGTCACGGCAGTCCAATCCGGCCAGTGGCATCACTGGCATCCTGTGTTACGGCGGGGGCATCTTCCTGCAGGCAATCGAGGGCGGACGCATGGCCGTCAGCGACCTGTTCGGGCACATCCAGAAAGACAAGCGCCACAAGGACGTAGTGTTGCTGCAATACGAAGAAATTCCCGAGCGCCGTTTTGGCGGCTGGACCATGGGGCAGGTGAACATGTCGCGTATCAACACGTCGATCCTGCTCAAATATGCAGAGAAGCCTGAACTCGATCCCTACTCCGTATCGGGCAAGGTTTCGCTGGCCCTGCTCGAAGAACTGATGGCCACCGCGTCCATCATGGGGCGCGCCTGAGACTGCGGCTGATGCGCCATCGCTGTCTGTGCGCCGACAGCGGAGCGGGCGCAGGCGCCGACCTGTCTCCGATGGCGAGCATGCGTCCGTAATGCCATGACCTTGCTGATCGGATGCGACTTCAGCAGTCGACCCGACCGCCGCAAACCGATCATCATTGCCCGGGGACAGTTGCAGCTGGACGTCGTGACGCTTCAGGCACTGGAGCCACTGGAATCACTCGATGCATTCGCGCACTGGCTGGTGCGCGAACCCGACTGGGTCGGTGGTTTCGATTTTCCGTTCGGCCTGCCTCGCGCTCTGGTGCACGACCTTGGCTGGCCCGACCCCTGGCTGGCAAACATTGCGCACTATGCCGGCATGACCCGGGCGCAGATCCGCGATGTGTTTGCCGGCTACTGTGCTGGTCGGCCGGTCGGGGGCAAGTTCGCGCATCGCGCAACCGACCGCTGGGCTGGCTCGAGTCCATCCATGAAGTGGGTCAATCCGCCGGTCGCCTACATGCTGCATGCCGGTGTTCCCAGACTGATCGAGGCCGGTGTGTGCATGCCGGGCCTGCATGCGGGTGATCGAACTGACCGGGATGCCAGCGGCGTTGCGCGTCGGATTGCTCTGGAGGCCTATCCAGGACTGCTGGCTCGCGAAGTGATTGGCCGCGCCAGTTACAAGAGTGATGATCAGGCCCGGCAGACCCCGCAGCGTCGTGGGAGTCGCGAGGCATTGCTGGACGCACTGTGCGCCGGGCGCACGCGCCTGGCATTGCGCCTGTCATTGACGCAGGCGCAGCGTCTGGAACTGGTCGACGATGGGCGCGGCGACAGACTCGATGCGGTGTTGTGCATGCTGCAGGCCGCTTGGGGGTTGCAGCGCGGCTGGCCGGCATTCGGCCTGCCCACGCCGGTAGACCCGCTCGAAGGATGGATTGTCACAGCGCTGGTGGGCGATGGAGCGTGACTCGGGGTGATACGCCTCGGCTGCTGTGCAGGGACTGCGTCGGCGGATACAGGGGATGCCAGGGTGCGCCGTGTGGGCGCCTGTTAACGCCGCCCGGGTGTCATCACTGTTTCTTCGAGCTTGCGCGCCAGTTGTGCGACCGCCAGTGCCGCCGGGCAGCCAGGCAGGGTTTGCATCAGTAACTGGCGGCGCATCACGGCCTGTCGGACAAAGGGGTCGGCCGGAATGTCGGCCAGGTGCACGAGCCGCACACCGCGCCCGGGCTCGCTGACCACGAATCGGTCCAGCACCTGCTGCAGCTGGCCGGTGATGGCACGTCCGTCGCCGAGTCGCGCAGTCTGGTTGACGACCATGTGAATGGTTTGACGCTTTTGCTGGCTGGCCAGTACCTTAATGGTCGCGTAGGCGTCGGTCAGTGATGTCGGCTCCGGCGTGGCCACCACGAGCACGACCGAGGCCAGCGAAACGGCGAACAGCACCACATCGGAAATACCGGCGCCGGTATCGAGCAGCACCACGTCATAGTGCGGAGTCAGTCCGTCGATGATGCGCAGAAAGTCGGCACGGATCTCCGGGGTCAGACGCGAATACTCCACCATGCCGGAGCCCGCCAACAGTACGGAGAATCCGCCGGGGGCCTGGATGATGGCCTCTTCGAGCTTTGCCTTGCCGCTGAACACATCGTGTAACGTCACCTTGGGGTAGAGATTGAGCACGACGTCCAGGTTGGCCAGGCCGAGGTCGGCGTCCAGCACCAGTACTTTCTGTCCGCGCTTGGCCAGTGCCGCCGCCAGGTTGGCCGAGACAAAGGTCTTGCCCACGCCGCCCTTGCCACTGGTGACCGCCATCACCTTGCCGTGCGGCGTCAATGGCACCGGAGGTCCCGCCGCTGCAGTCGCCTCTTCGGGTCGCAGCTGTTCGCTCATGTACTTACTCCGCTCTCGCCACCGACAGCCGTGTCGGGGGCAGCACTTTCAAGCCAGGCTGGTTCACCCAGGGTCAAATGACCAAATAACAGACTCTTCTCCTCGGCACTGACGGCAATGGCCTGCTGCTGGTCGATGCAGACGCGGTTGCGTCCCTGGGACTTTGCCAGATACAACAAATTGTCGGCGCGCTCTACCCACAGTGGCGCGGCCGACCGGATCCATGACGGTGCATACGCCCCGCCGATGCTGATCGTGGCCTGCACGCTGCTGCCAGTGCTGACCGGAATCGTCAGCGACTCGACCGTCAGCCGTATCCGCTCGGCGATGGCCTCTCCCACTGAGACCATGCAATTGGGCAGCACCACGGCGAACTCTTCCCCGCCATAGCGCGCCACCGAATCCATCGGCCGAATGCAGCGCGACAGGCACTTGGCCACTGCCTGCAGGACCCGATCACCGGCAATATGGCCATGGGTGTCATTGATACGCTTGAAATGGTCGATGTCCATCATCAGCAGCAGGGCCGGTTCTCCCGAGCGCGCAACACCGTCGATTTCCCGCTCGAGCACAGACAGGAACTGGCGTCGGTTCGCCAGCCCAGTCAGAGGGTCCTTGCGCGACAACTCACACAGGCCGTCTATCACGCTTTGCACGAACTCAGTGGGATGGACTTCGCTGTCCGGAAGCGACGTCTTCGCGCCGTGCTCCAGCAAGGCACGCGCATCGCTCAACCGAAGGTCACTTATGTCGACTACGGATGGAGCGATCGAAGGTGTCACAGGCGATGGGCTTGGATTACAACTAAAAGTGTAACAGCACGCCCACCGCGCCACGGGCGCCTAATGGTAGCGTTTCCAGGGTCATCACGTTGTTCACGCGGCCGTCGGCGTCAGCACTCCTGGCCGGCGCGCCAGAATGTCGGTGGACCGATCGGCGTGCGCCTGCGCCATGCGCAACAGGGACAGCTCGGCCTGCGGGCGCCCGATCAGCTGCATACCCATGGGCAGACCCCGGCTGTCGAAGCCGACCGGAACGCTGACTGCAGGCAATCCGGCCAGCGTGGCGTAGATGACAACCTCCATCCAGCGGTGGTAGGTGTCCATGGCCCTGCCGGCGACCTGGCGCGGCCAGGTCACGTCGGCGTCGAACGGCCACACCTGTGCACTGGGCAGCGCCAGGAAATCATGGTGCGCGAACATCGACAGTAGTTGCTGGTACATGCGGCTGCGGTCCACACTGGCCTGCGATATTGCGCGCGCGCTGAGTTGCTGCCCTTGCTCCACCTCCCACACGGCTTCCGGCTTGAGCCGTGCGCGTTGCAACGGGTCGTCCCAGTAGGGCCCCAAGGAGGCGGCCACCAGCCAGCGACGCCAGGTCAGCCATGTTTGCCATGCCATATGCGGATCGAACGCCGGCGCAACGGACTCCACCTGGCAGCCATCCGCAGTCAGGCGTGCCAGCGCTCGTTCGCACAAAGCAAGAATGCCGTCTTCCACCGGCAGGTAGCCGCGTAGATCACCCAGCCAGCCGATGCGCGTGCCACGCAGGTCCAGGGACAGATCCAGCGGCGCGCCGGGCCATTGACCGGCAATCGACAACGGCACGCGGTCATCACGGCCGGCTTGCACCATGAGCATCCGGGCCAAGTCCTCGACTGTACGCGCCATGGGTCCGGTCGTGCCCAGTTGCGCCAGCCAGCTGTCGGGCGCCGGGCCGTCGGGGACCCGGCCCATGCTCGGGCGCAGACCAAACACGTTGTTGAAGGCCGCCGGATTGCGCAATGAGCCCATCATGTCACTGCCATCGGCGACCGGCACCATGCGCAGGGCAAGGGCCACTGCGGCCCCACCGCTCGAGCCACCGGCGCAACAGCTCGGATCGTAGGCATTGCGTGTGGTGCCGAAGACGGTGTTGTAGGTGTGCGATCCCAGGCCGAACTCGGGCGTGTTGGTCTTGCCGATCACGATCGCACCGGCGGATTTCAGTCGCCGCACCATCAGGTCGTCGTGCGTGGGGATGTTGTTGATCAGCAGCGGCGAACCCTTGGTGAGCGCGATTCCGGCCACCGCGCTGAGGTCTTTCACGGCCAGAGGAAAACCGTGCATCCAGCCTCGGCTGGTGCCGCCTGCCAGTTCCCGGTCGCAGGCATCGGCCTGGGCCAGCAACTGCTCGTGCGCGACACGGCTGACGATGGCATTGAATGCAGGGTTCAGCGCATCGACCCGGGTCAGGCAGGCCAGCATCGCTTCCCGGCAGGATATCTGCCGGGCATGGATGGCCGAGCTAAGGACAGTGGCGTCCCAATCGCAGGGGTCGTCTGTCGTCTTCGTGGGCGGGTTGGGGATGGCGGTCATCGTGTTGCGCGCTGGGCGCAGACACTGCACGCGCCGTTGCGTGGAATGCGCACCTCGTTCCACTCCATTGCGCGTGCGTCGAGCATCTGCAGCCGGCCCGCCAACGATGTGCCGACGCCTGCCAGCAGTTTCAGCGCTTCGGCCGCCTGCATGGTCCCGATGATGCCCACCACCGGTGCGAACACGCCCATGGTGGCGCAGCGGGTTTCCTCGAGGTCGTCGTCGGGCGGGAAGACACAGGCGTAGCAAGGGCAGCTAGCATCGCGGGTGTCGTAGACGCTCAGCTGGCCGTCGAAGCGAATCGCCGCCCCGGAGACCAGTGGTTTTCCGTGCCGCACGCAGGCGGCGTTGACCATGTGCCGGGTGGCGAAGTTGTCACTGCAATCGAGCACTACGTCGGCCAAAGGCAGTTGTAGATCGAGTAGTGCGGCGTCAGCGCGCTGGCCGATGGTCGTGACCCGCACCTCCGGGTTGATCGCCTCGATCGCCGCTTTCGCCGAGGTCACCTTGGGTTCGCCGACCCGCGCCATCGTGTGGGCGACTTGCCGCTGCAGGTTGGTGACGTCGACCGTGTCGTCGTCGATCACGGTGATGTGTCCGACGCCGGCAGACCCCAGGTACAGCGCAACCGGTGAGCCCAGCCCGCCTGCGCCGATAACCAGCGCATGAGCGGCACGGATACGCTCCTGGCCTTCCATACCGACTTCATTGAGCAGAATATGGCGCGAGTAGCGCAGGAGTTGGTCGTCGTTCATGGACCCACAGGTGCACTGATTGCTGTGACCTGGCTCAATTGCTCTTGGACTCTTCCTTGCGCTCGGTCAGTGTCTTGCTGACCATGACCGGACGTCCCTTGAGCTTGTTGAGTGCCTGCATCAGCGGGAAGTCATTGTCCGAGCCGAATTCGGGCATCTTGCGATCGACCACTGGTTTCTTGCTGTCCTCTTCAAGCTTTTTCAGGGCCAGTTCGCGCGCTTTCTCGCGCGCTGCGTCTTTCTTTTCTTCGCCCTGACCGCTGGCCAGGTGCTTTTCGAGATCAGCCTCGCGGGTGCGCAGCGCCGCAAACACGTTGCCTTGCTCGGTTTCGTCGACCATGACGTCGGGAACGATGCCCTTGGCCTGTATCGAGGCGCCACTGGGCGTGTAGTAACGTGCCGTGGTGATTTTCAGGCCGGTGTCCGGGCCGAGCGGGCGCACCGTCTGCACGGAGCCCTTGCCGAATGTCTGGCGTCCCATGATGGTGGCACGCTTGTGATCCTGCAATGCGCCTGCCACGATCTCGCTGGCCGATGCCGATCCTTCGTTGACGAGTACCACCAAGGGCACGTTCTTGATCGCTGCCGGTAACCGCTTGAGCGGGTCGCTGCCGCCACGGCGCACATAGGATTCGGGCGCGGCCCGGTAGACGAACTTGCTCTCGGGCAATTGACCATTGGTCGACACGACGTTGACGTTCTCCGGCAGGAAAGCGGCGGAAATTGCCACGGCCGCGTCGAGCAAACCGCCGGGATCGTTGCGTAGGTCGAGCACCAGACCCTTGAGGTTGGGCTCCTGTTTGTAGATCTCTTCGACCTTGCGCACGAAGTCCTCGACGGTGCGTTCCTGGAACTGGCTCAGGCGAACCCAAGCGTACCCGGGCTCGAGTATCTTGCTGCGCACGGATTGGGTCCGGATCTCCTCGCGCACGATGGTGACCGGGAAGGTGCGGTTTTCGTTCCGGCGCAGGATGGTCAGTGTGACCTTGGTATTGGGCTCGCCGCGCATGCGCTTGACGGCGTCGTTGAGCGAAAGCCCCTTGACCGCCGTGTCGTCGATCTTTGTAATCAGGTCGTTGGTTTTAAGGCCGGCGCGGAATGCTGGGGTGCCTTCGATGGGCGAGACCACCTTGACCAGGCCGTCTTCCTGCGTGATTTCAATGCCCACGCCGACAAAGCGGCCGGACGTTCCTTCGCGGAATTCCTTGAAAGACTTCTTGTCGAAATACTGCGAATGCGGGTCCAGGCTGGCCACCATGCCGGAAATGGCGTCGGTGATCAGTTTTTTCTCGTCGACGGGTTCGACATAGTCGCTCTTGACCATACTGAAGACGGCCGCCAACTGCTGCAACTCTTCCAGCGGCAATGGCGCCAGCGTGCCGCGTGCCACGGTCTGCAACGAGACCGTGGTTAGCGCGCCTGCAACCACGCCCAGAGAAATCCAACCCGCGACTTTCAGTTTATGACCCATGATGGTTCCTCAGCTATACCAATGTACCTTGGATGCCGTCCCCACAGAGTGGTTCCGGAAAGTCCGTGGCGATGGCGGAAATAGTGTGTGCGCCGGTGCGCGCCTTCAGGACTGGCCCTGCGCCGCCACCGCCCTGGCGGCCGCTTCAGCTTCAGCGGCATCACCCAGATAGTAGTGGCGGATCGGTGCCAGCGTTGTGTCCAGTTCGTAAACCAGTGGAATGCCATTGGGAATGTTGAGGCCGACGATGTCGGCGTCGGACACCTTGTCCAGGTATTTCACCAGTGCCCGGATCGAATTGCCATGCGCGGCCACCACGATGCGCTTGCCGGCCCGGATCGCTGGCGCCATGGCGTCGTTCCAGAACGGCAGCACCCGATCCACAGTGTCTTTCAGGCATTCGCTGAGCGGCACCTGCTCGGGTGCGAGCTTGGCATAGCGAATGTCCGACCGCTCGCAGCGCGGGTCCTGTGCCTCGAGCGCCGGTGGCGGCGTGTCGTAGCTGCGACGCCAGATCAGGACCTGCTCGTCACCATATTTCTTGGCGGTTTCCGCCTTGTTCAGACCTTGCAGCGCACCGTAGTGGCGCTCGTTCAGGCGCCAGCTGTGCACGACCGGCAGCCAGGTGCGGTCCATTTCGTCCAGGCAGTGCCACAGGGTCCTGGTGGCGCGCTTGAGAACGCTGGTATGGGCCACATCGAACTCGAAGCCGTTCTCGCGCAGCAGGCGTCCAGCGTTTTTGGCCTGCGCGATACCGGTTTCGGTCAGGTCGACGTCGGTCCAGCCGGTGAAGCGATTCTCGAGGTTCCAGGTCGATTCACCGTGTCGGATCAGTACAAGTGTGTGCATAGGTTCAAGAAAAATGGCTTGCATTCGACCGGCCGGGAAGTCTGCGGTGCGTGCGGGTTGGCGGCCCCGGCAGCGTGCAAAAGACCACCGCGCTGCTACAAGGATGTTCACCATTCTAAAATGCCTGTCTTGCGCGCTTGTCGCGCCAACCCCACTGCCAAGGAATGCTGTGAATTTTGTCCTAGATAACTGGATGCTGCTGCTCGTTGCCGTGTCATCGGGTGCCATGTTGTTCATGCCGGTGCTGCGGGGTGCCACCGACGCCGGCGTGACGGCAGCGGCTGCAGTGCAGATGATCAACCGCGAGAAAGCGGTCGTGGTCGATGTGTGCGAGACGGAAGAGTTTGCCGCCGGCCACATAGGGGGTGCCAAGAATATTCCCCTGTCGCAGCTGGAAGCCAAGCTGCCGACCACGGTGAAGAACAAGGCCGTGCCACTGATTCTGGTGTGCCAGTCCGGCGCGCGTTCGCGTCGTGCGGTGGCCACCGCCAAGAAACTCGGTTACGAAAAGGTGCAGTCGCTCTCGGGCGGACTGGCCGCCTGGAAGACCGCAAGCCTGCCCGTCGAGAAGTCCTGAGCCCTGGCGGTGCATAGCTGCGCCCGCACTTTTTCTGTTCCCCAAATTTGAAAGTCTCCAGCATGCAACCAGTGAAGATGTATTCGACGGCGTCCTGTCCCTTTTGCGTTCGCGCCAAGCAATTGCTGAAGGAGCGTGGCGTCACGCAGATCGACGAAATCCGGGTGGATCTCGACCATGGCAAGCGGGCGCAGATGATGGACGTCACCGGCCGGCGCACAGTGCCACAGATCTTCATAGGAACAACCCATGTGGGTGGGTGTGACGATCTCGAGGCGCTGGATAGCCGCGGGGGGCTCACGCCCCTGCTCGCATCGGCCTGACCGGCGCAGCTGCACTGGGAGCGCTCCGGCGCTTCGTTACGAGTGCCCCCAACCCTGGCTTCGCCAGGCCCCCCGAGGGGGTGCGAGGAAACTTGGGAGCGGCCCGGCGCTTCGTTATGAGTGCCCCCAACCCTGGCTTTGCCAGGCCCCCCGAGGGGGTGCGAGGAAACTTGGGAGCGGCCCGGCGCTTCGTTACGAGTGCCCCCAACCCTGGCTTTGCCAGGCCCCCCGAGGGGGTGCGAGGAAACTTGGGAGCGGCCCGGCGCTTCCTCATGAGCACCTGAGATAATCTGCTGTCGCGCCGACGCTACGGCCGGGTATCCGGCCCTGCAGGGTCGGTCCGCTCCCCCTAACCTGAAAGAGATCCTATGGCAGAAGAAAACACCCCCACGTTCCAGATCCAGCGCATTTACCTCAAGGAATCGTCGTTGGAACAACCCAATTCGCCCGGGATCCTGCTCGAAAAAGAGCAACCGTCGGTGGATATCCAGCTGGGTGTGGAGTCCAACCAGGCCGCCGATGGCGTCTACGAGATCTGCGTGACGGCGACCGTGCAGACAAAACTCAAGGAAAAGACTGTTTTCCTGGTGGAGGTCAAGCAGGCCGGCATCTTCGAGATCCGTAACATCGAGCCTGAGCAGATGAGCCAGATCATGGGTATCGCATGCCCCCAGATCGTCTATCCGTATCTGCGCGCCAATGTGGCCGACCTGATCCAGCGTAGTGGGTTCCCGCCCGTGCACCTGTCCGAGATCAATTTCCAGGCCATGTACGAGCAGCAACGCGCGCAGGCTGCCGAGGCCGCCGGAACCCCTGATACTCCAGACACCCCGAGCATCATCACGCAGTAATCGGACTGCGCCAGCGGCACATTCTGGAAACCATGCATATCGCCATTTTGGGGGCAGGCGCCTGGGGCACGGCGCTGGCTGCGAACGCAGCAGCCGGCACGCCTGCCGGCAATCAGGTCAGCCTCTGGGTACGCGACGCGGCGCAGGCTGCGGCGATGCGCGCCGCGCGTGTCAATCAGCGCTATCTGCCTACGGTGACCTTGCCCGACGCGCTGGAGCTGCGCACATGGCCCGATCCCGGGTCTGTTGCGGTTGCTCCGGACAATGCGCTGGTGGATGCGCTCGCTGGCGCCGATCTGGTCATTGTTGCCACGCCGATGGCGGCATTGCGCTCGGTGCTGACCCGGCTGCAGGCATGCAAGGCCCCTGTGGCCTGGTTATGCAAGGGTTTCGAGCCGGCGCTGCCCGCAGCCGATGCGCCAACGGTGGGCCTGATGGCCCACGAGGTGCAGGCACAGGTAGCTCCGATGTTGCGCGCCGGCGTACTGAGTGGGCCGAGTTTCGCCCTGGAGGTCGCGCAGGGCAGGCCGGCAGCGTTGGTGGCTGCCAGCGCCGATCCACAAGTGCGCAGCGTTCTGCAGGAGAGCCTGCATGGCGCCCAGCTGCGCATCTACGGCAGTGATGACGTTGTCGGTGTCGAGGTGGGGGGAGCCGTCAAGAACGTTCTGGCCATTGCAACGGGCTTGTGTGACGGGCTGCAACTGGGCCTGAACGCGCGGGCCGCACTGATCACCCGCGGGCTGCATGAGATGACGCTGCTGGGTGTGGCGCTGGGCGCGCGACCCGAGACATTCAACGGTCTGAGCGGCCTGGGCGATCTGGTGCTTACCGCGACCGGCGACCTGTCACGCAACCGCAGGGTCGGTCTGGCACTGGCCAGTGGGCAGAGCCTGGCACAGGCGGTGCAATCGCTTGGGCATGTCGCCGAAGGCGTGTACTGCGCCCGCACCGTGGCCCAGCGCGCCGCGGCCCTGGGTGTCGACATGCCGATCTGCAGCGCCGTCGTCGCGCTGCTCGACGGCCGGCTCGGCCCCGCCGAGGCGGTGGCTGCGCTGATGGCGCGCGACGCACGCGACGAAATCTGAATCACCGGCGGGGCCCTCCGCCGGCAACGTCCGGTGTGCCGTTCAGTGCGTTTACTCGGGCGCCACGCTGTACGCCAGGCGCACGTAGATAGGGGCGAAGGATTCGGCCTGGGTGATGTCGATCAGGTTCTCCTTGGCCAGCTCCAGCAAGGCGATGAACGTGACAACCAGCACCTGGCTGCCCTTGTTCGGGTCGAACAGATGCTCGAATTCGACGAATCGCTGATTTTGCAGTCGGCGCAGCACGATTCCCATGTGTTCCCGCACGGACAACTGCTCGCGCGATATGTGGTGGTGCTGCACCAGCTTGGCGCGCCGCAGAATGTCACGCCAGGCCTGTTGCAGGTCGGCCAGGTCGACGTCGGGAAAGCGCGGCTGCTGCGACTGCTCGATCGTGACCTGCGGGCGCAGAAAATCACGGCCGGCCTGTGGCGTTGCGTTGAGCGCCGCCGCGGCCAGTTTGATCTGCTCGTACTCCAGCAGGCGCCGGACCAGTTCCGCACGTGGATCCTCGGGCTCCTGGCCCCCGGCCACCTTGCGCGGTGGCAACAACATGCGCGACTTGATTTCGATCAGCATGGCCGCCATCAACAAATACTCGGCCGCCAGTTCCAGATTGCGCCCGCGAATCTCGTCCACATAGACGAGATACTGGCGGGTCACCCCTGCCATGGGAATGTCCAGGATGTTGAAGTTCTGCTTGCGTATCAGGTAGAGCAGCAGGTCCAGCGGGCCTTCGAATGCCTCCAGGAACACTTCCAGCGCATCGGGCGGAATATAGAGATCTTGCGGAATCGCAAACAACGGCTCGCCATACAAGCGCGCGAGCGCAACCTGATCCACCACGATCGGCATGTCGGCGCCAATGTCCGGTGTCGCAGGCAGGTCGGTGGATGCGCTCATGCGTGCGCCGCGTTCGGCACGCGGTTAATCAGGATCGGTCTGGTAGACGTAGGGCTTTTGTGGCACCTCGGCCTGCCGAAACGAGCGCCAGGCGGAACGGTCTGGCGCCTTGTCCCACAGCAGTTCGCGTCCCTGGCGTTGCTCCGCCTCGAGTTCGGGTTTCTTCTCTTTGAGGCTGGCAATGAACTGGGTGGTGTCGGACTGGTAATCCGGGCGGCGAAATATGGACATAGACTTGAACCCTCGATGACACGGATTTTACAGGGGGCGGCATGGTCAGTTGGACAAAAGTGTGGCTAGCGCTGTGCGTGTCGCTGATGGCAAGCGCCTGCGACCCGCAGAATATCCGGGAACTGGAAGAAGGCCTGTCGAGCGAATCCGACGTGCGGGCCCGCTTCGGTGAGCCCGAGGCCATATGGGACGCGCCACAGGGCGCGCATATCCTGGAATACAACCGCCAGCCTGCCGGTCACCAGAACTACATGATCACGATTGGCCCGGACGGCAAGATGCAGGCATTGCGCCAGGTACTTGCACCACACAATTTCGAAAAGATCGCGGTGGGCATGATGATGGAGGACGTACGGCGCTTGCTCGGCAAGCCAATGCGGGTGACCCGCTTCGAGCTCAAACGCCAGACCCACTACGACTGGCGCTACCGGGACGGACCCAATGCGGCAGATGCCCGCATATTCAGTGTTGTTTTCGACAACGACCTGCGTGTGGTGTCCACCGGTTCGACCGATGACCCGGACGTCAATCGCAGCGAAAGGCGCTGATCGCGCGCCACGGTTATCCTAGTGGGCTTGACGCACGGACCGGCCGCATGTCCGTCTGTGTCGCTTGTTCGATGAAATGACCTGACTCCATCTGTGACCCAACAACCACTGCGACGCACTGCCGTACGACCGAATAGGCGCCATGCGTGACGACACGTCTGTGATTGTGGGGTTGCGGGCGCCGTCGGTGCCACGTAAACATGTCCGGCTCGCCTGACCGCGGACGCCCTCTGCGCGGCGCTCCGCTGGCCGGGTGGCTGGTGCTGGTGTGCCTGGGGCATTTGCCCGTGATCCTGGTGGGCTTGCGCGGCCAGGCCGGCCCTGCGCCCTGGCTGGTGGTGCTGGGGTCGCAGGACTTGCTGGCAGCCTCATCATGGCGTGGCTCTCGCGCAGTGCAGCGGCACGAGCCATTGATACCGGGGCAGGCGCCGACGTGCGCCGTTTGCAGCACGAACTTGGCCAAGCGCAGGCGCAGCGGCAGGCCAGTGAAGTGCGTTTACGCGAAGTGATCGACGCCGTACCGGCGGGTGTTGCGATCTACGACAACCAGGATCGTCTGCTGGCTTTCAATCGCGAGGGGGCAAACCACTACCCTTATCGCAGCCAGCAGTCCACGATTGGCGAGACCTTCGAGACCCTGATGCACCGTGAATTGCAGGCGGGCCGCATTCCAGATGCAGTCGGTCAGGAAGATGCCTGGCTGGCGCTGCGCATGGCCGGCAGGGGGGCGGTCGATACGCCTTTGTTGTGGCATGCGGATGATGGCCAATGGGTGCACCTCTACGAGATATGCACGCCATCGGGCTATCTGGTGATGACCCGGCTGGACATGACGCCGATGGTGGAAAAAGGCCTGGCACTCGAACAGGCCAACGAGAAGTTGTTGCGCCTGTCCACCACCGATGGTCTGACCGGTATTGCCAATCGGCGCATGTTTGACCAGACGCTGCAGACCGAATGGCAGCGCAGCGCACGCGGTGGCAGCAACCTGTCCTTGCTGCTGATCGATATCGACCACTTCAAGCACTACAACGACCACTACGGCCACCAGACGGGCGATGAATGTCTGCGCCAGGCGGCGAGCATCCTCGTCTTGTGCGCCAAGCGCTCCGGCGAACTGGTGGCGCGTTACAGTGGCGCGGAATTTGCCATCGTGTTGCCGGGCACAGACGCGCCTGAAGCGATGGCTATTGCGCGGCGTTGTCTGGCGCAGTTGGCGTCGGCCCGGATCGCACACGAGGACTCCCCGGTCTCCCCATGGCTGACCGTTAGCATTGGTGTGGCCAGCATGGAGGTGTCGCATGACGAGTTGCGCGCCACGCTGCTGCTGCAGGCCGACAGCGCGCTGTATTGCGCGAAGAAGGCCGGGCGCACGCGTGCCGAGTTGTACGACCCGGCAGTCGTCAGCGCACTCGCATCCCGGCCTGCGCCCCTGTGAAGGGCTCCAGCACATAGATGCCAGGTGTCGATTTTTCGTCGGCATGGCCGGCTGCCAGCACCATGCCTTCGCTGACACCGAATTTCATTTTGCGCGGCGCCAGATTGGCGACCATCACAGTGAGCTTGCCAACCAGCTGCTCGGGCTTGTAGACGCTGGCAATACCCGAGAACACATTGCGCGTCACGCCTTCGCCGACATCGAGCGTCATGCGCAGCAATTTGGTCGAACCTTCCACCGCTTCGCAGTTCACGATCTTCGCAATGCGCAGGTCCACCTTGGCAAAATCGTCGATCGTGATGGTCGGGGCGATGGCTTCGCCGCCCGGCAGGGGTTTGTCCGCCACCGGCGCCGCAGGGGGCTCGAACAGGGCGTCGAGCTGCTTGACGTCGACGCGTTGCATCAGGTGTTCGTAGGGGGCAATAGCATGGTCCTGGCCCATGGGTGCGTCCACGTCGGTCCAGCGCTTGCAATCCGCTGACAGGAAACGCTCGACCTGCTGCGACAGCTCCGGCAGGATGGGGGTCAGGTAGATCGTCAGGATGCGGAACGCCTCGAGGGTCGCGCTGCACACCAGATGCAGTGCCTGCATATGGCCGCTCGCAGATTCCGGTTCCGCCGTTGCTTTTTTGGGCAAGGCCCATGGCTGCAGCTCGTTCCAGTAACCGTTGACCTGATCGGCCAGCCGCATGATCTCGATCACCGCCTGCAGGTAGTTGCGCTCCTCGTAGCGCTTTTGCAACTGCACCGATGACGCCTTTACCTGCGCCAGCAACAGCGTGTGAACACCCTCGGGAAGGTCGTTGGCGATGCCGGTCAGGCGGCCATCAAAATGCTTGTGCACAAAACCGGCTGCCCGGCTGGCGATATTGACGAACTTGCCGATCAGGTCGGAGTTCACGCGCGCCATGAAGTCTTCGGCGTTGAAGTCGATGTCTTCGTTGCGGCCGTTGAGCTTGGCGGCGAGGTAATAGCGCAACCACTCCGGATTCATGCCCAGTCGCAGGTATTTCAGCGGGTCCAGCCCGGTGCCACGGCTCTTGCTCATCTTCTCGCCGTTGTTCACGGTCAGGAAACCGTGCACGAAGATGTTGTCGGGCGTCTTGCGGCCGCTGAAATGCAGCGTGGCCGGCCAGAACAGGGTGTGGAAAGTGACGATGTCCTTGCCGATGAAGTGGTACTGCTCCAGCGCCGGGTCGGCCATGTAGGCGTCGTAGTCCTGGCCGCGTTTGTCGAGCAGGTTTTTCAGCGAGGCCAGGTAGCCGATAGGCGCGTCGAGCCAGACATAGAAATATTTGCCCGGCGCATCCGGGATCTCGATGCCGAAATACGGCGCGTCGCGGCTGATGTCCCAGTCGCCCAGTCCTTCGCTGGTGCTGCCGTCCGGGTTCCTGCGCACGCTGAACCATTCCTTGACCTTGTTCGCCACTTCGGGCTGCAGGCGTCCGTCCTGCGTCCATCGCTGCAGGAATTCAACGCAGCGCGGGTCTGACAACCTGAAGAAGAAGTGTTCGGAGCTCTTGAGCACCGGCCTGGCGCCGGACAGGGCCGAGCAGGGTTCGATTAGGTCGGTCGGCGCGTACACGGCACCGCAGACCTCGCAGTTGTCGCCGTACTGGTCCTTGGCGTGGCAGCGTGGGCACTCGCCCTTGATGAATCGGTCCGGCAGGAACATGTTTTTTTCGGGGTCGAAAAACTGCTCGACGACTTTGCTGGTGATCAGCGATCCGGTCGGGTTGTCGCGCAGGTCTCGATAGATCTGCTGTGCCAGCGCATGGTTCTCTGGCGCATCGGTCGAGTGCCAGTTGTCGAACGCGATGTGAAACCCGTCCAGGTAGGGCTTGCGACCAGCCGCAATATCGGCCACGAACTGCTGTGGCGTCTTGCCGGCCTTCTCGGCCGCGATCATGATCGGCGCGCCATGGGCGTCGTCGGCGCAGACAAAATTCACGTCATTGCGCTGCATCCGCTGGTGCCGCACCCAGATATCGGCCTGGATGTATTCCATGATGTGGCCAATGTGAAAGTTGCCATTGGCGTAGGGCAAGGCAGTCGTGACGAAGATTTGGCGTGGCATCTGGCAGGGTGGAATTATTCGATGGGCGGGGCGGGGTTGGAAGCGGTTGATTTTAGTCGGCACCGGTGGCGTGGCGATTCAGCGCAGGCGCAGCGGATCGCGCCGGCGCTCCTGCCGGGGTTCGTCTCCCTGGCCCGCGGCAGCCTCGGGCGTCTGACACGGGTCCACCCAGTCGAAGAATCGGATCACTTTTGCGCGCTGACGCATCACGTCCGCGCGCCCCAGGGCCATGAGCTCGCGCGTGTAGTCCGGCTCGAACAGCAGGTAGCTGGCCAGCGCTGCACCTCGATAATCAGACTTGTCCGACGTCACCCCGACACCACCGAGCAGGGCGCGGACCGGCCGGGGAAGCTCGCTGACATGCTTGGCCGCCACCGCATCGATGCGCTCGGAGGGCGAAATGACGAGCAGGTCGATGGGCCGCAGGTCACTGGCGGCCCGGGCTTCGGGCGGAACCAGGCCGATGGTGTGGTTGATGCGGCGCACCCGCTCCACGTCCACGGCCAGCGCATCGAGAAAGATGTTGGACAGGGTATGGCCGGCGATCTGGGCAAGCGTGGGGTAATGGTTGACGGCGTGCGCGCTGCTGTCGGCCGCGGGTTCGTGCAATCGACCGGCCCCCACCACCAGGATGCGGCTGGCGCCCAGGTGAATGGCCGCCGCCACTGGCGCCGACTGACGCATCGAACCATCGCCGAAATATTCATCGCGCCCGCGTACCGACAGGGCCTTGGCCGGGAACACGAACGGAATCGCGGACGACGCCAGTAGATGCTGGTGGGTGATGCGGTCGCGAATGCCCATGCGCTGCGACCGTTTCCATGGCGCAATCCGGCTGGCGCCTTCGAAGAAGGTCACATGCTCGCCCGAGCTGTAGCTCGATGCAGTCACCGCCAGGGCCTCGAGCTGTCCCTGGGCAATGAGGTCCGGTAGCCTGTGCAGCGGGACCAGGCTCTGCAACAGTTCCAGCAACGGTGCGTTGTCGAGCAGTGAGCGGGGCTTGCGCTTGCGCCAGCGCGCCATCAGCCAGCCGATTGACAGCAGCGTCAGCCAGCTGGCGCCGGTACGCAACACCCCGATCGCGTCGGCGCGGTAGACCTGGCCGGCATGGAAGTTCTTCCAGACGTCGACCATGCGGCGCACTGCCAGGTCGAAATCATCCGCGCCACAGGCCAGCACGGCGGCGTTTATGGCGCCGGCCGATGTGCCGGTGATGACCGGGAAAGGATTGACCTGTGCGCGGGCGGCGCATGCGATCCGGATGTCTGCGATAGCCTCGAGCACTCCGACCTGGTAGGCGGCGCGTGCGCCACCGCCCGTCAGAAGAAGGCCGGTGCGGGGTTGCGTCGGCGCGCAGGTGTCGGGCATCGGCACATTATGGGGGGCGTTTGTTCCCGGACCCCCGGTATTGACCCTGCCAGGAGGGGCACCTCGGCGGTTCGCTAGACTAGCGTCTTTGCGCAACCCATAATTTCAGGAGCAATGCATGGCAGTCACAGAACAGGTGTTGATGGAAGCGCTCGCTGCGGTCATCGATCCGAATACCGGGCGTGACTTCGTGTCAACGCGTTCCATCCGGAACCTGACCGTGGGAGACGGTGACGTGGCGTTCGATGTGGAGCTCGGTTACCCCTGCAAGAGCCAGATACCGGGTTTTCGCAAGGCGCTGATTGCCGCTGCCAAGGCTGTTCCGGGCGTCGACAACGTGTCGGTGAACGTGAACATGAAGATCACCGCGCACTCGGTGCAGCGGGGCGTGCAGCTGATGCCCAACATCAAGAACATCGTGGCGGTGGCCTCGGGCAAGGGGGGCGTGGGCAAGAGCACGACGGCAGTCAACCTCGCATTGGCGCTGGCCGCGGAGGGCGCGGCTGTCGGCATTCTGGACGCCGACATCTATGGCCCCAGCGTGCCGATGATGATGGGCCTCAGTGGCAAACCGGAGTCGGATGACGGCAAGACCATGGACCCGCTGGAGAATTACGGAGTGCAGGTCATGTCGATCGGATTCCTGGTGGCGCAGGACGAGGCCATGATCTGGCGTGGTCCGATGGCCACCCAGGCGCTCGAGCAACTGCTGCGCCAGACCAACTGGCGTGACCTGGACTACCTGATCGTCGACATGCCGCCCGGAACCGGCGATATCCAGCTGACGCTGAGCCAGCGGGTGCCGATGACCGGGGCGGTGATCGTGACCACGCCGCAGGACATCGCCCTGCTCGATGCCAAGAAAGGCATAAAAATGTTCCAGAAGGTCGGCGTGCCGATCCTGGGTATCGTCGAGAACATGGCGGTACATGTCTGCAGCCAGTGTGGCCATTCAGAACATATCTTCGGCGCCGACGGCGGCAAGAGCATGGCGGCCGAATACGGCATGGACTACCTGGGGGCACTGCCACTGGACATGCAGATCCGCCTGCAGGCCGATAGTGGCAAGCCGACAGTGGTGTCCGATCCCGACAGCGATGTCGCAGCGATCTATTGCGCTCTTGCGCGCCAGGTCGCCTTGTCGATCGCAGCCAAGAACAAGGACTTTTCGTCCAAGTTTCCGTCGATCAAGATTTCAAAGGAAACCTGAGCGCGGGCACGCGGCACCGACACCAGGCAAAGCCTGCCAGCCCATGAATCTGCTCGGCTCGTTCAAGTATCTGGTCGCGCTGGATGCGCACAAACACTTCGGACGTGCGGCGCAGGCCTGCCACATCACACAGCCTGCGCTGTCCAATGCCCTGCGGGCCATGGAGAAGGAGTTCGGCTGTGCCATCGTGTTGCGCGGGCGTACCTATGTGGGCCTGACAGTCGAGGGGCAGCGGGTGCTCGCCAGTGCGCGGCGCATGCTGCATGAGCGTGAGTTGCTGCACCAGGACCTGGCAAGCGAGGCGGATGATCCACGCGGGGCGTTGCGCATCGGCGCAATTCCCACGGCGATGCCGATCGCTGCGCGCTTCGCTGCCAGGCTGCATGCGCGCCATCCGGGTATTACGCCGGCGGTGTTGTCGCTCAGTTCGCCCGAGATCGAGGCCGGGTTGGAAAATCTGAATCTCGATCTGGCCCTGGGCTACACCGATCGGCTGGCAAAACTGGGACTGCGGTTGCGGGTGTTGCCGCAATACACAGAACAGTACTTCCTGTTGCGGCGCAGCACATCGGACCGGTCGCTCCCATGGCCGCTGGGTCCGCCGATTACCTGGGCAGAGGCCGCCAGACTGCCGTTGTGCCTGCTGACACCGGACATGCACAACCGCACGCTGGTGGACGGCGCATTTGCCGCCGCCGGCGTCACCGTGCGCCCGGTGATGGAGACCAACTCCATCGTGACGCTGGCGTTGAGCGCCGCCAATGGCGAGGTTTGCAGCGTCATGCCCGGCGCATTGGTGGCGGCGTTTCGCGATTACCGCGAGCTCGAGGCTTTGCCGTTGATCGCGCCGCAACTGCACACGCCGGTCGGCTTCATGGTCCAGGCCAGCGACCAGCCTTCGCGCACCCTGCTCGCTGCCATCGATATTGCGCGGCAACCCGCCTGGCTTGAGCAGGTCGGCGCCAACAGTGGCAGCCTGACCTGAGCCGGGAACGGTTCCCGGGCATGCGTGGTTCCCGTTCCAGCAACGGCAAGTCGACGGCATTCATTCCCTGAATCGTCCGGTGTGCCAATTCAATTGGACCGGGACGCGTCACGCGGCGATACTGCACCACTGGTCGGGTTGCGCAATCAGGGGGTCGCGTTGGAGATGGCACCCACACGTCGCTCCGACATGATGGTCGGCAGCGATCCACAGCCGACTGGCCCGACAAGCAGCGGGTGGTCGTTGCGCCCTGTCGTCCCCGGCACCCGGGAGCCGCTCCACGCGCCGGATGGTTGTCCGGAGTCCTTGTTCATCCGTGCCGAGACCACGGCACTTATTGTGAGACGCCATGAGCCTTGCTGGTCCATTCCCCACTTCAACCGCCGTCCCGTTGGGCAGTGTCGACGACATGCGCGCGCAGATCCGGCGCAAGCGCCAGCTCAAGGGCCGCCAGGTGGACGCCCAGGCCTTGGCCGATGTGCGTACCCTGCTCGGGGCGCCGCCAGAGGGAGGCCACCGTCGGGACCTGCTGATCGAGTTCCTGCACCGGCTCAACGACGGCTACCGCTGCCTGCACGACCGCCATCTGGTCGCGCTGGCCGCCGAGATGAAGATCGGCATGGCCGAGGTGTTCGAGGTCGCTACCTTCTACCACCACTTTGAGGTCATCAAGGGTGATGCCGTGGCGCCGGGTTTGACCGTGCGGGTGTGCGACGGGCTGAGCTGTGCCTTGACGGGTGCGGGAGAACTGCTGGCGCGCCTGCCCGCCATCCTGGGTGCCGATGTACGGGTCATATCCGCTCCCTGCGTCGGGCGCTGCGAGCAGGCCCCGGTGGTGGTGGTGCACCAGAACCCGGTGCCACGGGCTGATGTGCAGGCAGTTGCGGAAGCAGTGCGGGCCGGTGCGACGGCGCACCCACATGCCGACGACCATGGCGCCTTCGATCTGGCGGCGCATGTGCCCCACAGCGTGACCTCGGGCCAGACTGACAACACGGTCGCTCCCGCCTATGTCGGTTTGCAGGCCTACCGGGCTCAGGGGGGGTATGCCTTGCTCGCCGCGCTGATGGACGGGCAACACGAGGCCGAACACATCATCCACCAGATGGAGGCTTCCGGCTTGCGGGGCCTGGGTGGTGCCGGTTTCCCGGCCGGGCGCAAGTGGCGCATCGTGCGCGCGAAGGCCGCGCCGCGCCTGATGGCGATCAACATCGACGAAGGCGAACCCGGTACGTTCAAGGACCGCACCTATCTCGAGCGCGATCCGCACCGCTTCCTCGAAGGAATGCTGGTGGCGGCCCAGGTGGTGGGCGTCGACGCCTGTTATATCTATCTGCGCGACGAGTACCACGGCTGCCGCGCCATCCTGGAGGCGGAACTGGCGCGGCTGCGCGCCGACGTGGCGTTTCCGTTGCCCCATATCGAACTGCGGCGCGGCGCGGGCGCCTACATCTGTGGCGAAGAGTCCGCCATGATCGAGAGCATCGAGGGCAAACGCGGCGAGCCGCGCATGCGCCCACCCTACATTGCCGAGGTCGGCCTGTTCGGCCGGCCCACGCTGGAGCACAACTTCGAGACGCTGTACTGGGTGCGCGATATCGTCGAGAAAGGCCCCGACTGGTTTTCCGGCTTCGGCCGCAATGGACGCAAGGGCTTGCGTTCGTATAGTGTCAGCGGGCGTGTGTGTTCGCCCGGCGTCAAGCTGGCGCCTGCGGGCATCAGCGTGCGCGAGCTGATCGACGAATATTGCGGCGGCATGCTGACCGGGCACGCGCTGTATGCCTATCTGCCGGGCGGCGCCTCTGGTGGCATATTGCCCGCCAGCCTGGCGCACGTGCCATTGGACTTCGATACGCTGCAGCCGCACGGCTGCTTCATCGGCTCGGCCGCGCTGATCGTGCTCAGCGAGCACGACAAGGCCCGTGATGCGGCGCTCAACATGATGCGTTTTTTCGAGCACGAGAGCTGCGGTCAATGCACGCCATGCCGGGTCGGAACGGCCAAGGCAGTGCGCCTGATGCAGGCGCGTCAGTGGGACAACGCGACATTGGAGGACCTGAGCCAGGTGATGGTGGACGCATCCATCTGCGGCCTGGGCCAGGCCGCGCCGAATCCGGTACGCAGTGTCCAGAAATATTTTGCGCAGGAGATCAGCTGAATGAATGCACCCACCAAGCCAGCTGAAGTCACACTTCAGACGATCTGCTTCTCGCTCAACGACAAGGCGGTCGAGGCGTTCGAAGGCGAGTCGATCCTGAATGCCGCGAAGCGGCACGGGGTCGATATTCCGTATCTGTGCTTCAAGGACGGATACCGGGCCGACGGCAATTGCCGCGCCTGCGTGGTCGAGGTCAAGGGCGAGCGCACGCTGGCGCCGAGTTGCTGCCGCTTTGTCACAGCTGGCATGGAGGTGCACAGCGACAGCGCGCGCGCGCTCAAGAGCCAGCAGATGGTGCTGGAGATGCTGCTGTCGGACATGCCGGAGCAGGGCTACAAATGGAACGACGCGCAGGGAACGCAACCCCATGGAGAGCTAAGTGACTGGTCGGCACGCCTGGACGTACAGGTGCGTCCCGCGCTCAAGGCACTGCGACGCACGCAGCCGCCGGCCGATGTCTCGCACCCGGCTATGGCGGTCAACCTGGATGCCTGCATACAGTGCAACCGCTGTGTGCGCGCCTGCCGCGAGGAACAGGTCAATGACGTGATAGGTTATGCACTGCGCGGCGCACACAGCGCCATCGTGTTCGACCTCGATGACGCCATGGGCGAGAGCAGTTGCGTGGCCTGTGGCGAATGTGTGCAGGCCTGCCCGACCGGCGCGTTGGCGCCCAAGACCCAGATCGGTTCACAGGTCGTCGACAAACGGGTCGACTCGGTGTGCCCGTTCTGCGGTGTCGGCTGCCTGCTGACTTACAACGTCAAGGACAACCGCATCGTCAGCGTCGATGGCCGCGACGGCCCGGCCAACCACAGCCGGCTGTGTGTCAAGGGCCGCTTCGGATACGACTATGCCCACCACGCGCAACGCCTGACGAAACCGCTGATCCGCAAAACGGGGGTTGCGAAGGACCCGGCCGCCACACCGCAACCTGGCGATTGGCAGTCGGTGTTCCGCGAAGCGAGCTGGGACGAGGCGCTGGCGCTGGCCGCGGGCAAGCTCGCATCGCTGCGCGACGACCACGGGGCCAAGGCGCTGGCGGGTTTTGGCTCGGCCAAGGGTAGCAACGAAGAGGCCTATCTGTTCCAGAAACTGGTGCGCACCGGGTTCGGTTCGAACAACGTCGACCATTGCACCCGGTTGTGCCACGCATCGAGCGTCGCGGCCCTGCTCGAGGGCGTGGGTTCGGGCGCTGTGAGCAACCAGGTCAACGACGTGGAACATGCCGGCCTGATCCTGATCATCGGCGCCAACCCCACCAACAACCATCCGGTGGCCGCCACCTGGATGAAAAACGCGGTCAAGCGGGGCGCGCGGATCGTGCTCGCCGATCCGCGCGTGACCGACATTGGCAAACACGCCTGGCGCACGCTGCAATTCAAGCCGGACACCGACGTGGCGATGCTCAATGCGCTGATCCACACCATCATTGACGAGGGCCTGGTCGACGAGACCTTCATCCGTGAGCGTGCCAGCAACTTCGAGGCGCTGCGCGACAACGTCAAGGGTTACAGCCCGGAGGCGATGGCTCCGATCTGCGGCATCGATGCGCAGACGCTGCGCGAGGTGGCGCGCGAATACGCCCGGCCGGCCGGTTCGACGTCCGGTGCGATCAAGGGGTCGATGATTCTCTGGGGCATGGGCATCAGCCAGCATGTGCACGGCACCGACAACGCGCGTTGCCTGATCGCGCTGGCCACGGTGGCCGGCCAGATCGGCAAGCCCGGTTCCGGCCTGCACCCGCTGCGCGGACAGAACAACGTGCAGGGGGCCAGCGACGCCGGACTGATTCCGATGATGTTCCCCAACTACCAGCCGGTCACCGACGCCGGCGCGCATGCCTGGTTCGAGCAGTTCTGGGGCAGCCGGCTGGACGACCAGCCTGGCTACACCGTGGTCGAGATCATGCACAAGGCACTGGCACCGGACGACGATCCGCACAAGGTGCGCGGCATGTACATCATGGGTGAGAACCCCGCCATGAGCGACCCCGACCTGAACCATGCCCGCCATGCCCTGGCCAGCCTGGAGCACCTGGTGGTGCAGGACATCTTCATGACCGAAACCGCCTGGCTGGCCGACGTCGTGCTGCCGGCAACCGCCTGGCCCGAAAAGACCGGCACTGTCAGCAACACCGACCGCATGGTGCAACTGGGCCGGCAGGCCATTGACCCGCCTGGCGATGCGCGGGCCGATCTGTGGATCATCCAGCAACTGGGGCAACGCCTGGGAACCTACACCGTGCGCGGAGAAGAAGACGGCGATGCAGTGACGAGCGGCATCGACTGGGCCTACCCGGGCGAGCACCACGGCGTGGCCGCGGTCTACGAGGAAATGCGCCAGGCCATGCATTCGTCGATTGCGGGTATCAGCTGGGAACGGCTGGAACGCGAGTCCAGCGTGACCTACCCGTGCCTGGATGAGAACGATCCGGGGCTCCCGACGGTATTTGTGGACACCTTCCCGACGCCTGATGGCCGGGTCCGGCTGGTGCCGGCCGACATCATCCCCGCCAACGAACGGCCCGATGCCGACTACCCGTTTGTGCTGATCACCGGCCGCCAGCTCGAACACTGGCACACCGGCTCCATGACACGACGCTCGAGCGTGCTCGATGCGATCGAGCCGACCGCGACCGCGTCGATGTGCGGTCGGGACATGCTTGAACTGGGCGTGTCGCCCGGCGATGTGGTCACCGTCGCGTCGCGTCGCGGCGCGGTGGCGATCCATCTGCGCCAGGACGATGGCACGCCCAGCGGTGCGGTTTTCATTCCGTTTGCCTATTACGAGGCGGCGGCCAACCTGTTGACCAATGCCGCGCTCGACCCGGTTGGCAAGATCCCCGAGTTCAAGTACTGCGCGGTCTCCGTCGCAAAAGGGGGCGCGTTGCACGCAGGCGCGGGCTACCGAGAGGGCAGCCTGACCTGATCGCACCTGCGTGTCGCGACCCTGCGCCGAGGCGGGTCGGGGTGATCCGCTACATTGCGGGTAGTCATGTCTGCAACCCGCCCCATCCGACACGTCGCCGTCATCATGCGCCGCCAGCGCATCGACGGCCCTATGCGTCGTTGGCAAGCGTGGCGCTGGGTGCTTGACAGTGTCGTGGCGCACGAGATGGCGTTCGGCACCGCAGCGCGCCTGCTGGTGCACGATGAGGAGGCGCAGCGCTGGCTGCACCCGGGTTTCGAAGTCGAACTGTTTCGCGACGATGCCGAAGGTTATTACCTGAACGCGACCACCGATGCCCCCTGCTGGTTCGTGATGTGGCGCATGGAGAGCAACCCGGCCTGGGGTGACGAGCCGATGCCGGTGCCCTGCAAAGTCTCGCTGAGTTATCACGACGCGGGCCGATGGCTCGATGCCCAGGAGACGGTGGAACAGGTGCCGGCGCCGCCCGATGCGGTGGCATGGTTGCAGGAATTCATCGATGCACACCATGTGATCGAACCCAAACGGCGCAAACGACCGGAGAGTTTTCGCTCCCTGACCGACCGCTTCGGCAATCCAGCCTCGATCAGTGCCGGCAAGAAACCTTTCGGGGGCGGCCATGGTTGACGGGTTTCTGGGTCGCTGGTCGCAACGCAAGCAGGCTGTGCGCACCGGTCGTCCGGTTCAGGAGCCCGAGCGCGCGGCGGCTCCGACCGATCCCGTGGCAGGCAAACCGCCGGCTCCGGCCAGGGTGGTTGTTCCTGGGTCGACTTCAGACGGCGGCGCGCCTGAACCGGCGACGACCGACCCCGGATCACAGCCACCCGCGCCGACGCTGCAAGACGTGGCCACCCTGCACGCCGACTCTGACTTCAAGCCATTCGTGGCGCGTGCGGTGGCACCCGAAGTGCGCAATGCCGCGATGAGAAAACTGTTCGCCGACCCGCATTTCAATGTGATGGACGGGTTGGACACCTATATCGACGACTATTCCCTGCCGGACCCTCTGCCAGTGGCCATGCTGCGCAAGATGGCCAGTGCGCAGTTCATGCAGTTGTTCGATGATGGCGCCGGGACCGACGACAAGCGCATCGCAGACAAAGGCCCTGCGCCGGTGGTCGCGGCGGACCAGAGCCCAGCTGTGCAGGACGCACCGCAGCAGCCACTGGCAAGCACCGGGCCGACCGCCCCGACCGTTCCTGCCGCCTCGACTGCTTCGGCCGATGCATCCGAGCCACTGCCCGATCAACCCGAAACCGATGTGACGGAGCCCCGAACATGAAGACCCTGATTTGCGACTGCAACAAGACCATGGCGCTCGATCCACGGGGCCTGGGCGCTGCGCTGAACGAAAATCTGACACTGCATTCCAGCCTGTGCCGGCGCGAAGCCGCTGCATTTTTGGCTGCGGCCAAAACCGGTGAAGAACTGGTGGTGGCCTGTACCCAGGAAAAACGCCTGTTTGCGGAGCTGGCGGACCAGCTGGATACGCCGGTAGCTCCGATCCGTTTCGTCAATATCCGGGAAACTGGCGGCTGGAGCAAGGACGGCGGCAAAGCCGGTGCCAAGATTGCTGCGCTGCTGGCGGTCGCCCATCTGCCCGAGCCGGAGCCGGTTGCCACGGTGCCGTTCAAGAGCCAGGGACGGTTGCTGATCGTCGGTGAGACAGGCGCGGCAGAACAAGCCGCCGCGCTCTTTGGCGACGATGTTGACGTGACCATCTTCAGCCTGGGCGCGGGTGATGCCGGTGCGATGCAGGAGCGTCGTTATCCGGTGTTGGCGGGTTCCATCAAGACACTCGGTGGCTGGCTCGGTGCGTTCGAGCTGACATGGTCGCGCACCAATGCAATCGACCTGGACTTGTGCACCCGCTGCAACGCCTGTCTGGTCGCCTGCCCTGAAAACGCGATCGGCCTGGACTACCAGGTCGACATGGCGCTGTGCCAATCACACCGGGCCTGTGTCAAGGCCTGTTCGGCTGCGGGTGCAATCGACTTTAACCGCGCGCCGAGCAGCGAGGCCGAGACGTTCGACCTGGTGCTCGACCTGCGCGCGCAACCGGCGTTCACCCAGCATGCGGTGCCGCAGGGTTATCTGCACTGGAATGGCCACGATCTGCCGGCCTTGCTGCAACTGCGCGCGTTGGTGGGCGAGTTCGACAAACCCCAGTTCTTTGCCTACAAGCAAAAACTCTGCGCGCACAGCCGCAACACGCGCGTTGGTTGCAACGCCTGTGTCGACGTCTGTTCCGCGTCGGCCATTCGCAGCGAGCGGGACCAGCAGCGCATCGTGGTCAACCCCCACCTGTGTGTCGGTTGTGGCGCATGCAGCACGGTGTGTCCGACCGGGGCGTTGACCTTCACCTACCCGCGTCCCGGTGACCAGGGCGTACGTTTCAAGACCTTGTTGACCACCTATCTTCGCAACGGCGGCAAAAGCCCGGCGCTGCTGCTGCACAACCAGCAAGGCGCGAGCCGGCTGCTCGACGACCTGGGCCGCGCGGCACGGCTGGACCCGGATACCCACGGGGTGCCGGCGCGGGTGTTGCCGCTGTCCTTGTGGCATGACGTGTCGGTGGGGCTGGAGCTGTGGCTCTCGGCCATCGCTTATGGCGCCACCCAGGTCTGGGTGTTGACCACCGACGAGGATGCGCCGCAATACCGCGATGCGATCCACGCTCAGATGGCCGTTGCCCAGGCCATCATGAGCGGCCTGGGTTATGCCGGCGAGCACTTCCGCCTGCTGCATGCCCGCGATGCGCGGGACCTGGCGCAGCTTGACCACGACCTGCGCGCTGCGCCCGCTACCGGCGTGGGCCGGGCCGGCGGTTTCGCGGTCCAGGCTGACAAACGCGCCACGCTGGAGCTGGCGCTGGACCATCTGGCGCAGCAGGCGCCGAACTATTCCGGCCAGGCGATTGCCTTGCCGGCCAGCGGGTCGCCGTTCGGCGCGCTGGCGGTCGACAAGGACGCCTGCACCTTGTGCCTGAGCTGTGTCAACGCCTGTCCGGCATCGGCGCTGCAGGACAACCCCGAGTCGCCACAACTGCGCTTCATCGAGAAGAACTGCGTGCAATGCGGGCTGTGTGTCACCACCTGCCCGGAGAAGGCGCTGAGCCTGGTTCCACGCCTGCAGCTGTCGGCGCAACGCAACGAGGCCGTGGTCATCAACGAGATGAAGCCGTATGCCTGTGTGCGCTGCAGCAAGCCGTTTGGCACACTTAAGGCGATCGAGTCCATGCTCGGTAAATTGGCCGGCCACAGCATGTTCCAGGGCGAGGCGCTCGAACGCCTGAAGATGTGTTCTGACTGCCGGGTGATCGATCTCTATTCCTCCCAGAACGAAGTCAGGATCACCGACCTGTGAACACCGCCATACCAACACCGACACCCGTCGCCGGCGCATCCAGTGCCCTGGACGAAGAGACCGCACGCGCGGAGCTCTACGGCTTGCTTGCGCAGCTGTATTACGCGCCGCTGACGGCCGAACTCGCGGCCAACCTGCGCGTCGCCGTGACCGAGGCGCCGGCAGCGGGCGGGCATCTGGAGGAGCCGTGGCGCGCGTTGGTCGGGGTTGCCAGGGAGATGGACGACCAGGCGATCGAAGCTGAATACGTGGCCTTGTTCGGCGGCATGACCAGGCCCGACGTCTACCTCTATGGCTCGCACTACCTCAGCGGTTTCCTCAACGAGAAACCGCTGGCCAAGCTGCGTGGCGCGCTCGATGCGCTGGGCCTGGCGCGCGAGGATGCCATGTCGGAGACCGAGGACCATGTCGCCTGCCTGTGCGAGGTGATGCGTTACCTGATCGCCGCCGACGACGTGGCCGTGGCCAACCTGACGCAGCAGCGTGCTTTCTTTGCCAGCCACATCCAGCCCTGGTTGGATCAGATGCTGGACGCGGTCATGGCCCATCCAGAGGCCCGCTTTTATGCCGCGCTGGCCGCATTCACCCGCACGTTCCTGGCGGTCGAGGCCGAGGGCTTCGACATGCTGGCCTGAGTCAGCCGCAGTCCCAGCGCCTGAGTCGGCGCTGGTTCGGCGCCGGCAGCTCAGTCTGCGAGCGCCAGCGCCCCATCGCGTGACTGGGGCGGCACCGGGTCGCACAGCAACGTCACCGTGAAAACCGCACCGGGACGGTCCAGACCGCGATCGCGCCAGTTCTCGCCGCGGATGCTGCCGCCGTAACGTTCCACCAGTCCGATGCTGATCCACAGACCCAGGCCATTGCCATTGGTCTTGGTGGTGAAGAAGGGCCGAAACAGCCGCTCGCGGGCCTGTGCGTCCAGGCCGGCGCCCGAGTCGCCCACTTCCAGTACTACGCCGGTACGGCCCTGGGCGTCGACATGGTCGTCGGTGCGCAGCCACAAGGCGCCGCCATCGGGCATAGCCTGTAGCGCGTTGGTCAGCAGGTTGATCAGCACCTGCTGCAATTCCTGGCGGTTGATGCCCGCCTGCCCCGCGGCACCGGCGTGGCGCTGCACCACGATCCGGGCATGCGCGAGCAGGTGGCCGACGAGCAGCAGGGCATCATCGATGCCGCGGTTGACGTCCACCGCATCGACATAACCGGCGTATTCGGTCGGACGCGCGTATTGCAGTAACTGGGTGACGATCAGCCGCATGCGGTCGACCTGCTGGTCCAGTAGTCGCAGCTCGGCGGCTACCGGTGCGGCATGGTCACCGAGCGCGTCGCGCATCAGGTCGAGGTTGCCCTGGATCACAGCGATCGGGTTGTTGATTTCATGCGCCACGCTGGCGGCGATCTGACCGATCGCGGCCAGCTTTTCCGACTTCACCAACTGGCGCTGTGCCTGCTGCAGCGCGGCGTTGCTGGCGGCCAGGTCCCGGGTGCGCTCCACGACCTTGGCGTCGAGCGCATCAGCCCAGTGCTGCAGCGCCTGTGTTTTTTCGTCGATGACGTCCAGCAGTTGATCGAGGTGGTTGGCCAGCGCACCGACTTCGTCGTCTGCCTCGACCGGGCCGACGCGTGCGCCGGCGTTGCCGGTCTCGACCTGGCCGATGGTGCGGTTCATCAATTCGAGCGGCTTGAAGATGCTGCGCGCCCAGCGCAGCGAGAACAGCGCGGCCAGCACCATGACCAGCAGAAAGATGGCGACGATGATCGCCAGCATGGCGTACTTGACCAGCCGGAACGGCTCCTCGAGATAACCGACATACAACATGCCGATACGTTCGCCGGTGGCATCCATCAGCGGTTCGTAGGCCGAGACATACCAGTCGTTGACGACGAAGGCACGGTCCAGCCAGGTGCTGCCGCGTCCGAGCACGGCATCGCGAACTGCCTGCGATACCCGTGTGCCGATGGCACGCCGATCCTGGAACAGGCGCACATTGGTGGTGATGCGCACGTCGTCCATGAACAGGGTTGCCGTGCCGATGCTGCCCAGCGGCAATGAGCCGTCGGGGTAGACGATGCGGTTGATGTGGTCGATCAGGGGCAGGTTCTGGTTCAGCAATACGCCGCCACGCAGCAGCGCCAGCGTCTGGCCGCCCTCACCGCGCACCGCAATGGTCGATAACATCACCATGGCGCGGTTTTCGAACGTGCGCTCTGTCGGTGCAGCTCCGCGGGTGGCCACCAGCGGGATGTGAATACGCGGCGCCAGGTTGGGCGCCATCGCCAGCAGTGCGGCGGCATCGAGCAAGGCCACGCTGGCCTGGGTTCTGTTGGAGCGCGTGTTGGTGTCGGTCTGTATCGTCATCGGAATGGGCTGCACCGGGTCGGCGATGCCGTGTGCGCCGGTCGCGCGCCAGTTAGCCGTGATCAGGCGCCCGTCGGGCGCATACAGATTGATGAAATCGAACCCCAGCTGTCTCTGCTCGCGCGCGAGATGGGCCTGCATGCGGGCGATATCGCCGCGCTTCAGCGCGATATGCAGTTCATGGGATGTGGCAATGGCGCGAGTGCCGGAGCCGACCTCGGCCAGAACCTGGCCGAAATAACCACGCGCCACGGCCAGGTCGGACTGCACTTTGGTGATCAGCAGCCTGTCGTAGGCCGCCGCGCCCCAGGCGAGCAGCGCCGCGAGCAGCAACGGCAACACCACCAGCAGTGGCAGCAGCGCGATCGCGAGCAACTTGTTGCGGATGGAGCGGCTGATCCAGGCCGGCGTCAACCGCGCCAGCAGGGCGGGGCGCGTCTGCGTCAAGGAGTCGCCCACTCGGCGCAGCGACGCTCCAGCGTGCGCCGGGAGATACCCAGCAACTGGGCGGCTTGCGTCTTGTCGCCCTGCACGGCATCGAGGACAGACAGGATGTGCTGCTTTTCCAGGCTGTGCAGGTCGGTGTTGGCGGGCTCCGGCGTGCCGGACAGCGGCGCCGCCGCGCCGGGCTGCCCCAGCGAATACAGCGCAGATACATTCAGTGCGCCCAGGATCAGTGAGCGCTCGACCAGATTGCGCAACTCCCGTACATTTCCCGGCCAGTCGTATTGCGTCAGGTAGGCCAGATCTTCGACCGTGATCTGCAATGGTTCCACGCCCAGTTGCGGCGCCAACTGGTCCACGAAATGGCGCACCAGCGCACCGATGTCCTGCTTGTGCTCGCGCAGCGGCGGCAGCGTGATGTCCACCACCTGCAGGCGGTAGTACAGATCCTTGCGGAAGTTGCCGGACTGTACGACCCCGGTCAATGTGCGGTTGGTCGCAGCGATGATGCGCACATCGACCGGTAGCAGCTTTTCGCTGCCCACAGGCCGGATCTGGTGGTCTTCCAGCGCGCGCAGCAGCATGGCCTGCAGGGGCAACGGCAGGTCGGCCACCTCGTCGAGAAACAGGGTTCCGCCCTGGGCGTAATAGAAGAGGCCTTCGCGCGCCTTGGTCGCGCCGGTGAAGGCGCCCTTGGCGTGGCCGAACAATTCGATTTCCATCAGTTCGGGCGACATGGACGCACAGTTGACGGGCACGAACGGCCCCTGTGCACGCGGGCTCAGGTCGTGCAACGCACGTGCGGCCAGTTCCTTGCCGGTGCCCGATTCGCCCTGCAGCAGCACGGTGCTGTTCACTGCGGCAACGCGGGTCAGGGTGGCGGACAACGCGCGCATGGTTGCCGAGTCGCCGATCAGTCCGACATCGGCTTCGCGCCGGTTCGACAAGGTGTGGCGCAATACGAAGTTCTCGCGCGCCAGGCGGGAGTTCTCATAACAATGCTTGATGGCATTGAGGATCTGCGGCACCCGGAATGGTTTGAGAATGAAGTCAGACGCACCTGCGCGCAGCGCCTCGATGGCGGTGTCCAGGTCGGCGAATGCGGTGATCAGGATCACCTGGCCCGAGAAACCCTGTTCGCGCAGTTCCTTCAGCCAATCCACGCCGTTGCGGCCTGGCAAGGCGATGTCCAGGATGATCAGGTCGACATGCGTGTTGCGAACAATGGCTTCACCTTCCTCGGCGCTGGCGGCCTCGCGCACCGAGTCGCAGCGTGGCACCAGGCTCTTGACCAGGAAGTTGCGCATGCCGGGTTCGTCGTCGACCACCAGGATCGACCACGAGGGCCAGCTGTCGGCCGCCTTGTCGTTCGGCGATAAAGCACGGTTTGCCGTCATGTTGCCAGTGCCCATGGCCCGTCGATTGCAGGTGTAAAGAAGACTGATTTAGTCGGGTATAGCCGATTCATGGCCTGCGCAACAGTGGAAACAGACGCCGCGACCATTCATGCGGCGCCGTCAAGTTGTTCCAGCTTGCGACAACTTGTCGCAAGCTGTCCGCCAAGTTGGCGTGATGGTGTGGCCATATTCTGCGCCTGAACGCCTGGCGCCATGATTTGCATAGGCTGCTGAGTCGACGGAAGGTTGGCATGGAACATGCTGCTGTTCAAAGTTGTTCTCTATGGTCTGCGGGCCCGAGTACGCAGTGTCGCCGAGCTGCGGCGAATCAGGGGAGGCGAGGGTTTGTCCGCAGCAGCAATAAGTGCAATGCAGGCATAAACTGACGAGGTCATTCGACCGTATTTGTCCGGCAACGCGCCGTGACTCCCAGGAGACAGACACATGAGCCAGACCCCAACGAAGTTATCGCGACGCACCATGTTCGCAGGTGCCGGCGCCGTCGGAGCCGTCGCTGCCATAACCAGCGTGCTTCCATCCACTTCAACGCAGTCCGACGCAGCCGCGCAGCCGGTCAAGGAGATGCCGACCCGGGGCGGCGGATACACCTTGAGCGAACACGTCAAACAGTATTACAAGACCGCCCGGTCCTGATGCAAGCGGGTTTCCTTCGACTTTGGAGAGTTCCATGTTGTTGACCAGAAAGATCGCGTCCTCGGCCCATGTGCCACGCGCCCCCTTCGTACACAGTTTGCAGCGCGGCCTGTCGCAGGCGCTCCCGACCATGGACCGACGCGCTTTCCTGCGGCGTTCCGGCCTCGGTGTGGGGGTGGGGCTGGCAGCCTCGCAGTTGTCGTTGGTGAAGAAGGCAAACGCGGCGTCGTCGGAGCCAGCGGTAGGCAAGGGCAAGATCGAAGTCAGGCGTACGGTCTGCACCCATTGCTCGGTTGGTTGTGCAGTCGACGCGGTGGTCGAAAACGGCGTCTGGGTGCGCCAGGAGCCGGTGTTCGACTCCCCCATCAACCTGGGCGCTCATTGCGCCAAGGGTGCGTCTGTGCGCGAACACGGGCATGGCGAATACCGGTTGCGCTACCCCATGAAACTGGTCGAGGGGAAGTACCAGCGCATCTCCTGGGACACCGCGTTGAGCGAGATCAGCGCGCGCCTGCTCGAACTGCGCAAGGCCAGTGGCCCCGACGCGGTGTACTGGGTCGGATCGTCCAAGCACAACAACGAGCAGGCCTACCTGTTTCGCAAGTTCGTCAGTTTCTGGGGCAGCAACAACTGCGATCACCAGGCGCGCATCTGCCACTCGACCACGGTCGCCGGTGTTGCCAACACCTGGGGTTATGGCGCCATGACGAACAGCTACAACGACATGCGCAACAGCAAGGTCGCGCTGTACATCGGCTCGAATGCCGCGGAGGCGCACCCGGTCAGCATGTTGCACATGCTGCACGCCAAGGAGACCGGCTGCAAGATGATCGTGGTCGATCCGCGCTTCACCCGCACCGCTGCCAAGGCCGATGAATTCGTACGCATCCGCTCCGGCTCGGACATCCCATTCCTGTTCGGCCTGCTGCACCACATATTCAAGAACGGCTGGGAAGACAAAAAATACATCAACGACCGTGTCTATGGTATGGACAAGGTGCGCGAGGACGTGCTGACCAAGTGGACACCCGACAAGGTCGAGGAAGCCTGTGGCGTCAACGAGGAGCAGATGCTGCGGGTCGCAACCATGCTCAACGAGAACCGCCCCGGCACTATCGTCTGGTGCATGGGGCAGACGCAGCACACCATCGGCAATGCCATGGTGCGTGCATCATGCATCCTGCAACTGGCGCTGGGCAATATCGGCAAGTCCGGCGGCGGCGCCAACATCTTCCGCGGGCACGACAACGTGCAGGGCGCAACTGACGTCGGCCCCAACCCGGATTCGCTGCCGGGTTATTACGGGATTGCGGAGGGTTCGTGGAAACACTTCGCGAAAACCTGGGGTGTCGATTTCGAATGGATCAAGGGCCGTTTCGCCACGCCGGCGATGATGTCCAAGCCGGGCATCACGGTGTCGCGCTGGATCGACGGCGTACTGGAGAACAACGAACTGATCGACCAGGACTCCAACCTGCGCGCCGTGTTCTTCTGGGGCCATGCGCCGAATTCACAGACACGGGGCCTGGAGATGAAGCGGGCGATGGACAAGCTCGACCTGCTGGTGGTGGTCGACCCCTACCCATCGGCGACAGCGTCGATGGCCGCGATGCCGGGCCGTCCGGAAGACGTTAATCCGAACCGTGCGGTCTATCTGCTGCCGGCTGCCACGCAGTTCGAAACCAGTGGCTCAGTCACGGCGTCGAACCGGTCCATCCAGTGGCGCGAGAAGGTCATCGAGCCGCTGTGGGAGAGCCGCAGCGACCATATGATCATGCACCAGCTGGCGGGCAAGCTGGGTTTCGCCGCCGAGTTGTCGAAGAACTTCGCGATGCACAAGGTCGGCGGCATGGACGAGCCGGTGGTCGAGGACATCCTGCGCGAGATCAACAAGTCGGTCTGGACCATCGGCTACACCGGCCAGAGCCCGGAGCGGCTCAAGGCGCACATGCGTAATATGCACCTGTTCGATCCCAAGACGCTCAGGGCGGCGGGGGGCACCGACAAGGAAACCGGCTACGACTTCACCGGCGACTACTTCGGCCTGCCGTGGCCGTGCTGGGGTAACCCGTCGCTCAAGCATCCCGGCAGTGCCAATCTGTATGACACCTCGCGCACCATGATGGATGGTGGTGGCAATTTCCGGGCGAACTTCGGCGTCGAACGCGACGGCGAAAACCTGCTGGCCGAGGACGGTTCGCACTCGCTGGGAGCCGATATCACGACGGGGTATCCCGAACTCGACCATGTGCTGCTCAAGAAACTAGGCTGGTGGGACGAACTGACCGAGCCCGAGAAGGCGGCCGCGGAGGGCAAGAACTGGAAGACCGATTCGTCCGGCGGCATGATCCGCGTGTTTGTTCAGAACCACGGTTGCCACCCCTTCGGCAATGCCAAGGCACGGGCCTATGTCTGGAACTTCCCCGATGCCATTCCTCAGCACCGCGAGCCGCTGTATGGCAACCGGGCCGACCTGGCGGCGAAGTACCCCACGCATGAGGACAAGAAGACATTCTGGCGGCTGCCGACCCTGTTCAAGACCGTGCAGGACAGGAACATTGCCGACAAGGTGTTCGAGAAGTTCCCGCTGGTGATGACCTCGGGCCGTCTGGTCGAATACGAAGGTGGCGGGGAGGAGACCCGCTCCAACCCCTGGCTGGCCGAGTTGCAGCAGGAAATGTTCGTCGAGATCAATCCCAAGGTGGCCGCCGACAAGGGCATCCGCAATGGCGGACGGGCCTGGGTGTCGACCCCGACCGGTGCCCGGCTCAACGTGCAGGCGCTGGTGACCGAACGGGTGGGGCCAGACACGGTGTTTCTGCCATTTCACTTCTCGGGACGCTGGCAAGGAGCGGACATGCTGGCGTACTACCCGAAAGGCGCGGCGCCCATTGTGCGCGGCGAGGCGGTCAACACCGCCACGACCTACGGCTACGACAGCGTGACGATGATGCAGGAGAGCAAGACAACGGTGTGCAACATCGAGGCGGCTTGACAGAGATCGGTTGACAGTTTGTTGGAAATAGTCCCGGCTACCAGGAGACACACATGGCGCGAATGAAGTTTATCTGTGACGCAGAGCGTTGTATCGAGTGCAACGGTTGCGTGACCGCCTGCAAGAATGAACATGAGGTCCCTTGGGGCGTTAATCGGCGCCGCGTGGTCACGCTCAACGATGGCGTGCCGGGAGAGAAGTCGATCTCGGTAGCCTGCATGCACTGCAGCGACGCGCCATGTATGGCGGTGTGTCCGGTCGATTGTTTCTACCGTACCGACGAAGGTGTGGTGCTACACGACAAGGACGTCTGTATCGGCTGTGGTTATTGCTCCTATGCCTGCCCGTTCGGTGCGCCGCAGTTTCCGTCACAGGGCTCGTTTGGCGTACGCGGCAAGATGGACAAATGCACGTTTTGCGCCGGTGGCCCGGAAGAACACGGCAGCGAAGCCGAGTTCGAGAAGTATGGGCGCAACCGCCTGGCTGAGGGCAAGTTGCCGGCCTGCGCCGAGATGTGCTCGACCAAGGCGCTGCTCGCCGGCGATGGCGACGTGGTGGCCGACATCCTGCGCAACCGGGTCGTCATGCGTGGCAAGGGCGCCGAGGTCTGGGGCTGGGGTACGGCCTATGGTTCGAAGCAGGCCGGACAACCTGGCGGGGCATCGTCCACCGGGACCAAGTCATGAAGACCGCCATATGGTGCACATTGGTGCTCACCGGCGCACTGGTGGGCTGTACGGAGAAGCCGCAATCGCATGGGCTGGTGCGCAACGATGCCGTGCCGTATGCCGGCACTGGCAAGCCGTTTGTCGACCCTGGCTGGAAGGCGGGCGACAAGGCGAGCTGGGAAGCACATCTGAAGGTACGTACCCGGCGCGGTCAGGACGACTACTTCGGCATCACGAACTGACCGACGAGAAGGAGCACGCGATGATCAAAGCCCTGGGTGTCGCAGTTCTGGCCCTGTCCATGCTGTGTTTTGCGGGGGGGGCCTTCGCACAGGCCGCTGCGTCGGGCACGCAGCCGGGGGCGGCTGGCGGCAGCGGTATCAAAAGCCAGAATATATTCGAGGTCAAGCCCGATGCCAGCGCGCTGCCCGGGTACGCCGATCAGACCAACGGGCAACGCGCTCAGGTCCAGCCGGGCAACAATGCGCCGGTGTGGCGCCAGGTGGGCAACGGCTTAACCGGTTACAGCAGCCTTCCCACGCCCGAGGCCGGCAATCTGATTCAGCCGTTCGTGCAGTACCCCGGATCGCGCTGGACCAATGCCGGCGACGCCTGGCGGCAGGTGCGCAACCAGTGGATCATTCCATACGGTGGCGCGCTGCTGCTGATCGTGGTCGGTGCCATTGCGCTGTTTTATGTCGGCAAGGGCAAGTTGGGTCACGCCGATGGCTCCGGCGCGCGCAAGATCGAACGATTCACGCCGTTCGAACGTTCTGCCCATTGGGCCAACGCGATCGCGTTTTGCCTGCTGGCGGTGTCCGGACTGGTGATGGCTTTCGGTAAATTCGTGTTGTTGCCGGTCATCGGTGCGAGCCTGTTCGGATGGCTGACCTATGGGCTCAAGACCGCACACAACTTCGCGGGGCCGCTGTTTGCGGTTTCGCTGGCGGTGGTGTTCTTCACCTTTGTCAGGGACAACCTGCCGCGCCAGGGCGATCTGGCGTGGTTGGCCAAAGGCGGTGGCATGCTGTCGGGCAAGCACGTTCCGTCACACCGTTTCAATGCAGGCGAGAAACTGGTGTTCTGGGGCGGCGTGCTGGTGCTGGGACTGATCGTGGTGGGGTCGGGCCTGGTGCTGGACAAGCTGGTGCCGTCGCTGTTGTACGAGCGCTCGACGATGCAGATCAGTCATATGCTGCATTCCGTTGCAGGCGTACTGATGATGGCGATGTTCATCGGGCATATCTACATCGGCACCATCGGCATGCGCGGTGCGTATCAGGGCATGAAAACCGGCTACGTGGACGAGGCCTGGGCGCAGGAGCACCACGCGCAGTGGCATGAAGACATCAAGGCCGGAAAAATTCCCGCACAGCGTTCGCAGTCCGCCACGCCCGGAAAACCTGTTCAAGTGTGAGGCAAACAAGATGAAGCATTGCTCTATCCGCGTTGTGGTCGGTCTCGTGGGCGCCGCGTGTGCCTGTGGCGCTGCGATGGCGAAACTGCCGGCACCTGCGGAACCCACGGAAGATGCCAGGGCCGCCGCGGTTGTGGCGGCGGCAAAGTCGGTATGGGGCAAAAAGGTGGCGGGATTCAAATTGTGCCTGGCCCAGGACAAGGCGGTCGCCCATTACATGGCGAGCGCCCGGTCGGCTGGCAAGGCGGTCCCGCCCGCCACGCCGGCCTGTGCCGATCCGGGCCCGTATGCCGCTGCCGAACCGGCCAACCCAGCCAGGAAACCCTGACCCAATGGGGTGCCGAACAGCCCGCCTCGCGATGGGGCGGCGTTTGTGCGGTACGCTTCAAGTATGTCCATCACCCCACCCGCACGTCTTCCCCGATTGACCGCCGCACGTGTGGCGCTGACGCAGTCCATCGAAGCCGTGAACGAAAACGGCGAACGGCAGGCGGTATCCATTCCAGCCGAACGGTCGCTGACCGTGTATGTCGACAAGCGCGAGCTGGTGACGCTGATGACACTGGGCGCCCGACCAGAGTTACTGGTGCTGGGGTATCTGCGCAACCAGCGACTGGTGCGCTCGGCCAGTGAAGTGGAATCGATTACGGTCGATTGGGATGTCGGTGTTGCGGCCGTCAAGACACGCCATGGGGTCTCCGATATAGAGCAGCGTACCGCCAAGCGGGTCGTCACCACCGGTTGCGGCCAGGGCAGCATGTTTGGTGACCTGATGGACGAAGTGGACCAGCTGGTACTGCCGCATGCGAGGCTCACCCAGTCGGAACTCTATGGCATTGTCGACACCATCCGGCTGCAGGACAGTACCTACAAGTCGGCCGGCTCCGTGCACGGTTGCGCGCTTTTTCGCGGGCAGCAGTTGCTGGTGTTCGTAGAGGACGTGGGCCGTCACAATGCGATCGACACCATCGCTGGCTGGATGTGGTTGCACGGCGACGACGACACACTGGCGCCGACGCCAGCATCAGCGGCCATGCGTGGTGACGCGGGGCACAGTGCGGCCATGACCGGTGCCGACAAGGTGTTCTACACCACCGGCCGGCTGACCAGCGAGATGGTGATCAAGTCGGCCCAGATGGGTATTCCGATCGTGGTTTCGCGCAGCGGCATCACGCAAATGGGCCATGCGGTCGCGCACGATCTTGGCTTGTGCACCATCGGACGGGCGACGCACAAGCGGTTCCTGTGTTTCACCGGGGCGCAGCGCCTGCAGCTCCAAGCCGGCCTGGTGGGCCCGCGACTGCGCGCGGCCTGAATCCTGCTCCTGGCCCCCCTGGTAGGGCGCAGACGCTGGCGGCCAACTTTTTCCGGTTCGCGCAGCCATGCAGCCCTGCGGTCGCAGGGCAATCGCGAATCGGATAAGGTAGCGCCCATGAAACCCTCCTTCTGGCAGATGGGATTGCGCTCGTTGTGGCGTGACCTGCGTTCAGGCGAACTGCGCCTGTTGATCGTCGCGGTGACGCTGGCGGTGGCGGCCCTGACGGCCGTTGGCTTTTTCGCCGACCGTCTGCAAGGCGGATTGCAACGCGATGCACGGCAGTTGCTCGGCGGCGATGTGGTGTTGTCCACCGACAAACCCACGCCACAGGCCATCGTCGACAAGGCGCAGTCGCTCGGGCTGAGCATGGCGACCACCATCAGCTTTCCCACCATGGCGCGCGCGCCCGACGACCGGGGCGGCGCCAGCAAACTGGTGGCGCTCAAGGCGGTTCCGCAGGGTTATCCGCTGCGTGGAAGCCTTACGGTTGCCGAGACTATTGACGGCGCCGGGCAGGTCACCCGTGCCGTTCCAGCCCCTGGGCAGGCCTGGGTGGATGCCGCCTTGCTGGAGTCGCTGAACCTGAAGATCGGCGACGCGCTGCTGCTTGGCGATGCACGGTTCACTGTCAGCCGGGTGATCGTCATCGAACCGGATCGGGGTGGTGGCTTCATCAATTTTTCGCCGCGTGTGATGTTCAACGTAGTCGACCTGCCCGCCACCGCGCTGGTACAGCCGGCCAGCCGCATCACTTACCGGTTTGCCGTCGCCGGTGAAGATCAGCCGGCCCGGCTGTTCGGCGCCTGGGCGGCCCAGGTGGTGGACCAGGGCGAACTGCGCGGCATCCGGCTGGAGACGCTGGAGGGCGGCCGATCCGATGTGCGCCAGACGCTGGACCGGGCCGAGAAGTTTCTCAATCTGGTGGCGCTGTTGGCGGCCATGCTCAGCGCGGTGGCAGTGGCCCTGGCGGCGCGCGGATTTGCCGCCAACCACCTTGATGACTGCGCCATGCTGCGGGTGCTGGGTCTGGGCCAGCGCACGATCGCGCTGGGATACATCGTCGAATTTGGCGTGGTCGGGCTGGCGGCGAGCGCGCTAGGCGTGGCTATCGGTTTTGGCGTGCACTACATCTTCGTGGCCTTGTTGTCCGGTCTGGTGGCGGTGGGTTTGCCCGCCCCCACCCTGTGGCCAGTGGCCTTCGGTCTGGGCATGGGCCTGACGCTGCTGGCGGCGTTTGGCCTGCCACCGGTGCTGCAACTGGCGCAGGTGCCACCGCTGCGCGTGATCCGCCGCGACGTGGGCAACCTGAAACCGGCGTCGCTCGCCGTATTGGGGGTGGGGGTAGCCGGTTTTGCCGCGTTGTTGCTGGCCGCCAGTCGCGACGTCATGCTCGGACTGATCGCGGTTGGCGGATTTGCCGCTGCCGTGCTGGTGTTTGCGAGCCTGTCATGGGTGGCGGTCAAGTTGCTCCGGCGCAGTGTCAACGAGTCCACGGCGCCACGCTGGATGGTGCTGGCCACGCGCCAGATCTCGGCGCGCCCGGCGTACGCCGTGGTGCAGGTCAGCGCCCTGGCGGTGGGCTTGCTCGCCTTGATCCTGTTGGTGCTGTTGCGCACCGACCTGATCAGCAGCTGGCGCCAGGCCACGCCGGCCAACGCGCCTAACCGCTTTGTCATCAACGTCATGCCCGATCAGGGGCCGGCGTTCCAGCAGCGGTTGCGCAATGCGGGGGTGCAAGACTACGACTGGTACCCGATGATCCGGGGTCGTCTGGTGGCGATCAACGGGCGCGCCGTGGTGCCCGAGGAAATGTCGGACGAACGCGCGCGCCGGCTTGCCGACCGTGAATTCAACTTGTCCGCCAGCGCAGCGCAACCACCGCACAACAAAGTCGTGGCCGGCAAGTGGGTCGACGATGAGGCTGGCGCGATCAGCGTCGAAGAGGGTATTGCCGAGTCGCTAGGGCTCAAGCTCGGCGACACCATGCGGTTCGACATTGCCGGCGTGACGGTCGAGTCGCGTATCACCTCGCTGCGCAAGGTCGACTGGGGCTCGATGCGGGCCAACTTCTTCGTCATTTACCCGGTCGAGCAGGTTCCCGACGTGCCGGTCACTTACATGAGCGCGTTCAAGGCCCCCAGCGAGCGCGGCTTCGACAACGCGCTGGTGCGGGAGTTTTCGAATATCACCAGTGTCGACGTCAGCGCTGCACTGGCGCAGGTGCAGCGCATCCTGGACCAGGTGGTGCGGGCAGTCGAGTTCCTGTTCGGATTCACGCTGGCGGCTGGTCTGGTGGTGTTGTTCGCGGCGATCACCGCGACCCGCGAGGAGCGTGCGCGTGAATTCGCGATCATGCGGGCCGTGGGCGCCCAGGGCAAGTTGCTGCGCCAGGTGCAGCGCGCCGAACTCGCCGGGGTTGGCCTGCTGGCCGGTTTTCTGGCAGCGGTGGTGGCTTCGGTCGTGGGTTGGGCGCTGGCGCGGTTCGTGTTCAATTTTGCGTGGACCGCGTCGTTGTGGGTGCCACTGGAGGGTGCGCTGGCAGGGGCAGTGCTGGCCTTGATGGCTGGCTGGTGGGGCTTGCGAGATGTGTTGCGCCGCCCGGTCGTGGAGACCCTGCGCCGTGCGTCGCAGTGACCCGCAGCCGTGGTGACCGACAATGCTGCCATCATGCAAATCCAGGAAAAAACCCATTTCGAGACCCCGTTCGCATGGATCGGCGGCGAAACCGCCGTGCAGGCCCTGACCGAACGGTTTTATGACCTGATGGATCTCGAACCCGCCTATGCGGTGCTGCGTGCGGTGCATGGCAGTGATCTGGCCAATGCGCGCCAGCGCCTGTTCTGGTTTCTGTGCGGCTGGATGGGCGGGCCGCAGTACTACACCGAGCGGTTCGGCCACCCGCGGCTGCGCGCCCGGCACATGCCGTTTGCCGTCGGTATCACCGAACGCGACCAGTGGCTGGCCTGCATGGACCAGGCGATGGGCGAGACCGGGGTCGATGCCGACCTGCGCAAACGCCTGAACCAGAGCTTTTTCCAGACCGCCGACTGGATGCGCAACAAGGGCGTCTGAGCGCCGTCGGGCCGCTCCCAAGGCGCTTGCACCGCAGCCCGCAGGTTGCTTTGATCTCGGCCGCGGCTGTGCTCAGCGGTTCAGCGGCCGCAGGCGCACGTCCCTGCGCAAGCGGTCGAAACCGCGCCAGGCGATCACGCCCAGCACCGCCGAGAGCATGAACAACCAGGCGCTCAGCCCGGTCGATCCTGGTACATACCCTTTCGCGTCCCAGCCCAGGTACAGCGCCATGCCCAGAAAAGGCGCGAAGGCGCCACGCACGCCAGTGAGGGTGACATGGATGCCCATGTAGGTTGAGATCTGGTCACGCGGTGCGAAGTCGTTGTGGCCGAGTTGCCAGGCCAGGCTGCCGCCGCCGTTGACGATGCCGGTGATGACCCGGCCCAGCGCCAGCCACCATAACGAAAAGGTCCAGGCGCCCCAGAACATGATCAGCACACCCACGACCCAGCCAGCGTTCTGCCGGGCGCGGAACTCGGTGACATGCACCTTGTCCAGGTAACGCGCCCACAACGGCATCGTGGTCAGGTTCAGCGTGAACGGGATCAGCATCACGATGCCGATGCTCACCACATAACTGGCACCGAGCTGTTTCGTCACCAGGTAGACCAGCGGCGGCTCGAGCATCATGTTGGCGGTGCCCGAGATGAACTGGTGCAACTGGTAACGCGCATACAGCGTGTCCTTGCGCAACACCGCGAGGAACCCGTCTTTCCGGTGCCCGTGCTGCGCGCCGCGCCGCTCCATCACGCGGTGGCGCTTTTCGCCGCGCACCAGCACACCGCGAAACAACCACACGCCGACACAGCCGAACAGTGCGCCGGCGCCATAGATGATGCGAAAATTTGCCGGCTCCGCATCGAGGATCAATCCGGCCAGACTGGTCGTCAGCACCACGGTCAGGCTGGTGATGGCCTGCAGTCGCCCGGTGGCGCGGGCGCGCAATGCCCGCTCATAGTTCAGGCTCCACGCAACGCTGCGCACGGTGATGATGCCGGCAATCAATATGCGGCACAACACCACGCTGCTGAGCACGATCCAGGCGCCGTCATGGGAACGCGGACTGGCGGCGATCGCGGCCACGCACAGCAGCACCAGGATCTGCAAGGTCACCACCATCGGGATCTTTGAGCGACCGGTGGCGATGCGGGTCCAGAAGAAACTCGACAGATTGCCGAACATCGGCGCGGCGGATATGACCGCGATGACCCAGGGTTCGACGTTGAAGGCTTTGGCCGCGACCACAGCGACAAACCCGCCTTCCATCAGGCTGGTGGCCAGTGGCAGCGTCAGTTCGCTGAGTTGTTCGCGTCGAAAGCTCCTTTGCACCGCAGGATCGAGTTCGGGGATTGCGAAGAACTTGTCGAAGGAGGGCATGGGCGCGGTGCGCAATCGGTGGTCGGGAAGACCGATTCTAGGGCGCGAGTCCCTGCGTGGCTGACGTGTGCCCACGGGTGCGTTTCATGTCCGGAAACCGGCGCAGGTATGGCACCTGCTGCGCGAGATGAAAACACCTGCACCCTGCGGTGCAAGGCTTGGCGGCGCTTATGCCTTGCCGGGCTGCAGCAGTACCACCAGAGCGCCGGCGCCGCCTTCTGCCGGGCGCGCCTGCACGAATGCGAGCACTTCGTTTTTCTGCACCAGCCACGCGAACACCTTGCGTTTGAGCACCGGGGCCTTGCCGGGTGAGCCAAGGCCTTTGCCATGGACCACGCGCACGCAGCGGATGCCGTGCTGTTGCGCCTGTCGCAGGAACAGCGCCAATGCCGCACGTGCCTCGTCGCTGCGCAAACCGTGCAGGTCGAGTTGGCGCTGGATCGCCCAATGGCCCAGGCGCAGCTTGCGTGTCACATCGGTGCCGATACCGGGGCGGCGGAAACTGAGCTGATCGTCGACGTCGAGCAGGGTGCTGACGTCGAATTCATCGCTGATCGCCTCGATCAGTACCGCCTGCTGGTCAAGCAGGTGTTGGCGCGGTATCGGGTCGGGGCGGGACGCGTGGGGCGCCGCGCGGCCATGGTCGGGCATGGTGATGACCACACCCGCCGCCCGGATGAACAGGTCGCGGGCACTGGTCTGGCGACGCCGTTGCTCCGCGAGTTCGGCTTCCTGTTGTGCCAGTGCCAGCGCCCGTGCGCGGGCCTGCGTGTCGATCTGCTGCTTGACCTGTTTGAGGTCGGCCAGCGAGCGCACCGGTTTCACACCAGCCCCCGTTCGGCCATCGACAACGCCTGCCCCGGTGCGACGATGACATGGTCGAGCACGCGCACGTCGACCAGTGCCAGTGCCGCGCGCAGGGTCTGCGTCAGCGCCTCGTCGGCGCGCGACGGTTGTACCGCACCGCTGGGATGGTTGTGCGCCAGCACCACCGCGGCGCACTGGTGGTGCAGCGCACGCAGCACCACCTCGCGCGGGTAGACGCTGGTCTGGGTCAGGGTGCCGCGGAACATCTCTTCCATGGCCAGCAGGCGATTTTGTACATCGAGGAAGATTACCGCAAATACCTCGTGCGACCGGGCGGCCAGATGCAATTGCAGGTATTCCTTGACGGCGCCGGGCGACGCAAACACGGTGCGCTGGCGCAATTGCTGTGCCAGCGCCCTGCGGGCCAGTTCCAGCACTGCCAACAGTTGCGCGCGTTTGGCCGGGCCCAGCCCCTTGATGCGCTGCAGGTCGCCAGCACTGGCATGGAGCAGGCCCGCGACGCCGTCGAAGCCGGGTTTGCCGTCGCCGTTGGCCTTGAGTTGCAGTAGTTCGTCGGCCATCTGCAGCACGCCCTTGCCCCGGATGCCGGTACGCAGCAGCAGCGCCAGCAACTCCGCGTCGCTCAGGGCCGCAGCGCCACGCGCGAGCAGCTTCTCGCGTGGGCGGGTTTCGGCAGGCAGGTCTTTGAGCGGCATGGTGGATTTCAGGGCCATTGGCAAGGGCGCGCCCGTCAAGCGCAGGGGATTCCTACAATGCTGTGCTACTGCTTTTGCTTGTTTATTGGCAACGACGAGATTGTCGCAATCAGGGCAGACCGGTGCACTTGCCGCCATGCATGTTTGGGAGGATGTTCCGGGCTGCGAGCGCGGGTCGTGGCCCCGGTGGAAGATGCCTGGCAACGATGCCGACGATGCCGCTAATGATGGCTGCCCTGCGCGGCATGCCTTCGACCTGTTTGTGACCAGCTGCGGCTGCAACCTGATTGTCCCGATGTTTTCCTCACGTTCGCCCGCATGGCTGTTGCTACTCACGGGCGCGCTGCTGGGCCTGACCTTTCCATTGGGCAAGCTGGCCAGCCTGGCGTCGGTGTCACCCGTCGTCTGGGCCTGGCTGGTGTCGTTCGGCGCAGGCGTCAGCCTGTTGCTGGCGCGTCTGCTGTCCGGCCGCACGGTCACGATGCGGCGCGAACATCTGCGTTATTACCTGTTGTCGGCGCTGGTATCGCTAGTGTTGCCCAACCTGCTGATCTTCTCGGTCATTCCCCGGCTCGGTTCGGGCTTCACGGGCATTTTGTTCACCGTGTCGCCGGTCTTCACCCTGCTGCTGTCGATGGTGTGGCGGATTCGTACGCCCAGCCGTATCGGCATTGCCGGCATCGTGCTTGGGTTCATCGGTGCGGTGGTCGTGACCAGCACCCGTGGTGAGGTCTCGCAACCGGCCAGCCTGGGCTGGTTGGTGGCTGGCCTGTGTATTCCTGCCAGCCTGGCGATCGGCAACATCTACCGGACGGTGGCCTGGCCACGCCAGGCTGAGCCGATGGAGCTGGCCATTGGCAGCAACCTGGCTGCAGCCGCAGTACTGCTGGCCTTGCTGCTGGGCACGGGTCGTGGCGCGGACTTGCAGGGTCTGGCCACGGTTCCGGCCGTGGCCACGGCCCAGGTGTTGGCGTCGACGGCCATGTTCAGCCTGTTTTTCCGGCTCCAGCAGGTAGGCGGACCCACCTATTTGAGCCAGATCGGTTACGTGGCCGCCGGCATCGCGCTGATTGCGGGTACCTGGCTGCTCGACGAGCGTTATGCCTGGAGCACCTGGGCGGGTGCGCTGGTGATCCTGGCCGGCATCGCGCTGAGCGTGCTGGCCGAGCGGCGACGGGCCCTCGCTCTGCCAACGGCCGACACGGCGTCGCCGCGACCGCCAACGGCGACGGCAGCACCCGCGAACAAGCCGGACGCTGGTTGATGCGGTTGACGTCGGCGATTTTCTACAATGGGGTAACTCCGATTGGTACCATGACATCCACTCTTCACTGCGTCGAACCCGCATCGTTCCTGACCCTGCACTACCGGCTGGCCGGTCCGCACGGTGACATCATCAATACCTTCGACGGCAAGCCGGCTACGTTGTCGCTGGGTTCCGGCGAACTTTCGCCAGCGGTCGAGCAATGCCTTCTGGGCCTGCCCGAGGGCACCCGCAAGACGTTCTCGTTGCCGGCTGGCGCGGCGTTTGGTGAGCGCAAACCCGACATGCAGCAATGGGTGGCGCGCAAGCTGCTGCAGCAACTCGGAGACCCGGCGGAGCACTACCAGGTCGGTGACGTGGTGCAGTTCCCGACGCCCGACGGGCAGGGCAGTTATGCCGGAGCGGTGATGCAGGTGGGTGACGGCGCCGGCAGTCAGGGGGTGTTGTTCGATTTCAACCATCCGTTGGCGGGTCAGCCGGTGGAGTTCGAAGTCCAGTTGATCGGCGTGTTATGAAAATGATCGCGTCACTGGAAGAGGTCGTGCTGGCCGAACCGCGCGGGTTTTGTGCTGGCGTGGATCGGGCCATCGAAATCGTCGAACGCGCGCTGCAGAAGTACGGCTCGCCGATCTATGTGCGCCACGAGATCGTGCACAACACCTATGTGGTGAACGATCTCAAGTCCAAGGGCGCGATCTTCATCGAAGACCTGGATGATGTGCCTGCCGGTGCAACGTTGGTGTTCTCGGCCCACGGCGTGAGCCGGGCCGTGCACGACGAGGCGCGCCGACGTGGGTTCCAGATTTTCGATGCCACCTGTCCGCTGGTGACCAAGGTCCATGTGGAGGTCGCCAAGCTCCATGCGCTGGGGTACGAGTTCATCATGATTGGCCACAAGGGCCATCCCGAGGTCGAGGGCACGATGGGGCAACTCGACAGTGGCATCCACCTGGTCGAGGGCGTCGCCGATGTGGCGCGGGTGCAGCCGGCGCAGTCGAAAAAGCTGGCCATGGTGACACAGACCACGCTCAGTGTGGACGACGCTGCCCAGATCGCCGCCGCCATCAAGGCCCGGTTCCCGCAGGTGCGTGAACCCAAGCAGCAGGACATCTGCTACGCAACCCAGAACCGCCAGGATGCAGTCAAGTTGCTCAGCCCACAGGTCGATCTGGTGATCGTGGTCGGCAGTCCGACCAGTTCGAACAGCAATCGTCTGTGCGAACTGGCAAAAAAGCTGGGCACGGCAAGCTATATGGTCGACAGCGCCGAAGAAATGCAGCCCGAATGGTTCGAAGGTTGCCAGAGAGTCGGGCTGACGGCCGGTGCCTCGGCACCCGAGGTGCTGGTGCGCCAGGTGATCGACCGCATCAAGGCGCTGGGCGCGGTGTCGGTGCGCCGGCTCGACGGCATCGTCGAAACCACCAAATTTCCACTGCCCAAGGGACTCAAACTGTAGTTTGTTGCCGGGCCTATGGCCCCGACAGGCTCCTAGAATGTCGCCATGCTCGATATCAACCTTCTGCGCAAAGATCTGGACGGAGCCGTGGCCCGTTTGCAGACGCGCAAAAACCCCCAGCCCTTCCTCGACGTCGATCGCTTCCGTACGCTGGAAGCCGAACGCAAGACCATCCAGACCCGCACGGAGGAACTGCAGGCGCGGCGGAATAGCCAGAGTAAGCTGATTGGGCAGCTCAAGTCCAAGGGAGTCTCGACGCAGGCCGAGGTGGATGGCGTGATGGCGGACGTAGCCTCGATCAAGGATGAGCTGGAGGCATCGGCCGCCCGACTGGAGCAGATCCAGGCGGATCTGCAGGTCGTTCTGCTGGCGGTGCCGAACCTGCCCCATGCCAGTGTGCCGGTGGGCGCCGGCGAGGCCGACAACGTGGTGTTGCGCAGCTGGGGCACGCCGCGGGTGATGGACTTCCCGGTCAAGGACCACGTGGACGTCGGAACGCCACTGGGGCTCGATTTCGACCTGGGCGTGAAATTGACCGGTGCGCGGTTCACGGTCCTCAAAGGCCCGATCGCCCGCATGCACCGCGCACTGGCGCAGTTCATGCTCGACGTGCAGACGCTCGAGCACGGTTATACCGAGTGTTACACCCCCTATATCGTCAATGCCGACAGCCTGCGCGGCACGGGTCAGTTGCCAAAGTTCGAGGGTGACCTGTTCGCCGCCAGGAAGGGCGGGCAGGATGCCGAAGACAACCCCGATACCGCGGCGCTGTACCTGATCCCGACCAGCGAGGTGCCGCTGACCAACTTCGTGCGTGACGAGGTGGTGCCGCTGTCCGATCTGCCGCTGCGCCTGACCGCCCACACGCCGTGTTTCCGCTCCGAGGCCGGCAGTTATGGGCGGGACACCCGTGGCATGATCCGCCAGCACCAGTTCGACAAGGTCGAGATGGTGCAGATCGTGCATCCGGACACGAGTTACGAGGCGCTGGAAGACATGACGCGCCATGCCGAGACCATTCTGCAGCGCCTGAACCTGCCCTACCGGTTGATGGCCTTGTGCACCGGCGACATCGGTCCGAGCTCGGCCCGTACCCATGACCTCGAAGTCTGGCTGCCAGCGCAGGACACGTATCGCGAGATCAGCTCGGTATCGAATTGCGAGGCTTTCCAGGCACGTCGCCTGCAGGCCCGGTTCAAGAACGCCCAGGGCAAGAACGAATTCGTGCACACGCTCAATGGTTCGGGCCTGGCAGTGGGCCGAACGCTGGTGGCGGTGCTCGAGAACTACCAGAATGCGGACGGATCAGTCACCGTGCCGCAGGCGCTGCGACCCTATATGGGCGGGCTGGAGACAATCACGGCCTGAACGCGGGTTGTCACGACACTCTGCAGTGGAGCTTGTCGATCTGGCGTATCACCGATTCCGGCTCGGTCCACAGAAAGAAGTGGTCCTTGCCCGGCAGTCGCTCGACATGCATCCATTCCTTGGGGCCGCGTTGCTCCAGATAGTCTGCCGTGCGTGGGTCGACCAGCGGGTCCTTGTCTCCCTGCATCGCGACGATCGGTCGTCGTAACTGCGGCAGTGCCGCATCAAGCCGCTGCAGTTCGGCCTGCAATACCATCATCTCGCGATTGGAGCGGCTCATGGCGGGCGACAGAACCTGGCGCGCCAGCCAGGTGTCGGCGATGTAGTTGTACCAGCGCGGCGCTTCGAGATCGGGTGCCATCGATCCAGCGAGCATCACGGCGCCACAGACTTTTTCGGGGTGATCGATGGCCATCCAGGCGATCAGCGGGCCGCCCAGCGAGTGGCCCACCAGCACCGCCGGTCGCCCGGGTGGGATCAGTTCTGCCAGCAAGGCGGCTTGCCGCCGCAGGTCCGGCATCACGCCTGCGCCCTGCGAGCGTCCAAAACCTGGCCGGTCTATCGCCAAACGCGTGCCAAAGGCGCCCAGTGCCGGCGCGTCCAGAAAACGGGCCCATGATGCCCAGCCGCCGGGGGATCCGTGTATGAACACAATCGGCGTGGTGCCGCTACCTGCCATTTGCGTGACCCCGATCGCCATGCCCTGGACTTCGACGGTGCGCATGTCCGGCCGGCTGGTTGACTGCGGGAACAGATCCTCCAGCGAGCCGCGGGGCCACGGCGGTTTTGTGCACGCGGCCAATTGCACCAGCGTGGTCAAGATGAGGATCCAGCGTAGGAGCATGAGCGGCTTGGGCGGTGGATGGACCGTGGTCCGGTACGCATCGTGCGGTCTCCTTCGTTGCGAATCATGCAGTCTCCAGCGGGCCGTGGTCGCGCTACAACCGGTCCATGGCGTGGTGGTCCCTGGCGATCGCTCGCATTGTAGGCAGAGCGCACGACAATTGCAGTGCGGGCCTGGAACGCCAGTGCACGCACTGTGGGCGCTTGACGGCGCGAGACTGTGGCGCTAAGGTCGGCGCGCGTCTGCATGCGAACCCGTCCCGGACAATCCGGGATCAACTGGAGACCGGTGTGAACAAGTTTGGCGCAACTGCAAGCCCGGTGGTCCCGGGCAGATATTTCGTTTTCGTGGAGCGACTGGTGCAGGAGCAATACCAGACGCTGGTCGTCGAGGCTGACTCCGAGGAGCAGGCGCGTGCCCAAGCGCTGGAGCAGTTCTTTTCCGGTACCGTTGCCCACATGGGTTCGGCCCAGATAGAGCCGCCGACGGCCCGGGTTCGGCCGGTACGGGAAAAGCACCTGCGCAAACTCGCCGAACGCGATGACGGGTCAGCGCCTGGCCAGGCGTTGCGGACCTCGGAGCGGTTCGAAGGCCTTGACGGCGAACGGGTCGATCCGTCGGGCGCGTTTCCAGGTACCCGGCCAGCGGCCATCACCCGGGGGCAGGCCCGCCTGATGTGCCAGAACTTCGATGCCAGCGGTCATTCCAACCATAGTGGCAAGGGTTCCACCTTGTGGGTGATCCTGGAGCATTGCGCCGAAGTCGACATCGCCTACAACCTGCGGGCGATCCCCGGGCTGGGGTATTACGTGGAGCGCACCAAATCCATCGACGACGGACTGGTGCTGCGGATGTCCGTTGAAACCGGGTACGGCCCGCTGCACGACTGATGTGGAGCAGCCAATGGCTCCGGTGCTCTGTTTCGTGCGCCTTTTTTGGGCGCCGGTAAGGCCGGTGCTTGCCGGGTGCGACAATCGCGGGTTATCCCGCGTACTTGCCACCATGTCCCCATCGGCTCCTGAAATCTCCGTGGTTGTGCCGGTGCACAACGAATCCGGCAATGTCGTGTCGCTTCTCGATGAAATCGACGCTGCATTGACCGGCGTTGCCGCCTTCGAGGCGGTCTTCGTCGACGACCTGTCCAGTGACGATACCGCTGATGTCTTGCTGCGGTATGCCCAAACCCATCCCTGGCTGGTGGTAGTGCAGCACCGCAACAACTGCGGCCAGAGCACGGCGGTGCGCACCGGCGTGCGCATGGCGCGGGCAACGGTGGTCGCCACGCTCGACGGTGATGGGCAGAACCATCCCGCGGACATCCCGGAGCTGCTGGCGCGTTGGCGCAGCCTGCAGCAGAGTGCGGGCAGCGCTCCGGTACTGATTGCCGGCTGGCGGGCCAAGCGCCTGGACACCCGGTTGCGGCGCCTGTCGTCGCGCTTGGCCAACGGCGTGCGCAGCCGCCTGCTGGGCGATGCGACACCGGACTCCGGTTGCGGGCTGAAACTGTTCGCGCGTGCCGAGTTCCTGGACATGCCCTATTTCGACCATATGCACCGTTTCCTGCCGGCCTTGTTCCGGCGTGCTGGCGGCACCGTGGAGTCGGTGCAGGTGCGGCACCGCAACCGGGAGCACGGACAATCACATTACGGCATCAGCAACCGCCTGTGGGTGGGGCTGGTAGATATCCTGGGCGTGATGTGGCTGCAACGGCGGGCCCGGGTTGCCCAGGTGCAACGGCTCAATCCAAAGGACTGATGATGGAAATCGACAAGACCTGGCTGGCGATCGGCCTGATCGGACAGGCGTTGTTTTCGGCGCGGTTCGTGGTGCAGTGGCTATACAGCGAGAAGGTGAAGAAAAGCGTGATCCCGACCGCTTTCTGGTATTTCAGCGTCGGTGGCGGCGCCACCTTGCTGGCCTATGCGATCCATCGGCAGGACCCGGTGTTCATCATCGGGCAGGGCGCGGGTCTGTTCGTGTATTTCCGTAATCTGCAGTTCGTGTGGCGCGATCAGGGCGCCAAGAAACCGGATTGACGCGCGTGTTGCCGACCAACACGGCTGGCGCGCCAGCCCGGTCACCCGCTGCGCACGCACTGGACCGCCGCCTGTTCTGGTGGCTGATGCTGGTCGCCCTGGTGGTGCTGGGCGCCGGCATCGGACTGCGTGACCCCTGGCCTTCCGACGAACCACGCTTCACGCTGGTGGCCAAACACATGGTGGAGTCGGGTGACTGGCTGTTCCCCCATCGTGGCAATGAGCTGTATTCGGACAAGCCGCCGATGCTGATGTGGATGGAAGCGGCGGCGTACCAGTTGTTCGGTAACTGGCGCGTGGCATTCCTGTTCCCGTCGCTGTTGGCGGGCATGGTGACGCTGGTGCTGACCTGGGATCTGGGCCGGCGCCTGTGGAACCCGCGAGTGGGCCTGTTCGCAGCCGCTGCGGTGCTGGTGACATTCCAGTTTGTCTACCAGGTCAAACGCGCCCAGATTGATCCACTGGTCATGATGTGGATCACGCTGGCGAACTGGGGCTTGCTGCTGCATCTGCTCAAGGGGCCGAATTGGCGTGCCTATTGGCTGGGGTGTTTTGCCGCCGGCCTGGGTGTGATCACCAAAGGTGTCGGCGTGCTCGCGTTGCTGATGCTGTTGCCGTTCCTCTTTGCGCGCGCGCGCGGTTGGTCCGGTGTGAACCGCACGCCCGGCTCAGCCTGGCTCTGGGCCGGTGGTGCCGTGGCCTTTTTGGCGGCCATCGCCGTGTGGCTGGTGCCGATGCTGCTGGTGGCAGACGCACGGGGCACAGCGGAATACAGCGCCTATGTGAACGACATTCTGTTGCGGCAAACGGCCAAGCGCTACAGTGGTTCGGTCGGCGGCCATGCGCAACCGTTCTGGTACTACCTGCCGGTGCTGGTGCTGCATTTCTTCCCGATGTCGCTGGCCTACCTTGGCGCCTGGCGCTACTGGATTCGTGGGTTCCGCGAGCGCGATGGCCGGGTGTTGATGCTGTTGGGCTGGTCGGCGCTGGTGGTTTTTTTCTTCAGCCTCGCCGGCGGCAAGCGCGAGGTCTATCTGATGCCGATGTTGCCGATTCTGGCACTGGCGCTGGCGCCGACATTGCAGGCCAGTTTGCAAGCGCGCTGGATGCGGGTGATTGCCTGGCTGGCGGCGCTGGCGGCGGGAGCGGTGTTGCTGGGCGGCGGCGTCTGGGCCATGCAGGGGCACTGGACCAGCATGGAGCAGCAGATCAGCGAGCGGGGGTTGGCGGACAACGGCCGCGGGCTGTGGTGGATGGGTATTGGCATGGGCCTGGTGTTCCTGCTGGCTGTCGTGGCGTTTCGGCCACGCCGTGGCGTACATGCGTTGCTGGCCGGCATGGCCGGGTTCTGGGTCATCTGGGGCGTCTGGGCCTCCATGTTGTTCAACGACTCGAACTCGGCCTCGGGCGTGATGCGCCGGGCCGGCGAGATTGCGGGTCCGCAGGCGCAGATCGGTCTGGTGGCCTGGAAAGAGCAGAACCTGCTGATGGCGGACCGCCCGGTGACCACCTTCGGTTTCAAGCGCGCCTGGGAAACCCAGTACGCGAATGCGGTGCAGTGGCAGTCCGAGGCGCCGCGCCAGCGCTGGATCTTCGCGCTGCGCGATGCGGTGGCCGAATGTGTGGACCCGGACAAGGCCCAGGTCGTGGGTTATGCGAATCGCCGTCTGTGGTGGATATTTCTCGCCGAGGCGGTGCGCCCGGGCTGCGTGCCGCATATCGATCCGGCCGCCGAACGCTGGGACAGTTCGTATGTCGGCGGTGACGAAGACTGATGCGGTCGTGGTGCTGCCCGCACGCCCGGTGCGGGACTGTATTACTCCAGCAACTTGGCAGGTTGCAGCGTCACCATCAGTTCGAACAGCCACATCAGCAGCACCAGCGCCGTCGCGCCAACCGAGATCCAGACCCACACGGCGACCTTGCCCAGTTGGTAACGCAGGCGATTGCGCCAGGTAAAGCGGACACCGGACAACCTGCACGCGCGACAGACGGTCTCGCGGTAGCGGTTGCGATGGGAATCTTCGCGCGCCATGGTGGCCCTGCACACGGCACAGGTAAGCGGCATGGCAATACTTTTCATGAAAAGGCAGGTGGCCCGGCCAGCTGGCCTGGTAGGTGCCGGTTGGGCATCAAACACGCGTCCCGTATGATGCACTGCACAATACGGTTTGTAGATACATTACAACGCAAATGCGACGCGATGGTGCGGAAATATGCCCCATTTCTGCCAAGCGTCCCAAGACCGTCGGCATCTTTTTTGCACCAACGAGAACACGCAACAACACGATGGAACATGTCATCACGGAAAAGGCCGCTTCGGCTGGTTTGATCACACTGGCGCGCCCAAGGGCACTCAATGCGTTGTCGCTGGCGATGATCCGCTCGCTCACAGCGGCGTTGCTGCAATGGCGCGACGACAAGAACGTGCACGTCGTGGCCGTGCGCGGCGTCAGCAAGCATGTTTCGGATCCGACAGCGCAACAACCGTTCGGAGCTTTTTGCGCTGGCGGCGATATCCGTTTCTTCCACCAGGCGGCGCTGGCTGATGACCCGGCGCTCGAGGATTTTTTCACCGAGGAGTACCGGCTGAACCACCTGATCCACCAATATCCCAAGCCGGTGGTGGCATTCATGGATGGCATTGTGATGGGCGGCGGCATGGGTATTGCCCAGGGCGCGCGGCTGCGCATCGTCACCGAGCGCACGAAGATGGCTATGCCCGAGACCGGTATCGGCCTTTTTCCCGATGTCGGGGGTGGCTTTTTCATGAGCCGTTGCCCGGGCCGTCTGGGTGAATACCTCGCGTTGACCGGGTGTGTGATCGATGGTCACCAGGCGGTCGTGGCCGGGTTGGCGGACTATATGGTCGCCGCGGATGCCTTGCCTGGCATATGGGCGAGCATCGCGGACGGTACGCTGGCCGACGAGGCCATGGCGACACGCCGGTTCGCCGAAGCGGCGATCCCGGCCACGGCCGGTCCCGCCTGGCCGCCAGCGGCTGTCGACGGCATTTTCAGCCTGCCAGGCGTTCGCGACATCATGCACGCATTGCAGGCGCGCTCGGCGCAAGACCCCTGGGCGCGCGAGACCGCGTTGGTGTTGGCGCGGCGCAGCCCATTGATGCTGCATGTCACCCTGGAGCAGATTCGCCGTGCGCGCACGATGGATCTGGCTGCTGAACTGCGCATGGAGCGCGACCTGGTACACCGGTGTTTCCACCCGGTGCATCTGGGGCGCTCCGGGACAGAACTGGAAGTAGTCGAAGGCGTGCGTGCACTCGCTGTGGACAAGGACCACCGGCCGCGCTGGAATCCACCGGGGATCGACGCGGTGCAGGCCGATATGGTGGCACCGTTCTTTGACAGCCCCTGGCTGGCCGATACACATCCGTTGCGCGATCTGGCCTGAGTCGGCTGCCTTGTGGGTTCCTTGGGACCGCGTTTTGCGAAATGCCAACACTGCAGTTGCATTTCGCTGCCCGTGCGTGACGCAACCCCTTGACTTGCCGGACAATCGGGCCGGTGCGAAATACGCCGCATCTGTATTACTTGCTTAAGACAACCCAGACAATTCCAGGAGAAATCATGCACTCACGTAGCCTCGTAAAGTTCCTCGCAGCTGTGTTGATGGCCACCTTCCTGGCGGCATGTGCCGGTACCAGCAACCAGGCGAGCACCGGGGAGTTCATCGACGATGCCATCCTGACGACCCGCATCAAGACCGCACTGGTGAAAGACCCGATGGTCAGCGCGATCGATGTGAGCGTCGAGAGCTTCAAAGGCGCCGTGCAATTGAGCGGCTTTGTCAAGACCACTGGCGAACGTGACCGTGCTGTCAAGATCGCCAACGACGTACCTGGCGTGACCCAGGTTTTCAACTCGATCCAGATTCGCTGATACCGGTCGGCGGGGTGGTCGCATGGTCGACCAGCCTCGTCGAACCGATTGACGCTGGCCAGCCGCTGTTGCTGCCGTGTCAAACGTGATTGATCGGGCGGCAGCCCTGTCGCCACAGCGCGCCGAGCCTGACGCGGTAGGCCACGCGCCGGTAACAGGGGATTACATTCCAATCATGTCAACGCCTTGGCGTATATTTCTGGTGCTGATGCTCGGCAACCTGGGCGGGGCGCTATTGACGTTCGTGCATCTGCGTTATCTCGATCCGTTGGCGCTCGAGGGAGTGGCGCCGCTGGGTTGGGGCGAAGTATTTTTCTTCCTGATCGTCTTCACGGCGCTTATCGCACTGGGTCGGCTGGTTGCGCGTCGATGGACGATGTCCGTGGTCCGGGTGACCGGTGCACTGCCCGACGATCCGGCGCACGCGACGGTGCGCCGGCGTGCGGTGCAGTTGCCGGGTTTCCTGGCCTTGCTGTCTTTGGCCGGCTGGGTCATGGCTGCGCTCGTATGGAGCTTTGTCTGGCCCGCAGTCATGGGGCGCTTCGGTTTGCCCAGTGCGTTGCGCCAGGGATTCGGCATGGCCGTCATTGCGGGCCCGACCGTTGCATTGTTCGTGTTCCTTGCCTCCGAGCGGATCTGGCGCGAGCGCTTGCCCATTTTGTTCCCGCGTGGCGATCTGGCTGCGACCGGTGCCCGCAACTGGCGTGTGCGCACCCGGATGCTGGCGGTTTTCCTGTTCGCCAGCATCACGCCGTTGCTGGTCATGTCGGTCGCGACTTCGGTGCGGGTGCGCGGCATACGCACGGCCAGCCATGACCAGGTCATCTCGATCCTGCAAAACCTGATGCTGATGCAGGGGGCTCTGCTGGTAACCGGGGTCGTGCTCGCTGTCGTGCTGGCACGGTACCTGGCCGACAGCGTTTCCGCGCCGCTGCGCGAGCTTGAGTCGGCTATGGGGCAGGTCGCGCAGGGTGATCTGCAGGCGCATTGTCCGGTGGTGTCGAACGACGAGATCGGCGCCGTGACTGCGGGCTTCAATCAAATGGTGACCGGCTTGCGCGAGCGTGAGTCGATCCGCGAGACGTTTGGTCGTTATGTCAGCCCGCAGATCCGGGACGAGATCCTGTCCGGGCGTGTCGGCCTTGCCGGCGATCAACGCGAGGTGACGATCCTGTTTGCAGACCTGCGCGGCTTCACCACCTGGGCGGAGGCCAGCCCGGCGGCAGAGGTGGTCGAGGGGCTCAATGCCTACTTTACCGAAATGGAGTTGGCCATCCGCGCCCACGACGGCCTGGTGTTGCAGTTCATCGGCGACGAAATCGAGGCTGTCTTTGGTGCGCCGCTGTCGGACACCTTGCATGCCGACCACGCAGTGGCCGCAGCCATGGAGATGCAGCGCCGGCTCGAAGCCTGGAACCAGACCCGGGAACGGCTCGGCCTGCGCACGTTGCGCCATGGCATCGGCATTCATTCGGGCAAGGTGGTTGCTGGCAACATCGGCAGCGCCGATCGCATGTCGTACACGCTGGTGGGAGACGCGGTGAATGTCGCCTCGCGCATCGAATCCCTGAACAAGGAGTTCGGCTCCTGCATTCTTGTTAGTGGTGCGACCCGTGAACGGCTCGTGGAACCGGTGCCATTGCAGGCGTTGCCCACTGTGCGGGTCAAAGGGCGATCGGCGGATGTCGAGGTCTATCGGCTGGCGTGACGGTTGACCGGCGCCCGCGGCGGCGGGACTGCCGGTAGTTGCGCGACAGCGGCGGCTACCACCCGGTCACTGCAGTACGCGCGCCATCGGGTCGCGCCCGGAGCCTGGTTTCTCGTCTTTGCCAGGCTTGGCGTCGTCGGGAACATCCCTGACCTCATGGGCCGGGATATCGACGATATCTGCGCCCTTGCCAGCCGGTCCGTTCGCAGGCCCGTTGTTTCCTGGCCAGGCGCCACGGGTATAACGGGCCGAGGTCTGCCGGAACTGGCCGAACACTCTGGCTGCGTCGGGTTTCCGGCCGGTCAGCAACGACCAGATCGTCACGCCTGCCAGGACCACCATCGTGGCCAGCAGCAGGCTGAATATGAATATAGCGGCTGCCGCAATCAGTACCAGCCTGAGTACGCCGCGTGCAATGTTGTTGAGAAATTCGGTGAAACCGTTCATGGATGATGGAGCCTGCGGGCCCGTTGGAGTTCCGGGAAATGGCGCTTGTCCGTCCGCTCCGATAGCCGACAGGAGACCAATCACACCATTATTTCCCATCTTGGGGTGTTTGTGCCATTTGCAAGCAATTGCATTCCTTGTGCAGGGAGATCCCCTGCAACCCCTATTGCCACGTTGCATTCCGGCGCGCGGCCACTGCCTGCTATGCTGCCGTGTCCAATTCCGGCCGTATCCCATTGCATTGCCTGGCGCTGTCATGAAAACCCTGTATCGATATTTCTTTCGCGGCCTTATTACATTCCTGCCTGTCGCGCTGACGCTTTACCTGCTGTTCCTGTTCGTCGCCGGCGCCGAGTCGATGGCGGTGTGGTTGATCCGGCCATGGATCGGCGACTTCTACCTGCCGGGCCTCGGCATCCTGTTTGGTGTCGGGTCGATCCTGGCTCTCGGTTTCCTGGTGTCGCAGTCTTCCACCGCACGGCTGTTGTCCTGGGTGGAGTTGCCGTTCACCAAGTTGCCGGTCGTCAAGAGCATCTATTCGTCGCTGAAGAATTTTGCCGACTACTTCTCTCCCAAGGAAAACAGCAGCCAGCAGGTGGTTTTGCTGAGCATGCCCGATCATGCATTGGCCATCGTCGGCCTGGTGACCCGGCAGACCATGACCGGATTGCCGTCGCCACTTGCCGGCAGCGAACGGGTCGCGGTGTACCTGCCGATGGGATACATGATCGGGGGTTATACGGTTTTTGTCCCGCGCAGCTGGACCGAGCCGCTGGACATGACGGTCGAGGAAGCGATGCGCTCGTCGCTGATTGCATGGATGGCGGCAAACCGCGATGTGGGCTGACGCAACGCCGGCGCAGCGGCTGTTCCCGGCCAACGCACGGCTGAGTCCATCGGGTTACAGTGTTGTCACGAAGGCTGGTCCATTCGGGCCCGGCTCGTTTCACGAGGAGGTTTGATGTTTCCTGAATTCCGCGAGAAGATTACCGAGCTCAAGACCACAGATCACCATTTCATGCGCCTGTTCGAGCAACACAATGCGCTGGACCACAAGGTGGAGAGCATGGAGACCGGCATCACTCCGGCGACCAACGTAGAGATTGAAAAACTCAAGAAGGAGAAGCTACTGCTCAAGGATCAATTGTTTGCGATCTTGACCAAGGCCTGAGCCCTGGCGTCTGGTGCCTCGTGCGTCAGCAGATCGCGCTCGATTGTTGCGCTGCAGCAATCGGCGGGCCCCGGTGGCCCTGAGGTTCCCGCGTGAACGTTGGCGGGAATGGTTGGAACCGATTGACAAGGTCGGGCCTGCCCGCACAGGCAGCTGCGCGTGGCGTTGCTCGATCCGGTCGAACACAAGCATCAAAAGACACAAGAAGGAGCATATGCCATGAGTACGATTTCACCCGACATGCTGGCCTTGCAGCGCCTCTATTACTGGGAAAAAAAGGCGCCTGACCGCATCGCACTGACGCAACCCATGGGCGCCGGCGTCACCCGCGATTACTCCTGGGGTCAGGTCGCCGACGAGGTGCGCCGCATGGCGGCCTATCTGCAGTCGCAAGGGTGGGAGCCGGGTTCGAAGATCGCCATTTTGTCGAAAAACTGTGCCTGGTGGCTCATGAGTGACCTGGCGATCTGGATGGCAGGCCATGTTTCAGTGCCGCTTTATCCCACGCTGGCGGCCAGTACCGTCAACCAGATCCTGACGCATAGTGAGGCCAAGGCCTGTTTCATCGGCAAGCTCGACGGTTGGGAGCACATGAAACCGGGTGTGCCCGCTGACCTGCCGTGTTTGGGTTATCCGCTTTCGCCGGAAGATGCGATCAAGGCCTACCCGGGTTGGGAAGCAGTCTGCAAGGCCCAACAACCGTTGCAAGGTGAACCGGTGCGGGAAGCCGAGGAACTGGCCACACTGATCTATACCTCCGGGACCACCGGCATGCCCAAGGGCGTGATGCACAACTTCTCCAACTTCGCCTGGGCGCTCGATACCGGTATACAGCGCCTGCCGATGGGCGCCGAAGATCGCATGTTGTCGTACCTGCCTTTGGCGCATGTGGTCGAACGGGTGTTGGTCGAACACGGCTGGTTGCGCACCGGCATGCATGTGTATTTCGCCGACTCGCTCGATACCTTCGCGCAAGACCTGCAGCGCGCGCGGCCGACCATCTTTTTCTCGGTGCCGCGCTTGTGGGTGAAGTTCCAGCAGGGTGTCCACCACAAGATGCCGCCGGCCAAGCTCAATCGTCTTTTGTCGATTCCCATCCTGGGCGGCATCGTGCGGCGCAAGGTGCTCAAGGCACTGGGGCTGGACCAATGCCGCATCGCCGCTGGCGGCGCCGCGCCGATGCCGGTCGCGCTGCTGCAGTGGTACAGCAGGATCGGACTGAACATCAATGAAGGTTACGGCATGACCGAAAACCTGGCGGTGTCGCACATCACCGAACCTGGCAAGAACCAGCAAGGCAGCGTCGGACCGGCCTACAACGGCGTGGAGCAGCGACTTGATCCGGACACTGGCGAGATCCAGATGCGCAGTCCGGCCCTGATGCTCGGTTACTACAAGGAGCCCGAGAAGACCCACGAAGCGATGACCGACGACGGCTGGTTGCGCACCGGTGACAAGGGCCGTATCGATGCGCAGGGCATCCTGACCATCACTGGCAGGGTGAAGGATCTGTTCAAGACCGGCAAGGGCAAATACGTCGCGCCGGCGCCGATTGAGGACAAACTCGTGATGCATGAGGCGATCGAAGCCTGTGTTGTGACCGGCGCCAACCTCGGCCAACCGCTGGGCATCGTGATGCTGGGTGCCGAATACATGACGCGCGTTGCCGACGCCAGCGCGCGCAGTGCACTCGAACGCTCGCTCGCTGATCATCTCAAGACCATCAACGCGACGCTCGACCCGCATGAGCGACTGCAGTGCGTGGTGGTGGCCACCATCGCGTGGACGGTGGAGAACGACATCATCACGCCGACGTTCAAGGTCAAACGCAACCGTATCGAGGATCTTTACGCCAAGAACTACGACCAGTGGGAGTCGTCCGGCAAGAAGGTGCTCTGGCAGGACAGTTGATGCTGCGGGCCGGGCGGGGCGCACTGCGTTGGCTCTGCAACTGAGAGTGTCGCCGCTTGAGCCACGCTGGTGGTTTCTTGCGCCACCTTCCGGGTGGCGGCGCATGCAGGGGAAACTGCAACCGACATCGCGAGGCCCCAGGGGCTGCGGTTAGCGGCGCCGGGCGGTCGTAGCGGCAAAAACATGCCCGAACACGGGTAAACCCTGATTTGTTTCGACGGGCTTCTCGTTAATATCGGTTAACGCTGATATTGTGATACGTGAATAAATGACTGCCAACACGGAAGATCAGGTGTTCGAATTGGCGGCCGAGTTGTTTGGCCTGCTGTCCGCGCCAATCCGTTTGCGGATCGTGTGCACGCTCTGTGACGGCGAGAAGAATGTGGGCGAGTTAATGGCGTGTATCGGTGCCAGCCAACCCAACATCTCGCAGCATCTGGGCGTGTTGTACCGCGGCGGTGTTGTGGCGCGACGCCGTGCTGGTGCGCAGATCTTCTACCGTGTTGTGAGTCAGCGGGTATTGCGGTTGCGCGATGCCGTGTGCGGAGCGCGCGCTTGCGCGCAGGCGCATTCAACATGATTCGCCGTGCGACTGTTGGCAGACGCAGGCAAGTCGACTAGGAGAACGGGTCATCATGGAAAGTCATGTTCCGGGGCGTCTGATCAAGGCGCCCGAGGGTTTTTTGGATCAGTCCGGTGTACGGGAGGTCACGGCCGAAGCCCGGGGCGGGAGGCGCGACTTCATACGTCGCGCTTTTGCGGCGGCGGGTGCTGCGGGCGTGGCCTCGGTGGCTTTGCCCGCCGCACGGGCGGCATCAGTTGCCGGTGCCGGCGACCCCAACATTCTTGAACTGCCCGCGCATACCAAGGGGCTGGGCCAACCGGTCGTGACCGATGGATATGGCAAACCATCCCAGTTCGAGACCAACGTGCAGCGCCGCCAGAGCCCCGGGTTGACGCAGACCACCCAGGCCTCGGTTTCGTTCGCGCCGCTGCAGTCGCTGTTCGGCATTGTCACGCCCAGTGGCCTGCATTTCGAACGCCACCACCAGGGATGGTGGGACGTCGATCCATCCAAACACCGGCTGATGGTCAACGGCTCGGACGCAGCCATCCTGAAGACGCCCCGGGTGTTCACGATGGACGCGTTGATGCGCTTGCCATCGGTGTCGCGGTTCCACTTCATCGAGTGTGGCGCGAACACCGGCATGGAGTGGGGCAACGTGGCGGTTCCGACCTGTCAATACACCCATGGCATGCTCAGTTGCAGCGAGTTCACCGGCGTGCCTCTGCGTGTCGTGCTGGACATGTGTGGGGTCGACTACCAACGTGCCCGCTTCGTGCTGGGCGAAGGCGCTGACGGCTCGTCGATGACGCGCACATTGCCGATGGATCTGGTCGAGAGCGGCGAGGTGCTGCTCGCCTACGGGCAGAACGGCGAAATGCTGCGGCCGGAGAATGGTTATCCGTTGCGCCTTGTGGTTCCCGGTGTGCAAGGCGTCAGCTGGATCAAGTATCTGCGCCGCATCGAGGTAGGTGACAAACCGTATGGCACCAAGGACGAGGCGGTGCATTACATCGACCTGATGCCCGGTGGTCTGCACCGGCAGTACACCAGTACCCAGGAGTGCAAGAGTGTCATCACGACGCCGTCCGGTGGGCAGGTATTGCTCGACAAGGGTTTTTACAACATCAGTGGCCTGGCCTGGTCGGGGCGCGGTCAGGTCAAGCGTGTCGATGTGTCGGTCGACGGCGGACGCAACTGGCGTGCGGCCCGGCTTGAGTCGCCGGTGTTGTCCAAGTGCTTGACGCGCTTCAGCATGGGCTGGAACTGGGATGGCAAACCGGCGCTGGTGCAGAGCCGCGCGACGGACGAAACAGGGTATGTGCAACCGAATTACCAGCAGCTGCGCGCGGTGCGTAACACGCGTTCGATCTATCACAACAACGCCATCCAGACATGGTTGGTGCAGGAAAGCGGGGAGGTGAAAAATGTCCAGCTTTCCTGAACGACTGTTGCTCTCTCTGGTGTTCTGCGCGGCTACCGCGCAGGCGCAGACGACCGCCTACCCGGGTATCGGCCGGTCGGCCACGCCGGCTGAAGTCGCGGCCTGGGACATCGATGTGCGTCCCGATTTCAAGGGCCTGCCCAAAGGCTCAGGTACCGTTGCAGCTGGCATGGTGGTGTGGGAGAGCAAGTGTTCGTCCTGCCACGGCATCTTCGGGGAGAGCAACGAGGTGTTCAGCCCGCTCACCGGCGGTACCACGAAAGAAGACATCCAGAGTGGCCGGGTGGCGCGGCTCAATGACCGCGCTTTCCCGGGCCGTACCACTTTCATGAAGATTCCCACCATCTCGACGCTCTGGGACTACATCAACCGGGCGATGCCGTGGACGGCCCCGAAGTCGTTGACCACGAACGAGGTCTATGCCGTCACCGCATACCTGCTCAACCTCGGTGGCATCGTGCCGGAGAGTTTCACGCTGTCGGACCAGACAATGGCGCAGGCGCAGAATCTGCTGCCCAATCGCAACGGGATGACGACCGAGCATGCGCTCTGGCCAGGTCTGGCGTTCGGCAATCGCAAGCCCGACGTGGCGGCCACTGCCTGCATGAAGGATTGCCCGGTCAACGACAAGTTGGCCTCCAGTTTGCCGGACTTCGCGCGTAACGCGCACGGCAACCTGGCCGAACAGAATCGCCTGGTGGGCGCGCAACGTGGTGCCGACACGACCCAGCCGCCGTCCACGGCGCCGGTCGGCAGCGCAGAACGCACGCCGGTGGCAGCAGCCGTCAGCGCGCCCAAGGCTGCGGTCGCAGTCCCGGCAGCCCCGGTAACACCGGCCGCCGGCGGCGGAGGTGCAGCAGCTATGGCATTGACCCAGAAATATGCATGCGTCGCCTGTCATGGGCAGGACAACAAGATCATCGGGCCGGCCTTTCGCGATATCGCGCGCAAGTATGCGGCGCGCGCAGATGCCGTTGACTACCTTGCGGGCAAGATCCGTGCGGGTGGCTCCGGTGTCTGGGGTCCGATTCCGATGCCACAGCAACAATTGAGCGCGGCAGACGCAAAAATGATCGCGCAGTGGCTTGCCCAGGGGGCCGGGAAATAGGGTGGCCCTAGGGTAGTTCCCTAGGTCTTATTAATGTCATTAAATTAGAATATGCGTATAAAGGAGTCAGTTATGCAAACACGTCGGGATGTGATTTTTCATTCGGCCAAGGTCGCTGCTTTGCTGGCGTCCGTCGGCATGTTGCCGTCGCTTGCCCATGCGCAGGTCGGTGCCTACAACACCGCGGCATTCGAGGCCAAGACCATGGCCGATCTGGTCAAGGCCCTGGGCGGAAATGCGCCGATGGAGAGCAAGGATATTACGGTGACCGGTCCCGATATCGCCGAGAACGGTTCGGTGGTTCCGGTCGGCGCGTCAACTGAATTGCCTGGTGTCAAGCGTCTGCTGATCCTGGTCGAGAAGAACCCGGCCATGATGGCTGCAATGTTCGAACTCACCGATGCCGTCGAGGCCAATGTATCGACCCGCGTCAAGATGGGCCAGTCATCCAACGTCTACGCGGTGGCAATGATGAACGACGGCAAGATGCTGTTTGCCCTCAAGGAAGTCAAGGTCACCCTTGGCGGTTGTGGCGGCTGATGCTGTCCATGGCACAGGTTGTACCCCACTGAACTCAAAGGAGAAAGAACATGGCAGATCCAATGCGCATACGCGCCCAGGCTTCGGGTGACAAGATCACGGTCCGGGCCTTGATGGGCCACGAAATGGAAACTGGGCAACGCAAGGACTCGTCGGGCAAGCTCATCCCGGCCTGGTATATCCAGCAGGTCACCGCGCAGCTCAATGGCAAAACGGTCATGACCGCGCAATGGGGCCCGGCAGTGTCAAAGAATCCTTACCTGCAGTTCTTCGTCAAAGGCGGCAAGGCCGGCGACAAGATCACGATATCGTGGGTCGACAACAAGGGCGACAAACGCTCCGACGACGCTACGGTGTCCTGATACAGGGGCTGGCAGTGGCCGGCTCGGCTCAAGCAAATGCCAGGTGGGCGCGACTGACCTGGCTACAAGAACATATGCGAGGAGACCATGAAACGACTTTTAATCACATCATTGCTGTTGGCTGCGACGCTGACTGTGTCTGCGCAGGACAAAACGACAGCGGAGGGCATCGCGGAGTACCGCAAGATGCTCGAGGACGGCAATCCGGCTGAGTTGTTTGAAATGAAGGGCGAGGAACTCTGGAAGACGAAGCGAGGTCCCCTGAAAGCATCGCTGGAGCAGTGTGACCTGGGGCAGGGTCCGGGCAAGGTGAAGGGTGCGTTCGTCACGTTGCCGCGCCACTTCGCCGACACCGATCGCGTGCAGGATCTTGAGTCGCGCCTGCTGACCTGCATGCAAACCTTGCAGGGCTTCGATGCCGACAAGATCGCCAAGACCGGCTTTGGCCGCGACGAGCAGAAGACCATCGAGTCGCTGGTAGCGTATATCTCGGGAGCATCGCGTGGCATGAAGATGAACTTGCCGCAATCGCATGCGCAGGAAAAGACCATGTACGAGGTTGGCAAGAAAGCGTTTTTCTACCGTGCCGGTCCGTACGACTTCTCGTGTGCCACATGCCATGGCCAGGCTGGCCAGCGCATTCGCATGCAGGATCTGCCAGACCTGACGGGGAACCCGGGTGACGGCGTCGGATTTGCCGCATGGCCCGCCTACCGTGTCGGTAACGGCCAGTTGTGGGGCATGCAGCACCGACTCAACGACTGTTATCGCCAGCAGCGGTTTCCGTATCCGGGATACGCATCCGATGTCACTATCGCGCTGGGCGTTTACATGGGCGTGAACGCCAACGGTGCCGAGTCCATTGCGCCCGCCCTCAAACGCTAAGGAGCCATCGACATGAAAAGAAACACGACCGTATTGATGTCCGCTCTGGTGGCCACGTCCTTTCTGGCCGGTTGCGCTGCCGTTGCGCCGCAGGCCAACTACGATGCCATGCTCGACAAGGTGTTTGCTTCCTCGTTCACTGACAAGAGTATTGCCAAGGTCGGCTGGCTCAAGCAGGACGCCGCCAACGAAGCCTGCTCCGAGGCACAAGGCGAGGAACTGCCGGCAGATCAGGCCAAGACCATCGAAGCCGCCAATCTGAAGACGGTCAAATGGCCATCGGACGGAAAGTTCCTCGGCGACTGGAAGGCGGGAGACAAACTGGCCCAGAATGGCCGTGGCATGACCTGGAGGGAGAAATCGACCGATCCCGCCGGCAACGGTGGCAACTGCTACAACTGCCACCAGCTCGACAAGGCCGAAATCTCCTACGGAACCATCGGCCCGAGCCTGTACAACTACGGCAAGATCCGTGGTGTGAGTGACCCTTCGAGTGCGGCCTCCAAATCGATTGTTGAATACACCTGGGGCAAGCTGTACAACGCCAAAGCCTACAACGCCTGCTCGGCCATGCCGCGTTTCGGTCATGCCGGCATGCTCGATCAGGGGCAGCTCAAGGATCTGATGGCGCTGTTGCTCGACCCCAAGTCACCGGTGAACCAGTAAGCCGCCCGTAGGTAAACCCGCCCTGAAGCGGGTTTGCTTTATTGCGTTATATCAACGAATGCTGATTTATGAATTTGTCCAAGCGTGAGTTTCTGCAGATTCTGGGTGCTGCATCGGTTGCCGGCATGGGCCTGGCGCGCCATGCCGATGCAGACGCGGCGACGGCGCAAGCCGGCCTGTATGACACGGCGCCGTTTGGCAATGTGTCGATGTTGCACATGACCGATTGCCATGCGCAGCTCAAGCCGATTTACTTCCGCGAACCGAGCGTCAACATCGGCATCGATTCGATGCAAGGGCAGTTGCCACACCTGGTCGGGGAGCACCTGCTGAAGCGCGCCGGCGTGCAGGCGGGAACACCCCTGGGGCATGCCTACACCTATATCGATTTCGAGAAGGCGGCCAGGCGTTACGGCAAGGTGGGTGGGTTCGCGCATCTGGCCACGCTGGTCAAGCAACTCAAGGCGAGCCGGCCCGGCGCGCTGTTGCTCGACGGTGGCGACACCTGGCAGGGCTCTGCCACTTCGCTGTGGACAAACGCGCAGGACATGGTTGACGCCTGCAAGCTTCTGGGCGTGGACATCATGACGGGGCACTGGGAGTTCACCTACGGCATGCAACGCGTCAAGGAGATCATCGAGAAGGATTTTCAGGGCAAAGTCGAGTTCCTGGCCCAGAACGTCAAGACCACCGATTTCGGCGACCCGGTGTTCAAGCCGTACACCATGCGTGAGATCAATGGCATCTCGTGCGCGATCATCGGTCAGGCATTCCCGTACACACCGATCGCCAATCCGCGCTATCTGGTGGCCGACTGGAGCTTCGGCATCCAGGACGAGAACATGCAGAAGATGGTCGACCAGGTGCGCGCCAAAGGTGCCCAGGTCGTCGTGGTCCTGTCGCACAACGGCATGGATGTCGATTTGCAGATGGCCAGTCGGGTACGCGGTATCGATGCCATCTTCGGCGGTCACACCCATGATGGCGTTCCGGTCGCCGTGCCGGTGCGCAATCCCGGTGGCAAGACGCTGGTCACGAACGCGGGCAGCAACGGCAAGTTTCTGGGCGTGATGGATTTCGACGTCAAAGGCGGCAAGGTGGCGGATTTCCGGTACCGTCTGCTGCCCATCTTTGCCAACCAGTTGAAGGCCGACCCGGCGATGGACGCCCTGATCACCCGGGTGCGCCAGCCCTACGAGGCCAAACTGGCCGAGAAGCTGGCGGTCACCGACGGCGTGTTGTACCGGCGCGGCAATTTCAACGGTTCCTGGGACCAGCTGATTTGCGATGCGCTGATGGAGGTGCAGGGTGCAGAGATCGCGTTTTCACCAGGATTCCGCTGGGGCACGTCGTTGTTGTCGGGTGACACCATCACCCGTGAGCTGATGATGGATCAGCTCGCCATCACCTATCCGTATGCGACTGTCAGCGACATGAGCGGCGAGACCATCAAGACCGTGCTCGAGGACGTGGCCGATAACCTGTTCAATCCCGATCCGTATTACCAGCAGGGCGGGGACATGGTGCGCGTCGGCGGCCTGGCCTACACCTGTGACCCGACCCAGAAGATGGGCAGCCGCATCTCCGGCATGCATCTGGGCGGCAAGGCCATCGAAGCGGGCAAGAATTACAAGGTCGCCGGCTGGGCGCCCGTGGCCGAAGGGGCCAAGGATGCACCGGGCACCCAACCGGTGTGGGACGTGGTCGAGACCTGGTTCAAGTCGCAGGGCGGGCGGGTCAAGCCCCGCACGCTGAACGTGCCCACGCTGGTGGGTGTGAAGGGCAACCCTGGCATGGTGTCTTGAACCGTTTATGCGTCATTGTGAGGAGGTGATCATGCGTGCGTTCCAACGAATCTCCGCGAAGCTGCTGTTTGTGATGTCGATGGTCGCGGCAAGCCCGGCCAATGCACAGGAGAGCAGTACTTTCAGCGTCAAATTGATGACCCCCGAGACCGCGTTGGTGGCCGCTCGGGCGGCACTGGAGGAGTGCCGGCGACAGGGTTTCCAGGCGGCGGTCGCTGTGGTGGATCGATTCGGCATTCTGCAGGTTCTGTTGCGCGACCGTTTTGCTGGTGCCCACACGGTGGGCGTTTCCAGTGACAAGGCCTGGACGGCCGCGAGCTTTCGCACGCCGTCCGGTGCGCTTGGCGAAGAGACCCAGGCCGGTAAGCCGATGAGTGCGTTGCGGTCCTTTCCGCGGGTAATGGCAGCTGGGGGTGGGCAGGTCATCGAGCGCGGTGGTGTTCTGCTCGGCGGTATCGGCGTGTCCGGTGCGCCGGGCGGTGACGCGGACGATTCCTGCGCCAAGGCCGGAGTCCGTGCGATCACCGATTTGCTGGAACTCGATGGTTAGATGACAGTTGGGTCACGGCCGGGGTCGTTCAGCGCCGGGGCCCGTTGCCGGATCATGTGGATGTGTGCCGGGTCGCACCAGTGGTGGTTGTGTGTTTGAATCGAAATAATTAACGAGGAGTTTGTCATGCGAGTGTGGAAATTGTTTGCTGGTCTTTTGCTGGCCGCCGCGGCTTCAGTCACGATGGCTCAGGATACGGTCGTCTATCACATCAACGATGCTAGCGAACAGGCGTTGGGTGGATTGCGCAACGTCAAGAATCACCTGGATACCGATCCGACCGCCAAAATCACGGTGGTGGCACATGCGACCGGCGTCGATTTCCTGATGGAAGGGGCCAAGGACAAGAATGGTTCCTTGTACTCGGGCCCGGTGGCTGCCCTCAAGGCCAGGGGCGTGAACTTCGAGGTTTGCGAGATCACCTTGGCCAATCGCAAGTTGAAGAAGTCGCAGTTCATCCTGGAAGCCGACTTCACTCCGTCTGGTGTGCTACGGCTGACCAAGCTGCAGAAGCAGGGGTTCGCCTACATCAAGCCCTGAGCCAGAAACGCGCGCTTCGCGGGCCCGGGCTGCCGGCGCCGCGCGGCTACGGGCCCGAGTTCGCAAGGCAGCTGGTTTCCGCTCAGGGGCGGATATAGGCGTAACCTTCGCGCTGCTTGTTGATGAGTTCGACCACTCCGGCCGGCACGCAACCGATGTTTGGCAGCATGTCGGCGTAGACGAACTGTTGCGCTTTCATGGTGTTTTCGCATGCCACCACCTTAACGCCGGACTTGAGCGCCGCAGCCACGCGTGTAGCGACAGGCGAATCGCCCTTGAGCATGCTGATACCCGGGCCGTAGCCGACGATCTCCAGTTCTACCGCCGCGTCACCCAGATCCATCTGCACGTTGCGCGCGTTGTTCAGCGCCAGGTTCCACTTCTGCGGGTCGTTGTCGCTGATCTGGAGCACCGCCTGGGTCTTGCCGGATTGGGCTACCGTCTGCGCCATGGCGGGCATCGCGACCGCTATCGCGGCGACCGTGAATGCAGAGATCAGGCTTCTGCGCATGGTGGTGATCGTGATTGATCCTTTCAGGGTGAATTGGTGAAGAACGCGCCTGCAGGGTCGAGGCGGCCGCGGCGCGTGGCTTCCTGATTCTGATGAATATTATTAAATGCTTATACGGTGAAAAATTTTGCACGGTCTGCAATAACTGCCGCAGGTCCACCCCCGCATCGATGCTGTCAGCGGTCTGGCGGCGGGCTGAAACAACTCACCCTTGTCGGTATTGCGGAGTATCATCCTATGCGGATATACGGAAAACCTTGGGGGTCGTCGATGCAGCTTCTTCGTGTGGGCGCCGCGCTGTCGCGGCGGGTGGTCTTGCCAGCGCTGCTGGTATGGGCCAGCATGGGTGCGGCCCTGGCAGCGGATCCGTCCATACGCGTGCAGGCGCGCCAGGTGGCCGACAACGTCTGGATGGCGCAGGGTGACGCAGCACTGGGTTCGCAGGCCAACCGCAACTTCATCTCGAATGCCGGTTTTGTCGTCACTGATGATGGTGTGCTCGTCGTCGATGCGCTGGGCTCGCCGACGCTGGCCGAAGAACTGATCGCCGAGATCCGGCGTGTCACGAGCCAGCCTATTCGTTATGTGGTGCTGACCCACTACCACGCCGATCACATTTATGGCCTGCAGGCATTCAAGGCCGCTGGTGCCACCATTCTTGCCCATCCGGCCGGCCGCGAATACCTGAACTCGGATACCGCCGCGCGCCGGCTCGAGGCCAGTCGCAAGGACCTGGCTCCGTGGATTGACGAGAACACGCGATTGGTGAGTGCCGACCGCTGGCTCGACCATCCGGAGACGACGCTGCGCATGGGAACATTTACGTTTCGCATCCGCCATGCCGGTCCCGCACATACGCTGGAAGATCTGGTCGTCTACGTCGAAAAACCCGGTGTGTTGTTCGCAGGCGACCTGGTGTTCCGGGGCCGTATTCCTTTTGTCGGGCAGGCCGACAGTCGGCAATGGATCGCATCGCTGGGTGATCTGATCGCGTTCAAGCCACGCATCCTGGTGCCCGGCCACGGTGCGGTGTCGTCGCAGCCGATGGTCGATCTGGAGTTGACGCGGGACTACCTTGTGTTCCTGCGCAAGAGCATGGGTGAGGCGGCGCGCGATCTGGAGCCCTTCGAGGATGCCTATGCCAAGACCGATTGGTCCCGCTTCGAGCGCATGCCGCTGTTCAAGGCCGCCAACCGCATGAACGCCTTCAACACCTATTTGCTGATGGAACAACAGGGGTATTCGCAATGAAGCGTCGCGCATGTCTGTTGGCCGGCCTGGCCGCCATGTCGTCGTCACCCGCGTGGTCTGCCGACATCGATCAAGGCCGCGACATCCAATGGCCGGAGTTGCGCCTGCTCGATGGCGCGACGCTGGCGCCGGCAAGCTGGCGCGGACAGCCGGCGATGGTGGTCGTGTGGGCTACCTATTGCCCATTCTGCAAGCGGCACAATGCCCATGTTGACAAGCTGGCGCGGCAGATGCGGGGCCAACCACTGCGCATACTGGGCCTGGCCACCGACAGCGACGAGGCTGCCGTGCGTCGCTACATGAGCGCCAACAACTACCAGTTCCCGGTTGCGCTCGACAACGGCGGATTGCGCGCCCAACTGACACCGCGCCGTGCGATTCCGATGACCTGCACGATCGACCGCCAGGGGCGGTTGATCCAGGCCATTGCCGGTGAGATGCTCGAAGAAGACGTGATGGATCTGGCCAACAAGCTGACGCTGCGTGCGGCCTGATACCAGCGCAGCGCGGAGGGCAGTCCAGTGAGCCGCCTCGCCCCGGTTTTGCGCCGGCTGGACTCAGGCCAATCGGTCCATGCGCCAGATCTGGTAGCGCAGACCGGCGATACCGCCGGCCACGATCGCCGACACTGCCAGGAAGCTGCCCAGTGACAGCGTCGAGACGCCGCTCAGCCCCTGCCCGATGGTGCAGCCGTAGGCGGTGACGCCCCCCACACCCATCAGCGCCGCTCCCGCCAGGTGGTTCCCCGTATCCTCAACGTTGGCGAAGCCCTCCCAGCGGAACTCACGACTGATCAAGGCCGCTGCCGCCGAACCGACCACAACGCCGGCCATGCTGACGATGCCGATGGTCAGGGTTTTAGACTTGTCGCTGAAAAAAAGCAACCAATCCAGCGCGAAACCGACCGGTGCGACCATGCTCAGCGACTCCATATTGCGGGAATTGGTGGCCAGGAAGGTCGCCTCCAGTGTCTGAGGATGTTCCGCCACAAAGCCCAGGCTCCCGGAAATCCACCACATAGCCACGATCACGGCGCCGATGCCGGCCCCGCCCAGCCACACGTTGCCGCTGCGGCCCTGTGGCGCGCGCAGCACCCAGGCCACCAGTGCTCCGGCGACCAGTAAGCCCAGCCAGCCGGCGAGGACGGGTGTCGCCATGCCCGTGGCCGCGCCCAGCAGCGTTGGCAGATCCTGCCCCGCAGGCAGGTCGACGCCGATCCGGTCGACAGTCGCGACCCGTAACACGGCAGTGATGCCCTTGAGCGTGGCAAACGCCGAAACCCCCAGCACCAGAAGAACAACCCAGGCCTTGAGGTTGCCAGCGCCGGCGCGCACCAGGTTCTTGCTGCCGCAACCCGATGCCAGCACCATGCCGAAGCCGAACATCAGGCCGCCGCAAACCAGCGACAGCCACAGGAGCCGGCTGCCTGCATAAATGCTGCTCTCGGCCCGCATCCAGCCCATGGCCACCATGGTGTTGAACCCCAGCACCGCCACGGCAATGGCCAGGACCCACATGCGCATCCGGCTCCAGTCACCCATGTTGACGATGTCGGCGATGGCCCCCATGGTGCAGAAGTGGGTGCGCTGCGCGATTGCGCCGAACAGCACGGCTGCTCCGAACGCGCTCCACAGCACGGTGACGGTTAACGATGCCAGTTCGGTCTCTTGCATCAAGGGATTGTCGCAGTAGCCGTGTCGATCCGTGGGTCCGGGCAAGCGCCGGTGACCGGGTGGTCTTTTCGTTGCGTGGGCGTCCCGGCAGGTACAGATCGAATTCGCCGCTTCTCACGCCCGTATCACAATATTGTTGGTTGCGAATACAATTTCACCGACGCGATTCAATGAAGGGGCCGGAAATGGAAGTTGACACGAAGGGTCATGAAGACAAGGTTTTTGCATCCGTTGCAGAACTCTTTTCCGTGCTGTCCACGCCGATTCGGTTGAAGATCATCAGTGCGGTTTGCCAGCACGAGAAGAGTGTCTCGCAGTTGCTGTCCGAGATCGAGACCACCCAGCCCAATATGTCCCAGCACCTGAGCACACTCTACCGTTGTGGCGTGCTCGCCAAGCGGCGCGAAGGCACGCAGATGTACTACCGTCTGCAAAGTGAGAGGGTCGCCACGTTGTGCCGGGCCGTCTGCACCCAGGTCGCGATGGAAATGGACGGCGATGAGCAGATCGATCCGTCTGACCGGCTGGTGCCGGTGATGCACCGCTAGCGCAGCCTTTCGCGGCTGCTGGTGTCTGTCCTGGCCTGAACCTTGCGCCGTTGCCGGACAAACAATTTCCACGGCCGGGGTGACCCCATGCCTATTTCGCTTGGCTCGGTGCGCGCACACCACGGCGCGTAATCGATTCTGGCGTGCGCTTGAGGGCTCCGTTTTCTGTCTGTACCTGCGCGAGCAGGTAACGTTCGCTTGCCTGCAGCAGTCCGCCGTACAGCGTCTCGCACAACTGGCGCGCGCGAACGCCAGGCCATCCGTGCGGCAGGAAAGCGCGTGGCAGATTCGGGTCGCGTAGCAGTACCCGCCGGTATTCGTGGATGAGCAAGGTACGTGCCATGAACGCCTGCGCCGGTTCGAGTTGTTCCATGTGGCCTTCGAGCGGGGCAAAACGGGTGATGAATTGTGTCCAGGCCGCGCTGACCCGGGTCAGGTCGAAGGTCGCATGCAGGATGTTCTGCAACGGTGCGTCCGGCCATGCCGGCAGCTTGTCTGCCCGCAAGACAGCGACCTGGTCGTGCACCCCGACGGTCCTGGTTATTTCAGACAACGCGCGCAGGTTCACATGCGGATGCGCAAACACGTGCGACGACAGGCGCCCGAAACTCTCCCACAACAACTCGCGCTGCAGGTGCTGGCGGTCGCTGGCGCGCATGCCGGCGTCGAGCAGGACCAGCGTCCAGTTGCCATCCCACTGGGGCAGGTTGAACTCGTAGATGCGCTGATCGGCGTGTTGCATGCGCAGCAAGCCGACGTCGGACAGCCCGTAGTAGCTGCGTCGCCCGGCACGCGTGGCGACGAACCAGTCGTCCGCGCTCAGGCGAAACGCACTGGTGCGCACCAGGCGTGGCGACAGGTCGAAAAGCCCGAGCAGTGTGATCAGGCTGCCCAGCCAGATGGACTGCCGGCGCGGCGCAAAGGCGTCGCCGAACACGGTGATCAGCAAGGAGTTGGCGCGCAGGTCCAGCCCATGGCGTGTCCCGGCCAAAATCGGACTTGCCGGTGAAACCGCGTTGCAGCTGGCCACATCGTGCTCCAAAGTGATACAGGAAAGCCGATTGTATGAGTCCTTGTGTATCACTATGATGCGCATTCGGACCCGATGATTTGACCTTTGTCAATGCACGGCCGAGAGGAGGCAATGAATGTACGCACAACTCGTGGAGACCGGCGCCAAGGTGGTCCGGACGCTGGACGAAATGGAGCCCCAGGAGCGCGCCTTTCAAGAGCGTCTCGACGCCGGCATCAAGGTTGAACCCAAGGACTGGATGCCACAGGCCTACCGCAAGACGCTGGTGCGCCAGATGTCGCAGCACGCGCATTCGGAATACGTCGGCATGTTGCCCGAGGGCAACTGGATCGGCCGGGCGCCGTCGCTCAAGCGCAAGGCGATCCTGATGGCCAAGGTTCAGGACGAGGCCGGCCACGCACTGTACCTGTACAGCGCGGTCGAGACGCTGGGTGTGGCACGCGACGACACCTACCGGGATCTGCTCTCGGGCAAGGCGAAGTACTCGAGTATCTTCAATTACCCGACGCTGACCTGGGCTGACATGGGCGCTGTCGGATGGCTGGTGGACGGTTCGGCCATCGTGAACCAGATTCCGATCTGCCGCTGCTCTTATGGGCCATACGCCCGCGCGATGGTGCGGGTCTGCAAGGAGGAGTCGTTCCATCAGCGCCAGGGTTTTGACATCATGGAGGTGCTGTGCAACGGCACGACCGAACAAAAACAGATGGCGCAGGACGCCCTGAACCGCTGGTGGTGGCCGTCGATTGCGATGCACGGGCCGGCCGACGCGCAGTCGGTCAACAGTGCGCAGTCCATGGCCTGGAAGATCAAACAGCTCAGCAATGATGAATTGCGCCAGAAGTTCATTGACCAGACCGTTCCGCAGATCGAATTCCTTGGTCTGGAGTTGCCCGACCCCGACCTCAAGTGGAACGCGCAGACCGGCCACTATGACTATGGGCAGATCGATTGGGACGACTTCTTCAAGGTCGTCAAGGGTTTCGGGCCGTGCAACAGCGAGCGACTGGCGGCGCGCAACAAGGCCTGGGACGAAGGCGCCTGGTTTCGCGAGGCGCTCAGCGTCCATGCGGACAAGCAGGCGCAACACAACGAACGCAAGGTGGCATGAAAATGGCAAACAACGGCCCGACACAACACGATTGGCCCCTGTGGGAGATATTCATCCGCAGCCAGCATGGGCTCGCACACAAACACGTGGGCAGCTTGCATGCGGTCGATGGCGAAAGCGCCATTCAGCATGCGCGCGATGTGTACACCCGGCGCAATGAAGGTGTCAGTATCTGGGCGGTACGGGCCGCAGACGTGGTGGCCAGCAGTCCGGGCGACAAAGAAGCCATGTTCGATCCGGCGCAGAGCAAGGTCTATCGCCACCCCACCTTCTATCCCATGCCCGACGGCGTGAAGAACATCTGAGGGGGCGGGCGATGGATCCGGAATTTGAATATCTGCTGCGTCTGGGTGACAACGCATTGGTGCTGTCGCAGCGGCTCGGGGCCTGGTGTGGTCACGGTCCCGCGCTGGAAGAAGACTTGGCATTGACCAACGTGGCCCTTGACCTGTTGGGTCAGGCCCGGCTGTGGCTGAGTTATGCCGGCGAGGTGGAAGGCAAGGGCCGCGACGAAGATGCACTGGCCTACCTGCGCGATGGCGGTGCCTTTCGCAACCTGCTGCTGGTCGAGCAACCCAACGGGCATTACGGGGATACGGTGATGCGCCAGTTCTTGTTCGACGCCTGGCACCAGCATTTGCTGGCCGCCCTGGCGCGGTCAAACGATGCACGTATTGCCGAGATCGCACAGAAAACCGCCAAGGAGGTGCGCTACCACGTGCAGCGCAGCGCCCATCTGGTGGTGGCACTGGGCGACGGCACCGAGCTGAGCCACGACCGCATGCAGGCGTCGCTGGAGCAACTCTGGCCCTATACCCAGGAGTGGTTCGATTCCGATCCGGTCGATGCAGCATGTGCCGAGATGGGTATCGCTCCGGCAGCGGCCACATTGGCTGCGCCCTGGCGTGCCAGTGTCGAGGCGGTGCTGGCGCGCGCCACACTCGCGATGCCGGCCTATGTCGGTCACCAGCGCGGGGGCAGGCAGGGTGTGCATACGGAGCATTTGGGTCACCTGCTGTCCGAACTGCAATTCGTGCAACGTGCTTATCCGGGGGCGCAGTGGTAGCTGCATCCACAGGCGCGTCGGCGCCCGCGCCTGCCCGTGCCACGCCTGAACAGGTGCTAGGCTGGCTCGACACGGTAATGGACCCCGAGGTGCCGGTGGTGTCGGTCGTGGGCCTGGGCATCGTGCGCGAAGCGATATGGGTGGACGATCCGGACGCCAACGGTGGCTCGGGTGATGCGGCGCGCCTGCAGGTCGTGGTGACACCGACCTACTCGGGTTGCCCCGCCACTGAAGTCATCGCCCGGTCCATACGGGAGGCGCTGGCGTCGCACGGTGTACCGCATGTCGAGGTGCTCACGCGCCTCTCGCCGGCCTGGACCACAGACTGGATGAGTGCCGAGGCGCGCGACGCCTTGCGCGCCTACGGTATTGCGCCGCCGGTCGAACGTGCTCCCGGCGCAGACGGCAGCCAGGTCGTGGACATCGGGGCCTTGCTCGACCCGGCCGCGCGGGCCGCGGTTCCCTGCCCGTTGTGCGGCTCGCACAAGACGCGTCTGTTGTCGCAGTTCGGCTCGACGGCCTGCAAGGCTTTGTACCAGTGCAATAGCTGCCTGGAGCCGTTCGACTATTTCAAGCCCCATTGAGCACCCCCCAGGAAATGACTGCGTCATTCCCGCCCCGACGGGTCAAGCAAAGTGGCAAAGCCACATTTACTCGAGAGAACATTGCCCATGGCCACCGCCCGATTCCATTCATTGCAGGTCCGTCAGGTGCACAGTGCCACGCGCGACGCGATTGCGGTCACGTTCGACCTGCCCCCCGAAATTGCGCGTGACTTTGACTATGTGCAGGGCCAGTACCTGACGCTGCGCACCACGCTCGACGGCGCGGAGGTACGCCGCTCGTATTCGATCTGCTCGGCAGTGCAGGACAACCAGCTGCGGGTGGCGATCAAGCGGGTCAACGGCGGCGTCTTCTCAAACTGGGCGGCTGAGCATCTCAAGCCGGGTGTATCGGTGGATGTGATGCCACCGCAGGGCAACTTCCACGTGCCGCTGCAACCCGATGCCAATCGCCACATCGTCGCTTTTGCGTCGGGCAGTGGCATCACGCCGGTATTGTCGATCGTCAAGTCGACGCTGCTGGCGGAGCCGCACAGCCGGGTAACACTGGTCTATGGCAATCGGTCATCGGGTGGCGTGATGTTCAAGGATGAACTCGAAGACCTCAAGGACAGTTATATGGGCCGGTTCAACCTGGTCTGGATCATGAGCCGTGAGTCGCAGGACATCGACCTGTTCAATGGACGCATCGACCATGACAAGTGTTGCCAGCTGCTGACCCACTGGATCGACCCGGCCAGCATCGACACCGCATTTATCTGCGGCCCGCAGGACATGATGCTGGCCACGTCGCGCGCACTGCAGGACAAAGGTGTGGATCCGTCGCGCATCAAGACCGAGTTGTTCGGCACCGTGCTCGAAGACGGGCGGGTACGCCCGCCGCGTGCCCCAGTGCAGGGCAGTGGCCAGTGCACGGTCGAGGTGGTGCTCGATGGCACCCGGCGCAGCTTCGTGATGAACAAGAACACCGACAACCTGGTCGACGCGGGTATCAAGGCGGGGCTGGAAATGCCCTATTCCTGCAAGGGCGGGGTTTGCTCCACTTGCCGCGCGCTGCTGGTGGAGGGTGAGGTCGACATGGACATCAACTTCGCGCTGGAAGACTACGAGGTGGCGCGTGGCTTCGTGCTGTGCTGCCAGAGTTTTCCGGTGTCCGACAAACTGGTGATTGATTTCGATCGCGAGCACGCGCATTCCTGATGCGGTTTTTGCCACAATGACGGCGTCGCCTCCATGGCGGCGTTTTGCACAATAAGACAGGAGACACGGATGCCGAAACACGTGACACCAACCGCTTTGCTCGATCCGATCGAGCTTGCCAGCCGGGACGAGATCACCGCGCTGCAATTGCAGCGGCTCAAAGCCACGCTCGACAGGGTCTACCGCAACGTACCGCATTACCGCAAGGCATTTGATGCCGCCGGTGTGCATCCGGGCGATCTCAAGTCGATGCAGGACCTGGCACGGTTTCCGTTCACCACCAAGCAGGATCTGCGCGCCAACTATCCATTCGGCATGTTTGCCGTGCCCCGCCAACAGGTGGCCCGTATCCATGCGTCGTCCGGCACCACCGGCAAACCCACGGTGGTCGGCTACACACTGAAGGACATCGATAACTGGGCCAATCTGGTCGCGCGATCCATCCGGGCTGCGGGCGGGCGCGCGGGCGATCTGTTGCACGTGGCCTACGGGTATGGCTTGTTCACCGGTGGACTGGGCGCCCACTATGGCGCCGAGCGACTGGGGTGTACGGTGATTCCGATGTCCGGTGGTCAGACCGAGAAACAGGTGCAGCTGATCCAGGATTTCAAGCCGCGCGTCATCATGGTCACGCCGTCCTACATGCAGGTCATCATGGAGGAGTTCGTGCGCCAGGGGATGGACCCGCGAGACAATTCGCTGGAGATTGGCATCTTCGGGGCCGAACCCTGGACCGAAGCCATGCGTGGCGAGATCGAGAGTCAATCCGGCATGGACGCGGTCGACATCTACGGATTGTCGGAGGTGATGGGTCCGGGCGTGGCCAGCGAATGCGTCGAATCGAAGGACGGCCCGGTAGTCTGGGAAGACCATTTCTATCCGGAGGTGGTCAACCCGCAGACCGGCGAACTGGTGTCCGACGGCGAAGAGGGTGAACTGGTTTTCACCTCGCTGACCAAGGAGGCGTTCCCGATCATCCGCTACCGCACCCGCGACCTGACACGCCTGCTGCCGCCGACCTCGCGCGCATTCCGCCGCATGGGCAAGATCGTCGGTCGCTCCGACGACATGCTGATCATCCGTGGTGTCAATGTGTTCCCGACCCAGATCGAGGAACTGGTGCTGCAGCACGGCAAGTTGTCACCGTTGTACCAGCTCGTCGTGACCCGTGAAGGGGCACTGGACAAAGTCGAGGTGCTGGTCGAGTTGCAGACCGCGCACGCGGATCAGTCCGGAGACGGCCTTGCCGAGATTGCGCAATGGCTGCAGCACCATGTCAAGTCTCTGGTCGGCATCAGCACCCAGGTCAACGTGATGCCACCGAATTCGGTCGAGCGCACGCAGACCGGCAAGGCCCGTCGTGTGATCGACAAGCGCCCGAAGGCGTGAGCCTGCAGGCCGCGCACCGCGATTCAATCTTCGCTTCGGGGTAGCGCCAGTACCCGTGCCAGGGCGCTGCTGTCGACCGCCCGCGCGGCACCAGAACCGGCAACGTGGCGGGCCTGATCGCGCCGGATGAGTACCAGACGGAAGTCGCTGAGTTGCAGCATCGGCTGCGCCTCGGGAAAACGCGCCAGATAGGCATCACGCGCAGCCAGCTAGGCCGCGCCTTCCCGTGCCGGCGTTTCGGCTCGACCGCGCAATGTGACACGCGCTAGGGCATGGACCGGTTCGCCGTTCAATTCAGGTTGCATCACCAGCAGCGAGACGGCCGGGTTGCGTTCCATGTTGCCGGTATGGGCGGCCAGTGCGCTGACATGGGCGACCAAAGCGGATGCCTGCGGTTCAATGGCGAACGGCACCATGGACACCATCGGAGCGTTGTCGCTGGCCACGGTGCCCAGGGCTGCGACCCGGTGGTGGAGCAACAAATGGTGCAAGGCGCGGTCGAGTCGGGAGTGGTGGGTCATATCGGTTTGCGGTCGTGGGTTCAAGCGATGGCCTCTCAAGCTCTGTGCCAATCGGAACACCATTTTCGATGCGTCCGGGTTTGGCCCCGGGGCCGGCACTGGCACCCTGGCACTGCATCGCTGTTGGTGTCGCGCTGCAAGTCGACTACCAGTTTGCGCTGCTGCTGTCGTACCGGGCCGCTGATCTGACGCAGGCCGACCTCTATTGCCAGAGGCGCTGCCCCACTGCTCGTTGCCGCCGTGTCGGTGACGATCCGATGGCGCCGATTGCCCCAATCGCCGCGCTGTTGTCGCAGTTCTCGAAGCAGTACTGGCGTTGTCGGCGCTGGTGGTTGCCTGTTGGCACGAGGGTCTGAAATCGGCGACCGTACAATGAATTTTCCCATTAACCCCTGCGGCGCATCGCATGACCCAAACTGCCCCTGCCTTTACTGATCTGCCCGCCAAACGACGCCCGGCATTCGCTGCGCAGGCCGTGCAGCGCCCGGTGATCGAGTCGATCCTGGACGTCGCGCGTCGCGCGCCCTCGGGTACCAATACGCAGCCGTGGAAGGTCTGTGTGGTGCAGGGTGCTTCCAGGGACAGGTTGGTGGCGCGAGCCCAGGCCGAGGTGCCACAGCTGTGCGCCGACGTGCAGCGTCAGACCGTATTCTGGGCGCAGTACAAGCGATTGTCCGGGCGTACAGCTTGGTCAGGGCCGGCATGGGAGACCCGCGGTACCGATTTTGCGGGCTGTGCCGATGCCGCGTTTGGTAACGGGGCACTGGCCAGCGAACTTGACCTGACGGCGTACTTCGGGCTGTATCAGGCGCCCGTGGCACTGGTGTGCACCATCGACCGCGTGATGGGTCTGGGCTCGATGCTCGACTACGGCATGTTTGTACAGAACATGGTCCTGTCGGCCGCCGCACGCGGCTTGCACGCCGAAATGCAGTCCGGCTGGAAGGGGTTTGCCGACGACGTGGTGCTGCCGCTGGTGCAGGCCGGCGAGGACGAACTGCTCGTCGTTGTGCTGGCGCTGGGTTACGGTGACAAGTGGGATGGTGCCGCTGCGGTCGGCGTATCGCAGCCTGTGCCAGTGCCGTCTTTCACACGCTGGCACGACTGACGCGCTGCGCGTCTTCGCGCGCGCCATTTGGACGGGCCACGGCGCCAGACTCAGGCCGTTGGTGCGGGTCGGAAATCTCCGTGATCGCGAAACTGGTCCATCGCCTGAACCAGCGCGGCTTCGATGCCTGGCTCAAAAGCGGAATGGCCAGCGTCGTCGACGATCTGCAATCGGGCCTGCGGCCAGGCCTGGTGCAGCCGATACGCCGTTGCAGGTGGGCAGATCACGTCGTAGCGCCCTTGTACCATCAGCGCAGGTATGTGGGTCAGTCGGTGCACGCCGTGCAACAACTGCTGCGGCTCCAGGAAACCGGCATGCCGGAAATAGTGGGCTTCGAGCCGTGACACCGCCAGCGCATGCAGGTCGGCTTCGGCATCCTGGGCTTCTTCCGGCCGTGGCCGCAGATGCAGGCAGCTGCTCTCGTACCGGTTCCAGGCGCGCGCTGCATGCAACCGTCGGGCCATGTCGGCGCCGAACAATTGCCGGCAGTAGGCGCCCAGCAGGTCACCACGTTGCGCCGGTTCGATGCCGGCGCAAAAATCGGCATGTGCCTGCGGGAAAAACCAGCCCATGCCGTGCATGAACCAGTCGATCTCGGCCAGCGTGCACAGGAAGATGCCGCGCAGGACCAGTGCACTGCAAAACTGCGGATGGGCCTGCGCATAGGCGAGGGCCAGCGTTGATCCCCAGGAGCCGCCGAACACCACCCACCGCACAATGCCGAGCATCTCGCGCAGCCGTTCCATATCCGCGACCAGTAGTTGTGTCGTGTTGGCGTCGGTTTCGCCCAGCGGGGTGGAGCGACCGGCACCGCGCTGGTCGAACAAAATGATGCGGTAATACGCCGGATCGAAGAATTGGCGGTGGCGCGGCGCCGTGCCCGAACCGGGGCCTCCATGGAGCAGCACTACCGGCACGCCGTCTGGGTTGCCGGACTCCTCCCAATACAGCGTGTGCAAGGCGTCCACCGGTAACATGCCACTGCGCCTGGGCGTGATCGGCGGATACGGACTGGCTGTGGGCTGCATGCGAAGAGTGTGTGTGGCTACGACAGATGGCGAGGGCGGACAATGCCGCCATTCAACCGGAAGTTGGATTGTGACCCAACCATTGCATGGCATGACGACCCGGGTGCATGACTATGACGAGGCGATTGACTTCTTCATCCGTGCACTGCGCTTTATGCTGATAAGAGACACGCTGATGGGCCCGGGCGAACGATGGGTGCGGGTCGGGCCGATGGGCGCCGTGCCGGCGAGCCGGCGAGCCGCTATCATCGACCAAGTTAGAAAGTTATTTCATGCGCTTGATCATTTTGGGCGCCGGACGGGTCGGCGAAAGCGTCGCCGAGAGTCTGGCTTCCGAGCAAAACGACATCACGGTGATCGACCCCGATCCCGATCTGCTGCGCACGCTGGAAGATCGGCTTGACCTGCGTGGTGTGGCCGGTGACGGCGTGCAACCATCGGTACAGCGCCGCGCTGGCGCCGAGGACGCCGACATGTTCATTGCCTGCGCGTCGATGGACGAGACCAACCTGGCCGCCTGCAAGGTGGCGCGCAGCGTTTTCGGCATCCAGACCACGATTGCGCGGCTGCGCTCCCCGGAGTTCGAGGAAGGCCATCCACTGTTATCGAACGAAGGGTTCGCGGTCGACCATGTGATTTGTCCGGAAGAGTCATTGATGCACTACATCAACCAGCTCATCGACTATCCCGAGGCCTTGCAGGTGCTGGAGTTTTCGCAGGGCCGCGCCCATCTGATTGCAGTGCGCGCCGCTTCGGGCAGCGCATTGGTGAACCACAGCATCAGCGAATTCCGCGGGCTGTTTCCACAGGTGCCGATGCGGGTGGTGGCGATCTACCGGCAGGACTTCGAAGTGCCGATCGAGCCGTCGACGCAGGTCTGGCCCGGCGACGAGGTGTTTGTACTGGCCGACAAGGACAAGATCCGTCCAGTGCTGCAGGCCATCCACAAGGACGACCGTCCGGTGCGCAGCGTGATGATCGCCGGCGGCGGGAAGGTCGGCATGCGGCTGGCGCGCAGCCTGTCGGGGCAATACCAGGTCAAGATCATCGAGGCCAACCGCAAGCGCTGTGAATATCTCGCCGGCGAGTTGCCCGGGGACATCATGGTGCTCTCGGGCGACTCCACTGATGAGGATCTGCTGATCGAGGAGCGGGTTGGCGAGATGGACCTTTTCATAGCGCTGACCAGTGACGACGAAGACAACATCCTGTCGGCGATGCTGGCCAAGCGGCTCGGTGCGCGGCGTGTAATTTCGCTCATCAACCGGCGTATCTATGCCGAGATGATGCAGGGCAGCGCGATCGATATTGCGTTGTCGCCGGCCCAGACGGTGATTGGCGAGTTGCTGGTGCATGTGCGCCGTGGCGACGTGGCGGCGGTGCACAGCCTGCGCCGTGGTGCGGCCGAAGCCATCGAAGGCATCGCCCGGGGTGACCAGCGCACTTCGCGCCTGATCGGGCGGCGGATCGATGCGATCGAGCTGCCGTCGGGGGCGCGGTTCGGTGCCGTCGTGCGGGGCGATGGCGCCCAGTGCGAGGTGCTCATGCCGCACCACGACCTGGTGATCCGTGAGGGTGACCATGTGATCATCTACGTGCCCAACAAACGCCAGTTGCGCGCCGTGGAAAAGATGTTCCAGGTCAGTGCGACCTTCTTCTGATTACCCCCAGGAAATGACTGCGTTATTCCCGCCCCCAGGGATCAGGCTAGGCGGCAAGGCCCCACTTGCCTGGGATCTTCGATGAACGGCCTGGCCCCGGTTCTCAATGTGCTGGCCACCATTTTGGTGGGGTACTCGCTGATGTTCCTGGTTCCGCTTGGGTGGGCCTTGTCGCTGGACCATTCCGACCTGCATGGTGTCTGGGCGATCGGCATGACGCTGACGTTCGGCTGCGGGGTATTGCTGATGATGCTGACGCGTCGGCGCAAACGCGAACTGCATCCGCGCGACGGTTTTTTGCTGGTGAACCTGGTCTGGATCGTGCTGCCCGCCTTCTCCGCTATTCCGCTGATGCTGGCCGTCGACGGATTGAGCTGGACCGATGCGTATTTCGAGGCCATGAGTGGCCTGACCGCCACTGGCGCCACCGTTTTGTCGGGCCTCGACCAATTGCCGGTGTCGATCAACGTGTGGCGGTGTTTTCTGCAGTTGATCGGCGGCCTGGGCATCATGTTGCTGGTGGTGGCCGTATTGCCCCTGCTCGGGCTCGGCGGCGTGCAGCTCTACAAGGCGGAAACCCCGGGCCCGATGAAGGACGCACGGCTGACGCCGCGCATCGCCGAGACCGCCCGTGGTCTGTGGGGAGTCTACTTCGCCTTTTCGCTGGCCTGCATGCTGGCCTACCGCTGGGTTGGCATGTCCTGGCCCGATGCCTTCATGCACATGTGCACCACCATGGGCCTGGGTGGTTTCTCGTCGCATGACGCGAGTTTCGGCTTCTGGCCGGACAAGAATGTCGAGCTGGTGGCCATCGTTTTCATGTCGCTGGCCGGTATCAGCTTTGCCCGTTATTTCATCGTCTGGCGTGCCCGCTCATTGTGGTCGCTGGTACGCGATGCCGAGGTACGTGCGTATGTGCTGGTGCTGCTGGGCTCGGTGGTCGGGCTCACCGCGGTGCTGATGTACCACGGCACCTACACCAACCTCGCCGAGGGTGCGCTGTCGGCGGCTTTTCATGTGGTGTCGTTGGCCACCACCACCGGTTATGCCGCAGCAGACTATGCGATGTGGCCGGTGTTCGCGCCGATCTGGCTGATGTTTCTGGGCACGTTTGTGTCCTGCGCCGGCTCCACGGGCGGCGGTATCAAGATGGTGCGCATGGTGGTGCTCGTCAAACAGGCGCGGCGTGAGCTGGTGCGGGCGATCCATCCGCGTATCGTCAACCCGGTGACGATGGGGCGTGCCACCATTCCCGCCACCGTGATCGCGTCGGTGATGGCCTATATGCTGATCTACGGTGCCACGATCCTGGGGCTGACCATGCTGATGCTGCTCACCGGGCTGGACATCGTGACCGCCTTTTCCGCCGTGGTGGCGACCGTCAACAACATCGGCCCGGGTCTGGGGCAGGTCGGGCCGTCGGCCAACTTCAGCATCCTGAGTGATTTTCAGACCTGGATCGGAACCGTCGGCATGTTGATGGGGCGTCTCGAGTTGCTCGCGGTGTTCGTACTGTTTGCGCCGGAGTTCTGGCGCAAATAGGGCTCGCCAGTCAGGGTTTGGGCGCCGCGGGCGCTGTGATGGCCCGTCGGCCCGGCAGGCGCAGCACACCGCTGGACAGTGCTGTGCCCAGCACCACCACGGCACCGCAGCCAAGCATCCAGGGTGTCAGGGTTTCGCCCAGCATGGTCGTGCCATACAACACGGCAAACACCGGGACCAGGAACGTGACAGTGATCGCGCGGGCCGGGCCCAGTTGCCCGATCAATCGGAAGTACAGGATGTAGGCGACTCCCGAACACAGCACCCCCAGTATCAATAAGGACATCCAGGGTGTCCAGCCCGGATTCTTGTCCGGCCACCACCAGATCGTGGGGATGGCCAGGCCCAGCGTCGCGCCGAGCTGGCTGCCACTGGCGATCGCCAGTGGATGCACACCGGTGAGGTGGCGCTTGGTGAAGCTTGCCGCGTAGCCGTAACACAGTGTCGCCAGCAGGCAGGCCAGCACGGCCCAGCCGGCGCCGCCCGGCTTGAAGCTGGCCTTGTCATATGCCAGTAGTGCCACCCCGGCAAATCCGATCACCAGTCCGGCAACACGGGGTGCCGTCATGCGGTCCTTGAGCCAGAGCCAGGCGAACAGGGCGCCGAACAGCGGGGCCGTGGCATTGAGGATCGACGACAGGCCGGTGGTGATGTTCATCACGGCGTACGAGAACAACACAAACGGCACTGCCGAATTGAGCAGGCCGATATACAGGATACGAGCCGCATTGATTCGCAGGCCGTTCCAGTGACCGCTGAACCACAGTATGGGCAAAAGCAGGGCCGCCGCGATGCCGACGCGTGCGCCCGCAGTGGCCACCACACCGAACTCAGCCGCGCCCAGTCGCATGAACAAAAAAGATGAGCCCCATATGGCGGCCAGCGCTACGAATTCGATGATCGGGTGGTTCTTCATGACTTGGGCTGCGCGTGGTGGCTGTTGCCGGGTCGTTGCGACTGGCGTTCGGATCAGGGTTTGATTGTCCGGCTTTTCTGCTCGCCGTTTGTGGCGGCTGATCGCATTCGGTCTGCGCCGGACTCCAGCGATAGCAGCCAGGCCTTGCGTGTCAGGCCGCCGGCGTAACCGGTCAGCGCGCCGTTGGCGCCCAACACACGATGGCATGGGACGATGATGCTGAGCGGATTGCGACCCACTGCGGCGCCGACCGCCCGAACTGCAGCGGGCTTGCCGATCCGCGCGCCGAGCGCGCCATAAGAGCAGGTCGTGCCAACCGGTATCTGCCGCAGGGCATGCCACACGGCGCGCTGGAAGGGTGTGCCGGCGCCCAGATCGAGCGGCAGATCGAAGTCGCGCCGTTCTCCGGCCAGGAATTGGCGCAATTGCGCCATCGCCAGCAGGAGCAACGGATGCCGGTCGTCAATGCGCCAGTCAGTGGTATCGGGATAGTGGCGCTGGTCGGTGAACCAGGCACCGGCCAGTGCTGTTGCGGATGCCGCCAGCGTGATGGGTCCGAGCGCGCTGTGCATCTCGGCGCAAACCAGGTTGGACGCGTGTTGCATGTCACTCTCCTTGTGTTCGTGTTCGTGTTCGTGTTCGTGTTCGTGTTCGTGGGACTGTGACTGGCAGCGCGCTCCACGCGCGCAGCACCGCATAGCTGCGCCAGGGACGCCAGGCTTGCGAGCGCGCTTCGGCTGCGCGGGCAGGGTGGTCATCGCCCTGCACCCCCAGTGCCCTGTGCAGTGCTACGTCCGCGGCCGGGAATGCATCGGGCCAGCGCAGCGCACGCATGGCAATGTATTGGGCAGTCCAGTCGCCGATGCCAGGCAGTGACTTGAGTTGTTCCACCGTTGCGAGACCATCTCCACCGGCCGTCAGGCGCAATTGACCACTCGATACGGCCATGGCCAGTGCCTGTATCGCGCGCTGGCGCTGGCGCACGATGCCCAACGCTCCCAGCGTGTCGGCGCTTGCGCCCGCCAGTGCCCGGGCGCTGGGAAACAATCGGCTCAAGGCGGGGTAGGGCGTGGCGATCGGTTCGCCGAATTGCTGTGCCAGGCGTTGTGCCAGGGTGCGCGCTGCCGCCACGGTGATCTGCTGGCCCAGCACGGCGCGCACCGCCAGTTCGAAGCCGTCCAGCGTGCCGGGAACGCGCAGGCCATCGCCATCCGGGAAGTGTGCATGCAACACCTGATTGATGTTGTGTGGATCGGCGTCAAGGTCAAAGAGATGGCGCACGCGCCGGATCACCTGCGGCAGCATCATGCGCAGCGAATCGCTGACCTGTAACTCCAGGTGGCAGCGCGGTGGGTCGAAATGCGCGCGTATCCAGCCGGCCAGGGTGACGCCGGCCGTGTCCAGGCGGATGGTGCGCGTCAGCGTGATTGAGCCCGAGCGCGGGTCGATGTCGACCGACTCGATGCCGTCGATCTGCCGGCGCTGGAAAAACGCACCGACAGCCGCAACGTCGTAGGGCGGCCGATAGCCGAGCCGCACCCGGACACCGCCTGCCGCCGACGCGCCGCCGGCGCGCCGCAACTGGGTCGGGTTGAGCTTGTAGTGCGCCACGAACGCATCGTTGAACCGGCGCACGCTGGCGAAGCCGCTGGAGATCGCCACCTGGTGCACCGGCAGGTCGGTGTCGGCCAACAGTTGCTTGGCCGACAGCAACCGGCGTGTCTGCAGGTATTGCATCGGCGAGACGCCGAACTGGGCGTCGAAAATGCGGCGCAGATGGCGATCACTGACGCCCAGGCGTGTTGCCAGATGCGCCACTGATGGTCCGTCGCCGCGCCAGCTGTCCGGCTCGTCGAGCAGTTGCGCGGCCTGTTGTGCCAGGATCGCCGACGCATCCTGGATCGACCACCAGGGCGTGCCCGGTGCCAGTTCCGGGCGGCAGCGCAGGCAGGGCCGGAATCCGGCGGTTTCGGCCTTGGCGGCATGTGCAAAGAAGCGGCAGTTCTCGCGCCGCGGCGCACGCACACGGCAGACCGGCCGGCAATAGATGCCGGTCGACGTCACGCCGGTAAAGAAGCGACCGTCAAAACGTGCGTCCCGGGCCTTCAGGGCCAGGTAACAGGCGTCCGCGTCGATGATGCTGGTAGTGGCGGGCATGGGGGTATGGTACGTCCGAGGCAGATGGGCACTAGCCGTTTTCGGACATGTGCACGGCAGACCGGTTGCGGGACTCAGCAGTCGCGAGCATCCGCGAAACGCGGCATTTTTCTGGCGGTTTTTCTGGAGGATTGACTTTGCTCAATCGGCGGCGCAGCATTGTCCGCGATAAACAGGTACGTTGCGCTTTGCCGGAACCACGGGGAGCGTGAGAGAACAACCACCGCCGCGCGTTCGCCAATAGTCATACCAAATTGATCAAAGGCGCCGGCGGTGTGGTGGTGCACGTCGAATAAGTAGAACAGGGGAGATTGATTTGCAAACGAGACTTCTGGAGCATGTCGATCCGCTGTCGGATGATCCGTTGATCCTGGTTGGCCTGATGCGCATCGGGCATGCGCAGGACCCGGGAGGTAAACCGATTCCGATCGGCATCAGAAACGCCGAAGGCCATGTTTACCGGGTGTTGCTGACTGTGGGAGTCGGCGAAACCCTGCGCGTTTTGCGGGTCATGCAGCAATTGGGTTTTGCAGAAGAAGACCATCGCTCGCCTGCGGAAGGTTGCGAGTTGACCTTCCGCCGCCAAACGTTGGTTCCGCGACAGGGCGCTTGGCTGGCACACTTTCAGCCATCTGTCACTGCCCGCACGCCCATGCGGAGTCAGTAGGGACTGTGCGGTTTCGCTTGCGCGGCGTGTAAAGGCCCCGGTTCACCAGGTTGATTTCGCACACCATGACGGCTACGACGGCTACGACGGCTACGAACGGCAGCCAGGCAGCCGCAACTGCGGCCACCAACAGGTCAACCCCGGCGTGTCTCGTTCGTTTCAGGTGCCGGGCGCGACCGTTGGCGCAGACGGGCGCGACCGTTGGCGCAGACGGGCGCAGGCGCCAGTGGAGCCGCAGCACTTATCTTTTTCTGGTATGCCCATCGGGACACGCTTGGGCGCATTCAGCTGCCGTTTGCAGGTTGTTGTCGCGCATGTTTTCCGCCATTTGTTCACGGCCTCGGCGCCAGGTGGCCATTACAACGAACAGTACCAGCCCGAGCGCAAGTGGGAACCATCCCCCTTGTAGAAACTTGAGCATGCAGGAGACCACCAGCACTGCGTCGATTGCCAGAAAGAACCCGGTGGCCGCCAGCGCGATGGGCAATGGCATCCTGCAGGCATGGCGCACCACGAAGTATGTCAGCGCAGTCGTGATCAACATGGTGATGGTCACGGCAATGCCGTAGGCAGATGCCAGCGCCGACGCGCTTTCAAACCCCAGGACGGCGAGTAGCACCGCCACCAGCAGCATCCAGTTGACGGCCGGCAGATAGACCAGACCAACGGATTGCGCGGAGGTGTGGCGCACCAGCATCCGCGGCAGCAGGCCAAGCTGGATCGCCTCCTTGGTGAGCGAGAACGCGCCCGATATTACCGCTTGCGACGCGATGACCGACGCCAGTGTCGCCAGCAGCACGGCAGGCAATATCCAGTACGCCGGGAACAGGCCGAAGAATGGATTGCTGATGGCAGTCGGGTCGCGCATCAGCAAGGCGCCCTGTCCGAGGTAGTTGAGGGTCAATGCCGGCAAGACCAACGTGGTCCAGGCTAGGCGGATCGGACGTTTTCCGAAGTGCCCCAGGTCCGCATACAAGGCCTCGGCGCCTGTGAGCGCAAGCACGATGGCGCCCATCAACACGAATACCTGCCAACCGCGCTAGCAGGAAGGCCCATCCCAGACGTGGGTCGAGCGCCGCCAGGATCTCCGTCTGCAACGCGATCTGCTGCGCGCCGACAAGGGCCAGTAACGTGAACCACAGCAACATCACGGAACCGAACGTCGCGCCCAGACGGGCCGTGCCGCGATGCTGCACCAGGAGCAGCAGGATCAGCACCGCCGTCGCAATCGGCAGCACGAACGACGTCAATCGGGGGGTCAAGGTCTACAGACCTTCGACAGCGCCGAGCACGGAAATTGCGGGCGTGATGACAGAGTCGCCATAAAAATGCGCTGCGCCGAGCATGCCGGTGAGCAACCGGGCCTTGGTGCGGCCCGGCGTCTTACCCGATGCCCGGACTGCCAATGCTGTCAGTGCTGTCAGTGCTGTCAGTGCCATGATGCCGCCCTCGCCGCGGTTGTCGGCGCGCAGCATCAGAATCACGTATTTGAGGGTCAGGACCAGCATCAGCATCCATACGATGACTGAAACTGCGCCGATGATGTCGGTCGCAATCAGCTGCAGCCCGTTGGCCGGGTTGAGCACCTCCTTCATGGTGTACAGCGGACTGGTACCGATGTCGCCATAGACCACGCCCAGCGCACCGAGTGTCAGCATGCTGACACTCGGTGGCCCGGACGGTGGGTGTCGGGCCCATTGTGGTGGTGGTCATGGGCGCCGAATCTGCGCTATTTCTGCCGGGCGCGCGTCGTGCCGGCTACGGCTTGCGGTTCGTGTCTCGCACCGCTGGCGATTGTGATGTCGCCCGGTGCAAAAAGATGGGTTATTCAGTCGTCAAGCGCAATGGCGGATCCCGCGGCCGCCAGCATTTGCAGGCTGTGCGGCGCCACCAGCAGCGTTGCCGGACCCTGGCCATGCCACTGACCGATACCCTGATCGTCGGCGGTATCCAACAGGCATTGCCAGACACCGGCCGGGATGCGGAATTCCTGGTTATGCGTACCCGCATTGACCAGCAACAGCATCGGCGCCTTGGCCCTGCCCGGACGACCGATCAGGCAGGCGAGGGTGCGCACGCCGAGTGTGTGCCAGTCGGATTCCTCCATGATCCGGCCATCGGCCTGCATCCAGGTCAGGTCGCATAGCCCGAGCGGGTCGTGGTGACCGCTGTACCACTGCGGTCCGAACGGCAAAGCGGCGCGGCGCAGTGCCAGCACGCGGGACGTGAACGCGCGCAGCCCGGCGTCGGCGCCCGGCCAGTCGAGCCAGTTTGTCTCGTTGTCCTGGTTGTACGGATTGTTGTTGCCGCCCTGGGTATGGCCGATTTCTGCGCCGGCGCACAGCATCGGCGTGCCCTGGCCAAGCAGCGTGCAGGCCAGCAGCGCGCGCTGCAACTTCCCCCGCAAGGCGAGGATGCCCGGGTCATCGGTCGGCCCTTCGACGCCACAGTTGAAGCTCAGCGTCTCGGCATGGCCGTCGCGGTTGTTTTCTCCATTGGCCTCGTTGTGGCGGTTGTTGTAGCTGACCAGGTCACGCAAGGTGAAGCCGTCGTGCGCCACCACATAGTTGACCGATGCCAGTGGTGGGCGATGCTGCGCCTGGAACAGGTCGCTGGAGCCACACAGACGCAATGCGAAATCGCCGCGCAATCCATAGGCGTGGCCGTGTCCGGGTTCGGACTGCCAGCCGAGCCAGAACTTGCGCATGGTGTCACGGTAACGGTCGTTCCACTCCATCCAGCCGGAAGGAAAACCACCGCTCTGGTAGCCATCGGGTCCCAGGTCCCAGGGTTCGGCGATCAGCTTGATGGTGCGCAGCACAGGGTCCTGGGCCAGGGCCATGAAAAAGGCACTGCCCTGTTCAAAGCCGTGCACTGTGCGCCCGAGTACCGGTGCGAGGTCGAACCGGAACCCGTCCACATGCATGTCGGACACCCAGTAGCGCAGGCTGTCCATCACCAGACGCAGTACCTGCACGCGCCGTATGTCCAGCGTATTGCCACATCCGCTGAAGTTCTCGTAGTGCGCGGCGTTGCCCGGATCCAGGCGGTAGTAGCCAGCATTGTCCAGGCCGCGGAAACTGATGGTGGGTCCGTGTTCATCGGTCTCGGCGGTGTGGTTGAACACTACGTCAAGAATCACCTCGATTCCCGCCGCATGCAACGCGCGCACCATGGCACGGAATTCATCGCGCGGCGAGACGCTGCCCTGCTGGCTGACCAGCCGCGTGTCCGGGCAGAAGAACGCCAGCGTGTTGTAGCCCCAGTAGTTGCGCTTGCCGGATGTCGCCAGCCGTTGTTCGTCGAGCGCGTAATGCACCGGCAGCAGTTCGACCGAAGTGATACCGAGTTGTTGCAGGTGTGCAATTGATGCTGGATGCGCCAGGCCGGCAAAACTGCCGCGCAACTCCGGGGGAATGGCTGCGTTGCGCTGCGTGAATCCGCGCACATGCAACTCGTAGAGTACCGTGTCCGCCGCCGGCACCCGTGGCGGTGCGTCGTCACGCCAGTCGAAGGCGTCGGCGGTGACACGTGCCTTCAGTGCGACCGCGGCGTTGTCGTGTGCATCGGGCTGTGCAGCGTCGCCGCGTTGGTGTCCGAAATGTGCGTCATGCCAGTCGAATTGACCGACGACCTCGCGTGCATACGGGTCAAGCAGCAGTTTTGCGCTATTGAAGCGCAAACCCTGAGCGGGTTGCCATGGGCCGTGGGCACGCAGGCCATAGACCAGTCCAGGCCCGGCATCGGGCAGGTAACCTTGCCAGATGCCCTGTTCGGGTCCGAACAAAGGCCATTGGGCGATTTCGCGCTTGCCTCCACTGTCGAAAAGGCACAAGGTGACGGCGCTGGCGCTGTTGGACATTACTGCGAAATGCACCCCCCGACCGTCCCAGTGCGCGCCCAGCGGGCCCGGGCGGCCGGGCCGCAGTCGGCCCGGTGCGTCAGGGTCAGCGGATTCGGATGGGTCCATCGTGTGTTCTGTCAGCGACCGCAGCGCGGTCCGCCGCCGGGGGCTCGCGGGTCAGTGGAGCGGGACACGGGTCTATTCAGGAATCGGAGCGACGCGCCAGATCTCCGAGGCATATTGGCGAATGGTGCGATCGGAAGAGAACGGTCCCATGCCGGCAACGTTCGTGATCGACTTGGCCCACCACAGCTCGGGCTCCTGGTACAGCGCGTCGACGCGTGACTGGGCTGCGATGTAAGAGCCGAAGTCGGCCAGCAGCATATAGTGGTCTCCGCGCCACAAGAGCGAGTCGACCAGCGGACTGTAGCGGCCAGGTTCGTCGGGGGAGAACCTGTCCCCGGCGATCGCGTCGAGCGCACTGCGCAACGCGGGAACAGTCTCGTAATAACCCATCGGGTGGTAGCCGCGCTGGCGCAGCGCCTGCACCTCGCTGGCGCCAAGGCCGAATATGAAGATGTTGTCGTCGCCGACGTTCTGCCTGATCTCGATGTTGGCGCCGTCATCGGTGCCGATCGTCAATGCACCGTTCAGCGCGAGTTTCATGTTGCCGGTACCCGACGCTTCGGTGCCGGCGGTCGAGATCTGCTCCGACAGGTCGGCGCCGGGCATGATGGTTTCGGCTACCGACACGCCGTAGTTGGGAATGAATACCACTTTGAGCCTGTCGCCGATCAGTGGATCGTTGTTGACCACCGCACCTACGTCATGGATCAGCCGGATGATGGTTTTGGCCGTGTGGTACGACGACGCCGCCTTGCCGGCAAATATCACGGTGCGCGGCACCCAGTCGGCGTCTGGTTGCGCCAGGATCGCCAGATAACGTGTCACGACGTGCAGCACGTTGAGCAACTGGCGCTTGTATTCGTGGATACGCTTGACCTGCACGTCGAACAGGCTGTCCGGATTCACCTTGATGCCGGTGCTGTCCAGGATGAGCTTGGTCAGGCGCAGTTTGTTGTCGCGCTTGATCGCGGCAAAACGTCGCTGGAAGTCCTTGTCGCGCGCATGCGGGAGCAGGCCCTTGAGTTGCTCCAGGTCCAGCCGCCAGCCGTTGCCCAGCGTGGTGTCGAGCAGTCTGGACAGCCCCGGATTGGCCTCGGACAACCAGCGCCGCGGTGTCACGCCGTTGGTCATGTTGGTGAAGCGCTGCGGCCACATGCTGGCGAAGTCGGCGAAGATGGTCTGCACCAGCAGGTCCGAATGCAGTGCCGAGACACCGTTGACCTTGTGGCTGCCGACGATCGACAGATGGGCCATGCGCACCCGGCGTTCCCCGTGTTCGTCGATCAGCGACAAACGGGCCAGGAATTCGTTGTCGCCGGGCCGATGGCGCGCGGCTTCTTCCAGGAATTCCTTGTTGATGTGGAAGATGATCTCCAGATGGCGCGGCAGCACATGCTGCATCAATGCCACGCTCCAGGTTTCGAGCGCCTCGGGCATCAACGTGTGGTTGGTGTACGAGAAGGTCCTGGTGCAGATCGACCAGGCTTGGTCCCATGCCATTGCCTGTTCGTCGCACAGAACCCGCATCAGTTCAGCCACGCCGATCGCCGGATGGGTGTCATTGAGGTGGATCGCCACCTTGTCGGCCAGGTTGTCCAGCGTGGCGTGTTCGCGCAGATGCCGTGCCACCAGGTCCTGGATCGAGGCCGCGACAAAGAAGTACTCCTGTTTGAGCCGCAATTCGCGTCCAGCTGGCGTGCTGTCGTTCGGGTACAGCACCCATGAGATGTTCTCGTATTCGTTTTTTGCGCCTGCTGCGCGCGCATAGTCTCCGGTGTTGAACGCACCCAGGTCGATATGGGCGGGCGCCGCCGCTTTCCACAGCCGCAGGGTGCTGACCTTGCGGTTGCCGTGGCCGGGAATCACCATGTCATGGGCCTTGGCCACCACCTCGGCAGCATGCCGCCAGCTCACCGCGGCGCCGGTATGTTCCACCCAGCCGCCGAACCGCACCGGATAGCCGATTTCCATGCGCGCAAACTCCCACGGCGTGCCATCCTTGAGCCAGGGATCGGGGTATTCCATCTGGCTGCCGTCCTGGATCTCCTGCGCGAACATGCCGTATTCGTAGCGGATGCCATAGCCGAACGACGGTAGGCCGACGGTGGCCATGGAGTCGAGAAAACAGGCTGCCAGGCGGCCTAGGCCGCCATTGCCCAGCGCCGCGTCGGGTTCATGGCTGGCTACGTCTTCCAGCGTGCGGCTGTACTCCTTCAGCCCCTCGCGCGCGGCTGCGCCAAGATCCAGCGCAGCCAGTGCGTTCGACATGGTGCGCCCGATCAGGAACTCCATCGACAGGTAGTAGACCCGGCGGGCCTTGTGATTGCGTTCGCGCGCCTCGGTCTCGACCCAGCGTTGCGACAACTGCGCGCGCGCCACCTGGGCCACCGCCTGCATCAGGTTGCTATCGGTGGCGTGTCGGGCGTCGACCGCTACGGTCTTAAGGAGTTGATCGCCGATGGCCGTACCCAGGCTCGCCGGGGGGGAGGTAACGGGCTTGCTCACAGGCAGTTCCTTATCGATACAGACGCATGCTGCCATGCGGATGGCAGGCAACTGCGTACCGCGCTTTCGGCGTCGGCGCACAGGGCATACCGGAATTTTCGCATGGCTGGTCGTTGCGGCAGACCCGGTGGCGTGGGCATCAGCATTAAGATAGGTGCGCACGAAATCTGCTGCACGAAAGGAGACACGATGGAACCTCATGAATTGGCACTGAGCCTCGACTTGCCCAAACGCGCCATTGCACTTGTGCTGGCGGGCGGCCGTGGTAGCCGTCTGATGGCGTTGACGGACCATCGCGCAAAGCCGGCAGTGTATTTTGGTGGCAAATTCCGCATTGTGGATTTCGCGTTGTCGAATTGCCTGAATTCCGGTATCCGGCGTATCGGGGTCATCACCCAATACTCATCGCACAGCCTGCTGCGCCACCTCCAGCATGGATGGGCGTTTCTCAAGTCAGAGATGAACGAGTTCGTCGACCTGATGCCGGCCCAGCAGCGCAATGACGACGAGAGCTGGTATCGCGGTACCGCCGATGCGGTGCACCAGAACCAGGACATCCTGCAGAGCTACGGGCCCGACTATATCGTCGTGCTGGCCGGCGACCATGTCTACAAGATGAATTACGCATTGATGCTGGCCGATCATGTCAAGAAGGGCCGGCCTTGCACGGTGGCCTGCGTGGCCGTGCCACGCGCGGAGGCCACCGCGTTCGGCGTAATGCACGTCGATGACCAGAGCATGATTACCGAGTTTCTGGAAAAACCGGCCGATCCGCCACCGATGCCGGGCAATCCCGACCTGGCGCTGGCCAGCATGGGGGTCTATATTTTCAACGCCGACTACCTGTATGCGGAACTGGCGCGTGATATGGCTGATCTATCGTCGAATCATGACTTCGGCAAGGACATCATTCCGCATGCGGTGCGCGCGGGTTGTGCTGCGGCCCATCCCTTCGCACTTAGCTGCGTGCCCATGGGCTCCGACAAGGACGCCTACTGGCGTGACGTTGGCACCGTGGACGCCTACTGGGACGCCAACATCGACCTGACGGCGACTGACCCCAAGCTCGACATGTACGACCAGCGCTGGCCGATCTGGACCTACCAGCCGCAGTTGCCGCCTGCCAAGTTCGTGCATAACCAGGAGGACCGGCGCGGCGTAGCGGTGGAGTCGCTGGTGTCGGGCGGCTGCATTGTGTCCGGTTCGGTGTTTCGCTCGGTGTTGTTTTCCAGCGTGCGGGTGCATTCGCATTCCAGTGTGAACTGGTCGGTGCTGCTGCCGTACGTGCAGGTAGGCCGCGGTGCGCGCCTGACCCGGACTGTCGTCGACCGTGGCTGTCATATTCCGGACGGCATGGTGATCGGTGAAGACGTGGCCCTGGACGCCCAGCGGTTTCACCGCAGCGCCAACGGCATCTGCCTGGTGACCCGGGACATGCTGGCCAAGATCGGCGCATGAAGGTCCTCCATGTCGGGGCGGAGATCTTTCCGCTGATCAAAACGGGTGGGTTGGCCGATGTGATGGGAGCCTTGCCTCAGGTGCTGTTGGCGCAAGGCGCTGATGTGCGGCTGGTATTGCCCGGGTTGCCTGCCATCATGGCGGGGCTGGCGCAGCTGCGTTTGGTGTGCGACATCGGCCCGGTGTTCGGTGCTGCGCGCGTGCGCCTGTACCTCGGCTTGCTGGCGCACAGTGGTGTGCCGGCCTATGTGGTGGATGCGCCCTACCTTTACCAACGCGCGGGCAACCCGTATCTCGATGTAGACGGCTCCGAATGGAGCGACAACCTGCAGCGTTTCGGTCTGCTCGGATGGGTGGCAGCCCATCTGGGTAGCGGCGAACTCGATACCGACTGGGCGCCTGACCTGGTGCACGCGCACGATTGGCATGCGGCGATGTGTTGTGCCTATCTGGCGGCGCATCCAGGTTCGGCTGTCGGGTCGGTGTTCACGGTGCACAACCTGGCGTACCAGGGCTTGTTCGATGCCAGCGACTACCACCTGCTGGGCCTGCCGGCTCGGTTCATGGAACACCACGCACTGGAGTTCCATGGCCAGCTGGCGTTCATGAAGGCCGGGTTGGCCTATGCACAGCGGGTCACAACCGTCAGCCCGACCTATGCGCGCGAGATGGCTACCGCGGAGTTCGGTTTCGGGCTCGACGGATTGATCCGCTCACGGGGTCCTGCGGCGGTCTCAGGCATTCTCAACGGTGTTGATCGCACGGTCTGGGATCCGCAGACCGACGCATTGATCGAGGCCAATTACGCGTCCCGTGCGTTGACGGGCAAGGCGCAATGCAAGGCCGCTCTGCAACAGGCTCTGGGGCTGTTAGTGGATGCCAAGGCACCGCTGTTGTCCATCGTCAGCCGGCTGACCCCGCAAAAGGGACTCGACCTTTTGCTGACCGTGCTGCCGGATCTGATGGCGCTCGGCGTGCAGCTCGCGGTGCAGGGCACCGGCGATGCGAACCTGGAAGCGGCGTTCATGCAGGCGGCCGACCGCCACCCGGGCCGCATGGCGGTCTGCATCGCCTACGATGAATCGCTGGCCCACCGTATGATCGCCGGCGCCGACATGATCCTGTTGCCGTCGCGTTTCGAGCCCTGCGGCCTGACCCAGCTCTACGGGCTGCGCTATGGAACCGTGCCGGTGGTACGCCGCGTCGGCGGATTGGCAGATACCGTTGTGGACACTACGCCGGCGACGCTGGCCGACGACACGGCCACTGGATTTGTCTTCGGCCCGGCGACACCGGCGGCACTGTCGGGCGCCGTGGAGCGCGCGGTAAGGTTGTACCGTCAAGGTGGGCCATGGCGGGCGGTCATGCAACGCGCCATGGCGCAGGACTTCTCCTGGGAACATGCGGCGCAGGAATACATGGCGTTATATGCGGATGTCATGGGCCGGCCCATTGACTGACATCACCGCCCGCAGGTGTCGGCTGCGGGTGTCGCGCCGGCCTCTGATAGTGAGTCGGCGCTTACAATTTATGCGGGCCTATGCCCAGATCCGATTCAGCCACAGGGAGCACCCGTATGCAGACAGACGCGTCGATCTTCAAGGCCTACGATATTCGTGGCATTGTCCCCACCACCGTGACCGATGCCGTGGCCGAAGGCATCGGTAAGGCATTTGGCACCATTGCACTGGCGCAGGGCGAGAAAACGGTGGCCGTTGGTCGTGACGGCCGGCTCAGCGGCCCTTTCCTTAGCGCCGCCCTGATGCGGGGGCTGGTGTCTGTCGGCATCGAGGTGATCGACGTCGGTATGGTGACAACACCGATGTTGTACTACGCGGCGAATACGGCGTGTGCCAGTGGCATTCAGGTGACCGGCAGCCACAATCCGCGGGACTACAACGGTTTCAAGATGGTCATGGGCGGTCGGGCGATCTTCGGTGAAGACATTCAGGCGCTCAGGCGCATGATGGACGAGGAGAGCTGGACGCCCAAGGCCGGTGGCTCGGTGCGCCAACTCGATGTGCTCCAGTCATACACCGAACGCATCGTGTCGGACATCCGGCTGGCGCGTCCGCTCAAGGTCGTCGTGGACTGCGGTAACGGTGTTGCCGGCGCCTCGGCCCCGGCCATTCTGCGTGCCATCGGGTGCGAGGTTACCGAACTGTTCAGCGAAGTCGATGGCAATTTTCCGAATCATCACCCCGATCCCAGCAAGCCTGAAAATCTGCGCGACCTGATCGCGACGCTGGCGGCGGGCGAGGCCGAACTCGGCCTGGCGTTCGATGGCGATGGCGATCGCCTTGGCATCGTCACCCGGCAGGGCAACAACATCTACCCGGACCGCCAGATCATCCTGTTTGCCCGCGATGTCCTGTCGCGGGTGCCGGGTGGCACGATCGTGTTCGATGTGAAGTGTTCGCAGCGTGTCGCCCCCGCGATCGAGGCGGCCGGCGGCAAACCGCTGATGTACAAAACCGGCCACTCGCTGATCAAGGCGCGCATGAAAGAACTCGACTCGCCGTTAGGCGGTGAGATGAGCGGCCACATCTTCTTTAAGGAGCGCTGGTTCGGATTCGACGACGGCACCTACGCCGCCTGCCGTCTGCTGGAGATTGTCAGCCGCGTGGCCGACGCCAACGTGATGCTTGATGCCTTGCCGACCAGTTTCTCGACTCCCGAGCTCAACGTGGCGTGCGCCGAAGGCGAAGCGCCGGAACGGGTGCGCGAGGCAGTCGCATTGGCTGACTTCGGTCCCGCGGCCACGGTCACCACGATCGACGGCCTGCGCATTGACTGGCCTGACGGTTTCGGCCTGATGCGTTCGTCGAACACGACGCCGGTACTGGTATTGCGATTCGAGGGCCATACCGAAGCGGCACTGGAGCGGATCCAGACCGCCATGCTGGCGCTGCTGCACCGGGTCAAGCCGGACGCGCAGATCGGCGCCAGTGCGCACTGAAACCGTGTTGCCCCGCCAGCCACTGGTTGGCGTCAGGAGCACAGGCTGACCGCGCAACGGCGCAGCGCATCCTATGCACCAGCTTGTCAGCGACCAGACCCTGATACTGGTCATTTTGCTGTTGACTGTCGCCATGTTCCTGTGGGGCCGCTGGCGCCACGACATGGTGGCCGCCGCTTCACTGCTGGCCTGTGTCGTGACCGGTTTGTTACCCGCGCGCGACGCGTTCTCCGGGTTCGGTCATCCGGCGGTCATGTCGGTGGCTTGCGTGCTGATCCTGAGCCGGGGCCTGCAGACATCGGGTGCGGTCGATGTACTGGCGCGCTGGGTATTGCCCAAGAACGCCGGCATGGTGCTGAGCCTGGGGGCGCTGGTCGGGCTCGGTGCGGTGCTCTCCGGATTCATGAATAACGTCGGCGCCATGGCGCTGTTGATGCCCGTGGCCATCCAGTTATCGAAACGGCTGGACCTGCCCCCGGGCCAGGTGCTGATGCCGTTGGCGTTCGGCACCATCCTCGGTGGCATGACCACCATGATCGGCACACCACCCAACCTGATTGTGGCCGGTTTTCGCGCCGAGATGGGCCACGGCAGTTTTGGTATGTTCGATTTCACGCCGGTCGGCCTGGCTGTGGCCGTCGTCGGCGTGCTATTTGTCGTACTCGTCGGATGGCGGCTGGTGCCGGCGCGCAAACAGGCCGGCATGGAGGGTTTCGAGACCGGAGCCTATCTGACCGAGGCACGGGTGCAGCCGGGAAGCAAGACGGCAGGCGTGCGCTTGCGCGACCTCGACAAGATCTTCGACAAGGCGGGTGCGCAGATCGTCGGGCTGGTACGCAACGAGATGCGGCTCACCGCTCCCAACCCGTTGCGACAGGTGCGCGAAGGCGACATTCTTGTGATCGAAGCCGAAGCCGATGCGCTGGCAGGCCTGTTATCGGCACAGGGCCTGAAACTGGAGGAGGCGAGACGGCCGACGCCGGCCGAGGACGAGGGTGAAGGTGAGGCGACTGCTGCGGCAGAGTCAGAGGCAGATAAGGATAAGGATAAGGATAAGCAGGAACCGGACGACACGAAGGAAAAGGAAGCCGATAGTGGGTCGGTGGAGGTTGTGCTGATGGAACTGGTCGTGTTGCCGGGGTCCCTGCTGATGGGGCGCTCGGCCAGCGACATCCAGTTGCGCACCATGCAAGGCCTGAATTTACTGGCGTTATCGCGCCAGGGTACGCGCTCGATGGCGCGCCTGCGCCAGATGCCATTTCGCGCTGGCGACCTGTTACTGATGCAAGGCCCGGCCGACGTGATCGCGGAGTTTGCTGCGGGCAATGGCTGCGTGCCACTGGCCGAACGTGAACTGCGCATACCCAACAAGCGCAAGGCCTGGACGGCCGCGTCCATCATGGTCTGCGCGGTCGGCGCCGCGGCATTCGGGGTGTTGCCGACAGCGGTGGCGTTTGCGCTCGGGGTGCTGGCATCGATGGCATTGCGCACCGTGCCGGCGCGCGCGGTATACGAGGCTATCGACTGGCCTGTCATCGTGCTGCTGGCCGCGTTGATACCGGTTGCCGGCGCCATGGAGACCACAGGCACCGCCGACGTCATTGCGCGCCTCCTGCTCGAGAGTGTCGCGCAAGGCAATGCGGTGATCGGCCTGGCGCTGATCCTGGTGGTCACGATGTTCCTGTCCGATCTGATGAACAATGCCGCGACCGCCGCCGTGATGTGCCCGATCGCCATCGGCACAGCTGCCGCCCTGAAGGTCAGTCCGGACTCGTTCCTGATGGCGGTGGCCATCGGCGCCTCGTGCGCCTTTCTGACGCCGATCGGGCATCAGAACAACACCTTGATCCTCGGTCCGGGCGGTTTCCGGTTCGGCGACTACTGGCGCCTCGGCCTGCCGTTGGAGCTGCTGGTGACCGCCGTCAGCATACCTATGCTGCTTTTTGTCTGGCCACTGTGATGCAAAACGAATCGACGCCATCAGACGCCGCGCACGCGCCGACCGACATCGAGCTGATCATCCAGGCGTTGTCCGAGGGGCGCAACAAACGGGTACGCAAGTTTCTTGCGCGCATGCATCCTGCCAAGACGGCGGCTTTGCTCGAGATGCTCAATGCCGATCAGCGCAAAGCCTTGTGGCAGCAGGTGGAGCCGGGCCTTGAGGCACGCATACAGCCGCACCTGAATCTGGTGCTCAGCGGCCAGTTGGACGGCGAGTCGGGTGATGACCCGGCCGCCGAGCAGGCTGAGCAGCGCCAGGGTCAGTCCACGAGCGGCGTGAACCATCTCGATGCGATTCGCAAGGCGCTGGAGGCCGGACGCCTGAAACGGGTGGCCAAGACGCTGCGCCGCATGCACCCGGCCAAGGTGGCCGGTCTGCTCGAGGCGCTTCCGCCCAAGGAGCGGCTCGCGGTCTGGAGCATGGTGGACACCGAGCGGGCCGGCAAGGTGCTGACCTACCTGCATGACGAGATCCGCATCAAGCTGGCCCGCGAACTGGACCAGGACGACCTGGTCGCGTCTGCGCAACTTCTGGAACTCGATGACCTTGTTGACCTGATCCAGAGCCTGCCGGGTGATCTGGGTTCGCGCTTGATGCAGGCCACCAGCGGCAGCCGGCGCGAGCAACTCGAGTCGATGTTGTCGTACCCCGAGGACTCCGCCGGCGGCCTGATGAATGCCGATGCGATCGAGGTCAGGGCCGATGTACGGGTGGGCACCGTGCTGCGCTACCTGCGCCTGCTCGAAAGCCTGCCGCCGCAGACCGACATGCTGATGGTGGTGGACCGTCAGGGCAGTTACCAGGGCGCCTTGCGTCTGGGCGCGCTGGTGACCGCCGAGCCCACGCGCCGGGTGTCCGAGTTGATGCAGACTGACATTGCCGGTATTGGCGTCGATACCGATAGTGTCGATGTGGCCCGTCAGTTCCAGGACCTCGATCTGTTGTCGGCGCCAGTGGTGGATGCCAACAACCGGCTCATCGGCCGCATCACCATCGACGACGTAGTGGACCTGATCCGCGAGAACTCCGATCGCACCATGATGCAGATGGCCGGCCTGGACGATGAAGCCGACATGTTCGCGCCGGTGCTGGTCAGTTCGCGTCGGCGCGCAGTGTGGCTGGGCATCAACCTGCTGACCGCCTTCCTGGCGGCCTGGGTCATCGGACAGTTCCAGGCTACCTTGTCGCAACTGGTCGCATTGGCGGTGCTGATGCCGATCGTGGCGAGCATGGGCGGCGTCGCCGGCAGCCAGACATTGACGCTGGTGATCCGCGGCCTGGCGCTGGGGCAGGTCCAGAAGGGCAATATCCGCATCCTGCTCAGCCGGGAGGTCGGCGTGGCTATCCTCAACGGCGCATTGTGGGCCGTGGTCATCGCCTTGTTGGCGGTTGCCTGGTTCGGCGACTGGGGAATCGGGGCCGTGCTGGGCGCCGCCATCCTGATCAATCTGTTGTCCGCGGCGTTGGCCGGGCTGGCGATTCCGCTGGTGCTCGACCGCCTGGGAATCGACCCGGCGCTGGCGGGCAGCGTGATCCTGACCACGGTGACCGATGTCGTCGGCTTCTTTTCCTTTCTCGGCCTGGCAACGGTGCTGCTGCTGTGACGCCGTCGTGGCACAGCATGCACGCCATGGTGGAGCACTTCGTTGCCGGCCGATCACCGGCAGCTTGCGCGCGCCTGGGCCGGCATGACACCTCCAGGAGCCAGCGATGGATCAGATAAGAGAATTCCTGCAGTCCATCTATCTGGCACTGCAGTGGCCCATCATCCACACGGCGTAGACCAGGATCACGGTCTGGTCGCTGGTCTACCTGCTGGTGCTGGTCGTTTTTCTACTGTGGCTGGCGCGCCGGTTGCAGGGCTGGCTGGTGAACGGGCCACTCACGCGGACCCACCTCGATATCGGCGCACGGCATGCCGTGGGCACGTTGGTGCGCTACCTGATGTTGCTCATCGGCCTGCTGGCCATTGTGCAGACGGCGGGCATCGACCTGACGACGTTCAACGTGCTCGCCGGCGCGGTCGGTATCGGTCTCGGTTTTGGCCTGCAGAACGTGGTGAGCAACTTCTTCGCCGGCATCATCATCATGTTCGAGCGCCCGATCAAGATCGGCGACCGCATCGTCGTGGGCGGTGTCGAGGGCAGCGTGGTGGAGATCGGTGCGCGGGGCACTACGGTGCTCAACAACGACAACATCGCCGTCATCGTGCCGAACTCCAAGTTCATCACCGAGGATGTGATCAACTGGAAATACAACGACGACAAGGTGCGATTCCGCATTCCGGTCAGCGTGGCTTATGGCAGCGATGCGCGTCTCGTCGAGCGGGCGCTGCTGGAAGTGGCGGGGGCCGACCCGGACGTGCTGGTGGAGCCGCCGCCGGGCGTGCGTTTCATGGGTTTCGGTGACGATGGTCTGCGGTTCGAGTTGCGTGCCTGGTCGTCCAGCCTGGTGGACCGCAAGAACAAGCTGATCAGTCAGCTCAATTTCGCGATCTACGAACGTTTCGGGCAAGAGGGCATCGAGTTCCCGTTTCCGCAGCGCGATCTGCACATCAAAAGCGGCGTGCTGGAGTTGCGCCGAGCCGCTGCGCGCCAGTCGGACTGATTCGGGCGTAAGCCACGGCAGTGGCCCGCATCGCAGCGGCGAACGTCACACGGCCGTCAACCCGATGCAACGCCTGACATCCACGCGGCACCCTGGAGCCGCCGCACGGGCGCGCCTGCTGGCCGCCGACCAAGTGATCCAGGCCGACGACGATCCAGGCTGTGACCGGCTGGCCGGCCGGTCAGGTCGGCGACTTGCGCGGAGCCCGCTTGGCTGGCGCCTTTTTCACGGCGCCTTTTTTCGCAACGGTCGTCTTGACAACCGCTTTGCGGACGACAGTCTTCTTTGCAACAACCTTCTTCGCAACCGGCGTTTTCGCCTTGCTTGCGCTGGCGGCACGAATGGCGGCATCCTTATGTCCCGCAGCGGATAGTTTGGCTGACTTGGCCGCGGAATCGACAGACTTGACGACCTTTGCGGTCGTACGCTTGACCGACTTGCCGGCGGCGCTTGCCTTGGTATCGATCGATTTGCGGACCTTCGCTGTCTCGCGTTTTGCCGACTTCTTGGCGTCTTTCGCGGCCTTGTTGATGGTCTTGGCGATACCGGCGAGTTTCTTCTGTGCCGACTTGGCAGCTTTTTCTGCCTTGCGTTTGGCGGTCTTGACAGCGCTCTTGATCTGCTTGTTTACAGCCTTGATCCTGGATTCAGCCGCCTTTTCGGTGCGTATCACCTTCTTGTGAACTTCCTTGGCCAGGGTTTCCGCCTGTGCCCGGGCTTTGCGCACCAGACGCATGGCATCGCCTTCGACTTCCTTGGCCGAAGACCTGACGCCTTTTGTCGCTGTTTTTGTCTTGACGGCGACGGTTTCACCCTCCAGTTTCACCACATCCGAGATGTTGTCAGCGACGGTGGAAACGTGCCGGCCGGATGCCGATGCTGGATCCGCATTCGCTGCGGGGTCGGACGTGGTATGTGCTGGGCTGTTCATGGTGGTGTTCCTTGTTGATCTGATTGCCACAAGTTGGGGAAACATGGCGTTTGCAGCGCCAAATTGTAGGAATTGCGCGGGTGTCAAATGGCTCAGTGGTGGTCCAGTTTCTTGTCCGAGAACAACCAGTCGCGTAATTCGGTGTCGAATTTTGGATCACGGCGCCGGATCCATTCGAGCACCATCGACGCGTGTTCCTTTTCTTCGTCCCGGTTGTGTTGCAGGATGGCCTTGAGTTCCGGGTCCTTGCAGGCATCGGCGCGTTGGTTGTACCAGTCGACCGCTTCGAGTTCTTCCATCAGCGAGACGATGGCGCGATGCATGTCGCGCGTCTCCACACTCAGTTCATTGATGGGTTCATGGTAGCCGTCGCTGGACATGATTTTCTCCTGTGAATTCTGGTTGACTACGGTTGCTCCGCTTGCGGAAACGGGCCCCAGCCGGTGGTTCCGACGCACGGGCCGCCTGCATTCACACAGCCCACAGCATAACCAATGCGCCAAAGGTGCGCCCAGGCGCGCAACGCAAGATCGTCCGGCGGTGCATCAGGGTCGCTCAGGGGGCCATCATGCTCGACAGGTCGAAACTGCTGTGTTTGCCTAGCGCCTGGCCATGGTCGGCCAGCCATTGTCCGGCGGCGTCGCGACCCAGATCATGCAACCGGGTCAGGAACGACCACTGGGTGTTGGTCTTGCTGGCTGCGCCCAGTGGCGCCAGCGACGCACCACCATCAAGCAGATGCACCCGCAGCGATTGCATGCGTTCGAACAGCGGCTGGCGGTAGTGGTGGCCGGGTCGTCCTTCGTCGGCGATGACCTGCTTCAACAATGCGATGGTGCGCAGTTCCTTCAGCAAACTGGCGTTGAAGGTCACTTCATTGATGCGCTCCAGGATGTCACTGGCGCTGGTGGGCAACTGTTCGCTGTGCAGCGGATTGATCTGCACCAGCAGCAGGTCGTCGGCCGGGCTGTCTGTGATCAATGGCATCAACGATGGATTGCCGGCGTAACCTCCGTCCCAATACGGTTCGCCGTCGATTTCCACGGCCTGGAACAGCAGCGGCAGGCAGGCCGACGCCAGCACTACATCGGCACTCAGGGCATGTTGATCAAACACGCGCAACGCGCCGGTGCGCACCTCGGTTGCGGCGATGAACAGTCGCGACTTGGTGCATAGGCGCACCCGCTCGAAATCCACTGTGTCGGTCAGGATGTTACGCAGCGGGTTGAGGTTCAGCGGATTGAGCTGGTAGGGGGAGAACTGGCTGCTCCATTGGGTAGCGGCTTGCGTAAAAGGTTCGAGCCACGGCGCCAGCCAGGCGCTGGCGGGGCCCAGTGCCGCCGCCAATGGGCTGGTCTGCAGATGGTGAAAGGGCGATAACTCGGCCACCCGGGTCCAGAACCGGCGTAGCACCCGGCGCGCACCGAGACGCCCGCCGTCCATCAGGCCGGCGGCCAGTGCCACTGCGTTCATCGCGCCCGCGCTGGTGCCACTGATAGCGGCGATCTCGATCCATTCCTCTTCCAGCAGGCGGTCCAGCACACCCCAGGTAAAGGCACCGTGCGAGCCGCCGCCCTGCAGCGCCAGGTCGACTTGAAGAATGCCGACTTTCTTGCTCCGACGTGGCCGCGCACGTTTAGCAGACACCAGAGTCGAGGGTGGCGATGGCGGTTTCAGCATGGCGTCACCACGATGTCGCAATGGGTCTGCCCCAGCACCTGTTGGGTCACGCTGCCCAGCAGCCGTTCGCCGGTCATGCCGGAACCTTGTTTGCCGAGAACGATCAGATCGGCGTCCAGCTCGACCTGTTGCTCCAGTATGTCGTGCGCCGGATCGCCTTGTGTCACCACCGGCAACCATTGATCGGGCACGAGCCCGGCGTCCGTGGCCACTTTCTCCAGGCCCGTCAGTGCGTCGCGGTGCGCACTCTGACGGTAGCGCACAAGGGCGTCGTCCGACACGCCGGCAAACCGCATCTTGCCCTCGAACGGCATTGCGCAGGCATGTTGAAGCATGAGTCGTGCCTGCGGTGCGATCATGCGGGCGAACGCCACGGCCGTGGCCGAGCATTCGGACAAATCGATCGGAACCAACACATTGCGGTACGGTTCATGGGCCGGCTGGCGCACGAACAAGATGGGCAGCGTCGTTTTGCGCAACAGTCGATCCGCTGTGGCACCGAGTAGCCAGTGGCGCAGATAACCGGCGCTGCTGGCGCCCACGACCAGCAGCCGGGCAGCGAGGCGTTGTGCGGTATGGGTAATGCCCGACAGCCGTGGTCCTTGAAACAGGTGCACGTTGCCCTTGATCTGCTGGTGGGTGTCGATGGCGCTGGCCAGCTGTGCCAGCGCATCGCGGCATTGCGCCTCGATCCGGGACTCCATGTCCGACTCCGCGTCACCGAGCATGCGGCGCACATCCTGCAGCATGGTCGACTCCAGTACATGCAGCAGATCGAGCGATCCACCAAGCTGGCGCGCCAGCATGGCGGCCCGGTGCGCCGCATGGCGCGAAGAAGCCGACAGGTCGGTGGCGACCAGCACGGCCATTGGTGTTGCTTTTGGCATTGGCATCTCCTTGTCGCCGACCCATGCGGAAATGGGCCGTGCCATGCAAACAGCATACGTTACCTGGGGCGGGGTCGGGCTGCCATGGATCATGGCGCTGCGATTGTCTCAGGCCGCAGGAACCGGCGTGGCCTCGTAGCCTTGCAGAAACGGTTGCCAATCGTCTTCTGTCCAGCGCAGCGCGGAATCGAGTCGCTGCTCCTTGCGCAGCGAGCGCAGCAGGCGCAACAGGTTCCCGTCTTTCCATGCATCACCAGCGCGAAAGCCGCATTTGTCGAAATCGACGATCCAGGCTCGACCGTCGCCGTCGAGCATCAGGTTGTGGCAGTTGAGGTCGGCATGGAACACCTGTTCGTCGTGCAGCTGGCGTACGGCGCGACCCAGACCTTGCCACTGCGATGACGTCAGTGCGCGCGTATGGTGCAGCAGGTGGGCGACATCCTGCGCGTCAGGGATCAGCGCCACCAGAATATCGGCGCGGTCGAACAGGCCGTGGCGACACAGGCGGGCTGCGCAGGCCTGCGGCACTGGCAGGCCGCGTGCGCGCAATTGCGCCAGCAAAGTGAACTCGGACATGGCCCGGGTCTGTGCCAGCGGCCGGGTCAGGAACAGATCGCGGCTGATCCGCGCCATCAGGCCGCCGCGGTAGTAGTGGCGTAACAGGAATTGCCCCCGGTCGCTATGGACCCGGTGGAGTTGCCCCCGTCCCGCACTCAGGGCGCCGCTGCCGCCCTGGCGCTGCCACCATGCGGGGTCGAACAAGTCATTGCTGGCGGCATCGAAGCGCTCCGGATCGACCCAGATGGTGGTGTTGGCCAGTATCGACTGCAGTGGCTCCCGCATGGCCGGTTGGCGATCGGCAAATGGTGCGAGCAGCGCCAGCGTGCGATCGGTTGCACCGGACATAGCCAGGAAAAATTGGCGGCCACACGCCACCTGGGCGGCGCGGGTATCGGGTTCGTTCAGCAGGCGGTTGAATGCCACGATCACGCCTTCGGCGTCGTCGACCTCCCGCACCGCACCGGCCGTGCGCAGGCCGGTCATCATCTGTGCAAAATTGTGTGTCTGGCGACCGGTGATCAGCGGTCTGTCCAGCGCCAGCACCTCCAGTGGGTTGTGGCCACCGCGGGAAATCAGACTGCCGCCGACGAAACATGCGTCGGCCACGCCGTACCAGAGCATCAACTCGCCCATGGTGTCGCCCAGCAGCACCTGAACGCCTGTGTCAGGCAGCGGGCCCTGGCTGCGGCGCCTGAACGCCAGGTTTGACTGCGCCAGCAACTGCGCCACCGCGGCAAACCGTTCGGGATGGCGTGGCACCAGGATCAGCAGCGCGTGTGGGGACTGCGCCAGATGTTTGCGGAACGCGGCGATCAGCGCCTCGTCTTCGCCGGCATGGGTGCTGCCGGCCGTGAGCACCGGCCGCGGCCCCAGCGCTTCGCGGGTGCGGGCGATGGTGTCATGCAGTGCGGGGTCGAGCCGCAGGTCCGACTTGATGTTGCCTGTGACGCGCAGGCGTTGCGCTGCTGCGCCCAGGGCCTTGAACCGGTCTGCCGTCGGCTGGTCTTCGCAGCACACCAGGCGCAACGACCGGATGGCGGGCCGCATGATGCCGTGCCAGCGCTGGTATCCGGCCGCAGAACGTTCGGACAGGCGTGCATTGGCGAGCACGACCGGCACGCCGATGGCGTCGCACTGGTGCAGCAGGTTGGGCCACAACTCGCGTTCGAGCAGAACCACCAGGCGTGGGCGCCAGGCCTGCACGAAACGGCGCGTGGCGCCTGGCAGATCGAGCGGAAAGTACACATGGTCGACCCGATCGCCAAAGCTGCTGCGGATCTGGCTGCTGCCGGTCGGCGTGGTGCAGGTCACGAGCGGACGGCCCCAGCGCGCATCGGACAACAAGGCCTCGATAAGCGTTCGGGCGGCCAGCACCTCGCCGACCGATCCGCAATGCACCAGCACCACGCCGGGGCGGGCTGCGCCGGCGCCGGCGTGGCCGAAGCGTTCAGCCCAGCGCAGGCGGTAGCGTGGATCGGCGCGTCCGCGCCACCAGAGGTAGACCAGCAGCGGCACGACGGCAGCGGCCAGCAGCAGGCTGTACGCCCGTCGCATCCGTCAGCGCCAGTGATCGGCCACCCATTGGGTGGGCGGCACCCGTCGGTACCATTTGCCGCTGACACCCTCGATGGCGTCGGGTGGGTTGGGTTTGCCGTGGAACGCGATGATCTTGGCGCCCGGTGGAATGGCGGGATCCTTGAACCAGCTCATCAGGCCGCGCGGCACACAATGGCGTTTGAAGCTGACGCACCAGCCTTCGGGCCAGTACTGCACCTTGCCCTGGCGGCCCAGATACTGGGTGATGTACTCCTGCTCGTTGCGCACGTCGGCGATGGATCCCGGATACCCGTTCTTCAGGTGCTCCAGTGCGTCGGCATGTGCGCCGATGGTGTAGCGGTAGACCGAGGTATTGCCGGTGCCGTCCTGCTTGTCCCATTCCTTGATGACGCAGAACGTTCCTGGATGGTCGAAGAAGCAGTCGATGTCGTCTACGATGACGATGTCCAGGTCGAGGAAGAGCGTCGGTCCCTGCAAGTCATACAGCGGGTCGGCAAAACTGGTCAGCTTGAGCCAGCCATGACCGAACGACCAGCTTTGGCGCGTGTCGAACTGGTCGAAACCGACCTGCGGTATAGGGCGAACATCGATGTCGGGGTCGATGCCCTGACCGTCATCGCTCAGGCAGATGAACCGGAACGGGCGCCGCAGGTGGCGGCGCACCATGCTGTGCAACCGGTTGACGTATTCAGGGCCGTATTTACGGCCCCATTTGATGCACAACACGTTGACGGTCTGCATGGTCAGGGAATCCTCCATCGGTGTGGGCCACCGCGCTGTTATTGGCCGGGCTGGCCGCGTTCTATGCCAGGCCCCGCGCCGGCAATGCCGCCTCGCAGCTTGCCGCTTATGGGCTCAGTATCGCGTTGATCGACTGCAGGTCCTGGGCCGTCAGGCTGCCATTGGCCTGACGCAACCGCAGCTCGCCGACGAGCACGTCATATCGGGCGCGGGCCAGGTCGCGCTTGGTCTGGAACAACTGGCTCTGGGCATTGAGCACATCGATGTTGATGCGCACACCCACCTGGTATCCGAGCTTGTTGGCATCAAGCGCACTCAAGCTCGATGCCTCGGCCGCTTCCAGCGCCTTGGCCTGTCCCTGGCCTGACAAGACGCCATAGAAGGCCGCGCGCGTGGTTTGCGACACGGTGCGCCGGGCCGCTTCCAGGTCGGTACGCGCCTTGTCTTCGAGCGCCAGCGCTTCCTTGATGCGGTTCTGGATGGCGTAGCCCGAGAACAGTGGCATGTTGAATGCCAGGGCAATGGTGGCGACGTTGGTCCGGCTGTCCAGCGCGGAGGTCGAACTGCCGTCGTTGTGCGCCAATGCATAACTACCGTTCAGATCGAGCGTGGGCTTTTCGCCGGCCTGCGCCTTGCGGGTTTCGAGCTGCGCCACCTCGAGGGCCAGCGCCGCCTGGCGCAGCTGAGGATGGTTGTCGATGGCCTGGGTGACCCAGGCCTCGACGTTGGCCGGCTCCACCGGCGGCAAGGTCACCGGCGGTGCCAGAGGTTTGGGCGCTGTGCCATCCTTGCCGACCAGGCGATCGAGTGCGATGCGCTTGACCAGCAGGTCGTTGGCCGCCGCGATCTCCTGCGCCAGCACCAGGTCGTAGCGGGCCTGCGCCTCGCGCGAATCGGTGATGGTGCTGGTGCCGACCTCGAAATTGCGTTTGGCCGCCGCAAGCTGTTCAGCCACGGCGCTTTTTTGTGCATCCACGAACGTGACGGCATCTTGCGCTGCGAGCACATCGAAATAGGCCTGGCTTACCCGCACGATCAGGTCCTGCTCGGCGATCTGAAGCAACGCCTGGCCCACGATCACCGTCTTCTGACCCTGTTCGAACGTCAGGCGGTTGACCGGGCGGTACAGCGGCTGGGATGCGCTGAGGGTAGCGCCCTGCGAACCGAACGCGGTATTGGGGATGCGCACGTTGGCATCGACATTGGTGCGTGACATGGATGCGGCCAGGCCCACCGTCGGCAACAAGCCGGCGCGGGACTGCTCGGCACGCGCCACGGTAGCTTCGTATTGCGAGCGCGCCGACTGGAACGTGGCGTCATAGGTACGCGCCAAATCGTATAGATCAACCAGGTTTTGCGCGCTGGCGGGGAGGGCCAGCAATCCACCCAGCATCAGGAAGACCGGAAGCTTGCTGAGCCGCAGCATTGACGTACGGTTGCGCGGTTGCATGTGATCGTTCATGGTGGATGTCCTGGGTTGTCGGCTGGCGGCTCAGTAACGGGGAATGCTGTTGTCAATTTCCATCGACCAGGCATCAATGCCGCCGGCAATATTGACAACCTGCACAAATCCCCGGCTCGTCAGAAATTGCGCGACCTGCATACTGCGTCCGCCATGGTGGCACAGGATCGCGATCGGCAACTGTGGATCGAGTTCCTGCACCCGTGCCGGGACGCTGCCCATCGACATCTGCACCAGTGCGAAGTCACTTTCCTTGACGCTGGCGGTGCGCCACTCGGCGGGTTCGCGTACGTCGAGTACAACAACGGGCTTGTCACCCTGTTTGTTCTTGAGCCACTCGGCCAGTGCGTTCGGTCGGATTTGTTCGATCATTGTTTGGGACAGGTACGGTGGTCAGAAGCGAAAACGGGAGGGCTCCGGAAAATGGAGCAGGCGCGGGGCAACGGTATCCCAGGGCGTGATGGTTCGGAATTCGGTCTCGCCCAGGCGTGTGACGAAAGTGGCGTGCATCATGGGTTCGTCCCCGACGACGGCTCCCAACCTGCCGCCGATTTTCAGGTGCCGCAGCAGTTCCTGTGGAACCTGCGCGATCGAGCCGCTGAGCACGATGACGTCGAACGGGCTTTCCATCGGGATATTGCGGGCGCCGTCCTGGTGCCGCACTTCGGCATTGTGAACGCCAGCCAGTTGCAGGTTGGATCGGGCAAGGCTGGCGAGTTCCTCATGGATCTCGAGCGTGATGACCCGCTGCGCCCGGTGCGCCAGCAGCGCGGCCATATAGCCCGAGCCGGCGCCGATCTCGAGCACTTTCTCGTGTTTCTGTACGGCCATGTCCTGCAGCATGCGCGCCTCGACCCGCGGCGCCAGCATGCACTGGCCGCCCGGCAACGGGATTTCCATGTCGGCGAATGCCAGCGCCTTGTGCTGGCCGGGAACGAAGTCTTCTCGCCGTATCACCGACAACAGATGCAGCACATGGGCGTCTAGCACGTCCCAGGGGCGGATCTGTTGTTCGATCATGTTGAAGCGGGCTTGTTCCAGATTCATGTCGGCATGCATGGCAGGTTCTCGGGGTTCAGGTCGGGCTTTCGATTTTAGAGGCTTGCGCAACCGGGTCTTTGAGGCCCAGCAAACGCCGACCCCATTGGGCCAGATCGTCCATATAACAATAGGCGACCGGCACCACCACCAGGGTCAGCAGCGATGAGGTGATGACACCGCCAATGACCGCCTGGCCCATCGGGGCGCGCATTTCTGAGCCTTCGGTCAGCGCAAAGGCCAGCGGCACCATGCCGAATACCATCGCCAGCGTGGTCATCAGGATCGGGCGCAGCCGCACCTTGGCGGCCATCAGCAGGGCTTCGTTTCGACCGAGGCCGGGTACGATGCTGCCATCGGGGCCCACGCTGTTCTGACGGGCACGAATCGCGAAATCGACCAGCAAAATAGCGTTCTTGGTGACAAGTCCCATCAGCATGATGATGCCAATGATCGAGAACATCGATAACGTGGAGCCGAACAGCATCAGCGCCAGCACCACCCCGATCAGGGTTAGCGGCAGCGCCGTCATCAGCGCCAGCGGCTGCAGGAAACTCTTGAACTGGCTGGCCAGGATCATGTAGATGAAAATGACCGCCATGGCCAGTGCAGAAATCGCATAACCGAAGGCCTCGTTCATGTTTTTGGTCGAGCCGCCGAATCTGTAACTGTAGCCGGGCGGCAGCGTGATGCCATCCATCACCTTGCGGATACCCTCGGACACGGCTCCGGCCGAGCCGCCGTAAACGTTTGCGGTAACGCTGACCTCGCGGGTGAGGTCGCGCCGGTTGATCTGGTTCGGGCTGGTTGTTTCCTTGACCACAGCGACCTGGTTCAAGCGCACAATCCGCGCGCTGCCATCCGGATTGGTCCCGACGGCAAACGGCAGCCGCTCCAGGTCCTGTCTGGCATTGCGCGATTCAGGGCTCAGGCGCACGTTGACGTCATAGGTCTGGTCGTCGCTGGCACGCCAGTTGCCCACGGTCTGACCGGCCACCATGGTGCGCAACGACGCGCCCAGCTGGTTGATGCTCAGGCCCAGGTCGGAGGCAACGTCGCGCCGAACCTGCACGTCCAGTGTGGGCTTGTTCGGCTTGACGCTGGAGTCCAGGTCCACCAGGCCGGGAATGGTGCGTACCTTTTCCAGCGCCTGCACGGTGATGCGCTCGAGTTCGCCCTGGTCGGGGCCCTGAATCGAGAACTGGACCTGCTTTTGCCCGCCGACCGAATCGAGCAGGCCGACGTGGGTCACCGTGATGCCGGCCACCTCACGCAGGCGTTCGCGCAGCAGTGCCGACATGACGTCGACGCTGCGACTGCGGTCCTTGCGGTCGATCAGGCGGACATAGACAGAGGCGTAGATTTTTCCTTGCGCATTGCCGGTATTGATCGTGACCAGCGTATAGCGCACCTCCGGCAACTCGCGCACGATGGCCTCGACCTGGCGCGCCTTGGCTTCGGTGACTTCGAGCGAGGAGCCAACCGGCGTATTGAAATCGAGCGTGGTCTCGGAGAAATCGGATTTGGGCACGAATTCGGTGCCGAGCAGGGGAACCAGCACCAGGCTGCTGACAAAGATCGCCAGCGCCATCAGCAGTGTGCTCACCCGGTGCGCCAGCGACCAGCGCAAAATGCCCTGGTAGGCATCGATCAGCCAGTCGGTGCCGGTATCGAATGCGCTGGTGATGCGTCCGATGGTCTTGTCGTAGAGGGTGCGGGGTGCGTGGCGCTTGCCGTGGGACTCGATACTCGGGTCGTGCCAGATCGATGACAACATCGGGTCGAGCGTGAAGCTGACGAACATCGAGATCAGTACCGCCGCAACGACGGTCAGGCCGAACTGGTGAAAGAACTTGCCGATGATGCCGCCCATGAAGCCGATCGGCAGGAACACCGCGACGATCGACAGCGTGGTGGCCAGCACCGCCAGGCCGATCTCCTGGGTGCCCTCGAGCGCAGCCTGGAATGCGCCCTTGCCCATCTGCACATGGCGCACGATGTTCTCGCGCACCACGATGGCATCGTCAATCAGCAGTCCGACACACAGCGACAGGGCCATCAGCGTGATGGTGTTGATGGTGAAGCCGAACAGGTCCATGAACAGGAAGGTTCCGATGATCGCGATCGGCAGCGTCAGCCCGGTAATGATGGTGGAACGCCAGGAATTGAGGAACAGAAACACGATCAGCACGGTCAATGCAGCACCCTCGATCAGGGTCTGGCGCACGTTGGCCACCGACACCCGGATCTCGCGTGATCCATCGGCAATCTGTTCGAGCCGCACACCGGGCGGCAGCTGTTTCTGCACCTCTGCGATGGCCATCTGCAGACCGTCCACCACCGCGATGGTGTTTTCGTCCTGTGATTTCTGCACTGTCAGCAAAAGCGTGCGTTCACCGTTGTACAGGGCCAGGCTGTCGACCTCCTGAGCGCCGTCGACCACCCGTGCCAGTTGTTCCAGCCGCACCGGTGTGCCATTGCGCCGCGCAACGATGATCTTGCCGAAATCTTCTGGTCGTTCAATACGCGCATCGATCTGGACCACTTTTTCCTGTTCCAGCGACCGGATCGCGCCGACCGGAAGCTCCTGGTTCTCGTTGCGCACGGCGGTCACGACCTGGTCCGGCGTCAGGCCATAGGCCTCCAGCGCGCGCGGGTCGAGAAACAGGTTGATCTCGCGCTTGGTGCCACCCACCACGGTGACCGAGCCGACACCGCGCACGTTTTCCAGTCGCTTCTTGAGTGTCTGGTCGGCCCAGTTGGTCAGCTCCACGGCGCTCATCGGTTTGGCCGCGGCTTGTCCATTCTGTGTCCGGCTGTCGGGCAGCACCGCGATCGACCAGACCGCACGGGACGCCGGATCGAACCGTGACACCCGCGGCTCCTTGACTTCGGCGCGCAGCAGCGGCTTGATGGCCGCGACCTTCTCGCGCACGTCCTCGGCCGCCTTGCGGCCGTCGGTGTTCAGGCCGAATTCGATCACGACGACCGACTGGCCTTCGTAGCTGCGCGAGGTCAGTGCATTGATGCCGGCAATCGAATTGACGCCTTCCTCGATGCGCTTGGTGACCTCACTCTCGACGATTTCGGGCGCCGCACCCGGATATTCGGTGACCACCACGACGACCGGAAAATCGATCTCCGGGAACTGGTCGATCTGCAGGCGTTGGTAGGAAAAAAGACCCAGCACCACCAGGGCCAGCATGACCATGGTGGCGAAGACCGGATTTTGCAGGCTGACGCGTGTGAACCACATGGCTTACAGCGCCTTGGCCGCGAGCTTGACGGCAGTGCCTTCACGCAGGCGCCCGACCGAACCGGCGATCACCGGTGTGTCCTGCGCCAGGCCCTTGACTGCCACCATCCATTGCCCGTCGAACTCGCCCTGATCACCCAGATCGACCGGTTGATGGACCACCCGATTGTCGCGCACGATCTGCACATAGGGGCGGGGACGGTCATTGCGCACGGCGCTGACCGGTAGCGCCAGCGAGCTGCTGGCGCCGACGGCCAGTGTGCCTTGTGCGAACAGACCCTGGCGCAGCCCGGGCGTCGGTGTGAGCGCCAGGTAGGCCAGCACTGAGCGGCTTCCCGCGACCACGGTGGGGTTGATACGCACCACCTTGGCGCGCACCGGTGTGGGTGTGCCCTCGATCTGGAGTTCGGCAACCTGCCCGAGCCGCACCATCGCGGAGTCGGTCACGGCGAGGCTGGCTTCGAGCTCAAGCTGGCTGATATCGATCAGCTCCAGCACCCGGCCGTCGACCCCGATGCGTTCGCCGTTTTGTGCCAGGCGCTGGGCGATTTGGCCGGTGATGGGGGCGCGCAGCACTGTGTCTTCGAGTTGCTTGGAGATCACGTCGACGCCCGCCAGTGCGGCGCGGTAGTTGGCCTGCGCCGCGGAAAGGCTGGAGCTGGACGAGTCGAGCGCAAACTTGGATATAAAACCCTTTTCGACCAAGGTGGTGTTGTTGTCGAGGGTGCGTTGTGCCATGTCGACCTGGGCCTTGGCCGCCTCTGCCTGCTGGCGAACCTGACGCAGCCGTGCCTGGGCGTCGGTGGCATCGACGCGGGCGACGACCTGGCCGGCCTTGACGAGATCACCCTCACGCAGGTTCAGGTCCTGCAGTTCGCCGGCGACCCGGGCCTTGATGAAGGCCGAATTGACCGCTTTCAGCGTGCCCGAGACAGGGAGCCGCTGGGTCAGGTCGCGCGACTGCACCTGCACCATGTCGGTTGCGACGAGCTCGACCACCGGCTCGGCGCGCGTCGCCGCCTGCTCGGCTATTTGTTGCTGGGCCTTGCGTTTTCCGACAATCTGGGTGGCCCCGTAGGCCAGGCCGGCGATTGCGAGGGCGACTGCCAGCCATTTGACGACCCGACTCATAGTGAATGTTTCCTTTTTAGGTTTGTAGCAGCGCCCGCAGCAACACACAGGCCGTTGAGCAAGGTGTCGACCTGGGCCGCGATGTAGTCCTGTGGCACCAGCGGCGGTCCATCGAGCGCCATGCAACCGCCCAGGGAATGTTTCCAGACGATCAGGTACAACATGGGCGCGAGCACGGTATGGACGCCGTATTGCAGGTCCATCGGGCGAAATTCGCCGCGTTGTATGCCGCGCTGCAGAATGCGGCGAATCAGCAGATTTCCGGGTTCGATGACTTCTTGTTGATAAAAAGCGGCTAATTCCGGAAAATTGCTGGCTTCGCTCATGATCAGCTTCGAAATGCCAGAGGCTTTCGTGTCGCCGACATTCGCCCACCAGGTCTTCATGGCGAAGTGCAACAGCTCGGCGGTAGAGCCGGGGTAATTGTCGAGCTGGCTGCTCCACTGAGGGAACCGACCGGAGATGTTTTCCCGCACCACCGCCTTGAAGAGGTCTTCCTTGCTGGCGAAATACAGGAACAGCGTACCCTTGGACACACCTGCGCGTCGTGCCACTTCTTCCACCCGGGTGGCCGCGTAGCCTTTTTCGACGAACAGGTCCAGCGCCGCGGCAATCAATTCGCCGGGGCGGGCCTCTTTGCGGCGTGCGGTCTTGGGGTGGGCGGCAACCGGCTGGTCGCTGTGGGATACGGGCACGGAATCTCTTAATGACTGATCGGTTAGTAATGTAGCGGATCGCGACCGATCGGACAATCGCCAGGGACTGCTTTCCCCTTTGCTTTACCGGGCATTTACCAACGCGATGCGGTCAAGGGCGGTGGCACTTGTCAAAGGAGTTCTGTTGCCTGACCGGTGCTCCGCCGTGGCCAGAGTCCCCGGCGCGATCAGTTGCCGAGATCGCGTGTGCCGGCCTGCGCGAAGTAGAACCACTCGTTGCCAGGCATGGCGCCAGGGTTGGGAAACACGATGAATCCGTCCTGGCTGGCGAGCACCGGCGTGCCGTCATGGCGCACGCCGATCGTCGCGCCCTGGGTCACGGCGTCGTAGCTCGCCCATTGCCGGCTGAAGCGATCACTGGCATGGTGCTTGTCGACAACTTCCGTCAAGCGCAGCAATTGCGGTTCGGCAACCGCCGGTGGCGCTGGTGCGTCAACCAGTTGCAATTGCGCCAGTGTGTTGTGGATGGCCCGCATTGCCACCTCGGGTGCGGCGGGATCGTCATGCTGGCCGCATTCGAGCGTGAGGGCGTAACCGCCCTGGCTGCGCATGTATTCGGTTGTGCCGACCCCATAACGCGGGTCGGTGGACAACAACTGCGCACGGTCGTCCGGCAGGGTACGGGCCAGGCGGCGGCGCACGCCTTCAGCATAGGTATCGAGCCAGCCCTCGACGATACGGCGCGGTCCCAGGCGCAGCGCCAGCGCCTGCTCACTCTTGGCTTGGGCAAACGGCTCCAGCGTGCCGCGGTTGTCCTGCGGGCCCAGCATCAAGAAGGGTTCGCCACCGGCGTGAAACGAATGCAGGTCCAGCAGCACGTCGTGTTCGGCCAGCAGCGGACACAACACATTGGCCACGCGGTCCTCGTAGTCCTGCGGGTCCGGGTTCGGGTACAGGTTGCGGTTCAGGTTGCGGTCGCCCATGCGCTGGGCGCGCTGGAATGCCAGCGGATTGGTGATCGGTAGCAAGGTCACGCTGCCCCGGAGCAGCACCAGCGAGCCGCTGTCGAGTTGACGCACCACGCGCGCGATCGCCTGGCTGCCGCAGGTCTCATTGCCATGGACGGCGCCGGTCACGATTAGCCGGGGCCCTGGTTCGAGGGCGCGGAAACTGTGTATGCGCAAGGCGTTGGTCGGTGGGGTGTCGGACATGGTGCGGGGGCGGTAGTCGGGATGCGGGAATGCAGCAGGGTTTTGGGTCGCCAAGTGGCGGCATTCACTATAGCGGAGCATCAGCGGTGTGCCGATGTGGCGGGCGATTGTGGGGTGTCTGCTTGTGTGCGATTGTGTTGGTGTTGGTGTTGGTGTTGGTGTTGGTGTTGGTGTTGGCTTCGACGCGCGTCGTGGCTGGCGGGAGCCGGCGCGGGCTCCTGGTGGGGCGGTCGGGCGCTGGACGCGCCGACTGCCCTGCGGTGCTCGCGGGCGGGGCGCATCGCGCAACTCACTACGCGCCCGGGGGCGCTTCGTTCAGACAGGCGCGATGAGAATGATTACGAAGCGCGCTGCGCGCGCAGCCCCGCCCACTGTGCTCCTCGGCGCCACACAAGTCGCCCGCGCCGGCACCCGCCAGCCACGACGCTGAGCCATTGGTGTTCGTCGTGCCGAGGCTCTCGGGCCGCGGGCGTTGGGGCAACCGCTGAATAACGGTGGCACGGATGCATATGCTGTTGTCAGCCGGTCGTCGATGGGCCGATGGCGTTCGAGGCAGGTGATTTTTTTCAACCGAAGGTGGCGTGGATCATCATGATCTGAATGTCGGCTCGGCAGCCGTTGCGGGCGGACGGAGAATTCACGGTCTCGGCCACATACCGGTCATCGCGGCGCGCAGGCGCCGGCCGCATCAACGGCTGGTCTATCGCGGATTGCAGACAATCACGGACACGGCCTGCGCCATTCGCTATCGACGGTCTTTCGAATGACTGCGGCCCCGGCCAGCTAACCGACACTGCCGACCCGTAAGCGCGATTCGCTGAATCGGCTACCCCGCTCCAGAGTAGTCATCGGCGTGCAGCAAGCGCTGGCTGGCGTCAAGCCGGATGTAACGGCTGAACCACCAGGCGAACGCCAAGGGCCGTGCATACACGGTTGACCGTGTCGAAGCGCGGCGCACTGCCGGGCCGCAAGGCTTTGTACAGCGCTTCCCTCGTGATGCCTGCCGCCTTGGCGATGTCGGTCATGCCACGAGCGCGGGCGATGTCCCCTAGCGCGGCAGAAAGCAGTCCTGCGTCGTTTGCCTGCAAGATGTCGGTCAAGTAAGCGGCAATGGCCTCGTCGCTGTCGAGGTAGGGGGCGGCATCAAATGCCGGCAGGTCGTCAACCTTCATTCGCGTGTTCATTTTCGTTTCCTCCTTCAATCCAGCAGGGCGACAAGCGCCTTCGCGCGCCTGAGGTCGGCCTTCTATGTGCGCTTGGATCCACCAGCCAGCAGGACAACAAGCTGGCTGCCTCGCTGCGTAAAGTACACGCGCCATCCGGCCCCGACATGGATGCGAAGCTCGGAGACGCCGCCGCCCACCGGCTCAACGTCGCCGAGTAGACCTCGTTCAAGTCGATTGATCCGAGATACCACAACGCCACGTATTGAGGTGTCTTTCAAATGGTCGAGCCATGAGGTGAACTCAGGAAGTGCTTTGACGTTAAACACAGAGAGGGTGTAATCGAACCGAATACACCAAGTCAATCCCGCTTTGCCGGGTAGCCGACGACGAAGTGTCGGCTCCGGCATCAGCGCAGCCGCGAGCGGGCTTCGACGCGCCGGACCGGTCTGTCGCGAGTACCCGCAACTGGCCGACAGTGTGAGTACCCGAGCGTGCCAAGAAGCAGCATGTCATATTGGCACAGGGGGGAGCGCAGCCAACTTCGCACCAGGACTTCGTGCCGAAGCGACTTGTTCCACCGCCCGATTGCCAATTCTTGACTCTCGGGCGGCTGGCCTTAACGGCTGATCAGATTTCAGTCTGCTCGGAGATCTCCAGGGCGTCATCCACCTCAATGCCAAGACACCTCACCGTTGACTCGAGTTTGGGGTGGCTGTATACCTCGCCCCGGTCGCGCAATGATGTGGTTTAACTGGTTGCTCCATCGGATCGCCTTCGGCTCGCGCTGAGCGCCAACGTTAAAGCGCTGTCAAAATGCCATACATATATATGGCAATTTTGCCATACTTGGAATAGAATTTCGTATGAGCGCCCCAAGCTTCGAGTGGGATGAGGTGAAAGCCACGGAGAACTTGGCGAAGCACGGCGTATCGTTTGCCTCGGCCCAATACGCCTTTGTTGACCCGAAGCGGGTTATTGCAGAAGACATGGCGCACAGCGCTAAAGAAGTGCGTTATTTTTGCTTTGGTGAAGTTGGTGGCGGAATATTGACCGTCAGGTTCACGTTGCGTGCAGACGTGATAAGGATCATCGGCGCCGGGTATTGGCGCAAGGGAAAGGCCATTTATGAACGCGAGAATCAAGTACACCGATGGGCCGATCGGCGACCCAAAAGTCATTCGTGACATGCTGCCGTCGCCGGATCAGTTGGCGTTTCGTGATAAAGATGTCAAGATTACGATTACATTGAGCAAGCGTAGCGTCGATTTTTTCAAGGATCAGGCAGCGAAGAGCGAGACGCAGTACCAACGGATGATCCGTCGTTTGCTTGATGCGTACGTCGAGACGCATTCGAGCGCTTTAACTGGTCGCCGAAAGCGGGCGGACCGCAAGCGGTCCGCCGTTTAGCGTTAACGTCAGGCCATTTCCGGCAGCGGATTGAACGGCTGCTTTCTCCAATAATCTAATACCGCTTTCGCAGCGAAGCCGTCCCACCAGTCCACGCGGCCAGTACCCGGAATTGGTTGGAAGTGTCAGCTCGATGCCGGCGGGAGCAGTCGCTGGCCAAGCCTCGCCGCAGGCTGGGCCTACCGCAACCTGCAGACAGACATTGAACGTCAGCTTCAGATATGAGCGGACACCCATCCGAAAAGGGGGGCAAAGTCAGGTATAGGTTGGCGCAGTCGTTCAAGCCCTAAATCTAAGCGACTGCACACAGTCTGAATCAGTCGTCCGTCATAACATCAATATTGGGTCAGGATTCACGACGTCCATGTCTCGAACCAGCTGCAATCAAACCCCTGAAGGGAACTGCAGGCCGCGCCAAGCGAGCCACGTCTCCCGCTACCACCGCTGATGCAGAAAATCGATAGCAGAAAAAATGGCATCACTGTCACCATTGAGCGTGGCAACAGGTACGGTCAGTTCGGAAGCGGACACGGCCGCCATGAACTGCGTCACCATCGACACCTTGACGTCTCGCACCAGCAACACGGGATTGAGCCGACGTGCAACTACGGGCGCATCTTTAAGAGGAATCAGCGGCACCACGACTCGCGTGTTGAGACTGGTGATCAGGCCGGCCTGCACGTCCAGCAAATAGCCAACGCCGCCTCGATTGGCATAGACATCGAAGCGCGCCATCAAAAGTTCCGGTGCTTGACCAGTGGAAGGTCGTTTTGCTCCACGTACGCGTTGGAGCTGTCCAGTGCAGCCTGATTTTCCTGGAGCCATATTGCGGCTTGTTTGGTGGCGACCGCACGCGAAACCCCTTCCTGCGACGCCTGCGAAATATTGATCCTCAACCCGCGGGCTTGCTCCAATAGTTCGGCGTCCAGCGTGATGTTGGTGGCCTTTCGGATCGGCAGGGTGTCAGATGTCGTCATTTCAGCCACACAGAAAAAAGGAAGGTGATGCAGGGCAAGATGTTGCCACAAATGCGCATGATGGACAACATCACACTGCGTGCTTGATGCAACTGCACAGAGCACCGGCGAACCTCCCGGGAGTTGGGGCCCAGCCCGCCGCCGCGCCACATCCGGACCTCACTCGCAGTCTGTGGCATAACGGCATCAACCGATCCATGTGTTTTTCCTGCGCCGCCCATGAACCACGTCATCCTGTCCGCCTTATTGCCGGTGATGGCCCTGATCCTGCTGGGGCTTGCTGTCGGACGCGCCCGCTGGCTCGGGCCGACGGCGGTGCGTCACCTGTCCACGGTCGCGTTGATGGTGCTGACACCGGTCAACTCGGGGGGTCAACTCGGGGTCAGTCCCATACTTTCTAATTGAGCTAGAAGGTATAGCACTGACCCTCTGCTCCCGGTGATCTGGGCGAACGACGACGAACTGGAGTTGGCAGCCGACAACCTGCGCGCACGTGCCGTTGAGCAGGCGGGCGGCGTATCGCGACAGAATTGAAATCGAGGAGGACAAGGGCGTATCCTCAAGCGGGAGTTCAAGGACTGTCATACGGAGCCCGAATAGTGAAAAAAGTAGGTGAAATCCGCGAGCTATGGCGCTACCCGGTCAAAGGCATGGCCGGCGAGAGCCTTCAGACCGGTCAACTCGGCGCGCATGGCCTGAATGGAGATCGAACCTGGGCGGTGCGTGACAACGCTCGCCGGGAGATCCAAAGCTGCAAGTTCCGGCCTGAGTTGTTGCGGTGTTCCTCGCGAGTCGATGCGACATCGGGAGGTGCCGTGGAGATCATATTTCCCGACGGCAGCGTGTTGGGCGGATCAGACGCGCGATCGCACACGCGCGTTTCCGAACTGATCGGCCATGCCTCAACGATCGAAGTTCTGCGCCCGGCCGCCGACGCTGATTTCTACCGCCGCTTCAAGGCTGACGATCACACCTGGATGACTGAACTGCGGGCCACGTTCGAGCGAGAGGCGGACGAGCCACTGCCCGGCATCCTGGACAATTTTCCAAGCGCAGCAGCCGAGTTCGTGGTGATGCCAGGCACCTTCTTCCTTGTAACCCCGTTCCACCTGCTGACTACAGGCAGCCTCGCCTGGATGAAGGCGATCAACCCTTCTGCGGATTGGCAGTCCCGGCGCTTTCGCCCCAACGTGCTCGTCGATACCGGCAATGGCCACGGCCCGGTCGAGCAAGATTGGATAGGGCAGCAGATCGTCATGGGCGACACCGCCGCTGTCGCCTGCGTTGATGCCACGCCGCGTTGTGGCGCCATCACGCGTGCGCAAGCCGAGTTGCCGGCGGACAAGACGATGCTGCGCACGGTTGTGAAGCACGGAGACCAGAATTGTGGCGTTTATGGCGAGACTGTCATCGCCGGGCAAATCCGGGTTGGTGATGCTGTGTACGTGCGTCACCCGGCATAGACCTACGACACGGCCAGGACATGCCGTATGACCACATCACAGCGTATGCAACGCTCTGCCGGATCTGCCGAGAGTATTGCCTGTGTGTATCGAGCGCGTTCTCGCTGCGTAACTCGATGCCCCTGCAATTGGCTGCTCCCGGCGGCTAGCGCCAGAAGGTACTGTGCTCGGCGACAGCGTTGCCGCTGCGTTGACACGCGACAGTAGCTTGTGTTGTGTTGTGGCTGTGCAGGCTGCGGGTCGCGACGTGGGCGTTGACGCGAACACAGGTTCAAGTTCAGGGTGACGTGAGCCACTCAGGCGAACCGCGCTTGGGCGAGCGGATCATGGCGTAGTCCCCCGGCTACGGTGCAAGGCGCCATGCGGCGAGGTGCCGCTGACAGTCGCCACGCGAGAAGGCCAACATCAGGTATCGGCAACAGCGGACATTCGGCCGCCAGATCTGCACGACAGAACCCGGTCTCTCGCGCGCATCCAAAGCCCTGCTTCTTGCCGCGCCCCCAGCCCCACTCTGGGCCGTCGCGCACCATCCGGACCTCGCCCGCAGGCTGTGGCATAACACGGCATCAACCGATCCATGCTTTTTTCCTGCGCCGCCCATGAACCACGTCGTCCTGTCCGCCCTGTTGCCGGTGATAGCCCTGATCCTGCTGGGGCTTGCGGTCGGGCGCGCCCGCTGGCTCGGGCCGGCGGCGGTGCGGCGCTTGTCCACGGTCGCGTTCATGGTGCTGACACCGGTGCTGCTGTTCCGTGCCATGAGTCGGGTGCATGTGGAGCAGCTCGATCTGCTCCCTGCGCTGGTTTATGCGCTGGCGCTGGCGCTGGTTTTCGTGGGCGTATTGCTCCAGCGCGGGTTGACCGGGCGTGCCGCGGTGCTGGCGCTGACGGCCACCTACGGCAATTCGGTGATGATCGGCATCCCGCTGGTCTCGCTGGTCTGGGGCGAGGCCGGCCTGGTCACCCTGTTCACGCTGGTTCCGATCCACTCTTTGTTGTTGTTGACCTCGGCCACCGTGGTGCTGGAGTTTGCTGCGGCGCGCGAACATGCCGATGCCAGGCCCGATGTGGCGGCCCGGCTGTGGATGGTGGGTCTGCGCGCCTTGCGCAAGGCGCTGGTACATCCGGTACCGCTGCCGATCATCGCCGGCCTGTTGTTTGCCAAGACGGGTCTGTTGATACCGCCCTGGCTGGATACACCGATGGTGTGGATGGGCCAGGCGTTCGGTCCGCTGGCGCTGCTGCTGGTTGGAGTGTCGCTGGCCGGCACGTTTGTCGGCAAGAACCTGCGCGCTGCGCTGCTGATCAGCGCCATCAAGAACCTGTTGATGCCACTGTTGACCGCCTTGCTGGGATGGGCGTTCGGCATGTCCGGCCTGCCGCTGGCGGTGATGATCGCCACGGCCGCCTTGCCGGTGGGCGCGAACGCATTCATGTTCTCGCAGCGTTATGCATTGGCGCAGGACACGGTTACTGCGGCGGTGGCGGTGTCCACCGCGTTGTCAGCGCTCACTGTCGCTTTGGTGCTGCTGCTGGTGATGGCGCCGTGACGGGGCGCCAGACTGTCGCGGGTATCAAGGTGCCAGACGCTCGCGCACCCAGCGCGACTGGTCGGCCAATGTGTAGCGTAGCCGGTCATGCAGGCGGCTCTTGCGTCCCTGCCAGAACTGCCAGTTGTCGGCTTTGAGGCGGTAGCCGCCCCAATGGGGCGGGCGGGGCGGTTGCAGCAGGAACAGGGCGCCGTATTTCGCCGCATTGGCCACCAGCACTGCGCGGCTGGAGATTACCTGGGACTGTGGTGACGCCCAGGCGCCGATGCGCGAGTCCAGCGGTCGGCTGCGGAAATAGGCATCGCTTTCTTCGTCGCTGATTTTCTCCACCACACCCTCGATACGCACCACACGCTCGAGTTCGACCCAATGGAACTGCAACGCAGCATATGGATTGCCGGCCAGTTCCTGGCCCTTGCGGCTGCCGTAGTTGGTGTACCAGACGATCCCTTGTGCGTCATAACCCTTGATCAGCACCACCCGGGTGCTGGGGCGCAGGTTGTGGTTCACTGTGGCGAGTGTCATGGCGTTGGGCTCGGGCACCTTGGCCGCAATGGCTTCGTCGAGCCATTGACCAAATTGTTGCAACGGGTCCGCGTGAGAGGCGTCTTCACTGAGTTCGGCGCGCTCGTAACTCTTGCGCAAATCGGCGATGTTGTTCATGGTGGCAGTATAGGAAGATGGCGGCTGCCCTTGCCTGCGCCGGGTCAAGTTTCCGGGTCGCCCGCATGCACCAGCAGCCGCTGCAGGGCAAGGTCGTGGATGCCATGGCTGCGCAGGCAATGCAGGGTTGTACTGGCGTAGTCCAGCGTGGTGCCATAGCGGCCGCTGGCGCTGGCGAAGATGTCCCGGTACTGCTGCGCGCTCAGTTCGCCGGTGAAATTAGGGCTGCCGCGCGACAGTGTGAACGTCAGCGCCCTGACCGGGCCTTGTTCGGTTGCACAAAGCAACCATTTCGGATCGTAGACACCGGTCACCATTTCGCGGTCCCACAGCTGGTGCAGCACCGACTCGCCAGCATGTTGCGGCACGCGCAGCACCGCGCCGTGGCAGCTGCCGCCCGACAGCAATGCGAACACGAGCCCGGGAACCGCGGGCGTGCCGCGGTTGACACGGCTCCACATCTTGAGCGCACGGTGCCAGCCATGCACCCGTGCCAACCGTTGCTCCGTCAGGTCGAAATCGGGTCGCCAGATCAGCGAGGCATACGCAAACACCCACAGGTCGCTGCGCCCGCCCCAGTCCGACTTGGCGCGCTCAAGCAGGGGCAGGGGGTCGCGGATCGGACGGGGGCATGGGGACATCGGGGCGGCCGCAGACAAGTTGTTGGCGTTCGCAACTGTAGCTTGCCCGAGCGAGCGGGCAGGACACATCAAACCGCGCTGTCAAGCGTCCAGACACGGAGCAGCAGGCTGAGGCCACCGACGATCAGCAGCAACCACACCGCCTTTATCGCACGCTGCGGCGGCAACCGGGCATGCACGCGGCTGCCGGCAAAAAACCCCAGTGCGGCGGCGGGCATCAGCGCCAGTGCAAGCGCCAGCAAACCGGGCTGGTCGTAAAAGCCGCTGCCGGTGAACAGCCCCAGTCGCACCAGCGCCGTGCAGAAGATCAGCACGCCGATGCTGGCGCGCAGCACGTGCTTGTCGGCCAGGCGACGTGCCAGATACAGGGTGTAGATCGGCCCTCCGGTACCGTATAGCGCCGTAAACGCGCCGCCGAACAGTCCGGCGGGCACTGACCACCGGGGCGACGCCGTGCGCAATGGGGCTCGGCCGAGCAGGCTCCAGGATGCATACGCCAGTACGAAACCGCTCAGCAACCCGAGCAACCAACGTTCCCCTGCATGCACCAGCAGAGTCACGCCGCCGGCCATGCCGGCCAACAACCACGGAGCCAGCCGCAACAGTTCCCGGTGGTCGACAAGACGATAGTGGCGCAGTCCGAGCAACAAGCCCGCGCACAGGTCGAACAGCAGCATCATCGGTACCGCGAAACGCAGTGGAAAGAGATGTGCCAGAAACGGAATAGCGACCATCGATGCGCCAAAACCGGTGAGCCCATAAACCACGTAGGCGAGCGCCACGATGCCCGCGGCGGCAACCAGCGTCGACCAGGGCAGATCGGTCATTCGCGCTGCATCACCGGCGCCGGCAGTCCTTCGATCATTACGTTCAGGCAGGCGGGCAGGCCACTGTCGCGCGCGCGCTGCAGGGCTTGCGGCATGGTGTCGGCGTCGGTGACCTGCTCGCCAAATCCACCGAAGGCCACCGCCACCGCGTCGTAGCGACTGGGTTGGAGTTCGCACCCGATCAGGCGCTCGGCGCCGTAGTCGCGCAACTGGATCTGGTATTCGGCATTCCAGCGGGCGTCGTTGCCGACCACGATGACGCAGTCGAGCGCGTATCGCACGGCGGTATCGAACTCGGCGATGTGGAACCCGACGGTGCCGTCACCCATGACGGCCACCACCGGTGCGTCAGGCACGGCGCACCGGGCTGCCAGCGCGTAGGGCAGGGCGGAACCGATCGCACCGGCCACGCCATTGATGACGCGGTGCGGCGCGTCGAGGCAGGCGCTGGCCCACTGGCCGATCTCGCCACCATCGCACACCAGCACCGCATCGGGATGGCTGTCGAGCACGGTCTGCAAGGGCCTGAGCATCTGCACCGGATGCAACCGGCCCGCCTGTTGTGCTTTCGCCTGTGCCCAGGCAGGTGGACGCCAGGCGATGGCTGCGTCGAACTGGCCGAGCCACGCAGGGTCGATGCCCGTGTGGCCAGCCATATGCGCGGCCGTCAGTGCCCCAAGGGCCGATGGCGCATCGGCTGACGCCGTGTGTTGCAGCCGATCACCGAGCGCCTTGCGGCTGCGCGCAATCTCGGACGGTTCCGCATCGATCTGTAGCACGGCTGCGTCGGCAGCGATCGCCGGCGTCTGACCGAACTTGAGCGTGAAGTCGAGCCGCTTGCCCAGCAGCAGCACTGCGTCGGCCTGGGCCAACACCTGCGCAAATGCGCCTAGGCGTGGGTCTGCAATGCCGCGTGGGCTGTCCATGCCGACCACCGGTATGCCGCAGGCCGCCTGCAGTGCGGCCATGCGGGCGCGCCCGGATCGGGTCAGACACGATGGTCCGGCAAGAATCACCGGCCGGCGTGCGCTCCTGAGCACGTCCATCATGGATCTGGCGACGTGCGCGTCCAGTGGCATCACCTCGGGCGCGCAGTCTGCCGCTGTGACGGGCGTTGCGCCAACGACCAGGCCCTCCAGCGCGTCGGACGGCAGACTCAGATGCACCGGGCCGGGCCGTCCCGACCGTGCCAGGCGCACGGCGCGGGCAAAGTCGGCTGCGACAGCATCGGCGCTGGCGCAGGTCCAGGCTGCCTTGCAGACGGGCTCGGCCATGTCGGCCTGGCGCATTTCCTGGAACGCGCCTTTGCCCCGTTGCGTATTCGGCGCGTGACCCGACAGCAGCACCACCGGCGCCTCGGCCATCAGTGCGGTGTACAGCGCCGACACTGCATTCGCGTGGCCAGGGCCGCCAGTCACCAGCGCCACGCCGACCTCGCCGGTGATACGCGCATATGCGTCGGCCATGTGAACCGTGGCTGCTTCGTGCCGGGTGTGGATCAGCGGGATGCCGGCGTCGAATGCAGCGTCGAACACCGGCATGATGTGGTTGCCAGAGAGGGTGAAGATGCGCTTGACACCGGCTGTCTTGATGGCGTCGAGCAGTGCGTCGCAACCGCGGCTTTCTTTACGTGAATTCATGTTGATCCGGGCCTGCTATTTCAATTCGATCTGCAGGTTGCGTCCCAGGCGCTGGTACACCGCAAACTGCTCGGCCGCGAAACGCTGGCTGTCCTCGGCCGACAACACATGGGGAATACTGCCGGCCTTTTCGGTTGCGCCAATCCACCGTGTGTCTTTGGCCACCCTGGACAACGTTGCCGCCAACCGGTCGAGTACATCCCGTGGAAGATCCGGCGGGCCATACAGCGCGCTCCAGCCGACGATGGCCTCCAACTGCGGATAACCGGACTCGCGCGCCGTTGGCACGTCAGGAAGATCCTTGGCGCGTGCGGGCGTTGTTGTCATCAATGCACGCATCTTGCCACCCTGTATGTTTCCGATCATCGAGGTCAGGTTACCGCAACTGAAATCGACGTCCCCACTCAGCAGCGCGAGCGCGGCCTCTCCGCCACCCTTGTACACGATGGGCATGGCGGCGTCTTTGCCGATTTTGAGCACATCGAACAGCAACTGCGGCGCGAAGTTCAGGATGGTCGCCGGTCCGGTGGTGCTGTAGTTCATCTTGCCGGGCTGGGCCCGAAGCGCGTCGACCAGATCCTTCATCGTCTTGTGCGCCGAATCACTGCGCACCGCACACACGACCGGATTGAGTTCCAGCACGCCAATCAGACTGAAGTCGTTCCACTTGTAGGGCGGAGGGTTCTGCAGCGCAGGCAATACGGCCTGCGAACCGACCCGGCCCATCAGCAGGGTGTAACCGTCTGCCTTGGCTGTGCGCACCGCATTGGAGCCGATGGCACCGCCGGCTCCAGGCCGGTTCGTCACCACCAGCGGCTGGCCGAGCGTTGCCTGCGCTGCGGCGGCCAGGTTGCGTGCAGCGAGGTCGGCATCGCCACCTGCGCTGAACGGAACAACCAGTGTGATCGGGCGGTCGGGGTAGGTCTGTGCGCCGGCGATTGCCCCCACCGTCAGCAGTGCCGCGGCGATCAATGTAAGCCGCACGCTCGCACTTCGTGCGCGGGACAATTGCGAATGGACGGCGGCATTGCAGGCGCTGGCGGTAGGCATGGATGGTTTCCTGTGGTGGTTGTACATGGAGAGGTCAGGCGGTCTGCGCCTGCTCATCGAGAATGGTTTGACCCGGTGCCACGCGGGTGAAGTGCACCGGTTTGCGGCTGAGCTCCAGTGCGCCGTGCAGTTGGGTCACGACGATGTAAGTCGAGCCCGGAAGGTCACCGCTGTCCGGGTAGTCCTCCCTGAAATGCGCGCCGCGTGAGTCTTCGCGGGCGAGTGCCGACCTGGCGATCACGCGGCTGACCGTGATCAGGCTGCGCAGGTTCAGCCAGTCGTGCCAGCTCAGGTTGAAGCCGCGGTCTCCGTCCTGCACGCCGGTGCGTGCCAGCGTCGCGTCGAGTTCGTCGAGTGTTCGCAGCGCCCGTTGCAGGCCCGTCGCGTCGCGCAGAATGCCCACGTCCTGCCACATGCAGTCGAACAACGCTTCGCGGATGGCCTCCATGTCGCCGGGCGCTTGCGCAAACGGCAACAGTTGTTCCGCGACGCTCGCCGCCAGTGCGGCTTCGTCGGGCGCACGCAGCGTGCCTTCGCGGGCCACCCAATCGGCCATGCTGTCGCCGGCGATACCGCCAAACACGGTGGAGTTCGCCACGCCGTTGCCGCCCAGCCGGTTCGCGCCGTGCACGCCCCCGGTGTCTTCGCCGGCGGCGAACAGACCGGTGAGGTCGGTGCGACAATCGGCACTGAATACCACGCCGCCCATCATGTAATGCGCCGTAGGCACCACTTCGACCAGGCCCCCGGCAAGGTCGAAGCCACAGTCGCCGCAGCGCTCGACCATGCCCTTGAACTGGCGGCGCACGTTGTCGGGCCCCAGGTGCGCCATCTTCAGGTAGACGCCACCATTGGGTGACGTGCGCCCGGCCCGCATCTCGGTGTAGATCGATCGCGACACGATGTCGCGCGTGGCGCGTTCGCCGCGCGGGTCGTAACGATCCATGAAACGTTCCTGCTGGCCGTTGAGCAGATGCCCGCCAGCACCGCGCAAACCCTCTTCGAGCACGGTACCGGTCATCCGGGTGCCTGTGCCGGCGAGCAGCCCGGTCGGATGGAACTGCACCATTTCCATGTCGCGCAGCGGCAGGCCGGCACGCAGTGCCATCGCGAGGCCGTCGGAGGTCTTGTCGCCTGACGGCGTGTGGTATTTGTACATGGTCGGCCCGCCGCCGGTGGCCAGCAGAACCGCCTTGGCCTGAACGAATACGAAGCTGCCATCGCGGATGTCAATCATCAGCACGCCAGCCAGTGCCTGGCCGTCGGATGTCTTTATCAACTCGACGGCGCGGTGTTCCTCCAGTCGGTGGATGCCGCGCGACCAGACCTGTTCGGCCAGCCGGTTGATGATTTCGATGCCGGTCAGGTCGCCCTTGTGCACCGTGCGATCGAAGGTCTGCCCGGCGAAGGCCTTCTGGTGCACGCTGCCGTCGGGGTTACGGTCAAAGAAGCAGCCCAGTTCGTTCTCGAGTTCGTGTACGCGTTCGACGGCCTTGGTCACCAGTGTCCAGGCCAGATCCTGGTCGGACAGCCACTTGCTGCCCTCGATGGTGTCCATGAAATGGCGTTCGACCGAGTCGCCCGGCGCCAGCGCGACGTTGTAGCCGCCCTGCACCATGCGGGTGCAGCCGCACTTGCCGAGCAGGCCCTTGACCGCCACCGTGATGTGTATATCGGGTGTGTGTTGGTGTGCATGCAGTGCCGCGAACAGACCTGCACCGCCGGAGCCCAGGATCAGGATATCGGTCTGCATACGTTTGATGGGTGGGTGCATTGCGTAACCTCCTCCCAGTGGGCTGCTGTTCATGGTTCGACCCCCAGGCGCGCGAGCACCGCCGCGCGTCGGGCCTGCGCGGCGTCACGCACGCCGTCGTACAGGCTGGCGCCATGGCTGTCCATCGCGACCAGCAAGGGGCCGAAATCGCGGATGCGAAACTGCCACAGTGATTCGGGATTGAGGTCGTCGAGGTCGACGTCCTCGATCTGTTCGACCCAGGTCGTCTCCAGTGCCGCAGTGCCGCCGATGATGGCCAGGTAGGCGCCACCGAGCTCCTGAAATGCCAGCGCCGACGCTTCGCGCAGGCCGCCTTTGCCGACGATCAGGCGCACACCGTATTGCGCCATCAGCGGCCGCGTGAAACGTTCCATGCGATCGGATGTCGTGGTGCCGACGCAAACCGGCTGGTAGCCGACCGGGAACGCGTCACAACGCTCTACCTTGCGCACATTGGGCGCGGTGTGGATGACCGCGTGTCCTGTCAGGTCGAAACGGGTCGTGCGTCCGCGGTCGAACATGTGGATCTGCGTGGCATCGCGGATGCCGAACAGGCGCTGTTGCAGTGTCACAGTGTCATTCACCCGCAGGGCGCGCACTTGTGCCTCGGTTGCGGGCATCGTCAATTCATAGTGTGCCATCGAGCTGCGTCCGTTTTTTCTAGAAACCGAAAGCCACGCCGGCGGATGTGATGTCGGCGCGTGCGCGGCGGGCTGAGTGGCATTGCATGTTGACTGCGATCGGGTTCATCGTGATGTGGGTTGCGGCCAGTTCGATATGCACCGCAAACGCGGTCGCGTCGCCGCCCAGGCCCTGCGGGCCCACGCCCAACTGGTTGACCGCGATCGACAACTGTTGCTCCAGCTCGGCACCGGCGCCGTCCGCACATTTACTGCCCAGTGGCCGCGTCGCTGCGCGTTTGGCCAGCGCCACCGTGAGGTCGGACGTGCCGCCCAGACCGACCCCGACGATGGTCGGGGGGCAGGTCTTGCCGCCGGCGGCGAGCACGCAGTCGATGACGAAGGTCTTGATTGCGTCGATGCCGTCGGCCGGCACCGCCATCTTCAGAAAGGAGTTGTTCTCTGAACCGCTGCCCTTGGGAATCATCTCGATGCGCAGGTTCCCGGGCTCGTCGCTGAAATCGACATGGATCACTGGAACCTCGATGCCACAGGAGCTGTGCTCGTTCTTGCGGGTGAGGGGATGCACAACCGAGCTGCGCAGCGGGTACTCACGCGTGGCACGCTCGCAGCCGCGGCGCACAGCCTGTTTGAGTGCCTGCCCGTCGACCTCGACACCCTTGCCGATCCACAGGTTGTAGATCGGCACACCGGTGTCCTGGCATAGCAGGTTGTCGGTCTGCTCGGCCACGGCGATGTTCTGCACCATCGTAGCCAGCACGCGTTTGGCGGTGGCGCCGGTCTCGTTCGTGACAAGCCGGTCAAAGCCCTGCTTGATGTCGGGCGGCAGCACCTTGAGCGCGCGGATATACAGCTCTTTGGCCGTGTCTTCCACGGTCTGCAAGTCGATCTTCATGGGGTCTTTCGGAAATGGGGTTCTCACGGGGATCGTCGATGCGCCCTGCAGGCCGTGGCACAGACGTGCCCAGGGCCGGCAGGCGTCTTGCTCAGTTCGCCACCAGACCGCGGTTCTTGACGACGGTGGCCCAGCGCGCCGATTCCAGCTCCATGGCGGCGATGAATTCCGCGGTGCTGTTACCCACCGCGGTTATGCCCAGGCTGTCGAGTTGGGACCGGGTATCGGGGTCGGCCAGCACCTTGGCGGTGTCACGCTGGATCTTGGCGAGAATCGCCGGCGGCGTGCCGGCGGGCGCGAACAGGCCGAACCAGCCAGTGTTCTCGAAACCAGGAAGGCCGCTCTCGGCAACAGTAGGCACATCGGGCAGGCGCGGCGAACGCTGTTTGCCTGTGATGCCCAGCGCGCGCAATCGGCCATTGCCGAGCAAAGCCGATGCGGCGGAGAAGTTGCCGACCATCATCTGCACCTGGTTGCCTATCAGGTCGGTATAGGCCGGGGCCTCGCCTCTGTACGGCACGTGGGTGATGGAGATGCCGGCGGCATCGGCGAAATTCTCGCCGGCCAGGTGCACCTGGCTGCCGACACCGGCCGATCCGAAGTTGATCCTGCCCGGCTGTGCCTTGGCCATGGCGATCAGGTCCTTGACGCTCTTGGCCGGGGAGCTCTCAGGCACCACCAACAGCATCGGGCCGCTGGCCACGTTGGTGATCGCCTGCAGGTCCTTCTTGGTGTCAAAGGACATGTTCTTGTATAGATGCGGATTGATCGTGATGCTGCCCGAGGCCATCAACACGGTGTAGCCGTCGTTTGGCGCCTTGGCCACCATGTCGGCACCGACGTTGCCGCCTGCGCCGCCGCGGTTGTCGATCAGCACCGACTGCCCCCACAACACCGCCAGCTTCTGCCCAACCATGCGCGCGACCACGTCCGTTGTGCCGCCGGCAGCAAAAGGCACGACCATGCGGATTGGCTTGGTCGGCCAGTTGGCCTGTGCGCCCGCGGTCAGCGGCAGCGCGAAACCGATAAAAGCGATAGCGAGCGCACGGCGCAGGGGAGAAATGGATGGAATGGTCATTGCGGTTTGTCTCCAGGATGGATAAGGAACTGAAAAAACTACCGGCCGCATCGTCTATGCGATGTCAGGACAGCAGTGACAGGGCGAACGCAAGCCCCGTGGCCATGGCGAATCCGGCCGCGGCTGCGATCCAGTTCTTGCGCAGGCCCGAGGCGGAACCAAATTCGATCAACAACAGGCGCACGCCGCCCATCAGGTGCAGCGACAAGAGCACGACCAGACCCCACTCGCCGAACTTGAACAGGCCGTGGTCGGCAAACTGCAGAAAGCCATCGAGCGCGGCGGCGCCATGCAAGGCTTCGCCCAGTGCCCAGAAATGCAGGGGAAGGAACAACGCCAAGCCCAGCCCGGACAAGCGGTGCACAAGAAACGCCCACCACGCCGGGTGTGCATGGGCGCGCGCCCCGGCACGGAGCATCGTCGTCACGGCGCCGCCCCGCCAGCCACCACGACCGCCCAGACAGCGCGCAGGCCGGTGAACAACAGGAACAGACCAAACAGGCGCGCGCCCCACAGCGCTGCGGAAGCGCCAACGCCCCACCATTCGCGCGCGATGTTGGCGAGTCCGACCGGCACATGCACGGCGCAGGCCACGACAAAGACGGCGTAAAACATCCCGAAAGTCCAGCTGCCGCGTGTGCGACCCAGGATCTCGGCAGCACTCAGACCGCCGCGAACGGCATAGATCATGACCGCCAGATGCACCAGCACACATAGCGCCAGCACCATTGCGCTGACGCGTTGCCAATACCAGCGTTTGGCCTCGGCTATCGCCGCGTTGCTCACGTTTGCACCTCCGCATAAATATGGGATGCGCTCATAACTGGCCCCGCACGGCTGCCTTGGCCACGACGCGCTTGAGCCCCGCGATCGACAAGGTGGGTGTCAGGTGTTTTGGGCAATGTTCGGTACAGGAGCCCTGCGTGTGGCAGGAGTGACAGCCGGCGTCGCCCGCTACCGCGCGCAGGCGCTCGCGCTGCTGCACGTCCCGCACGTCGTTGACCAGGGTCCAGGCCCGGTTCATCGCCGCCGGACCCAGGTAGTCGGGTTGCCAGCCCACGACGTCGCAGGAGGCGTAACACACGGCGCAGCCGATGCACTCGATGCCGGCATTGGCCGCTTCGCGCGCCGGCGAGGCCGGCGCCACCTGCGCGAAATCGTCGTTGCGGGTGGCCGCTCCCTTGAACTGACCCTTGGCAGCGGCCCACTTGTCGAAGAACACCGACATGTCGGTGACCAGGTCCTTGATCACCGGCAGGTTGGCCAGCGGTCCGACCTCGATCGCGCCGTCGGCATCGACGACCTGTGCGACATGGGTGCGGCAGGTCCAGCGCGCCTTGCCATTGACCGTCATCGCACAGGAGCCGCACATGCCGACGCGGCAGGCGAAGCGATAGCCCAGTGATGGCTCCAGGCGCCGCTGGATGAAGGTGATGACGTCCAGTACGGTCTGGCTGGCTTGGCGCGGGACTTCGTAGCGGCTGAACGCGCCATCTGCCCGGCCTCGCCAGACCGATACCTTCAAAGGCGCTCCGCCGGTTGTGTCAGAGGGGGAGGAAACATGCATGCGGCGCATCGTATGGGTATCAATTAAAAAATGAAAGCGATATTTATTGCATTTGAGATAAAGTTTTTCTTTAGAATTAAAGTGCCCTTACCGCGCACAATCCGGACAATCATCCATGTCATCGATCCGTAGCCTCAAGACGTTTCTGTCCGTCGCCCGTCACGGCAGCTTCGTCGGCGCAGGCAACGAGATCGGGCTGACCGCCGCTGCGGTGGGTCTGCAGATCCGCGCTTTGGAGTCCGAACTGCGCCAGCCGCTGTTCGACCGCAGCGGCCGCGCGATCGTGCTCAACACGGCGGGTCGCTCGATGGTGGCCCCCATGGCAGACCTGGTCGCGCGTTATGACGCGCTGGCGGCGCCAGTGGACGGTGAGTCAATCAGGGGCAAAATCGTGATGGGAGCGCTGGTGTCCGCGCTGATGGGTGCGTTTGCCGATTGCCTGCTGGATTTGGCGGGCCAGCACCCTTCGCTGGATATCAAGTTGTTTGCCGGTCTCTCGGCCGACTTCACGGGGCGGGTGGACAGCGGAGAACTCGATGCGGCCGTGGTGGCGCAGCCGCCGTTCCGGTTGCCAGGCAGCCTGGCATGGACTTCTCTCTACGACGAGCCCATGGTGCTGGTCGTGCCGCGGGAGCCGCGTTTTGCAATCGCTGACGCGCCGCTGGAGATATTGCGGGCCAGCCCTTTCCTGCGCTTTGACCGCCAGGCCTGGACCGGCCATCTGGTCAACACCGCACTGGCTCAGGCCGGCGTGACGGTGCGCGGCGGCATGGAGCTCAATTCGGTTGAAGCCATCCTGGCGCTGGTGCGCCAGGGTTTCGGTGTGTCCATCGTGCCCAAACTGGCCAATGTGCAGTGGTCCCGTGACCGTGCCTTGCGCTTCGTGCCGCTGCCCGGTGTCGACGTGCAGCGCCATGTAGGGTTGCTCGAGCGGCGCGAACACAGCCGCGGCCGGGTCACCGCGGCGATCAAGGATTACTTCGCAGCGCGCTAGTGTCTGCGTGATGTTGCGGCGGCCGTGCCGCCTTGGGTTATCGGATCCGCCTGTGGTAACTCGTTTGTAACCCGCCATGTCGCGTTCCGGGTTACGATCATCTTGGTAACTAAGTTACAAAGAAATTGGAGAGACATGAAACTACATCCTCGTATTGCCTCGGTCACCGACCGTATTCGCAGCCGCAGCGCACCGACGCGGCAACAGTATCTGCAGCAGTTGGACGTGGCGGCACGGCGCCCGCCGGGCACCGAACGCATGGGTTGTGCCAACGTTGCGCACGCGCTGGCCGCGATGCCCGACAACGACAAGGCTGTCGCAATGCCTTCTGTCGGCAAACGCATCCCGGTCGTTGCACGGCGGGCGCCCAATATCGCCATCGTGACCGCCTATAACGATATGTTGTCTGCCCACGCGCCATTGCAGCAATATCCGGATCTGGTCAAGGCCGAGGCGCGCCGTTTCGGTGCTACGGCGCAAGTGGCTGGTGGCGTGCCGGCGATGTGCGACGGCGTGACCCAGGGCACACCAGGCATGGAATTGAGCCTGTATTCGCGCGACGTGATCGCGATGGCCACCGCCGTGGCACTGTCGCACGACATGTTCGATGGCGCCTTGCTGCTCGGTGTGTGCGACAAGATCGTGCCCGGCCTGTTGATCGGCGCCCTGCATTTCGGCCACTTGCCGATGGTTTTCGTGCCGGCCGGGCCGATGACCTCGGGCCTGTCGAACACCGCCAAGAGCAAGGTGCGCGAGCAGGCAGCGCAAGGCCTGGTCGGGCGCGCCGAGTTGCTACAGGCTGAATCGCAGGCCTACCACGGGCTGGGTACCTGCACTTTTTACGGCACGGCCAACAGCAATCAGATGCTGCTCGAAGCCATGGGCCTGCATGTGCCGGGCACGGCATTTGTCAATCCGGGCCAGGCGTTGCGTGAGGAACTCACCCGCGAGGCCATGCGTACCGTGCTGGGCCAGCCGAGTGCGCTGGGCGCCGGTTTGGCGCAGACCGCGCCCGCCGCGGCCTGCCCGCCGATCGGCGGGCTGGTCGACGAACGCTGCATCGTCAATGCCATGGTTGCTCTGCTGGCCACGGGAGGATCGACCAACCACCTGATTCACTGGGTGGCGGTGGCCCGTGCGGCCGGCATCCTGATCGACTGGGACGATTTTGCGGCGCTGTCCGACGTGGTGCCGTTGCTGACAAGGGTCTATCCCAACGGCACGGCCGACGTGAATGCATTCCAGGACGCGGGTGGGCCGGGCTTTGTGTTGCGCGAACTGCGCGATTGCGGCTTGCTCCATGCCGACGTCGCCACTGTGCGTCCGGAAGGCATCCATGCCTTCACGCTGATTCCACGTGCCGACGGTGAGGGCCTCTTGGCCTGGCATGACCCTGGTGCCTCAGGTGACGACACCGTCGTGCGTCCCGCATCCGGTCCGTTTGGCGCCACGGGTGGCCTCAAGCTGCTGCAGGGCAACCTGGGCCGCAGCGTGATCAAGGTCTCCGCCGTTCCCGATGATCGGCATGTGATCGAGGCGCCGGCGCGCATCTTCGATTCGCAGGAGGCGCTGCACCAGGCGTTCGTCGCAGGCGAGCTCGATCGCGACGTAGTCTGTGTTGTGCGCTGGCAGGGCCCGCAGGCCAATGGCATGCCCGAGTTGCATAAGCTGACGCCACCATTGGCCGTGCTGCAGGGCAAGGGATTCAAGGTGGCGCTGGTCACCGACGGGCGCATGAGCGGCGCCTCGGGCAAGGTACCGGCCGCCATCCATGTGTCTCCCGAAGCGGCCGCTGGCGGTCCGCTGGCGCGCCTGCGTGATGGCGATGTCGTGCGGCTCGATGCCGACGACGGCATGTTGCAGGCGCTGGTCGATCCGCAGGAGTGGGAGCAGCGCCCTGTGGCGACAATGCCGCAGAAACTGGTGCGGGCCAATGGCCTGGGTATGGGGCGCGAACTGTTTGCCGGCATGCGGCGCAATGTGACCAGTGCAGAAGAAGGAGCATGTACATGGCTGTGAAAGAACAACTGAGCGCACGCGATGTGATGCGCGACGCGCCGGTGATTCCGGTCATCGTGCTGCACGATGTGGCCCATGCGGTGCCGATGGCGCGCGCGCTGGTGGCCGGCGGCATCCGGATGCTGGAGGTGACATTGCGCACGCCACAGGCGCTGGCGTGCATGGAGGCGATTGCGCGCGACGTGCCCGAAGCCGTGCTCGGCGCCGGCACGGTACGCAGCGCCGCGGACGCCAGGGCCGCAGCGGATGCCGGCGCACGATTTGCCGTCAGCCCCGGTTACACGGCGGCGGTGGGTCAGGCCTGTCGCGACCTGAATCTGCCCTTGTTGCCGGGGGTCGCAACCGGCAGCGAAATCATGCTGTGCCAGGAGGATGGCCTCACCGCGCTCAAGTTCTTCCCTGCGATGCAGGCCGGCGGCGCGGCGATGCTCAAGGCCTGGGGCGGTCCGTTCGGTGATGTGGTGTTCTGCCCGACCGGTGGCGTGACGCCGTCGAACGCCGCGGACTTCCTGGCGCTGTCCAACGTGGTCTGTGTCGGCGGCTCCTGGCTGGTGCCGGCCGATGCGCTGGCGCAGGGCGACTGGGCGCGCATCACGCAACTGGCGCGCGAGGCTGCCGGATTGCCCCGTCACGGCGCCTGAAGGCGCATGGGGGTTGGCGTTGGGAAGAAGTCGCGCAGGTCGTGGGCGGCCTGTGTCAGCTGGACCTGGAGCCGGGACCCTTTGGCCAGCGCCGATTTGCGCGTTCAGCCGTACTTCCAGAACATCACCGCGGTCAGCACGATGGCCCACGCCAATACCGCCCCCCGCAGCACATGTTGCGGAACGCGGCGCACCAGATAAACCGCGCTGTACCCGCCCAGGCCGGACGCGATCAGGATCGGAATGGCATAGGCCCAGACCACTCTGCCCGAGGGCAGGAACACGATCAGCCCGGCGATGCTCAGTGCCGCCACCATCAGGTTCTTCTTGGCGTTGGCCTTGTGCATCGACGTCTCGCCGGCCATGGCCAGCGCGGCCAGCAGCACGATGCCCAATCCCGCGCCGAAAAAGCCGCCGTAGACCATCAGCACGAACTCGAACGCCAGAATGACGCGCTGAGGCACCGGCGTGTCCGGCTTGCGCCAGGCGTGCAGCCGCTTCTTGACCCATTCGCCGAGCGCGAAAAACAGCGTCGCGGTCAGCATCAGCCAGGGCACGGCCTTTTCGAACCGCACCTCGCCGATCCACAACAACAGCAGGCTGCCGGCCAGGCCGCCGAAAAATGCCACCAGCAGATGGGGCCGGACATCGTGCCGCATCTCGGCCAGTTCGGTGCGGTAGGCTGCCAGCGCCATGAAGTTGCCGGGCATCAGCGCGACCCAGTTGGTGATGTTGGCGGCCATCGGCGGCAGGCCGGCGGCCAGCAGCATCGGAAATGTCAGGAAACTGCCGCCGCCGGCGATGGCGGTGATGGCTCCCGACAGATACCCTCCCGCAACCAGCAAGACCAGCGTGGCGACTTCCATTGGACCGGATGAATCAGTTTCGGTCGAGCATGCGCATGCGGCTATCGTATTCGACCCGGTCGACATAACAGCCATGCAGGTGACGATTGCCGGTAGCAGGGTTGAAGGCCTCGCGGCCATGCAGGATGCGCCGGTTGTCGAAAGCCGTCATCTCGCCGGACGCCATTCGGAAGCTCAGGCGAAAGGCCGGGTCGCGGGTCAGCCGCATGAAGGCGCGGTAGGCGCGGTACCAGGCGTCGATGGTCTGCGGCGGCAGGTCGATCAGATCGACCAGGTGGGCGTTGAAGCGGATCTCCTGGATGGCGCCACCATCGTCGATCGCGATGACCGGTTTGCGGATTCGGATATCGCATTCGCGGTCAAAGAAGCGGCAGGGGATCAACGTGCTGGCCAAAATGTCGAATGCCTGCGCGTCGCTGTCGCGCAGCACCTGCGCCATTGCGAAGCCGTCGGCAAACACCGACCCGCCGCCCTGGGCGTCGTTGGTGATGCAATGCAGGAACTGATAACCCGGCGGCGTTTCCTGGTTCGTCAGGTCGGTGTGCAGCGCCAGCGCCAGCGAGGTGTAGGCCAGGTTGTTCGGATCGGCCTTGTTGATGACCTCGAAGGTCTGGCCGAAGTTGGTCTCACGCAGAAAGCCGATGCGCCGTGCAATCGCCATACTGGCGTCGCCCTTGCCCTCGATGCCCTGCACGATGGTCAGGCCGTATTTCTTGGTGTCGACCAGCCAGGTCATCAGGGCCGCGTCGTCGGTCAGAATCGCGCTGGCATCGTGGCGTGGCGCGCCGGTCGCCAGATCGGCGGCTTTCCAGTACTGGTGTGCCACGGCCGCGGCGTCGGCCATCTGCTCGCCGGGGCGACGCGCCGCAAGCCATGCCGGCGAGAAATGGCTGGCCGGCCCGTCGTGTTCCCACTGCAGCTTGAGCTGGCCATCGACCAAAATGCTGGCTGATCGCAGCAATGGCGCGTCCGGCACCGACAACAGGTCGAACGCGCGTTCACCGGTTTGCGGGTGAAACCCTTCGGGGCAACTGTCGAGCAGCCACATCAGGCTGTACTGGCCTTGGCTGCCGTCGGAAAATGCGACCGTCAGGGCCTGTGTGCCGCTGGGTTGCGCGGACATGAAATCGACTGCGGGCATGGGAACGGCTTCCGGTGGCAAGGCATTGAAAAAGCGCGCACACACGTTCGCGAGCCATGGTTTCACAAGCGCTGAATCGAACGCATCACCGGGCAACAGGATCGCCTAGCACCCGATACATTACTCCTTCGCTGGGGTCGTCGATCATTCCATTTTCGACCTCACCCGTTTCAAAAGCGACCCGCGCCTGGGTGCCCATTCCGTCCACCTGAATATCCGCGGGCGGCATGATCGGCAGTCTTTCATCCGGGCCAGGCGCACGCCAGTCAATGTCCGCGCATGGCCGCCAAGTTCGTGCGGCTGCATATCGCGCATCACCGGTGCGCGCACATGCACGCGACGCATGGTTCAGTGTGAATGCCCGGCCCCGACTGTGCACCGGCTGTGCAATTGCTCGGCCATCGACAGCAGCGGGTGATGCCGATATCCCCGGCCAGCCGCTTGACTTGAAAATGCCCCAGAAATCCGATGGAAAGCGCATTCAATCGCCACTGCAACAAAATCACGGTCAGGCGTCGCTCCGGCGCCGACTTGACCAGTGATCTCTGGTTGTGCCGTTACGGCGACGGCTACGACAACGCCTTGGCCGAGACGATCAACGGCTTGTACAAGACAGGGTTGATCTGCCGCAGAAGGCAACCTCTACCGGCGGCCCCAGCGCCAGGTCGAACAACTGGCTTGACTTAAAGCAGCTGGCCTCCACGGAACCCGGGCGACGCATCAACGCGTCCAGTACGGGACAAAGTTGCCGTTTGATCAGTTGTCCCGCGTGTCCGCTTAAAGGACCTTGGCTGGCGATTGCCACATGGCCAGATAGTGCATCGCGGGTCGGTGGAGCGGGTGTTCGAACCAGCGATGTCAGACCCTGCAGTTGCACCTGCCTGCTCGCGGAGCGGAGCGGCGATCAGCAGTCGATTTTGTCCGGGTATCAGCGCAGACATGTCTAGCATGTGGGCCGCTACTATGATAGTGTTTAGCTGGCGGATGGAGTCTTTGCCGAGCACCTGTGGAACAGGCTCGAACTGATCTCAGCGCAGCTGAGCTCCAACAAGAAGCCCCCGCGAAACATATTGCGTTCACCAACGAGGATATGACCATGAAGCTGAGGCCCGATCCGACATTTCACCCGACCGCAGCCATGGCCATGCGGGCCCCGGTCGAAACGCTAGCCTTCACATTGATGCTCAGCCCGGACGGCAGTCAGCCCGATGGTCTGGCGGTGGTCGATGTCGACCCGAAGTCGAAGACTTACGGACACATCGTGCACAGCTTGTTCATGCCGAACAAAGGCGACGAGTTTCACCATTTTGGCTGGAACGCCTGCTCTTCGGCGCTGTCGCCACTGACCGGGCATGCCTTTTTGGAACGGAGATACCTGATCATTCCCGGCATCCGGTCGAGCCGGATCTACATCATCGACGTAAAGGATCCGCTTAAGGCCAAGATCCACAAGACCATCGAACCGGAAGAGATGTTCGCCAAGACCGGCTATTCGCGCCCTCACACCATTCATTGCGGGCCTGAGGGCATTTACGTCTCGACTCTGGGGGGCAGCGGCAAGGACGGCACTGACGGGCCTCCGGGTATCTTCATCATGGATTGCCAGACCTTCGAGATCCTTGGCCGCTACGAGATGGACCGGGGGATTCAGGACAAGCACTATGATTTCTGGTGGAACCTGCCGCGCGACTACATGGTCAGCTCTGAATGGGGTCTGCCGCCGCAATTCGAGAACGGCATCGTCGCCGAAGACCTGCTCGCCAACAAATACGGGCACACTATTCATTTCTGGGATCTTCGCGCGCGAAAATGCGTGCAATCCATCGACCTCGGTGCGAACCATCAGATGGCGCTGGAAATTCGACCTGCGCATGACCCGGCCAAGCAATACGGATTTTGCGGTGTCGTCGTCGACACAACCAACCTGCAAGGGTCCATTTTCACTTGGTGGCAGAAGGACGACGGCAGCTTCGCGGCCAAGAAGGTGATAACGATCGACCCGGTGCCTGCCAGTCCCGATGACCTTCCGGACTTGCTCAAGGGCTTTGGCGCGGTGCCGCCCCTGGTGACGGATATCGACCTCAGCCTTGATGACAAATACCTCTACGTCGCCTGCTGGGGTCTGGGCGAGATGCATCAGTACGATGTGTCCGACCCGATGCACCCGAAACTTGCAGGCAAGGTGCAACTTGGTGGCATCGTCGCCAACACGAAGCACCCCAATGGCAAGGCCTTTGGCTACGGCCCGCAGATGGTTGAAATCAGCCGCGACGGCAAACGCGTCTACTGGACCAACTCGCTGTATTCCACATGGGACGACCAGTTCTATCCCGGTGACCGGGGCGGGGCAATGGTTTGCGCCGATGTGGGCGAGGATGGCGGGCTGACGCTCAATAAGGATTTCTGGGTGGAGTTCCCCAAAGGCTATCGCAGCCACCAGATCCGGCTGGAGGGTGGCGACTGTTCAACTGACAGCTTCTGCTATCCCAACGTCTGAGCCTTGAGCGACCCCACAGCCATGGCGGTCCTTTGGTGGGCCGTCATCGCCTCTGGCCTATATCACGGCGTGAACCCGGCGATGGGCTGGCCCTTGGCGGTCTCCTCCGCATTGATGGAACGCCGGACCGCCGCGATGCCGGCAGCACTTGGGGCGCTGGCAGCCGGGCATTTTCTGGCCATGACAGCGATTCTGTTGCCGTTCTCGATGATGACGACCCTGGTGCTGTGGGAACGCGAACTGCGCATCGGAGCCGGGCTTTTGGTCATCGCGATGGGGCTGTTCCTTTTGATCACGCGCCGCCATCCCCGGTTTCTGGCGCGGGTACCGCCGGGCAGGCTTGCGCTCTGGTCGTTTCTTGCGGCGATGGCGCACGGGGCCGGACTGATGCTGGTCCCGATCTATCTCGGGCTGTGCGGTGATCCGGCCTTGCTGGATGCGGGCCACCAGGCCGCGGGCGCGTTGATAGCGGGTAACCTTTGGACAGCACTTCTGGTAGCAACCCTGCATACCGCCGCCATGACAGTGGCCGGAAGCGCGCTTGCGGCCGGGATCTATTTCTGGCTCGGGCTCAGGTTTTTGTCACGCGCCTGGTTCAACCTGGATGTGGTCTGGGCCCTGAGCCTCGTCATTGTCGGATGCATTGGCGCTGGTACCGCGCTTGCCGATAGTCTGCCAACGTAGCGCGTTGACCACGGCGGTTCGTTGCGGCGCCCTGTAGCCTCCGGCGTGGGAGCCGCTATACCGCGTCGTCACGCGCCCCGCGCTCGCAGGTGGTGCCGGCGGGGCCGGGCCGGGCCAGTGGGCTGGCGTATTGGAGTTCGCCGCTATTGAGCCGGGTTGCCGACACAGCAAGCCGGTTCGCATCAGCTCCGGACGCGTCAGCACATCCTCTTCAAACGCAAGTGCCATTCGCCCTGAACCCGATCAGAGCAACTTCAATCAACGCATTGAAGCGCGATGTACTGGGCCGTCATCAGGTCCAGGTGCGCGCCACCACCGGATTTGAAGAGGGTTATCTCCTGCGGGTCGGTGCGTCCCTGCACCTGGCCGCCGCACAGCTCAAACAGATCGCCCTGTATGTCGGCGCTTGTGATGGCGCCGCTGGCGATGGGCTGCGTCAGGTCCCCGGCATGCTCGACCGTGAACCAGCGACTGTCGACAAACACCCGGGCACGGCGCACGGCGGTGTCGTCGGCCTCGCGCATGTCAGGCGTGTAGCCGCCGATCAGGTCCAGATGGGTACCGGGGCGCAGCCATGCGCCCAACACCAGCGGTGCATGGCTGCTGGTGGCGCAACACACTATGTCGGCGTCGCGTACCGCGGTCTGCAGGTCGGCCGCCGCACTGGCAGGCGTGCCGCGAACCGATCCTGCGACGCGACTGGCCTTGTCCGGCGAGCGGTTCCAGACAACAACGCGCTCCAGCCCTGGCCGTATCGCCTGATAGGCGCGTATCAGGTGCGGTGCGAGGGCGCCGGCGCCCACCATCAACAGGTTGCGTGCGTCCGGGCGCGCCAGCATGTCGGCGCCCAGTGCAGAGTCGGCAGCGGTCTTCCAGTAGGTCAGCTCGGTGCCGTCGATCACCGCCTGCGGCGATCCGGTCATGCCATCGAACAGCACATACACGCCCTGCACCGCCGGCACAGCTGTGTTGGCGGGAAACATGGTTACCACCTTGACGCCGAGACTGCTTCCATGTTGCCAGGCTGGCCAGACCAGCACAGCCTGATCGACGCCGTCGGCGGTGCGGTGTTGCATCAACAAACGTTCGACTTCCGGTGCCGGTGCACGGTGCGCCGCGCGCAGATGGTCGATCAGACCGGCAAAGCTGATGTGCTGCTGAATCTGCGCGGTGTCGATGAACTGGATGGTCATGGGCACTCCCTATTGCTTCGGCCCTGTGAAGTCTTAAGTGGCATAACGCACCCGCCGATCCTGGAAATAGCTCATAACGCGTTCAGGGTTTTGCTCGAGCTTCGTCATGTGGTCGTTGGCCGCTTCACGTAACTTGGCCTTGGTTCGGACCGGGACACGCTTGCCC